>Ga0222420_100009_pt1 | contig 682913 bp, 626 predicted proteins | sample 3A2ome_FD_182470 | JGI IMG/M metagenome (GOLD analysis project Ga0222420, IMG submission 182470) | Enriched microbial communities from leaf-cutter ant dump, University of Wisconsin, Madison, United States - 3A200A (version 2) | ecosystem: Environmental > Terrestrial > Nest > Insects nest > Nest... | reverse complement strand
GTTCCCGTGAGAAAGTAGGTCAGCGTCAGGCTACCCCTAAAAACCCCCTCGCCTAACAAGGCGCAGGGGGTTTTTGCTTTGCAGTGCCCAAATCAACTGAACTGCTCAGATGCCCGGCCTCATAGCGTCGGAAAAATACCGGCACGGCTTGACCCTGTTCAGGACTGATCTCGTTTGCGGGCCTCCTGCCAGGAACTCCTGCTTCGCGTGCGGCTCGCACGACACACCGGTTAATTCTCGACAACGGTGGTGACGCCAAAACCCGCGAGACCGCCGCGCGCTCACCGCTACAATCGCAGCCTTCCGGTAGACGACTCGGCAGTGGGCCGTTCGAGTCTTCGCATGCTCATGAGCTCAGCAAATCAATCCCATTCCCGATCGGTTGCGGCAGGGCTTCTTGTGGCGCTCTCGGTGCTCGCCACGCTGATCCCTCTGCATTTCGAACCGCAGACTGTTTTTCTCCCTGAATTCCTCGCAACCTCCGCCCTGTTCGGCTTGCTCATGGTGATAGGGGGGCGGCAATCAGCGCTGTCTTCGCGAGTTTCTGCGCCGTTTCTCGCCATTGCCGTGCTGATCGCTGCCTTGGCTCCGCATCTCGATGCCGGTCGCACGCTGCCCTATTTCCTCTACTTGCTCCTCGCCTGCGCAGCTTTGCTTATAGCTTCTGCGACCGAAGCCGAGCAGCAGGGTCGTTTTGGAAGGCAAATTGCTGTCGTACTAGTGGCGACCGGTGTTGGCCAAGCGCTTTGCGCGTTTCTGCAACTGGGCGGGTATTCGTTGGGAGGGCTCGTTCTACGGAAAATCTACGTGCTCGCGTACGGGAATATCGGCCAGGCGAATCATTACGCTGATCTGATATGGCTAGGAGTCGCGGCCTCGGCTTTCCTGGTGGCCACGGGAGGGTTGAGACGCTGGACGTTCGGGTTCCTGGCGATGCTGCTTGTCTTTGCCGCGGCACTTTCCGGATCCCGTGGCGTCTGGCTATACACCATGGCCTTTGCGGTCCTTGCGCTAAGGCTTCGCATTTCGGCCGAGAAGGACTCGCATCGTTTTGCGTTCGCGCTGCTGTGGATCGTGGTCTGTTCCGTCCTCGTCCAGATACTGGTCGCACAGGAGGCGTTTATGTCCCTGTTGCATGTGACTGCGGCTGCCGATCGCATCGGAGACGCGGGCTCGAACGGCCAGCGACTGCATGACTGGCAGATCGCTTGGCAAGCGATGCGCAGTCATCCTTGGCTCGGAACGGGACCGGGGAGTTTCTATTCCCTGTCGGCCGAGGCCGCGATCGTGGGGCCGGGCCGGCCCTTTCCGATGCTCGCCGAGCATGCCCACAATCTGCCCTTCCACCTCGCGGCAGAGCTAGGTCTTCCCGCCGCGGTGCTGTTCTGCGGCGCGCTCGCGACCTGGTTCGTGGTCCAGTTGTTCAAGGCGGCGACGCCGCTTCGTTACTTCGCGCTGTGTGGCCTTTCGGTCCTGGGACTGCACAGTCTGGTCGAGTACCCGCTCTGGTACACCTACTTCCTCATCCCCGCGGCCTTCTTTCTCGGCCTCGCTGACTACGATACGCGTCGCGCATTGGTCGTCGGTCTTCCGGGATCCTTCGTGAAGATTGCGAGCGTGGTGGGCTGGATCTGCCTCGCGTGGATATTGCATGACTGGCTGACCGTGACGCATGCGCAGCGCATCTGGGCAGAGGAGGCGAGGGCGACGCCCGAGCAGATGCGCGTAGCGATCCGCCGCGAACTGGCCCGCGTTCCGGACTTTTCTCTGTTCGGCCCGGAGGCCCGGAACATCGAGATGCGCACCTGGACGCCCGAGCGCGACACGGCCGACCACATGGCCGCGCTGTGCGACGCGCGCTGGAGGCGTCTGCCGGACTGGACCGTCATGATCAACTGTGCCGACGCTTATGCGGCGAGCCTGCAGGACTCCAAGCTTGATCAGATCATGTCCGCGCTGTGCCGCGGCTTCCCGCGCTACCACGGTCTGCTGCGCGACTGGTTGGAGACCTCTCCGCATCTCGGAGGGCTGGATCCGACGTCGCGCGCCTGCCTCGCGGAAGAGAACTGAGGCGCTTGGATATACTGGCGGGCTTGCCCCCAGCCTTGGCTTTGCGCGATGCCTGTCCTAGACAAACGAGCTCTTCTCGCGGAGGTGTCCGCAGCCAACCCGATTGCGATCGAGCTAGGTTGTGGCCCGAGCAAGCGCGACACTGCCGCTGTAGGCATCGACGTGCTCGATTTCCCGGGCGTAGACCTGGTGGGCGACATCTTCGAAGTGCTGGCCGCCTTGCCGGATGCGAGTGTGCGTCACTGTTACTCGTCGCATTTTCTAGAGCATGTGGCCGACCTGCCGCGGCTGATCGCTGAGTTCGAACGAATCGTGGCGCCGGGCGGCGAAGTCGAGGCCAAGGTGCCACACTTCTCCAATCCGTATTTCTACTCGGACCCGACACATAGTCGTTTCTTCGGCCTCTATAGCCTGAGCTACTTTGCCGGCGACGCGATCCACGCGCGCAAGGTGCCCACGTACGGCCACGCGTTGAAGTTCGACCTCGTGGCGACGCGACTCGAGTTCGATTCGCCATTCCCTCTCCGCGGATTGTTCAAGCGCTTGGTCGGACGCGTTTTCGACAGTGGAAACTGGATGCGTGAATTCTGGGAAGAGAACCTCTGCTACCTCTTCCCCGGTTATTCCGTTTGCTATCGGCTGCGCCGTCGCTGATTCGGCAGGCGCATGAGCACCCGGGCGAGCCTTGGCTACTTCCTGACACGCGCCGTCTCGGGCGCGCTGGCTGTGGCCACCGTTTCGATCTTTGCCCGACTGCTCGGACCCGCTGGCTACGGACACTGGACGCTGGTGGCAACGATGGCCGTCCTGATTGCAGGCGTCGTCATCCAACCGCTGCATTCGAGTTTGGCGCGTTTTCTTCCTGCGCCGGGTTTCGCGAACCTGCCGACAACCTTAGGCCGAACCTTGGTCGTGACGGGACTGGCCGCGGCGCCGGTTGCGCTGCTACTCGAATGGCTGGCGCCGGCTTGGCTACCCAAAGGGGTCACGCTTGCAGCGCTCCTGCTCGGCTTGTCGCAAGGTGTCTTCGACTTTTCAGCGCAGTACCTCGCATCCACGCTGCAGACCCGCCGCTACGGACTGCTGTATCTCGGCAAATCCGTCCTGGTGCTGGCTTTGGGTTGCCTGATCCTGAGAAGCGGCGCGGGCGTGTGGGGGCTGCTGGGCGTCTTCGTGCTCGGTTACCTCTCAGCAAGTGCGGTGGCAGGCGCCGATGCCTGGAAGGCCGTATTGAGAGGCCGCTTCGACGCAACCCTGCTCCGCGAAATCCGTGGCTATGCGCTTCCGGTTGCGTTCTCGCTTTTCACCGGCGTGCTCATTTCCTGGAGCGATCGCCTGGTGCTCGCTGCCTATGTGCCGAGCGCCGATCTGGGCGCCTACGCCGCCACGGGGGACCTCACCCTGCAGGGTTTCGGTCTGCTCTTCAGCGCGCTCTATCTGTCATGGTTCCCTCGCCTGGTCGCCGCCTGGGAGGAGGGGCGTGACACGGCGCAAGTGCTGTTCTCCCGTTACCTGCAGCTGTTCGCACTGGTTCTGACTCCAGCAGCCGCAGGTTTCATTCTCGTCGCGCCCAACCTGGCCGGCGTGCTGCTGGGGGCTGCCTATCACGAACGCGCTACCCAGCTGATGCCCTGGTTTGTGTTTACCGCCTTCGCCGGAGGCGTTCGCATGTACCTGCTCGAACTGCCCCTGCACCTCACCCGCCGTCTGGGTTTGCAGAGCGTGGTCGTCGCCGTCTGTGCCGGGCTGGCGCTCAGCCTCAACCTGCTGTTGGTGCCGCGCTACGGCGTGCTGGCCGCGGCGGTCGTGGCGGGATGCGTTCAGGCACTCGGCGGCCTGGTGTGTCTGTGGCTGGGGCGTGGCGCGCTGTCCTATCGCCTGCCTTGGCGCGATGCACTGGGCGTCGCCTGCGGTGTAGCAGGCATGGTGATCGTCGTGCGCGCACTGTCCTTCGATGGTTGGTTCGGATTGCTCCTGCAGGTCACGACCGGTGCGCTGGTTTACGGGCTCGTCGTGCTCGGGTTTGATGTCGCAGGCGTGCGAGCCGGCGCGTCACGCCTTCTCGGCTCCTTCGCGGCGCGAGGCAAGGCATGAACGCGCTGCGGGTAGCGGCTTTCACCCAAGGCGAACAGATCCCTTCTGCGCGCTTCCGCGTGCGGCAGTACCTGCCTGCCCTGCAGGCATCGGGCCTCCTGGTGGAAGAACATCCGGCCCGCTATGGAAGCTATCCGCCTGCTGCAACCTGGCGCCGACCTTTCTGGCTTGCGGCGAGCCTGGCCGAACGGGCCGCCGCGCTTGTGGGCGGTCGATTCGACATTGCATGGATGCAGCGGGAGATGATCTCTACGCTGGCCGTCCCGACCCGCCTGTGTCGCCGCCCGATCGTCTTCGATGTCGACGACGCGATCTGGCTGACGCAGCGGGCTGGTGCGGTGGACGCAATCGCCAGGCGGAGCCGCGTCGTACTCTGCGGCAACACGTTCCTCGCGGAGCACTTCGGCGAGTTCGCGCCGGTGCAGATCCTTCCGACCGGCGTCGATACCGATCGCTGGCTGCCGGGCGTGCCGGATGAAAAGCCAGTCCTCGTCTGGTCCGGCAGTGCCAGCGGACTCGATTACCTGCGCGCCATCACGCCGGCTCTGCGCGCAACGCTCGACGCGGTCCCGGAAGCGCGGCTGCGCGTGGTCTGCAATGCGCCGCCGCGGCTCGACCTGCCCGAGGCACGTGTGCAGTGGGTGCCCTGGTCGCCGCAAGCCGAAGTGCGCGCCATCCAGTCGGCCACCGTGGGCCTGATGCCGATGCCGGACACCTTGTGGACGCGCGGTAAGTGCAGCTTCAAGTTGCTCACGTATCTTGCGTGCGCGGTGCCCGGCGTCGCATCGCCCTTCGGCATGAACGCCGAGGTCATCGCCGGCGGCGGCGCCTTGGGGGCAGACACGCAAGCGCAGTGGGCCGAGACGCTCGTGCATCTACTGCGTGACCGTGCTGCTGCGCGGGCCTTGGGGCAACGGGGTAGAGCCCAGGTCGAGGCGCGCTATGCCGTGTCGGTGCTGGTGCCGCAACTCGCCGCCCATCTGAGCGCCGCAGCCACATGAAGCAGCGTATCGAACAGGGAAGACAGAACACATGTGTGGAATAGCCGGTTTCTGGGGCCGTCCCGACGAGTCGGCACTTCTTGCGGAACGTGCTCGCGGTATGGGTAACGCGATCCTGCATCGCGGGCCTGATGCCGGCGGCGAATTCGTGGCGGCCGAGGTCGGTCTTGGACTCTCGCACCGGCGTCTCGCGATCCTCGACCTCACCGAAGCGGGTCGTCAGCCGATGCGCTCGGCGTCTGGGCGCTGGACCGTGGTCTTCAACGGTGAGATATACAACTACCTGTCGGTTCGTGCCGACGTCGAGGCCGTGCGTGGAGCAGTCGCATGGCGTGGGCATTCCGACACCGAGGTTCTGGTCGAGGCGTTGGATCTCTGGGGGCCCGAGGCGACGCTCGGCCGCTGCGATGGCATGTTCGCGATCGCGGCATGGGATCACGCCGAGCATCGCCTGGTGCTTGCGCGCGACCGCCTGGGCGAGAAGCCGTTGTACTGGGGCCGCATGCCGGACGGCACGCTGCTCTTCGGCTCCGAGTTGCGCGCACTGTTCGCCCATCCCGCCTGGCGCGGACGTCTGGATCGCGACGCGGTCGGCGCGCTGATGCACTACAACGCGATTCCCGCGCCGCAGTCGGTGTTCGAGCAGGTGTTCAAGCTGCCGCCGGCGCACTGGATCGAATTCCGTCAGGCCGAGGTGGGCAGCCCACGTCCTTACTGGCAGCTCAACCAGGCCATCGCGGCGGGCGGCGAGTCCCGTCAGCATGCGCCGACGGATGCCGGCCCCTGGGTGGATCGTCTCGAAGCGGTGCTGGGCGATGTCATCGAAGAGCAGATGTTGTCGGACGTGCCGCTGGGCGCTTTCCTCTCCGGCGGCATCGACTCCTCGCTGATCGTCTCGCTGATGCAGAAGCGCTCGAGCCGGCCGGTGAAGACCTACACCATCGGCTTCTCCGAGGATGCCTTCGACGAAGCCCGCTTCGCACGCGAGGTCGCGCGTCATCTCGGGACCGAACACCACGAGTGCATTCTCTCCGGTGCCGACGCGCTGGCACTGGTGCCGAGTGTCGCGGATGTTTTCGACGAGCCCTTCGCCGACTCGTCGCAGCTGCCTACTTACCTCGTGTCCCGCTTCGCGCGCGAGCATGTGACGGTCGCGCTGTCGGGCGACGGCGGTGACGAGTCCTTTGCCGGCTACAGCCGCTATCACCTGGGCGACGGCATGTGGCGCCGCGTGCAGCCGATTCCGCATCCCGCGCGCAAGCTCATGGCCGGCGCGATCGACATGGTGCCGAGCGGCGCCTGGAACGGTCTCGCCACAGGACTGGGCCCGCTGTGGCCACGCCCCCTGCGTCGCGGCACCGCCGACAAGCTCGCGCGCATCGCGCGCATCCTGCGTGCGCGCTCGCCGCTGGGCTTCTACGATGACGTCATCTCGCACTGGCACGATCCCGCCGAGCTCGTGCCCGGCGCCAGGCTGCCCCGTCTGGCGGAGGCCGAAGCGGCGATGGGCCTGGGGCGCAGCGACATCGAAGCGATGATGGCGCACGACACGCTGGCCTACCTGCCCAACGACATACTGGTGAAGGTGGATCGTTCGGCGATGGCGGTGAGCCTGGAGACGCGTGCGCCTTTCCTCGACCGCCGCGTCGTCGAGTTCGCCTGGCAGGTGCCGGAGTCCCTCAAGGTGCGCAACGGCGCGGGCAAGTGGATCCTGCGCGAGCTGCTCGCGCGCCATGCGCCGCGTCCTTTGTTCGAACGACCCAAGCAGGGCTTCGGCATCCCGCTTGGCGAATGGCTGCGCGGCCCGCTGCGCGAATGGGCGGAGGACCTGCTCTCGGAAAGCAATCTCGCGGCGAGCGGCGTGTTGGCGCCAGCGCCGATCCGCGCGCGTTGGGCCAGCCATCTCGCTGGTGAGCACTGGGGCTACTGGATCTGGGACGTATTGATGTTCCAGGCCTGGTTCATGCGCTACCGCGCGCATATCGAACACTGAGCAAACATCGAGCGAACCCGGGCGCACACCGCCTTTCGGACGAGAGCCAAGCTGCATGCGTGTTCTTCTCTTCGCCAACACCGACTGGTTCCTCTGGAACTTCAAGCTGGCGCTCGCGCGTGCGCTGCGCGCGCGCGGCGACGAAGTGATCCTGATGTCGCCGCCAGGGCCGTTCGGTGAGCGCCTGCGCGCCGAAGGTTTCGCATGGGAGCCGATCGCGCTTTCTCGCAGCGGTATCAACCCGCTCCGGGAACTGGGCGCCGTGCGCGAACTGCTGTCCCGCTACCGCGCCCTCAAGCCGGATGTGGTCCATCACTTCACGATCAAGTGCGTCATCTACGGCTCGCTCGCGGCGCGCAGGGCGGGGGTGCGCCATGTGATCAACTCGGTCACGGGTCTGGGCTTCGCGCTGCTCGCGAACACCTTCAAGGCGAAGCTCATCCGGCCCGTGGTTGTCGGCCTGTATCGCTGGTCCCTGCGCGGCAGCACGGTGATCTTCCAGAACGCGGACAACCGCGACACCCTGTCGCGGCTCGGATGCCTTGCCGCCGTGTCGCGTGCGGAAGTGGTGCCGGGAGATGGCGTCGACACCACGTTGTTCCATCCTCCGGCGCAAGAGCCAGAACGTCACTGCGTACTGATGATGGCGCGACTGCTGTGGTCCAAGGGCGTCGGCGAGTTTGTTGCCGCGGCCGGGCTGGTGCGCGCGCGGCGCCCCGAGGTGCGTTTTCTCCTCGCTGGGGCGGCGGATCCGGGCAATCCGGAGAGTGTCGATGAGGCCTCCATCCTGCGCTGGCAGGCGGACGCGAACGTCGAACTGCTGGGGCAGCGCAGCGACGTGGTCGCACTCCAGCAGAACTGTTCGATCGCAGTGCTTGCGAGCACTCAGGGCGAGGGCATGCCGCGGGCCCTGCTGGAGGCTGCCGCCTGCGCGCGGCCGATGGTCGCGACCGATGTGCCGGGCAGTCGCGAACTCGTGCAGACCGGCGTCAATGGCGTACTGGTCGCGCCCGCCGATCCCGAGGCGCTGGCTACGGCCATCCTGGGCCTGCTGGAAGACGCGGAGCGGGCCCGGGAAATGGGCCGGCGTGCCCGCGCCTTGGTGGAAGCGGAACTCTCCGACGAACGGATCAACGCCCGCACGCTGGCGCTGTACCCTGTCGGCCCGAAAGCGGCCGCGCCATGCTGACCCCCAATTACCTGCTCTTCGGCTTTCTGTTCAGCCTCTTGTCCTGCCTCGTCCTGGCGCGGCTGGCGCCCTGGCTCGCGCTGATGGACAGGCCGGACACACGCAAACGGCATGGCCGCGCGGTGCCGGTCGTGGGCGGCTTGGGCGTGATGATCGCCTACGTGCTCGTGCTCAAGCTGCGCGGTATCGCGGGCAACCTGACCGAGGCGGTGCTGCCGGTCGGACTCATGCTGCTGGTGGGTGTGATCGACGATGTGCGGCCGGTGCCCGCGCGGGTCAAACTGCTGCTGCAGATCGTGGCCGCCTGGATGCTCCTGCGCACCACCGGTTTCGTGCTCGCCTCGCTGCCCTTGCCCGGGTCGCCCGAAGGCCTGCCACTCGGCCCGGTGGGCCAGGTGCTGGCGGTGGTGCTGATCGTCGCCGTGCTCAATGCCGTGAACATGGCAGACGGCGCCGATGGCCTGCTCGGTGGCTACCTCGTGGGCGGCCTGTCGATGTTGTTGGGGGCCGCTGCGTACAAGGGGCTTTATACGAGCGTACTGCTCATCGGCGGCCTGATTCCGGTGTTGTTGGGTTTTCTCGCCTGCAACGCGCGCCACCCTTTTCTCGCGCGCGCCAAGGTCTTCATGGGTGACGCGGGCTCGCTCGCGCTGGCCATGGTTCTGTGCTGGCTGGGGCTGGACATGGCGCGCGGCGGCCACCTCGTTCCGCCGGTACTGGTGCTCTATGCGATCGCGCTGCCACTGCTGGACATGGTCACCGTCATCACCCGCCGCAGCCTGCAGGGCGCGAGCCCGATGCGCGCCGATCGCACGCACCTGCATCACATCCTGACGCTCAAGGGCTGGTCGGTGGAGCTGTCGGTGCCGGTGCTGTGGGCGCTCAATGCCGGCATCGCCTGGGTGGGCTACGGACTCTGGCGACTCGGCGCGGGCGAAGGCACCTTGCTGTGGCTGCTGCTCGGCGCGCTTCTCGCCAAGATGTTCCTGATGCGCGTTTGGGAAGAGGTCGAGGATCCTTCGGCCGCGCCCGCCGAGGACGAAGGTCGATCCTCCTGATGCGTCCGCTGCGCCTGTGCATTGTCATTACCGGCCTCGGCATGGGCGGCGCCGAGCATGCGCTGCTGCAGCTGCTGAGCCGCTTCGATCCCGCGCGTGTCGCGGTGCGTCTGATCGTGCTCGGCCGTGAGGATGCGTTGGCTGATCGATTTCGCGCCGCAGGCATCGAGCCCGAATTCCTTGGCTTGAAGCCGGGCAGTTGGCCGTTCGCGGAGATCGGTCGTTTCCTCGCCGCCGTTCGCGCGACGGGGGCCGATCTACTGCAGGGCTGGATGTATCACGGCAATCTCGCAGCTTCCTTCGCGGGCGCGCGACTTGGCCTGCCGGTCTGCTGGTCGGTGCGCGACACGCCGGACGCGGCCCATGGCCACAGCCGTTTCACGCGCGCGACCATCGCGCTTTCGCGCTGGTACGTCGGCCGCACGCTGCGCATCTTCAACGTCTCGCGCCGCAGCGCCGACTATTGCGCGAGCGCGCTGGGCTGGCCCGCGGACAGGATCGAAGTGCTGCCCAATGGCATCGATGTCGCACGCTTCCGGCCCGATGTCGAGGCGCGCGCGCGGCTGCGTGACCAACTCGGGATCGCGCCTTCCTCGCCTGTGGTCGGCATGGTTGCCCGCTATGCGCCGGTCAAGGATCACCCGCTCTTCGTGGCCGCAGCGGAGCGTCTGCGCCAGGTTTTGCCCGACGCCCGTTTCATCCTGGTTGGCAAGGGCTGCGAACTGAAGAACGAAGTCCTGGCGAGCCTTCTTCGCCAGACGGAGCTGGAAGGGGCGGTCAGCCTTCTTGGCGCCCGGCATGACGTGGAAGCGATCGTGCCGGCCTTCGATGTGGCCGCGCTGACTTCGCGCAGCGAGGGCTTCCCCAACGTGCTGGCCGAGGCGATGGCCTGTGGCGTCCCGGTGGTCAGCACCGACGTGGGCGATGCGAAGGAAATTATCGGCTGCAGCGGCCTGATCGCTGATCGCAGCCCGGAGGCCTTGGCGGCCGCATGGCTCAGCCTTCTGCAGGCGCCGGATTGCGCGCTGCGAGCCCATGACGCGCGTGAGCACATCCTCCCGCGCTACGCCCTGGAAGGCATCGCCGATCGGCTGCAGGCGCGCTACGTCGACTTGCTTGCAGCGGCGCGCAAGGCCTGACGATCGCGCAGCCAGAGCGCGACGCCGATCGCGGCCGCTGGTAGCAGCAACAGACTGTCGACGATCGGATGACGCCCGCGGGTCCGCGGCCAGCGTCGCGCATGCAGGCAGTAGCGCGTCTGGCTGGCCAGCGCCTTGAGGCGCAAGGGCAGGGGCAGCGGGAGTTGCAAGCGCTGCAGGTGATAGTCGGCGAAGGCGTTCGGGCTGCGCGCGGCACGTGAGATCGCCTGGGCCATCCAGCCGTCTGGTGTGTCGAAGTAGATGCGCAGGGCTTCGTCGATGTAGCGCAGCTTGTAGCGGAGCCCGATCCGGTCCCACACGATGCCTTCGGGCACGGACTTCTCGCCGGGATATTCCGGGAAGGGGAACTCGCGTAGCACCGCCGTCCGGTGGAAACCCCATTTCTCGCCCAGCACCCGGGCCCGGGCGATCGGGTCGCTCGGATAGGCATCGAACCAAGGCTCGCCGAAGGCCGGCCCTATGCGTGCGCCGGCCTCGTCCTGGCAGTGACAACAGATGCCGGAAAAGGAGTCGCGCTCGTTTGCGGGGATCGCCAGCCAGTGAAGCCGGAAGCGCTCCAGCGCATCCGGCGTGCAGGCATCGTCCGAATCGAGCGGCACGAAGAGCTCGCCTGCGGCCTCGCGGATGCCGCGGTTCATCGCCACATGCTTGCCGCCATTGGGCTGCACGATGCAGCGCACCGGGAAGTCGGCCTCGCGCGCGAAGTCGGCGACCAGCCCCGCGCTGTCGTCCTTGGACCCGTCATCGACCACCAGCCATTCGAAATCCCTGCAGGTCTGCGCCTGCAAGGCGGCAAACACCCGCGGCAAGGTATGGCGGCGGTTGTAGGTAGGCGTGAAAACGGTGAAAAGCGGTGCGGACATGGCGCAGGATCAGCGAAGGCGCGGCATTGTAAGCCGCGGCGTCCGACCGCGTGCCGCCCGCCGTGACCCGCGCAGCGGTGGCTGCGGAAGTGCCCCGGACGGGGCCGCCCCTCGCTTCGCTATAATTACCGGTTTTCTCAGCACTTTTCGGACCGCCACCATGAGCACGCTCGACGTTCTGACCGCCCTTTCGCCGCTGGACGGCCGCTATGCCGCCAAGCTCGAAGGGTTGCGCCCGCACTTTTCGGAGTACGGCCTGATCCGCAACCGCGTGCGGGTGGAGCTCGAATGGCTCAAGGCACTGGCCGCCGAACCGGCGCTGGCTGAAGTCGTGCCTTTCTCGGCCGCAACTGTCGCCGAAATCGACGCGGTGATCGCCGGTTTCTCGGTGGCCGACGCCGAAGCGGTGAAGAGCATCGAGGCGACGACCAACCACGACGTCAAGGCGATGGAGTACTGGCTCAAACAGCGCTTCGCCGGCAACGCGGAAGTCATGAAGGTCACCGAGTTCATCCACTTCGGTTGCACCTCGGAAGACATCAACAACGTCTCCCACGCGCTGATGCTCCAGGAGTCGCGCGACGCCGTGTTCCTGCCCGCCTTCGACAAGGTGCTGGACCGCTTCGTGGCCCTGGCGCACGAACACGCCGCGCTGCCGATGCTCTCCCGCACCCATGGCCAGACCGCGAGCCCGACCACGCTGGGTAAGGAAATGGCGAACATCGCCTACCGTCTGCGCCGTGCCCGCAAGGCGATGGCCTCCGTGGAGATGACCGCCAAGTTCAACGGCGCGGTCGGCAACTACAACGCGCATCTCTCCGCCTATCCGGAATTCGACTGGGCGGCTTTCGCGCAGCGCTTCATCGAGTCGCTGGGGCTCACCTTCAACCCCTACACAATCCAGATCGAGCCGCACGATTCGATGGCCGAACTCTACGACGCTGTGGCCCGCGGCAACACGATGCTGATCGACGCCTGCCGCGACATCTGGATGTACATCTCGCTCGGCTACTTCAAGCAAAAGCTCAAGGCGGGCGAAGTCGGCAGCTCCACCATGCCGCACAAGGTGAACCCGATCGACTTCGAGAACGCGGAAGGCAACTTCGGCGTCGCCAACGCGGTGCTGCGCCACTTCAGCGAGAAGCTGCCGATCTCGCGCATGCAGCGTGACCTCACCGACTCCACCGTGCTGCGCAACATGGGCGTGGCGATCGGTCATTCGGTGCTGGGCCTGGAATCCTGCCTGCGCGGCCTCAACAAGCTGGAAGCCGATCCGGCGCGCCTCGCCAGGGATCTCGACAACGCCTGGGAAGTGCTGGCCGAGCCGATCCAGACCGTGATGCGCCGCTACGCCGTGCCGAATCCCTACGAGCAACTCAAGGCGCTCACCCGCGGCACCGGCATCGACAAGGCGACCCTGCAGGAATTCGTTCGCGGCCTCGCGATTCCGCAGGCCGACAAGGATCGTCTGCTGGCGATGACGCCGGGCAGCTACGTGGGCGCAGCCGTCGAACTGGCGAAGGGGATCTGAGCATGTTCGCCGACAACCTCAAGAGCTTGCCCAAGGTCTCGCACCTGGACGCGATCCAGCTGATCGCCGAAGGCAGCGAACCGGTCGCGACCATCGAGAACAAGCCCGGCCAGGCCGGCTCGCTCGCGGTCTACAACCATCTCGCCCAGGTCTTCGGTGCGATCAATGCCGAGGCCGCGAAACGCGGGCTGGAGATCTACGCCGAGCATACGGAGGACGCGCGCCAGAATCCCGGCAAGCATCCGAACATCGATCGTCTGATCGCGATCGCCGAAGCCGACGCGCCCGGCCTGCGCGTCAAGCACGTCTTCGCGGTCTAGGCGGCAACGGGCAAGGCTGATGGAAGGCGATCGCAACGTACTCGGCGGACCCTTGATGGCCTGCAGCTACGCGCCGGTGACGGGCTTCTTCCGCACCGGCTGCTGCGAGACCGGTCCTGAGGACGTGGGGCGTCATGTGGTCTGCGTCCGGGTGACGCAGACCTTCCTCGACTTCTCAAGCGCTCGGGGCAACGACTTGTCGACGCCGCGCCCGGAGTTCCGTTTTCGTGGCCTCCAACCTGGCGATCGCTGGTGTCTGTGCGCCCTGCGCTGGGAAGAGGCGCTGGAGGCGGGCGTAGCGCCGCCGGTGGTGCTGGAGGCGACGCATGTGTCGGCGCTCCAGGTTCTCGATCTGGCAGACCTGCAGCGTCACGCCTTCAGCGTCTGAGTCTCCGGACAGCAGAAAGGGCGCCGGGCTTGCGTTTAACGACGCTCGGATGTGACGAATCCCGCGTTTTGACCACCTGCGCCCCGGATGCACTTCGGGTATGATCAACGGACGATGAGCGATCTCCAGTCTCCTCCCGTCAAGCCTGAGCGCGAGTACTGCAGCACCAGCGAAGCTGCGCAGATGCTGGGCGTCTCGCTCGGCACCGTGCAGCAGATGGTCGAGAACGGCCTGCTCGAAGCCTGGAAAACCGCGGGCGGCCACCGCCGCATCCGCATCGGCTCGGTCGAAGACTATCTGCGTCGCCGCACCTCCGGCCCCAACACGCATTCGGTGGGTCCGCTGCGCGTACTGGTCGCGGAAGACGACCATATCCTGCAGCGCCTCTACACCCACACTTTCGAAACCTGGCAACTGCCGATCGAAGTCCGTCTGGTCGAAAGCGGCTTTGATGGTCTGCTCGAAATCGGTCGTGCGCAGCCGGATCTGTTGATTTCCGATCTGGTGATGCCCGGTCTGGACGGTTTCGCCATGATTTCCAAGCTGCGCGCGGATTCGCGCCTGGCCGACATGGACATCGTGGTGATTACCGGCCTGTCGCGCGACGACATCGACGCACGTGGCGGCCTGCCTGACGATGTGACTGTCTATGGCAAGCCGGTCCCTTTCAAGGAACTCAAGGGCTACGTGCAGGCGCGCATCGCGCAGCTGCAACGTCGCGGACGTACCGCGGCAGCCTGACTAGGGCTGCAGGAAAAACAAAAGGCCGGCAATGCCGGCCTTTTGTTTTTCGCGGCTTCTGCCGCGATTTCTCCGTCATCCGTACGCGCTCACTTGGCGCGGATTTTTCCGATCAGGGCGGTGGTGGAGCGCTGGTGCTCGAAGGGAATGGAGTGCACTGAGCCGCCCCATTCCTGTACTTCCTTCGCGCCGACAATCTTCTCCGGCGCCCAGTCGCCACCCTTCACCAGGATGTCCGGATGCGCTTCGAGGATGCGTGCGATCGGCGTGTCCTCGTCGAACCAGGTGACCAGGTCGACGCAGCCCAGCGAGGCCATCACCGCGAGCCGATCGGCTTCGCAATTGATCGGACGGTCGTCGCCCTTGCCCTGGCGCTTGACCGAGGCGTCGGTGTTCAGCGCCACCACCATCGAACCGCCCAGCGCACGGGCCTGGCCCAGATAGGTCACATGGCCACGGTGCAGGATGTCGAAGCAGCCGTTGGTGAAGACCACCGGCTTGGGCAGGTGCTTGACGCGTTCAGCCAGTTCTTCCGGGCCGCAGATCTTGTTCTCGAAATCGGGACGGGGATAGGCGTCGCTCATCGGGGTTCCAGGTCAGGCGGTTGCGGGGAGCGCCTTGCGGAAGCGGTTCAAGTCCTGGACCGTTTCGAAGGCTTGATCGAACAGGCTCGAGAGATTGCGCAGGATGCCGCCAACGACGCGCGCCTCGCAGTCCTTGTCGAAATTGATCTGCGTATCGAGCCAGCGCTCCAGCCAGCCCGGATCGGGCAGGCGCGACTGGATGGTGTCGCGCGGAAAGTGTTCCTTGCTCACATGGAGGTTGGTCGGATGCAGCGCCTGCTTGGTGCGGGAGGAGCTGGCCATCAATACGCCGATCTTGGCGAAGGCGGCACGTGCGCTGTCGCCGAAACGCTCGATCGAACGCTTCATGAACTTGAGGTAGGCGCCGCCGTGGCGGGCTTCGTCGCGCGAGAGCAGGTCGTAGATGTGGCGGATCACCGGCTCTGTGTGCCATTGGGACGCACGGCGGTACCACTGGGTCAGACGCACTTCGCCGCAGAAGTGGAGCATCAGGGTTTCCAGCGGCGGCGCCGGGTCGAACTCGAAGCGGATCTCGTGCAGCTCTTCCTCGGTCGGCACCAGGTCGGGGCGGAAGCGCTGCAGGTATTCCATCAGCACCAGCGCATGCTTCTGCTCTTCATAGAACCAGATCGACATGAAGGCACAGAAGTCGGAATCGCCGTGGTTGTCGCGCAGGAACATCTCCGTGGCCGGCAGCGCAGACCATTCGGTGATGGCGTTCATCTTGATCGTCATGGCCTGTTCGTCGGTGAGCAGGCTGGCGTCGAACTGGTCCCAGGGCACATCCGACGCCATGTTCCAGCGCGCAGATTCAAGGGATTTGAAGAGTTCCGGGTAGAGCATGGTGTTCTCGATGTGGGGGACGGATTTGCCGAGGCTCGGCGATTCTAGTTAGCCGCGTCTTGCGTGCGCATGACGATTTCTTGTCGGGGGCATGAAACCGTGAAGCGCGCCATTTTACATCTCGGCGCGGCACCGTCTGGCTCGGGTCGGCAAATGATTGGCTCCTGCGGACGCGGACGCCTTGCGGTGGGACAGGCAAACTTTGTACCGGGATGACAGCGGCCCCCCGCTGCTCCCGTGAGTGTCTCCTCTCCTCTGAACCCCGGCCGCGCACGGTGCCCCGGGGTTTCTTTTCGCCGGTATCGGCCGCCAGCGCCCGGCTATGCCCCGTTTGATGCGTCGCGCATACAGGCGGGCCTTCGAAGCGGGTGACATCTGCGGTTCAGGGTCGATACACTCGAAGCGTCGCCTTCTGTTGCCAGACAAGGGCCGGATTGTATTTCCGGCGTTTCGCCTCGGCACTTCGCGCGCTGACCATGCCCCTGAACAAGCCGATTCGCGATTGGCGCGGCAAACGCGTCTGGATCATTGGCGCCTCCAACGGCGTCGGTGCGGCGCTGGCTCGTGCGTTGGCGGCCCGCGGTGCGATCCTGGCCCTGTCGGCGCGCAATCCAGAGCGGCTGGCCAGCCTTTCCGGCGGCATTCCCGGCAGCCTCGCCGTGCCCTTGGACGTGACCAAGGCGCACACGCTGCTGCCCGCCATCATGCAGCTCCTGGACCAATGGAGTGGCCTGGACATGGTGGTGCTCAGCGCCGGGACCTACGAGCCGATGGGCACCACGGACCTGTCCGTCGAAAGTGCCCGGGCCACCGTCGAGACCAACCTGATGGGCGTGATCAACGCGGTCGCCGTTGTGCTGCCCCAGTTGCTGCAGCAAGGTGAGGGCGCGCTCACCATCATCGGCGATGCGGCGGGCTATCGCGGCCTGCCACGGGCGCTGGCCTACGGGGCGAGCAAAGCCGCGGTGATCAATTTCGCAGAGTCGCTGTACCTGGATCTGGCGCCACGCGGCATCGGCGTGTTTCTGGTGAATCCCGGTTTCGTGCGGGCGGCAGGCGTCTCGCGCAAGCCTGCGACGCCTGCGCCGCTGGCCGCGGAGGAGGCGGCCAGCGACATCCTCCATGGCATCGCGAGAGGGCGTTTCGAAATCCATTTTCCGCGCCGCTTCACCTATGTGTTCAAGCTGGTGCGGGTGCTGCCGGAGTGGCTCTACCTGCGCGCAGCGCGGCGAGCATCCGACTGAGGCGCGGCGCGCCTCCGGAAACGAAAAACGGCGCCTCGCGGGCGCCGTTTTCCTTGGTGCGGAACGCGCAATCAGAGCTTGTAGCGATCCACAGCGCTCTGCATCTCGCCGGCGAGCTTGCGCAGCAGTTCGGAGGATTGCGCGGCCTGGCCTGCGGCGGCGCTGTTCTCCTCGGACATCTGCGCAACCTTCTCGACCGACTGCGCCATGCTGTTGCTGGCCTCGCCCTGTTCGCGGATCGCGTCGCTGATGTCGGCCACGCGATTCACGACTTCGCCCGAGCCTTGGCGGATGCGGCGGATGGCTTCGCCTGCCTCGCGGGCCGAGGCCACACTTTCTTCCACATGGCTGACGGTTTCCTGCATGCGGGCGACCGCCTGGTTCGCGCCTTCCTGAACCGAGTGGATGGTGGCGGCAATCTGCTGGGTGGACAGCGTGGTGCGTTCGGCCAGCTTGCGCACTTCGTCTGCGACCACCGCGAAACCGCGGCCTTGTTCGCCAGCGCGCGCCGCCTCGATTGCGGCGTTGAGGGCGAGCAGGTTGGTCTGGTCGGCGATCTCCTTGATGGTATTCACCACCGCGCCGATGCTGGCCGTCTGCGCCTGCAGGTCGCCGATCTTGCCCGCGGATTCGCGCACGTCGTGAGCGATGCCGTCGATCTGTTGCACGGTGCGCTCGATCACCGCGGCGCCACCCTCGGCGTCGCGACCGGCGCCACGCGACAGACCATCGGCCTCGACCGCGCGGTCGGCCACATGGTTGATGCTGACCGTGACTTCTTCGACCGTCGCGGCCATTGCGGAGGCGGCCTCACTGGCGTAGCCCGCGGTGTCGGAGAGTTCGTTGGCGGTCTTGGACACTTCGCCCGCCGCGCCGGAGACCTGGCCGATCTTGGTTGCCATTTCTCCCAGGCTGCCGTGCAGGGTTTCCACCAGGCGGTTGAAGGCCTGGGCGGTGAGGTTAATCTCGTCCTTGGCGCGGGACGCGGCCACGCGTTGAGTCAGATCCAGAGAGCTGGCGATCTGGCTCATCGTTGCCTGGACGCGGCCCAGCGGCACACGGATCGAACGCGCGATCAGGTAGCCGGCGATACCGAGCGCCACCAGGGCGAGGCCCACGGTGCCGATCAGGACCAGTCGCGATGTCTTGTTCACCTCGGCGGCGCGTGCCGCCTCAGCGCGGGCGGCCTTGACGTTGTAGTCCATCAGCAGGTTCATCTGCTGCTCGACGGCAATCGCCGTGGTCAGGCCATTGCCGTTGAGGATGCTGGCGGCGGCCTCGATGTCGTTCACCTTGACCAGCGCGCGCGCGTTTTCGTATTCGGTGGAGAAGCGTGCCAGGCGCGTCTTCAGCTTCTTGAAGATCGCGCGGTCCTGGTCGTCGTTGAGCCCCGACTCGTAGCCTTTCAGGGCTTCATCGAGCTTCTTGCGGGCGACATCCACGGTGCCGGCCAGCTGGTTGCGCCGGTTCTCGTCCGGGTCCGCAGCCATGCGCGCGGTGATGATCTGTTCGCGCTTGTACTGGTTGTTGATTTCGGCCGCATAGACCAGTCCGCTGACCGACACATCGGAGACGTACTGCATGCTGCGCGACAGACGCTCGACTTGAATGAGCGCGACGCCGCCAACAATGGCCAGCGCGATGACTGCTGCAAGCACCAGGGCGAGCAGTCGCTTTCCTACGGTCATGATGTCCCCTCATTGTTATCGCGAGCCACGGCGTTAGCCGTGGTCTCGCTCTTATCGACGGGGGAAGAGGGGACTTGAGGTGGAACCAGTAAAACTAAGTCAATTAGTGGCTGGTGCGTGTCGCCTGTAACACTTCCTCGGTTGCCGGTTTCTGCGGGCCCGGGCTGAGAAAGCGGTAAGCGAAACCGACCAGCACCGCGCCGCCGACAACGTTGCCCAGCGTGGAGAAGAAGAGGTTGTAAAGGGCCTCACCAAAACTGATCTGGCCGTTGCCCGCGAGCGACATCGCGAAGGTGCCCATGTTGGCGATCGAGTGTTCGAAGCCCAGGTACAGGAAGATGAACACCACCAGGATGATCGCGACCAGCTTGGCGATCTCCTCTTTCAGGTTGAGCGCCACCCAGATCGCCAGACAGACCACCCAGTTGGCCAGGATGCCCTTGAAGAAGATCGCCTGGGCGCTCTGGTGCACCTTGTGTGCGGCGCCAGTGAAGAGGGCGTGGTCCGCGGGCAGATCGCCCAGCGTACCCGCGCCCCAGAGCAGGCCGGTGACGATGAGCGCGCCGATCAGGTTGCCCAGATAACAGACGGTCCATACCCGTGCCGTGTCGGTCCAACTGGTGCTGCGCTCGGCGGAGGAGACCGCGAGGTACATGCAGTTGCTGGTGAAGAGTTCGGCCTGGGTGAAGACGATCACCGAAAGACCAACCCCGAAGAAGGCGCTGGCGATGACCTTGCCGAAGGAGTTGTCGTGCAGGTTCTGGGCAAGGGACCAGTACACCAGCACCACGATGGAGAGATACATGCCCGCGAGCACCGAGCGCAGCAGATAGCGCGCCGGGTCGGCGTTCAGCATGGCCGCTTTCGCTTCGCCGCTATGCGCGGCTTTCTCAACTACCGGCCTTTCCTTCATGAGCCTCTCCTCGCTCGGGGTATGACCAGACTCTAGACCCCACACCGCGAAGGGAGATTGACTTGAGTCAGCGCGTCGGGGGCGGTTCCGAAGGATTATTTATAGCTCCATAGACCGGGCTGCGGGCAGGCAAAACGCGCCTGCCCGGAGACCTATGAGACGAAGGCGTGCAGAGCGCGCCGTTCGATCAGGGCGCCGACATCTTCCAGCGCTGGCAATCGCGGCCCAGCCAATCCCATTGCTGCACGTTGGCGCCATCCGCGGCATTGCAGGCCGCGACGTCCAACACCTTGCCGCTGTTCTTCGAGACCAGGCGCACGAAGCCATCGCCCACGTTCTCGATGCTCCAGCGCTGGCAGGCGGCGCCGTTGCGGGGCCACTGGCGCACGTTGCCGCCGTTGTCGACAGAACAGTTGGCGACTTCCAGCAGCTTGCCGCTCTGCTGCGAGGCCAGCTCGTAGTAGCCGTCCGTGGTGGCGACCACGTTCCAGATCTGGCAAGCGCCGCCCCAGTATGGCCACTGCTGGACATTGGCCCCGTCCGCGTTCGAACAGCCCGCGACATCGAGCGCCTTGTTGCTGTGCTTGGCGAGGAGCTTGTAGGCGCCAGTGGTCACGGAATTGGCGCTCACAGGCTCGAACTTCCAGCGCTGGCACTCGCTGCCCAGCCACTCCCATTGGCGCACGTCGGCGCCGTCCGCGGTGCTGCAGGATGCGACGTCCAGGACCTTGCCCGAATGCTTCGCGACGAGGCGGAAGTAGCCGTCGCCGGTGGACTCCACACGCCAGCGCTGGCAGTCCGCCCCGTTGCTGGTCCACTCGCGCACGTCGGCGCCGTTGTCGGTGGAGCAGCCGGCGACATCCAACGCCTGGCCGCTGTGCTGCGCGGTGAGCAGGTAGGTGCCGTCACCCTGGCTGGCGACCTTCCAGCGCTGGCAGTCACCGCCCGCCCAAGACCATTGCTGGACGTTGGCGCCTACGGCGCTTGAGCAGCCAGCGACATCGAGCACCTTGCCGGAATGCTTGGCGACGAGCCGGTACACGCCATCGGCGATTGCCGGACTGGTGCCGCCGGGCAGCGGTCCCTGGGCGCTCGCCATGCGGCAGCCGATGTTGGCGATCTCGGTAACGCGGCTGCCGTCCTGTGTCGGCATCAGTTGGGTGCTGTAGTTGGTGCAGGCGTCCGAGCCGTTGCTGTTCGTGTAGAGCGGCTTGGTTGCCTCGACCCAGGAGCCGGCGCCGCCGTTGGTGTTGATCATCATCACCCGGCCGTTGTCGTTGGCGATGGCGTTGTTGCTGCTCTCCCGCAGTACCTGGCCGACGACGATCAGTTTGCCGTTGGCGCTGCCGTCGCTGGCCCAGCTGATCGCCGGCGCATGCTGCAGATGGCGGCCGCGGGTGGACTCGACTCGCGTGCCGAGGTCCGTGGCGTTGCCCCAGTTGGCGCCGTCGGCGGAAGCGCGTACGAAGACGTCGCAGTCGTTGGGGCCGCCACAGATCTCGTAGCTCATCACATAGCGGCCGCCGGGCAGCTTGCGCACCACCGCCATGCCGGGCCGGCGCTGGCCGTCGGCCACCGCGACGTCGAACACGTCCGGTCCCCAGGTGAGGCCGCCGTCGGTGGACACGCGGTGGGCGAGCAACTGGTTGTAGCCGCGACTCTTGTACTCCTCGCTCGAATAGAACATCAGTAGGCGTCCCTGGGCATCGAGGGCAAACTCCGGCTCCCAGGTCCCGGTGTTGCCGGCCACCGGGGTGGAGAGGTAGCTCCAGTTGCGGCCCTGGTTGGTGCTCTTGTAGATGCGGATCTGGGCGCTGTTGCCGTTCTTGGTGGACGTGGCCCAGAAGAGCGTGCCGGCGGGCGTGTTGCCCAGTTGGCGCGGAACCTCGTAGAGGCCGCTGCAGCAGCTCCAGGGCTCGGTGTCGTCGGCGGTGCCGACCACATGCCAGCTCGCGCCATCATCGGTGCTCTCGAAGATGCGTCCCTGGCCGCCGGTATCGACGCTGGCGATCAGGCGTCCGTTGGCGGCACCGTTGGCCTGCAGGCGGATGGCACGGGGATAGAAAGCGTCGCTCGCGACGAGCGTCTGCTCGGCTGCGGCCGATAGCGCGAGCGCTGCCAATGCGCCGGCAGCAAGCAGGCGCAGCAAGAGGTTTTTCATGATGGTCTTCTCTGGTGGTGGACAGGTCTTTTTGCTGCCGCGTCCAGCGCGGCTGGCTTGTTTGTAGTCCAGAGAAGTCGGCGGCGAGGCGGCCTCGCTTGTCAAAAACAAGGGCCGTCACCCTTGTGAGGTGACGGCCCTTGCAGCTTGCAGCGGGCGCGGTCAGCGCCCGACCCTTCACGCGACCTTCTTGCCTGCCTTGGGTTCGGTCTTGGCGGGCTCTTCAGTAATGCGTTCGTACGGCTCCACGTAGGCGCGGCCGTAGTAGCTGTCGAGCAGAACCTGCTTGAGTTCGCTGATCAGCGGATAGCGCGGGTTGGCGCCGGTACATTGATCGTCGAAGGCGTCTTCGGCCAGCTTGTCGACCTTGGCCAGGAAGTCCGCTTCCGGCACGCCGGCAGCCTGGATCGAAGCCGGGATGTTGAGCGTCTTCTTCATCTCATCCACCCATTCGACCAGCTTGGTCACGCGGTCGTGATCGCGCGGCGCTTCGAGGCCAAGGTGTCTGGCGATCTCGGCATAGCGGGCCACGCTCTTCGGCCGGTCGTACTGGCTGAAAGCGGCCTGCTTGGTCGGGATATCCACCGCGTTGTAGCGGATCACGTTGGAGATCAGCAGCGCGTTGGCCAGACCGTGGGCGAGGTGGAACTCGGCACCCAGCTTGTGCGCCATCGAGTGGCAGACGCCGAGGAACGCGTTGGCGAAGGCGACGCCGGCGATGGTCGCGGCGTTGTGCACTTGTTCGCGAGCCTTCGGATCCTTGGCGCCGTTCAGGTACGAGGACGGCAGGTAGTCCTTGAGCAGCTTGAGCGCTTGCAGGGCCTGTGCGTCCGAGTACTCGTTGGCCATGATGGAGACATAGGCTTCGAGTGCGTGGGTCACCGCGTCGATGCCGCCGAAGGCGGTGAGCGACTTGGGCATGTTCATGACCAGGTTCGCATCGATGATCGCCATGTTCGGGGTGAGTTCGTAGTCGGCGATCGGGTACTTCACGCCGGTCTGTTCGTCGGTCACCACCGCGAAAGGCGTCACTTCCGAACCGGTACCGGAGGTCGTGGGCACGGCCACCAGCTGTGCCTTCACGCCCAGCTTCGGGAACTTGTAGATGCGCTTGCGGATGTCCATGAAGCGCAGTGCCAGGTCTTCGAAGGCGACGTCCGGATGCTCGTACATCACCCACATGATCTTGGCCGCATCCATCGGCGAGCCGCCGCCCAGGGCGAGGATCACGTCAGGCTGGAAGGCGTTGGCGAGGGCGAGGCACTTGCGCACTACCGCGAGCGTCGGATCGGCGGCGACTTCGAAGAAGGTCTCGACTTCCATGCCGAGCTTCTTGAGCAGATCGACGGTTTCGTCGACATAGCCGTTCTCGAACAGGAAGCGGTCGGTCACGATCAGGCAGCGCTTCTTGCCTTGCAGATCGTCAAGCGCAAAAGGCAGGCAGCCGCGGCGGAAGTAGATCGACTTCGGGAGCTTGTGCCAGAGCATGTTTTCCGCCCGCTTTGCGACAGTCTTCTTGTTGATCAGGTGTTGCGGACCGACGTTCTCCGAGATCGAGTTGCCGCCCCAGGAACCGCAACCCAGCGTCAGCGACGGCGCGAGGCGGAAGTTGTAGAGGTCACCGATGCCGCCTTGCGAGGACGGCGTGTTGATCAGGATACGCGCGGTCTTCATCTTGTCGCCGAAGTGGCGGACGCGATCCGGCTGCAGATCCTGGTCAGTGTAGAGCGCGGAGGTGTGGCCGATGCCGCCTAGGGCGACCAGCGCAGCAGCCTTTTCGCAGGCGTCGAAGAAGTCCTTGGCGCGGTACATGGCCAGCGTCGGCGAGAGCTTCTCGTGCGCGAAGGCTTCGGCGTCCGAGATGTCGTTCACTTCACCGATCAGCACCTTGGTCGTGGGCGGCACGGTGATCTCGGCCATCTGCGCGATGCGTTGGGCCGATTGGCCGACGATGCCGGCGTTCAGGTTGCCGTCCTTGAGGATGACCTTGCGGACCGCCTCGGTTTCCTTCTTGTTCAGCAGGTAGCCGCCGTGATGCGAGAAACGCTCGCGCACCGCGTCGTAGATCTTGTCGACCACGATCACCGATTGCTCGGAGGCGCAGACCACGCCGTTGTCGAAGGTCTTGGACATCAGGATCGAGGCGACGGCGCGCTTGATGTCGGCGGTTTCGTCGATTACCGCGGGCGTGTTGCCTGCACCCACGCCGATCGCGGGCTTGCCGGAGGAGTAGGCCGCACGGACCATGCCGGGGCCACCGGTGGCGAGGATCAGGTTGATGTCGGCGTGGCGCATCAGCGCGTTCGAGAGCTCCACGGTGGGCTCATCGATCCAGCCGATGATGTCGCGCGGCGCGCCGGCGGCGACTGCCGCTTCCAGCACCAGGCGGGCGGCCTCGGTGGTGGACTTCTTGGCGCGCGGGTGCGGCGAGAAGACGATGCCGTTGCGGGTCTTCAGGCTGATCAGCGCCTTGAAGATCGCGGTGGAGGTCGGGTTGGTGGTCGGGACGATGCCGCAGATGATGCCCACCGGCTCGGCGATGGTCATGATGCCGAATTCCGGTTCCTCGTCCAGGATGCCGCAGGTCTTCTCGTCCTTGTACTTGTTGTAGATGTACTCGGAGGCGAAGTGATTCTTGATGACCTTGTCTTCAAGGATGCCCATGCCGGTCTCTTCGACCGCCATCTTGGCCAGGGGGATGCGCGAATCTGCGGCGGCGAGTGCCGCGCTGCGGAAGATGCGATCGACTTGTTCCTGGGAGAATCCTGCGAACTTTTGCTGGGCTGCCTTGACTCTTGCTACTAGGGCGTCGAGTTCGGCGAGGTTGCTGACGGGCATGATGGCCTCCGGCTTTTCAAGGGGAAGACTTGTGCAGTCAGGTGGAGGCCCGGTAGTGCGCCTTCACGCAGGCTGCAAGGGTTTGAGTCGATTATAGGAACCGCAAAAACACGCAACATGATCTAGGTCAGCCTTTGCCGCGACGCAGCAAGGATGCCGGTTCGGACGAATTTCACTGTGCGCCTGGCTTCGTTCTCTCTCCGAGGAAATCATTCATGGAACTGACCCGCAGCAGCCCTGAAATCGCCTACGAATTCGACGGCCGGGAAAGCAGCGCGCCGGTCGTGACCTTCCTGCATGCCCTGGGCGCCAGCCACGCCATCTGGCGCGCACAAAAAGCCGCACTCGCCGGTGGTTACCGGGTGCTGCTCATCGACCTGCGCGGGCATGGCGCCAGCGCTGCTCCCGCAGAAGCCTACACCTTGCGTGGCATGGCCGAGGACGTGTTGCGCGTATGGGACGAGCTGGGGGTCGCCCAGTCCGCGCTGGTCGGGATTTCGCTCGGTGGGTTCGTTGCCCAGCATGTGGCGATCGCGGCGCCCGGACGGGTGCAGAAGCTGGTCCTCGCCGACACCACCGCGGCTTATCCGCCCGAGGCGGCGTCCAGCTGGGAGGAGCGGATCCGCACCGTGAGCGAGAAGGGCCCCGGCGTCACCGTGGCCGGGACGCTGGAGCGCTGGTTCACCGCGACGCACCGCGCCGCGCACCCGGACGTGACGAACTGGATCTCGGGCCTGATCGAGGCTACGCCGCGCGCGGGCTACGTCGGCGCCTGCCACGCGATTTCAGCGCTCGACACCCGGGCCGATCTGGGCAGGATCACCATGCCGACACTGGTGCTGGTGGGCGAGTTCGACCCGGGTACCCCGCCCGCGATGGGTGAAGCCTTGGCAGCCGGTATCCCGGGCGCCCAGTTCATGGTCATTGCCTCGGCGGCGCACCTGACCTGCGTGGAGCAGGCCACCGCCTTCAACCAGCTCCTGACTGACTTCCTCGCGCCGGTACCCTGAGCGTTCAGCCGCGGCTGAGCGTGTCGTAGAGGGCTTCGAACTCGCCGGTGAGCTTGTGGCGGCGGTCCAGCTGGATCATGGGCAGGTGCCGCTGGTGGGACTCGCGCACCTTCACCGAGCTCGACAGATAGGGGGCGAGCACCGGCAGGCCCTCGGCGCAGAGTTCGTCCACGACCTGGCGCGGCAGGCTGGCGCGGGCCTGAAACTGGTTGACCACGATGCCCTCGATCTCCAGTTCCGCGTTGTGATCGGCCTTGAGCTCGGCCACGCTTTCGATCAGGCCGTAGAGCGCCCGGCGCGAGAAGTCATCGCAGTCGAAGGGAATCAGGCAGCGTTCGGCCGCGATAAGCGCGGAGCGCGTGTAGAAGTTGAGCGCGGGCGGAGTGTCGATCCAGATCTCGTCGTAGGTGGCGGCGAGTTCGTCCAGGCCTTCGCGCAGCTTGTAGATCTTGTAGCGCGCCTCCAGCTTGCCCATCAGTTCTTCCAGCGTTCCACTGGCGGGCAGCACGTCCAGGCCCTCGATCCCGCTGGCGACGACGTAGCTTTCCGCCGGATCGTGGTTCAGGCGCAGGGCGAGCGTCTGGGCGAAGAAGTCGGCGACGCTGCGCTCCAGCGTGTCGGCGGCGGCGCCGAGCAGGTAGCGGCTGCTGTTGGCTTGGGGATCGAGATCCACCACCAAGGCGCGGTGTCCGCGATCGGCCGCGACTGCGGCAAGATTGCAGGTGATCGTCGACTTGCCGACGCCCCCTTTCTGGTTGAAAACGACGCGCCGCATTGACTGCCTCCGGTATGTTGCAGTGCAGCGATTGTGCCAAAGTGCGTGTCTTCCGTGCGCGCTTTTTCCCGACTTGAGGAGCCGTTCATGAACAACCAAGCACGCGTCGTCCGCATCACCCGCGCCGGCGGTCCCGAGGTGCTGGCGCTCGAGGACGTGAGCCTGCCGGCGCCCGCCGCGGGCGAAGTGCGGATACGCCAGGAAGCGGTGGGGCTCAACTTCATCGACATCTACCACCGCAGCGGGCTCTATCCGCTGGACTTGCCGGCGCCGATAGGGCTTGAGGCCGCTGGCGTGGTCGAGGCTCTCGGGCCTGGCGTGGGCGACTTTGCCGTGGGTGACCGGGTCGCCTACGCAGGTGGGCCGATTGGCGCCTACGCCAGCGCACGGAACTACCCGGCCGAACGTCTGGTGCGCCTGCCGGACGCGATCGGCACGGATGCCGCGGCCGCCATGATGCTGGCCGGGATGACGGCATGGTTCCTGCTGCGCCGTACTTACCCGGTGAAGGTGGGCGACACCATCCTGGTCCACGCGGCGGCCGGCGGCGTGGGGTCCATCCTGTGCCAGTGGGGCAAGGCGCTGGGCGCGACGGTGATCGGGACCGTGGGCACTGAAGCCAAGCGCACCCGCGCCGAGGCGAATGGCTGCGCGCATGTGATCGTGCTCGAGCAGGAGCGCTTCCCGGACCGCGTGCGCGAGCTCACCGGCGGGCGCGGCCTGCCCGTGGTGTATGACGGAATCGGTCGCGACACCTTTACGGATTCGCTGGCCTGTCTGGCGCCGCGCGGCCTGATGGTCAGCTTCGGCAACGCTTCCGGTCCGGTGCCGCCCTTCGACATCAGCACGCTGGCGCGCATGGGCTCGCTGTTCCTCACCCGGCCGATGTTGTTCGCCTACATCGCGGATCGCGCGGATTTGCTCACCGCGGCCTCCGAACTTTTCCAGCAGGTGGAAAGCGGGGCGGTTAAGATCGGCATCGGCCAGCGCTATGCCCTGGCCGATGCGGCACAGGCGCAGCGCGATCTGGCCGAACGTCGTACCTCCGGCTCCACCGTGTTGCTGCCCTGAAAACCCACAAAGCTTCCCGCATGAGCGTCCTGCGTTCCCTGTCCTGCATCCTGTCCCTGCTCCTCGCCGGAACGGGAGTCCTGCATGCCGCCGAGCCGGCCCTGACCCCGGTGCAGGTGGCCTACCTCAACGCCGAAACCCGCAAGGCCAACGAGCAGTTCGTCACCCGGGTGGCGCAAATCACCGGTTCGCCGGCCTCGGTCGTGAGCAAGGCGATGCCGCCCGAGGGGCGCATCGCCGACCCCGCGGTGCGCGTGATCTCGACGCTGGAGGCTCAGCGCAAGCAAGTGCTGCCAGACGACATGAAGACCGAGATCGCCGCTGCCGAGCGCGACCGGCGTGCTGCGATCGCGGCGGCACGGGAGGCGGCGAAGAAGAAGTAAGGGCGTAGATGGAAGAAGGCGAAGCGCCCCCGCAGCCGCCAAATGGCGAAGGGGCGGGAGTTGCCAGAGTTGGCGACGCTTCGCCTTAGACGCCCGATATCGCCGCATTGTCGCCAAGACGCTCCGGCACGATGTGCGGATCCCGGCGTGGAGGCTCCAGAGCCCACCCGGGTCGCCGCGTCAGCTTCTCAGCGTTTCAGAAACGTGCTGACGCATTCGACCTCGGAAAGCCTTTCCACGAACCACTCCAGCGCCCTCCCGTGGTGCTCCGCATGCCATGCGAGCCAGAAGGGCACCCGCAGTTCGCTGTTGCCCAGCTTGCGTATCTGAAGGCGTCCGGCCTCCGCCTCGCGCTGCGCGATGGCCTGGGGCAGGTTGCCGACGCCCAGGCCCGCCACCTGCGCGGCCACCTTGGCGGCGAGGTTCGGCACGGTCAGCGTGTCCTGGCCTTCCAGCAAGCCCGCGGTGCGGGCCAGCAACTCGCGCGAGGTGTCGGCGATCACCACTGCCCGGTAGCGGCGTACGGTATCCGTGGGCAGCGGATCGGGCAGGTTCGCCAGCGGGTGATGCGGCGCGACGCAGAAGCAGAACTCGGCCTGGCCCCATTGGCGCAGTGCGTAGGCGCTGCCCGCGGGTGGATCGCCGGGAGCGCCGATAGCCAGATCCGCGCGGCCGGTGGCGAGCGCGTCCCACATACCGCCCAGCACTTCGTGGAGCAGGCTGATCCGGGTGCCGCCGTAATCGGCGTAGAACTCCGCGATCACCGGCAGCAGGGCTTCGAGGTCCAGCACGCCTTCCACCGCGATCCGCAACTCCGCCTCCCAACCTGTCGCGACCCGCTTGGCGCGGCGCTCGAGCTCACCTGCTGCCTGCAGCAGCACGCGACCGTCGCGCAGGAGCGTGCGACCGGCGTCGGTCAGGACCGCGCGGCGGCCAACCTTCTCGAAGATCGCGAAGCCGAGGTCGTCCTCCAGCTTGCGCACGGCGTGGGTCAGGGCGGAGGGGACGCGATGCAGGGCTTCGGCCGCAGCGGCGAAACTGCCGCGGGTGTCGATGGCGTCCAGCATCGCGAGGGCGTCCAGGGAGAGCTTCATGCGGGGGCCGGGCGGGGAGAAGCCCCGGATCTTCCCTGCTTGCAGGGCAGACGCCAAGCTCCATGGCGCTATGATCGCGCTCCCTTCCGGAGGAACGAGCATGGGCGCAGAGAACAAGACCGCATCCGGGCACAAGCCCAAACCTCTGGCAGGCGTACGCGTGATTGAGTTCGGCACGCTGATCGCCGGCCCTTTCTGCGCGCGCATCCTCGCGGAATTCGGCGCCGAGGTGATCAAGATCGAGTCGCCCGATGGCGGCGATCCACTGCGCCAGTGGCGCAAGCTGCACGAGGGCACCTCGCTCTGGTGGTACGTACAGGCGCGCAACAAGAAGTCGGTGGCGCTCAACCTGAAGGATCCGGAGGCGGCCGCGGTCGCGCGCAAGCTTTGCGCGAGCGCTGACATCGTGATCGAGAACTTCCGCCCCGGCGTGATGGAAAAGCTGGGACTGGGTTGGGAGGCGCTCTCGGCCGAGAACCCGGGCTTGGTGATGGTGCGCCTGTCGGGCTTCGGCCAGACCGGGCCGATGGCGAGCAAGCCGGGCTTCGGTGCCATCGGCGAATCCATGGGTGGTTTGCGCTATGTGACCGGCTTTCCGGACCGGCCGCCGGTCAAATCGGGCATCTCGATCGGCGATTCGATCGCCGGCCTGTGGGGGGCGATCGGCGCCCTGATGGCTCTGCGTCATCGCGAAGTGAATGGCGGCGGGGGCCAGCTCGTGGACGTCGCGCTCTACGAGGCCGTCTTCGCGATGATGGAGAGCATGGTTCCGGAGTTCGCGGTCGCCGGCATGGTGCGTGAGCGCACTGGCAACGTGATGCCTGGCATCACGCCTTCGAACACGCACACCACGCGCGACGGCGTGCACATCGTGATTGGCGCCAACGGCGACGCGATCTTCCGTCGCCTCGCGCTGGCCATGGGCCGTCCGGATCTCGCGGAGGATGCGGCGCTGGCCGGCAACGCCGGTCGCAGCGCTCGCGCAGACGAGCTCTACGCGATCATCGACGGCTGGGTTGCCGCCCACGATGCGGCCGAGATCCTGCCGCTGCTCGAAGCGGCCGAGGTGCCTGCGACCCAGGTCTATTCGGTGGCCGACATGTTCCGCGACGCCCAGTTTGCTGCCCGCGACATGCTCCAGGAGACGCAACTGGCCGACGGCACGTCCTTCACCATGCCGGGCGTCGTGCCCCGCCTCGAAGGTACTCCCGGCGGGACGGAATGGTTGGGGCCTCGTCTGGGCGAACACACCGCGGAAGTGCTCGCCTCGCTGGGGCTGGATAGCGGGCTGATTGCCCGTCTCTCTCCGGAGAGGCCCGCCTGACGCGGGTTTGCGGCCGATGACCGGGGGCGGGGCTTCTTTCGCCTGTGTCGCTTCGATATAATCCCGCGGTTTTTCTACGGTTTTCCTGTTTTCAGGAATAAATCCCGGGGACGAGAGGGGACATGAGCGACGAGAAGAAGATGGATACCGGCCGGAGAAATCTGGTCATCGCCACGTCGGCAGTCGGCGGTGTGGCCGGTCTTGGGGCCGCGACGCCCTTCCTGGCCAGTCTGACGCCCTCCGAGCGCGCGAAAGCCGCTGGCGCGCCGGTCGAAGCCGATATCAGCAAGCTGCAGCCCGGCGAGATGATGACCGTCGAATGGCGCGGCAAGCCGGTGTGGATCCTGCGCCGTACCCCGGAACAACTCGCCTCGCTCAAGAAGGTCGATGCCGAAATCGCCGACCCGGAGTCCGCCCGTTCCGATCAGCCCGCCTACATCAAGGGCGACGCGCGCTCGATCAAGCCTGAATACCTCGTGGTCGTCGGCATCTGCACCCACCTGGGCTGCTCGCCGAGCTCCAAGTTCCAGCCCGGTGCCGAAAGCGGCATGGGCGCCGACTGGCAAGGCGGCTTCCTCTGTCCCTGCCACGGTTCGACCTTCGACCTCGCCGGTCGCGTGTTCAAGAACAAGCCCGCTCCGGACAACCTGCCGATCCCGCCGCACACCTACCTGTCGGATACGCGGATCCTCATTGGCGAAGATTCCAAGGCCTAAGCCATGACGACCAAAGCCCAACAGGTTATGAACTGGGTCGATGAGCGCTTCCCGCTCACCACGCTCTGGAAGGAACACCTTTCCGAGTACTACGCGCCCAAGAATTTCAACTTCTGGTACTTCTTTGGTTCGCTGGCGCTGCTGGTGCTGGTGATCCAGATCGTCACCGGCATCTTCCTGGTGATGCACTACAAGCCGGACGCCTCGCTCAACGCTTCCGGCGTGCCGGTGGCTTTCGCCAGCGTCGAGTACATCATGCGTGACGTGCCGGGCGGCTGGATCATCCGCTACCTGCACTCCACGGGGGCTTCGGCCTTCTTCATCGTGGTGTATCTGCACATGTTCCGCGGCTTGCTCTACGGATCCTACCGCCGCCCGCGCGAGCTGGTGTGGATCTTCGGCGCGCTGATCTTCCTGTGCCTGATGGCCGAAGCCTTCATGGGCTACCTGCTGCCCTGGGGCCAGATGTCCTACTGGGGCGCGCAGGTGATCGTGAACCTGTTCTCCGCGATCCCGCTGGTCGGGCCGGACCTGTCGGTCTGGATCCGTGGTGATTACGTGGTTTCGGACGCGACGCTCAACCGCTTCTTCGCCTTCCACGTGATCGCGGTGCCGCTGGTGCTGCTGGGCTTGGTGGCGGCGCACATCATCGCGCTGCACGAAGTCGGCTCGAACAATCCGGACGGTGTCGAGATCAAGAAGAAAAAGGACGCCAACGGCATTCCGCTCGACGGCATCCCCTTCCATCCGTACTACACGGTGAAGGACATCTTCGGCGTCTTCGTCTTCCTGGTGTTCTTCGCGGCGATCGTGTTTTTCGCGCCCGAAGGCGGCGGCTACTTCCTGGAGTTCAACAACTTCATCCCGGCCGACCAGTTCAAGACCCCGCCTCACATCGCGCCGGTCTGGTACTTCACGCCCTTCTACTCGATCCTGCGCGCGGTTACTTCCGACTTCCTGGTCGTGCTGCAGCTGGGTCTTGCCGCGATCCTCGCCTGGGCGATCGTGCGGGCGCCGAGCTGGGGCAAGATCCTGACCGCGATCGTGACCATCCCGGTGATCCTGGGCATGTTCTTCATCGACGCGAAGTTCTGGGGCGTGCTGATGATGGGCGCTGGTGTCGTGGTGCTCGCCTTCCTGCCGTGGCTGGACCAGAGCCCGGTCAAGTCGGTGCGCTACAAGGGCGGCCTGACCAAGATCGCGCTGGTGATCTTTGTGATCGTCTTCGCCATCCTCGGCTACCTGGGCGTCAAGCCGCCCAGCCCGGCACGCAACCTGGTGGCGCAGATCTGCACGGTGCTCTACTTCCTCTTCTTCGCGCTGATGCCGATCTACTCGAAGCTCGACAAGACCAAACCGGAACCGGAAAGGGTGACCTGGTGATGAGCCGCATGACCAAATTCCTGCGAACCCTGCTGCTCGTCGTCTGCACGAGCCCGCTGGTGGCGGCGGCTTCCGATGCCGAGCTGCACCTGGACAAGGCGCCGGTCAGCTTCGAACGTGCCTCCTTGCAGCACGGCGCCAAGCTCTTCGTTAACTATTGCCTCAACTGTCACGGCGCGAGCTCGTTGCGCTACAACCGCCTGCGCGACATCGGCCTGTCCGAAGACCAGATCCGCGACAATCTGATGTTCACCGCCGACAAGGTGGGCGAGCAGATGACCATCGCGATGCATCGCGACGACGCCAAGAAGTGGTTCGGTGCTGCGCCGCCCGACCTCTCCGTGATCGCCCGCGCGCGCGCCGGTGAATTCGGTTCCGGGGCGGATTGGCTCTACACCTACCTGCGTGCCTTTTACCGCGACGACTCCCGTCCGACCGGCTGGAACAACGCAGTCTTCCCCAACGTCGGCATGCCGCACGTGCTCTGGGAGCTCCAGGGCACCCAGGCGCCGGAATACGCGGAAGAAGCGGGCGAAGACGGGCAGAAGCACAAAGTGCTCGAGAAGCTGTCTATCGTGAAAGCAGGCAGCCTGAGCAAGGACGACTACGACGACGCGGTTGCTGACCTCGTGTCCTTCATCGTCTGGATGGGCGAGCCGGCCCAGGAAACCCGCAAGCAGATCGGTTTCTGGGTGATCGGCGTGCTGCTGATCCTGGTGGCACTGTCCTTCGCGATGAAAAAGGCGTTCTGGAAGGACGTCCACTAACGCCGTACCCAATCTTGACCGGCGGCTGCGGCCGCCGGCTTGAACCCGATGCACGCGCCGCTCCCGCGGCGCGTCGTCTTTAGTAATCAACATTAATCGGGGTAAGTAAGGATGATGAACCTCTATTCCGGCACCACGGATCCCTTCAGCCATCGCTGCCGGATCGTGCTCTACGAAAAGGGCATGGATTTCCAGGTCATCGACGTCGACCTCTTCAACAAGCCGGAAGACATCGCTGTCATCAACCCGTACAACCGGGTGCCGGTGCTGGTGGATCGCGACCTCGTTCTGTACGAGCCGAACATCATCAACGAGTACATCGATGAGCGTTTCCCGCATCCGCAGCTGATGCCGCCTGATCCGATCCTGCGCGCCAAGGCCCGCCAGCTTCTGCATTCGCTGGAGAGCGAGTTGTTCTCGCATATCGAGGCACTGGAGAAGAACGCCAAGGGTGTCGAGAAGAACCGCGCCCTGGTGCGCGACCAGCTCTCGCAGCTGGCGCCGATGTTCCTCAAGCAGAAGTTCATGCTGGGTGAAGAGTTCTCGATGCTGGACGTCGCGATCGCTCCGCTGCTGTGGCGCCTGGAGCACTACGGCATCGAGCTGCCCAAGGCGGCCGCGCCGATCCAGAAGTACGCTGAGCGGATTTTCAGCCGCCAGGGCTTCATCGACGCGCTCACGCCTTCCGAGCGCGCGATGCGTCGCTGATCAGCCGGACGCCGCCAGGCCCTTGCGGGGCTGGCGGTGCCCCGGCCGTGTGCCGGGGCGAAGCCCCGAGTTTCTGCTACGGTAAGAATGTCATGAGCGATGTGCCGTCCACCAAGCCCTATCTGATTCGTGCAATCTACGAATGGTGCGTAGATGCCGGATTCACCCCTTTCCTGGCGGTGTCGGTGGATGCGCGGTGCCGGGTCCCGACGCCTTTCGTGAAGGACGGCCAGATCGTCCTGAACATCGCGCCGCACGCCACGCACCAGTTCCAGCTCGATAACGAGGCGATGAGCTGCCAGGCCCGCTTCGGCGGTGTCGCGCAGTCGCTCTACGTGCCGATCGACAACATCTCGGCCATCTACGCCCGCGAAAACGGGCAGGGCATGGCTTTCGAGGTGACCCACCAGGCAACGGACGAGGTCGCGGAGGCCGCGCCGGAGAAGCCGGAGCCCAAGGCGGTCGACGAGGCCCAGGCCCAACCGGAACCCCAGCCGCCGGGCGGTGGTGCGCGCTCGCGCCTGCGCGTGATCAAATAGCCGTTTCTCATTCACGGGCGCGGACCCGCCGCGCGGGGAAAAGATGGGCGAGACCAGCGGCGAAATCATCGAGCGGCGTCTGAAGCTCTACGACGCCGAGCGCCTGGACAAGGTGCTCGACTGGATGGCGGCACAGTCCTTCGCAATGCTCGCCGCAGCCAGCCGACCCGTGATCATCGGTATCGCGCCGCGCGGGGCTTCGCTCGCCACCCGTCTTCAGCAAAGGCTGGAAGCCCGTTACGGGCTGGCGATCTCCCGTTACGAGATCTGGGCCGAACGCGCCGCCGACGACGCGCCCTCGGGCGCACCGCTCAAGATCGTCGAGCCTGACGCGCTGGCGGCACGCGACCTCACCGGCTGCAATGTCCTGGTGGTCGATGCGCTGCTTTCGCGCGGCCGCACGCTTTCCGGCGTGCTGGACCACGTCCGCAAGCGGCGGGTGACCAGCGCGAATGCCTGCGTGCTGGTGGATCGCTGCCGCCGCGATGCGCAGCTGCGGGCGACGGTGTCCGGCCTTTGCCTGGAGTTGCCCGCCGGCGTGCGCGTCGAATGCCATCTCCCGCCGCACGACAAGGACTTCGGCGTCTGGCGGGCCGGCTGATTGCGCGGATGCTTTGAGCGCAGACTGCCCGCGACGGCGGATGGGTTTGTAGGCGTCCGTTCGACGACTGCGACTACGGCGTCCCTGCAGCGGACAGCCTTCAGTGCGCGATCTCTTCGCTGTAGAGCGTTTCGATCAGGGCATCCAGGGCCGGGTCGGAGCGTTCCGCGTCCGGGCCATTGACGATCCAGACGAAGGCGACCCATTGCCCCTGCGCGTCCAGCACATAACCGGCCGCGCTTTTCACCCCGTCCAGCGTTCCGGTCTTCACATAACCGCGCCCTTGCGCGAGCGACGAGGTGAGCCGGCGTTTCATGGTGCCGTCCACGCCGACGACGGGAAGCGCCGCGGCGAATTCCGGCATCCGCGGACTGTGCCACGCGGCCAGCAGGAGCTTGCCGAGCTGGTTCGCGGTGGTGCGTTCTTTGCGTGACAGGCCCGAGCCGTTCTCCAGCGTCCATTGCTGCGGATCCAGGCCTTGGCTCGGCATCCAGCCCTGCACGCGTGCGCTGGATGCCAGGGCGTCCTGGCGCGACGCCGGTGTCGCGCTTGCGGTCTGGCTCAGCGCGAGGAAGACCTGCTTGGCCATCACATTGTTCGAGAACTTGTCGGTGTCGCGCAGGATGTCGGCGAGCGGCGGGGATTGCCAAGCGGCGAAGCGCTGGGCCTGTTCGGGGGTGGCGCCTTCGCGCACGCGGCCACTGATCTCGCCACCCAGTTCGGCCCACAGCGCGCGGAACATGCCGCCGGTTTGTGCACGCGAATCCGGCACGGCGAGGTTGAGCAGCTTCTCGCCACAACTGAGCGCGTAGCTGCCGGACAACACGACGTGCACCGTCTCGCCGGTGACGGCCAGCTCCGCGCCCGCGCGATTGCGCCAGTCGCCGCAGTCTCCCCCGACCGGCTTGAGGCTGTTGCGAACCACGAGCGAAGCGAAAGGCTGCGTGCTTTGGGCGACGATACGTCCGGAGGCGTCAACCGCAATGCGCAAGGTGATCGCGTTGAAGTTGACCATCAGGGCATCGGGCCGCGCGTTGTAGGCACGCGCACCGCGGCCGTCGAATTCGGCCGGATCGGAGGGCTCCAGAACGTATGCACTGCGGTCCAGCACAAGATCGCCGTCGATCCGCCGCAGCCCGCGGCTGCGCAGCTCGCGCAGGAAGCCGCCCAGTCGGTCCCAGGTCAGGAAGGGGTCGCCGCTGCCACGCAGAACAAGGTTGCCCTTGAGTACGCCGTCCGAAAGCGTGCCGTCCAGTAAGGCTGTCGTCTCCCAGGTATAGGCGGGGCCAAGCAGATCCAGCGCGGCATAGCTGGTCAGCAGCTTCATCACCGAGGCCGGATTGCGCGCTTGGTCCGCGTTGTGGGACCAGCGCGCCTTGCCGCTCGCCACCGGGGCGGTCCAGAGCGAAACCGCGGACTCGGGCAGCTTCGCTTTGCGCAAGGCCTCCTGGACCGTATCAGGCAGTTGCGCGTGGGCGCTCGCGGCGAAACCGGCGAGCAGGGCGATCAGCGTTCTCGGGATGCGCATGCCCGGGATTATCGCGCATCGCCGAGACGGCGTCGGTCAGCCGGGTTTGCCGTCCGCCCGTGGACTGACCAGATAGGGGGTGTACTTGAGCAGATAGATGAGGAAGGACGTGCTCCATGCGCCCATCGAAAGGGCGAGCCAGATGTTGAGGCCCGCCGGATGCAGGAGTGGGCCGAGCACGCGCAGCAGGACGGCGAGGTTCAGCAGCACATAGATCGTCGTCTCGATGCGACCTGCCCTGAGCGGGCGTCCGGTATGGCCGAGTGCGGTGCGGGTGATCATGGCTAGGATCAGGCCGCCGACTGCGCCCAGGGCGAGTGCATGCCAGGCGAGTGAGAGCGGGAAGAGGCCCAGCTGCCCCAGGCCGGCGAGGCCGAGACCAATGGGGACCCAGGCATGCCCCAGGTGCAGACTCCAGAGCAGCGGGATTTTGCGGGTGGGCCAGGGCGCCCAGCCGAGCGCGCGAACGGCCTGGGCGCAAGCGGCGAGGAGCAGCGCCGGCGCCGAGACGAGACCGGGCAGCGGAAGCACCCAGCCGACGAGGGCGAGCAAGGTGAGGCCGATCGCCGTGCGATCCAGCCAGGGGCGCAGCTGCTGCTGCACCGGGCCGAGCGCATTGCGGGTGAAGCTGGGGATGATGCGGCCGCCGATGACGGTGGTGAGCACCACGATCAGCGAGAGCGCCAGATGCAGGGGCAGCATCGGGTCAAGGGCTAGCCCACCGCGCAGGGCCAGATGGAAGCAGAGATTGCAGAGGCTGAGGACGAGCAGCAGGATGGCGGTGAAGTAGTTGCGCCGGCTGCGCGCGCGACGTAGTACGAGTGCCAGCGCAATCGCCGCCCAGGGAAGGAATGCGAGGTCGATCGCGATGGCGAGCGGGGAGACCGAGAGCGCCAGCGCCACCCGGCCCGCCAACCATAGCGCTGCCAGCGAGGCGAGATGCAGGCCCTTGGGCGTATCCATTCCGGTCCAGTTACGGCCGGCGGTGAAGAGGAAGCCCACGACGATCGCGGCGGCGAAGCCGAAGATCATCTCGTGGGCGTGCCAGTAGAGCGGCGGCAGCGCGCCCGTGGGCAGGATGCCCCACAGGTGCAGCAACCAGAGCGGCACGGCTGCGGCGGCCCAGGCCGCGCCGAGAAGATAGAAGGGGCGAAAGCCGAGCGCGAAGAGCGCAAAGCCTTTCGGCGCGCCCTGCGCCGAAGCCTGGCCGCGCGCCTCCTGCAGTTGAATCAAGGCCATGATCGCTATCCTGAAAGATGCATTGACGATACATCTTACGCCGAATCCATGATCCCGGCTCGGATATCGGGCCTTCCCTTGACGGCGCTCAGCTGCCGATGACGCCCGTCTTCTGGGTCCGGCTGGAGTCCAGCTGCGGCACCTGTGTGTAGCGATTGAGCTTGAGGTCGTCGCGGATCAGCTTGAGCAGTTCGCTGCGCTTGATCTTGCCGTTGGCCGCCTTCATCCGTGCATGCAGGTAGTAGGTGAAGGCGCCGTACCAAGCCTTGCCGATCTTCGCGTCAGCGCTGGTCTGCGAGGCCTTGCAGCCGGCCCACAGGATGGCGTGCTCGACGCCCTTCTCGTCGAGGCGGCCCGCCAGGCCCTTGGCAGTGCGACCGCCCAGGTTGTCGATCGCGATCGGCGTAGGCGGCGGCAGCCAGCGCACCTTGCGGCTGGGCATGAAGTCAATCGCCTTGAGGCCGGTGCCGGAGTGGCAGGTGTCGAAGAAGCACTCGACGCGCACCGTCTTGGGCACGCGCAGGAAGAGCGCATGCAACTCGTCGTCGGTGATGATGCGGTCCGGATCCCAATCCTCGTTCTTCTCGGCGAGATCGTGCGGGCAGAAGGCCTCGTCGGCGTTGTCGCCCTCGTCGTCATCGAGGTCGGGCACCTGGGTGCCGTGGGTGGAGAGGCTGAACACCAGGTGGGTGAGCTTGCCGGCGACTGCCGCATCCACCAGCTTGGTCAGCGCGCCCATGATCTTGGCCTTGGTTGCCTGCGCGTCAGTCAGCAACTGCACATCGTCTGCGGCGAACTCGAGGTACTTGGTGAGCAGTTCCTTCATGTTGTTGGCATCGTTCACGCAGCCGTTGAGCTGGGCGCCGGGGTAGTTCTTGAAATGGTTGATGCCGACGCACAGGGCGCGCTTGGGGCCTGCCATGAGTGTTCTCCTTGTTGGTCTGTACGGGACGCCTCTCTTGCCTATAGCACAGCCGCCGGACGAGGCAAGAACGCCCGCATCCTGCCCGTGCCGCGCTGCCTGTGACTTGCTGCAAGGCAAAGAAAAAGGGCACCGGCCTGTCGGCGGGTGCCCCGATTCTTGCGCCCCTGCGGGCGACTTCGCGCGTGCTTACAGCACGTTGACCGCGTTCAGTTCCTTGAAGGCCTGCTCAAGGCGGGCAATCATGGCGTCCTGACCCTTGCGGACCCAGACGCGCGGGTCGTAGTACTTCTTGTTCGGCTTGTCATCGCCTTCCGGGTTGCCCAGCTGACCTTGCAGGTAGCCTTCCTTGTCCTTGTAGTACTTCAGGACGCCTTCCCAGGTGGCCCACTGCGTGTCGGTGTCGATGTTCATCTTCACGACGCCGTAGCTGACCGATTCCTTGATCTCGTCCGCGGTCGAACCCGAACCGCCGTGGAACACGAAGTTCAGGGACTTCGGCGGCAGCTTGAACTTCTCGGAGACGTACTTCTGCGAGTTGTCGAGGATCTTCGGGGTCAGCTTCACGTTGCCCGGCTTGTACACGCCGTGCACGTTGCCGAAGGAAGCGGCGATGGTGAAGCGCGGGCTGATCTTCGAGAGGGTCTCGTAGGCCAGGGCCACGTCTTCGGGCTGGGTGTAGAGCGAAGCGTGGTCGACGTTGCTGTTGTCGACGCCGTCTTCTTCACCGCCGGTCACGCCCAGTTCGATCTCCAGGGTCATGCCCATCTTGGACATGCGCTCGAAGTACTTGGCGCAGATTTCCAGGTTCTCGTGCAGCGGCTCTTCGGAGAGGTCGAGCATGTGCGAGGAGAACAGCGGCTTGCCGGTTTCCTTGAAGTGCTTTTCGCCAGCGTCGAGCAGGCCGTCGATCCAGGGCAGCAGCTTCTTGGCAGCGTGGTCGGTGTGCACGATCACGGGCACGCCATAGGCTTCGGCCACGGCGTGGACGTGCTTGGCGCCGGAGATGGAGCCGAGGATCGCGGCTTGCTGGCCTTCGAGCTTGAGGCCCTTGCCGGCGATGAAGATGCCGCCGCCGTTCGAGAACTGCACGATCACCGGTGCCTTGACCTTGGCCGCGGCTTCGAGCACGGCGTTGATCGAGTCGGTGCCGACGCAGTTCACTGCGGGCAGCGCGAAGTTATTGGCCTTGGCCACTTCGAAGATCTTCTGCACGTCGTCACCGGTGACGACGCCAGGCTTCACGAAATCGAAAATCTTGGACATATCGAACTCCTCAAATCAGGGAAGGGGCGAGTGTTCCAGCCTTGTTGGGCTACCCGCCCCGCGATGGGTTTCTTTAGTTGCCTTCGCCGATGCGCACGACCTTCAGGCTGTTGGTGCCGCCCGACTGGCCGATGGGTTCGCCCACGGTGAATACCACGATGTCGCCCGCCTGGACCACCTTGGCCTTGACCAGGGTCTTCTCGGCTTCACGCAGCAGACGGTCGCGATCGAGGCTGTTGATCGACGCCGGCATCAGCACCGGGTAGACCTCGCGCATCAGCGCGGTCTTGCGCACGGTCACGTCTTCCGGGGTCAGCGCGTAGATAGGCACGCCGGAGTTCAGGCGGCTCATCCACAGCGGGGTGGAACCCGATTGCGTCAGGGCAGCGATGGCCTTGGCGCCCATGTGGGTCGCGGTCAGCAGCGCAGCCATGGCGATCGACTGGTCGATGCGGCTGAAGGTGCGGTCGAGGAACTGCTGGTCCAGCGACACCGGGTTGAACTTCTCGGCTTCCAGCGCCACGCGGGCCATGGTTTCCACGGTTTCGACCGGGAACTTGCCGGCGGCGGTTTCAGCGGAGAGCATCACCGCGTCGGTGCCGTCGAGCACGGCGTTGGCCACGTCGGACACTTCGGCGCGGGTGGGAACCGGGCTGGAGATCATCGATTCCATCATCTGCGTGGCGGTGATCGTGAGCTTGTTGAGCTCGCGCGCCATGCGGATCATGCGCTTCTGCAGGGCCGGCACCGCCGCTTCGCCCACTTCGACCGCGAGGTCGCCACGGGCAACCATGATGCCGTCACAGGCGTTGAGGATTTCTTCCAGCACCTTGGTTTCGACCGCTTCCGTGCGCTCGATCTTGGCGATGGTCAGTGCATGGCCGCCGGCTGCGCGCAGCAGGGTCTTGGCCATGTACATGTCGGCCGCGCTCTTGGGGAAGGACACCGCGAGGAAGTCCACGCCCATCAGGGCCGCGGTCTTGATGTCTTCCATGTCCTTGGCGGTCAGGGCCGGCGCGGTCAGGCCGCCGCCCTTGCGGTTGATGCCCTTGTTGTTGGACAGGTCGCCGCCCTGGACCACTTTGGTGTGGATCTCGGTGCCCTTCACCTTTTCCACTTCCAGGGTGATCTTGCCGTCGTCCAGCAGCAGGATGGTGCCCGGCGACACGTCGCGGGGCAGATCCTTGTAGTCGAGGCCGACGCGTTCCTGGTTGCCCAGTTCGCAAGCGGAGTCGAGCACGAACTTGGCGTTCTTCTCGAGGAAAATCTTGCTGTTCTCGAACTTGCCCACGCGGATCTTCGGGCCTTGCAGGTCACCGAGGATACCGACGTTGCGACCGACCTTGGCGGCGGCTTCGCGAACCAGCTTGGCGCGGTTGATGTGATCTTCGGGCTTGCCGTGCGAGAAGTTCATGCGCACCACATCGACGCCGGCAGCGATCATGCGCTCCAGCGTTTCGGCGTCATTGGAAGCCGGTCCGAGTGTGGCGACGATTTTTGTATGGCGTTGCATCTGAACTCCTAGGGGATGAATTACGGGCCGTGCCCGTCATCGAGGGAAAGGAAGCTGCCTGGCGCGGCGAAAAGCTTCGTTCCGGTTTCTTACAAAGACTCGTGGGCATGAAAACGGCGGTCCTTTTCGGGGCCGCCGCCTTGTGCTCCGGTCAGCTGCTGGCGCGCTTCACGAGCGCATCAACCGCCGGCAGGGTCTTGCCTTCCAGAAACTCCAGGAAGGCGCCGCCACCCGTAGAGATATAGCCCACCTTGTCGGTAATGCCGAACTTCCCGATGGCCGCCACGGTGTCTCCACCACCTGCGATCGTGAAGGCCTTGGAGCCGGCAATGGCTTGCGCAATCGCGCGGGTACCACCCGAAAAGGCTTCGAATTCGAACACGCCCACCGGGCCGTTCCACACCACCGTACCCGCTGCCGCGAGTTGCTCCGCGAGTGCGGCCGCGCTCTTCGGGCCGATGTCGAGGATCATCTCGTCGGCGGCCACGTCCTGCACGTCTTTGGTCGTCGCCTCGGCGCTGGCCGAGAATTCCTTGGCGACCACCACGTCTTGCGGGATCGGGACGCTGGCGCCACGAGCCGCCATCTTCTCGATGATGCGGCGGGCTTCCGGAACCAGATCGGCTTCCATCAAGGACTTGCCCACGGGCAGATCGCTCGCCGCCATGAAGGTGTTGGCGATGCCGCCTCCGACGATCAGCTGGTCCACCTTGTCGGCGAGGCTGTCGAGGATGGTGAGCTTGGTGGAAACCTTGGAGCCGGCGACGATGGCCACCAGCGGACGGGCCGGATTGCCCAGGGCACGCCCGAGGGCGTCGAGTTCGGCAGCCATCAGCGGGCCGGCGCAGGCCACGGGGGCGGCCATTGCCAGTGCGTGCGTGGTGGCTTCGGCGCGGTGCGCAGTGCCGAAAGCATCATTGGCGAAGACATCGCAGAGCTTGGCCATCTTGCCGGCCAGTTCTTCGCTGTTCTTCTTCTCGCCTTTGTTGACGCGGCAATTCTCCAGCACCACCACGTCACCCGGCTTGACCTCGAAGCCGCCATCGACCCAGTTCTGCACGAGGCGCACCGGCTTGTCGAGGAGCTCGGCAAGGCGCTTGGCGCAGGGGGTGAGGGAGTCTTCGGGCTTGAACACGCCCTCCATCGGGCGGCCCAGGTGGGAGGTGACCATCACGCCGGCACCCTTTTCCAGGGCTAGCTTGATGCCGCCGATCGAGGCGCGGATGCGCGTGTCGTCGGTGATGTTGCCGTTCTCGTCCAGGGGCACGTTCAGGTCGGCGCGGATGAAGACCCGCTTGCCAGCCAGATCGAGCTCGGAGAGTTTCTTGAATTGCATTCGCAACTCCATGAGCAAGGATGTGGATGCTTCCGGCGTGCCGCGCCCGCATGGGCGCGGCACGATCGCCAATTACTTGGCGATGACGCGGACCATTTCCAGAACCTTGTTGGAGTAGCCCCACTCGTTGTCGTACCAGGCCACGACCTTGACGAAGGTCTTGTCCAGTGCGAGGCCGGCTTCGGCATCGAACACGGAGGTGCAGGACTCGCCGCGGAAGTCGGTCGCGACGACCTTGTCGGCGGTGAAGCCGAGCACGCCCTTCATGGCGCCTTCGGACGCGGCCTTCATGGCCTGGCAGATCTCTTCGTACGAAGCTTCCTTGTTCAGCTCGACGGTCAGGTCAACCACGGACACGTCGGAGGTCGGCACGCGGAAGGCCATGCCGGTCAGCTTCTTGTTCAGTTCGGGGATCACCACGCCCACGGCCTTGGCGGCACCGGTGGAGGAGGGGATGATGTTTTCCAGGATGCCCCTGCCACCGCGCCAATCCTTGTTGGACGGGCCGTCAACGGTCTTCTGGGTGGCGGTGGCTGCGTGCACCGTGGTCATCAGGCCGCGCTTGATGCCGAAGGTGTCGTTCAGGACCTTGGCAACCGGAGCCAGACAGTTGGTGGTGCAGGAAGCGTTGGAGACGATGGTCTGGCCGGCGTAGGTGGTGTGATTCACGCCGTACACGAACATCGGGGTGTCGTCCTTGGAAGGAGCGGACTGGATGACCTTCTTGGCGCCCGCGGCGATGTGCTTCTCGCAGGTTTCCTTGGTCAGGAAGAGACCGGTGGATTCCACGACGATGTCGGCACCGACTTCATTCCACTTCAGTTCGGCCGGATCCTTGACCGCGGTCAGGCGGATCTTCTTGCCATTGACGATCAGGGTGTTGCCGTCGACGGAAACGTCACCATTGAAGCGGCCGTGCACCGAGTCGTACTTCAGCATGTAAGCCAGGTAGTCCGGCTCCAGCAGGTCGTTGATGCCGACGATTTCGATGTCAGAGAAATTCTCCACGGCGGCGCGGAAGACCATGCGGCCGATGCGGCCGAATCCGTTGATGCCAACCTTGATAGTCATTGTGTTCTCCTGATGAAGGTAAGGGGGAGAGCCTATCGGTGTCCTTGCTAGACGCCGTGGCGTGAGAGACACGCCAGTTTCCCGCCGCAGTGGCGGCTGGACCTGCTGAAGTGCAGATACAGTCTAGTGCAGCCTTTGATTCGGCTTTTTGACGTAAACAGGGGGAACCTCGAAAAGCTCTCTTTCACCCGCGTTGGCGCAGCCCTCGATCGACGATGCGACCCGCTTGCGCGCACGGATGCTGACTCGTGCCCGAGTAGCCCAGCATTATCGGACAAAAAAAACACTCGCGTGATCAGTAACGCTTATAGACATCTGCCTAGGCAGATTTGCCGCGGCGTTCAAGCAGACGCAGGATCAGCGGAGTGAGGATGAGCTGGATCGCGAGGTCCATCTTTCCTCCCGGCGCGACCAGCGTGTTGGTGCGGCTCATCCAGGAGCCATCGATCATCGAGAGCAGGTAGGGGAAGTCCACCGCGCGTGGGTCACGAAAGCGGATCACGATCATCGACTCGTCCGCGGTCGGCACGTCGCGGGCGATGAAAGGGTTCGAGGTGTCGACGACGGGCACGCGCTGGAAGTTGATATGCGTGCGGGAGAACTGCGGGACGATGTAATGCACATAGTCCGGCATGCGCCGCAGGATCGTGTCCTGCACCGCAGCCTTCGAGTAGCCGCGCAGCCGCGTGTCGCGAAGCAGTTTCTGGATCCACTCCAGATTGATGATTGGCACCACGCCGATCAGCAGGTCCACATGGCGGGCGACGTCGACCTTGTCGGTGACCACGCCGCCGTGCAGGCCTTCGTAGAAGAGACAGTCCGTTTCCTCCGGCAGCTCTTCCCAGGGCGTGAAGGTGCCGGCGGGCTGGCTCCAGGCGGCGGCCTCGTCCTCGTCATGCAGGTAGTGGCGGCGTTGGCCGGTGCCCGACTGGCCGTAGGTGGCGAAGCATTCTTCGAGCGATTCGAAGAGATTGCCGTCGGGGCCGAAGTGCGAGATCGGCGGCCGTTCGCCGCGTTCGGCGGCGAGCACGGCGCGCCGCATCTCGTCCCGGTCGTAGCGATGGAAGGCGTCGCCCGCGACGAAGGCCGCCTGGATCTGTTCGCGGCGGAAGATCCATTCGAAGCTCTTCTGGACCGTGGTGGTGCCGGCGCCCGAAGAGCCGGTGACCGCGATGATGGGATGCTTCACCGACATGAAGACGCTCCGCTGGGAGTCCGGATGGGTCGAATCCGTGATTGATCTTAAACCAGCCTAAAGCCGCGGCGAATCACCTAAACTCGTCATTCTTTTTATCTCTGCGAATTTCGCCAGACCCATGCGTGAAAGCTTGTTCATCGGCCTGGCCCTGAGCCTTGTCGTCGTAACGCCCGTATTGGCGGAAGGCGTCTATAAGTGGACGGACGCCCAGGGCAAGGTCCACTACGGTGACGTGCCGCCGGCGACGGAGCAGAACGCCAAGGGTGTGAACCTGAATGTCACCGACGGCGTGTCCTCGCCGCGCAGCAACTCGCGCAGCAGCAGCCGGACGCGCAGCCTCAGTACCGATTCTGGCGATGAGTTCGGACCCAACGGGTCCTTTTGCCGCGACCTCGCGAAGTACGCATCCCTGCAGGATCTGCGTGACAAGGGATGCAAGCTCGACCAAGGCAGTTGCACCACCATGCGGGACTACCTGGAAGAGACCCGCGTGGCGACCGGCCGCGAAAGCTCGCAGATGGCAAAGGAGCTGGGCGAGCGGATGCAGCGCGAAATCCAGCAGAGAATGCAGGCCAAGGGCTGCTGAGGCGGCGGCCTCAAAGGAGCGTTAGCAATGCGACTGATCGTGATCCTGCTGGTCGTGGCCATCATTGGCGTACTCGCGGCCAAGGCGCTCAAGACCGAGACCGCCAGCGTCGGAGATGCCGCGCGCAAAGCCGGCGTTGAAGTGCCCAAGGGAGCTACGCCACACGAGCAGGTGGAGGCCGTCGGCAAGGCGGTCGAGAAAGCCCAGTCCGAAGCGGTTGAGGCTCAGCGCAAGCAGATCGACGAAGCAGGCCAGTAGTTGGTGTGCGCGGGGGCTCACCCGCGCCGGTGGCGGGTCGCCCGCGTCGCTATCTCAGCGAGCGGCGCTGCGCGGCTCCGCGCCGTGGATCCAGGCGAGCCATTCCGCATGCAGGCGGGCGCTGGCTGCGACGACGACCGACTGTTTTGCTCCCGGGCTCGGCACGATGGGCTTGCCCTGCAGGTCGCTCGCATGGCCTTGGGCCTCTTCCACCATCAGGCGGCCGACGGCGTAATCCCAGAGCATCTGGCCACCATGCAGATAGACGTCCAGGCGGCCCGCGGCGATGTAGCACCACTCGAGCGCGGAGGACCCGAAGTTGCGCAGCGAGTAACAGGGGGATGCCGTGGCCAGTCGCGCGGCCAGTTCTGCGGGTACCCGCTTGAAGTCCGCGCCACCTACGGAGAGCGCGAGTTCGCTCGCGCCTTCGCGCAGCGGCAGGCGAATGCCGTTGAGCCAGGCGCCGGCGCCGCGCGCTGCATAGAACGCTTCGTCGGCGATCGGGTTATAGACCACGCCGAACTCCGTGCGGCCCTCGACCACATAGGCGACCGACAGCCCGAACACCGGAATGCCATTGGCGAAGTTGGTCGTGCCGTCGACCGGATCAATCACCCAGAGGCCCGACTGCGCCTCGTCCCAGAGGCGGAGCTGCTCGCTCGCCGACATTTCCTCGCCGAGCACCGGGGCATCCACGATCGCCGGCAGGCGCTCGATCAACGCCTTCTGTGTCAGTTCGTCGGCTTCGGTGAGCGCGCTGCCGTCCGCCTTGTGGCTGCGGACACTCTTCAGGTAGCGGGGCAGGGTGACTTCCCGGGCGACCTCGCGGACCACCGACTCGAGCGCGCGCGTCTGGGCCAGCAGGGACATGTCAGGCGGCCTTCCACTTGATCGAACAGCCCATGCTCGGGATCTGGTCGTCGGGGCCACGTCCGCTGCGTGCGACGGACTCCATCGCGAGGAACAGGTCGCGCCGGGCATCGGCCGGGGCGGTTTCCTTGCGCGAGGCGTCCAGGCGGCCGCGATATTGCAGTTGCAGGTCGGCGTTGTAGCCGAAGAAGTCCGGTGTGCAGACGGCGCCGTAGGCCAACGCGACCGCCTGCGACTCGTCGAACAAATAGGGGAAGCTGAACTCGCGCGATGCCGCGAGCCGCTTCATCTCCTCGAAGCTGTCTTCCGGGTACTGGGTGGGGTCGTTCGAGCTGATGGCCACCACGCCGACGCCGAGTGCCTGGAGGTCGCGCGCATCGCGCTCGATCCGCTCCAGCACGGCCTTGACGTAAGGGCAGTGATTGCAGATGAACATCACCAGCAGTCCGCGTTCGCCACGGCAGTCGGCCAGTGTGTGGATATGCCCGTCGGTGCCGGGCAGGACGAAGTCGGGCGCATGCGCGCCGAAATCGCAGACGGGAGGTACGGTGCTCGCCATGGCTGGAACGAAGCCCGATGCGGGCCGGAGATGAAGACGCTAATAGAATAGTACGATGCACCCGAGATTCTTCTGTCCCGAATTGCCCGATGCCGGGCAGGACTGCCCGCTGCCCGAGGCGGTCGCGCACCATGCGGAGCGGGTGCTGCGATTGCGTGTGGGCGAGTCCATCGTGCTCTTCGATGGCGAGGGGGCTGAGGCGCAGGCCGAAATCGTCCGCCTGGGGCGCGATCCGCTGGCGCGTATCCATAGTCGTGCGCAGGTCGATCGCGAGGCGCCGCTCATCATCACGTTGGTGCAAGCGCTTGCCACAGGCGACAAGATGGACTGGATCGTACAAAAGGCTGTCGAGCTGGGCGTTTCACAGGTGGTGCCGGTGGCCGCTGAGCGCAGCGTCCTGCGCCTGGAAGGCGAACGTGCGACCAAACGCGTCGCGCACTGGCAACAAATCGCGGTATCTGCCTCAGAACAGAGCGGCCGTAACCGGATTCTTCACGTCTCACCCTTGATCGGCCTGCCACAATGGCTGGCCACGGCGCGTGGAACCCTTTGCTGGATGCTGGAGCCAGAAGCGGGAGAACGGCTCTCGCGCAAGCCCCGTCCGGCCGATGCGGTGTCCCTGCTGGTGGGGCCGGAGGGCGGATGGTCTGAACGTGAGCTGGCCGCCGCGCGCGGCGCAGGCTGCGAGCCGGTCGCCCTGGGGCCGCGGGTGCTGCGGACCGAGACGGCCGGCTTGGCCGCGACGGCCGCAATGATGGCGCTGTGGGGCGATTACTAGAATATTGACGGCGCCCGGGATGGCGCCGCCGCACAAGGAGATTTGCATGGCGGAGGGTGGTTCGGCGGAGACGCGCGTGCTCTCGGAGGGCATTTCGGCCGCGTCGATGATGACCGACAGCGACAGCATCCGTTTCGTCGACTGGGTGCGCAGCGCCGCGCCCTATGTGCATGCCTTCCGCGGCAAGACTTTCGTGCTCGGATTCGGTGGCGAACTCGCCGAGGGCGAACGCCTGGAAAAACTCTGCTATGACTGCAACCTGCTCGCTGCGCTCGGCGTGCGCCTGGTGCTGGTCCACGGGGCGCGCCCGCAGATCGAGGAAGAACTCGCCCGTCGCGGCCTCCCCTCAGTGCTGCATGAAGGCGTGCGGGTCACCGACGCCGACGCGCTCGAATGCGTGAAGGCGGCCGCTGGCGTCGCGCGCATCGAGATCGAGGCGCGCCTGTCGCAAGGCCTGCCCAACACGCCGATGGCCGGGGCGCACATGCGCCTGACCGGCGGCAACTTCATCGTCGCGCGGCCGATCGGCGTGGTGAATGGGGTCGATTACCAATACACCGGCCGGGTACGGCGCGTGGTGGCCGACGAGATTGCTGCCGACCTCGACCAGCAGAACGTGGTGCTCGTGTCCTGCCTGGGCTTCTCGCCCTCGGGTGAGATCTTCAACCTCGCGATGGAGGAGGTCGCCGAGCAGGTGGCCATCGCCCTCAAGGCGGAAAAACTCATCTACCTGTGCGACGCACCGGGCCTGCTCGACGAGAAAGGCCGCCTGATCGAGGCGATCACCGGTGACGCAGCCGAGCGCATGTTCCGCGAGAACAAGGGCCTGACCGAAGACCTGCATCTCTACCTGCCGCGCGCGATCGAGGCCGTGCGCAACGGCGTGGCGCGCGCGCACCTGATCGATCGCGACAAGGACGGCGCGCTGCTGCTGGAGTTCTTCACCCGCCAGGGCGTCGGGACCATGGTCAGCCGCGAGCAACTGGCGCGCTTGCGCGAGGCGACGGTGGAAGACGTCGGCGCGCTGCTTTCCATCATCGCGCCGCTGGAGGCCGAAGGCATCCTGGTGCGCCGTTCGCGCGAACTGATCGAGATGGAGATCACACGCTTTTCCGTCATCGAGAATGACGGAGTCATTGTTGGCTGCGCGGCCCTGTATCCTTTTTCGGACGAGAACGCGGGCGAGATGGCCTGCCTCGCGGTCAGCCAGCAATTCCGCCGCGGCGGCCTGGCCGCCCAGCTCACGCGCCATATCGAATCGCGCGCCCAGGCCGCGGGCCTGTCGCGCTTGTTCGTCCTCACGACCCGGACCGAGCACTGGTTCCGCGAGCGTGGCTACAAGGAGGTCTCTCCCGATGAGTTGCCCCGCCAGAAGCGTGACCTCTACAACTACCAGCGCCGCAGCAAGGTGCTGGTGAAAGAACTGTAAGCCCTGCGCATGCTCTGGCCGCGTAGCCGCTTCACGCGCGCGCTCCTCCTGGCAGGCGGCTTTGCCGCTGTGTGGGGGGGCGGGCTGGCAGTGCTGGCGGTCACGCTGCTGACCGAGCCGCGCGCCTGGCCGACCAGTGTTGCGGTGGTGGTGACCGCCCTGGTCGCCGCGCTCGGAGCGCTGATCCTGCTTTCGCTCGCGCGCAGCTGGACCACCGACATCCTTGCCGACCTGCTGTCGGCGGTGCGGTCCAGCGATGCCGCCGGCGGCGCGGTGAGCTCGCGGCCTACCGGCTGGAAGCCCTTCGACACCGTGGTGCGCGAGGTCGACCGCCTGGCGCGACTGCGCAGCCTGCGCATCGACGCGCTCACGCGGCAGGAGGCCCGCTTCCGCGCGCTCTCGGACTCCACGCACAGCGTCGAGCTCTGGTTCGGCCGCAACGGCGCGCTGATGTGGGTCAGCCGTTCGATCGAACGTGTTTCCGGCTATAGCCGTGCGGAATGCCTGCTCGCACCCAGCCTGATCGATCTGCTGGTGATGCCCAAGGATCGCCAGCAGATGAACTCGCTCGCACGCGGCGCGCTGCGCGGCGAGAGTCGCAACGACTTCGAGCTGCGCATCCAGCGCAAGGACGGGCAGACTCGCTGGATCGCCTGCCACTGGCTGGCGATGCGCGATGCGCGTGGCCGCCTGCTCGGTGTGCGCCTCTCGGCCGAAGACATCCAGCCGCGCAAGGACGCCGAGATCCGCCTGCTCGACACGGTGGCCTCGCTGCGACGTGCGCAGGCGCTCAAGGAGCACTACCTCCAGCGCACCGAGGACGAGCGCCTGCGCCTGGCCGCGCTGCTCAACACGCTGCGTCACGGCATCCTGTTCGTGGATCGCGACCGCCGCGTGTATTACGCCAACCTCGCGCTGCGCAACATGTGGGCGCTCGGCGTGGACGAGAACCTCACCGGCCAGCGCGATGAAGTGCTTATCGAGCGCACCTCGGGCCTACGCAACGACAATGAAGCCTATCTCGCCCATATCGGCGAGGTGCTGGCCAAGCGCGCGCCCAGCGGGCCCTACGAGATCGAATGCTCCGATGGCCGCGTGCTGGAAGAAGTGTCGGCCCTGGTCGGTTCGGAAGACGGCTCGCGCTACATCGGCCGGGTGTGGATCTACGAGGACGTGACCGAACGTCGCCGCACTGCGCAGCGCCTGATCGAACTCGCCGAGCGCGACACCCTCACCAACCTGCTCAACCGCCGTCGCTTCCACGAAGAGCTCAATCGCATGATCGCGGAGGCCGCGCGGCAGCACGAGAAGGTCGGCCTGCTCGCCTTCGACCTCGACGGATTCAAGCTGGTGAACGACGAGCACGGCCATGCCGCGGGCGACCAGGTGCTGGTCGACATCGCGCACTCCGTCGGCACCACCGTGCGCCGCAATGAACTCTTCTTCCGGCTCGGTGGCGACGAGTTCGCGATCCTGATTCCCGATGCCGACCCGGACCAGGTGCGCACGCTGGCACACCGGATCAACACCCAGGTGTCGGAAGTGCGCTTCGAGTTCTCCACCGGCGTGGCGCGCGTGGGGGCCTCCATCGGCATCGCGCTGTATCCCGATCACGCCGAAGAGGCCGATACGCTGATGGAGTGCGCCGACCGCGCGATGTACCGCGCCAAGGCCGCGGGCAAGAACACCGCGGTCGTCTTCGACCACTGCTGAGCCGGCCTCGCCGCACCTCCCGGCAGTGAAGGTCGGCAGCCGGTAAAATCCCGCTTTTCGAAAGTAGCCGAAGGAATTCCTATGAGCCGCATGGTCAATTGCGTGAAGCTCGGTCGCGAGGCCGAGGGCCTGGATCGCCCGCCCTATCCCGGAGAGCTGGGCGCACGCCTCTACCAGAACGTGTCCAAAGAGGCCTGGGCCGACTGGATCAAGTACCAGACGATGCTCATCAACGAGAACCGCCTGAACCTGATGGACGCGCGCGCCCGCAAATACCTCGCCGAACAGATGGAGAAGTACTTCTTCGGTGGAGGTGCCGATCAGGTTTCAGGCTACGTGCCGCCGTCGGCCTGATTGTGGCGTCGCTGCCAGGCGCCAGTGGCCTGGACCTGGCAGCCGCGCTATCGTTGAAGGGCATCCGCAGAACCCAATAACGGAGAACCCGATGCCCTTCAGAAAAACGAGCCTGGTCTGTCTCGGGCTCTGGGCGGGTACGGCGCTGGGCGCCAGCGTCACCGATTGCCGCAGCATCAACGATCCGACCAAGCGTCTTGCCTGCTATGACGCTCTGGGTGCGGACGCCGCCATTCCCGAACCTCCGCCTTCCGATCCGGTTGCCACCGGAGGCCCGCCGCCCGCCAAGCACCAGCTCGGCAGCTCGTTGTCCGAACGCTGGGAGCTCGATCAGGACGACAAGCAGGGCACCTTCCTCTTCCGGCCGTATCGCTCGGTGTACGTGCTGCCCCTGCGCTGGACGGATCATCCCAACAGCATGCCGCAGAGTCCCAACCCGACGAACAGCTCGACGACGGATCTCGGCCTGAAGAATATCGAGGCCAAGTTCCAGATCAGCTTCAAGACCAAGCTGTGGCAGAACATGTTCAGCAGCCCGGTGGACTTCTGGTTCGGCTACACCCAGCGTTCCTTCTGGCAGGTGTACAACAAGGAACAGTCCTCGCCCTTCCGCGAGACCAACTACGAGCCGGAGGCCTTCTTCACCATCCCGTCCGATTTCCGTCTGGGCGGGGTCGGCTGGCGCTACACCAACCTCGGCCTCGTGCATCAATCGAACGGTCGCGCCGATCCCTACTCGCGCTCCTGGAACCGGGTCTATGCCGCCTTCGGTTTCGAATCCGGCGACTGGGCTTTCCAGATCCGTCCCTGGCTGCGCCTGAAGGAAGACGCACAGAAGGACAACAACCCGGACATCGAGAACTACGCCGGACGCGGTGACGCCGCGCTGATCTACAAGCACGACGGTCACATCGTTACGCTCTCGGGGGCACACAGCCTGCGTGGCGGCGACGAGAACCACGGCGGCCTGCAGCTCGAATGGGCCTTCCCGATCGCGGGCTACCTGCGCGGCCATGTACAGGCATTCACCGGCTACGGAGAAAGCTTGATCGACTACAACCACCGCCAGACCTCCTTCGGGGTCGGCTTCTCGCTTGCCGAGGCGCTCTGAGTGCTCGCCGCCAACGTGTTGCCGCGCCTGCGGCGGATTGCCCCCGGCCTGGACCTGTTCTTCAACTACAGGCGCGAGAACCTGCGCCATGACGTGCAGGCCGGCGTGTCGGTGGCAGCGGTCGCGGTGCCGGTGGGCATCGCCTATGCGCAGCTCGCCGGTTTTCCGCCAGCGATCGGGCTGTATTCGACGATTCTCTCGATGGTGGCCTACGCGCTCTTTGGCAGCTCGCGCCAGCTGATGGTGGGGCCCGACGCGGCAACCTGCGCACTGGTTGCCGCGACCCTGGCGCCGCTCGCGCAAGGCGATTCCGGCAAGTATGAAGTGCTCTCCGTGGCGCTCACCTTCCTCACCGGGGTCTTCTGCATCCTGGCCAGTCGCCTGAAGCTGGGCGTGCTGGCGGACTTCCTTTCGCGCCCGATCCTCACCGGCTTCCTCAACGGCATCGCCGTCTCGATCATGCTCGGGCAAGTCGGCAAGCTGCTCGGTTTCACGCTCGATGCGCAGGGTGTGTGGGCGTTGATCGTCGAGATCATCCAGCGCCTGCCGAATTCGCATTGGCCGACCCTGGGCGTGGCGCTCGGCACCTTCGCCGTGCTGACGCTGTCGCGACGCTTCCTGCCGCGCCTGCCTGCGGTGCTGGTCGCGATGAGCGTGGCTACGCTGGTCGTGGGGCTCTTCGGGCTGCAGCGACACGGCGTCGCGGTGGTCGGTGAAGTGCCCGCCGGTTTACCGCACCTGATGCTGCCGGAACTGCGCGTGCCCGAGATCGCTCGGCTTGTGTTCGCTGCCGCGGGTATCGCGTTGGTGAGCTTCTCCAGTGCGACCCTGACCACCCGCAGCTTCGCGGCCAAGAACGGCTACGAGGTCGACACCGATCGTGAGCTCGCGGCACTCGGTGCGGCCAACATAGGCTCGGCCCTGCTAGGCGGGTTCGCCATCAGCGGCGCGGATTCGCGCACTGCGACCAATGACGCGGCCGGCGGCCGTACCCAGTTCGTGAGCGTCGTGACGGCAGTCACCGTGGGCGCGACGCTGCTCTTCCTGACGCCGGCGCTGGCCTTCCTCCCAATCGCGGCCTTGGGCGCAGTGCTGGTGTCTGCGGCGATGTCCCTGGTTGACCTGAAGATACTGCGCTGGCTCTTCCGCGCCTCGCGCGGCGAATTCGCTCTGGCGATCGGTACGCTCTTCGGCGTGGTGGTGATCGGCGTGATCGACGCGATCCTGATCGCGGTGATGATGGCGCTGCTGCGCTTCATCCGCGCATCGGCGCGGCCGCGGCTGCAGGTACTGGGCCGCAGCCAGAGCGAGGCGGGCTGGTACCCGGTCTCGCTGGAGCAGGGGCTTGCGGTGCAACCGGGCGTGCTGCTACTGCGCTTCGACGGCCCGCTGGTGTTCTTCAACGCGCCGCACTTCAAGCAGGAAGTGCTGGCGACCGTTGCTCACGCGCCGAACGTGAGCTGGGTGGTGCTGGACATGCTGCCGGTCAGCAAGCTCGATGTCACGGGCATCACCACGCTCTTCGAGCTGGGGAACGCGCTGCATGCGCGCGGTGTGCGACTCACCCTCGCCGGGCGCCGCGAGGAGCTGCTGGCGCAAGCCGAGCGCCGCGGCATCGAATTGGCGGACGCAGAGCGTGGGCGCATCTTCCCCACCCTGAAGTCGGCGCTGCGCGCTTACCGGATGTTGCAGGCGGCACCGGCCGTGGAGGCCGCGCCGGAAGTGGGCTCAGGCGCCTGAGGCCTCGGCGCGGTCGCGCTGCAAGAGGCTTTCGAATTCGCCCCAAGGCAGCGGACGCCCGAGGAAATAGCCCTGCACTTCGCCCGAGTGGATGCCGCGCAGGAAATCCAGCTGTGCGGCGGTTTCCACGCCCTCGGCGGTGACTTCCAGCTGGAAGGTGCGTGCGAGCTGGAGGATGGAGCGGGTGATCGCGCTGTCGCCCGCATGGCCGGGCAGGCCGACCACGAAACTACGGTCTATCTTGAGACGCTGGATCGGCAGGCGCTTGAGATAGGCAAGGCTTGAATAGCCGGTGCCGAAATCGTCGATCGCGAGCTGTACCCGCAGTTCGCGTAGGGCATGCAGGGTATCGAGCTTGGCGTCGATGTCGGTCATCAGCACGCCTTCGGTGAGTTCAAGCTCCAGCGCCTCGCCCGGTACGCCCGCGTCCTTGAGCCAGCGCGCCAGCCGGTCGGCAAAGCCGGGCTCGGAGAACTGCAGGCCCGAGATGTTGAGCGCCAGCCGCAGGTCGCTGTAGCCGATCTTGCGCCAACGGGCGAGCTGCAGCAGGCCTTCGCGGATCACCCAGGTGCCGAGCGCGTCGATCAGCCCCGTTTCCTCCGCGACCGGAATGAAGAGCGCGGGCGGCAGCGGGGGCTCACGACCATCTACCAGGCGCAGCAGGCCTTCCGCCGTGACCACGCGGCCAGTGACGCTGTCGAAGATCGGTTGGTAGTGCAGCGCGAAGGCGCGACGTTCCAGGGCCTCGCGCAAGCGCTGTTCGATGCTCCGGCGCAGTGCCGTCTCGCTGGCGAGCGAGGGCTCGAACCACTGGAAGCGATTGCGTCCCGCGGCCTTGGCCCGGTGCAGCGCCAGGTCGGCATGCTTGATCAATGTGAGCCGGTCGTTGCCGTGCTCGGGATAAGCCGCGATGCCCAGGCTGCTGCTGATCACGTAGCGGTTGTGGCCCAGGTGGCAGGGGCCGCTGATCGCACGCGAGATCGTGCCCGCCACGACATCTATCGTCCCCTGTTCGGCTTCCACCACGGGAAACAGGACAAGGAACTCGTCGCCGCCCAGGCGTACCAGCATGCAACCGGCGGAGACCGAGCGTCGCAGGCGTTGCGCGAGCACGCGCAGGAGCTCGTCGCCGACCGCATGGCCGTCGGTGTCGTTGATCAGCTTGAAGTTGTCGAGGTCGATCAGCAATGCCGCGAAATGCGGGTTGCGCTCGGCGAAGGCGGCGAACTCCTGCTCCAGGTGACGACGGTTGTGCAGGCCGGTGAGCGGATCGCGCAGGGCCAGGTATTCGATCTGCTGCTCGTAGCGCTGGCGCAGGGTCACGTCGCGTGCGACGCCCACGGTGCCGATGATTTCGCCCTGCGGGTCGCGCAGCGGCAGTTTCAGGGTTTCGGAGAAGCCGGCTTCGTCGGGCGCATGCTGCACTTCTTCGAGCAGGCGCAGCGCGCGGCCTTCGTTGATCACGCGCTGATCGTCGGCGCGGTAGCGTGTGGCAGCGGGGGCGGGCGAGAGGTCGAAGTCGGTGGCGCCGACCAGATCATCGGGCTTGCGGCCGAAGATCTCGGCGAACTTGTGATTGACCCGCACGAAGCGCGAGTCGCGATCCTTGAACCAGGCGAGGTCGTCGATGCAATCGAGCAGCGCCTGCAACTGGGCCTGCAGCAACCAGGCGGGCGCATTCTCCGACGGCGCCGACGCCGGCGCTGTGCGCGCTGTGCCGCGTGCCGAGCGGGTACGTCGGCCCTGCGCGAACCAGCCGAGCGCGAACGCGAACATCACGGCGAGCGCGATGAGTAAGGCATAGCCCATTGGTGTGGAGCGCCTGCTTATCGTTGTGTTTATCGGCTCGCCAGCCAAGGCCGAGGGCGATGGCAGACGGCAGCACGTCGGGGAGTGCCGCCCGAACTCTACCTTGACATCATGCCAGCCGGGTAGCGCCACGCGTCGGGCGTCGCGTGGCGCAGGCGCGCCGGGTCAGCGCATCAGTGTCGCGAGCAGGGTCTGGCCCTGGCTCAGCAGGGGTGCGGCATCGTCGACCGAACCCGAGGGCGTGAGACGGTCGATGATCTGCGGCAGCAGGCCGGCAAGCGTGCTCGCGACATGCGAGCTGTCCTGGCCGAGCTCGGCGGAGATGCGCCGGATCACGTCGGGCCCGAGTGCCGAGGCGAGCTGTGATGCTTCCACGGGCAGGTTGCTGCCGGTGCCTATCCACGAGGCGACTTCCTGGCCCAGGCCCGCGCTCTCGAACTTGGCGAGCAATCCACCGAGGCCGCCCTCATGTTGTTGCAACAGGTCGAGCGCGACGCGGGCAATACCGCCTTCGCTGCCATCGATCGAGCCCTGGGTGCCCAGTACCTGGGCGGAAAGTTGATCCAGCAGTCCCATCGCGCACTCTCCTCGGCAAGGGTGGATGACCGACTGCGGCGCGGGGGCGCCGGGGTCGCTCGCTTAAGTAAAGTCGGCGCCGGCTGGCTTGTCACGCCACTTGCCGATGGCGGTGCGCAATACGCTCTCGAAATCCGCAATCACGGCATCCCAGGCAAGCGGCAGCACACTGCGACGTGCGGCTTCGCCCAGGCGCAGCCGTTGGGCGGAGTCTGCAGCCAGTTGGCGTGCAGCGGCGACGAAGGCGGAGGCGTCGTTGGGGGCGACATGGCGGCCGTTCTCGCCGTCGCGGATGAGCAGCGCCGCGGCCGCGTAGTTGTACGCCAGCACCGGCAGGCCGCTGGCCATCGCCTCCACCGTCACGTTGCCGTAAGTCTCGGTGAGGCTGGGAAAGAGAAAGAGGTCGGCCGAGGCGTAATGGGCCGCGAGGTCGCCGTCGAAGCGTGCGCCGGCAAAGTGATGGTCGGCGTGGGCGCGCATCAGTGAGGCCTGCGAGGGACCGTTGCCGACCCAGACCATGCGGGCGCCGGGGATGTCTGCGGCGATGGCGTCGAAGCTGCGCTCGATCAGGGTGAGGTTCTTCTCTGGCGCGAGCCGGCCGACGTAGAGCACGGCGAGATCGTCGTCACCCACGCCCCAGCTGCGACGCAGGGTCATGTCGCGATGCGCGGGCGAGAAGAGACGGGTGTCCACGCCGCGGCCGACCACGGCCACGCCGGGTACGCCCGCAGCTTCAAGCGACTGGCGCAGAGAGGGCGTCGGCACCAGGGTGGCATCCGCGCGGCGGTGGAAGCTGCGCAGCCAGCCTCCCACCAGCGGGCCGACGAGGCCGACGCCGTAGTGGCGACTGTAGTGGTCGAAGTTGGTGTGGTAGCCGCTGGTGATCGGCAGTTTCAGGGCGCGTGCCGCGCGCAGCGCGGACCAGCCGAGCGGGCCTTCGGTCACCACGTGCACCGCGTCGGGACGGCGTGCGGTCCAGGCCCGCTTGAGCGCGGATTCCGCCGGGAGGCCAAAACGCAGGCCGGGGTAGCCGGGCAGTGGCAGGCCGCCCACGAGATGTTCATCCTCGCCGCCCTGTTCGGCGCGCACTTGCCGCGGACGCACGACCGAGACGCGGTGTCCGCGCTCGCGCATGCCGCGGATCAGCCGGCCCACGGTCATCGCCACGCCGTTGACCTCGGGCGGATGGGTCTCGGTGACCAGGGCAATCTGCAGCGGCTCGCTCATGCGGGTTCCTTCAGTTGATCAGCACACAACTCCAGACCACGACCACGTTCAGCAGCGCGATGAAGACGGCGGCCGAACCGATGTCCTTGGCCCGCTTGGAAAGACGGTGGTGGTCGAGGGAAATCCGGTCGATCGCCGCCTCGATGGCCGAGTTGAGCAGCTCGACGATCAGCACCAGCAGGACGCTGGCAATCATCAACGCCCGCCCCAGCATGCTCACCGGCAACAGGCAAGCGGCCGGGATCATCAGCACCGCGAGCAGCACCTCCTGGCGAAAGGCGTCTTCGTTCTTGTAGGCAGCACGCAATCCGTCCATCGAATAGACGAAGGCGTTGAGGACGCGCCTTATGCCTGTCTTGCCCTTGAAGGGGCTTTCCATGCGGAATCCTTCTCGCCGCGGGCGGCGTGCAGTTCTCGGTAGAGGGAAGCCAGGCGCGTGGTGAGCGCATCGTCCGACCAGTCCGCCACGAGTGCGCGCGCCGCCTGGCCCAGCGCGGCGCGCAGGGGCGGATCGTTGGCGAGGGTGCGCATTGCGTGGGCGAAATCGGCGACGTCGTCGCGCGGCACCAGCGCACCGCGACCGCTGGCGAGCAGATCGCGCGTGCCCATCTCTGCGAGCGCGACGACCGGCAGGCCGGCGGCCATCGCCTCGATCAGCACCAGACCCTGGGTCTCGGTGCGCGAGGCGAAGGTGAAGAAGTCGGCCGCGGCGTAGCAGTCGGGCAGGTCGCGCGCACGATCGAGGTAGCCGATGAAGCGCACATGCGGACCCTGACCGCGGGATTCCGCGTGCTGGTGCAGTTCATCGAGCGCCGGACCTTCGCCTGCGACGATCAGCATCAGGTCGGGCGTCTGTTGGCGCGCGATTGCCAGCGCGTCGATCAGGAAGCCGATGTTCTTCTCGTGCGCGGCGCGGCCGACGAAGAGCGCGACCGGTTGTTCGGCGGGGATCTTGTAGCGCGCACGGAAGCGGGCACGCTGCGCCGCACGGTCATGCACGGCGAACTGGTCGAGCGGCACGCCGGTCGGCAACACACGCATCGGCGTCTTCACGCCATAGCTGGTGAGGCGTTCCACCATTGCGTTGGAAGGCACGATGATCGCGTCCAGCGCGTTGCACTGGCTGGCCGAGAGTCGCCGCGCGAGTCCGCGCAGCAGGCCTTGCGGCAGACGCCGTGCGTACAGGTGCAGGTACTCCTCGAACAGCGTGTGGTAGGTGGCGACCACCGGCAGGCCGAAGGCACGCGCGGCGGAGAGTCCGGTGTAGTGCGCGGCGAAGGGCGTCTGGATATGGATCAGGTCGGCATGCTCGGCCGCACGACGGACCACGTTGCGCAGGGCGAGCGGCGAGACGATCCGGTCCTCCGGATCGAAGGGCACGCGCCAGCCTGGCAGGCGTGTGATGCCTGGGGCGTCGTCCTCGTCGTCGTAGCGCGGCGCGATCAGGTTGACGTCGAAGCCCTGCTGGGTGAGCCCGGCACGGTAGGTCTCGATGGCAGTGGAGACGCCGTTGACGCGTGGAAAATACACGTCGGAAACCATCAGGATGCGCACGATTCAGACTTCCTCGGCGAGGACGGCTTCGAGCGCCGGCGTGCTCACCTTCCCCAGCCATTGCACGAGTTCGAGCCGGCCGTCCATGTGTTCAACGATCGCGGTGCAGGAATCGACCCAGTCACCGCAGTTCACGTAAGTGAGTCCATCGACTTCGCGCAGCGCGGCCCAGTGGATGTGGCCGCAGACCACCCCGTCCAGGCCGCGCACACGTGCGGCATGGATGACGCTCTGCTCGAACTCGAAGATGAACTCCAGGGCCCTCTTGACCTTGCGTTTCGCGTAGCCCGCCAGCGACCAGTAGCCGGCGATGCCAAGCTTGCGGCGGCACCAGGAGAGCCAGCCGTTGATGCGCACTAGCAGGTTGTAGGCCATGTCGCCCAGCACGGCCACCCACTTGTGATAGCGCGTGACCTGGTCGAATTCATCCCCATGCACCAACAGGAAGCGGCGGCCATCGGCAGTCTGGTGTACCCATTCAGACTCGACGCGGATCTCGCCGAAGACGGTGCCGACGTAGTCGCGCAGCGCCTCGTCGTGGTTGCCGGGGATGAAGATGACTTCCTCGCCATGGCGGGCGCGCCGCAGGATCTTCTGCACCACGGTGTTCTGTGCCGCGCTCCAGTGGATGCTGCGGCTCATCGACCAGAAATCGATGATGTCGCCCACGAGGTAGAGGCGGTCGGCCGGGTGCTCACGCAGGAAATCGAGGAGTCGATCAGCCTGGCAAGCGCGGGTGCCGAGGTGGATATCCGAGAGGAATACGGTGCGTACGCGGGGCATCGGCGCGCACTATCCCTGCGCGATGTTGCAGAGGCGTGAAGCCGTATGGGGCGCTCCGCTACAATCGATGCTTTCCCGCTCGGTGTGCAGGCATGGATCAGAATCAGCTCAAGCGGCTCGTCGGAGAAGCCGCGGTGGATTACGTGGCAGCGCGGGTGACGCGCGACAGCATCATTGGCGTCGGCACCGGTTCGACCGCCAATTGCTTCATCGACGGTCTGGCCCGGATCAAGGACCGCTTTGCCGCGGCCGTGTCCAGCTCGGAAGCCAGCAGCCAGCGCCTGGCAGGCCTGGGTATCCGGGTGCTTGACCTGAACGACGTGACTGAATTCCCCGTCTATGTAGACGGGGCTGACGAGGTCGATCCCGGCCTGCATGCGATCAAGGGCGGCGGGGCGGCCCTGACGCGCGAGAAGATCGTGCGCGCGGTGGCGCAGGAATTTGTCTGCATCGCCGATTCGAGCAAGCGGGTCCCGGTGATGGGGCGCTTCCCGCTGCCGGTGGAAGTGATCCCGATGGCGCGCGCGAGCGTGAGCCGGGCGCTGCGCGCGCTGGGCGGCGATCCGCGCTGGCGCGAGGGCGTGGTGACCGACAACGGCAACATCATCCTGGATGTGCACGGCTTCTCCATCACCGACCCGGTTGGCCTGGAGAGCGAGATCGACCATATTGCGGGGGTGGTGACCAACGGCCTCTTCGCACGCAAGCCGGTCGACGTGCTGCTGGTCAGCACGTCACAGGGCGTCGAGCAGGTGAAACGTCCCTGAAATCTTTGGGCGCTAGCATGGCGCGCTCACGCAAGAAAGGATTCCCCTGATGTCCGATCACACTTCCAAGCAGTTCGACCTCGAGCTGGAGAGCATCCGTACCCGCGTCCTGCAGATGGGCGGCCTGGTCGAGCAGCAGATTGCTCGCGCCGTGCTGGGACTGATCGACGGGGATGCGTCCCTGATCTTCGCGGTGATCGAAGACGATCACAAGGTCAATCAACTGGAAGTCGAACTGGACGAAGCCTGCACCCAGGTGATCGCCAAGCGTCAGCCCACTGCGATCGACCTGCGCCTGGTCACCACCGTGATCAAGACCATTACCGACCTGGAGCGCGTCGGCGACGAGGCCAAGAAGATCGCCAAGATGGCCAAGGCGATCCACGACGGCGCGCTGGCCGTGCCCAAGGTGCAGGTGCGCCACATGGCGGACCTGGCGGTCGCGCAACTGCGCCATGCGCTGGACTGCTTCGCCCGCCTCGACATGGAGGGCGCGACCGAAGTGGTGCGCCACGACAAGCAGCTGGACGCCGAATTCAAGGCGGTGATGCGCCAGGTCATCACCTTCATGATGGAAGACCCGCGCATGATCTCTGGCGGCATCGACATGATCTTCGTGGCCAAGGCGCTGGAGCGCATCGGCGACCACGCCAAGAACATGGCGCAGTACGTGTTCTACATGGCCAAGGGCGAAGACATGCGCCATGCGCAACTGGAGCAAATCGAGCAGGCCGCGCGCCTCTGAATGCTGCCGGGGCGCCGCAAGAGGCGCCCGCCAACAAAAAAGGCGATCCTTCTGGATCGCCTTTTTTGTTGGCTCCGCCCGGAGCGGAGCGCTGCGAAAGCTCAGGCCACCCAGCTCACGCTGGCGTGGTCGCCTTCATCCTCGTCGTAGGGGTCGTCGAAGGGCGCTTCGGCCTCGTTGGCTGCATCGCGCATGGCGGCGAGCAGTTCGGCGTCGGTGATACGCAGCAGCCGGGCCGGCTGGGCGATGTCGCTGCGCAGGTCGTGCGCGTGGGGGGTATCGAACATCATCATGATGTGTAGGTCTCTGGTCGTGTCATTGGCGCGGGCAGCCTAGCGCACTTGTGTTGCGACAACATTGCGCCGGCGCGCGGATCGGGATGCGCCGGGCGCCATGTGAGACCAAGGCGAAACGAAGAGCGCTTCAGTAGGCGGTGTCGTCCTTGACCACGAGCAGCGCGGTCTTGACGACGATCCACAGGTCCATGCCGAGCGACCAGTTGCGCAGGTACTCGAGGTCGAACTCGATGCGCTTCTGCATCTTGTCCACCGTCTCGGTCTCGCCGCGATAGCCATTCACCTGGGCCCAGCCGGTGATGCCTGGCTTGACCTTGTGGCGGACCATGTAGCCCTTGATCAGCTTGCGATAGGTCTCGTTGTGGGCAACGGCGTGCGGGCGCGGCCCGACGATGCTCATGCGTCCCTGCAGCACGTTCACGAACTGCGGCAGCTCATCGAGCGAGGTCTTGCGGATGAAGGCGCCGAAGGGCGTGATGCGCGAATCGTTGCGCGTCGCCTGCGTGACCTTCTCGCCGTCTTCGGTGACGCGCATGGAGCGGAACTTGTAGACGATGATCTCCTTGCCATCCAGGCCGTAGCGGCGCTGGCGGAAGATGATCGGGCCGGGCGAGGACATCTTCACCCCGATCGCGACGCCGAGCAGGATCGGCGAGATCAGCACCAGGATGATGAGCGAGAGAACGATGTCTTCGCAGCGCTTGAGGATCCCGTTGAAGCCGGTAAAGGGCGTGTCGCAAACCGCGACCACCGGCATCCCGGCCATGGTTTCCATGCGGCCATTGATGAGGTCGGTGACGAAGATGTCCGGCGCGAAGTAGATCGAGGCCGTGGTGTCCTTGAGGTCGTCGAGCAGACCCAGGATGCGCGGCTGCGTGGCCATCGGCAGGGCGAGGTAGATGCGGTCCACATGATGCGTCTTCACATACTCCGCCAGGCCGGTGAGATTGCCGAGCAGGGTGGACTCACCGATCTGGGTCAGGCGATCGCGCTGGCGGTCGTCGAAGTAGCCGAGGAAGCGCACTCCCAGATACTTGTTCTCGGTGAACTGGTTGTGCAGCTGCTGGCCGATTTCGTTCACGCCGCAGATCACCGCCGTCGCTTCGGATTCGGATAGCGCCAGCACGCGCGGTATCGCCACGCGCGCGAGCATCTGGGTGCCGAACTGCAGGAAGGGCAGGCTGATGAACCAGGCGAACAGCGCTTTATCCGAGAAGCTGTCCAGATAGCCGCTGGCATAGCCGAAGAGGATCAGCACGCCAGCGAGCGTCATCGAGCTCATCAGGGCCTTGCGTGCCACCCGGCGCGGGGATTCGCTGAGCAGCATGTCGCCCGGGAAGGTGAGCGAGAAGGCGATCAGGGCCAGGATCACGTAACGTGCATCGATGGTCTCGCCGTAGATCGCCGCGCATGCAAACAGGGAGCCGACCACGACGAGCGGGTCGAGAAAGGACTCGACAGCACCGGCCAGAGTGATGGTGCTGCGAAGCGGAGTGCGCTGTTTGTCTAGGGTGCCGAGCATGAGTAAGAGAAATCCATTTCCGATGTCGGCCTGCTAAGGCACGAATGTTGCGGGGGAGGCAGCGATCTCGTCCCCTCCAGAACAATGACCAAGATGCCACCCATGCCCACTCCTATTAGCAAGAAGCCTTCCAGTTCTCGCCTGCTGCGTGCGCTCCTCGCAGGATCCAGTTGCGGTGCGCTTCTCCACGCGTCCGCGGTGTTTGCAGAGGAGGGCGATGCGTTCCGCTACGGCGGCGGCCTTTCGGTGCAGTACGAGAACAACCTCTTCCGTCGCAGCGACAGTTCGCCGCTCGGGACGCCCTCGGACACTTCCGTTCGCGCCTACGGCCTCCTGGGTTTCGACAAGGTGTGGAGCCGCCAGCGCTTCTATGGCGACTTCGTCTTTGGCCGGGTCAGCTACATGGACTTCTCGGACCTGGACTACAACCGCGAGGACTTCAGCGCGGGCTGGAAGGGCAACTTCCCGCACGAGATCAACACGCAGCTCGACTGGAAACAGACCCAGTCGCTCGCCAGCTTCTCGGACCTGGTGATCAAGCGCCGCAACGTGATCACGCGCGACAACATCGATGGCAGCATCGACGTGCCGGTGATCGCGAACTGGCACATCGTCGGTGGCGCCGGCTACCAGCAATCGCGCAATTCCAATGACATCGACAAGGTCAACGACCTCAACGGCACCTACGGGGAAGGCGGGGTGCGCTATGCGACCAACTACGGCAACCATCTGGATGTCGTGTATCGCGAGCTTCACTCCGAGTACATCAACCGGGTTGCGAGCGCGCGGGTGGATGCCGAGTTCGTCGAGCGCACGGCGGACCTGCGGATCCAGTGGGCGGCGACCGGGAACAACACGCTTGAAGGCCGCGCCGGCTTCGTGCGGCGCGAGCACGAAACCCTGTCCTACCGCGACTTCGCGGGGCCGAGCTTTCGCTTGACTGACACCTGGACGCTGGGCGGATCCACGACAATCGTGACTTCCATTTATAGAACCATGGGTGCCGCTGGCGACACCGAGTTCGACTACGCCGTGACCAAGGGATTGCGCATCGCGCCGGTGTATCAGATCACGGGGAAGATGAGCCTCACGGGCGCTCTCGAATGGCAGAACCGACGCTATTTCGGCAGCTACACAAGCGACGTGCTCGGCCTGCAGGGCGTCCAGTCGGGCCAGACCTACCGCGATCTGCAGGCCGAACTGGGTCTGAACTACCAGGCCCTGCGTTGGTTGAATATGCGCTTGTCCTACACTGGCCAGAAGCGGAATGCGGACAGTGCACTCGCCGAATACACCGCGCACACGGTGTTGCTGGATGCCCAACTGAGCTTCTAGCTGTCAGTGCCGCGATCGCCTGTCTCCGATCTGCGACAAGCCGGATCAGCCGCATGGCGCGGGGGTTTCGAAGGCATTGCAGGGCGCTGGCGCGATGTTGCTGTGCCGCACACGCCCCGTTGTGCTGTCGTGCTGTGGCAACAGTTGGCAACGCGCAGGGATTCGTGCATGCGGCCTCGCTGCATCGACACTGCGTGACTGTCGAGGGCGCCGCCGCCATCCCCAATACCGCCCTCGTCGCGGCTCATCTTCAGTCATTGCCAACTGCGTCACGCCCTTGCTAGGTGGGTGGCATGGCCCGTGCTAATCCCACTTGGTGTCTGACCGCATCCCCTGGCTGCTTCCTTCTGTCTGCGACGTTCGAAATTCCGGTTTGAGCGTCCTCCTGTTCATTGCCGCGCTTCCAGTCCGCGCGGAATCCCTCCCCGCGTGATGGCATGGTGCAATGCAATATTTGCGGCACATTATTGGTGCGCCAATCGGCCGGGCTGCTGAGCGGATGGCTCCCGAAGCCGGCGTGACAGGCAATTCAGAAGAGCAGTCGGCAGGCGACCCGAAGGGATTTACACAGAAGGTCCTTGCGGTCGCACGGAATGTGCATATGCAGCAATACGCGCCCACCAGGAGTTCAGAAATATGAAGCTGAAAGTCCACCCCCTTGGTCGATTGGCCTGTGTCCTCGTGCTACTCGTTCCCGCCGCCTGCGCACGCCATGACGCCGCAGCCACGGGTGGTCAGGTCGTTGCCAAGGTCAATGGCAGCGAACTGACGATTCACCAGTTGAACTACGCCGTGCAGAGAGCAGGCAATGTTCACGGCGAACAGGCCTCACGCGTGTTGCTGGACAAACTGGTGGATCAGCAGCTCCTGGTCGCTGCGGCCGAGGAGAAGAAGCTCGATCGCGATCCGCGCATCGTCCTTGCCCTGGATGCCGCCCGGCGCGAAGTGCTGGCGCGCAGCTATCTGGAACAGGTCGCCGCCTCTCCCGCGAGCGTCAGCAGCCGCGAGGTCCATGACTACTACGTTGCGCATCCGGAGCTCTTCGCCGAGCGCAACGTGTATCGGTTCAAGCAGCTCGTGGTACCCGGTGTCCTGCCAGAAGACCTCAAGACGGCCGCCGCGAGCGCGGCATCGCTCGACCAGGTCGCGGCGATGCTGCGCAAGGCCGGGCTGAAGTTCAGCGATTCGCAGCAGATCCGCAGTGCAGAGCAACTGCCACTGGAAGTACTGCCGCGGTTTCATGCGTTGAAGCCGGGTCAGGTGCTGAGCCTCGCTGCGGATGACGGCGTCCTGTACGTCGAGTTGATCGATGCGCGTCCGGAACCGCTGGACGAAGCGTCGGCCAAGCCCCTGATCGAACGCTTCCTCGCCAACAAGGAGCGTGGCGATGTGGCGCGCACCGAGCTGGCGCGCCTGAAGTCGGCGGCCAAGGTCCAGTACATGGGCCAGTTCGCCAAGGCCGACTCGCCTGTGGTGCCGGTAAGCGCCGAACGTGACACCACCGACAAGAGCCTGGTGCAGGCGCTCAAGTGACGGATGTCACGCGCCGCGGGCGGAAGCCCTGCGGCCGTGCTCCATAGGTGCTGATCTGGCCCGAATCTTGAATAAAGGACCCTATGCGATACACGACTACCCCCGACCTCGTGCGCGCCTGCAAGGCTCTTTTCGCCGCAATCCGCGGTGCGCTTCTCTTCTGTGCCCTCACGCTCGGCGCTGTCGCCCAGGCCGCCCAGCCGGAAGCACAGGCCCTCAAGACTGCAAACTCCCCTGAATACACCCTCGGACCTGGTGACGTCCTGCGCGTCAGCGTCTTCCAGAACCCTGATCTGACGCTCGAGACGCGCGTCTCCGAGAACGGCAGCATCTCCTATCCCCTGGTGGGCGGCGTGCAGGTGGGCGGCGATTCGCTCAGCGCCGCAGAGAAGAAGATTGCCCAGCGACTCAAGGACGGCGGCTTCGTCGTCCAGCCGCAAGTCACCATCTTTGTGTTGCAGATCCGCGGCAACCAGGTTGCCGTCCTCGGCCAGGTGAATCGTCCCGGCCGCTATCCACTGGAAACCGCCAATACCCGGCTCTCCGACATGCTTGCGACCGCGGGTGGCATCGCCAACACCGGTTCCGACACGGTGATCTTCACCGGCTCGCGTGGCGGGAAACCCTTCCACCGTGAGATCGATATCGCCTCGATGTTCCTGGGCAACGAACGCGACAGCGACATCGTCATGGAAGGCGGGGACATTCTCTACGTGCATCGCGCGCCGGTCTTCTACATCTACGGCGAAGTGCAGCGCCCTGGTGTCTTCCGGCTGGAGCGCGGCATGACCGTGATGCAGGCGCTCGCGACCGGTGGCGGTCTCACCGCCAAGGGCACGATGCGCGGTCTGCGCATCCAGCGTCGCAATGAGCAAGGCAAGGTGGTGGCGAGCGAGCCGACGCAAGAAGAACTCCTGCGTGCGGACGACGTTGTGTATGTGAAGGAAAGCATTTTCTGAGGTCGCCGCAATGGACTTTCATCAACTGCTCTTGATTCTCCGATCGCGCTGGAAGCTGGTGGCGCTCAGCACGGTCATCGTGTTCGCGCTCGCGCTTGGCGTCAGCCTGGTGCTGCCCAAGCGCTATGCCGCGACTTCATCCGTCCTGGCGGAAGCCAAGACCACCGATCCGATTTCCGGCAGCGTGATGTCTGCCACCACCTTGCCGGGCTACATCTCCACGCAGATCGACATCATTTCCAGCGATCGCGTGGCGCGCCGCGTGGTGCGGATGCTGGGCATCGACAAGAGCGCAGATGCAATCGAGCAGTGGCGGACCGACGGAGAAGGCAAGGGTACGGTCGAGAGCTTCTTCGCAGAACGACTTGCGCAAGGCGTCGATGTGAAACCGGGGCGTGAGTCGAATGTCATTTCGATCGGTTTCAAGAGTGCGAACCCGAAGGCGGCGGCGGCGATCGCCAATGCCTACGCCCGCGCCTATGTCGAAACTACGCTGGAGCTGAAGGTCGACCCGGCGCGGGAATATGCATCCTGGTTCGTCGAGCGCACACGCCAACTGCGCGACAACCTGGAGAAGGCGCAATCCAAGCTCTCCGCTTACCAGCGTGAGAACGGCATCGTCTCGGTCGATGATCGGCTGGACGTCGAGAACGCCCGGCTCTCCGAACTGAGTTCGCAACTGGCCACTTCACAGGCCGCGCGCGCGGACACTTCGTCGCGCGAGCGGCAGGCGTCCAGCAGCATGGATACCTCTCCCGATGTGCTGCAGAACCCGGTCGTGTCTTCGCTGCGCGCCGAGATCGTGCGGCAGGAGGCAAAGCTCAAGGAGATGTCCGGCCAGTTGGGTGTGAATCACCCGCAATACCAGCGGGCCCAGGCCGAGCTGACCGAACTCAAGTCGAAGCTGGATGCAGAAATGCGCCAGGTGGCCGCGTCCATCGGGTCGGCGACCCAGGCCAATGCGCTGCGTGAAGGCTCCATCCGCGGTGCCCTCGACACGCAGAAGAAACGCATTCTGGCCCTGCGGCAGCAACGCGACGAGCTCGCGGTGCTGCAGCGCGACGTCGAAGGCGCGCAGAAGGCTTACGACCTGGTCGCACAGCGGCTCTCGCAGCTCAGCCTCGAAAGCCAGACGCAGCAGACCAACGTGAGCATTCTGGACACTGCGATCGAGCCGGTGGATCCGGCGAGCCCGAAGATCCTGAGGAACTCGCTGCTCGGCGTCGTGCTGGGCCTGGCGGTGGGCATCGGCATCGCGATGTTGCTCGAGCTGCTCAACCCCCGCATTCGTAGCGCCGCCGACCTGCGCCACTTCGCGGGTGTGCCCGTGCTGGCAGAGCTGCCGACCAGCCAGAAGCCCAGCCGTCGTCGCCTGCGTCGCGCACGCAAGATCGTGCACGCCGAACCTTCCCTGACGCCTGCGGGAGCCCGCGCATGAACGCCCCTCTCCACTCCATGCCGCATCAGCATTCGAAGAGTTCGATCGGCGCGATCCTGGTCGACGCGGGACGCCTGAGCCTGGACGATGCCGAACGCATCCTGCGCCTGCAGCGCGAGGCCGGCCTGCGTTTCGGCGATGCCGCGCGGCGGCTCAAGCTGGTGAGCGACGAGGACATCGAATACGCGCTCGCCCAGCAGTTCGACTACCCCTATCTGGCGCTCGGCCAGAGCGCGATCGAGCCCTCGGTCGTGGCCGCCTATGCGCCTTTCTCGACCGCCGTGGAGCGCCTGCGTGCCCTGCGCAGCCAGCTTCTGCTGCGCGGCGTCGGGGCCGGGGCCGACGACCAGGAGGCGAGGAAGAGCATCGCGATCACCAGTGTCTCGCGCGGTGATGGTCGCAGCTGGATCTCCGCCAATCTCGCGATCGTCTTCGCCCAGCTGGGCCATCGTGTGCTGCTCGTGGACGCCAACCTGCGCCAGCCCGGCCTGCACCGCATCTTCGGCCTCGAAGACAAGCTGGGCCTCTCCAGCGTGCTGGCTGGACGCGCCGGGACTGAGGCGATCCAGCGCGTTGCGGACCTGCCCGGTATTTCCGTGCTGCCCGCCGGTGCGCAGCCGCCGAATCCGCAGGAACTGCTCAGCCGTCCGCGCTTCGCCGAGTTGCTCGCCGGCGCGAAGACGGCATGGGATCTGGTGATCATCGACACGCCGGCCGCCGAAGACTTTGCTGACGCCTATGCCGTGGCGAAGCAGGCTGGCACGGCACTGATGGTCGCGCGCAAGGACGTCACGCACTCGCGATCGGTCGCCGCCCTCTCCGAAGGCATCCAGAACGTAGGGGCGTCCCTGGTGGGCGCCGTCGTCAACGAACGCTGAACTCCGTGCGGCTCCCCCGCCGCGCAACACGAAAACAGAGCCAACCCATGGGCGCTTCCCCCCAAGCCCTTGCTCCTCTCGGAATGTCGCAAACCGGCAGGCTGTCGTTCGCCCTCCTGATGGGCGGCTTGGCCCTGCTGTATGTGCCGACCCTGGTTGACCTGTTCAACGGCCTCTGGCGGACGGACGAACAGGGCCACGGGCCCATCGTGCTGGGTCTGGTCGGCTGGCTCTTCTATCGCAACGGGCCGGCGATGCGCAGCGTGTCGTCGGGAGGCACGGACTCGCGCGCCCTCTGGACGTTGCTGCTGGTTTCGCTGCTGGTCTATGTCCTCGGCCGCGCGCAGGGCATCCAGGTGCTTGAGGTCGGATCGGCCATCGGGGTGGTCGCTGCGCTCATCGGCCTGAACTTCGGCTGGTCGGCGCTGCGCAAGGCGGCCTTCCCGCTGTTCTTCATGCTCTTCATCGTGCCGCTGCCGGGTGCTCTCGTCGACGCGATCACCATGCCGATGAAGATCGCCGTGTCCAACGTGGTCGAGTGGATTCTCCACGGCTTCGGCTACCCGATCGGACGCTCGGGCGTGGTGCTGCAAATCGGCTCTTATTCGCTGCTCGTCGCGGATGCCTGCGCCGGCCTGCACACGCTCTTCACGCTTGAGGCGCTCGGTCTGCTCTATCTGAACCTTGTGCGGCATCCCTCGCCGGTACGCAACATTGCCGTCGGCGTGCTCGGCATTCCGATTGCCTTCGCGGCCAACGTCACCCGCGTGATCGTGCTCGTACTCCTCACCTACTACTTCGGCGACGAGGTCGGGCAGGGCTTTCTCCACGGCTTCGCCGGCTTCCTCCTGTTCGGCTCGGCCTTGCTGCTGCTGATCGGGGTCGACGTGCTCATCCGCCGGCTTCTGGGTGCCGGGGGAGCCGCAGCATGAGCACGGCATCCGTGATGGCGGCCCCCTCGACGAACGGCGGCTCAGGTAGCGGGCGCAGACGCTTCATGCGCTGCGGAGCGATGCTGTTGCTCATGGCGAGTGCGAGTGCGGGTGCCGTGCTGCTGAAGCCCAACCGGTATCTCGCGGACGAACTGCCCGCACTGCGACTGGATGCGATGGTGCCGGCGCAGGTGGGAACCTGGCGATGGGCGCCCGAGCTGAGTACGCCGACGCCGCCGCCGCAGGCAGGGACGCTCGCCGCGCGCATCTACACCCAGGTGCTGGAACGTACTTACGTGAACGAGCGCGGTTACCGGCTGATGCTCAGCGTCGCCTATGGCCCCGACCAGCGCGACGGTTCGGACGTGCACAAGCCGGAGTTCTGCTACACGGCGCAGGGCTTCGTCGTTTCGCCAGTCGGCAAGAGCCGGGTCAGCGGGCCGGACGGTGAGATCGTTCTGACCCGGCTGGACACACGCAATGCCTCACGCGCGGAGCCCGTGAGCTACTGGACCACGCTCGGTGCCTACCACGTCGGAGACGGCGCGGGTCGTCGCCTGAAGCAACTGCGCTACGGCCTCAAAGGCCTGATCCCCGACGGCGTGGTGTTCCGCGTCTCATCCCTGGATGAGAACCGCGATCGCGCCTTTGAGGCGCAACGTGAATTCGTCGCCGCGCTGGCGGGGCAGATCGACCCGCAGGCAAGAGAGCGACTGATCGGTCGGGCTTCGCTCGACTGAATCCACCCCAAAGAAAACGAGAGGTGACGCCATGAGAGGACTACTGCTTCTGACCATTCTCGCCGTGAGCTTCCTGCGGCTGTGGCCGCACGCGCTCGTGCTGTTCTTCGGCCCGGGCCGCCGTACCGTGGCGCTGGATCTCGACCGCTGGTCGCAGATCATCCTCAAGCGCGCGGCCCAGACCGCCAGTGCGCGTCTCTACGTCTTCGTGTACCTCATGACCCGGTACCACGAATTCCGCAATCTCTTCTATTACCGGACCGGCCTGGTAGGCAAGGCCTTCCGCTTCTTGTGCCCGCAAGTGGACACCCTCTTCTTGCGCACCGGAAAGATCGGTCCCGGACTCTTCATCCAGCACGGCTTCGCGACCACGATCGGTGCGAAGGAGATTGGTGCCAACTGCTGGATCAACCAGCAAGTGACGGTGGGCTGGCGCGATGGATCCGGTGCGCCGGTCATTGGCGACAACGTGACGATCAACGCCGGCGCCAAGGTGATCGGGAATATCGCCATCGGTGCCAACAGCATCGTCGGCGCCAACGCTGTCGTCATCAAGGATGTTCCGCCCGACTGCACGGTGGTGGGCGTTCCCGCCCGCATCGTGCGCAAGAACGGCGTGCGCGTGACGAGCAGTGAAGACAGCGTGGTCCGCGACGCCACCGTCTCGCAGGAGAGCTTTGCCTGATGACACATCGTGACGACCTTGGCGCCAAGGCGCTGAGCGGCCTGATCTGGTCGCTGGCGCAAAGTTGGGGTGGCAAGGCCCTCAACCTCCTGCTGTACCTCGTTCTGGCGCGGCTGCTGTCGCCGGCCGAGTTCGGTATCGCGGCGGCGGTCGGTCTGGTCCTGCTGCTCCAGAGCGTGGTTGCCGAGTTCGGTTTTGGTGATGCGATCGTCCAGCGCCGCGAGCTCGCGCGCGAAGACGTGAACCTTCCGTTCTACGTGGCCATGATCGTCTCCGTCGCGATCGCTATCGGTGTGGGCTTGGCATCGCCATGGATCGAGCGCTGGATGAACCTGCCCGGTCTTGCTCCCTACCTCGCGGTGGCCGCGCTGTTTTCACCGGCCTCTACCGCAGCGGCGATGCAGCAGGCCATGTACAAGCGCGAGCTTGATTTCATGCCGCTCGCGATGCGTCAGTTCGTCGCTCTGGTGCTTTCCGGGATTGCCGGCGTGGCGTGCGCGCTGGCCGGGCTGGGCGCCTGGAGTCTCATCGTCCAGTCGGTGGTGGCGACAGTGGTGGGCGCGGTCTGGCTGTGGCGCAAGCCGCACTGGTTGCCGACACGAAAGGTGAATCGTCGCAGCTTTGGAGAGATCGCCCGCTTCGGAAGCAGCGTCGTCGCGACCCGACTCGTGGATTTCGGCGCGACGCGCGCGGTCGACCTTGTGATCGCCGGTCTCCATGGTGCGGCTGCGCTCGGTCTCTACACCGTCGGTTCCAAGCTCTACCAGACGGCCATGGAGTTGCTGTGCCGTGCAGTGATGGACGTGACCCTCAGCACCCTGTCGCGCATCGCGCATGAGACTGAGCGGCTTGTAGCCTCCTACGGCCGGGTTATCGCGCTGAACTCGCTCGTCGGCGTGCCGGTCTTCTTGTTGGCGGCTGCGCTGAGTCCCGAGATCACCCACATCCTGTTCGGTGCCAAATGGGCAGGTAGCGAGACCGTCATGCGTGCGCTGATGTTGATCGGCAGCATCCAGTGCGTGCAGTTCGTCAATGGTCCCTATCTCACCGCGATGGGGCGTCCGCACGTCATCCTGGTGCTGACACTGATAAAACTTGCCGCCGTCATGTCGGCAATCATCTTCATCCCCTCCCGCGACGTGACGGATCTCGTGCAGATCTACGTCGTCGCGTTGCTCGTGGTCACGCCCTTCAGCTTCGGCGCGGTGATGAACGCGCTCAAGATCCGCACCGGATTCGTGTTGCGAATCCTAGCCCTGCCTTACTTCGGCGCCGCGCTCGGTTATGGAGCGGTATTGCTTGCGCGCACACACCTTGCGGCCTACCTGCCAGGCGAGGTGATGCGCGTCTGCGCTCTTGGCATGCTTTTCGCGACCATCTATGCGGCAGTCATGGTGGTGGGTGACCGACCCCGCCTGGGCATGCTCGTAGGCTTGGTCCGCAAGCGCGCCTGAGTCCGCGCCGAACAGATTCAATCGAAAGAAACGGACTGCATCATGGGTTTCGGCCTGAGATACAAATGGAGTCGCTTCAAGCGCTACAGCTACCTGCGACGTGCCGAGGACTATCGGGACGCGCTGCGTCGCAGCCGCCCGGTGATCAGCTACATCGGCTTCCTCGGCCATCGCAACGTAGGCGACGAGGCGCTCTACAACGCCTACCGCGACTACCTGTTCCGCGATGCGCTGCTGGTCGCCCATGACGACTTCTCGCCTCTGGCCGCCCTCAGCAGCCTGAATCCGAACCGCATCGTGATGCTGGGTGGTGGCACGCTGATCAACGTCACGCCTTACCTGTTGGAACTCGAGAAGCTCGTGGCCCGCAACGAGAATTTCGTGGTGTGGGGCAGTGGCGTCGCCGACCTGAGCTACTGGTCGCAGCATGCCCAGCACAAGGACCGCGGCAACGCGGACCGTTGGCTGGAGGTGCTGCGCCGTGCAGGCTACGTTGGCGTTCGCGGACCGCGATCGGTGCGTACGCTGACCGAGAGCGGCATCAAGGGCGTCGAGATGCTGGGCGACCCCGCGCTGTCGATTCCCGCGGCGAAACGGACCCGGCGCTCCTCGACGCAAGTGGTCGGCATCAACCTCGGCAGCCATGATCCGGTCTCGGGTGGCGATCAACGGGTGTTCGATTCCGTGCTGGCGCTCATCCCGAAACTCTTCGCGCAGGGCTACGAGGTCGAGTACTTCTCGCTCCACCGCATCGACCTGGAGATCGGTCACAGCCTCAAGGCGAAGCTCGGTGATGCGCGTCTGCGCATCCTGCCTTTCGACTCGGATGTCGATCAGACCATGTCGCAATTGGCTGACATGGATTACGCAATCGGTCAGCGCCTGCACGCCACCATCCTGGCCTGCGCGCAGGGGACGCCCAACCTGTCCTTGAGCTACCAACCGAAGTGCCTGGATTTCCTGGAGTCGATCGACCAGGCCAAGCTCGCGCTACCGACGGACTCGATCTCGCCGGAAGCACTCGTCGAGCGCTTCGAATGGCTGGTCGCGAACGCGGCAACGGTCGCCAAGGACGTGCGGCACGCCTGTGACCACTTCCGCGCGCTGCAGTCGAGTCGCGCCTCGAACCTGCTCGCTGAGCTGGGCGCCGGCCGCCTGCAAAGCGCACTGGGCTGACCATGGACGACAAGATCCGCACCCTCGACGGTTTGCGCGGCTACATGTCGCTGTGGGTGTTCTTCACCCATGTTCTGACCATGGCCACGCTGACGCTGGACAAGCATCAGGGTTGGGGCTGGATCCTCGCCAACGGTGAGTTCGCAGTCGGCGTCTTCATCATCCTCAGCGGCTTCGTCATCACGCTCAACCTGCAGCGCGAGCAGACCGTGTCGGACTTCTATCTCCGGCGTGCGCTACGCCTGTTCCCGGCGTACCTGGTATGCCTGGCGTTCAGCGTGCTGATCCTGCCGATGTCGATCGAACTCCTGCGCAACTTCCCCTGGGAGGCGATGCGCTTGGACGACCGCATTGCTTACCTGGAGAACTCCCAGAAGTACTTCTATCCGCATCTGGTCGCGCACGTTGCACTGCTGCACGGGCTGATTCCGGAGCGTCTGCTTCCTTCGACCTCGTTTGCCTTCATGGGCCAGGCCTGGAGCCTGACCCTCGAGTGGCAGTACTACATCATCGCGCCGCTCATCTTCTGGCTGCAGATGCGTATCCGTCCGCAGCTCTGGCTGATGGCCCTGGCGGTTCTTTTCGGCACGCTGGTCGCGCGCAGGATGACTCAAGGCTCATTCATTCTGAGCTTCCTTTGGCTCTTCCTGATCGGCGCCTACTTTGCTCAATGCATGCAGGCACGGCTGCGCGACGGCAAGGGGCCGTCGCTGATCCTGGTCACGATCGTGATGACCGCTGTGGCCGCCGTGCGGAGGGAGATGGCCGTGCCGGTCGTCATCTTCGGCGCCTGTCTGTGGGCAACCAGCCAAGCATCGGGCAGCAGCGCAAAGTCGGTGGTCAAGGCCCTGTGCGCCAATCCGATCGCACTGTTTCTTGGTCGGATCTCCTACGGCTTCTACTGCTTCCACATGGTGGCGATCTTCGTGGCCGCCTGGTTCCTGATCCGCGTCCTGGGTGTGGAGGCCCGTTGGACTTTTGCGGCGATTCTGGTCCCTCTGAGTCTCACTGCAGCGATCGCGGGCGCTTACCTGCTGTGTCGCCTCGTCGAAGAGCCGGCAATCGATCTGGGTCGTCGTCTGGTTGGCGCCCGACGGCGGGCGCGCGAGCGCCAACTCGCGGTGGCGACGGACCGGGCGACGGAGCTCGCCCCGGTCGACGTCGCCGCAGTCGCCAAGGATGCCGCACGATGAAGATCCTGATGATCTCGCCGGTGCCGACCCACCCGCCGACCGCCGGCAACCGTGCCCGCATCCTGACGCTGGCGCAGGGGCTCATCGACGCCGGTCACGAACTGCATTTCGCGTGGATCCCCACCGAGCCGGGCGATACGCGAGGCATGACGGGCTTCTTCGAGGGGCGCTTCCACGATCTGGGCTATCGCTCGCCGGGCGCACGTGCATCCCGACTCGCGGGCTGGTGGCGTCGTGGGCTGCGCGCGCTCAAGCAGCCCGCGGCCTACGTGTGGGGTGTGGATGACTGGTACGACGAAGCCGCGACCGAGGCGCTGATGCGCCTTGATGGGCAGCATCGCTTCGATGCCGTCTTCGTTGAGTACGTGTTCATGTCCAAAGCCTTCGAGGCTTTTGGCGAACGCACGATCAAGATCCTCGACACGCACGATCGCTTTGCCGATCGCCACCTCGCCTACCTCAAGGCAGGCAAGCGGCCCGACTGGTTCGCGACCACCCCGGCGGAGGAGGTCAGGGGCTTGCGTCGCGCCGATGTGGTGCTGGCGATCCAGGATGGTGAAGCGGAGATCTTCTCCCGCATGCTCTCCGGTGCGGCCAGTGTGCTGACCGTGGGCCACCTGCTCGACATCCAGGATCTCGGCTCCGACGCGCGCCGCAAGGCTGCGGTCTTCGTGGCTTCAGGCAACGCGATCAATGTTGATGCTGCCAACGTGTTCGTGACCCAGGTACTGCCGCGCGTGCGTGACGCGCATGCCGACTTCGAGGTTGTTCTCGCGGGTGATGTATGTGCCCGCGTGCCGGATGCGCCGGGCGTACGCAAGCTCGGGCGGGTCGACAGCATTCCGGATACGTATCGGCAGGGCCTGCTGGCGATCAACCCTGTGCGCATGGGCACCGGTCTGAACATCAAGACGGTGGAGTGCCTTGCGCTCGGCATGCCGCTCGTGGCGACGGAATCCGGCTCGCGTGGTCTGGAGTCCTTGCGCAATGTCGCGATGCTCACTGTTGGCAACGATGACTACGAAGGCATGGCGCAGGCCGTGATCGCTGTACTCGACGACTCCGCTCTGCGCACACGGCTGTCCCAGGAAGCAACACGCGCGGCGCGTGAATGGAATGCCGAACAACTGTCCAACCTTGACGCCGCGCTCGGTTTGTCCGCGCGCCGCGCAGCCTGACGGGAGCCTCGGATTGTCCGATCTGCGCGCCGACCTTCTTCAGTATTACCGGACCTGCAATGGCAGTCGCGCCCGCCGGCTCTTCGATTGCCTGCGCGGCCCTGGCGTGCATGCGGTCGTGGTGTATCGCTTCGGTCGCTGGAGCCGCACGCTCCCGCGTCCGCTGAACTGGCTGCTCGCGCCGTTCTACATCCTCGCAAGCGAGGGCGTGAAGATCGTGTGGGGCATCGACCTTCCGCGCAGTGCGCAAGTCGGCCCGGGCTTCTACATCGGTCACTTCGGCGGGATCTTCATCCATCCCGATGCCGTGATCGGGCGCGACTGCTTCATCTCGCAGGACGTGACCATCGGCTATGGCGGTTCGGGTGAGCGCGGCGGCGTTCCTGTGCTGGGTGACAACGTTTATCTAGGCGCGGGCTGCAAGCTATTTGGCCGGATCACGATCGGCAATCGCGTGGCAGTCGGGGCCAACGCGGTGGTGCACAAGAGTCTGCCGGATGGTGCCCGCGCCGCGGCGCCCGGCTTCATCCGCCTGGACCTGCGCGACGAGCGCGCGCAAGTGCCGGCCGAAGTCCGGGATATCGGAAGGGCGCGGCGGCGGTAAGAGCTGCTTGATACAGGCAAGGGCATGACAACACGCAAACCGAAACTTCTTCTCGTCAGCGCGCGCTGGGGACATCTGGGGGGCCACAGCGGACTGGCGCCGCTGGGCGCTGCGCTCGCTGCCCATTTCGATGTGGTCAGGACGACGCCGACCACGGCCGACAAACTGAAGGTGGGCCTGCGCCAGATCGTACGCGTGGCACGCGAGCGTTTGCTTGGCGCGCCGAAGCAGGGCGGATGGAGTCCCTTCTACAACCGCAACGGTGCATTGCTGGAAGTGGCGGCGCGGCGGATGCTGCGCGCCAAGGCCTATGACGTCGTGCTCTTCGAGGCGCTGGAAGATCACTTCGACGCGTTTGCCGATGCACGTCAGTGGCTGCCGCGCACGACGCGCATCGCGGGTGTCTCGCACCAGCCGCCTGCGTGGTGGCGCGTCGCAGGTGTGGACAAGAACGTGTTTGCCGCGGTGGATACCGTGGTCGCGCTGTCGCAGGAGGCATGCGGTTTCCTGCGCGACGAGTTGGGGCATGCGGATGTGCATTTCCTGCCACACGGCGTCGATGCCGCCTTCTTCGGTGCGCCTGGCGAAGGCGCGCAGGCGCACACGAAGCCTGTCACCGACGTGCTCTTCTGCGGCCAGTGGCTGCGCGATTTCCGCGTGCTGCGCGAGACGGTAGAGACACTGGCGGCGCAAGGCGAGGCGGACCGGTTCCGCTTCCACCTGGTCGTGCCCAAGTTTGCACGCAACTTCGAGCAGCACTATCACCTAGCTCGTCACGCGAACGTGCGCTGGTACTCCGGCCTGAGTGACGAGGCCCTGCGTGGGCTCTACCGTGCGGCGGACCTGATGTTCCTGCCGCTCATCGATGCCACGGCCAACAACTCGGTGCTGGAAGCCATGGCGGCGGGCCTGCCGCTGGTCGTGTCGCGCGTCGGTGGCGTGCCGGATTACGTCGGCGCGGACGGCGCCTTCTTCATCGAGCAGGAGACCGGGGAGCACGCGGCGGCGGTACTCAAACGCGCGGCTGCCGACGCGGACGGGCGCCGCCTCAACGCCCAACGCGCCCAGGCGCGCGCTCTCCAGCTATTTCCCTGGGATGTGGTAGCCACCGACATGGCAGGGCTCATGCGGGCCGACGTGGCGACGGCGCGACCGGCGCCCAGCCTGACCGTGGTCGGCACCTGAAACGAATCGACGAACCGGAACGGAAAGACCTTCCCGTGATCAACGCAAACTTCTTCTGGCACGGACCCTCGCTCAGCCTCTACGAGTGGGCCTGTCTCTCGTCCTTCGTACGCAACGGGATCGAGGTCCGTCTTCACACCTTCAACCTGAATCTGCCCGTGCCCGAAGGCGTGCGGTTGATCGACGCCGGTCTGCTGGCGAAGGTGGAGGAGGTGACGGCCTTCAACCAGGGCGGCCACAAAGCCTCCATCGCCGCCTTCACTGACATCTTCCGCTACCGCGTTCTGGGGCGCGAACCCGGTTGGTGGTTCGATACCGATGTGTTCTGCCTGAAGGGCCCGGACCACTACCGTGCGCTCGAAGAGCAATCGCGTGGCCTGTTGGTCGGTTTCGAAGAGAAGGAGAAGGTGAACGGCGCGGTGATGTACGTCTCCGACACCGCAATCGCTCGTGAGCTGGAGCAGCGCGCCAACGCCAAGGGGCTCACCTTCGAATGGGGCGCGATCGGCCCCGGTCTGGTCACCGAGTTCCTCGCGGAGCAACCTGGCAAGGTCACGACGTTGTCGGAGAAGTACTTCTACCCGGTCCACTATCTGGAGACGGTGCGCTTCTTCCGGCCCGAAGAGAAAGCCGGCTGTGAGCGCGATGCCGCGGACGCGGTGTGCGTCCACCTGTGGAACGAATTCCTTCGTCGTTGGCGGGTGCCGAAGAACATTCTGCCTTGCGAGGGCAGCTATCTCGCGAGCCTGTTCGCCAAGGCAGATGCGCCGGTGCGCATGCCGCCCGCACTGCCGCTCGATACGCTCGAGTCCTTGCACTACGGCGGCGAGATCGGACGGCTCGGCCACACGGCGCTGCGCTGGATCAAGGGCCTCAAGCAGATGAAAGAGAGCGTGGTCGGTCGATGAGCGCACGCGGCCTTTCGATGCCTCGCTCTTTCGATCGCCCGATGCCGGATGCGCGCAGGCAGGGCCGCGCCTTGTTGCTGTCGCCTGGCGCGTGGAACGCCTGGTGGCTGGCGGGGCTTGCGCTGCTGCCGCTGCAGTTCGTGCAGCTCAGCATCGTGCAGTCCGGGCAGCTGTGGGCCTTGGCCCTCTTCGGCATGCTTGCCTGGCGTCACCTGCTGCGCGGCACGCCGCGCGAGGCCTACTTCTACCTCGTGTTCATGGCGGTGGCGCTGGTCGAGACCGTGTTCTCCGGCTATCCACGCATCAAGGCGGCCGAGCAGATCATCAAGTTCGGCCTCATCTACCCGGCTTTCTTCCTGGTAGGGCGTGCCGCGGGCGAGGAGTACCTGCAGCGCAAGCTGCCTTATGGCTACATCGCGTTGTGGCTGCTGCTGGCTTTCGAGTTCGCGGCGCAGCGCTTCAACCTGCCCGTCATCTATGTAGCGGTGGACTTCATGCAGGGTGCCCTTCACGGCACCTTCAAGGAGCGCAACTGGCTGGCGGTGTATTTCTTCCTGGCGTCGTACTGCCTCTTCCTGCAATCGCCGCGCAAGGTGAGGGATGCGACCGCCTTTGTGGCGATCAACGTTGCGGTCGCGCTGCTGTCGGAATCGAAGACCATCCTGATTCCTTGCGGAATGGTTCTGATGTTGCAGTTTCCGGGGCGCATCTTCCTCAAGTCGATCGCGCTGACGGCAGGGACCTTCCTCTTCATCTGGCGGTTCGGTTACGAGCTCAGCGGACACCTGCTGCAGGTGCGTCTCGAAGAAGAGCGGGGCCTCGCGTTTATGCAGAGCGTGCCCTTGCTGCGCGAGAACCTGTGGGGCTACGGCTTCGGCTTCGTGGAGGCGCACTTCTCCAGCCTCTGGATCACCATCAAGGGGCTCGGTGCCGGCACCAATTCGGTGTTCAGCTCGCCGCTCGACTTCCTGATCATCGGCGGCTTCGCGGGCCTCTTGTTCTGGTGCGTCTTCTTTCTTGGCGTCGGCGTGCGCTCGATTCTCCTGCTTGCGCCGATTGCGGCCTGGTCCTTGCTAAATCCCCTGCATCAATCCGAAATCGTCTACCTCTTCCTCGGCTTCCTCGTGTCGCGCGGGATGAGTGGGACGAAGCGCGAACCCATTGCATCCGAGGTACATCGATGAAGTTCTCCCTCGTCATGGCGACCCTGGGCCGCAGCGTCGAGATCGAACGGCTGTTCGACACGCTGGCCGCGCAGACCTATCGCAATTTCGAGCTCCTGGTGATCGACCAGAACGATGACGATCGCGTGAGCAGCATCGTGGAGCGTTTCCGCGACCGGCTCGAGATCATCTATCTGCGCTCCGAGAAAGGCCTGTCCCGCGCGCGCAATGTCGGGCTCGCCCATGTGACGGGCGACATCATCTGCTTCCCCGACGACGACTGCTGGTACACGCCGGACACCTTGTCCTTCGTGGCCGAACGCTTCCGCGAGAATCCCCGCCTGCGTGGCCTGACCGGCATGAGCGTGGATGCCAATGGCCGCCCTTCGCAGGGGCGCTGGGCCAGCGAGTCGCTGACCCTGGATCGCTACAACGTCTGGAAGAGCGCGACCTCCTACACCATCTTCCTGCATGCGGACGCGGTACGCGCCGCCGGCCGCTTCGACGAAGCACTCGGGGTCGGGTCGGGCTCGCGCTGGGGCGCGGGCGAGGAGGTGAATTACCTGCTTGGCGTGATCAAGGCGGGCATGCTGGTCCAATACGATCCGCGACTGCGCATTCATCACCCTGAGCCCCTGATGGTGCTCGACGAGCGGGCCTTCAATCGGGCGCGCCTCTACAACCGCGGTTTCGGCCGCGTGCTGGGGCTCAACCGTTACCCGCCGCACTTCGTGTTCTACCTGATCGCGCGTTCGATCGCCGGCTGCGGTGCCGCGATTCTCAAGACCGACCTGAAGCGCGCGCGCTATTGCTGGATCGCGGCCTCGCAGCGCTTCCTTGGCTGGGTGGACTGAGCGCATGACGGCTTCTGCGAACGCCTACACCGTTTTCGCCGATATGCGCTGGCCGGAGAAGACCGGCATCGGCAACGTGATGAACGCGCTGACCGATCGCAAGCCCGGGCATGTGCGCGTGCAGGATCTCGACGTCCAGGGCAGCATCGGCAGCCCGGCCTCGCCGCTTGCCTTCGCCTCCGCTCTCAAGAAAAGCCAGGCGCGTGACGGCGTGTGCTGGAGCGCGGGTTTCGTGCCGCCGGCCTATTCGAAGCTGCCGACCGTGGTGACGGTGCACGATCTGACGCACCTGCGCTTCTACACCCGGCTGCACAAGGTCTACTACGAGCTGTTCTTCAAACCGCTCTATCGCAGTTGCAAGGCCATCGTCTGCGTCTCCGAATACACCCGCAGGGAGTTTCTGGACTGGTCCGGCGCAGACCCGGCGAAGGTGCATGTGGTGCTCAACGGTGTAGGGCAGGAGTACGCGGCCAACCGCGAGACCCTGGATCTGCCGTATCGATACGTGCTCTATCCGGGCAACCACCGCAGCTACAAGAACCTGGATCGCCTGATCGATGCGTACGCAGCTTCGTCGCTGCCGTCACGCGACATCCATCTCGCGCTGACCGGCAATCCCAACGACGCGCTGATACAGCAGGCGGAACGCCTTGGCGTCGCGGCGAAAGTGCATTTCCTCGGCCGCCTGCCCGATGCGGATCTGCCCAAGGTGTATCGCGGCGCGATGTGTGTGGTGTTCGTGTCGCTCTACGAGGGCTTCGGTCTTCCCATCGTGGAAGGCATGGCCTCCGATGTTCCCGTGATCACTTCGAACGTGTCCGCGATGCCCGAGGTGGCGGCGGATGCCGCGCTGATCGTCGATCCCTATTCGGTGTCGGAGATCGCTGCCGCGCTCGACCGCGTAGTCAGCGACGAGGCCCTGCGCGAGACCTTGATCGAAAAGGGACGCGAACGCGTACGACATTTCGACTGGAACGCATCGGCGCAACACATGTGGTCGATCATCGATCGTGCCTATGAGGCGGGCTGAGCCAATGATCCACGAGGAGCTTCCCATGACAGGAACCGAAGGACGCATCGGCGTCGTCATCGTCAATTACCGGACCCCCGATCTGACGCTCAAATGCGTCGATTCGATCCTGCGCTGGAAGGTCGCTGCGCTGCAGGACATCGTCGTGGTCGAGAACGCGTCGCCCGACAATTCCTTCGAGCGCCTGCAGAAGGAGTTGCCGCCCGTACGCCTGATCAAGGCCGAGAAGAACGGTGGCTTCGGTTCCGGTGTGAACATCGGCGCCGAAATGGTGCAGACGGAATATCTGCTGGTCCTGAACCCGGACACTTACTTCGAGGATGGGAGCGTGTCGGAGGCGGTCGCGATGCTGGATAAGAATCCGCGCATCGGCGTCGTCGGACTCGATCTCGTCTATCCCGGCGGAGAGCGGCAATACTCCGCGCGCCGCTTCTACAGCTGGGCCGACATCGTCGGGCGGCGCACGCCGCTGGGCCGCTACTGGCCGCTGCGCGGTCGCATCGACCGCCACATGATGACCGGGGCCTGGACTCCTGGCACGCCCTTCGAAGCAGATTGGGTAATGGGTACGGGCTTCATCGCGCGACGCGCTCTTTACGCGCAACTGGGTGGCATGGACGAGGCGTACTTCCTATACATGGAGGACGTCGATCTCTGTGCTCGCGTGTGGCAGTCCGGCCATAGCGTTGTCACGGTTCCCGGCGCGCGGCTGGTTCACGACCATCAACGCAGCAGCGCGGCGGGACCTTTCAGCTGGGCCGGACGCATGCATTTGCGCAGCTTGATGCGTTTCCGCAGCAAGTTCCGGCTGCCCCTGCTGCGCCAACCTGGTGTGAGCGGCCTCTGGCGCCACCCGCTTCCCGTCGGGCGGAGCTGACTAGCCCAAGGAAGGTGTCCCATGAAACTCGGTTTATGTCGCGCGACCATCGCAAGATCGGTCGCAGGGCTTCTTTTTCTCTTGCTGTTCTTGACCACGGGCTTCGCTCATGCAGCGGAGTCCATCGTCAAGAACGGCGGCTTCGAGACTGGCCTGTCGCCTTGGTGGGGCGCAGCCTCGAACACAGTGGTGACCGGCAGTGCGGCGGAGGGCAATAGCGCACTCAAAGTCAGCGGCGGCTATACGGCGCAGGACAAGATGGTTGTGACGGGCGGCCAGCGCTACCGCATCAGCCTGCGGGTGCGCGCCGACCAGGTGCCGGACGACTCGGTCTACGTCCAGCTCAGCTATCGCGGCGCGGCCGGACTGCCCACGCAGTGGTGGGGCGTAGCGCGCGTGACGACCAGCTCCGGTTCCGAGCCGGCCCTGATCGTGACCGGAAACGGCGCATGGCGGAGTTATGCCGTGGTGGTCGAGGCGCCGGCGCTCGCCAACCAGATGCTCCTCTATCTGCGCAAGAAGGATGGCACGGCAGGTACGGCCTACTTCGACAGCGTGGATATCAGTCCAACGACGGATCCCGTGACGACCGCGCGCGACATGCGCCGGATCGAACTGGCGGCGCGCTATTTCGCGGGGACCACGCCGAGCGTGCCCAGCGGCGGCACCGCAGGATTGCTCGCGCGTGCACCGAGCGCGTTCATGCGTGTCTATCTGCCTCGCAGTGCGGATGTGGTGACCTTGGGCGCCGCTGGCGAACTGGCGACAGTCCTGGGCCAGGTGACGGGGGCGTCCTTCCTGCCGCTGGTTGGCGACGAGATAACGAGCGACTGGCCGCTCGTTATCGTTGGTCGCGAAGCGGCGATGGCGCGGGGCGCGGTGTCCTCGACGGTCTTCAACGACCTGGGAGATGACGGCTTCATCATCCGCCGCACAGGCAAGGATCTCGTGCTCGCCGGAGCGACGCCTCGCGGCACGCTCAATGCGGTCTATTGGTTCCTCGACCGCAAGCTCGGGGTGCGATGGCTCGCGCCTGACGTAACGCGCACACCGAGCCTGTCGACGGTCCAGCTGGCCGTGATGGACGAGAAGCATGTGCCGCGCTTCACCTATCGCGAGGTGCTGAGTTCGGAGGCTGAGAACAAGGCCTTCCGCGCGCACAACCTGCTCAATGGGGAGTCGCACGGACCGTCCTATACGGCGACGACGCCTGAACTGGATGTGTGGGATCACAGCTGGGCGGCCAAGGACGGCATGGCCAACTTCTACCAGTTGCTGCCGCAGGCGACCTACCAGGCCGCGCATCCGGACTGGTATGCGGGTGGCCAGATCGCAATGATGAGCAACGATGTCCGCGAGACGATGGCGCAAGCGATCATCCAGAAACTGCGCGCGCTGCCGGACTACCGGCAGGTCACGTACTACGTGGACGCCATGGACTGGGGCTGGGACATGGATGCGGCAAGCAAGGCCTACTCGGATGCCCATGGCGGAACCGGTGCTGCGCCGCGCCTGGACATGATGAACGACGTGACCGCGCGTGTGCAGCGCGTCCTGCCCGGTGCGCGGCTGTCCTATAACGCCTACCAGTGGGCTTTCGATCCGCCATCGGGCATGTCGGTGTCGCCGGATCTCACCATCGTGCCGATGACCATCCAGGTCGACTACACGACTGCGCTGAATGTCGGCCGCAACCTGGCGCTGGGGCAAGGCATCACGCGCTGGAACGAACTGGCGCAGCGCCTGATCGTGTGGGATCACATCACGAACTTCGCGGGCTTCATCCAGCCCACGCCCAACATCTATCCGATCGGCGACAGCATCCGCTGGCTGGCGACACTTCCGAAGGTCACCGGCTACTTCGCGGAAGGCTCCTGGAACACGCCCGGTGCGGAATTCGCGAATCTGCGCCTGTGGATGATCTCGCGCCTGCTGTGGAATCCGGAGCTCAGCCCGCGTGATCTCGTCTCCGACTACTGCAACGCGTACTACGGCACGAGCGTGGGGCCGATAATCCTGCGCTACATCGACCTCATGCATTCCACGGCGTCGTCGCACAACGACATCCTCGGAACGCGCACGACACCCGACGCGGTGATGTACGACCTCGCGTTCATAAGGGCTGCGGACAGTCTCTTCGACCAGGCCGAGGCGGCGGCAGATGGCGACACCACCTCGCTCGCCCGTGTCCGCGCCGCGCGCATGGGGGTGGACTACCTCGCCTTGCTACGCCGCAACGACTACCAACAGCAAGCGACGCGCAATGCTTCGACATGGTCGCCCGACACCAGTGGCCGGATGATCCGCCTGCAGAACGCCGCGGCGAGCGTCGGACTCAAGCAGTACCGGCAGAACGGTGCCGTCGACGAAATGATCGAGATGTTGGGGCTGGAGCGTAAGGCCGCGACGCCGCCCGCGTATGTGTCGAGCCTGCGCAGCACGGACTGGGCAGAGATTCCGGACCTGGCGTTCTGGCGCTTCGACACCGCCAAACTGGTGGCCGACCCGCTGGCTTCCGATGGCATCGCGGCCCGTATGAGCGGCGCGTCGACGGTGTGGGCGATCCAGATCCACTTCGACAAGTTGCCGGCGGATGGCAGCTGGGACGTCTTCGCCGACGTGCGGGTCGATGTCGACAGCAGCCAGGCCGCCACCGGGGGCGTCCGCGTCGGGACCTCGCCGCCCATGGGCCTGTACACCGAGGTGCCCGCGAGTGCGCTCTCGGGGCAATACCAGCGGATCAAGCTGCCCGGCGGGCCCTTCAAGCGCGAGTTCAGTGCGCAGAAGTCCTGGTATGTGCAGGCGCCTGGCGGCAAGGCGATCAAGTATGTGTATGTGGATCGGCTGGTCGCGGTGAGGACGGGGCTGGTGCAGTAGTCAGCGCGGCTTGGGGAGGCGGGAGATAATGTAGGTATTGCTTCCGCCTTCGCAGATGTCCTTTTGTGCCAAAAGTCGCATCTTCTGTGGGGCGAATGCAGAGTGAGCCGATACGTTGGCAAACAACTTGCATCGTATTTCGCGCGTTCCACGCTTATCGAGAGAATTTCAGGACATGAGCATTCTGGTAACCGGCGGTGCCGGCTTCATCGGCGGCAACTTCGTGCTGGACTGGGTCGAGCAGACCGATGAAACGGTCATCAATCTGGACAAGCTGACCTATGCGGGCAACCTGCAGACGCTCGCGTCGATCAAGGGCAATCCGCAGCATGTATTCGTCGAAGGCGACATCTGTGATCGCGCCCTGATGGATGCGCTGCTCGCGAAGCACCGCCCGCGCGCGATCGTCCATTTCGCCGCGGAGTCGCATGTGGATCGTTCGATCCACGGCCCCGGCGAGTTCGTGCGGACCAACGTGGAAGGGACCTTCACTCTGCTGGAGGCGGCGCGCGCCTACTGGAACGAATTGAAGGGCGAGGAGAAGACGGCCTTCCGGTTCCATCACGTGTCCACCGACGAGGTGTACGGTTCGCTCGGCCCGCAGGACCCGCCCTTCAGCGAGACAAACCCCTACGAACCGAACAGCCCTTATTCGGCGAGCAAGGCCGCGTCCGACCACCTCGTCCGCGCCTGGCATCACACTTACGGATTGCCGGTGACGACGAGCAATTGCTCGAACAACTACGGGCCCTTCCATTTCCCCGAGAAGCTGATCCCGCTGATGATCACCAACGCACTCGCAGGCAAGCCCCTGCCGGTGTATGGCGATGGCCAGCAGGTGCGCGACTGGCTGTATGTGAAGGACCACTGCAGCGCGATCCGCGCGATCCTCGAAGGCGGTCGCCTGGGCGAGGTCTACAACGTGGGCGGCTGGAATGAAAAACCGAACATCGAGATCGTGAAGACGGTGTGCGCACTGCTCGACGAACTCGCGCCCAGCGCCGAAGGTAGCTACAGCCGCCTGATCACTTACGTCACCGATCGCCCTGGCCACGACCGTCGCTACGCGATCGACGCGCGCAAGATCGAGCGCGAACTGGGCTGGCGTCCGGCCGAAACTTTCGAGACCGGCATCCGCAAGACCGTGGCCTGGTATCTCGAGAACACCGATTGGGTTCGCAACGTGCAGAGCGGTGCCTATCGCGATTGGGTGGCAAAGAACTACGCAGACAGGGCGGTGGCCTGATGAAGATCCTGCTCTTGGGCAAGGGTGGTCAGGTCGGCTGGGAACTGCAGCGTTCGCTGGCTCCGCTGGGCGAACTCTTCGCGGTGGACTTCGACAGCCAGGAGCTCTGCGGTGACTTCACGCGGCCCGACGCAGTCGCGGAGACCGTACGCAAGGTGGCCCCGCAACTCATCGTGAATGCCGCCGCACACACCGCGGTGGACAAGGCCGAGAGCGAGCCCGATCTGGTGCGCACGATCAACGCGACCACGCCCGGCGTCGTTGCGCGCGAGGCGGCGAAGCTGGGTGCGCGCCTGGTGCATTACTCGACCGATTACGTGTTCGATGGCAGCGGCGACTCGCCGCGCGACGAGCAGGCCGTGACTGCGCCGCTGAGTGTGTACGGCGCGACGAAGCTTGAAGGCGAAGCGCTGATCCGCGAGGCGCGTTGCGCGCACTTCATCTTCCGGACCAGCTGGGTCTATGCCGCACGCGGCGGCAATTTCGCGAAGACCATGCTGCGTCTGGCGCGCGAACGCGAGCGTCTGACTGTGATCGACGACCAGATCGGCGCGCCGACCGGTGCCGATCTGCTGGCCGATGTCACCGCGCACGCGGTGCGGGCCGCGCAGGCTGGCGCACCCGGCGCCCTGGACGGCACCTACAACGTCGTTGCCGGCGGCGAGACCTCATGGCACGGCTATGCGACTTACGTCATCGACCTGGCGCGCAGGCTCGGGGAAGAATTGAAAGTCTCCGAAATCGCACCCGTCCCGACGTCCGCGTTTCCAACACCAGCGAAGCGCCCCCACAACTCCCGACTCTCGACGCAGAAGCTGCAGGCAGCTTTCGGGCTCGTGCCGCCGCACTGGCAGGTCGGGGTGGAGCGGATGCTCGTGGAGATCCTGGGCCGCTGAGAGATTCCATGAATGAGCTGGTGGACAACGTATCCGCCGGTCGCAATCCAAACTCGGAGCAGTGATGAAACCTACCCCTAAAGCCCGCAAGGGCATCATCCTCGCCGGCGGCTCGGGAACCCGTCTGCATCCCGTGACCCTGGCCGTGAGCAAACAGCTCATGCCGGTCTACGACAAGCCGATGATCTACTACCCGCTCAGCGCGCTGCTGCTGGCGGGAATCCGCGAGATCCTGATCATCTCCACCCCGCAGGACACGCCGCGCTTCGAGCAACTGCTCGGCGACGGCAAGCGCTGGGGCCTGGACATCTCCTACGCGGTGCAGCCGAGCCCGGATGGCCTCGCCCAGGCCTTCGTCATCGGTGCCGACTTCATCGGTGATGCGCCGTCGGCGCTCGTGCTCGGCGACAACATCTTCTACGGCCACGACCTGGGCGCACGCCTTGAATCCGCAGACGCTGCCGTCGAAGGTGCGACCGTATTCGCCTACCCGGTGCACGATCCCGAGCGTTATGGCGTGGTCGAGTTCGATGCGAACGGCCATGCGGTCAGCCTCGAAGAGAAGCCGCGCCAGCCCAAGAGCCGTTACGCGGTGACCGGCCTCTACTTCTACGACCAGCAGGTCGTGGAGCTGGCGCGTGGCTTGCAGCCTTCGGCGCGGGGTGAGTACGAGATCACAGACCTCAACCGCCTGTACCTGGAAAAGGGTCAGCTGGACGTTCAGGTCATGGGGCGGGGCGATGCGTGGCTCGACACCGGGACGCACGACAGCCTGCTCGAAGCCGGCCAGTTCATCCAGACGTTGGAAAAGCGCCAGGGTTTGAAGATCTGCTGCCCCGAGGAAATCGTGTGGCGGCAGAAGTGGATCAGCACCGAGGAATTGCTCGCTCTCGCCAAGCCCCTCGCCAAGAGCGGCTACGGGCAGTACCTGCAACGCATTGTCGAAGACGTGGTTTTCTAAGAGGCGAGATAGAGCAGCTATGACAAAGGGATTGATTCTCGCCGCCGGTCAGGGCACGCGCGTCCGCCCCCTGACCAAGAACATGCCGAAGCCGATGATCCCCATCCTCGGCAAGCCGGTGATGGAGTACCTGATCGAGCATCTCGCCCGCTACGGCGTTCGCGAGATCATGGTCAACGTCGCGTTCAACCACTGGAAGATCGAGAACTACTTCGGCGACGGTCATCGCTGGGGCGTGGAGATCGGCTACTCCTACGAAGGCGGCCGCGAGCATGGCGACATCGTGCCCAAGCCGCTCGGATCGGCCGGTGGCATGAAGCGGATCCAGGAGATCGGCGGCTTCTTCGACGAGACGACGCTGGTGATCTGCGGCGACGCGCTGATCGACCTGGACATCGGCGCCGCGCTGCACGAACACCGGAGCAAGGGTGCGATCGCCAGCGTGGTCACGCTCGACGTGCCGCGCGAGGAAGTGAAGAACTACGGCATCGTCGTCACCGACAACGAAGGCCATGTGCGCTCCTTCCAGGAAAAGCCGTCGCCTCAGGAAGCCAAGTCGACGCTGGCGAGTACCGGCATCTACATCATGGAGCCGGCGGTGCTCGACCTCGTACCTTCGGGCAAGACTTTCGACATCGGGTCCGAGCTCTTCCCGATGCTGGTCGAACGCGAGCTGCCCTTCTATGCGCAGAAGCGCTTCTTCAACTGGATCGACATCGGTCGTGTCACCGACTACTGGACCGTGCTCCAGCGCGTCCTGCGGGGCGAGGTCGCGCAGATGGACATGCCGGGCAAGGAGATCCGCCCGGGCGTGTGGGTGGGGCTGAACACCGCGATCGCCTGGGACAGCGTGCAGATCAGCGGCCCGGTTTACATCGGCTCCAACGTGCGTATCGAGCCGGGCGCGTCGATCACCGGTCCGGCCTGGATCGGTCACGGCTGCCATATCCGCGCCGGTGCCAAGGTCACCCGCAGCGTGCTCTTCGAATACACCCGCATCGGCGAGGGGATGCACTTCTCCGAGATGATCGTTTCCTCGCAGTACTGCGTGGATCGCAAGGGCGAGACGATCTACGTCGGTGATGAACGCACCGCGCTGCGCTGGGGCGATGCCCGCGCCTGACGCTGCAGAATAGGAACGAGACCGAATGAACGTAGTGAAGACCGAAATCCCGGAAGTCCTGATCCTCGAACCGAAAGTGTTCGGCGATGCCCGAGGTTTCTTCATGGAGAGTTTCAATGCCCGCACCTTCCAGTCCTGCACCGGGCTGGATGTGTCCTTCGTGCAGGACAACCACTCCCGCTCCGCGCGCGGCGTGCTGCGCGGGCTGCACTACCAGATCGAGCAGGCGCAGGGAAAGCTGGTCCGCGTGACCAGCGGCAGCGTCTTCGATGTGGCGGTCGACATCCGTCGCAGCAGTCCGACCTTCGGCAAGTGGGTTGGCGTGGAGTTGACTGGCGAGAATCACCGCCAGCTGTGGGTGCCGCCGGGGTTCGCACACGGATTCGTTGTGCTCTCGGAGAGCGCCGACTTTCTCTACAAGACGACGGACTACTACGCGCCGCAATTCGAGCAGTGCATCCGCTGGGATGACCCGACGCTCGCGATTACATGGCCGATCAAGGATTTCACGCCGCAAGTCTCTGCCAAGGATGCACAGGGCAAGGTCTTGGCGGACGCAACCGTATTCGACTGATATCGAACTTTAGCGAGGACAAGAGCATGAGCATTCAACCAGTGATTCTCTCGGGGGGCTCCGGCACCCGCCTGTGGCCGGCTTCGCGCGAGACCTACCCGAAGCAGCTGCTACCACTGGCGAGCAACGACACGCTGCTGCAGGCGACCGCCCGCCGCCTGGAGGGCCTGACCGGGACCGTCGTCGCGAAGACCCTGGTGGTGAGCAACGAGGAATACCGTTTCGCGATCGCCGAACAGCTTCGCCAGATCAAACAGGACGGCCGCGTGCTACTCGAACCGGCTGGCCGCAATACCGCGCCGGCCTTGACCCTGGCCGCGCTGGCGGTGCGCGACGGTGGCATTGATCCGGTGCTGCTGGTGATGCCGGCGGACCATGTGATTGCCGACGTCGCCGCCTTCCAGAAGGTGATCCTCGAAGGCGAGCGCCTGGCCGAGACCGGCGCCTTCGTGACCTTCGGCATCGTGCCGGAGCGCCCCGAGACGGGCTACGGCTACATTCGCGCTGGCGGGGTGGTGGCGGGCGCCGATACCGGCCGCAGCCTGCAGGCCTTCGTCGAGAAGCCGGACGCGACCACCGCTGCGCGCTACGTCGACAGCGGCGAGTACCTCTGGAACAGCGGCATCTTCATGGTCAAGGCTTCGAGCTGGCTGGCCGCGATCGAGCACTTCAATCCGGCGATCGCGCAGGCCTGTCTGGCGGCGATGGAAGGCGCCAAGGACGACGGCGATTTCATCCGCCTGGACAAGACCGCCTTCCTGTCTGGCCCCTCCGACTCGATCGACTACGCCGTGATGGAGAAACTCTCTTCTGCGCCGCAGATCGGTGAAGGCGTGGTCGTGCCGCTGTCGGCCGGCTGGTCCGACGTCGGTGCCTGGGATGCGCTGTGGGAAGTCTGCGACAAGGACTCCGACGGCAACGTGGTGCGCGGCGAGGTCATGCTGGAATCGACCGAGAACAGCATGGTGCTCGCGGGCTCGCGACTGGTGGCCGGCATCGGCCTCAAGGATCTGGTCATCGTCGAGACGGTTGATGCGGTGATGGTGGCCCACAAGGACCACACGCAGGACGTCAAGAAGATCGTGGCACGCCTGAAGTCCGAAGGCCGTACCGAGGCGGCAAGCCACCGCAAGGTTTTCCGTCCCTGGGGCTGGTACGACTCGATCGATAATGGCGAGCGCTTCCAGGTCAAGCGCATCGTGGTGAACCCGGGTGCAAAGCTCTCCCTCCAGATGCACCACCACCGCGCCGAGCACTGGATCGTCGTCAAGGGCACGGCCGAAGTCACCAACGGCGACAAGGTCTTCCTGCTCTCGGAGAACCAGTCGACCTACATTCCGCTGGGCCACACCCACCGCCTGGCCAACCCGGGCAAGGTGCCGCTGGAGATCATCGAAGTGCAGTCCGGCTCTTACCTCGGCGAAGACGATATCGTCCGCTTCGAGGACACCTACGGCCGCTAAGCGACCGGTGTAGCAGGAAAGCAGGCGTAGGACAGGAGGCCCATTCGCGCGTCGCGCGGATGGGCCTCGCAACTTGCGGCGCCCGAAGCGCTCAGAACGCTTGCGGGCTGTGCGGTATTTCACGCAGCTCGGGTGCGTCGGCCCATGGTTGGGCTGACACTGGCGGCGATTCATCTCTCCGGATACGCAATGACGAGTTTGCAGGACGCGCGCCGCCTGGGCGCCGCGGGGCTGGTGGCGCAGATCCGCCAGCGCGACATGCCCGCTTTCGGGCGCACCGTGGATTCCATCCGCGATCTGGCAGAGGACGAAAAAGCCTCCGCGACGACGCTCGCGGAGATCATCCTGCGCGACGCCGCGCTGACCACCAAGGTACTCAAGCTCGCCAATAGCGCCTTCTTCAATCCGGCGCGTGCGCAGATCAACACCGTGAGCCGCGCCCTCGTGGTGCTCGGATTCGATGCCGTCGCCAACATGGCTCTGTCGCTCATGCTGATCGACGCCCTGCTCGGTACCGGCGTGCGCGATCGTGTGGTGGGCGAGATGGCCCGTTCCTTCCATGCCGCGGTCCAGGCGCGCACGATCGCGACCCTGCGCGGCGATCCCAATCCCGAGGAAGTCTTCATCAGCGCGCTGCTCGGCAAGGTCGGCGAGATGGCTTTCTGGTGCTTCGGCGAAGAAGCCGCGCAGTCCCTGGATGCCGCGCTTACAACCGGCGTGCCACCCGAGGTCGCGGAGCAGAACGTCCTCGGTTTCCGCCTGCGCCAGGTCACGGCCGGGCTGGTGCGCGAATGGCGGATCGGCGGCCTCCTGACGAGCCTCATCGAGCGCGGCGAACAGGCCGGCGAGCGCGAGGCTTCGGTCGCCCTGGCCCAGTCGCTCGCCCGGGCAGCCGAGGCGGGTTGGGACTCCACCAACGCGCGCGACGTGATGAAGCGGATCGAGAAGCATGTGGATACGCCGCTCGATGAATTGCTGCCGATGTTCGCCGAGAACGCGCTTGCCGCCGCCCAGGCCGCGACCGCCTACGGTGCTTTCGAGGCCGCGCGCCTGATTCCCACGATCGACGCCCGCAAGTTCGAGGAAGAGGATCAGGACGAGGAGCCCGCCGGGCCCAACCCCGGACTGCAGCTGAAGATTCTGCGCGACCTGTCGATGCTGATCGCGGGCAAGCCCAATCTCAATGAACTGCTCACCCTGGCGCTGGAGGGCATCTTCCGCGGCATCGGCATGGACCGCGCGCTCTTCGCCATGGTCTCGGGCGACCGCCAGCAACTGGTGGGCAAGGGTGCGCTGGGCAACGGCGGTAGTGCCTTGTGTCGCGCCTTCCAGTTCACCTTGGACGGCAGTCCCGGCGAACTGATCAACAGCGTGATCCTGCGACATGAGAATTTCTGCGTCGGTCACGCCTTTGACGCCCCGGTGCGCCTGGACCGGCTGACCCGCGCCGGCGGCATGGCGCCCTTCGCGATCGCGCCGATCATGGTGCAGGGACGCGCGATCGGTTGCTTCTACGCCGACAAGGTCAAGGGCGAGCCGCTCTCCAACGACGACGCGCAGAGCTTCCTGCTTTTTGTCCAGCAGGCTTCGCTCGGTTTTGAGCACCTCATCGGACGCGGCGCGCGGAGTTGATCCGGTAAACTCCAGGGTTTTCGGTGGGCCCCATTTCGCGGCCCCGACTTTGCCCTGGAGCCCCCCATGCCCGTGAACCTGAATCCGCCCCTCGCATCCGATCTGTTGCCGGTCGCCGGCGTCCGACTCGGCGTGGCGGAGGCGGGCATCCGCAAGGCCAACCGCAAGGACGTGACGCTGATCGAACTCGCGCCCGGTTCGCGTGCCGCCGGCGTGTTCACCCTCAACCGCTTCTGTGCGGCGCCGGTGCAGGTGTGTCGCGAGCACATCGCGGATGCGGACATCCGTGCGCTGGTGATCAATACCGGTATCGCCAACGCCGGCACCGGCGAGCTGGGGCTCGCCAACGCACGCGCCACCTGCGACGCCGTTGCTGCCGAATTCGGCGTCCGGGCGCAGCAGGTCCTGCCGTTTTCCACCGGCGTGATCCTCGAACACCTGCCCATGGATCGTCTGGTCGCCGGCCTGCCCAAGGCCAAGGCCGACCTGCGCGCGGACGGCTGGTTCGATGCCGCCCACGGCATCATGACCACGGACACCGTGGCCAAGTCCGCCTCGCGCCAGATCCAGCTCGGCGGCAAGACGGTGACGCTGACCGGCATGTCCAAAGGCGCCGGCATGATCAAGCCGAACATGGCTACCATGCTCGGTTTCCTCGCCACGGACGCAGCCGTAGCGCCGGCACTCCTGCAGGCTCTGGTCAAGGAGGCTGCCGATCTGTCCTTCAACAGCGTCACGGTCGATGGCGACACCTCCACCAACGACTCCTTCATCCTGATCGCGACCGGCGCCAGCGGCGCAGCCGAGATCACCGACGCGGCCTCCGCGGATTTCGCGACCCTGCGCGCGGCGGTGATCGATCTTTCGATCTGGCTTGCCCAGGCGATCGTGCGCGACGGCGAAGGCGCCACCAAGTTCATGAGCATCGTGGTCGAGGGCGGCCGCGATCGCGACGAGTGTCGCAAGGTCGGCTACGCCGTGGCGCATTCGCCGCTGGTGAAGACCGCCTTCTTCGCCTCCGATCCCAACCTCGGCCGCATCCTGGCCGCGATCGGCTACGCCGGCATCGCGGATCTGGATGTCGCGGCGCTCAAGGTCTGGCTGAGCAATGGCAGCGAGGAGGTGCTGGTGGCGGAGCAGGGCGGCCGTGCCGCGAGCTACCAGGAGGCCGCCGGCGCCCGGATCATGAAGTCGGCCGAGATCGGCATCCGCATCGATCTCGCGCGCGGCAAGACCGGCGCCACCGTGTGGACCTGCGACTTCTCCTACGACTACGTGAAGATCAACGCTGACTACCGCAGCTGATCGACCCCGCAGCGCGCTCCCAGCAAAAGGCCCGTCATCACGACGGGCCTTTTGCTTTTCATGCGGAATGTGCGACGCCTCAGTGCAGCTGGCTGGGCGCCGCGAGAACGAACTCGGGGATCACGGCGTCGAAACTCTCGCCCTCGTCGGTGCGCATCTGGTAGGTGCCGTGCATGGTGCCGACCGGGGTCTCGAGCACGCAGCCGCTGGTGTATTCGAAGGCCTCGCCCGGCTCCAGCCGCGGCTGTTCGCCGATCACGCCGCGGCCGCGCACTTCCTGCACCTGGCCGCTCGCGTCGGTGATGATCCAGTGGCGGTTGATCAGCTGCGCAGGGGCTTCGCCCTCGTTGCGTATCGTCACCCGGTAGGTGAATACATAGCGCCCGGCATCGGGGTCCGATTGCTCGGCGATGAACTGGGCGACGGCTAGGACCAGAATGTTGCGTCCGGGTACGGGGGACATGCGGCTCACTCTCAAGGCTGTGGGACAATCGAGCGTCGTCAGCGACGTGCTCAAGCCGTGATTCTGCCGGCTTTGCACCGCAATTTGAATGAAGGAGAACCCGGTGAGCTACCGCATCGCACCCAGCATCCTGTCGGCCGACTTTGCGCGCCTGGGCGAAGAGGTGAATCACGTCATCGCGGCGGGCGCCGACTGGATCCATTTCGATGTTATGGACAACCACTACGTCCCCAACCTCACCATTGGTCCGCTGGTCTGCGAGGCGCTGCGCCCGGTGACCCAGGCGCATATCGATGTGCACCTGATGGTCGAGCCGGTGGATGCACTGATCCCGATGTTCGCCAAGGCAGGCGCCAACTCGATCACCTTCCATCCGGAAGCCTCGCGCCATGTGGATCGCACCCTGGCCCTGATCCGTGACCATGGCTGCATGGCCGGCCTGGTCTTCAACCCCGCCACGCGGCTCGACTGGATGGACCATGTGATGGACCGTCTGGACATGGTCTTGCTGATGTCGGTGAACCCCGGCTTCGGCGGCCAGAGCTTCATCCCCGAGACGCTGCACAAGCTCGCCGCCGCGCGCGAGCGTGTGAGCGACTGGGAGGTGCGCACCGGCAAGAAGATCCTGGTCGAGATCGACGGCGGCGTGAAGACCGACAACATCGCGCAGATCGCCCGCGCAGGCGCGGACACCTTCGTGGCAGGCTCGGCCGTTTTCGGTGCCGCGCGTGCCGAAGATCCCAATCGCTATGACAGCGTGATCGCCGCGATGCGTGCCGAACTCGATCGGGCAAAGGAGAGCGCCTGATGGCCCGCTTCGACGTCGAGGCGGTGCTCTTCGACCTGGATGGGACGCTGCTCGATACGCTGCCGGATCTCTTCAACGCCGCCAACGGGATGCTGGCCGAGCTCGGCCATGCGCCGCGCTCGCTTGAGGAAATCCGCCGCTTCATCGGCAAGGGCATGCCCAATCTCGTGATGCGTTGCCTGACCGAAGGCCGGGTCGCGGCCGAAGGCGCGGTTGACGCCGCGCTGCCGGTCTACAAGCGCCACTACGCCGCCATCAATGGCGACGCCGCGCGCATCTACGACGGCGTGGAGCCCACGCTCATCGCGCTCGCCAAGCAGGGCATCAAGCTCGCCTGCGTCACCAACAAACCGGCCGACTTCACCGTACCGCTGCTCGAACGGGTCGGGCTGGCGCACTACTTCGGCGCGATCATCGGTGGCGACAGCCTGCCGCAGAAGAAGCCGCACCCCGCGCCCTTGCTGCGCGCTTGCGAGTTGCTGGACGTATCCCCGGCCAATGCGCTCATGATCGGCGACTCCGCCAATGACGCCGAAGCGGCCCAGGCGGCGGGGATGCCGGTGCTGCTGATGACCTACGGCTACAGCGAGGGGCGGCCGGTGGACACTATCGAATGCGACGGGTTAGTATCGGCGTTCCCTGAGCTGCTGCGCCATATCGGGCGCGCCTCGGCGGGTACATCGCACTCATGACCAGCAAGAGCCTGAAGATCGGAAAGGAGCACTCCCCGACCTGCGCTGCGCCACAATGGCAGCGTACCGGGTGCTCGTGGCGCGTCTGCTGACGCGCCGGGACCGCGCCAGCGGTTCCACCCCGCGCGCCTAGCGCGCGACCGATCCAGGCAAGAAAAAGCAACGAAGCGAAAGGCCCCGGTGGCCGGCCGTTGCTTCAAAATGCGGAGTCATGATGACCGAATCCGAATTCCTCGCGCTCGCGGAGCAGGGCTACAACCGTATTCCTGTGACGCTCGAGACCTTTGCCGATCTCGACACGCCGCTCTCCATCTACCTGAAGCTCGCCAACGAGCCCAACACTTACCTGCTCGAATCCGTGCAGGGCGGTGAGCGCTTCGGCCGCTATTCCATCATCGGCCTGCGCGCCAACACGCGGCTTGAAGCCTACGGCCGCTCGGCGCTGCTGGTCTCCAACGACCGCATCGTCGAGCGCCGCGACTACGGCGATCCGCTCGCCTACGTGGGCGAGTTCCTGCAACGCATCAAGGTGCCGCCGCGCGCCGGGCTGCCGCGCTACTGCGGCGGCCTGGTCGGCTGCTTTGGCTACGACACGGTGCGCTACATCGAACCGCGCCTGGCCAAGCACGAGCCCAAGGACGAGCTCGAAACGCCGGACATCGTCCTGCTGCTCTCCGAAGAGATCGCGATCGTCGACAACCTCTCCGGCAAGCTGACCCTTGTGGTCTATGCCGAGCCGGAAGTCCCGGGCGCCTTCAAGCGCGCGCAGCGCCGCCTCAAGGAGTTGCTCGGCCGCCTGCGCGAACCGGTGGCGATTCCGCCCGACACCCAGGCCGATCCGAAGCCGGTGGTCTCCGAGTTTGGCGAGGCCGGCTACAAGGCCGCGGTGGAACGTGCCAAGCAGTACATCGTCGACGGCGACATCATGCAGGTGGTGCTGTCGCAGCGCATGAGCAAGCCCTTCGCGGCTACGCCGCTGGCGCTCTATCGCGCGCTGCGCACGCTCAATCCCAGCCCCTACATGTTCTATTTCAACTTCGAAGACTTCCAGGTTGTCGGCGCTTCGCCGGAGATCCTGGTCAAGCTCGAAGAGGGCACGGTGACCGTGCGCCCGATCGCCGGCACCCGTCCGCGTGGCGCCACGCCCGAGGAAGACCTCGCCCACGAGAAGGACCTGCTCGCCGACCAGAAGGAACTGGCCGAGCACCTGCAGCTGCTCGACCTCGGCCGCAATGACGTAGGCCGGGTCGCCCAGACCGGCTCGGTCAAGGTGACTTCGAAGTACGAGATCGAGCGCTACTCGCATGTCATGCACATCGTGTCGCAGGTCGAAGGCAAGCTGCCGGTGACCGAGGACAAGCGCGCCGCCGCACTGGCGGTGCTGCGCGCAGCCTTCCCGGCCGGCACGGTCTCCGGTGCGCCCAAGGTGCGGGCGATGGAAATCATCGACGAGCTCGAACCGACCAAGCGCGGCATCTACGCGGGCGCCGTTGGCTATGTTGGCTTTGACGGCGAGGTGGATGTGGCGATCGCGATCCGCACCGCAGTGATCAAGGACGGCCAGCTGCATGTGCAGGCCGGTGCCGGCATCGTGGCGGATTCGAATCCTGACTCCGAGTGGCAGGAGACCTTGAACAAGGCACGCGCCGTGCTGCGTGCGGCCGAAATGGCCGAGCGCGGCCTCGACACCCGCTACGACTGACCCGTCGCGACGCGCGCAAGGAGCCCGGGCATGGATGCACTGGTTTCCCCGGAATGGCAGCAATGGCTACGCGAGAACGTGGCGCGCGGCTGTTCGCCCGATTCGATGATCAAGGCGATGACCGAAGGCGGCTTCGGCGCCGAGCCGGCACGCCGGTTGGTTGCGCACGCCTTCAAGGGCGGCATGCAGCCGGTGGCACCGGCAACGCCGGTGACGCAGCCTGTCTATCGCCATGGTCCGCCGCGCCTGACGCTCGACGGCCACGTGATCGAACTCGAAGGTCGCTGCATCCGCGTAGCCATGCGGATGGAACAGCCGCGGGTGCTGGTGTTCGACGACCTGTTGTCGGCCGAGGAGTGCGAGGCGTTGATCGCCGCGTCGCGCGAGCAGCTCAAGCGTTCCACCATCGTGGATCCGGCGAGCGGCGAAGAGGCCGTGATCACCGCGCGCACCAGCGAGGGCACGAGCTTCCAGCGCGAAGCCAATCCCCTGGTGGCGCGGATCGAAGCGCGCCTCGCGGCCTTGATGCAGGCGCCGGTTGCTCACGGCGAGGGCATCCAGATCCTGCACTACAACCAGTCGGGCGAGTATCGGCCGCACTACGACTACTTCCCGCCGCAGGATCCGGGCAGCGCGCGCCATCTCGCCAAGGGCGGGCAGCGCGTGGCGACCTTGATCATGTACCTGAACGACGTCGAAGCCGGCGGCGAGACCATCTTTCCGAAGATCGGCCTGTCGGTCACACCGCGTCGGGGCGCCGCCGTGTACTTCGAATACTTCAATTCGCACGGCGAGGTCGATCCGGCGACCCTGCATGGTGGCGCGCCAGTGACGCGCGGCGAGAAATGGATTGCGACCAAGTGGCTGCGCGAACGTCCCTACGTGTGACGCGCGCCGACTGAAGGAATCGCTCAAGGAATCGAATTGTGTGCCCGCGACGGCGGATGCCCGCGGGAACGAAAGGAATTGAAATGCTGCTGATGATCGAAAAGCGGCATTGAGGTTCGCGGAGGCTCGTCGAAGCCCGTGACCGCCGTCAGATGCCCGAAAATTGGGGCTCTCTTGTTCGCGGTCGTTCGCGGTCGAACACAGACAGCCGGACAAAAAGGGGGTACGGTTGCGGGTATCGTTTTCACCCATACCCGCTTTCGTGGCCCTTACCGACCTGAAGATCCGCCAGACGAAGCCGCTGGCCGACAAGCCCCTCAAGCTCACCGACTCGCACGGGCTGTATCTGGAAGTCCGCCCTAACGGGTCGAAGCTTTGGCGATACCGCTATCGGATCGCAGGTCGCGAAAACCTCTTCGCGATCGGCGACTACCCGGAGTACTCGCTTCTCGACGCGCGCGCAGCACGGGATGAGGCGCGGGCGCTGGTGAAGCAGGGCATTCATCCTGCGCACGCCCGCCAGGCTGCAGTGGCGGACCAAGTCACGCAGAACGCCAACACGGTCGAGGCCGTGGGGCGCGAGTGGTTGGCAAAGAAGGCCGCTACCTGGTCGGCCACTTACCTTGCCCAGGCTACGCGCTGTCTGGAGCAGAACCTTTTCCCTCGACACGGGCGGCAGCCGATTCGCACCTTCACCGCGGCGCAGCTTCTGCGTGTGCTGCAGGAGATGGAGAAGCGGGGCGCCGTAACCTACGCCTTGCAATTGCGGCAGTGGGTCTCTGGCATCTGTCGGTATGCCGTGGCCACCCTGCGCGCTGACGGTGATCCGGCCGCCGCGCTGAAGGGGGCGCTGCAGCGGCCGGCTGTCGACCACGCGAAGCCAATGTCGCCGGCCGATATCGGCGACTATAAGGCGCGCTTGTCGCGTTACGGTGGCAACCGCACCACGGTGATCGCCTTGTGGCTGATGCTCTATCTCTTTCCTCGAACGACCGAGCTGCGGCACGGCAGGTGGGAGACGTTCGACACTGATGACGCGCTTTGGGACGTTCCGCCGAGCCGCATGAAGATGAGACGCCGGCACTTGGTCCCTCTGCCCACTCAGGCACTCGCGCTGCTGCGCGAGCTCGCGGAAATCACCGGCGCGGGTGAGTGGCTCTTCCCTAACGGGCGCAGGCCGAAGGACGTCATGAGTGCGACGACAATCAATCGCGCCCTGGAACACATGGGCTATGCCTCAGGGCAATGGACTGGACACGACTTCCGAGCTACAGCCTCAACTCAACTCCACGAATTTGGATTCAGATCAGACGCGATTGAGCTCCAATTGGCCCATGTGGAGAAGAATAAGGCCAAGAAGGCTTACAACCATGCCGAGTACCTCGCCGAGCGTCGCGAGATGATGCAGGCTTGGGCGGATTGGATCGACTCGATCCCTTCGCGAGAACTTGCCACCAGCTTGGCGTACCAATGAGAGAAACCCTGCGCTGGTGGATGGTAACGTCAAGATGCAATGCGGCCGAATGCGTTGTTGCCTCCGCAGTTACAGCCGGAGGGCCTAAAGTGTTCGCGCAGAATGCCGACAACATAGGCAAAACTCACCTTGTTCGGAGGCAGCCATGGCTGATATCCGCATCTCGTCGTCTACCGCGACAAATTACCTGCAGAACTTGAAGGTCAGCACCCGGCAGGATCATCAACCGTTGCGCGATGCGACGGCGGAGAGCACGCGCGTTTCCATCTCGGATGCGGGTAAGCGAGCCGCCTCGGTGGATGCCGCGAAAACGGCTACGCCGGTGGCGGGCATCAAGGATCTGCGCGAGTTGGTCAGCCAATACGACTTCAACAACATCACGCCCCGCCAGCTCGGGCAACTAGCGAATGAGCTCTACAGCCGTGGCGAGCTGACTGCTGAAGAAACCGCAAATCTTGTCGGCACCGAGCTGGATACGGAACCCCCGCGCGACCCCAATGAACCAATCGATATGCAAGCGCACTTCGAGTTCATGAGATCCGCGGTCGCCGAAGCTGGCAAGAACGACTCGACTCTTAATTGGGCGGTACAGAACCGTGAGCTCGCGGTGCAGACGCTGGCGAATCTGATGTCTTTTGCGTCTGACACGAGAGACCACATTCATTCGTGATCTCTCGCGGAGGGAGGAATCAGCCCCTCTCCTGGCCGCAGGTCAGCTCGGCACGCGGTACGTCACCTTGAAGCTGCCCGTTCCGCCCGAAAGGTGCCGAACACTGTAGCGGTAAGAGCCCGCGGTGCCAGAATAGCTGATGTAGCCAGAGGCGACGGCAACCCAAGCGCCGCCGACGTATTTCTGCAGTTCGAGAATCATCGATGCGCTCGAAAGATTCTGCATTGAGCCGCTAAAGGAACCATCGCAGTTCACGGCAAAGGGACCCGCCGCGACGGTCTCGCCGCCAGGCGCAACTGACCCGATGACGCTGTTGCTGACACTGACCGTGCAGGCAGCAGCGTGAGCTGTGCTGATGAATCCGATCGACATGAGGCCGACGAGGCCAAGGATACGCAGGCTGTGTTTCATGTGCTGTCCTTTCGTTTGCTGAAATGGTTGGCTCCGCGAAGCCAATGTCTTTGCTGCAAAATCAACAGACCACAAACTGCAGATGCGGCAATTCTCGATGCGCTCTCCAAGTTGGAGAGCGCGGATTGTATGACAACGGGCTGGCCGCACCGTCACCGATATGGATATCGCATGTGACGCAGATAACGCGCTCTGCTCGGGTGCTAGGGCTTTCCGTCCGTCCTTGCGGACATCTGAGCTCCAATCCAATCGTCGATTTCGGACTCGACCCAGCCAGACATCCGACCAAGCTTTACGGCTCTTGGAAACGCGCCACTCTTCATCTCGGCGTAGATCTTCGTTTTGCCTAAGCCGACGAGCCGCTGGACCTCCGGCAGGCGGATGATTCGTCGAGAGCTGATCGCTGGCGTGGTCATGCCGCCATCCTTTCTTCATGAGCAAAGTTCGCCCTGGCGAGTGCCTCGGCCTCGGGCGGGGAAACGCTGTTGCCGCACATGCGCACCTGCGCGGTCGCGGACAACTTGATGCGGGGGACCGACAGCGGGTCCGCGACCTGGACGCCATTGACGAACAGCAGCTTCGGATCCGGGATTTCGTCGATCACGTAGTTGGAGGGGAAGCCCTGGGCGCGATACAGCTCGGGCGCCTTGAGCATCCGCAGGGTGATGTCGATAAGCACGTAGTCGCCGACGAGCACGAGGTCCGCCGGCTCGGGGAAGTGCTCCGGCAGGAAGCGGTGCAGCAGGGCGGCGCACGCTCGCGCCCGCTCGAGTAGGTCGGGCGCAATGCAGTCTGTCGAAACCTGGACCGTCTGCACCAAGCCCATGCGGCCTCTGGTGGGCAGCGTGTGCATGGGCTCGGCCACGCCTTGCCACTGGCCGCCGCTGCTGTAGTACTTCACGAGGTAGGCCGATACCAGGCGCTGCTGGCTCCCGCTGGCGGTGATTGTGGAGGCCGGCTCTGCAAGCGATCGGCCGTCCCCGTCGTAGAAACCGCCGTTGGCCTGCTCCAGAAAGGCGGTGACGACTCCCTGCTTGACGCCACCTGCAACGACGGTTCCCAGAGGCTCACCGCAAACATGGGTGCGGGCTTCTTGCCCTTTGCGCTCACCGTATCCGATGGTCACCAGGTGGGCCGCGCTGAGTCCATGGTGTGTGCCGCCGGCAGAAACGGTAGATAGGGGAGCGTCGGCGCGGTGCGCCGTCAGGTGGGCTGGCGTGGTGCCCCGCAGGGAGGCAATGACCGGCGCAACAACAGAGAAATGACCGCCCTTCACTTGGGCGCAGATGGTCCGCAGCGGCTCGTCTGCTGCCATGGTCCGTTGGTTGCTGCCGTTGGCGTGTTCAGTGATGAATGGGGCCAAGCTGGCGGCGGCCATGGCCAGCGGCGCGGCGCCGCCCGGGCGTTTGACGAAACTGTTCGCGGTGACCGTCGGCAGGGGCGCGTCGATAGGGCTGCCGGCGCTGTCCGCCCGGTACTTGGCCACGAAAGGCGCCTCGTTGCCGACGATGAACGGCCGCGGGTTCGTGAGCACATGCCGCCACAAGCCTTTCGCGACGCGTCGCAGCGTGTTGTCCGCGAGCGCCTTCTTGCGGCCAAAGATGCTCTGCGCCGGCAGGCTGAAGTCGATGCACTCAGCCGCAGTGCGCCAAGGCTTGGCGCGACCGGTGCGGACTTCCTTCGAGTCGGGCGCGCGGTGAGTCGGCGCCGGCCACACGATCGGCAATCCGTCGCGGCGCGCGATCAGGAACAGGCGCTTGCGGATGGTCGGAGCTCCCGCGTTGCAAGCGCGCCGCTCGGTCCATTCCACGGTGTAGCCATGGCGGCGAAGCTGGCGCACGAAGCTCTCGAAGGTCTGGCCCTTGCGCTTCGGGTCCGGTCGGGCGCTGCCGTCAGCGTCGATGATGAGCGGGCCCCACGTTGTGAACTCTTCGACGTTCTCCAGCATGAGCACGCGAGGGCGCGTGAGCGCGACCCAGCGCATGCCCACCCAGGCCAAACCGCGGATGTGCTTCGATACCGGCGTGCCGCCCTTGGCTTTGCTGAAGTGCTTGCAGTCGGGCGACAGCCAGACCAGGCCGACGGGGCAGTTGTTCGTGACCGCGATCGGGTCAACGTCCCACACGCTCTGCAGCATGTGCCGCGTGCGCGGGTGATTGATCGCGTGCATCGCCAGCGCTTCGGGGTCATGGTTGATGGCGATGTCGACCGGGCGACCAAGCGCTGCTTCGAGGCCGGTGCTCGCGCCCCCGCCGCCAGCGAAGTTGTCGATGACAAGCTCGTGACCGAGGTCGAGCTGCATGGTGAAGGCGTCGCGCTTCATGCCTTCGCTCCGTACTTGCCATCAAGCCAGCCCGCGTACTCCATGAGGCTGTGCACCAAGAGCACTCTGCCGTCGTCTGCCCGTCGCACCGCGGATTCGTCCTGGCAGTCGTTGCACGCGGAGGCGAAGACATTCAAGGCGTCGGCGGCAGCTTCGAGCTTCTTGGCGCATTCGATGGCTGCCTTCTTGCGCACCGTTTCGACCCGAGCCTGGTTCTTGCGGTCGCGATCACTCAGCCAGTCGACGCCGGTCATGGAGAGTTGGGCGCTCATCGGATGGAGCCTTTCTCGGCAGGCGTCCACTCCGGCACGTCAAAGAAGCCAAGCTGGCCCTTGTAGGGCATGAAGGTCGCCGGCTCAGGGTTGCGCAGGACGAAGCCGTACTGGCCAACAAACCACGGCGAGTCGCTGTTCTTCACGCAATCGACGATCTCGACGCTGCCGATAATCCCGCCGCGCCAAATGGCTTTCGGGTCAGCCTTGATCGGTCGACCGGTTATGTCCCGTGCAAACTCGATGGCGCCTTCCCACTCGGCGCGGGTGCAGCCCTTGGCGGCGTGAATCAGAACCCGGCCCCGGATGCTCGTCGGCCAGCAACGGTTCTCGATGTCTTTGCCTGCAAAGAGGATCAGTGAGGCCCAAGGTTGGCGGATGGAGAGCGCCTTCATGCCGCCGGCCTTTCCGCCAGTCCCGCATCCTGAAACTTGATCGCCAGCTCGGTCGTTTGCACCAGCTGGCGCGTCTGATAGACGTCCATGCCGCGGTACGCGCGGCGCAGAGAGTCGACGACGCGCTGCGAGTTGGCGACGTCGTCCGCGGTGAGGGGCTCATCGAGCGCGAGGCGGTTGCGCAGGCGCAGGATCGGGTCGAAGTCGCAGGGCAGGCGGTACCAGGCGACGATGCGTTGCCATGCCTGCACCCAGCCGTCGAGCGCGTCGTCGATGAAGTACCACTTCCCGTCTGTCGGGTCCTGGAAGACCGGGCGGTCTTGGACAATCTCCACCTCCCCCCGGGCGAGGCGGTCGTGGATCTGGTCGATCAACGCGAAGGCGCGGTGCTGCTGGATCAGCGTGGGGCGGTGGATGCGTCCCATCACACGGCCCCTGCGCGCGATTCCCGCCACGACTGGATTGCGTCGTAGTGGTTGAGGAAAAGGGCCGCAGCCATATTCGGCGCGCACCAGCCGATCAGCGCGCCGTGGGCGGGTTCGACGCCGTTGAGGATTGCCCAGGGCGCGCTGTCGTCGGGCATGATCTTGGCGCGCTCTTCCGCGAGCACGCGAAGGTCAGCCTGCTTCACCTCGCGCGACATGCGGTAGGGCAGGCCGAAGTGCGCTCGCACAGCGGCATCCACGCGGAACTCAATGCGCTGGTAGGCGTGCAGGATCTGCTTCAGCGGATGCACGCAGTCGCCCACGTAGGCCTCCGCGGCGTCGTGGAGCAGGCCTTCCAGCTTGAGCTCGGGCGGCAGCAGTTCGGCCACGGCCACGCTGTGCTCGGCGACGCTGTGGAAGCGCGAGCAGTGGCCGTTGAAGCGGCAGAGGTTGCCCAGCGCGTGCGCGATGTCGCGGATGTCGATCATGTCCGGCTGCGGGTCCATCAGGTCGAAGTGCTTGCCGGTACGCGTGAGGATCCAGGCCGACTCGCTCACAGCAGGACCTCGGCCGGCGCGAAGGCAAGGATGCGGTTCAGGTGCTGCGCCTGATGGATGGCATCGTCCAGTGCGTTGTGGGCGGTGCCGTCGCGCGCGGGCGCTTCAACGGCGGGAACGAGGCGGGCGATCGTGCGGTAGTCCCGTTCGTTCCAGAAACGCCAAGGCAGGGGCTGGCGCGTGAGGTCGTACGCGCAGCGCAGGATGCCGAAGTCGAAGCTCGTCCCCTTCGCCCACACCTGCAGCGCGTCGTGGGTGTCTTCGGTGGCCACATTGCCGGCCAGGTAGATGGCAAGGCGCTCCAGCGCCTTGGCGAGCGACAGCGGGCGCTGCGGCCTTGCGAGTTCGCCGCGCGCATCGTCACCCTGGACAAGCCACCACTTCACGGTGGAGCCTTCGATGCGCATGCCGCAGCGCACGGCATCCTCGACATCGACGTGGCAGTAGAAGCCGCGGTCGATGCGGCCGCTGCGGGGATCGAACTCAACGGCACCGATGGCGGCGATGGCGGCCAGATGGCTGGTGCCGAGCGTCTCGATGTCGATCATCACGTGCTTGGTCATTGCACCGTGTCCTTCGTGTGGGTGTCGCGCTCCACCGCGGCGCAGCGGCGCCAGCCGGGCGGGACGATGGAGCAGAGGAGATGCCGGTGGCCGTCGGTGATGAGGTGCAGGTGGCGCGCTGCGGCCTCGCGCGCCACCTCGAAGACGAGCGCGTCGTCCGGCACCAGAACGGTCGTGATCAACGCGCTCATGGCGGTCAGCCCGGCAGGCCGAAGAGGACGGGCACGCCGGCCTGCTCGCGGATCTGGGTCACGATCGCCTTGCTGGCGTCTTCCAACGTCACGTCCGGGCGGTCCAGCTCGTACCAGAAGGCGATCTCGCCGGTGTTCCGATCGATGCGGTAGCGCAGGAAGGCCTGCACCGCATACGCGGGGCCGTTGAAGAACGGGCGCACGCCGATCGCGAACTTGCGGAACACGTCCAGCTTGCCCTTGGTGCCGGCGTCGTTCTCTTCGGTGAACTCGATCTGTGTCAGCCCGTTCTGCAGGTTGATGCCGCTGCCGTACTTCACCTTGCGGGTTTCCTGCAGTTGCGTGGCGAAGGTGAGCACGTCGCTGCCGGTCGGCAGGCCGCTGTTGGGCGGGGACTGGATCTCGCGCAGGTTGGCTTCGAGGAAAGCCGCGAAGATCACCTGCGGCATCACCTTCCTGTCGGCCGCGGTCCAGCGAATCCATTCCTCAGAGAAGCGCGGCGTGAACACAGCGCGGTGGTCGCGGTGGCCCGCATCGATGTCGTCGCTGTGGTCGTTGAAAACCGCCGTCGCGACAAACTTGCTCTTCGCATAGTCGACGTCGAGATAGACGTTGGTGTTGGTCAGCGAGCCCTGCGCCTTCACCACGTGGATGAAGCTCTCCACCTCGTGAAGGGTGATGGTGCCGGACTTGCGCGTGGGCTTCTGCAGCAGCTCGGGCTTGGCGTGCAGCTCCCAGCCGTGAGGCAGCAGCGCAACGGGCGTGTCGAGAATCGCCGAGATGATGGGTTGCGCGGCAAGCGCGGCGATGGCCTCGGTCTCGGTGTTGCCGCTGAGCGTGCCGCTGATGAAATCCTGATTGGGCATGGTGGTTCCTGGTGCGTGAAGTGGTGCAGGCGCTTACGCAGCGCCGGCGGTCTTGAGCTCGGAGGGCTGCGACGTCGTGACCTGCTTGAGGTCCAGCGAGGACTGCCGCGGGTCGTTCGGCACCAGGTTGTTTTCCACGGTGACGAACATGATGGTTTCGCCAGCCGGCAGGGCCGGCACCTTGGCGGTCACCTTGTCGCTGACAGTGACGGCGGCTTGGTTCTTGGAGGCAGGCTTCACCGAGAGCTCGATCACGAGCTTCCCGGCCTTGCCGGTTTCGGTGACACCGGCGATGACTTCCTGCAGCTTGTCCGCTGCCTCATCCAGCAGCGCGCCGCGGCGCAAGTCGCGCACGGTGTCGAAGAACGGACGTGTTCCCATGACTTTTTCCTAAGTGGGTTGCCCATCTCGTGGGCGGTAGGGCAGGTGGTCGCGTGGCTCGCCTGCCGGGAAAAGGGCGGGCTACGGAGCGGGCCTGGCCCGGAGCGGCACCGCAAAGGCCGCGCACTGCGGGCTGTCGTGCATCAGGACCACGGGCATCGTCTTCCTGATGGCGCGGCCGTCCGGCCCGCGGACCACCTTGCGAATCACGGCCGGAATCGGCACGTGGTTCGGATCCAGCCGGGCCTCGACGTCGTCCTGCTCGCGGAACAAGGCGGCCAGGCGGTTGCGGTGCAGGTCGATCTGGTTGTGGCTGTATTCGATCGCAGCCTTCAGCTCGGTCTGGCGGCGCAGAAGCTCGCGGCGTTCGCGGTATCGCTGCCAGTAGGTGAGAGCTTTCATGGTGTGGCTCCAGGTGAATGGGGTGGTGGGTGCCATAGGGCTTACCGGTGTTCTGGCTGGCAGCCGGCCTGTCTCTGATCGCGGCTATTCAGGGCCGTCAGCTCGGCCCGAAGGTGGCCGGCCGCGTCGGTGGGGTCCGCGGCAACGGACTCCCGGTCGCATGTCTTCTCGATCCAACAGCCCGCGTGCACGTGGCGGCTGGAAATTCGCAGTGCAGCTTTGCGCTCGATGGCCCGGGTCAGGCCAGCGAGCCCGCGTGAGATGAGGGGGTCGGCCATGGCCTGCTCGAAGCTGATGCCGTGCCGCGCGAGAGACGTGCGGTCGTAGGCCTGCTTGGTGGCTTGCTGGGGCATGGCAGTAACTCCCAACGGTTATTCGTTGGGAGCAAAGTAACCGAACGGTTATCTTGTGTCAATAACCGAACGGATACTGTGACGGTCGTCACCGTCCGAGGACGTCCGGCGCCGTAATCTCCGGCCCCGGATAGGAGATGTTTATGCGAACTGCATTTGCGGTGCTCGCGGCTGCGGCGCTGACTGCCTCATGCGCTCATCAGGCGTTTAGTTGGGACGGCGCGCGGCAAGTGCGCGAGGGGATGACGGAAGACGAAGTAGCGGCGTTGATTGGGCCGCCGTCGGAATGGGTGGGCGTCGACCTCATGGACGGTACGCACACGGCGCTGTGGCGCAACCCGCGCGAAGACGGCGCGGATCTGCTCTTCCTCAAGTTCGATGGCGCGCGCCGCGTTGCCGAGAACCCGAACGTTCCGCCCGCGGCTCAGCCGCAGTAACGCTTACAGAAAGGAAACAGCCTTGGCTCGTCCGTCTTTTTCGTCGCTCTGGGCGGCATCGCAGGTCATCCTCGCCAGCTCCGGCGAACAGCAGGCGCAGAAGGTCGCCAAGATCATCGGCGGCACGGTGGCGCTGAACATCAACAACCCCAAGAACCCGTGGACCAATACCTGCGCCGTGCGGATGAGCTACATCCTGGCGCGCGGCGGGGTGATCATCCCGGCTACGACCGGGAAGACGGTGAAGGGGGCGGACGGCAAGAGCTACTTCTTCCGCGTGCCGAACCTGATCGACTTTCTCCGCCAGGCCTGGGGAAAGCCTGAGGTGATCTCCTACCCGGCGAGCCCTGCCGCCATGGAGGGGCGCCGCGGCGTGGTGCTGTTCGAGGTTTCCGGCTGGCGCGACGCCAGCGGCCATGCGACCCTGTTCGACGGAACCAAGTGCTACGACCATTGCTACTTCAACGAACCCGGCGTGCTGTATCAGACCAACCGAGCCAATTTCTGGGCGCTGCAATGAGGCGCGTGCTTACCGTGCTGGCGGCGTGCGCCTGCGCGCATTCCGCGTGGGCTGCGAAGGCGGACGAGTCGGAGATGCCCCATCGCACCAACGGCCAGAACTACAAGGACCGTGCGCTGGCCGCTTGCGTTGCCACCGTCTACAAGGGTTCGCCCGCCGGCACCGACGCCAGTTCCACTGCTGGTGCCTACCTGGAGTGGACGTACTTCGACCTTGAGCTGGATCCCCAGCTCGACGCGCTGATCGACAAGTACGCGGCGCGCACCTACGTGGGCTCGCCGGAAGGCGGCGCCGACGCGCACTTCGGCTTGCTGAAGTGCATCGACTTCTACCGCAGCAAGGAACTCGAGCAGCTCACCCGAAAGGCCGTGCCCCACCCGACCTGGGTGGGCGACAAGCCGGCGAAGGCGCGTAAGCCCTAGAACGGCGTCGGGAGCGCGATGCGGTGCTTGAGCATCGCCTCCCATTCATCGGGGGCTACGTCGACCTCCCCGTCGCCCACCTGGACGCCAACACGGTCGCGGTGAATGCGCACAGGCCGCAGGCCTGGTGGAATGAGGGCGGTTGTCCCGTCGTCATGGCGGACGGTTACCGGATCAGGGAATTGAAACCAGGTCACGGGGCGCTCCCTGCGGCGGCTCACGCCGCCCGAATTGCAATCGATTGCAAACTACGCCCTGTCCTACACGCCGGCGCCTGATAGGTTTGACAGGTGCCCTGTCCGCATTGTCCTACAAGCTGGTAACGTCCGCGCCCAACAACACAAACAAGGGAGGGCGGCATGGTTATCGTAGTTTGGCTCGTTCTGGCGCTGGTCGCCGGGGTGATCGCGTCCAACAAAGGGCGCAGCTTCTTTGGGTTCTTCCTGCTCGCGGTGCTGCTCAGTCCGCTGATCGGGATCATCTGCGCCTTGGTTGCCAAGTCGAAGACGGACCTCGAAGCCTCAAACGTCCGCAGCGGAATCGGCAGCCGCACGCATCGCAAGTGCCCGCATTGCGCAGAGGTCGTCCTTCGCGAAGCGAAGGTCTGCAAGCACTGTGGCCGAGACATCGCTTCTCCAACACAAGCTGCTGCAACCTAATCGGCGCCGCGCTCACCACCGAACATTTCATTCCAGAATATGGCAACCAAAACCTCGAAGCGGCGCTTTGTTTGCAAGGACGCCAAGTTCCTGCCCACCAATGAGTTCACTCTGCAGCAGCTCCTTGCGCAGGCGCTGGATGAGCTCGAACTCGCGAGCGAGAGGCGCGAAGCGCTCGGGCAGGACGCCCAAACGGCCAGATACCGTCAGATCCTGTCCTTCGATGTTGAAGACGAATTCATCTTCGGGGTGATGGCGACTTACGAGCCCGGTGCCAACACCACGGCCTTGATCAACGACGATGCCGCGACGCAACTATCCGTCGTGCAGGTGGCTCCCCCGGTAAATGACGATGGCAAGCGGCGTCACTTCCTCGATGGACTGCTTTTCTTTGCCGTCCACGAGAATGCGGTAGTGCTGATGCAGTCTATGGCGCTGCGAGGCCGCCAGTTCGAGAACCACCTGAACTGGCTACTTCAGGAGGCCGGCGTGCTCGACGGTCTGTCTCAGGTAGCGTTAGCGGACAAGGTGCCCAACAATGTCGCGCAGCAGATCAGGCAATCGCACGTCAAGCTGGTCACAATCGGCGGACAGCCACTGATTGAGGGCACGCTGCGAGAAGACGAGGAAGACACGGGCGCAGAGCCACCTCTCGACTTTGCCTGGGGCGACGAAGCGATCGATGTGCTCAAGGGCGTGGTCGGCGAGGTGGCTCTCTCGAAGCTGGATCTGGACGATATCGGCGAAAGCAACCTGCAGTACTCGGTCACCTTGTCCTTCCATCGAAACACCACTGACAAGGGCCAGGCGGTGCTCGACAATCTTGCCCTTGCTCTCCGGAACACTAACGCCCACGATACGTTGGTTAAGCTCAAGGACGGAACGGACTTGAAGGGCGAACAACTGAAACTCGCGATCGAAGCGAACGTCGAAGTTGTGAGCGGTGTGCCCAATCCGACGTCGATTTTCACCCAGATGCGGCGTTGGGTCGTCACGCTGATCGAGAACAAAGTTATCTAGCACTTCCGAGCATGCGATCCTTTTTTGAGTGGCTTCTCAAGCCGACCTATTTGCATGCGGTCCTTCTCCTAGGAGTCGGGCCCCTGTGCTATTGGGGCGCGCCAAGGGTCGACCCGGGATTGATAGTCGTGGCGTCTGGCGCTGCCTTCGCCGCTGCGGTAGCCGTTTTTAGCGTGCTCACTGGACAGTATTGGGATGTGGCGAGCCTCAGCCAGCTGCCTGGGCTCGATGATGCGGCGTACGCGCGGGCCGAAGAGAAAATCCGCGTCATCATTCGACGGCAAAGAGCTTACGGTCTCCTCAACATTGTTGTGGGGTGCGTGGCGGGCCTGCCTTTCGTAATTTCCTTGGCGAAGGTGCCAGTTCCACCGTGGTTCACGATGCAGTGGCAAGCCGCCGTTGTGGGCGCTGCGTTTGCGTTCAACCTGATGGCTTTCTTGGTTCAGTTGTCTTGGCAGGACCAGCTTCGAACATTCAAATCGAAGATGGAGCGCAAGGTCGTCGAGAAATCTGAACGCGAAGCGCGGCTCGCTCGGCTGCGTGACTCCAGAGCAGCCACAAGGCTCCAGCGGCACGAACTTTCGCTGACTACCGGCATTGGCGAACAGAAATGGGCCGGCTTTACTGGCGACGCTGAGTCGTCGTCATCTCGATAACCCGAGACATGCTTTAACAACTCGCCTGGCTCCCAGTTTGGACAATACTGAACCGGAGGGTTCACATTCCAAAGTTGGGAGTAGGAGACGTTGAGACAGCCGCCGTATTCACTGACAGCAGTCAATTCAAAACGAACAGCAGCGGTGCTTCGCCATCTGGCGATCCGGGCTGACAAAGGTGAAATCATCGGCGTGGCATACGCGGCCCTGGACCAGGACCGCAAGTTCGAGCTCGGCGTGGGAGGTGCGCTTGAGCAGGACCGCCGGACAGCACATTTCGGTGCTGACAAACTGAGGGATATGCTCTTGCATTACACTGACTGAAGCAGGTCACGCACCGTCAGAGGGTGTGTGGTCGTCGAGCCAGTTATCGCGGCCCCGAGAACAGCCGCCCGCTTGCCCTGCGCCCCACCCTGAGCCCGCTCTAAGCGGGCTTTTTCTTTTGCGCCGTGCCGGGTTCGCTGCGCCTGGTCGGCAGCTTCGTCGGAGCCTCGGCCGGGTGCAATGCCCCATAGTGGTGCTCGACGATTTCGTCGAACGATACGCCCAGGGCGTCGCAGACCTCGCGTAGAACGCGCGTTGCCGCGTCGAAATTCACGGTTTTGGTGGTTGTGCGGTATTCGGCTACCGCGTCGGCAACCGCGCGAGCTTCCGCCGCGCCTTCACTCGGTTGTGAGTGAGTCTCGCCAGCGGACAAATCCATCCAGCCGCGCGGAAGCCCACACCGCGACTCGATGTTGCGTGCGGAATCCTCTCTGATGTTCTGCCCGCTCTTCGCTTGGGTCAGCCAGCGATGCACCTGGGGCGGCTTCATCTCCATCGCTTCGGCGAAGCGCAGCACGACGCCCTCGAATTGGTCGTTGATGAGTTGCTTGAGGCGGGCGCGACGTATCTGGCTGATATCCATCGGACCTGATTCAATCCGATCAGTCACCGTTCGGTAAGTCTCCGATCGGTTATTGACACACAGTAACCGTGCGGTTACTGTGTTCGCATGGAACTGCGAGACTTCTACCTTGGCATGACTGCCGCCGAGCGCGCCGATTTCGCTCGACGCTGCGACACGACTCCCGGCCATCTGCGCAACGTGGCCTATGGCAAGCCCTGCGGCGAGAACCTCGCGATCGCCATTGATCGCGAGTCCGCCGGCAACGTGCCCGTCGAAACCTTGCGGCCGGACTGCGACTGGGCCTACCTCCGTGGTCGGCCCAGCGCTGAGGCTGCATGACTCGATCTGCTTCATTGCATGGGGCCGGTCTGCGTGAGCGGGCCCAGCACGCGGGCAACGCTCTCGCGAATGCCTGCCAGCCCGTTGCGTGCACCAGGCGTGCCTACGCCTTCGGCAATCAGCTTGTCCAGCTCGCCCACCAACAGGTGGCCGACGGTCGGCATCTCCATGCAGATGCAATCCACCAGCAGGTACATGGCCAGCTCGAAGGCCAGTGCGCTGTCTCCAATGAAGGCGATGCGGGGTCGTTCCATGTTCGTGAGTCCCTGTGTCGTTTCGTCCCCTGCAGATTGCCGCGCACCGCGGCCGATGTTTACTGAGGCGCACCGCCCATGACTCATACGGAAAAACGTGACCCGATCACGACCCTCCACGCCGACGCAAAGGCTTATCCGGGCGGCATTGCGGCCCTGGCGCAGTTGATTGGCCGCAGCGCAGGGGTGCTGCACAACAAGTTCGCGGACTCGATGCCCAGCTACGAGATCACGGACCGTGAGGCGGACGCGATCGCCACCGCAGTGCGACTGCGCACCGGCGCCAACGCGTACGCGGAAGCCAAGGCGGAAGCCCACGGCGGGATCTTCGTGCCGCTGCCGGAGCCCGGAATTGCCGGCGAGGATGACGTCACCGCAGGCCTACTGGAGATCATGCGCACCGCTGGTGACCTGGCGCGCGAGTTGACTGAGGCGCGGGCTGACGGACTCATCACGCCTGACGAGTTCGCGAGCTACAAGCTGCGCGGCAACCGCCTTATCGCTGCGGTCCACAAGCACCTGCGCGACATTGAAACGATGGTGACCGAAGGTGCGGTTTCCCTCGAAGCGCGCCGGGGGGCCCGCTGATGGACGAGATGGATCGCGCGCAAGAGCACTACGAGCGCACGCTCGGCTACGAGGTGGCCGCTGCCCGCAGGTTTCGTCCGGCCGCTGAGCCTATCGGCACCTGCCATAACTGCGGCCAGGATGTGGACGCCGGCCTGCGCTGGTGTGATGTGGAGTGCCGTGCGGACTGGGAACAGCGGCGCGCCAGATCGAAGGTGGCGGCCTGATGCTTGGCGCGCTGATCCTGCTCCTCGCGGCGCTGGTGCTGTGGCGCTGCATGGTGATTGCGGTTCGCTGGTATCGGCGCGTGTCCGCTGAGCTGGACGAGTGCGAGCGCCAGCTGCTCGCTGCCTTCAGCTCTCAGGCTCCCGCTCCCTCGGTTGCGGAAGCGCCCGAAGGGCAGGGGGGCGCCCATGGACAATGAATCGTCCGTGAAGCTGCAGATGGAGCAGTTCGGCATCCAGTTCCGCTCACGCGACCTGCCGCTGCGGGTTGATGGCGCGCGCCACACCTGCAGCAAGGGCGGCAAGTTCTGGTATCGCCTGCACCTGTGGCGGCCGGACGTGGGCGGTTGCTTCATCACGGGGTCGTTTGGCAGCTACAAGTCCGGCGAGCGTGAGAAGGTGGAGCTCGACCTCGCTCCGCTGTCTGCCGCTGAGCAGGCTCGCAGGAAAGCGGAGCGCGAACTCAGGGAGCGCCAGGCACGCGAAGAGCGCGAACGGGAGGTGGAGTCCGCGGCCCTGCAGGCGATGGACATCTGGCGCAAGGCCAAGGCCGAGGGCGAGAGCCGCTATCTGCAGCGCAAACAGATCGAGCGGACAGAGGGCGTGCGCTTTGACCGCGGCTGGCTGCGCATTCCGATGATCCGCTACGACCTGCCGCGCCATCAGGCGCTGGCAGGCATCCAGACCATCAAGCCCGACGGCGCGAAGCTCTTCACATCCGGGATGGCGAAGCGTGGCACCGCGTGCCGCCTTGGCCTGGTGGTGGCGAAGGAGCCCATTCTGATCACCGAGGGTTACGCCACAGGCATGAGCGTGCGTATGGCCGTGCGCCGCCGCTGGCCGGTGTTCGTCGCGTTTGACGCCTACAACCTGGAGTGGGTTGTGCATGTGGTGCAGAAGTGCCACCCGCAGAGCCCGATTCTGATCTGCGCCGACGATGACTGGCGCACCGAAGGCAATCCCGGCCGAACGAAGGCCAAGATCCTGACGCGGACGCTGGACCGCGTGCAGATGGTGTATCCGGTGTTCCGCGCGGAGCGCGGGCCGAAGGATACGGATTTCAATGATCTGCACGTGCGTGAGGGGCTCGATGTGGTGGCGCGCCAGTTGGCTGCACCGCTCTCGTTCTTGCTTGGCGCGCCCGTGCGTTTTGAGGATTCGGCTGGTGTCGCAGCCTGACGTCGTAGTCCCGATGACCTCCCGCACTGAACCCCCATCCCCCCAGGCGGACGCACCCGCAAAGGGGGAAGGGGACAAGCCCAAGAAAAAGCAGAAGCCGGTCGATTGGGGCCTCTTCAACCACCTGCTCAACCGGTTCGTGCTGATCTACTCGACCGACACGGTGTTCGATACGCAGGAGAACATCGTCATGAAGATCGGCGCCATGCGGCTCGCGTTTGGCACCGACATGGTGAAGCTCTGGCAGCACTCGCCGGACCGACGACAGGTGAACCCGGAAGGGCTGGTGTTCAAGCCCGCTGACAACTGCGGAGAGGACGAGGTGAATCTTTTCACCGGCTTCGCGATGAAGCCGAAGGAGGGCGACTGCGGCCCGATCCTGGACCTGCTCTACCACCTGTGCGCAAAGAGCGCGGAGACGCCAGATGAAGTGCAGAAGGTGGTGCATTGGGTGCTGTGCTGGCTCGCGCTTCCCCTGCAACGCCCGGGCGCGAAGCTGCAGTCGGCGCTGGTGTTCCATGGCGGGCAGGGGGCGGGCAAGAACGAGTTCTTCGAGGCGGTGGCGAAGATCTATGGGCGATACGCGATTGTGGTCGGTCAGGACGAGCTCGAAGACAAGTTCAACGACTGGGCATCTCAGAAGCTGATGGCGATCGGCGACGAGGTGGTCGCGCGGGCGGAGCTGTTCCACCAGAAGAACAAGCTCAAGAAAATGATCACGGGCGAGACGATCCCCATCAACCCGAAGAACCTGCCACGGCGGATCGAGGCGAACTCGATGAACGTGGTTTTCCTCTCCAACGAAGTGCAGCCGCTGGCGTTGGAGAAGGACGACCGGCGGTACTTGGTGGTCTACACGCCCGCGGCGGCGCATCCCGAACTGTACGCAAAGGCGCGTGCGTGCCGGCAGAACGGGGGCGTAGAGGCGCTGTACCACTACCTGCTCAACCTTGACCTGGGCGACTTCGACGTCTGGACCAAGCCGCTGATGACCTCGGCCAAGCGCGACCTGATCGAGCTGGGCATGAAGCCAGCGGAGCGCTTTGCGGCCGAGTGGCTGGAAGGCTATCTCCCGCTCCCTCTGCAGGTGTGCAGTGTGGCGCAGCTGTACCGGGCCTTCCTCGCCTGGTGCAGGCGCAACGGCGAGCGCTTCCCTCCACCCCAGAACGTCGCGACCGCTCAGATCACGAAGTGGGCGAGTGGTCGGCTGGAGACGCGCGTGGTGAAGCTGGATTCGGCGGGGCACCAGAAGTGCGACCGCATGTGGATTCCGGCGAAGTGCGAGCCCAGCGAGGGCATGACCTTGGGCCGCTGGGCTGCCGAGGCGTCCGAGGCCTTCACCAAGCACCTCAACTCGTTCCAAGGCGGGCACCAGCATGACGACGAGGCTTGATCTGGTTACGCGGTTACGACCCGGTTTCGATGCCGGTTACGCCGGAGAACCGCGCCGTTACGTGGGTTACGGTGTTTTCGGGGTTTGCATCACACATGCGCGAGTGCGCGCGCGTGACTCTCACGCAGCTCTCTTCTCATACCCGCGACCCCATCGTAACCGCGTAACTCACGTAACCACGCGCCTCTCCCGCGTAACCACCTTCGTAACCCACGTAACTACGTTCTCTCAAAGAAAAGTGGGGAAGTTGTTGATGGTGTTGGTCGGGGTGGTGGCAGTGCAGGAAGCACAAAGGGCGCTCGCATGATCTCCTACGATGTCGCCAAGGACGTCCGCTCGGTGGTGCAGGATCTGCGCGCCCTCGGCTCCAGGCACATTCCGTTTGCCACAGCCCGGACGCTCACCGCTCTGGCCAAGTCCGGCCAGGCCGAGACCGAGCGCGAGATGCGCAGCGTGTTCGATCGCCCGACCGCGTATGCCCTGCGCTCCCTGGTGGTGAAGCCAGCGACCAAGGCGCAGCTCGAAGCGTCCGTGGGCCTCAAGGACACGTCGCAGAACAAGCAGTCCCGCTCGCCGCTGGACGTGCTGGGTCACGAATTCACCGGCGGACAGCGGAAGTTCAAGGCCTTTGAGGGTGCGCTGCGTCGCATGGGCTACCTGCCCAACGGCTGGGCCGTCGTGCCTGGCGACGCAGCGCAACTCGACGCCTTCGGCAACATGCCGGCCAGCTTCATCGTGAAGCTTATGTCCTACCTGCAGGCCTTCAGCGAACAGGGCTACAGCGCCAACGCCACGGCCAAGGGCAAAGCACGGACCGAGAAGCGAGGCCGCAGCGCACGTGGCTTCGCGACCATCAACGGCGTCGCGTACTTCATCAGCCGCGGCAAGGGCAACTGGTTTGGTGCGGGCTCATGGCAGCACGGCCGAAGCCAGCACCTGCCGCCCGGGATCTGGGCCAAGCGTGGCATCCACGGCGCCGACGTCCAGCCGATCGTCCGCTTCGTGCGCGTGCCCGTGTATCGCCAGCGCATCCACCTGGAGCAGAACGTGGCGCGCGTCGTCGATCGCGATGCCGCCTCCGAGTTCTTCAAGAACCTCAACGCAGCAATGGGCGGTGGCCGCTGATGCGCTGCCCTCCTGCTCACTCATCGGCTCGCCGGGTAGTCGCACGGGTCCTCCCGGGCCTCTCCCGGCAAGGGTAATGAACACCTCGTCGAAGTGTTAGCGGCTGGGATTCCGTCGGGGTCGTCACTTAGGTCGTCATTCAGGAAAACGGGTAGTCAACATGGGTCGTCAGTTGATGTCGCTTCGTCAGTACGCGGAGCACCGCAAAGAGCGCGGTCTCGGCGGCACGACGCTGCGCGCAGTGCAGAAGGCGATCGCATCGAACCGCATCAGCACGGTGCCCGACGAGAAGGGACGCGAGCGCATCGACCCAGCTGTCGCGGACATTCAGTGGTCGCGCAACACCGACGTGGATCAGGCCGCGAGGGCGAATGCCCCGCGCACCGCGGCAGGCGCGGGCAGCGCTGAAGGGGAGGGGGGAGGGGCTGTCGTTGTGCCCGCGGCGGGGGAGGGGGCCCAGAACCCCTATTGGCAAGCGAAAACGCGCCGCGAAGTGGCCGAGGCCTCGAAGGCCGAGATCGAGCTGCGCGCGCTGGCGGGCGAGTTGGTTCAGAAGGCCGAAGTTCACCGCGCTGCGTTCGACGCCGGCCGCATGCTACGGGACCTGATCCTCGCCGTACCGCCGAAAGTTGCCGCGGAGCTGGCGAGTATCACGGATCCCGCCGTGATCGAACGCCGACTGCGGGAAGAGCTGCGCCGACCTCTAGAGCAGGTCTCGCGCCTCATGCGTGACCACGAGGAGGCTGCCTGATGGGCGCGATCGCTGATGGCTTCCTCGCATTCGCCAACGGTTTCGCAGCTGGCGTTGAGCCCGATCCGGACATGTGGATCGATGAGTGGGCTGACGAGTTCATGGTCATCCCCAAGAAGTCGGGGGCGGCAGAGCCCGGCAAGTATCGTGGGGACCGCACCCCGTACGCGGCCGAAGTAGCCCGGTGCCTGTCGCCGGCGAACCCGTTCCGAACCGTCGTCGTCATGGGCGCCTCACAGATGCTCAAGACGCAGACGGGCATCAACTTCGTGGGCGCGAGCATCCATCAGGCGCCCGCGAACATCCTGGTGCTTCTCCCGACGCTGGGGATCACCAAGCGCGTTTCTTCGCGCCTGGCCGCCACCATCGAAGCCGTCCCGGAGTTGAAAGAGCGTGTCGCGGCCCCGCGCAGCAGAGACTCGCGGAACACGGTCGACACCAAGGAATTCGACGGCGGCACGCTGTACGTCACGACGGCTGGCTCCGCGAGCAACCTTGCTGAAATCCCTGCCCGATACATCTGGGGCGACGAGATCGACCGCTGGGCGGATAACCTGGATGGTGAAGGCGATCCGGTCGAGATCGTCGATGCACGCCGTGCGACGTTCGAATACAACGGGAAGGGCTACTACACCAGCTCGCCGACCCTCAAGCACCAGTCCCGGATCGCGAAGCTGTATCGCCAAGGCGATCAGCGCAGATACAACGTGCCGTGCCCACACTGCGGACACAAGCAGCCCTTGGAGTGGGAGCACCTCCACGCGGATGAGGCCCTCACGCGCGCTTGGTATGTCTGCATCGATTGCGGCTGTGAGATCGACGAGGGCTTCAAAACGCAGATGCTCGGTGAAGGCGAGTGGCGCGCCACTGCACAAGGCGATGGCGTCACGGCCAGCTTCCAGATCTCCGCGCTCTACATGCCGCTCGGATGGACCAGTTGGCGCTCGCTGATGCGCCAGTATCGCAAGGCCAAGGCGGCGCTTGACCGCGGCGACCACGGGCCGATGCAGGTGTTCTACAACACCCGGCTGGCCCTCGAGTACGACAACACCGTCGCGATGGTGCGGGCAGACCAACTCAAGGCCCGGGCCGAGCCCTACGGATTGCGTACGGTACCGAGCGGTGTGCTGGTTCTGACCGCCGCAATCGACGTGCATCCAAGCCGCCTGGAGCTCAAGGTGATGGGGTGGGGCGAAGGTCTAGAGCGCTGGACGATCGACCACCAAGTGCTCTGGGGCGCCCCGTCTGAAGACGCCGTGTGGGCGGATCTAGACGCGATCCTGCAGGCGCCCTTGGTCAACGCGGCAGGCATGCCGATGCTCATTGCTGCCGCCTGCATCGACTCTGGCGGCCACAACACGCAGGACGTCTACAACTTCTGCCGGCCGCGAAAGTACCGCAAGGTCCTGGCCGTGAAGGGCGCGAGCCGGCCAGGCCGCCCGATCATCGCTAGTAAGCCGGCCGTCATGGACCTGAACTGGCGCGGACGCCTCGATCGGGCGGGGGTCGAACTTTGGTACGTCGGTACCGACACCGCGAAGGACTGGCATGCCGCACGCTGGCTGCTCGCGGACGGACCCGGTGCGATCCACTTCTCCCGCGACCTTCCGGACGAGTACTACGCCCAGCTCACCGCAGAGCGGCGCATCGTCAAATACCGCAAGGGCCACGCGTACAGCGAGTGGATCAAGGGGAACGGCGAGCGCAATGAGGCCCTCGACCTCGCCGTCTACAACCTCGCAGCTGCCTACTACCTGGGCCTGCACAAGAAGCAACCGCATGAATGGGCAAAGCTGCGCGCCGCGCTGTACCCGCCCACGCGCGACCTGTTCTCGCAGCCCATCGTGCTGCAAGGACCGACCACGGAAGTCACCACCTCGCCTGCGCCACAAGCCCAAGGTGAGCGCGCCTACGAATACGACGACTACACCGAGAGTGCCTACTGATGACGCGCATCCGAGAAGACCTCGCCGAGATCCTCCGCGAGGAAGTCACCACCGCGGCGACCTACCTTGCGATTCCTCCCGAGCAGGCGCGCGCGCTGGCCCTGCAGGTTGAGGACCGCCTCCGCATGCGCGTGGCCGGCACAGACCTCTATCTTGGGCGGCTGGACCGCACGCAGCGTGCCGCACGCATCCGCGAGGAATTTTCAGGGAACAACCACGCCGAACTGGCTCGCCGCTACGGGCTCACCGTGCGGCGGATCAGGCAGATCGTGGCTTAGCCGCGCGGCTCACTGGTTGCCATTCACATGCCCATAGCACTCGAAGAACTCCCGGTCCGAGTAGAAGTCCGCCTTGGCCTTCTCTCGGCGCACGTTGTCCGGGTGCTTGAACTCGGCTTCCCAGTACTGTGCGTCCTTCTTCTTGTCGCGGATCTGGGCGCAACGTGCTTTGGCTTCGCGATCTTCACGCGCTTGCGCTTGATCTTGCGCCCAGCGTCGTTCAAGGCGTTCGTTTTCCTTGCGCGACAGGGCCTGCTTGTCCTCAATGGTGCGCACGCGCGCTTTGACGGCCTCATCCATGTCCGCCGGTGGTGGTGCCTGAATGTTCTCCACTTTGGCACTGCTGGGGCAGGGCAGATCCGAATAGGTCACCTTGCCGTCGATGATGCACTTGTTGATCGCCTGCGCCGGCGAACAGATCAGTGTCACGAGAATAAGGGCCATCCACCGCATGGAGAGCGCTCCTCAAAGGTTTGGGAGCGCGAGAGTTTCCACAGCGGGCCCGTATCCTTCAAGCCCGGTGCGCAAACATTCGTCACTTCGCTATACGAGCGCGGCCATCATCCGGCTCATGAACGACATGCGTTGTGTCGGCACCGGATAGCCCTGTTCACGCAGGGCTGCGCGCAGGGCGGGCTCACGCAGCGAGCTGATTTCCGGGGCCTTAGCCTCCAGCAGCCCACGCCATCGGCGCACGAGTGTGGGCGTGTCCAGCGCATCGCTTTCGGCAAAGAGGCGCGCCACAGCGCAGCGCTGGATTTCCACCTCGTTGGCCTTGTCGGCAGGCCCAATCACCACGTCCAGCGCGGTGACCACTGCCATCACCAGGCCTGCCGATGCGGTGAGCTCTGGGTGATGTGCCACGACCGTGGCGAACGCCGCCGTGCCCGAGAGAAACTGCAGCGTCGAGAACAGCGCGCGCAGGCGCGCGAACAGCGTGCGCTGCATGACGCCGAAGCGCATGGCGTAGCGCAGATTGTTGATCGTCTCGTTGCGGTCGGGATCGGCGGCGTCGTAGGTCATGGCTACTCCCTCAGTCAGAAGCAGGGGCGGGCGGAGGAGGGGTCGTTGGCATCCGTGCTGGCGGAACCCAGGTTCTCTCCTGGGGCTGGTAGGGCTGCTGCGGTTGCGGCTGCGGCTGCTGATTCGGTCTCATGGTGCCTCCTGTACAGGCCTGTGCTGCGTGGTTGTGGTAGCGCCGAGTGTAGCAACGGGGCACGCACCCTCGGATCATCATCAAGCGGGCCTCACCCGCGGAACGCATCCGTAAGGATGCGGGCCCGATATTGACGATTTCACCACTTAGGGCGCATCCTCGCTACGCTGCGAAAACAAACGCAGCTCGGGTTTGGTCGCCCGGTGGAGATTGGCGCACGAAGCCGCGCCTACACGCGGCTTTTTTCATGTGTGCGTGCCTTGGCTCGTCCCAGTTATGGGCGGCCCGGGCGGGAGGGCGCAAGCCCTGCCGGTTCCTTTCTCCCGGTCGACCAACCCGCTCGGTGCTGCCCGCCCTCTTGGTCGGGGGTCGGCAGCTCTCTTTGTCGAGAAAGGAGCTTTGCCATGGCTAACCCTGCCTCGCGCGTGAGCGCGTCCTATGCGAACGCCACCGTCGGTGCGCTGCCGTTCGTACGCATTCCCCGTCGTGTCCGTGAACAATCCTGCTACTGGCGCGTGCCGCCGACCAACGACTACGGACTGGCTTGCGACATCGGCCGCGAGTGCGCCGCCCACTACGTCCAGTACCTCAAAGACAACCCCCGCGCGGCCGGCCTGAACACCCTTGGCCGCATCGCGGCCGACATCAATTTCCGGGACGAGAGCGGCGCCAAAGGCTATTGGGTTGGGTTCTTCTCGCACCTGGAGCGCCTCATTTGCGCCCAAGCCAACCGTATGGACGTGTTTGAGGACCTTGCCCGCGTGAACGCAGTCGTCGCGCAGATCGCCGCGCAGCGTGCCAACGAGGCGCGTATGCATGGGGACTGCCATGAATGATGTGATCCCCTTCGCCTTCGACAGCCACGCCGTGCGCGTGGTGATGCACGACGGTGAGCCTTGGTTCAACGCCACCGACATCTGCGATGCCCTGGAAATGGGTAATCCGTCTCAGGCGATCAAATCCCACGTCGATACAGAGGATCTCCAGAAACTGGAGACCCTCACTGCGGGTGGCCGCCAGAACCAGAACCACGTGAACGAATCGGGCCTCTATGCCCTGATCTTCGGGAGCACCAAACCCGAGGCCAAGCGCTTCAAGCGCTGGGTCACGCATGAAGTGCTGCCCACCCTGCGCAAGACCGGCAGCTACGCCATGCCCGGCGCCGCGGACCCGCTGCCGCCGTCGGTCTCCCACCGGGCCGACCACATCGTGGCGGCCACCCGCAGCTTCAATGGCCTGATGCGCGCGGCGGCCACACTCAAACTGGGCCACCTGCGGGCAGTGCGTTCGGCTACGGCTGCGACGCTCCGTCACACCGGCGTGGATCTCCTCGCCGAGCTGGGGGTCGAAGAACACGAGCTGGCGCCCGCGCTTCAAGCGCCGGCTGCGCCGCTTAGCCTGGCAGAGCGATTCACCGCCGCCTGGCTCGCGGGAGAGCTGCCGCTGCCGTTGGCAGCCTGCACCACTGGCCAGCTCTACCGTGCCCTGCAAAGGTGGGCCGCAGAGCAGGGCGAACGCGGCGCGCCTGCGCAAGGCGTCGCCAGCGCACAGATCGGCCGCTGGGCCGGCGAGCGCCTCACGCTACGCACCGTGCGCTTGGGCGCCACCAGGCAGGTCGTGCGGCTCTGGATACCGGCCGGCGAGGGGCCTGCGGGCAATGAGTCGATCAGCGCATGGGCGGCGGAAGCGGTTAAGGCGTTCGGAGTAGCTTCGGAAGACACGGCGTCGCCTGGCTCAGTTGGTGGTATGGCACCTACGCAATGCTGACTGCTGGAGAGCACTCACGTAAGATCCGCGCCGGGAGAGATCTGCAATGAGATTTCAGGTTGTTTACGATGGTCCAGCACTCGAGCACAACACGATGGAGGTGCGAGACCTCGCGCCTGCTCTGATCGCGCTTGGCGAACTGCTGGAACAAGCGAATCTCACGCTGAATGGCGCCGACGTTCCTATTCAGGTTCGGGTCGAGGCGAGCTTTCAGCGTGGAAGTTTTGGCATCAACTTCGATATCGGATCGCTGTGGCAATCCGTGCTGTCGTTGATGCCTGGTCACCTTTCCGTTGAGTCGGCCAAAAACCTGCTCGCTGATCTTGGATTCGTAGTGGATCAGCTCGCTCGGGGCAGCACGATCGGGGGGGTCGGTTTCGGTTTGATCCAGTTCTTGAAGTGGCTCCGCAACCGTCGCATCGACAAAGTCGAATTGCTGCAACACGGCCAAGTCCGAGTGGTCGTGGACAAGGACCAGATCGTGCTCGAGGATCGGGTCCTGAAGTTGTACCGGAATTACCGCTTGCGCCAGGCGTTGGAGAACGCAGTCAAAGTGCCGCTCGACAAGGACGGCATCGACTACTTCGCCGTTGCAGATCCGAATGCGTCGGAAAGGTTTGTCGAGATTTCCCGCGAGGAGCGCGTCTTCTTTGCTGCGCCTCCGGTCTCCGAAGAAGAGCTGGAGGAGACCGACGATACGCGCAATTTGCAGCTGCTCAGCGTGACGTTCAAAGAGGACAACAAGTGGCGGTTCTCGGACGGGTCGAGCACCTTCTATGCAGCGATGGAGGACCCTGAGTTCCTGTCATCGGTGGAGAACGGGCGGGCGTTCTCGCAAGGGGACATCCTGAAGGTCGTGATTGGTACCCGCCAATGGTTGAAGGGAGACAAGCTGCACAGCGATTTCGCGATCAAGAAGGTCTTGGAGCATCGCAAGGCAGCTGTGCAGATCAGCATTCCATTCGCCCGAGATCCTGACAGCGAGGCCTAGGGCCTACCGGCACGAGGATTGTTGTAGCTGGCGCGATAGGGCCGTGTGGCCAGTTCGTTGTCGCGCAGCCGATCCGCCAAGGCAATCAAGTCCGCGCGGCGCCGTTCTTCACGTCTGCGGTCTTCCGCGCGCGCAACCGCTGCATCGCGGGCGCGCGCCTCAGCGTAGTCGCGTTGTGCCACGCGGTGCATCTCGGTCGCATGCAGCGCGTCGATGCGTTGCTGCGCCACGTAGCCATTCGTGATGGCCGACCAATAGGCCTCGTCGGAGACAGGTGGCGGCGCGCCAATCGTGCTGGCCATGGCCCCGTGTGGGCAGGCCGTATCTGTATAGCTCACCTTCCCTGCGGCGACGCACTTGTTGATCGGCTCGGCAGCTGCGTCCGCTGAGCGGAAGACACTGAGGGCGAGCACTGCGATTGAAAGCAGGGTTGCCTGTGCGCCCGCGCCTCGACAAACGCTACGGCGGTGTTGAGGTTTACCACCAGCAGCGCTGCCAAGCCGAGCTCGGAAAATATGAAGCATGCGGCGACCTCCAGCAGTTCCACCCATTTGCGCCGGATCATCGCCGCCCTGAGGCGGATGTGATCCCGTAGTCCGTACGACACCCTGCGCCTGCCCGCCAGGTTGCAGCGGCGCCACCATTTCCGCACGGGCGCCGCCACCTTTCCAATGAAGATCGTGACGTTTGCGTACAAGGCGACCAAGAACGCTACCAGGAAGCCAAAGCATATGAGCGTCTCCGCGATCCTTTCGCCGGTAACCCTGTACCCAAGATTGTGCGTCGAGATCAGCGTAAATAGAAGGAGAAAACCTTGGGAGGGCAGGTTCCGAACATGGGCCAAGAAGGTCTCCCGCTCTGGACCTAGTATGCGGATTCGTTTCAGCATGGATTCCCTTTGTGCGTTCTTGCCTTTGTCATATTTTGATTGTCTTCAATCTGAAGGCAGAGCGCGCGGAAATTTTTCCTGAAATTTTCCCGGAGAAATTTCCGTTCCTCGTCGGCAATCTGCCGATGTGGAAGCCGCTCTCCAGAATCTCCCGCTTGAAACGCTACAGCGCTACCTGAGCGAGGCGCTTGACGCGCGTCACAGGCTCGCTACCGAGCCGACTTCGTTCGCCTCCGCCGACAAGCGGATCCAGTTCGAACAATCGGCCCGCGACAATGAGCGGTACATCAGCCAGTTGCAGAACGCCATCGCCGCCAAGCAGCGCGGCGGCGCCGTGCGATATGGCTTCGAGATCCATCTGTGAGTGCGCACAAGGCTGCGGCCACCGACGATCCGGCGCTGGACTCCTGGCAGCCTGTTGCGGGTAGCGCGGACTCCGACCTCCTTTCAGAGCTCGACATCATGGTCCCGCGTTCGCGGGATCTCGCGCGCAACAACGGTCTGTTCGGCGGCGCCGTCCAGACCTTCAAAGACAACATCATCGGGGCGCAGCTGCGCCTTTCCGCGCTTCCTGACTACCGCCTGTTGGGGTGGGACCGCGCCAAGGCCCGGGAGTGGGCGAACAACACCGAAGCGCAATTCCGGAGTTTTGCAGACACGGTCGAATGCGACGCGGGCCAAAGCCTGACGCTGCTTGGCCTCAGCCTGCAGGCGCTCGGCGGCGCGATGACGAATGGTGACGCCGTTGCACTTCCGCTTTGGCTTCCGCGCCCCGGTGGCCGTTGGAACACCCGGTTGATGGTGCTGGAAGCGGACCGCCTCTGCACGCCCACCTACCTGCAGCACCGAACCGACATCCGCGGTGGGGTAGAGAGCGACAGTTTCGGTGCGCCGCTGGCCTACTGGTTCGCCAACAAGCACCCCGGCGACATGTTCGACTACGGCGCCTTCGGTGCCAGCTCAATCACTTGGGAGCGCGTTCCGGCATTCACCGAGTGGGGCCGTCGTCGGGTGATACACCTGCACGACAAGGAACGGTCCGGCCAGTCCCGCGGCAAGCCCATCGTCGCCGCGGTGATGCGCGAGTTTCACCTGGCAGGCATGTACGCCAACACCGAGCTGCAGGCCTCTGTGGCGAACAGTCTGATCGCCGCCTTCATGGAGTCGGATCTCGGTCAGGACAGTGTGATGGCGCTCTTCGGCGAGAAGCCGCGCGACACCTGGGGCGAGCTGGTCAAGCAGCCGCTCAACGTACGCAAGAGCGCGAAGGGCCCGACGGTCATTCCGCTGCCGGTCGGCGCCAAGCTGTCTGCCTTCACGCCGGGCCGCCCGAACGCGGCGTTCGAGGCCTTCATGATGGCGACCCTGCGGCACATCGCAGCCGGCATGAATCTGCCCTACGAGCTGCTCCTGAAGGATTTCTCGCAGAGCAACTACAGCAGCGCTCGCGCGGCGCTGCTCGAAGCCTGGCGCTACTTCAATGGCCGCCGCCGTTGGCTCATGGACACGTGGCTGCGGCCCATCTATGAGCTCTGGCTGGAAGAGGCCGTGAATGCCGGCGTCGTCGAAGCACCTGGCTTCTACGAGAACCGCTACGCCTATACCCGCTGCCGCTTCATCTTCTCCGGCCGCGGCTGGGTTGATCCCACCAAGGAAGCCCAAGCCGCGCTGCTGCGCATGGAAGGCGGCCTCTCCACGATGGAAGCCGAATGCGCCGAGCAGGGCCTCGATTGGGAAGAGGTCCTGGAGCAACAGGCGATCGAGGCCCAGCGTCGTAGCGAGCTTGGCCTGCCGCCCGCGTCCTCTACGTCCGTACGCGCGTTCGGCCAGCCTGACCCGGTGCAGAACGACGAAGGTGACGACGCGACTCGCACCGACGAGGAGCAGCAATGAAGCACTACCCCCATCTCGCCGCGCGCGTTTTCAACACACCGTTGTTGGTTCATCCGGCCAAGCTGGACGCCATGCTCGCCGGCCTCGGCGGGCGCCTGCTCGGGGCTGATGGCGCAATCCATCTATCGGTGAACGCAGCGCCCAGCGAGGGCGCCGAACTCTTCACCACCGCCCGTGGTGCCTACGCCGACGCCGGCTACCGCGTGGTCGACGGCGTGGCCGTCGTCGACGTGTTCGGCCTCTTGGCCCACCGCGGTCGCATGGAGGCCGATTCCAGCTACGTCCTCGGCTATCAGGATGTGGCCCGGCGTCTCGATGCCGCGCTTGGCGACCCGGAAGTGGTCGCTGTCCTGCTTCTCATGGAGACGCCGGGCGGCGAGGTTTCGGGCGCCTTCGACCTCTCCGACCAGATCTATGCGCGGCGCGGGATCAAGCCGATCGGCGCAATCGCGGGCGACATGGCAGCCAGCGCTGGCTACCTCATCGGCTCGGCGGCTGACGAAATGGCCGTCACGCAGACCGGCTACGCCGGCAGCGTCGGCGTGGTGATGCGCCACGTCGACATGTCGCAAGCGATTGCCAACGAAGGCTACCGCGTCACGCAGGTCTACGCCGGTGCCAACAAGGTACTGGGCAACCCCTACGAACCGCTCCCCGAAGCGGCCCGGGCCTCCATACAGGCCGAGATCGAAGGCATCTACGAACTCTTCGTCGAATCCGTTGCGCGCAACCGCGGCATGGATGTGGCTGCGGTTCGCGCGACTGAGGCCTCCGTCTACCGCGGCCAGGCGGCCGTTGATGCCGGACTCGCCGATCGCGTGACGACGGCCGACCAAATGATCAATGACCTGCGCGTGCGTGCGAGCGCTTCGCGTTCTCCGCGGGCAGCCGTCCGCACCACCCACTCAGAAAGGAATGCACAGATGAGTGACCCGCAACAAGAGGGCGGCACCCCGAGCCCCCGCAACCCGGCGCTGACGCAAACGGATATCGACCGCGCACGTCTCGAAGGCCATGCCGAAGGGGTAAAGGCTGGCGCCACGCAGGAGCGTGAACGCACTGCCGCGATCCTCAGCCTGGCGGACGCCAAGTCCCGTCCGTCCCTGGCTCAGAAGTGTGTCGCGCTCGGCGTCTCGCTCGAGCAAGCCACGGCGCTGCTCGCCGCATCGCCGGCCGAAGGCGCCTCGTCCAGTAGCGCATTTGCCGCGGCGATGTCCGCTGCGGGCAACCCGAAAGTGGAGCCGGACGCCGGCGCCGCTGAACCCGAAACCGAAACCCAGCTCGCCGACAACATTGTCGGCCTGTTCCGGGCCAACCGATAAGCGAGGCCGCACATGAGCGCTTCCTTCAAGACCGAGGGCACCTTCACGCCCGACACCTTGATCGTCGGCAACGCGCACTTGCTCGTGAGCCGGCAGATCACGCTGGCGTCGGGTCAGAACCTGTCGCGCGGCGCAGTGCTGGGCAAGGTCACTGCAAGCGGCAAATACGTGCTTAGCACGTCCGGTGCGAGCGATGGCTCGCAGACGCCGGACCTGGTGCTGGCCGAAGCCTGCGACGCGTCCGGCGGCGACAAATCCACGGTCGCCTATTCGCGCGGCGACTTTGCCGCGGGCGCGCTGACGCTTGGTGCCTCGCATACCGCCAGTTCGATCGCCGAAGGCCTGCGCGCCAAGGGCATCGTGATCATCAACACCGTCCCCGCCTAAAGGAGTTCAGGACATGGATATCTTCAGCACGGTGATCCTGGCGCGCGTGGTCGCCGAATTGCCGCCCCCGACGCCGTTCCTGCTCAACAGCTTCTTTCGCGAAGAACAGCGTTCGACGACCGAAGAGATCTACTTCGACGTCGACAACGGCAAGCGCCGTCTCGCGCCGTTCGTGTCGCCGGTCGTGGCGGGTAAGGTCGTCGAGAACCGCGGCTTCCAGACCAAGAGCTTCAAGCCCGCGTACGTGAAGGACAAGCGCCGCTTCCTTCCCAGTGCCGCGCTCAAGCGCACGATCGGTGAGGCTATCGGTGGCAACCTCTCGCCCGAGCAGCGCATCCAGCTCAACCTGGCGCGCAGCCTCGCCGACCAGGTCGACATGCTCACTCGCCGCCTGGAGTGGATGGCGGCCAAGGTGCTGACCACCGGTGCCGTCACCATCACTGGCGACCAGTATCCGACCACGCAGGTGAACTTCGGGCGCGATCCCGCGCTGACTGTCGCCCTCAGTGGCGCCAACCGCTGGGGCCAAAGCGGCGTCAAGCCGCTGCAGGACCTGCAGGACTGGTCTCTCCTCGTCACGCAGAAGTCGGGCACGGCGCCGACCGTCGTCACCATGACTGCAGATGCGTACGCGCTGTTTGCGGCGGATCCGGATGTCAAGGAACTGCTCGATCGCTTCCGTGGGCGCGATGCGCTGCACCCCACTGTCGTGGGCGAGGGCGGTCGATACATGGGCTCCATCGGCGACTTCGACATCTACGTCTTCGCCGGCTGGTACGAAGACCCGGACGGTGCCGGCAGCACGCCGTATCTGCCGCCCTTCACTGTGCTGCTCACGAGCCCTGATCTGGATGGCGTGCGTGCCTATGGCGCCATCCTCGACGAAGAGGCCGGACTGCAAGCCCTGCCGTATTTCGTGAAGAGCTGGATCGAAAAGGATCCGGGTGTCCGCATGCTCCTGATGCAGTCCGCGCCGCTGACCGTGCCGTACCGGGTCAACGCCAGCTTCTGCGCCACGGTGAACTAAGGGGAACGTCATGAAAGTTCGAACCTCAGTGACGATCCGCCTCGGCGCCCCCGGCGAGACCAAGCATTTGCCGCCGGGTGAGTACGACAAGAAAGAGCTCGTCGGCGTCGATCTCGACGAGCTGATCGCGCGTGGACACGCGGAGCGCCTGGGCGCCGCGCCTGAAGCGCCGAAGTCCGCCAGCGGTGGCACGAGCGGCGAAGGCGCGAGTGGCCAGGCCAGCGCAGGCGGCCAGTCGTGATCAGCGGGCCCTTCGCAGCCCTCGAAGAACGGCTGGCCCGCCTGACGACGCGCCGTTGCGGCAACGTCGTTGTGCAGGTAGGTGAGGCCGCCCCCTTCGTTGCGCGATTGGGCGTGCGCGACATCAACGCGTTCGAGGGCACGGCAACGGTGGGCGATCTCACCCTCCGCTATCTGCTCTCGGACGCCCCCGACCTTGTGCCGGGAACCCGCATCGTCATCGACGAGGCACCGCACCTGGTGCAGACCGATCCTGACCGCATCGACGCCTACGAGGCTGTCGTTGTCGTCTGCGAGGTTCGCTGATGTTTGCTCTGGAGCGGTTGATCGCCGAGCAGCTTGCACAGTGCGCTGAGCTCGCGGACTGGTCGGTGCGTCGGGGTTCAGAGCTCGTCTCTGCGAGGGTGGCGCCCTCCGTTGTCGTCCGCCTCGACGGCGCAGGCGTCGGCGACAGCAAGGCAACGGCCGCAAACGTGGCCGTCCGCTGGGCGATTCACTTGGTTGTCGAACGCGGGGACGGGGCGACCGACCAACTGGACGCCGCCTTCGCGGCCGTCATCGCCTCGCTCCTCAACTGGGCACCGCCCAAAGTCGCTGATCGCCAATGGTCGCCGTTCCGGCTGGCCGCGGTCGGCACGCCCGATTCGCTTGAACAAGGTCTGCTCGAGTACGCCGTGCTCTTTCAGACCGCCTCCATCTACAACGGAAAGCCCTAGGAGACGACCATGTCCCTGAAGTACGACGAGGACCAGCTCACCATCCCGCGTGGTCGGGTGTTCTTCGACCCCGAAGTCGCCGGTGTGAACACGGGCGAACAGCCCTTGGGCAACTGCCCCGGAGTGACCGTCTCCATCGAGACCACCAAGAGCGATCACTTCAGCTCTAAGACTGGGCTCCGCCAAAAGGACAAGTCGGTCGTGGTGGAGGTGAATCGCAGCGGCGAAATCACCTGCGACAACATCACTCCCGAGAACCTGGCGTACTTCCTGTCCGGCTCCGTCGAGGACGTCGAGCAGGCGTCCGGAGCAGTCACCGACGAGGCGCTCACCGTGCGTCCTGGCCGGCACTACCAGCTTGGCAAGACCGAATCGAACCCGGCTGGGGTCCGGAACATCACCAGTCTCGTCGTGAAGTCGGCGGACGGGGCGAGCACGCTTGCGGCTGGTACGGACTACGAGGCGGACCTCGCGCTTGGCCGTCTGCAGATCCTCGCCGGTGCTGAGTCGTTCGGCATCAAGGTTTCGTATCAACGGCCGGCCGCGACCTGGCGCCGCATCAAGACGGGGTCCGCCAGCGAGTTGAGCGGTGCGCTTCGCGTCGTCTCCGATAACGCCTCGGGCGAGTCGCGCGACTACTACATGCCCAAAGTCTCGCTCACCCCTTCCGGTGATCTGCCGGTCATCGCTGAGGGCACGGACTTCGTGCAGATGAAGTTCTCCCTGGAAGTCCTCAAGCCGGCGAACGGCGAAGCCATCTACATCGACGGCCGTCCGGTCGCCTGATGCTGCGCGCGGCGCAGGGCGCCGCGCATCTCTTCATCTCCTGAGGCGCTACCCGAGCAATGTCCGGCGACACCCGGGACATCACAGTCCGCATCCGCTCTGAAACCGAAGGCGTCGACAAGATCTCCGCCTTGGTTCAGGAGATCGACAAGCTCTCTGCCGAAGGTGGCGAGGCAGCTCCGAAGTTCCAGGCGCTCGCCGGTGAACTGCGCTCGATTGCAGGTCAGCAGTCGCTCGTGGAGCGGTTCTCGGCGCTCAAGAGAGAGACGCAAGAGGCGAGTGTCGCGGCGGACCAAGCGCAATCAAAGGTTGCCAGCCTCGCGCGTGAGATGCGCAGCGCCGAGACGCCGACACGAGCCTTGGCGGCGGATTTCGAAAAGGCCAAATCCGCGGCGCGACTTGCGCGCACGGAATTCGAGATCAAGGACCGCACGCTGATTGCGCTGCGGGCCGACCTGAACGCAGCCGGCATATCGACAAAGGCCCTCGCCGAGGCTGACCGCACTCTGCGTACCGAAGTTCAGTCCGTCGAAGAGCGACTCGCCGCACTCAAGACGGAATACGCCGAAGTCGGCTCGGCTGCTCGCGCCGGTGCGCAGGCCCAGTCCGGCGCCAACAAGGCTGCAGCATCCTCGATCGACGAGATCGGGATTTCGCTGCGCGGCGTCGCAGGCGCAATCGGGGCCGTGGCCGGCATCAACATCGGTACCAACCTGATCCGCGACGCAGTCGAAACGGCCGACGCCTACAACAATCTGGCAGCGCGCATCCGCCTTGTGACAGGCGAGGGGAAGGCGTTCGATGCCGCGTGGCAGGGCGTGCACGAAGTCGCGCTAGCGACCAACAGTTCGCTGGAGTCGACCGGAGAGTTGTTCGCACGCGTCGCTACAGCTGGCAAGCAATTCGGCGTCAGCAGTTCCGACGCACTCAAGCTCGTTCAGACGATCAACCAAGCGGTGCAGTTGTCCGGCGCAAGCGCGCAAGCGAGCGACGCGGCGCTGACACAGCTCATCCAGGGGCTTCAGGCCGGCGTCCTGCGCGGGGACGAGTTCAACTCGGTCATGGAGCAGTCCCCCCGTTTGGCTCAGGCGCTCGCGGATGGCTTGCATGTCACGGTTGGCGAACTGCGTGCCCTTGCGCAGCAAGGCGCGTTGTCGTCGCGTACCGTGCTGGAGGCGCTCAAAGGCCAATCGGCGACGATCGCCGCCGAGTTTGAGAAGCTGCCGCCAACGCTCGGCCGGGCAGTGACCAACCTGCAAACGCAGTGGATGAGCTTCGTCGGTAGCCTGAACAACAGCACCGGCGCGACGGCGACGATCGCCGAAGGCATCAACGCCCTGGCCAACAACCTGGAGTCCATCGCCGGTGTCGCCAGCCGCGCAGGTGCCGTCATCGTTGCTGTCTTGGCTGTGCAGGCGGCGGGTGCGCTGCGTGCCTACACCATCGAAGCGCTGGCCGCGGCAGCGGCGACCAATCTGCTGTCGACCAGCATTTCGAAAGTGCCTCGTACGGTCAGCATCGGCGTCGCCGTTACGGGCTTCGAGGTCGGCTGGCAGCTCGGCACGATGTTGCAGGAGAACTTCTCCTGGGCGCGCAAAGCGGGTGTCGCGATCACGGGCTTCTATGCTCAGCTCATCAATGGCCTTGGCCTGCTGAAGGATGCGGCCACTGCGGTATTGAGCGGAGGCGATCTGAAGCGAGCGTGGGACGACTACAACGCGCGCACGCAAGAAACGCGAAAGCTCCTCGGTGAAATGTGGGACGACGCCGAGAAAGCGCCCGCCAAGGCCGCGTCCGCGACCGACGGTGCCGCCAAATCACTGCAGGACGTCGGCAAGAACGCACAAGAGGCCGGTGGTCAGGCTCAGCAGGCGCTGCAAAGCGCTGCCCAAGCCGCCGGAGGGCTAGCGGAAAAAGCTGCAACAGCGGACGGCGTGCTGCTCGGCATCGCCCAGAAACTGGGCGCGATTCTGCCGACGGTACGCAACGTCGACGAGGCTGCCGCCGCCTTGGCCCGCATGTCGGCGGAAGGAAGCAAGGCGGCTGCGGCCGTCCGCGACGAGCTGATCGCGGCGGTCTCGAAGCTGTCCGGCGAAGAGCTGCTGAAGTTCCAGCGCGCGGCGATTGCAGCATTCGGAGACGCGGGCGCTGCCGCAGCCAATCTCGCGCCGGTCCTCGATGCGATTGGCGAGCGTGCGATCACCGCACTTGGTGGAGACCTCACCAAGGCAACCAAGGGCGTCAGCTCGGAATTCGCCGCGGCCGAAGCCGAGCTGCAGGTATTTGCGAGCAGCATCGACAGTCTGCGTGCGAAGGGCATCAACACCGGTGTCGCGCTGGAGCAGATGCTGACCACGGCGATCGAAAAGGCAAAGAGCCCCGAGGAATTGGAGCGCCTTGCCGAACTCGTGGGCACGATCGGTAAGCAGGCCGGGCTGGCCCAGAAGGACGCCGAACGGCTGCTGGACACGATACGCGAGAAGGCCGACGCGGCCACGCCCGGAATCAACTCTCTGGCAGAGGCGTTCAAGACGCTCGGGATGCAGAGCAGGGCGGATCTCCAGAAGACGGCTAAGGCCTATCAGGAGGCCTTCACTCTCATCCGCAACAGCGGCGCCACGCTTCAGGAGCAGCGCCAGGCGTTCCAGAAGTACGCCGAGGCCGCGATCACCGCTAACGGCGGTGTCGCTACCAGCACCATCCAGGCGCAGGCCGCCATGTACGGCCTGCAGTTGAAGACCGACTCCGCCGGCAAAGCCATCGTGTCCTCGTTGGGCGAAGGCGCGAAGACGGCCGACAAGCTCCGCGGCAGCTTGGGCGACGCGGCTGACGAATCGGATCGCCTGAATAGCTCGCTCAAGGATCGACCCGAGTTCAACCCTGACTGGCGCAATCCTCTGTCCGCCAGCCGCAACCAAGAGCTCGACGCTGGCCTCACCGCGGACGAGCGTGCCGCGGGGCTTGTGAAGCGCGACGTGTCGACCAGCACCATCGACTACCGCCAGGTGGGCTTGGATGCTGGACTTCGCGGCGATGCTCTCGACCGATTTGTCGATCGCTTCGGCACGGAACTGGAAGGCTCGCTCGCCGACTTCAGAGCTCGCATGAAGCAGCTGGGTGCGGGGGGCGGCGGCACCGTCGAAGCCACGACATATACGCGCGAGTACGGCGGTGCAGTCGAAGGCGCGAAGAGTCGTGCCCTTGCCTATGCGAATCAAAAGCCCGCCGACAGCGGCAAGGATGATGGTGGTGCGAGCACCACGAACCAGTCCTCCGTGAGACAGAACGCCTTCGGTCTGCAGCCTGGACGCGCGGTTCAGATTGATCTGAACGTCGGCGGGAGAACTACGACGGTCTACGCGGAGGAGGGCGCTGAAGACGCACTCATCGCCGCGCTGCAAGCCGCCCAGCGGAGATCCTGATGCCCCTCGTTCATACCTTGGGCGGCATTGCCCTTTCTGCCGAGCACATTTGGATCGACGAGTTCGACTGGCAGTCGGTCGAGCGCTCCTCCGACTACTCGATCACCGGCGCCCTGCTGATCGACGAAGCGGCGAAGCAGGCCGGACGTCCGATCACCCTTGAAGGTCAGAACGACCAAGGCTGGGTTGAGCGCCAGACGCTGCTGGATCTCTACGACCTGGCCGCCATGGCCGGCGCCCGGCACGCACTCGAGCTCGCAGACGGTCGCACCTTCAATGTCACGTTTCGCCCTGGTGAGTCTGCAATCACCGCCAAGCCTCTCATCCGCCTCGCGGTGCCCACTTCCACCGCGAAATACATCGTCACCCTGAGACTCACGGAAGTCTGACCATGACCATCCTCGGAACCGACATCGCTCTGCTCAAGAGCCAAGTCATGGACGACGTGCCCGAAGGCGGCGGTGCCGCTACCGGCAACGTCATCGCAGACGGCGCCTCGAACGCCGTCTTCCCCGACATTGCCGAGCGCGATCGCATCTTCGGCAACGTCGCGATGCGCAAGCTCTTCGCGGCCGTACGCACCCCCGACACCGACACCTTCTTCGGTAGCAACGCGATCGTCGATGCGATTCCGGCCGACCCCCTGGTCTCATGCACGCTCTTCTCCACGAATGACATGTTCGACCGCCGCGACGCCGCTCGAAACCGCATGGAGAGCTACCTCGCGCGTGGGCCGAAGTTCCAGGGCCTGGTCTTCGAAGACCACTATGCCGGCCAGCAGACCCTGCAGATCATCGCCCGCGTGGGCGTTGCCGCCCCGCGCATCGGGCAGACCCTGCTTCTCGTGGGCAATGCCGGCCAGGCGTCCGAGTTCAGCCAGTACGTCCGCGTCACGGAGGTTTCCACGAGCGTGCGCACGTTCGGCGTCTCCAGCGGCTCGACCTACACCGAGTTCCAGCGGCAGGTGATGGCGTGCAGCCTGTCGGACCGCCTCGCATCCGACTTCAAGGGCTCGCCCGCGTCGCAGTCCGACACGGCCGCGAGCAATGCCGCCGTGCTGGCCGAGACGGTCGTTGCGGACGCGGCGCGCTACTACGGCGCCAAGCCGCTGGCCCAAGCCGTCGAGGTGGGCGACCTGATCGCGCATGTGGAAGGCGTTTATGCGCAGGTGGTGCCCAGCGCCCAGACCGACATCCCGATCGCCGATGCGACGCCCACCAGCTCGGTCGCAGCGCTCGCCGCCGCGGCAAACGCGGACGTCACGATCAACACGAGCGCGACCTGGTCGCCTGCAACGGCCCTGTGTGTCGGCGGGAGCATCAAACCGGGCAGCTTCAAGGTCGTCTCGGGAGCCGCCACCATTACCGACCGCGGCGCGGCCCTGGTGACTGCGACGGGTGACCAAGTCGGCACCATCGACTACGTCAACGGCGTGGCCAGCCTCGCCGCGGGTGGCCCGACGTACGCTGGCGCCAAGACCATCACCTACCGGCCGGCCACAGCACCCCTGGCGCCCACGCAGACCAAGGCCATCTCCGTCACGGCGGAAAACCAGTCCGCCACACTGGTGCTAACGCTCGATCCCATGCCTGCGCCCGGCACGCTGCGCATCGCGTACATGGCGCTCGGCGCCTGGTACGAGCTGATCGATGACGGCTCGGGCGCATTGCGAGGTCTGGACAGCGGCTACGGCGCCGGCAGCCTGTCGCCCTCGACCGGCACCGCGACGATCACCTTGGGCGCTCTGCCGGACGTCGGCAGCGCCATTCTCGTGAGCTGGGCGAGCAACGCCGGCGTCAAGGGCATCGAAGGTGCGCAGACCGCCACCGCCTACTTCGAGATCGACGTGGGCAGTCCGATCATGGAGGCGGGCGTAGTCGTCACCTGGAACGACGGCGCGGCACGTACCGCAACCGAGGCGGGCGGCACCTTCTCGGGCGATGGCACGGGTACGGTCGACCGTGCCGCGGGACGCGTGCGGATCAGCCCGAACACGCTGCCGCCCAAGGGCACCGCCTTTCACGTGAGCTACAAGGGCGGCGCCCCGGTCTCGAACATCTTCATGTCCGGGGGTTCGGACGGCACGACCTGGTCGGCCACCTTCCCGGCCCCGATCGTGCGGGGTACGTTCCGCTCGCAGCTACCCGTCACACGCAAGGTCACGTCCGAGCAGACCTTCAACCTGGTCGATCAAGTCGCGCTGTACAACATCTCGGACGCGCCCAACGGCATCGGAGACAGCGGCACGATCTACCTGCAGTATGAGGACGGCTCCCAGGCGCCTGTGGGCGCCATCAACTACACCACGGGCCTCGTCCAGTTCGCCCGCACCATCGCATCACCCGTGAAGGTCTTCCGCGACGCGGTGGTCGCCCCGCGCACCGGCATCGACGGCGGCCAGATGTGGGTGGTGCTGGGCTATGCCACTCGGGAACAGGCCGGCAGCATTGTCGGGGCGGCCGCCATCACGGCGAGCTACACCACCGGGGCCGCGACGCCTGCGACGAAGGACGTCACGCCGGACACGCTGCAGTTCCGCGTCCCGGGTGATGGTTCGCCGCTGTCCGCCGGCAACCTGATTGCGACCTTGGGCACCTGGACGCTGCGTGACGCGCAGTCTGGCGTCGCGGTGTCCTCGGATCTCGATCCCACCACCGGCAGCGGCGCTCAGCGCGGCACGATCGACCGCGACGCGCGTCTGGTCGCCCTGGGCGACTGGCTCACGGTCGCGCCGGCTGTCACGGTCGCCAGTGCGTTGTCCAAGCTCGCAGCGTCGAAGGTCTCGGAGATCGCGTTCCGCACACCGGTCGCGCCCCTGCGCCCCGGCAGCTTCAGCATCACCGCGCAGACCGCGGAAGGCGACACCGTCAGTGGCACGGCGAATGCCGACGGGGTCATCTCCGGCACGCGCGTCTCTGGCTCCATCAACTATGAGACCGGTGTTGGCTCAGTCACCTTCGCGTCGTCCGCCGGGGCGCGCACGGTCACGTACCCGACCTACTCGGCCGGAGTGGCCACCGGCTACAACGGCTACTCCGGCAGTGGCGCTGTGCCCGCCGGCACTGCCACCGCGACAACCAGCGTCGGCCTGGTCCTCGCGGACACGATTCGCTTCTCGGCGGTCGGTTACGCCTACCTGCCGCTCGATGCCGCGCTCATCGGTATCAACCCGGTGCGGCTCCCGACCGATGGCCGCGTGCCGATCTACCGCAAGGGCGAAGCGGTGGTGCTGCATCACACCGCCAAGACCGCGCCGCAAACCGTTGCGAACGGCACCACGATCAACTGCGGCCGTACGCGGCTCTCCCGCGTGCGCGTCCTGGGCGGCGACGGTGTCGAGATCCAGTCCGGCTTCACCGAGGACCTGGACGCGGGCACGGTGACGTTTGTCGATGTCTCGGGCTATCACCAGCCCGTCGCCGTCCAGCACCGCATCGAAGACGCGCTGCGAGTCCAGGACGTCCAGATCAATGGCCGACTCACCTTCGCCCGCGCCGCGAGCCACGACTACCCGGAAGGCGCGCTCGTGTCCTCGGCCCTGTACTTCAACGACAACGGCAACCTCAAGGCGCGGGTATCCACGTTGTTCGATCAGCAGACCTGGGGCAATGCCTGGGCCGACGCAGTCACCGGGTCTGGCGCGCCCGCCAGCTACAACGACGTGCAGTACCCGCTGGCGGTCACCAATGAGGGCGCCATCAGCGAGCGGTGGGCCGTGGTCTTCACCAACACCACGAGCTTCTACGTGATCGGCGAGCACGTCGGCCAGATCGCGGTGGGCAACGTCAGCAGCGACTGCGCGCCGCTCAACCCAAACAACGGCAAGCCCTATTTCACGCTCGCGGCGGCGGGCTGGGGCAGCGGCTGGGCCGCAGGCAACGCGCTGCGCTTTAACACCGTGGGCGCCTTGGGCGTGCTGTGGGCGGTGCGCACCGTACAGCAAGGGCCGGCTACGGCTCAGGACGACGGCTTTTCCATCATGGTCCGCGGCGACATCGACCGCCCCTGACGAGAGACTTTCATGAGCGCAAACATCAAGTATTTCCACTCCGCCATGACTGGCGCCCCCGTGCTCTCGGGCACCACGGGCGCACTGATCGCGGTACTCGACGCCTGCTTGGTCGATGGCTTCGGGCTCAAGAGCGTGGATTCCATCGTGGTGGCCGGCGGCATCGCCACTGCCACGATCGCCAGCGGGCACATCTTCGAGAAAGGCACCTGCGTCACGATCGCAGGGGCCACGCCCAGCGGGCTCACGGGCGAAAAGAAGGTCCTCTCCGCGACAACTACCGCCTTCACCTTTGACGCGGGTGGCATCGCCGATGGAGCGGCCACCGGCACGATCACGGCCAAACTCACGCCCGCCGGCTTCACTAAGCTGTACGCCGGCACCAACCTCGCCGCGTACAAGTCGGCGAACGTGGCGGCCACAGGCGGCGTCCTGCGCGTCGATGACACGGCCGCCCAGCAAGCGCGCGTCCGCGGCTACGAAACGATGTCGGACGTGAACACCGGCACCGGCCCGACCCCCACCGACACGCAAGTCTCCGGTGGCTTGTTCTGGCCGAAATCCACCACAGCCAACACTACGGCGCGGGAGTGGGTACTAGTCGCGGATGACCGGACGTTCTACATCCTGCTGATGCCCAACAGCTTTGCCCCCGTCAAAGGTCTCCTGGCGGGCTTCGGCGACATGATCCCGAATAACTCGGCCGATTCTGCCTACTCGTGGTTTGTATCGGGACAGACTGCCACCGATACGGGCCTCACGAGCAGCGCGAGTTACCCGGGGTGCCTGGGCTACAGCAACTACAACCAGACGACCAGCGGAAGGTTTGCGCCGCGTAGCTACACCGGCCTTGGCTCTTCGGTGCGGCTCGGAAACGCGAACCTGTACCTGCGTAACGGCGTGGCGTGGTCCGGCGGTGGTGCCAGCGGCCCCTTCGTTGCCTTCCCGAACGGCCCGGATGGGGGGCTCTACTACGAGCGCGTCCGGATGCTGGAAGACCAAGTGTCGGGCTCGGCACTGCGCGGCGAGCTGCCCGGCATCATGCACATGCCACAGGCGCTGGGCGAGACGTTCCAGAACAAGGACAAGATGCCCGCCACGGCGGCGCTCGTGGGCCGCACGTTGATTGCACTGCGTCCGGGCAACGGCTCGGCCACCGCGGCCATCGGGGTTGTGGCCGCAGACCTCACCGGCCCGTGGAGGTAAGCGGTGGCCGCGATCGCAATCAACCCGCTCGACCGGGCAATCCAGCTCCAGCTTCACTTCGAGGGGGCGAACGGCAGCACTCTCATCAAGAACGGTGGCTGGGGCGGCGTCCTCGCCGAGAAACAAGGCACGGGGGCCGACCCGACGATCACCACGGCCCAGAGCGCCATCGGATCGAGCTGCCTCGCTGTCCCCGTGAGTAGCGCGTTGCGTCTGACCTATGGCAACGGTCAGGTGACGATGGATCAGTGGCCATCGGGGGGCGCCCTGGTGCGCCCAAGCGGAGATATCCAGTTCGACTTCCGCGTGAAGTTCTCGTCGATTGCGTCCGGCACTACCAACTTCATCACCAGCAACCTGTGGGCCAACTTTCAGGTCAACAACGGCAAGTTTCAGCTTGGCGGCGCCAATGGCACTCTGGTCTCCACGACCACGGTCTTGGCGAACACCTGGTATGCGGTCCGCATGGTCATGGCGTTCAACAACTGGCGTCTTTATGTCAACGGCGTTCAGGAGGCTGCAAATAGCGCGCTCGGGGTGGGTGGCTACACCGGTGACGGTCGTATCGTCCTCGGCAATCAAAGCACGGTGGGCTTCGGGACGATCTACTTCGACGAGTTCCGAATGCTCTACGGCGCCACGGACGATGTCGGTGGCAACTACACGGTCGCGACAGCCCCCTTTGCAGACGTCGGCAACTATGGGGATGCACAAGCGGTACGGGCCCCGGACGTAGTGAATCTGCCCGTCGCGCCCGTGCAGCCACTTTCCGCGCCGCGCCCTCGACGCCTTGCGAACTTGATGCGCCCCTATGGCGGCGTGATCGTCGGCACCGTCAAGGAAAAGCACAGCCCGGCCAACACGCCACTCTCCCGCCAAGTGCTTCTGATCGACGAGGCCGCGCGGCAGGTGGTTGCTTCGACGTGGTCAGATGCGGCCGGCAACTACACCTTCACCGAGCTGGACCCAGCCGGTCGCTACACCGTGATTGCGAGCGACTACCTGCACAACTACCGCGCGGTCGCCGCGGACAACCTGCAGGCGGTGCTGGCATGACGCTGCTCGTCTCCGACGCGATCCTGCAAGCGCGTTTCCAGGCTCTGGCGGGCGCCTTTGACGCGGCGAGCGATCCGGCGCAGATCTGGGTCTATGGTGGCGCGCGGGCCTCCTCGCTCGGCGCCTGGCCTTCCACTCCGCCGCTGGTGCGTATCACGCTGGCCAAGCCCTGCGGCACCGCTACGCCCACGGCGCTCACACTCGCGATCCCGGCCGACCCCTCGCAGGTGACAGCCGACGGGACGGCAACCTGGGCGCGCATCGTGGACGGCGCTGGCACACCGCTCATCGACTGCGATGTCGCGCTGGCCGATGGCTCCGGCACTCAGCCGCAGGAAATCCTGCTGTCACGCGTCGACGTGTTCTCCGGCGCCTTCGTTGTTCTCGTGTCCGGCACGTTCACCGAGGCGTGATGGCGGCCGAATCCGATTCCGATCTCGTCTTCCGGCTGCCCGCCGCCGCGGGCGCGGATCTCGTCTTCGGGGACGATGGCCCTGAGTCGGATGACATCGCCGTTGCGGTGCAGGGCCGGCTGGGTCGGCTCGCGCTCGCCGTCACCGCTACCGCCACCGGCGCACCCGTCAATGTCGCGATCCGCGGCCAGCTCCGTTCGCTTCGCATGCGGGCCAGCGCCAGCTACGACAACGCTGTGGCGCGAGGGCCTGCAGTCAATTCGAAGACCGCGTGGCAGCCCGCTGAGGCCGTTGCCCGCGCCCTTGCCGCGCGACATGGGGATACGCAGAACCTACAAAGCGCTGGCGTCGCCGCATGGCAGGAAGGCGTGCGCCGCTCGGAGCCGACCCGCGTGAGCATGGGGGTGCTGCAGGCAGCACCGAGAACTGTGCATTCGGGCTGGGCGCATACCCAACGAACCGCCGCTGCGGCGGCGCTTGCCTGGGCGCTCATGGTTCCCGCGACCAGGCGGGCGATGGCCGTCTGGCAACAGGTAATGCAGCTCGGGACGGAAGTCCGCGAGCGCTGGCAGCAGCGCATCCCTCGGCATCGGCTACGCGCCACCGACTGGCAACAGGCGCAAGCCCTCGCACGGCTTTACTGCGGCGGCTTCTCGGTTGCGCTCCCCCGCCGGCGCGCGTCGCGCGTCCGCTGGCAGTTGGCCAGGTGGCCACTGCACGGAGTCCGAACGGTTGAGCCGCCCGAGCCGCCCGAACCTTGCTACGTACCGTCGGCGCACCTCGTTTTCGACGAGGCATGGCGCGGCGCGCGCGACCTTCTTTTCATCTGTGAGCGCCGCGGCGGTGGAACTGCGCCGGTCGTGGTGCCCGTGTTGCGGAGCTACATCGTGGTCAATGACGTTGTGCTGGTCCGGGTTGCGGACGGGCTGTTGCTTGAGGCTCTCACGCTGTCCCTCACCTTCGACGCCGACAGTTGGACGGGCTCGTTCCAGGCCACTCTGCCGGCGACGGCGATGGATGACGTCATGCCGGCGCCGGACCCGGTCCTGCTGGAAGCCAGCATCAACGGCCAAGCCTTCCGCGTGCTCGTGGAGTCGGTGAGCCGCAGCCGGCGCTTCGGCGAGCGGCGCTTGCAGATCTCCGGCCGTGGTTGGGCCGCCGAGCTGGGCTCGCCGCAGTCACCGTCGGGCGTCTGGTCGAACTCGGAACTGCGGACGGCCCAGCAACTGGCAGCCGAAGTGCTGCCATTGGGCTGGTCTCTCGATTGGCAGATCGAAGACTGGCTCGTTCCGGCCGGCGTCTGGTCCTTCCAAGGCGCACCGATCGACGCGGTCAAGCGCATTGCAGAGGCGGCGGGCGGCTACGTGCGCAGCGCGCGTGCTGCACGCCAGCTGTCGGTGCTGCATCGCTATCCGACGGCGCCTTGGGAGTGGGGCGACGAGACACTGGCCCTCGTGTTGCCGCCCGACCCCGTGAGCGTCGAAGGCATCGCGATGCAGGACAAGGCTCTCTACAACGCCGTCTATGTGAGCGGGGAGGGCGCCGGCTATCTCGGCCACGTGAAGCGTCAAGGCACGGCGGGCGATCGCGTCGCGCCGATGGTCACGGACGCTCTCATGACCGATGCCGCCGCAATCCGCCAGCGCGGCCGTGCGGTGCTCTCCGACGTTGGCCGCCAGTCTTTGGTCACGCTCGAGCTGCAGGTGCTGCCCGAGACCGGTGTGATCGATGTCGGCACCTTCCTCGAGTACAGCGATGGCGACTCGACGCGCCGCGGCCTTGTTCGCGGCTCTTCTGTGTCCGTCACGCGGCCGAAGGTGCGTCAGACCGTGGAGGTTGAGACGCATGCCTAATGCATGGATCGCCTTCAAGGCGCTGATCCCCGACGCGGCGCTTTTGGTCGGCGTCGTCCTGACGTCCGACGAGTCCGGCACGTTGGTGGAGCTGCCCGACGGCAGTCGCCTGTCCGTTCGCGGAGTCGCGGAGGTGGACGCCTGCGTCTTCATTCGCGACGGCGTCATTGAAGGCGCCGCACCGAACCTGCCCACCCTCGAAATCGAAATCTAGACAAGAAAAGGAGACCGGCAGCATGCCCGCACCCGATCCGGAATCGTCCAACCTGCTGGGCCAGCTCTCGTTCTACGGCCTCGGCGCATGGGGCAGCGCGCTCGCGCTCGCACGCGCGCGCCACCTCGGCCTGGGCGGACGTGTCGTTGCCTTCGGTACCGCCCTCGGGTTCTCGCAAGCGATGCCGCCGCTCATTGCGTTTTACCTGCACTGGCCCTCGTCGCTTTGGGGGGCTCTGGCGTTTCTGTGCGGCTTCTTCGGCCTGGTGGTGGCCGCGGCCGTGACCAAGATCTTCGAGGATCCAATCGGAGCGTGGCGACGCCTGCGTGGCGATCGCACGGACCGGTCTGAGGAGGGCCCTGCTCAATGACCTATCACTTCGTGCTCAACGCCGTCGTCGTCGCTGCGGCGATCGCCCTGGTGCTGCGCGACCTCTGCCTGCTCGACAGCATGAGCAAGACGACCCGGCTCCCCCTGCAACTGGCCTACTCGCTGGAAGTCGCGTGCGCGTGTGCGCTCGCGCACTCCGGGCTCGGCCTTCACGTCGCGTCGCCCGCCGTGGGTGGCCTGGTGCTCGCGCGCGCCGCGGCCGCTTGGTTCGACCGCCGCAGCTTCCCGCCTCGATCGCAGCGCGCACGCCGTCGTCGGTGGCGCGACCTCATTGTCCAGGAGGACCCGAATGACGCCAGATAAGCTCCGCCTCATCCTGCCGCTTGCTGAGGCCGCTGCCGACACGTTCGCGCCGCACCTCGAAGCGGCCGCAGCTGAGTTCCAGATCCAGCCCGGCAAAGAGTTCGCCATGTGGATCGCGCAGCTCGGCTACGAATGCCAGCAGTTCCGGCGTCTGGAGGAAGATCTCAACTACAAGACGCCGCAGCGCCTCCTGCAGGTGTACGGGACGCGCTTTGGGTCCATCGACCAGGCAACCGCGTACGTTGGCCAGCCGCAGCGTATCGCGAACCGCGCCTACGCCGGCCGCTACGGCAACGGGCCGGAGGCTTCGGGCGACGGCTGGCGCTATCGCGGACGCGGCCCGACCATGCTGACCTTCGCGGACAACTACGCCGCTGGGTCGCGCGCGCTATTCGGCGATCCGCAGGTGCTCCTGCAAAACCCCGACCGGGCGCTGCTTCCCGAAGTCGGCTGTCGCCTTGCCGGCTGGTTCTGGGCCGAGCACAAGTGCGCGGGCCCGGCACGCGCCGGTGATGTGCGGGCCGTTACGCGGCTGATCAACGGGCCGAAGTGTGAAGGGCTCGATGGTCGCGCCGAACTCTTCGCCCGCGCCTGCCGCGTCCTGGGGGTGTGAGTTGATTCCCTTGGCACTCATCTCGGGTGGCTGGGTGTCGCTCGTGAAGCGAGCTCTTCCCGCGCTGGCCGCCGTGTGCGTGGCCCTCATGGTCGGTTTGGCGGTGCACACCTACGGCAACCGGCGAGAGGCTGCCGGCGCGGCCGGCATCCAGCAGAAGTGGAACCTGGACGTCGCGCAACGCGATCGCGCAGAGGCGCTGCGACAAGCCGCTGTGGCGCGGGCCGAAGCTCTCAATGCCCAACAGAACCGAACCCTTGCCGCCCGCCAGGCGGCGATCACCTTGGAGGCAACCCGTGACTCACTCGCGACGACTACTGACCTGCGCGCTCGGTATGGCCCTGGTCGCGTGCGCCGACCTTCCGCAGAATCAGATCGAGGTAAGGCAGATGGAGTGCGCGCCGGTACCGAAGATCCCGGCCGCGTTGCTGCCGGACCCGCCGACGCTGGACTTGGTGCCGATGCACCTGCGGCCGAAGTCGATGCAGAAGACTGCCAACGGCTCGCCTCAGACGCCGCCGTGACGACAGCGAATTACCTCTTCATGCGAGATTGGCTCGACCAACAGGGGTTGATCGAGCGGTGAGGCAAGGCGATCAGCCCTCGAAGGCTCGGTCGCCAAGTTTCGTCAGCGAGAAGGTAGGGGAAGCGCGAGTCGGTCTCGCAGGATCGTGTCCCACTGCTCTCGGTCGATCCGTGCTTGCACGTTCGTCAGCCCGATGGTGACGACGTCCGACGTGACCTCAACCCGCCAGAGACCGGCGGAGATGATTGCGTTCAGCCCCTCGTTTGTCGTTATGCGCAGCGACTGCGATATCTTGAACCAATCCATGTTGAAGCCTTGACGAGCCGCGGCGGACAGTAGCACGTGGTTGTTTTCCGTTCCACGCGAGATCCAGCCCTTCCTCGATGGAGGCCAAGTCGCCCGGCCCGGTCGTGCTCCACAACATGGCCTCGAACGCGCGCCGGTATTTGATCTGGTAGTCGAAGTCAGACACCGAAGGCTTGCTACCGGCGGGTGGCTGTCCACCCAATGGCTCCCCCGAATCTCCAGCGCCTGTCGTTGTGACGGTTTGTCGGGCGAGCGCCACCGACGATCCAGTCAGCGTGAACACCGTGCCGGTCATGGCGACAACCAGGATCGCTCTTCCAAACGTGCGCGTTGGGAGACCTCTCACGTACGGAGTGCAGTAACGAACCGTCGTGGCGGGAGGAAGAGCACGGCCAACCAGACCTATTTCACTCTCTCGATATCGCCGGGTTTCCAGCTCATGTCGATCGCCGGCTCAGTTGGCGCATAGAGCCGCAGGATCGCGAAGAAGCCGCGCCCGGGAACCGTGGCGAGCCAGTTGCCCGCCTTGCCCTTGGGCGCCTTGGGCCCGATATACAAGGTGGTGCTTCCGTCGGGGTCCTGCACAGGATTGTTCAGCTTGCCCAGCGACGGGAAAGGCTGGCCGTTCGCGAGACCCGATGCGTTTTCGGCTTCGTAGAGCGTCACCGACCAGAAGAGCGCCGCGGGGATGTCGGGCGGCAGCTTGACCTTGTAGCTGTTCGCGCCGACCAGCGGCTTACCGCCGCCGTCGTTGAACGCGATCATGTAGAAGGCGCCCTTGCCCGGGGTCATGGACACCATGCCGGGACTGATCGAGTAGTAGTCGGTGAAGAACCAGGCGCGGGCGTCCAGGTCACGGTAACCACCCTCCCTGGCGCTGAAGGAAAGGTCCAGCGGCGATTTGGGCCAACGTGAGGCGAGGTTGTTGACCGGGTTCACCCATTGGCGATCCTGGTAGACGCGGTAGTTGGCGGCGCCGCTCGCGCCCTGCAGACCGATGACGCGGCTCGTGCTGTAGGCGGTCCTGGCTGCATCGGTGAGGATTTTGCGGGTGCGCGTATCAGGCTTGAAGGGCTTGTCCTTGACGATGCCCAGGCCCGCGAGCATCCCGAGCCAGTCGGGATCGGCCAGGTTGCTGCCCTCCGTGTCCACCAGGTACTTGAGCTCTTCGAACGCGGTGGCATCGGCGCGCGGCAACATGTTGTGCGGTTTGCCGGAGGCATCGACGAACTTCATCTTCTCGGCCCCGTCCTTCTTGCCGAGCGGATACAGCACCGACTGCTTGAGCACTTCCACCGCGGGGCTGATGTTGTCCAGGCTCTGGTAGAACGAACGCAGGAAGATGAAGACGTTGTTGGTGCCGGAGCGATAGACGTAGTACCCGCCCGGCACCTCCCCCGAGTAGCCGGGCGGCAGGATCAGGAACCTGCCACCGGCGCCGCCATCCGGGCCGGGAAGACCGACGTCACCTGCGAACTCCCCACCGTCAACCGGGATCGGCCGCTGCCACATGTCGAGCAGGATGCCCTGCAGCTTGGCCGGCGCCTCGAAGACCAGCGGCCCGGTGTCCGCAAGGTTCACGAAGACCATGCCGTAGATCAGGTCGGAATTGGGCGTCGTGATAAGCGTCTTGGCATCCAGGCGTTTCTCCCAGATAGCCATGGTGTTGTAGCCCGTGCCAAAGGACTTGGCGAAACCGTCGCGCATGCCCATGGTGTTGAGCAGCGGCAGCGCCCACAGGTAGGTCTGCGTGGCGCGCTGGAAAACCAGTTCGTCCGCGAGCGTCTGCGCCGTCTTGGCTGTCGGCCGGTTCTGCGAGAAAGGCAGCTTGGCGAGTGCGTCGAAGCGCTCGGTCTGGGCATGGGCCGCAGAGGCGACCGCGAGACTCAGCGCGAGCAGCGCAGAGGAAAACATGTGGCGGAACGTCGGGCTCATATGAAATCTCCGATACCTATCGCATGGACCTTGGGTCGAGACGGGCTCACGCCCTAGGAGGTTGGGGTGAGGTTTGGCGTCTTGTACTTGCCTTTGACTACAGAGTCTCCTGGCATGTACACGCGGAGGGCTGTCCAGAATGGCGCCGTCGGAATGATCAACTCGTTGGCGTGTCCGCTCTTGCCGAATTCGTTCTCGGGGACGAAATAGATGTCGAAGGACTTGCCGTCGGCGTTGAGCTTGAGCTCCGAGTTGCTGATCGTGGAGCCTTTCTCGGTCTTGAGGTACTGGTCATCGCCATATACCGTCACCGAATAGAACCCCAGCTTTGGATCGACTTGATCGGGCACCCGGTAGGTGGCTTTGTAGGTCTTACCCATCTGCACGTCATGCTTGTCCGTAAGGTATACGGCGTCCTTGTCCGGCAGCAGACCAGTGGCAATGGAGACGCCGCGGTTGCGGGCCTCCTGCGACACGGGGTGGTCCAGCGTACCCATGGTCCCTTTCACCCCCTGCTTTTGAGCCTGTGCAACGTAGCCGTCGCGGACCTTCTTGAACGACTTCATGTCCCAGTTGGTTACCTTGAACGACTTGGGGGTGTAGCCATTCAGATATTCGATCTTTAGCTGATCCTGGTACTCATTTACCTTCTTGACGTCTTCCGGGTCCTTGTCGTTGATCTGCATACGCACATTGGCGTAGAAGAAATCCGTGGTCTTGGAGGCGGGGATCACGTAGCGGCCGGGTCCGTAGAAGACCTTGTAGGTCACATGGTCGTGGTTCATGACGTGCAACGACATGTATCGCCCGTCATTGGCTGGCAGCGTGATGGCGACATCGCCGCCGCCATCGAGTACAGCGAACGAATAGACCGTGTCCTTGTTCATCAGGGGCGCTGGCTGCTCTGATAGGGCCATGGTCTTGCGATGGTGATGCCAAGCATTGGTAGCTCCTTGCTCGACTTCCTTTTGCATCGCGAGGTCTGTCATGGCCCGGGCGAAGTTCTGCTTGGTAACAGTCACGGAACCGTCCTGCGCGCTTGCACTGCAGGCTAGCAACGCGCACGCGCCAAGCGCGACCAGATGACGCTTCATTTTCATGCGAACTCTCCTCGCCTATGCATGCGTGGCATGTTGCTGAACGCTTTAGGGTTGTGGGACTCTTGTAGCATCGCCAGAGAGGGTCGCCATCGGCCTTTGGTGCAATCCCTCTTGCCCTTTGGTGCAAGTGTTGCCAATGTTTCCTGGTCAGATTGGGGTGACCCCCATCACCCCATCAAGAGTTGGCCTTGAGCCGAGCCCGCGAGTTGGACAGCCGGCGAAGCGCCAATGTAGTATCGAACCCGGCGGCGCCGCCTATCGGCACCCATCACACCATGACTACCGAAGCCCTGACCCAAAAGGAGTGCTCCCCGCTCTGCACCGCTCTCAGCGAGTGCAACGGGAGTTCGTGGCCGGTCGCCTGACCATGCCCATCCACGGTGCCGCCTTCGGCGCCGCAGTCAGGACAAAACGCGCGTCAGCCCACGATGCGCCAGAATTCGGAGTCAGACCAATGCCTTCATATTGTTCGCAGCTGTTCGTTCGTGTCCGCGCAAATGGCGGGTACAAATGCGGGTACGAAATCGCGCTTTTCGGCGCAAGTCTCAACAAAATCAACGGGATGCGCTGAAAATGCTGCTGATGATCGACAACTACGACAGCTTCACCTACAACCTGGTCCAGTACTTCGGCGAACTGGGTGCCGATGTGCGCGTGTATCGCAACGACGCGATCACGGTCGAACAGATCGAGGCGCTCAAGCCCGAGCGCATCGTCGTCTCGCCCGGCCCGTGCTCGCCGGCCGAGGCGGGCATCTCGGTGGCGGCGATCAAGCACTTCGCCGGCAAGCTGCCCATCCTGGGCGTGTGCCTGGGCCACCAGTCCATCGGCGCGGCCTTCGGCGGCAAGATCGTGCATGCGCAGAAGCTCATGCACGGCAAGACCTCGCCGATCGAACACGCCGACACGGGCGTCTTCCGCGGCCTGCCGCGGCCCTTTACCGCGACGCGCTACCACTCGCTGGCGATCGAGCGCGAGAGCTGTCCCGACTGCCTGGAAGTGACCGCGTGGACCGCCGACGGCGAGATCATGGGCGTGCGCCACAAGACGCTCGCGATCGAAGGGGTGCAGTTCCATCCTGAATCGATCGCGACCGAAGGTGGCCACCAGCTGCTCAAGAACTTCCTCGACAGCTGAGGCAGCCATGGCCCAGGTCAAGATCCACGGCTTGCGCCACCGCCTTGCGCCGCGTCGCGAGGCGGTTTCGCAGACCATCCATGCCTGCGTGATGGAAGTGCTGGGCATGCCGGCGGACAAGCGTGCCCATCGCTTCTTTCATTTCGAGGCTGAGGACTTCCTCGCGCCGGCCGGCCGCAGCGAGGACTACACCATCCTCGAGATCATGCTGATAAGCGGGCGCACGATCGAGACGCGCAAGCGGCTCGTACGCCGTCTGTTCGAACGCTTCGAGTCCGAACTGGGCATCGCGCCGGTCGATCTGGAAATCACGCTGATCGAGAGTGAACCCGCCAACTGGGGTTTCCGTGGCCTGCATGGCGACGAGGCCCAGCTGTCCTACGCGATCAAGGTCTAGAGGAAAACCACATGACACCCCAGGAAGCCCTGCAACGCGTCATCGAGCACCGCGAGATCTTCCACGACGAGATGGTCGACCTGATGCGCCAGATCATGTCGGGCCAGGTCTCGCCCTCGCTGATCGCGGGCATCCTCATCGGCCTGCGCGTGAAGAAGGAAACCATCGGCGAGATCGCCGCGGCCGCCACGGTGATGCGCGAACTTGCCACCAAGGTGAACGTCGCCGATCCCACGCCTCTGGTCGACACCTGCGGCACCGGCGGCGATGGCTCGCACACCTTCAACATCTCTACCACAGCCATGTTCGTCGCGGCGGCGGCGGGGGCTCCGATCGCCAAGCACGGCGGCCGCTCGTCCTCCTCGCTCTCCGGTTCGGCCGACGTGCTCGAAGCCCTGGGTGTGAATATCAACCTGCCGCCCGAGGCGGTGGGGCGTTGCATCGACGAGGTCGGCGTTGGTTTCATGTTCGCGCCCAACCACCACAGCTCGATGAAGCATGCCGGACCGGTGCGTCGCGAACTCGGCGTGCGCACGATGTTCAACATCCTGGGGCCGCTCACCAATCCGGCGGGCGCGGCCAACCAGCTGATGGGCGTGTTCCATCCGGATCTCGTCGGCATCCAGGTGCGCGTGCTCGAACGCCTGGGCAGTCGCAACGTGATGGTGGTGCATGGCGTCGAAGGCCTGGATGAGCTCTCCATTTCCGCGCCTACCCTGGTCGGCGAGCTGCGCAACGGCGAAGTGCGCGAATACCGCGTGAGCCCGGAAGACGTGGGCTTGCCGATGCACGGCGCTTCGTCGCTACGCGTCGCCAATGTGGAGGAGTCCAAGGCCATGCTGCTTGCCGCGCTGGAGAACCGCCATCCTGCCGCACGGGACATCGTCGCCTTCAACGCTGGTGCGAGTCTTTACGTGTCGGGTCGGGTCGATAGTCTCGCCGGCGGCGTGGAGCTGGCGCTGGACACCATCGCCAGCGGCGCGGCGCGCGCCAAGGTGGATGAGCTGATCGCCTTCTCGAAACACGCCACGGCCTGAGCCAGCACGCGGCGTGCTGGCATCATGGATGCTGCGCGCCTGTGCGCAACACTGCCGCTTGCAACACCAGTAGGAAACAGGAATCGATGTCCGACATTCTCCAGAAGATCCTCGCCACCAAGCGCGAGGAAGTCGAAGCGGCCGAAGCGCTGGTCTCGCGCGAAGCCATCGTCAAGCGCGCCCGCGGCGGCGCTGCACTGCGCGATTTCGCCGGCGCGGTGCGTGCCAAGATCGCAGCCGGCAAGGCCGGCGTGATCGCCGAGGTGAAGAAGGCCAGCCCCTCCAAGGGCGTGCTGCGCGAAGACTTCCGCCCGGCCGAGATCGCCGCCTCCTACGAGGCCGGCGGCGCGGCCTGCCTCTCGGTGCTGACCGACAAGCAGTATTTCCAGGGCGCGACCGAATACCTGCAGGCCGCGCGTGCAGCCTGCGCGCTGCCGGTGCTGCGCAAGGACTTCCTGGTCGACACCTACCAGGTGTTCGAAGCGCGCGCGATGGGCGCGGACTGCATCCTGCTGATCGTCGCGGCCTTCCTGCCGCCCGAAGGCGTGACCTCCAGCTCGGCTGCGCGCGCGGCACAGGCTGGCCTCGCTGAACTCGAAACGCTGGCGCACGACCTGGGCATGAGCGTGCTGGTGGAAGTGCATGACGCAGCCGAGCTCGACATCGCGCTCGAACTCGCCACTCCGCTGCTGGGCATCAACAACCGCAACCTGCGGACTTTCGAGGTGAGCCTCGATACGACGCTGTCGCAACTCGGCCGCATTCCGCAGGACAAGCTGGTCGTCACCGAGAGCGGCATCCTCGCGCCTGCCGACGTGAAGCGCATGCGCGACGCCGGGGTGAATGCCTTCCTGGTGGGCGAAGCCTTCATGCGCGCGCCTGACCCCGGCGCCGAACTGGCGCGGCTCTTCGCCTGAGCGCAAGACACCGGCACGATGCCCGGGCCGAGCGAGCCGGACGACATCCCAGCATCCGCCGAGACGACAGGCGGCGAGGCGCCTCCGCCTGAAGAGGGCGGGGCGGCCGCATCCGAACCGCCAGCGGCGCCGCCGCCGCGACGATCATGGTGGCGGCGTGCGCTGTCGCGGCCCATCGCGATGTCACTCGGCCTCGCGGCCGCGGTGCTGCCCTGGTTCGGGCTATGGTGGGTGGTCGGCACGGAAGCGGGCTTTCGCGCAAGCGCGCACTTCCTCGACACCCTGACCCGCGGCGAGATCCTCATCGAGCGGCCCGCCGGCCGCCTGCTGGACGACTTCTCCTTCGAGCGCTTCCGCCTGCATGCCGGCCCGACGCGGGTCGAGATCAGCGGCGGGGTGATCCAGTGGCGTCCGCTCAATCTGCTGCGTGGCGTGGTCGATATCGAGCGTGCCTCGGTGCGCACGCTCATGGTCTCGCACACCAGCTTGCCGACACCGCCGAGCACGCCCTTGTCCTTCGCCCTGCCGGTTGCGATCCATGCGCGCGAGTTGCGGCTGCAGCGCTTCGATCTCTTCCTCAACCATGTCGGCGAACCGAGCGCACGGGTCTTCGGCCTGCGCGACGCCTCGGCGAGCGACGCACGCCTGGACCCGCTGCGTTGGCAGGCTGCCCGCATCGATGCCGAGACCGACTGGGGCCGCGCCAACCTGCGCAAGGTGGACATGGTGCCGCTCGCGCCCTTCAAGATCGCCTCCGAGGGCGGCTTCGCCACCCGCTATGACGTGCACGACGCACAGTTCGCCGTCACGCTGGCCGGCAGTCTCAGCAAGCTCGATGTGGACGCACGCGGTGGCGTGGACCGCATGGCGGTGAAAGCCCAGGCCGAGATCCACAGTTTCGAGCACATGCCCATCGGTCGCCTTGCCGTAGAGGCGGGCGAGGTCGATCCGCACAACTTCTCGCCCAAGGCGCCGCGTGCTGCGCTCACCGTGCGTGCGGACCTGCGTCCGGTGCCGCTGCCCCACGGCGTTCCCGAGGCGGTGCGCTTCGGTGGTCTGCGGGTCGAAGGTCCGATCGAGATCGTCAATGCCGCGCCGGGTCTGGTCGACGCCGATCGCATGCCGGTCCAGCGCCTGGCCGGGCAGCTCTCCGCCACCGGGACCGAGGTCGGGCTGCGTGACCTGGACCTGCGACTTTTCGGCGGCGGCATCGTGCGCGGCGACGTACGCTGGCAACCGTCTTCCGATACCAAGGCGGACCCGGTCGGCAAGGTCGAAGGCGAACTACTCTTCCAGGGCATCGACCCTTCGCGGCTCTACACCGGCCTGCCCAGCGCCGGACTTTCCGGCCGCGCCCAGGCGCAAGCTACCGCCGGCCGGCAGACGGTGCAGGCGACGCTCTCGGACGGCCGCTTCGCGCTGGACCTGCGGGGCAGTCAGCATGGCGGCAAGGTGACGGCCGATGCCTTCGCGTTACGCGCCGGCGATTCCAAACTGGAAGGCAAGGGCAGCATCGAACTCTCAGGCAAGCGCGCCTTCGCGGCCGATGTCGAGACTGTTGCTTTCAACCCGCGCGCCTTCTGGAAGCAGGCACCGGAAGGCGCGATCACCGGCACCTTGCACGCGCAGGGTGCGGTCTCGCCGCACCTGAACCTGGAGGCGGAACTCGCGCTGACCCAAAGCCAGCTGGCCGGTTATCCGCTGGTGGGAGAGGGCAAGGTCTCGCTGGACGGCAAGCGGCTGAGCAAGGCCGACCTGCAGCTGGAAGTGGTGGGCAACCGCGCGACGGTCAACGGCGCGTTCGGCGCGCCTGGCGATACGCTCAATTTCCGCGTCACGGCCAACGAGCTGCAACGCCTGGGCAAGGGCTTCAATGGCAGGGTGCGGGCGCGCGGCACCCTGACCGGCAGCCTCGATCAGCCAGCCGGCCATATGGAACTCTTCGTGGCCAAGCTGGAGGCGCCCGGCGGCCACAAGCTCGACGCGCTGAACTTCAGCGGCGAGCTCTCCGAGGGGCGCCACGGCGTCTACGACGCACGCCTCACCGTGGCGGGCTACCGGCCGCCGAACTCGCCGACGCAGTTGCTGCGGCGCGCCTCGATGGTCGCGCGCGGCGTGCGCGAGCAGCACTCGGTACAGGTCGAGGCGGAGTTCGCCGGGAATCGCTCGATCGCCATGGAAGCCGAGGGCGGCTTCGACAAGGGCACGTCGTGGAAGGGCCTGCTCAAGAAGGCAGCGCTCAACATCGAGACGGAACTGGTGCTGGCCGAACCCGCGCCGCTGGAGTTCGGGCCCGCCCACTTCCTGCTCGATGCGGCGCATTTCCGCGGCCAGCATGCGGAACTCAATCTCGAAACCCTGCACTGGACGCCCGCGCAGGCCAGCGCCAAGGGCAAGATCAGCGGCCTGCGGCTCGGACTCACGCTCAACGACGCGCAGCAGGTGGTGGCGCGCGGCGACACGCTGCAACTGGGCGCCGAATGGGATGTGGACCTGCGCGAACGCGCCAACGGGCTGATCCGGGTGTATCGCGAGGCGGGCGACATCATTCTCGAGGGCGACGCACCGATTGCCCTGGGCCTGACCGAGCTCGAAACCGTATTTGCGGCCAACCAGGACCAGGTCGCGATCTCGGTATCCGCCGCGGGCAAGCGCATCGGCGTGATTTCCGGTGCGGCCACCGCGAGCCTGCGCCGCGCGGGCGGCTTCTGGGAAATCGCCCGCGATGCGCCGTTGCTCGGTTCCGCGCGGATCGAGGTGCCCTCGATCGACTGGATCGGCCCCCTGATCGACCCGAACATGCGCAGCGGCGGCACCCTGCAGGGAGACTTCTCGCTGGCGGGCACGCCGGGCGATCCGGTGGCCTCCGGCGCGATCACCGGCAGCGCGCTCAAGGTCACGCTGGCGGACCAGGGCCTGCGGCTCTCGGACGGTGCGCTCAAGGTCAGCTTCGAGGGCGGCCGGGTCAAGCTCGACGAGCTGTCCTTCGCCTCGCCGATTCGGGTGCGGCCGGACGATCGCCGCATCCAGTCGCGGATCAACGCCTCGCAGCCCGGCCGCATCCTGCTAAAGGGCGACATCGATCTGGCGACCGGCGTCGGCGACTTCGCGCTCAATGTGGACCGCGTGGCTGCCTTGCAGCGCCCGGATCTGTGGCTGATGGTCTCGGGTGACGGTCGCCTGCACACCAATGGGAAGGACGCCACCCTCAACGCCAAGATCGGCGCGGTCGCCGGCTACGTCGGCTATGCCCGTCGTCCGCCGCCGCGTCTGGACCCGGACGTGGTGGTGCGCGGTCGCGCCACCGAAACCAAGGAGCACCGCTTCCGTACCGCGGTGGACGTGGAGCTGGACCTGGGCGACGCGCTCTACCTCAAGGCCCTGGGCGTGGATACCCGCCTCGCGGGCAAGCTGCGCCTCTTCGCGCTACCGGGCGAAGGCCTGCGCGCGACCGGCCAGATCGAGGCGCGCGACGGTGTGTACGACGCCTATGGCCAGCGCCTGGCGATCGACGAAGGCCTCATCACCTTCCAGGGCCCGGTGGCGAATCCGACGCTATCCATCCGCGCCCTGCGCAAGGGCCTGCAGGTAGAGGCGGGCGTGGAGATCAGTGGCTCGGCGCAGCGGCCGCGGGTCAAGCTGGTGTCCAGCCCCAACGTGCCAGACGCGGAGAAGCTCTCCTGGATCGTGCTGGGCCGGCCGCCCAACACCTCCGGCAACGAAGGTGATGCCGCCTTGCTGATGGCCGCCGCCGGTGCCCTGATGGGTGACACTGCGGGCGGCATCACCAACGACATCCAGAAGGCCTTCGGCTTCGACCAGATCATGATCGCGCAGGGCGACACCAAGGGCCTGGGCGGCGCGGCGGTGAGCCAGGTGACGGGTTCTGCAACCGGCTTCTCGAGCAGTACGGCGGCCGCGGGCTCGCAGGACTCGGTGGCGGGCGAAGTGATCATGATCGGCAAGCGGGTCACCGACGACGTGTATCTGTCCTTCGAGCAGAGCCTGCAGGGGACCGAGAGCCTGGTGAAGCTCACCTATGCGCTGACGCGTCGGGTCTCGGTGATCATGCGTGGCGGCACCGACGTAGCGCTGGACCTGAACTACAACGTCAGTTTCCGCTAGGGCAGGGAATGGGTTGGCAGCGGCGGCGGGGGCAGATTCACCCGCTGGCGGAGGAGGGGCTTGCGGGGGCTTGCGAGGGACTGCCGCGAAGAACTAGCGCCGCCAGTTGGCGACGTGGGCGCGCACCAGCATCTCGGCCGATTGGCGGCTCTTGCAGATGCCCAGGGTCTTGCCTGAGGCGATCGCGACCCAATCTCCGTACCGACCGTCAAGCAGCCCCAGCGCCTCGCCGGCATTGCCGCGTACGATCCAGGTGCCGTCCCTTTGCTTCTCCAGTTGCATGGGGGAGGATTCTAAGGGTGCCGAGAGGCTGTGAGGCGGGCGGAGCGGCAGTTTTTCGATTCTTCACAGCTCGACGCGAAGCGAAGCGTGATGCGGCTTTCCGGCGCATCATGGTCCGTAGGGCACGAGCCAGACAGGAGGTTGCCCCATGTCCGAAAACACCCAGACCGCGCTCCTGGGCGGCGGCTGTTTCTGGTGCCTCGAAGCAGTGTTCGAACGCCTGCGCGGCGTGCAGTCGGTACGCTCCGGCTACGCCGGCGGGCACCTGCCCGATCCGACCTATGAACGGGTCTGCGACGGCGACACTGGCCATGCGGAAGTGGTGGAGGTGCGCTTCGACCCGGACGAGGTGAGCTACCGCGATCTGCTGGAGGTCTTCTTCGCCATCCACGACCCGACCACGCCCAACCGGCAGGGCAACGACGTCGGTACCCAGTACCGCAGCGTGATCTACTGGACCGATGTCGGCCAGAAGGCCGAGGCCGAGGCGATGATCGACCAGCTGACCGTGGATCGCACCTTCGAGGCGCCGATCGTTACCGAACTGGCGCCCGCGCCACACTTCTACGTGGCTGAGGCCTACCACCAGGGCTACTTTCGCGCCCATCCCCTGCAGCCCTACTGCAGTTACGTGGTCGGACCCAAGGTGGCCAGGCTTCGGCGGAAGTTCGTACGCCTGTTACGTCAAGGAGAGGACTAAAAAATCCGGCGGGGGCAGGCCTTTACACTACAATTACGGTTTTGTTTCAGAGGCTTGTCCCCCGCCATGTTCTCGCGCCTGATGCCCCGGGAGGGGCGTTTTTTCGAGTCCTTCGACAAGGTCGCCACCAAGGTCGTAGAAGGCTCACGCGAACTCGCCGCCCTGATGGGCGACATCGATCAGCTCCCCAGCCGCATGCGCCGCATCGAACAGCTGGAAAAGGAAGCGGACGTCTATACCCACGACACGCTGGAGCTGCTGCACAAGACCTTCATCACGCCGATCGACCGCGAGGACATCCACGCCCTGGCGACCCGCCTGGACGACATCCTGGACATGGCGCACTCCTGCGCGGCGACCATCTACGAATTCGACATCCAGAAGCTCACGCCCGAGGCCAAGCAGCTTGCCGACCTGTGCCTGCAGGCCAGCATCCATGTGAAGGACGGCGTGGCGCTGATCTCCGACATGAAGAACTCCACCCGCGTGCTGGAGATCTGCAAGGAGATCGGCCGTATCGAGGACGAGTCCGACCATGTGATGCGTGCCGCCATGGCGCGCCTATTCCGTGAAGAGCCCGAAGTGCGCCAGGTGATGAAGCTGCGCACGGTCTACGAGCGGCTCGAAGACATGGCCGACCGCTGCTACATCGTCGCCACGATTCTTGAAGGCATCGTGTTCGAGAACGCCTGACGCGTTCCCGAACCTCGAGCTCGTATCCGACGGTCCGCATCGATGACCTTCCATTTCCTGCTTATCCTGATCCTGCTGGCGCTGCTGTTCGACTTCATGAACGGCTTTCACGACGCAGCCAACTCGATCGCCACGGTGGTCTCCACCGGCGTGCTGCGTCCGCAGTGGGCCGTGCTTTGGGCCGCCTTCTTCAACTTCGTCGCCTACTTCCTCTTCGAGCACACGGTGGCGGCCACGATCGGCAAAGGCACCATCGATCCGCACATCGTCGATCACTACGTGATCTTCGGCGCGCTGATCGGCGCCATCGCCTGGAACGTGATCACCTGGTATTTCGGCATCCCGTCGAGTTCCTCGCACGCCCTGATCGGCGGCCTGGTCGGCGCAGCGATCGCCAAGTCGGGCACCGAGTCGCTGATCTCCTCCGGCCTGATCAAGACCATCTCCTTCATCGTGATCTCGCCGTTGCTCGGCATGTTGCTCGGCTCGCTGATGATGCTGGCGGTGGCCTGGATCGCGCGCAGCGCTACGCCGCGCAAGGTGGACAAGTGGTTCCGCCGCTTGCAGCTCGTCTCCGCCGCGGCCTACAGCCTCGGGCACGGCGGCAACGATGCGCAGAAGACCGCGGGCATCGTGTGGATGCTGCTGATCGCCGCCACGATCTCCAATCCGGAAGTCGTGCCGCACTGGATGCAGGCGAACAGCGACCATCTGCCCGGCTGGGTGATCGTGCTCTGCTACATCATGATCAGTGCCGGCACCATGTTCGGCGGCTGGCGGATCGTGAAGACCATGGGCCAGAAGCTCACCAAGCTCAAGCCCGTCGGCGGCTTCTGCGCGGAGACCGGTGGCGCCTTTACGCTCTTCTTCGCGACCTACCTCGGCATCCCGGTCTCGACCACCCACACGATCACCGGCGCCATCGTCGGCGTCGGCTCCTGCGAAAGCCCCAAGGCTGTGCGCTGGGGCTTGGCGGGCAATATCGTGCTGGCCTGGATCCTGACCATCCCGTGTTCGGCCTTCATCGCCGGCATCGGTTGGGAGATCGCGCGCCGCGTCTTCTGATGCGGCTTCGCGTCCGGAGCGAGCCTGAGACGGGAACCGCAGACAGCGCTTCAGCACGGCGAGGCGACTGAGGAAGTCGTCGCTTCGGAGCTGAAGCCGCAAGAAGCGGTTGTTGCATTTGCAGACAAAACGGCGGGCGCGCAATGCGGCCCGCCGTTTTGTTTCGTGCGATCATTTTCTCGGCGAACCCGTGTCCGCGTGGGTGGTCACAGAGGGCCGGTCCGCGATGGACTGACCCGACGAGGCCACTTGCTGGATTCGCCCCCCCGGATCCGGTTGCCCGGTTCGGTCCGCGAGTGCGGTCATTCCCGACACGGCTCGTGTTTCATTTTTCCTGGAGTTTTCAGACATGAAGAAGTCTCCCCTGGCACCGCGCAATCCCGTGCTCGTGCCCGCCCTCATGCGCCAGGCCGGCGCCCATGGCAAGTCGAAGAAGGCCCTGCGCCGTGAAGCGCAGATGCAGTTGCTGCGCGAGTTCAAGGCCTTCCGCGGCGGCCGCTCGGACGAGGGCGGTTTTGGTTCCGGTTCATCCTGCCAAGCGCATGCCTTCGGCGTGTGCTTCGCAGGCTGAATCGCGGCCTTCTGAACTCCGGGCCCAAGTCGAAGCTGGAGCCGCCTGAGTCACAGCGGGAAACGCAGCCCAAATCGCCGTTCCAAGCGCAGCATCCGCCATTGTTTCGATCCCCGGCTGGATTGCCGTTTCCCGTGATCGCCATTCCTGCCTTCTCCGTGCCCGCGCCATGACCCCAGTCGCCCAGATCATCAACGAACGCTTGGCGGCCCTGCGTGCCGCGATGGCCCGGCACAGCGTCGCGGGCTTGATCCTGCCCTCCAGCGACCCGCATCTTTCCGAGTACCTGCCCGCCCACTGGCAGGCGCGCCAGCACTTCTCCGGCTTCTCCGGTTCCATGGGCACCCTGGTGGTGACCGCGGACTTCGCCGGCGTTTGGGCCGACAGCCGCTACTGGGAGCAGGCGGAGCGAGAGCTCGCCGGCACCGGCATCGCGTTGGTGAAGATAGGCGGGGGCGGAGCCGTCGCGCACTTCGACTGGTTGGCCGAGCGACTGCCCTCGGGCGCCACAGTCGCGGTGGATGGCCAATGCCTGGGCCTCGGCCAGGCGCAGCAATTGCGCGACCGGCTCACGCCGCGCGGCATCGTGCTCCGCACCGATCTCGACGTCCCGGGCGAAGCCTGGACCGCGCGGCCAGTGCTGCCTTCCGCGCCGATCTTCGAACAGCCCCAGCCCTACGCCGACCGCCCGCGCGCGAGCCGGCTCGCCCTGGTGCGCGAAGCCATGGCCGCGCGGGGCGCGCGTTGGCATGTCGTGTCCTCGCTGGATGACGTGGCCTGGATCCTCGGCCTGCGCGGCAGCGACGTGCCCTACAACCCTGTTTTCCTCGGCCACTTGCTGATTGGCCTGGGCGAGGCCCGGCTCTTCGTCGATGCCGGAAAACTGCCTGCGGAACTGACGGTTGCGCTCGCTGCGGACCGTGTGCAACTCGCGCTCTATGCGGACTTTGCTGCCGCGCTCGCCGCGCTGCCAGCGGAGACCGTGTTGCTGGATCCCGCCCGGGTCACGCTCGGCACCCGCGAGGCGCTGCCGACCGGTGTGGCCACGGTGGAAGCGATCAATCCCTCGACCCTGCTCAAGTCGCGCAAGACCGAAGTCGAAGCCGCCTTCGTGCGCGAGGTCATGGAGCGCGATGGCGCCGCGATGTGCGCCTTCTACGCCTGGTTCGAGTCCGCGCTAGGCCGCGAACGCATCACCGAGCTCACCATCGACGAACGCCTCTCGGCCGAGCGCGCGCGCCAGCCGGGCTTCGTCAGCCTCTCTTTTCCGACCATCGCCGGTTTCAACGCCAACGGCGCACTGCCGCACTACCGCGCGACGCCCGAAGCACATGCCGAGATCACCGGCGACGGCCTCTTGCTGATCGATTCCGGCGGGCAGTACCTCGGTGGCACCACCGACATCACTCGCGTCTGGGCCATCGGCCAGTTGGGCGATGCGCAACGGCGCGACTGCACGCTGGTCCTCAAGGGCATGATCGCGCTCTCCCGCGCGCGCTTCCCGCGCGGCACGCTCTCGCCGATGCTCGACGCAATCGCACGCGCGCCGATCTGGGCCGAATGCCTGGACTACGGCCACGGTACCGGCCACGGGGTGGGCTACTTCATGAATGTGCACGAAGGCCCGCAGTCGATCTCCAAGGCCGTGCCCAATCCGAACATGGCGATGGAGCAGGGCATGATCACCTCCAACGAACCCGGGCTCTACCGGCCGGGCAAGTGGGGCGTGCGGATCGAGAACCTGCTGCTCAACGTGCCGGTCGAGGCCAATGCCTTCGGCGAGTTCCTGGGCTTCGAGACGCTCACGCTCTGCCCGATCGACCTGCGCTGTATCGACATCGCGCTGCTGGATGCCGCCGAGCGCGCCTGGCTGGACGCCTATCACGCCGAAGTCCGGCGTCGCCTTGGCCCGCATGTGAGCGGTGCGGCGCGCGACTGGCTGGAAGCCCGCACCCGGCCGATCTAGCCGGGGCGCTGGGGTTGGCACCGGGCCGGCGTCTTGCCGACGCCAGGCAGGTGCTCAGCCGGTCCTTATCGTTCGGCGCTCAATTGGCGCCGAACCTCAGCCCGCCTGGCTCGCCTTCAAAGAGCCGGATGCGCGCCGCTTCGCGCGACTCCAGCAGCACCTTTCCACGATGCCGTACCTGGTGGCTGTCGCCCGCCGCGAGCATCACGTCCTGCCCGCCCAGACTCTCCGTCACCCAGATCCGCCCGGATTCGCATTGCAGGGTCCAGCCCCGCGCGGCATCCAGGGCGAACACGCCGCCGGCCTGCAGCTCCAGCACTACCCGTGTGAGGTCAGCTCGCATTCGAAGCTCCGGGGCGCTTTTGTGGAGCGCCGCTATTGCATGGATGGATGCTGAATTCTTGGTCGTCTGGCGTTAGAGTTCAAACGAGCGTTTTTTGAAGAGATGTGAGATGAACTCACGAGTGAGCGAACCCGCCTGGGAGGCGCCTGCCCGATTGCCGCCGATGAGCGCCCTGCGTGCCTTCGAGGCTGCCGCCCGGCTCAACAGCTTCAGCCTGGCCGCGCGCGAACTCTTCGTCACGCACAGCGCGGTCAGCCATCAGATCCGCGGCCTGGAGGCACAGCTCGGCTTTCCGCTCTTCATCCGCGAAGGCCGGGGCGTGCGGCTCACGCCGGCCGGGCAGGAGCTGGCGGAGCGCACCAACGCTGCCTTCTGCGAGATCGGCCGCACCGTCGCGCGCTTGCGGCAGCGGGCCAATCCGCGGCGGCTCACGGTCACCACCATGCCGTCCTTCGCCGCGCGCTGGCTGGCGCCGCGCATCGGCCAGTTCATCGAGCAGCATCCGGACGTGGAGCTGAACATCATCACCACCAACGCGGTGCTGGATTTCGTGCGGGACGGCGTGGATGTCGCGATCCGCTTCGGTCTCGGCCAAAGCCCGCCCGACGAAACGGCGGAGCGCCTGCTGGAGGACGAACTGATGGTCGTCGCAAGCCCGGCGCTGCTCGCCGGCCGCGCCGCGGCCAGGCCAAGTGATCTCCGGATGTTCCCGTTGCTGCGCGCCGACGGCGAGTACTGGAAGCCCTGGTTCACCCGCGTCGGCCTGGATTGGGACGAACCGAGCACAGGGCTCTTCTTCAGCGACTCCAGCCTGATCCTGCAGGCCGCGCTGGACGGCCGTGGCGTGGCACTGACCCGACGCCGCCTGTGCGAACGCGAGATCGCCGCCGGGCGCCTCGTGCAGCTCTTCGACGAGACCCTGGCCAGCGCGCGCGGCTACTGGTTCGTGCGCCCTGCGGACAGCCCGCTCACGCCGCTCGCCCAACGCTTTCGCGACTGGATTTTCGCGGAGGCCGGGGCCGCCGATCCGGTCACTGCCGACCCGACCGACGGCATCGCGATGGACGCGGGGCGCTGGTAGCCGCGCCGGGCCTCGCGTTCCTTTGGCGCGCCTACTTCAAGCGTCCAGATCTCCTTACAGTCTTTAATTCAAGCGAAGAGTACGCTGGCCGTTCAGTAGGGCTTGGCGGCGCGGCGTGCGTCGCGCTTGGTTTTAGCGTCAGGAAATCGACATGAAGTGGTTAGCGCAGTTTTTCTCTCGGTGCCGCGCCTGGTTCATCGGCCTTACCCCCCGCATGCGGTACGTCGTGCTGGCCTGCCTCGTGGTGGGCGTGACCGCCGCGACGACCATTGCCCTGCATCAGGCACCGGCTACCCAGGCCCCCGCGGCCACCGCCGCAAACGCCGCGCGCTCGCTCGCCCGCAGCGCCTTGCCGGCCGATGCACCGGTCACCGCGCTCATCGCCGTGCGCGGCAACCTTGCCAGCCTGCAGGCGCGTGAGGGCGACAACAGCTTCGATATCACCGCGCGCTTCTCCGACGGCTCGCAGCGCGAGTTCAAGAACGTTTCCGTGTTCGCCTATCGCACGCTGCAGGAGATGCTCGCGAACGACATCAGCAGCGGCAAGCTCAAGCTCGAGCTGCGCTCGGCCCACACCGACAGCAACTGGAACACCCGCGAAGTCGTCGATCTCTCCGCCAAGATCCTCAGCGTGCTTGCCGTGGTCGCGGTGATCTTCATCCTCGTCTTCCACTCCACCATGGTCGATGGCCGCATGCGCGCCGCAGAGCTGGTGAAGCCCGAGTCCAACGACGACCGCTTCGACGCGCTCATCGGCCTCGAAGACGTCAAGGCCGAGGTCATGCAACTCAAGGCCATGTATGAGGACGCCGACCGCTATCGCAGCTACGGCATCGACAAGCCTTTCAACGTGCTCTTCAGCGGCCCCGCCGGCGTGGGCAAGACGCGCCTCGCCGGTGCCCTGGCGCGCGAACTCGGCCTGCCGCTCTTGCATGCGAGCGGCTCCAACCTCGAATCCGGTTTCGTTGGCGGCGGCTCGCGTGCGCTCAAGTCCATCCACAAGATGGCCAAGAAGCACAAGCGCGCGGTGGTCTTCCTCGACGAGGCCCAGGTGCTGCTGGTCAAGCGCGGCCAGCACACCGGCCACTCCAAGTACGCCGACGACACCACCAACACGCTGCTCTCCATCCTCGACGGCGTGAGCCGCACCGAAGACCGCGGCATCATCTGGATCGTCGCCTCCAACTTCGACGACCAGAACCTGCAGGTGGACGACGCCGTGATGCGCCGTTTCCCGCTCAAGGTGAACTTCCGCCTGCCCAACAAGGAAGAGCGCGAACGCATCCTCAAGCACTACCTCGACAAGCGCGCTGCGCGTGTCGTGCCGGAGCTCGATACCGGCCATGTCGCCGAAGTCACCGCCGGCCTCGCGCCCGCGTTGCTCGAAACCCTGGTCGAACGCGCCAGCCTCATCGCCATCCAGGAAGACTGCCTGATCGACGAAGCCGTGCTCATGCAAGCCTTCGAACGCGTGGCCGTTGGCCTCACCGACCGCAAGACGACCGAAAACCAGTCCGAAGCCCGCAAGGTCATCGCGGTGCACGAACTCGGCCACTTCTTCGTCACGCTCAATGAAGCGATGAAGAAGGCCAAGACCGTGAGCGAACTCAAGAAGCAGCTCCCGGTGATCAAGATCTCCACCGAAGCGGTTTCCAAGGGCAACGCCCTCGGCTTCGTGCTCATGCGCCAGAAGGATTCCCCGCTCGCCACGCGTAACGAACTCGAAGGCAAGGTGCGCGGCCTCTACGGCGGCGTCGCCGCGGAAGAAGTCTTCTTCGGCCAGGACGAAATCACCACCGGCGCCTACGACGACATCCGCAAAGCCACCGACCTCATGCAGAAGATGGTCGTGGAGCTGGCGATGTACTCGTCCAGCAAGGTGAATATCGCCATGCTCAACAAGGACGACACCGCCGCCAGCACCGTGGAAATCAAAGCGCTTGCCGAACGCCTCTTCGCGGATGCACGGGCGGTGATCGAAACGCATAAGGCGGCGATTGCGGAGCTGTCGGAAGAGCTCGTGCGGCGCTATACCTTCACGATTGACGAGATTCTGGATCGGCTGTTGGCGATGGGGATTGTGGAGGGGGATGTGGCCGAGGTTTGCGAGGTCTGATCGATCGGCTCTGGTTCTGTTCTTCTGAGCGCAAGAAGCCCATTTTGGTTGCCGCCGGACTAGCCCATATCGCCGAACGGCCCTCGGCCTCGCGGTTTCCTCCCGCGACCTGGTCATGTAGACATGACCTATGATCCCGTATCGCGCATGCAATTCGGATAGGGGCATTAGGTGGAGTTTCGCTTCGGAGTGTTGCTCGGACTGGCAGCGCTCACCCAATCGGCGCATGCCGGATCTACCAACTACATCGTCTACGAGTCACAACCCTTGGTCGCAGTCACCAACGGCGGCGTCTTCGCGAGCTTTTCGGAATCTGATCTCGGCAAACGCGACGATGGCAGCGGCCGTTTCGTGAAAAACGAGCACATGGCCAAGCTTCTTCGGAAGCTCTGGGTGTACTCGGAAAACGAAACCCCGAGCCCCGTTGGTGCTTCGATCTGGGAAGACTACGTCGGCTGTGAGTTGGCGCCAGTTGTCAAAGCTGAGCACGACGTCTCCGGCAAGCTGTTGTCGTCCAAGCCAATTCGCACCCGCCTATCAGGAGTGTCGGATTCGGAATTTCGGCGCTCGCGCGACGAAGGAAGAAAGCTGCTCGCGACGGTGTTGCGGCGACACAAGGTGCCGTCGGCGCAGATCGCGCGCGCCACTGGAAACGCGGATGTCACCGTCGTGCGGATGAGCAGCAAGAGCGGGATGTCGTTAGTTATCACTGCCGATGACGAACAGCAGGGGCAGACGCTTGCCGCGCTCGTGATCGCCATGCATGGACAAGACGGGCGTTACGCCGTCTCGCGGGAAGATGTCTCAGTCGGTGATGCCTCGGATTCCGAAGGGTATGCCGGAAACTGGAAGCTTGGTGCGCACGCAGACCTGAACGAAGACGGAGCAGAGGAGTTGCTGCTTCTTCACTCGGGCTATGAATCCTTCTCCAGAACGCTCTTGCACTGGGATGGACGTGAGTGGCGCGAGATCGGGAGCAGCGGTGGGGGCTGTTGAGCGTGCCTGCATTGCCCATCTCCTACCAGAACTCAATGAGTGTTTTCCAGCTGAGTACCGTTACCGCCGAGAGGCCGGACATATAAGCGAACGGGGACACGCTTGGGCTGGATGCACCCTCGGCGATTTTCATCAGTACGAAGCGAATCAGGAGTGTGACGTACTTCAGCACCATGATCAGCAGGGCTGAGAGCAGGACGACAACAATCGGGATCGCACTGGATACCAACGTTGCCGTCAGATAGATCGCCAGCCATAGGCCCGACAACCCGGGGTGGTCTGCTGCAGCTTCTATGGGCGCCGTCATGGCGCCAACGAACAAGACGGGTAGTGCAATCAGGGCAATCGTGGCGATCCAGTCCGGGGCCCATCGCGCGAGCATCCGCATGGCAAGAAAAACCAATGCTTGCAGTAGCACGGCAAAACCCGCGGTGAGCGGAAGCACTTCGGGAGGGTATGTCTGTTTGCCGAAGACGGTCAGGAAAGCGTAAATGAGGGATCCGGCAAGGAATACGCCCAAGGCGGAGAGTGCCAATACCAGCAGTACTAGCCAGATTGGAACCCGCAAAGCGCGCCGTGCAATCTGGATGAGCTGAATTGACTCAAGGGCAATGAAGAGCCGCACCAGTAGTGTCCGGATCCAGTCGACAATGCGCAGTTCCAGCCTTGCGTTGCCGTGATAGGTATCGAGGAATTTTCCGATCGCGATCAGAAGGCCCACCAGTGCGAGCGTTTGCGGCCAATTCACGGTTAATCTCGCCCGGCGGTGGACGCGGGAATCCGGGAGTGCATGGCACGCGGCCTCCTTTGGCGGGTTTGCGGCCGGTGCCGCTCTAAGCAAAGTAGCCGGGCAGCCTTTGGCCGCCACAGCGACCTTTCTACCGCCGTGAGTTATGTCCCAGAGGCTGTGGCTCCGAGCCGCATAGCGGCGAACCCGGTCGAGAGTGCGGGCCGCGTCGTCCGCCCTGCGCGGTTGCGCTTAGGCCTGCGATGCTTGGGAAGCTAGTCGCCATAGCGTCCTGCCGCCGCCTGCCCCGTGTTTTCCGCGATGGGGAAAGGCCAAGGCTTGAGTCCTCAATCCTCTCTGCCCCACTACTTCGTGATCGGCGCATCGCGCCCCGAGTACTGGTCGCTCATGCGCTGCGCGGCCTCGGCGTAGGTGCTGCGCGCCTTCTCGTTGCAGTAGCGGGTGATGAAGGTCTCGACCGTTCCCTGTGAGACTTCGGAAGTCTGTTGCGTCTGGCGCGCGTAGTTGTGGCCGCTGAGGAAACCCCTTACCCAGGCGAGCTGTTGTGCATGGGTGTCAGGGTCGCTCTTCGCGGCGGCCCAGGCGCTGCAAGACATGTCGTCGAAGCCCAGCGTCTTTACCGGTGCGGCTTCCGGCGCGAGCGGGGTGAGCAGGGCAAAGCAGGTCAGCAGGACAAGACTCAGGCGCATTGAAGGGTTCCTTGTTGGCGCGAGCCGAGCTGGCTGCGCCGCCCACGATTGTCCGCCAAGTGCTACTTCGATGCTTGCAGCAGATCCTGCGAAGTCTTCGGCCCATGACGGACGGCACACGAGCGAGGGGAGCCCGCCGCGGATCGGGTGCGACATCGGCGCCCGTTTCCTGGCCGCCCTCGGGGCGCTGGCCTAGATATCGTCCGAGCGCTTCCGCCACAGGACGCGGCGCAGCGCCGCCAGTTTGCCGCGCGTGTCCATGCGCTCGTCGGCGAGCGCTTCGATGAAGTCCGACAGTCGCCTGGACTTGACGATCGCAAAGCCGGTCAGCGCCAGCGCGATCGCCGTCACCGTCACGAGGTAGAACACCCGATGAGGCAGTGGCGCTTCGGAAAAGACAAGCACGTTCATGCCGAAGTAGCCGGTCACGATCGTGGCGACGAGGCCGAAGATCGTGACCACGGTGAGCCGCACGACGGTGTTCGACTGGCGCCGCTGGCTGTCGCTGTCGAGGTAGCGGCTCATCTCGCCGATGTCGTCCTTGATCTTGGCGAACAGGCGGTCGTTGCCGAGCTGCTCTGAACACCGCCGGAACAGTGCCTGCACCTGGCCGCGTTCGGAGAGCTCGAAGAACCAGTAGCGGTGCGAGAAGCGCAGGAAGGATTCGAAATACGCGCGGATCCGGCGCTTGAAGCGACGCACCGAATCGTTGTTGCCGACGTCCAGCCCGCTGATCGCGTCGACGAGCAGTCCTGAGAAATGCAGCAATACCGCGCGGTGGAAATGCGCGATCAGAAAGAGCAGGAAGTACTGGTGGCGGAACTGCGAAAGCAGCCCTTTGTTGGCATCGCGGAAGTAACGTGACTTGGCGTCTCCGACCACGATCAGTGCGCTGCCCGTACAGATGAAGCGCGTATTGGGCCCTTCGTCGCAATCCGTCCAGAAGCGGTCGTCGCAATAGCGTTCCTCGAACTGCGTCACCGCAGGGTCGCGCTTGGGCAGGGCGTCGCCCGGCCGCAGCCAGTTCACCAGACCCAGCCGCGTGAAGTCCTCCTTGCTCAAGGCGCGCGGGTTGTCGAGCGCGAGAAACGCGAGCAAGGGCATGCGGTGATATTCGATCTGGCGGTAGCGCAGCGCACCGTCTTCATCGGCCGCGTCCTGCACCAGCGGTTGCAGGAGGAAGGCCCAGTGCGCCGAGATTGCCGGTGCGCGGTGCTCGCACACGAAGCGCAGGAAGCGTTCGCGCTGGCTCGAATCCGATTGCATCAGCGCATTGCCCTCGGCGTCCAGCCATTCGCTGCGCCAGGTGTTGTGCAGCCCTTGCCCCGAGGCATGCCAGCCCGAGGGATAGGCGCGGCCGAAGCGGTAGAGCATCTGATGCGCGAGCGTCAGCGGGATGTCTTCGGCAAACAGCTCGACGTTGAGCACGACGACATCCATGTCGTGGAAGAAGAGCAGATCGACGTGCGCCACCGACAAGGTGACCGGTTCGGCCTCGGGCGTCAGCCAAACGCGCAGGGCCGCTACGTCGCGCCGACGCAGCATGTGCATCGGCGATTCGCCGAAGCCCTTGCGCTTGTTCCGATGGTCGCGCGCGCAACGCATTTCGCCGTAGAGGAAGCGCTGCACGTAAGGCAGGAAGGAGACGAACTCCTGGTAGTGGCGTTCCTGGAACTCCGATGGGTCCAGTGAGAACTCGTCCTCGACCGGGTGCCACACGTCGCCGGCTTCCTGCTTCAACAACTCCCACGGCGCGCCGCGCCATTCGCTCGCGGTCTCGACCCGCAGCTGCAGTGGCCAGAGCAGGACGTGGCGGTAATGGCGGACCAGGCCCGGGTCACCGGACGTATCGGCGCTCATGATCGGGTGCATCTCCGAAGGGCAGGCAGTCCCGTGGTTCTACACGCAAAACCCGATTCCGGCTGTTGCAGGCGTGATGGCCGTCACGAGGCAGAGGGTCGTGCCGGACCGCCGTCGGGCTGTCGGCCCGCGTGGCAGCCAGCGAAGCTGTGTCGTGCAGGGCGGTTTCGCTTTCTCGCCTTGTGCGTGTCCGGTTGGCGAGGCCGGATCAGGCGGGTTCGGCAGGCGCCACGCGTTGCAAGCTCTGCGCGAAATACCTGCCGAACATCCGTGCCGTCTTTACGTCACCGGGCGCGAACGTGTCCGCAGGCGAACCATGCCCCGCCTGCGCCATCAGGCCCGACCAGGAACCCAGCCGGTTCGCCGCTTCCTCGTAGGGCACGCCGCTGTGTTGCTCGGGGAGGATCGGGTTACCGACCCAGAGCATCCCGTGCTGCATGGCGAAGATGAAGAGCGAGAGCAGGGTGGATTGCTTGTCGCCGGCGGGGAGCGATGACACGGTGAAGCCCGCAGCCAGGCGGCCCTTGAGTTGCTGCGTGCGCCAGAGGCGACCCGTGGCGTCCATGAAGGATTTGAAAGGCCCGGAGACGCCACCGAGGTAGGTCGGCGAGCCGAGGATGATGCCGTCGTAGGCGATGAGATCGTCGGGCCTGCGGGCCATGTCTTCGGCCCTGAGCAACTGCGCCTCGACCTGTGGGACTTCGGATGCGCCGGACACGATATGGCGCGCGATGAATTCGGTGTGTCCGTGGGCACTGTGGTGGATGACGGCAAGCTTTTGCATGGTGGGCTCCGGGCGGTTGGACTTGCTGCCGGGCGGGTCTGGAGCGCCGCCGGTTTTTGGATCGATTGGATGTCGTGCAGTGGCGCAGATGCGTGCCGGGGCGTTCAGGACGCCAGCCACACCAGGGCGGCGGCCGAGAGGAACAGACCGAGCCCGAACACCGCATGGTTGGCGAGACTGCGCAGGCCATTGCGCAAGGGCGTGGGCGTCTTCATCGCTGCAAAGCCGGCGCCCATCGCGGGCTGCATCACGAAGAGCGGGGCCGCGACGGTTGCGATGCCGAAGACGAGCGCGGGGAGGGCGCTGGGTTGTCGCAACCATGTGCTGCCACACAAGACGACCAGCAACCCTGCGTAGGCGATACCCGTCGCGTAGTGGACCATCCAGCCCAAGGCCAGCTCGCCCGGCACCTGCGGCGCCTTTGCGATTGCGGCATGCACGAAGCGCCCGTGCCTGAAATGCCCGACCCAACGCCCGATGAGCGCAAAGCTGCTCACCGGCACGCCGAGGCGCTTGAGCAGGACGAGCCACAAATCCATCACGGCGGTGGCGCCCGCGCCGATGAGCACGATGGGGGCGATATCAGCGGCAGAGAGCATGGCGAAACTCCTCGATCGGGTTGACGCATGAAGCGCATGCATCCACTCTAGAAGTTGAAGTCAACTTCAAGTCAAGGCCCGTCGATGGATATCTCGGAAGTCGCCAAGCGCTCGGGCGTTGCCGCCTCCGCACTGCGCCACTACGAGCGCATGGGCCTCATCCGTTCGCTCGCCCGCGAAGGCGGCCGCCGCCGTTTCGCGCCCACGGTGCTGGACCAGCTCTCGCTGATCGCGCTCGGCCAGGCTGCCGGCTTCTCGCTGGACGAGATCCGCACGATGTTCACGCCGGAGGGCGAAACCAACATCGACCGCGCGATGCTCGCGACCAAGGCGGACGAGATCGACCAGGTGGTCAAACGCCTGCGCGCGATGAGCCGCGGCCTGCGCCACGCCGCCGTCTGCCCCGCGCCGAGCCATGCGGAATGCCCGACCTTCCAGCGGCTGTTGAAGGCGGCGTCAGCGGGCGCGCTGGAGGAAGGCGCGCGGAATTTCCGCCCGAGGAAAAAAACCGGAACGCCATCCGGAAGCTGAGCGCGCTTGCCAGCAAGGTTGGCGCAGGGGCTCGGCGGCATCACGCTGCTTCGTCAGCCCGGCAAGAGGAATCCCCGACGCATCTGAGTACCTGCCATCGATCTTGCTGGCCTGCGTGGCTTCCCCGCGTGGCGGATGGTCAATGAGCGGAGCCCTGTTGGACGCGAGACGCCCGGCGCACGCGGCCGGGGGTAAGCCACCGCGCCGTGCCGGTATCCACAGCATTGCCGCCTGCAGTCAAGCCAGGGGCGCATTCTGAAGTGGGGTTCTTGCCTTCGCGTCCAGCCGACCCGTGGCACCCATGGTCATCCCTTCCCCCTTTTCCGGGCGCGCCTCGTCCAGGCCTACGTATCCACCAGGAATGATCGGTGGCAGAGCGGGTGACCTGGCTCGTGGCAGCGGGTGGCCGTCGCACCGCGCACCTTGCGCCTCAGCGCGCCGCCGCGGCTGCGAGCAGCAGGCCAGGGATCGAGGTGTCCAGGGCGCGCTCCAGCAGCCAGTGGCCGGCGAGCACCGCGATCAGCAGCGAGCCGGCCGGAAGCAGCACGCGCGCATAGGCCTTGCGCGTTCGCAGTGCGAAGCTAAGCGGCAGGACCACCGCGACGACCGCGAGCTGGCCCAGCTCCACGCCGAGATTGAAGCCCAGCAAGGCCAGCGCGAGACGCCCGCCCGGCAGGCCGATTTCCGCGAGGACGCTGGCGAAGCCGAAACCGTGGATGAGGCCGAAGCCGAAGGCCGCGACCCAGCGCCGTTCCCCGAGGAAGGGGCGCAGGTTGTTGAGCGCAGCACAGAGGACCGAAAGTGCAATCGCGGACTCGACCAAGCGGGACGGCAGGCTCACCCAGCCCAGGGCGGCCGGCGCCAGGGTGAGCGAGTGCGCGATGGTGAACGCGGTGACCGTTTTCGCCACGTCGGTGGCCGCCGCGCGCAGGCGCGTCTGCGGCTGCCAGCCCGCAGCCCGCCATACCAGCACCGCCGGTAACAGCAGCGAGATGAGGAAGAGCATGTGGTCGTAGCCGGTCCAGATGTGCAGCACGCCCTGGCGGAGGAAGTCGCCCAGCAACTGCAGCGCAGGACGCGTGCCGATCTCCTGTGTCGCGGTGTCGGGCCCGAATACGCGCGACTGCGCGACGCCGTCCACCCGCAGCTCGGCGAGGCCGCGGTGCTGGCGATCGATGTCGAAGAGCAGGTGGTAGTCCACCGTGAGCGGGCTCGCGGCGCGGGGGCAGCGGCCGGCGAGTTCCAGCGCGGCATAGGTGCCATCCACATGGCGGGCGAGCCGCAGCGTGCCCGGCTCCAGCGTGCAGGCCATGCCACCGGTCGAGAGCCGCAGTCGCGCACCGGCGTAGGCTGCGATGGCCGCCTGCTGCCGGCGCACTTCGCCCCAGCTCAGGCGGCCATCCTGGTCACGGTCCAGGCCCACGGCTTCTTCCAGGTCGCGCAGGGCGATGTCCCAGCGCCCCTGGACCTGCGGGCCTTGCACGTCCAGCCACAGAAGGCTGTCGCTCGCCTTGTGCGCCCAGGCGGGCAGGGTGCAGCAGGCCAAGAGAAGAACGAGGAGACGGCGCATGATCAGGCTCCCAGGCGATGTGCCAGCGTGGCGAGCGCGGCGTCCTCGATGCGCGTGTCGTGCATCCAGTCCAGCACAGCCCGTGCGGCGCCAGGCTCTTGCGCGGCAAAGGCGGCCTCCAGCAGCACGCGTGCGTCCGCCGGCTCGCGCTGCACGGACCAGTTGCGTTGGGCGAGTTCGAGCGCGCCTCGGGCGTCACCGAGGAGGCGCAGGCGGAAACGCGATTCCTCGCGCAAATGCAGCGCCTCGCCACGGGCGCGCGCCGCATCGAAACGCGCGGCAAGTGCAGCCGTCCAGCCTGCTCCGGCCGCCGCGCCCGTGGCGTGTGCCGCTTCCGCGAGGCGCAGCAGCAGCGGATCGGCGCGTTCGCCGTCGGCGAGCAACTCCAGGACTACCGCCGGTTCATGTGCGTCGAGCAGGAAGTCGGCATAGGCGGCGCGCGTGTAGCTGTCGGGCGTGGCGTCAAGCGCCGCCTGGAACCAGTGCCGTGCGTCCGCGGTGCGGCCCAGCCGGCTGGCTAGTTCGGCGAGCGAGACGAGCAGCGGGCCGCGTTCCCAGTCGGCAGCCAGCGCCACGCGCTGCGTCAGGCTGCGATAGGCGCGTGCGCCCTCGCCGGTGAGTCCGTCGACGACGGCGAGGCAGGCGAGGCCGTAGCCCGGGTCGAGCAGATTGGCGAGGCGGGTACAGGCAACGCGGGCATCGGCGTAGCGGCCGCGCGCCTGGGCGATGGCCAAGCGCGTGAGCCAGGCCTGTGGATCGCGCGGCGCCTGCTGGAGGGCGCGCTGCAGTAGTGCTTCGGCCGCATCGAAGCGGTGTGCGCTCTGCAGCACGGTGGCCTGGAGTATCAGCAGCGCGGGCTCGGGGCGGCGTTCCAGCCAGGGCGTGAGCAGCGCCTCGGCATGACCCAGGTAGCGCGGATCGGCGTTGCGGCGGGCGAGTTCGATATTGGCCTGCGCGAGCGCTTGCACGAGCGCCAGGTCGTCCGGCTGGAGACTCAGACGTTGGCGCAGGTGCTTGATGCGGAGCACGGCAGGGTCGCCGGGCGCGGCGAGCGTCTCGACGATCTGCTTGTCGTCCGACGGCAGGAAGGTCTCGCTCCGGGCCTGTGCAATGCGCGGCAGTGCGAGCGCGAGCAGGGTTGCGAAAAGGACTGCGAGCGGCAGCGCCTGGGCGGCCGGTGTGTTGCGGGGCCTGGGTAGGGTAATTAGTCCTGCACGGGGAGCGATACGGTGCATGGCGCGAGGCATGGCGGGTCTCCTCTCGTGGGCGGGACTGTGCGGAACAGTCCCGCCCACGTCTTCACTGGAGCGTGGTGGGCTCGGCGTCCTCGGGCTGGGTGAGGGCGAGGGTGTCGATGTCGATCGGCTCGCCGTCCTCGGAGCTGTGGGCGGCGGATTCGGCAACCTGGTCGGTGAAGGCGTCGCCACTGCCGACGGGCCCGGGTGGCGGCGGTGGTGCCATGCCGCCGCCGTCACCGCCTCCACCGCCGCAGGCACTGAGCAGGAGCAGCAGCATGAGAAGGGGAGTACGTCTTCCTTTGTGACTCATGACGCCTCCCTATCGCGCGGCGTTGAAGGGCGAGCCGGGCAGCGGATCGCGCAGGTAGGGGAAGCCCGCGTCGAACTGGCTGTCGTTCACGAGCGCACCGTCGGTGAAGTCGATCGCGCCAGCAGGCGCATCCGCGGGCGTGCAGCCCAGGCTGAGCACGCACAGACGACCCATGGCGACGCGCAGTTCGATATCGACTACGTCATCGCCCGGGCGGCGGCCGTTGGGGAAGCCTGCCGTATCGCCCCCGATCACACCCAGGCGTTTTTGCGTACCGCGCGCGACCGGCGCGATGCTGGTGTTGAGCCGCAGCATCTCCGCGGCGGTCACATGCGCGGGCTGGTTGAGGCCCGGAACGCCGGTGAGGAAGGCGGTGACGAGATCATTGCGAGGGAAGTTGGTAGGCGCCCTTACCCCTGCGCTGCCGAACAGGATCTCCAGCAGGGCAGGCAAGGTGGGGTTGGTGACGTAGGTGGCGAACTGGGCGTCATCGGCTGGCTTGCTGGCGTTGAAGCGGTCCTTGTCCTTAAGGCCGATCACCACTTCGTTGACCAGCGGCATGCCCAGGCGCGAGACCTGGCTCCATGCACCGCCTTCCTTGGATGCCGGAATGCCGTGGTCACCGGGATGCGGGTTGAGCAGGCGCGCCTGGCGCAGGCTGGCGGTGGTCCAGGCGCCGATGACCGGATCGCTGCCGCGCGTGAGGCAGGCGATAGGGACTTCCAGCGCGATGCTGGTGATGTTCTTGTCGGCGATGGTATTGAGCCCCTTGTCCTCCGCGCCAGGATCGAACGCCGTGGCGGGCGCCTGGATATTCACCAGGTCGAAGGTCTCGCCCAGGTTCACGCCGAAGCCTTCGCGGCGCTGCCCGACGAAGACACGCCCGGGCGCGCTGCAGCCTGGGATGTTCACCGCGTAGCGGTGCTTGGCGGCGTAGCCGGGGTAGTCCGGAATCGACTTGTTGCCGATGTTGTCCACCGGCTTGTCGAAGCGGGTGGAACCATCCGCCGCGTTGCTCAGGAGGCCGCGCGTACCGCGCCGGCGGTCGCCGCGCACCACGGTCACGTCGTAGGTCTCGCGCACGTTCAGGACGTCGGGATTGACTGCGCTGATGCCGCCGATGTTGATCAGGGGCACCGAGACCTGCTGGTTGCCCACGGGCACCTTGAGATCCTTCTGCGCGTTGTTGAAGCGGAACTGGAAGCTGATGTCCTCGCGCGCATCGCCATCGTTGTCGATGTGGATCTCGTACAGCGCGTCCGGATCCAGCGCGAAGTAGTTCGGCCCGCCATAGGCGTCCTGCAAGGGGCTGTAGTTGGCGATGAAGGTGACGCTGTCGCCGTGGCCCGGCTCATAGGAGCGGAACATGTAGAAATCGGTGCCGTCGACCTTGGGCAGACGTGTGATGAAAGGCGCCTCGCGGTGGCTGGACGCCAAGGCCGTACTGCCGGGGACAAGGGCGAAGGTGCTCAGGCCGACGGCGGCCAGGGCGATCGCCAGGGGTTTGCAAGTCATGATGGGTCTCCTGGGGTGGGTGGAGCGGGACTGCAAGCCCTGATACGCAGCAGCTTCGTGTTTGGATGCAGTGACAGATGTGCGCGGGCCGCGGCTGTGGAATCATCTGTGGCACATCCGCCACGGAGGCCGGCATGACCGATCCTGCCCAGCTTGCAGACCTGCTCTCGCGCACTGGTCGTGGCGACGAGGCCGCCTTCGCTGCGCTCTACCGCTGCACCTCCGCGAAACTGTTCGGCGTCGCCGTGCGTACATTGGGTCGACGCGACTGGGCGGAGGAGGTCCTGCAGGACTGCTTCGTCAAGATCTGGCAGCACGCGGCCGAATACGGCGCGGACCGCAGCCAGCCGCTGACCTGGCTCACCAGCATCGTGCGCAACCGCTGCATCGACTGGCTGCGCCGCCCGCGCGAGGAGGCCTTGCCCGAGGACGAGGAAGGCCTGCCACTGGTCGAGCTCACTGACGAAAGGCCGGGCCCGCTGATGCAACTGCTGGACACCGAAGATGCCGCCTGGCTCGCTCGTTGCCTGGAAAAGCTCGCTGCACGCGAGCGCCAGAGCATTGCCCTGGCCTTCTTCTACGGGCTGAGCCATTCGGAACTCTCTGCTCAGCTGGCGCAGCCGCTGGGCACGGTCAAGACCTGGATCCGCCGCGGGCTGGACCGGCTCAAGGAATGCTTGGCGCTATGAATCTCCTCGACCCGGAACGCCTAGACCGCCTTGCCGCCGAGTACGTGCTGGGCACTCTGCGCGGGCTCGCGCGCAAGCGCTTCGAGCGCACGCTGGCCGAGCATGGCGTCGCCCGCGTACACGTGCGCGAGTGGGAGGAACGGCTGGGACAGCTCGCCGCGGCCGTGCCCGAGATTGCCCCGCCGGCACGGGTGTGGCGCGCGATCGAAGGCCGCCTCGCTGCCGAGCGCAAGCGCGGCGTTGCGGCGGTACCTGCGCGACCGGTCGGCGGCTGGCGTGCCCTTGCGCTCGGCATGTCTGCAATCGTCGCGGCGTTCGCCGTCTATGTCGGAGTCATGCCGGGGCCGCAGCCCGAACCGGGCCGCAGCTATGTCGTCGTGCTGGCGGGCACGGACCTCAAACCCGTCATGCTGGCCGAAGCGGATCCGGAAACCGGAGTGCTGTCGGTGCGCATCCTCGCCGCAAGACCTGTCGCCGCCGATCGCAGCCTTGAGCTGTGGGGCCTGCCGAAAGACGGCAGGCCGCGTTCGTATGGCCTGCTGCCGGCTTCCGGCGTGATCTCGCTGCGTCCGGGAACTTCGCTGGACTCCGCGCTCGCAGATATCTCCGCACTCGCCGTCAGCCTGGAGCCGCGCGGCGGCTCCCCGACCGGGCAGCCGACGGGGCCGGTGCTCTATACCGGGGAACTGGTGAAGCCGGTCGGGCAGGCGCTGTAGTGCGGTTCTCTGCTTTTCGCGTGCAGCCGCACGCGTCGAATCCGCTCTCCGTCCGGTTTCGATAAGGTGCAGCGGGAACGCGTACCGACGGGTTACGCTACGTCCTGTAAGGAGCCATCAGGCTTTGGGGCGAATTCTCTTTGGGTACTCAGGAAGCATGCATCGATTTTTGATCGCGCTCTGTCTCGCAGCTTGCTCGACCATCGCCTCCGGCATGACCAAGGGCGAGCGCCAGGAATTCCTCGACGCCATCCGACCGCAGGCAACGCGTGAAGCGGGCCAGCCGGTGCGCTTCAGGGCGGACAGGCTCAACGTGGACGGGGACTGGGCGGTGCTCGTCGGCGAGCTGATGGCCGTGGAGGGCAAGACCCTCGATTGGGAGAAGGCGCGGGACTGCGATCCCAATCTGGACAAGATGCTATGGGTCGTCGCGCAGAAGCGGCCGGAAGGTTGGCGCGTGGTCGAGATGGAAATCTGCGCGTCCGAGCCGCCTTATTGGTACCTGGAGCCCAAGCTCGCGTTCGCCCGTCCGTGCGGCATCTATGCCGGTCTGGAAACGGGCGGCGAACAAACGCCGGAGCAACAGTGCAAAGCCTACAAGACCCGCAAGAGCCGGGCGAAGTGATCAACGCGACCAAGGCCAGTCCTGCCGACCGCATTCGATCTGATGCAGCGTCCCGTGCCTGCTGGCGCGCGCAAAAAAGGAGAACCATGAAAGTCCTCGGCGATATCGCTTCCGGCAACTGCTACAAGGTCAAGCTTGTTCTGGAGCAGCTGGGCATCGCGCATGAGTGGGTGCATGTCGACATCCTCCGTGGCGATACGCACACGGTCGAGTTCCTGCGTGCGAATCCGAACGGGAAGATTCCGGTCCTGTTGCTGGTCAGCGGCGAGGCGTTGTCGGAGTCCAACGCGATCATCAACTATCTGGCCGAAGGCTCGCCCCTGTTGCCAACTGACAGGCTCGCGCGGGCACGCGTGCTGGAGTGGCAGTTCTTCGAGCAGTACAGCCACGAGCCCTACATCGCTGTGGCGCGCTACATCAATCGCTACCTCGGCATGCCCGAGGACAAGCGCGCCGAGTTCGAGTCCAAGCAGGCGGGCGGCCTCAAGGCGCTGGGCGTGATGGAGCAGCAGTTGAACAGGACGCCCTTCCTCGTCGGCGAGCACTACACCATCGCGGACGTCTCGCTCTATGCCTACACCCATGTGGCGCATGAAGGCGGCTTCGAGCTCGCCGCGTTCCCTGCGGTAAGCGCCTGGTTGGAACGCGTGCGGCAGCAGCAAGGCCATGTCACGATGGCGCAGTTCCTCCAGGCTGCCGGATGAAGGATTACCTGTTGGTCGCCATCTCGGCGGTCTTTGTCGTCATCGGCTGCATCCTGCTGCCCAGGGACCCGGATGCCGCGATCGTCGCGCTCGCGATGTTCGGGCCTTGCCTGGTCTTCTTCTCGTACACGATCCTGCGTCGGCATCGACGCAGGCATGCGGGGCCCATGGCTGCACAGGTGGTGGGCGGAACGCCGATCCGGCCTCTGCGTGGGCGCGCCCTCATGCTCGGCGCGGGTCTGCTCGCGCTGGGTGTGGTGCTCGCGACACATGGCGCGGGTGCGGGCCCGGTGTTCGTGTGGCTGAGCTGGTTCATCGCGGGCGTGGGGGCGGTCTTCTCCGTGCTGGTCCTGCTTGGTGTGCTGCCCGCCGGCTATCTGCAGTTCGATCCGGATGCGCTTGTCGTCGGCACGACGCGCGAGCAGGCGCGTGTGCCCTGGAGCGCGATCTCGGCGATGGCTGAGGCGGAGTATCACCACAATCCCGCGGTGTTCATCTGGGTGGCCGACGTGGATGCCGTGATGGTGCAGCCCGAGACGCGCAGGGTGCGCGTGCTCAAGCGCATAGCCTCGTCCCAGGCCTGGATGGGCGCGGATTTCGTGATCCTCTGTTCGCAGTACGGCGTGGAGGCGAGTGTGGTGCTCGCGGCGCTGCAGCGTTACGCGTCCGAACCTGCGGCGCGCGACGAGCTGACCCCGCGCGAGCAGATCGCGCAGGCCTGAGACGCGCGGCCGCTCGGGGCGTTTTTCCGGGAAGACGGGCTGATTCGCAGGACGACTAGTCCGCCTTCGCGAAGCCCTGGCGGATCAAGGTTCGCGCGACCCGGTGGCTGGCTGGCCGCCTGCGGCGTCGCCGTCGCGGGCGCGATCGGCAACCCGCAATTCGAGATGCGCGCTGCCGATGTCGAGACCCGCCGCTTCGGCCTGCCGTGCCAGTTCGCGCAGCTTGCGGTGCAGGGTGCGTTCGCGCGTGTTCTCGGCGTGCCAGTCCTCGCGGATGGCCAGTGTCACGGCGATGGCCATCAGCAGCAACACCATCGAGAAGGGCAGCGCGAACACGATGGTGGCCGATTGCACCGCCTGGATGCCGCCAGCCTGCAAGAGACATAGCGCGATGCCTGCGACCAGGATGCCCCAGATGATCTTCACGCGGGCGGGCGGGTCGAGGTCGCCCTCGGTGCTCATGGTGCCGAGCACGAGCGTCGCCGAATCGCCTGAGGTCACGAAGAAGACGAAGACGAGGATGGTGGCGGTGACCGAGAGCAGGACACTGGCCGGCATCGCCTCGAACATGACGAAGAGCGTTGTCGAGGCGTCGTTCTTCAAGGCTTGTGCGAGCGGCACGTTGTGGAAGATCTCGAGGTTGAGCGCCGTGGCACCGAAGACCGAGAACCACACGAAGCTCACCAGGGTGGGCGCCAGCACGACGCCGAAGATGAATTCCCGAATGGTCCGGCCGCGCGAGACACGCGCGATGAACATGCCGACGAAGGGCGACCACGACAGCCACCAGGCCCAGTAGAAGATGGTCCAGTCGGCCACCCAGGTGCTGGTGCGAAACGGCGTCATGCGCAGGCTCATGCGCACGAACTCCGAGATGTAGGCGCCCAGCGTGGTGGTGAGTGTGTCGATGATCGCGATGCTGGGGCCCAGCAGGAATACGGCCAGTGCGAGCAGGGCGGCGAGCACGAGGTTGGCGGTCGATAGCCACTTGACTCCGCGCTCCACGCCGGTGACCGCGGAGGTCAGGAACAGCACCGTGGTCACGGCGATAATGAGCGACTGGTTCAGCGTGTTGATCGGCATGCCGAAGGCCGCGTTCAGTCCACCGTTGATCTGCGTCGCGCCCACGCCCAACGACGCCGCGACACCGAAGGTGGTGGCCACGGTGGCGAGGATGTTGAAGGCGGGCGAGAGGCGTTGCACCAGCTTCCAGTGCAGCGAGCCGGTGACCGCGCCGACCAGGGGCTTGGTCTTGCGCCGGAAACTGAAGAAGGCGATGGCGAGCCCTACGACGCCGTAGATGGCCCAGGGATGGAAGCCCCAGTGAAAGAAGGTGTAGCGCATCGCCGCCTGCGCCGCTTCGGGCGTGCCGGGCGCAATGCCGCCGGGCGGGTTGCCGAAGTGCGATACGGGCTCGGCGACACCGAAGAAAACCAGCCCGATACCCATGCCTGCCGCGAAAAGCATGGCGAACCAGGCGTGCAGGGAGAACTCCGGCTCGTCGTCCTCATCGCCGAGCTTGAGGTCGCCGTAGCGGCTCAGGGCAAGGTACAGCGCCAGGACCACCAGTCCGAGCACCAGCCACAGGTAGAACCAGCCGAAACCGTGGGTGATGCGGGCGAGTGCGTCGCTGAAGAAGCTGCTCAGCGTCGTCGGGGACAGCAGTCCCCAGATGACCACCGCGGCAATCAGGCCCGCCGAAACGATGAGTTGCATCGTCCTCTCCCCATGGCGTCGATCGCGGCGAACCGAGCGGAACGCCATCCGCACATGGGAGCAGATACGCGCGGCGGCGGGAAGGCTTTTCGGGGCCGGGTGTGCGTTTTGGCCGACAGATATCTGGCGGCTTTTCTTCCGCGACGCGCTAGAAGCAATCCCGCTGCGTATCCACCGATCCGTCGCCGAAGAGGCGATCGCGTAGGGAGACGCTGCGCGACACGCCGTCGCAGACCCACTTCGCCTGTTCCGCACGCACGCTCGCGGCGCGGGTGAGTTCGGCCGTGTCGTCGTAGAAGGGTTTGTCCGCAACGGGCAGCCCGATGGCGCGGGCTTCCTCGACGAGGATCTGCAGGTATTCGGTGGCGTGCTCGGCGGTGTAGAGGTTGGTGTCGTGGAAGGTGGCGACCACGGGGATGACGCCATCCACTACCGGCATCCTGCCGGCGGCGCGCTGCGCGGCGACGAGCTCGAGTTCGTGGTGCAGGTGGCTGCGGCGGCGCAGGCTGACGATCCAGCCGTAGATCTTGCCGTCGTTGGCGGAAAGGTCGGTCAGCACCATCTCCAGGCCCAGGCGACGATACACATCGAGGGTGGCCGGCGTGTAGGACCAGTTGGGCGGACGCACCAGGGTGGCGGGGCGCTCGCAGGTTTCGGCGATGTGCGCCTTGGCCCGTTCCAGCGTGCGCACGAGTTCTTCCTCGCTCATGCGGGTGTGCGAGACGTGGCCGCGCACATGGCCCGAATGCACGGCCAGCACATGGCCGCCTTCGCAGGTCTCGCGCATCATCGCGCTCCCGGCCTCGCTGCCACCGCGGATCGGATGCTCCGTCTGCATGAAGAACACCGCCTTGATGCCAGGCAACACCGGGTTGTCCTTGAGCTGGCGCTGGATCAGCCGGGTGTGCGAGCCGGGTTCGGGCGTGGGGCCGTCGTCGAAACTCAGCAGGAAACGGACCGGCGCTTCGCTCGGGCTCGGGGCCGCGTGGACCTCGCCGGCGACGAGCGTGATGCAGGCGAGAAAGACGGATGACAGAAGACTGCGCATTGAGGACAGGCCGTTGCGGGGAGCGCGGAAGGTAAACGCAAAACGCGCCGCCCGCCAATTCCGGGCGGGTGACGCGTTCTGGCGACAGCCTGTGCGCGGGCCTTGGGGCGGAAGCCTCAGTGCGCCGCGCGCTGGCCGTGGCGGATCAGCCGAGCTTGAGGCAGTTGCCGTCCTTGGCGAGACCCGGCGCCCAACGGATGTTGGCGATGGCGGCCGAGAAGGCGTGACGGCTCTGGATGAAGAAGGGGATGTCGATCGCGGTGAAGTCCGCGCCCGCGGCATCGAAGGACGCGAGCGGCAGCATCACTGTGTGCTTGATGCCGGCCTTGAGCGTCTTGAGCGAGCCCGAGATGTCGAAGCAGGCGCCGCCCTTGGCTGCGTTGCCGATACCGACCAGCACGGGACCCTTGGGCAGTTCGTTCATCACGATGTCGAAGGCCAGCGCGCCTTCGGAGCGCACGTAGCCGTCCTGGCGCAGCGCACTCGCGGCACGCGCGATGAAGGTGGCAGGCTTGCCGCCCTTCCAGTCGATGCGCTTGGCATCCTGCTGCACGTTCACCTGCACCGTGCTCATGTGCGCGGCGGGGTGCTCGTACTCGATGTTCAGGTCGGCACCGATCATGTGCTCGACGCCTTCTTCCGGCGTGCCGAAATAGACGCGGTAGGGCGCCTTGCTCACCTGGCGGAAGATCTCCACGTCCGGCAGGCGCACATGGCGCTTGGCCGACACGGTCTCGTCCAGCGTGCCCAGGGTGCAGGTGTCCTTCACCGAGAGGCCGAAGCCGTAGGCGAACAGCGGGTCGTACTTCTTGTCGCCGACGTTGAGCGCGACCTGCTCGGCCCGCTTGGGCCAGGAGTAGGAGAGGCGACCGGTGAAGTCGTGGGCGACTGCGCCCTTCTTGTCGCGGAAGAGTAGATCGGAGACGCCCTTGCCTTCGCTGCCCGGCAGCCAGGCGACGACGAAGGCGTCGGAGCGGTTGAGTTCACGGTTCGCCCACACCACGCGGCCGGTGATCAGCACGGTGACGACCGGGACGCCCTTGCCGCTCACCGCCTCGATGACGGCGAGGTCTTCGGGGTAGCGCGCGGAGTGGTCCAGGTCGCCGTCTTCGCCGAGGTCGCCCACGCCTTCGGCGTAGGGCGTCTCGCCGATGATCGCGATCACTGCGTCGAACTTGCTCACGTCCACGCCGGCGGCGTCTTCGCTGAACGTGACGTTCTTCTTGCCGACGCTGTCGATGATGCCGTCGAGAATGCTGTCGGCATTGGGGAAGTCGGCGTTGGTGTTGGTGGTGCCCTGCCAGGTGAGCGACCAGCCGGCGGTCTGGATGCCCAGGTCGTTGGCGGCCTTGCCGACCACCAGCACCTTCTTGTCACGCGCGAGCGGCAGCACCCCGCCCTTGTTCTTGAGCAGCACCAGACTCTTGCGCACCGCCTCGCGGGCGAGGTCGCGGAAGAGCATGGACTTCATCTGGCCCGCGCCTTCGCGCTTGGCCGGACGCGGCAGCTCGAACACGCCGGCGCGCAGCTTCACGCGCAGGATGCGGGTCACTGCGTCGTCGATGCGGCTCATCGGGATCTCGCCCGAGCGCACTTGCTCGAGCGTGTTGGTGATGAACTCGCGCCACTCCGTGGGCACCATCACCATGTCGATGCCGGCCTTGATGGAATTCGCGCAGCGGAAGTTGGTGTCGCCCTTGACCTGGCCCACGCCGTTCCAGTCGGAGACCACCAGGCCGTCGAAGCCCATCTTCCCCTTGAGCACCGTGGTGAGCAGGTAGTGGCTGCCGTGGATCTTGCCTTCGCGGATGCCGAGCTTTTCGTTGGTCCAGCTGTTGAAGGTCGCCATCACGGTCTGCACGCCGGCCGCCAGCGCGGTGTAGTAGCCCTGAGCGTGGCGGTTGATCAGCTCGGCCTCGGACACGTCGTTGATGCCCTGGTCCTTGCCGCCGCGGGTGCCGCCGTCGCCGAGGAAGTGCTTGGCGCAACCGATCACGCGCACCGGGCGGGTGAAGTCATTGCCCTGCAGGCCGTTCACGATCGGTGCTGCGAACTCACGCACGATCGCGGCGTCTTCCGAGTAGCCCTCGTAGGTCCGGCCCCAGCGGTCGTCGCGCACCACCGCCAGCGTCGGCGCGAAGGTCCAGTCGATGCCGGTGGCCCAGACCTGGCGCGCGGTCGCTTCGGCGATGCGCTCGATCAGGTCCGCGTCGCGGGTGGCGCCCAGGCCGATGTTGTGCTGGAAGAGCGTCGCGCCGAAGACGTTGCCGTGGCCATGCACCGCGTCCGTGCCCCAGATGATGGGGATCTGGACCTTGGCGTCGGTGGTGATGGAGGCTTCCCAGAAAGCGTCCGCCGTCGCGACCCAGTCGCCCACCGTGGCCTGCTTGTTGTTGCCCGGCCAGCCGCCGCCGCCATTGAGCACCGAGCCGATGTAGTGCTTGCGCACTTCTTCGGGCGAAATGCTGCGGATGTCGGGCTGCGTCATCTGGCCGACCTTCTGCTCCAGCGTCATGCCGGCCACGATCCCGGCGATGCGTGCCTCGATCGCAGGGTCGGTCTTGATGCTGCTTTCGATGCGGGGCCAGTCGGCGTAGTGGGGGAGTTCGGGGGCAGAGACGTCGGGCTTGGTCATGGTGTGAAAAGTCGTGCAGAAGATTGCGCGCGAAGGGCGCGCAGTAGAATCGGAAGCCTCGCATTATCGCAATGGACGCTTACCGTCGTGCGAACCTCGATTGCTCTTCTTGCCACGGCCTTGTGCACCGCCTGCTCGGTCTCACCGTCGTATTACTGGCAGGCGGCGGGCGGCCAGATCGAGCTTCTGCGCGCGGCGCAGCCCATCGCCGAGATCGAGGCGAATCCTGACACGCCCGAGGCGCTACGCCAGCGCCTGGCCCTGGTGCAGCAATTGCGCCGCTTCGCCTCTGACGAGCTGGGGCTCGCCGCCAGCCGCGGTTTCGACCGCTATGCCGACCTCAAGCGCCCGTACGTGCTGTGGAATGTCTTCGCGGCGCCGGCGCTGTCGAACCAGTCCAAGGAATGGTGCGTGCCGGTGGCGGGTTGCGTGGGCTATCTCGGCTACTTCTCGCTCGACGATGCGAAGGCCCAGGCCGCGAGCCTCAAGGCCGAGGGCATGGATGTCTACGTCGGCGGTGTGCCTGCCTATTCCACCCTGGGCTGGTTCTCCGACCCGGTGCTCAGCACCTATGTCCAGTGGCCGGAGCTGGAGCTCGCACGCCTGATCTTCCATGAGCTGGCGCATCAGGTCGTCTATGTGAAGGGCGATACCGAATTCAACGAGTCCTTCGCGGTGGCGGTGGAGCAGGCGGGTCTCAGGCGCTGGGCCGGTCAGGCGGACAAGGCTGCCCTGTTGCCGGAGTTCGAGCGCAGCCGCATGGTGCGCAGCGATTTCGCCGAACTGGTGCTGCAGACCCGAGGCGAGTTGCAGAAGCTCTATGCCGAGCCCCTGCCCGAGGCCGAAAAACGCGAACGCAAGGCCAGCCTGATCGCGCAGATGCAGGTGCGCTACCGCCAGATGCGCGACGAGCAGTGGCAGGGCTTCAACGGCTACGACCGCTGGTTCGCCCAGGACATCAACAACGCGCAGCTCAACTCGGTGGGCTTCTACAGCCGCTGGGTGCCGGCATTCCAGGCGCTGCTGGCACGCGAGGGCGACGACCTGCCGCGCTTCTATGCCGCGGTGAAGCTGCTTGCCCAGCAAACCGAAGCGCAGCGCCATCGCAGCCTGCTCGCGCTGGAAGGGCCCGAGCCTGCGACCGGGGGCCTGGCGCGCGTCGACTGAGGCTGCGGCTGCGCGGGGCTGCCATCGCGCTCAGGCACAATGACGCCTTTGCCGCCCGAACTACGCACTGCCATGGACAACGCTCTCCCCCCCGATCCGCTTCTCGAACTCGCGCCCCGCGACGCCCAACTGCAGGCGGCACGCCTCGCACAGGAAGCCTTTGCGGCCGCCTTCCGCCTCGGCGCGGAAGGCGCTGCCGAACAGCGCCGGCGCGACACGGTGCAGACCCTGGCTCGCCATCTGCGCGACTGGGTGGATCTCTCCTCGCACGAGGGCATGCTGCTGCGCCGCGCGCTGCTGCTGACCGGCCTGGACCAGTGGGGTCTCGCCTTCAGCCAGGCCTTCGGTGCGGGCGCGCTGCTGGGCGTGTCCGAACTGATCGGCGAACTGCGCGACGAACTCGGCTTCGAGGACGAGGCGCTGTGCCAGCGCTTCTTCTCGCGCATCCGCAGCGAGGAAGCTGCGGCCCTGGACTTCAAGATCGAGCTGCGTCGCGGCATCCACATCGCGCTCTGGCATTCGATGATCGCCTCCACCGAGCGTGACGAGGCCTTCGAACTCGCCCGCGTGCTCGGCGGTCTCCTGCTCGGCCTGACCCGCGAGATGCCCGAGCTGGGCTGGCGCCTGATCGCCGATACGCTGGCCACGGTCCAGATCCAGTGCATCGCCCAGTCGCTCGCGGCGGAAGGCCTGGCGCGCGACACCACGATCGAACTCTTCTCCGCCCTGAGCAACGATCTGGGCGAGGCGACCGCGGCGCAGGTGATGGCGCAGGCGGCGCAGGCCGTCGTGTCCTGGCGCGAAGCGCAGGCGACGCGGCGTCACTGATCGGGCTGTGGCCCAAAGAAAAACGGCGCCTTCCGGCGCCGTTTTTCTTTGCTTCGCGTGAATCGCGTAGTGTCGGCCACGAGGTTCCGCAACTGCCATCTCCGGGGATTCGGCTGGGCCACGCGCCGCGCGAACCTGCCTGTGGCGCGGATGTTCCGTGGCAGGAGCCGCGCGATCTCAGCGCATCTCGTAGCCGCGCGCGTCCATGCAGGCCGCGTTGGCGCGCTGGTAGTCGTCGCGTCGCCGCGCGGTCTCGTCCGCCGGAACGCCGCCCTGGGCGCGCGTCGGGTCGAAGCCGGACTGCTGCTGCGCCCACGAGTGGCACTCCCACTTGTCGCGCGACTGCTGCTCCTCGGACTGGTTCTGGCGCGGGTAGGCGTACTGCGCCTGATCGTTCTGCGCCACGTCCTCGGCCCATCCGTCGTCGTCCGCGGGGCGATCCACCACCCGGTAGCCACTGCCGCTGCCCACGTAATACACGTCGTTGGCGACGTAGTAGTCCACGCCGCTGACGCGACGCACCACGTAGTAGCCCGGCAGCATCGGTACGTACACGCCGATCGGCGGTGCGGTCACGACAAAGCTCGGGCCCCAGGGCCGGTACCAGACGCCGCTGGAGTAGTAGTAGCCGGCGCCGCCGTAGCGCACGTAGTAGGGGCTGGGGGGGAGGAAGTTCACCGTCACACCCACATGCGGATACAGCCGCGGCGGAGGCGGGGGCGGCGGTGCCCAGCCGGTGTGCCAGTTCGGCGGCGGTGCGCCGTGCCAGGCGGGCGGCGGCAGGGGGCGGCCATCGCGCCAGCCGGGCGGGCGTGCGCCCTGCGGCGGAGGGCCGGGTGGATGCACGCCCGGGGGCGGCGCCGAAGGCGGTCCCGGCCGCACGCCAGGATTTCCCGGCGGCGCGCCAGGCGGGCGCGGGCCGCCGGGCGGCGGACCCATGCGGTCGGGGCCGGCACCGCCAGCGACCGGATGCATCATGTGCGGGCCGCGGCCTTCCACATGGTGGCGCTGCCAATCGTTGCCCTGGGGGTTGCCAGGTGGGTCGGCCCAGGCGCTGGTGCAGAGGCTGAGCAACGCAGCCGCACCGGCGACCCGGAGGGCTCGCTGCGAAGGGATGCGGAAAAGCGGGTTCATGCGGGTCTCCGGTCTCAACGTACGCTATAGCCGCGGCCTTCGAGGCAGGCGGTGAGCGCGCGTCGGTAGTCGTTGCCACGGTGTGTAGCGACCTGCTCCTGATGACGGTAACTGTCGTATTCGGCGGTGCGTTGGGCCTCGGCCTGGCGGTTGCTGTCCGAGATCGCGCCGAGCGTGCCGCCCACCATTGCGCCAGCCACCGCGCCGGCACCGGCGTTGCGCGGATTGGCCACGGTGGCGCCGATCAGGGCGCCGGTGATTGCGAGCACCGCAGTATCGAAGCCGGGCGCCGGTACGGCCTCGGCCTTCACTGGCGCGGGGGTGATGGTGCTGGCGCGGGTCGGATCGACGCCCGTCTGCCCGTTGGCCCATTCATGGCACTCGAAGCGATCCCGCTTCTGCTGTTCCTGCGACTGGCCGTTGCGCGGATACGCAAAGACCTCCGGCTGCGGACGTGCAGCAACCGGGTGCGGCGCCGGCAGGAATGGCGGGGAAGGCTCGGTAGTCGTAGCGCAGCCTGCCAGTGCGGCGATCGCCATCGAAAGCAAGGCAGGAGGCAGGACTCGGGACGGATTCATAAGGACGAGACGCAGGTGCGGATGAGGCAGTCTCTGCCTTAACGCGCGAGCCTGCTGTAAGTGAGCGTGAGCATTTGTTACCCGCCTGTGGGGCGCCGTGAAGCGGCCGCGTCGGCCCGCGTCGCGACACCGTGTAGGCCATGGACGACCTGCGGACCGACCTCTATGGCAAAGCCTCGCGGCAGGGCGCGCGGGCGCTTGCTGCACCGGCTCCGGTGATTTTCTCGCGGCGCCCGCGGATGACATTCGGGTGTCGGGAGTCGCGAGAACCGTCGCTGCCTGAACCGGGTCTGTTGGCGCATGTTCATTCGCTGAGACCGCAATGCCCGCTGGTCGATTCCGCTCTACATGTTCCCTGCGCCACCTGCTCCTGATCGTCGCTGTGGCGATCCTTGCGGGCGCCTGCTCTTCGGTACCGGTTTCGACGGCAGCGGCGGCGCCGCCGGAAGGCAGCGTTCCGCACCAGCCGGTGCGTGTCCAGAAACCGTCGGGCGACATCAGCCTGCAGGGCGCCTCCGCACTGGCGCGGCAGCTCGCCTCGGAAGAGTCGGCGCGCATTCTCAAGCTGCACCTCGCGGCCATGGAGAAGGCGGGCGGACCGCCACTCCTCACCGGAAACCAGGTGCGCCTGCTCAAGGACGGGCCGGCCTTCCACAAGGCGATGATGGCGGCGGTGCGCGAGGCGCGCGACCACATCAACATCGAGTCCTACATCTTCGAGGACAAGGGGCCCGGCCAGGACTTGGCGGCCGTGCTCAAGGAGAAGCAACAGGCCGGCGTGCAGGTAAATGTGCTGTACGACGAGATCGGCTCGCTCAGCACGCCCGACGCCTTCTTCGACGACCTGCGCAAGGCTGGCGTGGCGGTGCGCAAGTTCGGCGCGCTGCCCAATCCCAACGAGCGCGACCATCGCAAGATCGTGGTGGTCGACGGCAAGGTCGCCTTCACCGGCGGCATGAACATCAGCAGCGTCTATAGCAGCGGCTCTTCGCCGAAGCGACGCAGCACTCCGGTCACCGACAAGGACGAAGCACTCAAGGATGGCTGGCGCGACACCCAGGTGGAGATCCGGGGGCCCGCGGTCGCCAGCTTCCAGAAGCTCTTTCTCGATACCTGGCGCTTGCAGGGCGACCGCAGCCTGGCCGAGCGCAACTACCTGCCGGCCGCGAGCATGCAGGGCGACAAGGTGGTCCGCGTCATCGCGAGCAGTCCGCGCGACGCCGGCAATCCGATCTATGTGGAGCTCTTGACCGCGATCCAGCGGGCCCAGCGCAGCGTGCGCATCACCAACGCGTATTTCGTACCGAGCAAGGAGGTGATGCAGGCCCTGAAGGATGCCGCGGCGCGCGGCGTGCAAGTGCAGCTGCAGCTACCCGGCTTCGCGGATTCCTCGCTGGTCTTCCATGCCGGGCGTTCGACCTACACCGAGCTGCTGGAGTCCGGCGTGAAGCTCTACGAGTTCAAGGACGCCTTCCTTCATGCCAAAACGGCCGTGGTCGACGGCGTGTGGTCCTTCGTCGGCTCCGCGAACATGGACATGCGCAGCTTCCTGCACAACGACGAGGTGGTCGCGGTCGTTATCGGCGAGGAGTTCGGCCAGCAGATGGAGGCGATGTTCGCCCAGGACATGGCGCGCACCCACGAGGTCACTCTCGCGGAATGGCGGGACCGCGGGCTCGTCGAGCGCGGCAAGGAGGCGTTCTCCCAACTCTGGTGGTACTGGCTCTGAGAGGGAGGGGCGCGTCATGACCCACGTCGCACGCGAAGGCCGGGGACGTCACCGCAAGGCACTGCCGATCGTCCTGAGCAGGGAAGAGAAAGCGCGGGAAAGTGCGGAGGAAAAGGCTATCCTCGCGGACTTCCGTTTTCCGATCCGCGACATCCGCTTCATGGCGCTCAAGTCCACCGTCTTCAAGGCCAACGTCCAGATATCCGACCTGGACCGCCACTACTACGCCGAGCATGCGCTCACCCTGGCCCGCCACCCTTCCGAGACCGACGAACGCATGATGGTGCGATTGCTGGCCTTCATCCTCAACGCGCAGGAAGGGCTGGAGTTCGGCAAGGGCCTGTCCGCCGACGACGAGCCGGACCTGTGGCAGCGCGACTACACCGGCGCGATCGGACACTGGATCGAGGTCGGCCTGCCGGAAGAACGCCGCCTGCGTCGCGCAAGCGGCCGTGCGGACAAGGTGACGCTGTACGCCTACGGCGCCCGCGCACCCGAGATCTGGTGGCAGAACAACCAGCGTGAGCTCAACAAACTCGACAAGCTCAGCATCCTGCGCGTGGGCGAAGAGGACAGCACTGCGCTGGCGGGGCTGGCCGAACGCACCATGCAGCTGCAGGCGACGCTGCAGGACGGCGAGCTGTGGCTTTCCGCCGGCGATGGCCGCTCGGTCAATCTGCGGCTGGAGACGATCAAGGCCTGAGTTCGCCGCAGCCGCGCACGAACGGCAGGGCCACAAAGCACAACGCCCCTCACTCGGAGGGGCGTTGTCTTTTTTGCGGGCAGAACGCGCGGCTTACTCTTCGCTGGTGCTCGACTTGAAGAGGGCTGCGAGTGCGGCCATAGGGCCGCGACGGGCCGGCTGTGCAGGCGCGGGGGCCGGCGTGTGCGGACGCGCCTCCGTGGTGGGGCGCGGCGTGTTGTTGCGGGCGCCCGCCGGACGGCGTTCGCCGCCATCGCGACGCGGACCGTTGCGCTCGCCGCGCTCACCCGGGCGAGCCTGCGGCTTGCGCGGCTGGGCGCCACGCTCGCCACCGTGTTCGCGACGGCCGTCTTCACGGCGAGCTTCGCCCTGGCGGGATGAGTTGCCATTGCCTCCGGTGCTGCCCGACTCGCGACGCGGGCTGCGGTTGCCGCCGCCGTTGTTGCCGCGATTGCCACCGCCGCCACCGCCATTGGCGCTGCGAGCACCTTCGCCACGTTCGCGCGGAGCACCGCGGCCGTTGCCGTTGCGATCGCCACGCGGAGCGTTGCGGGCGGGGCGCGGTTCGCGGCGCTCTTCCGGATCTTCCGCCGAGCCGGTGCCGGGCTCGAAGCCGGCCACGATCTCGCTGGTGATGCGCTTCTTGATCAGCTTCTCGATGTCGGCGAGGAAGGCGCGTTCATCAGCGGAAACCAGGGACAGTGCCTCGCCGCGTGCGCCGGCACGACCGGTGCGGCCGATGCGGTGCACATAGTCGGCGGGGACGTTCGGCAGCTCGTAGTTCACCACATGCGGCAGCTCTTCGATGTCGAGGCCGCGGGCCGCGATATCGGTCGCGACCAGCACGCGAACCTCACCGTCCTTGAAGCCGGCGAGCGCCTTGGTGCGCGCGTTCTGGCTCTTGTTGCCGTGGATCGCCGCGGCTTCGATGCCGTCCTTGCCCAGCTGTTCGGCCAAGCGGTTGGCGCCGTGCTTGGTGCGGGTGAAGACCAGCACCTGGCGCCAGTCGCCGCTGGTAACGAGGTGCGAGAGCAGGGCGCGCTTGCGGCTCTTGTCGACCGGGTGGACCTTCTGCGCGACCTGTTCGGAGTCGGCGTTGCGACGCGCGACTTCGACATGGGCCGGGTCCTTGAGGATGCCGTTGGCCAGCGTGCGGATCTCGTCGGAGAACGTGGCGGAGAACAGCAGGTTCTGGCGGCCCTTGGGCAGGAGCGCGAGGACCTTGCGGATGTCATGGATGAAGCCCATGTCCAGCATGCGGTCGGCTTCGTCCAGCACCAGGAACTCGACCTGCGAGAGGTCCACCGTCTTCTGGCCGGCGTGGTCGAGCAGGCGGCCCGGCGTGGCCACGAGCACGTCGACGCCGTTCTTCAGCGCCGCGATCTGCGGGTTGATGCCGACGCCGCCGAAGACCAGCGCGGAGTTGATCTTCAGGTAGCGGCCATACGTGCGCACGCTTTCCTCAACCTGTGCCGCGAGTTCGCGCGTCGGGGTGAGCACCAGGGCGCGCACGCCGCGCGGCGCCACGCGCTTGGGCGACTGCATGAGGCGGTGGAGCATCGGCAGGGTGAAGCCGGCGGTCTTGCCGGTGCCGGTCTGCGCGCCGGCCAGGACGTCGCGGCCTTCGAGGACCACGGGAATCGCCTGCGCCTGCACGGGAGTAGGTTGGGTATAGCCCTCGTCCGAAATGGCACGAAGGAGCTCGGCCGAAAGGCCGAGTTCTGCAAAAGAAACTGCCAAGGAATGACTCCTGAGGGGATCGACCTGCCGAGGCTATGGGCTCGGGTCCGGTTCAGGCAGATGCACTGCTACGAATGAAATGAGAGCGCGACGTGTGTGGGCCAGATGGCTGATGAACGGACCCAAGTCGCGGGGCCTGGCGCTACAACCGGATGCAGGAGCGCCAAAAGCAAGGCGGATTATACACGGACACCGCGCGGCCCTGCGACTGCGCCCTGTTTATGCGAAAGGCATTCGTCACGGACGGCGGCGCGACTCCCACAGGCCTATCGGACGCGTCCCACAGCGCCAGGGCGATGCTGCCGACATTCGTGCGCCACCGGCTGGGGTTCAATGCGATCCAAGCCGCGACGCTTTGCGAGCAGCGCTCAGCGAGGCGCCGCAGCCAAGTTCAACTACCCCAAGGAGCAGGACCATGAAGAAGCAACTCGCCACCGCGCTGACCCTCGGCTGTCTCGCCATGCTGCCGTTCGGGGCTCAAGCCGATGAAGTGAAGGATGCTGCCAAGTCCCACGCCAAGGCGGATTACGACGCCGTGAAGGCGAGCGCAGATGCGGAATACAAGACCGCCAAGGAACAGTGTGACGCCCTCTCGGGCAACGAGAAGGACGTCTGCCGCAAGGACGCGAAGGCTAAGCACGAATCCACGATCGCCCAGGCCAAGGCCGACAAGAAGGGCGCCACCGAGCAGGCGAAGGCGGACAGCAAGACACGCGACGCCGAGTACAAGGCCGCGAAGGAGCGTTGCGATGCCCTGTCTGGCAACGACAAGGACGCCTGCGTGGCCGACATGAAGCTCAAGTTCCACAAGTAATCACCCGGCGCGCCGGCGGGGCTCACTCCTCCGTCGCCGGCGCACTCACTCCCCTTGCGCGCACATCCTTCGGGATGCTGCGCGTTCTTTTTTTGGGCGCAGGATTCGGCGGTGGTTTCTGGTGCGACGCCATTGCCGCGAGGCATTGCCGAAGCCGGCGTCCTGATGCGGGAAGCTCAGGCGCGCACGAGCACGCGACCGCTACGGCGTCGCGCGCTGCCCTGGTCGAGCGCCCGCATGGTGCCGCTCGCGTGGGCGTGGCAGATCGCGCAGGCCAGCGCATCGGCCGCGTCAGACTGTGGTTCGCCCGCGAGATTGAGCAGGCGGATCACCATGTGCGCGACCTGCGTCTTCGCGGCACGCCCATGGCCGACCACGGCCTGCTTGATCTGCATGGTGCCGTATTCGGCGACCGGGAGACCTGCGGTGGTCATGGCGGCGATCGCCACGCCGCGCGCCTGGCCGAGCAGCAGGGTCGACCAGGGATTCTTGTTGAGGAAGACTTCCTCGATCGCCGCTTCGGTCGGCGTGTACTTCGCGATCACCTCGCGCACGCTCTCGAACACCGTGCCCAGGCGCTGCGGGAGTTCCGCCTTGGCGTCGGTGCGGATGCAGCCGCTCGCGAGGTAGTAGAGGCGGGCACCTTCCTTCTCGATCAGGCCGAAGCCGGTCGATTGCAGGCCGGGATCGATGCCCAGGATGCGGGTGCGTGTCATGGTTGCATTCTAGCGCCGCGTCTCGGCGTCGAGCCCCAAGGCTCAGCGCGAGCGCGCGAGCCACACGCCGAGCGCAGCGATCGCCATGCCGCAGATCGCGACGGCGCTCAGGCGTTCGTCGAATACCAGCCAGGCCATCAGGGCGGTAGTAGGCGGCGTCAGGTAGAAAAGACGTGCCACGTTCACCGCGCTACCTTCGCGCAGCAGGATGTTGAGCAGGCCGATCGCGCCTATCGACAGCACGAAGACCAGCCAGGCCAGCGCGAAGAGGAAGTGGGGCGACCAGACCACCGGTTCGTGTTCCGCGAGCAGGGCGATCGGCAGCGTGGCGAGCAGGCTGGCACCGAACTGGATCACCGCGCCGCTGCGCAGGTCGAATTGCGGCGCATGGCGCTTCTGCCACAGGGTGCCGATGGTGATCGCCGCGAGTGCGAAGAGCGCCGGCGTGAGCGAGGCGATGCTGATGCCGCCGGCAGCGCGCTGCGAGGCAACCAGGGCGACGCCGGCGAAACCCAGCGCGAGCCCCGTCCATTGCCCGCGCGAAACCGATTCGCCCAGCCAGCGACCCGCCAGGGTCGCGGTGAGCAGTGGCTGCATGCCGACCACCAGCGCGGTCACGCCCGCCGAGAGGCCTGCATGGATTGCGACGAAGACCCCGCCCAGATATCCGGCCTGGATCAGCAGGCCGGAGAACGCGATATGCCCCAGGGTGCGCCGGTCACGTGGCCAGGAAGCGCGGGCGAACATCGCCAGCACTGCGGCCACCACGACCACGCAGGCGTAGCGCAGGCTGAGGAAATGCAGCGGCGGTGCATAGGGCAGGCCGTACTTGGCGCCGACGAAGCCGCTGCTCCACAGGATCACGAAGAGGGCGGGGGCGATTCTCTGGAGCATGGGGGCAGGCTTGGTTGGGTAATTCGATGTGCGGTTCGGGATGTCGCTCTAGACGGCGCCCGGAACGGGTGGTTCGAATGAGACCGCAAGCGGAGTGCTCAAAACGAAAACGGGAGCGGCAAGGCGCTCCCGTTCTGTCGAAGCGTTCGGGTGACCTTATTCTTCGAGGGTGGCCGAGGTGTAGACCTCTTGCACGTCGTCCAGCGATTCGAGCGCGTCCAGCAGCTTCTGCATGCGCAGCGAATCGTCGCCCGCGAGCACGGTCTCGTTGAGCGGCTTCATGGTGACTTCGCCGAACTCGGCCTTGAAGCCGGCGGCTTCCAGCGCGTCCTTCACGGTGCTGAATTCCCACGGGCCGGTGATCACTTCGATCGAACCGTCATCGTTGCTGACCACGTCTTCCGCGCCGGCTTCCAGTGCGGCTTCCATCAGCGCGTCTTCGGAAGTGCCGGGCGCGAACATCAGCTGGCCGCAGTGCTTGAACTGGAAGGCCACGCTGCCGTCGGTGCCCATGTTGCCACCGTACTTGGAGAAGGCATGGCGCACGTCTGCCACGGTGCGGACCTTGTTGTCGGTAAGGCAATCCACCATCACCGCGGAGCCGGCAATGCCGTAGCCCTCGTAGCGGACTTCTTCGTAGTTCACGCCTTCGAGCTGGCCGGTGCCGCGCTTGATCGCGTTCTCGATATTGTCCTTGGGCATGGATTCGGCCTTGGCCTTTTCCACCGCCAGGCGCAGCCGCGGGTTGGCACTGATGTCGCCGCCGCCGAGCTTGGCCGCGACCGTCACTTCCTTGATCAGCCGCGTGAAGATCTTGCCCCGCTTGGCGTCCTGGCGCCCTTTACGGTGCTGGATGTTGGCCCATTTCGAGTGACCCGCCATGATCGGTCTTTCCGTGATTTACCAAACCGGCAATTGTAGCAGCCGCGGGAAATCCGCATGGTCCGCCCGCGGGGCCGCTGCTATGCTGCCGCGGCTCGACTGACCGAGATCAAGACGGAGACGTCCATGTCCGCACCGCTCGTTATCGCCCGCCAGGGCGACCAGGAAATCGCACTCCTTCCCGCACTCGCCAACCGCCATGGATTGATCACTGGCGCCACCGGCACGGGCAAGACCGTCACCTTGCAGAAGCTGGCCGAGTCCTTCAGCCGCATCGGCGTGCCGGTCTTCATGGCCGACGTGAAGGGTGACCTCTCCGGCATCGCTGCCGCGGGGCAGTCCACGCCCAAGCTGGAGGCGCGGCTCAAGCAGCTCGGCATGAGCCTGCCCGAGTTCGCGGCCTGCCCGGCCACGTTCTGGGACGTCTTCGGCGCCAGTGGGCATCCGGTCCGCGCCACGATCTCGGACATGGGGCCGGTGCTGCTCTCGCGCCTGCTTAACCTCAACGAGACACAGGCCGGCGTGCTGCAGCTCGTATTCAAGATTGCCGACGACAACGGACTCCTGCTGCTGGACCTCAAGGACCTGCGCGCCATGGTCCAGCACGTGGGCGACAACGCCAAGCAATTCACCACCGAGTACGGCAACGTCTCGGCCGCCTCCATCGGCGCCATCCAGCGCGGCCTGCTCGCGCTGGACCAGGAAGGGGGCAACAGCTTCTTCGGCGAGCCGATGCTGAACATCGCCGACCTGATGCAGACCGACCCGCAGGGCAATGGCGTGGTCAACATCCTGGCCGCCGACAAGCTCTGCAATTCGCCGCGCTTGTATTCCACCTTCCTGCTCTGGCTGCTGTCCGAACTCTTTGAGCACCTGCCCGAAGTGGGCGATGTGGAAAAACCCAAGCTCGTCTTTTTCTTCGACGAAGCGCACCTGCTCTTCAACGAAGCCCCGCAAGCCTTGCTGGAGAAAGTCGAGCAGGTGGTGCGCCTGATCCGCTCCAAGGGCGTGGGCGTGTATTTCGTAACGCAGAACCCGCTCGACGTGCCCGAGACGGTGCTGGGCCAGCTCGGCAACCGCGTGCAGCATGCGCTGCGCGCCTTCACCCCGCGCGACCAGAAGGCGGTGCAGACCGCGGCGCAGACCCTGCGGGCGAATCCGAAGTTCGACGCCGCGACTGCGATCACCGAGCTTGGCGTGGGCGAGGCGCTTGTCTCCTTCCTCGACGAGAAGGGGAGGCCAGCGATCGTCGAGCGTGCCTTCATCGAGCCGCCGGGTTCCCGCATCGGCCCGCTGAGCGAGGCCGAGCGTAAGGACGCGATCGCGCATTCGATCGTGGCCGGCGTCTATGAAAAGGCCGAGGACCGCGAGTCCGCCTACGAGCGCCTGCGCGGCGCGCAGGGAACTGCTGCCACGGCCGGGGCGAAACCTTCTGCGGGTGGCGCTGCTCCAAGTGCACCGACAGGAGATGACGCGGGCATTTTCGGCGGTTTGTCCGATATCCTGTTCGGCAGCACGGGACCGCGCGGCGGCCATCGCGACGGCGTGGTGCAGACGGCCGCCAAGAGCGTGGCCCGCACCCTCGGCAGCGAAGTGGGCCGGCAGATCGTGCGCGGCGTGCTGGGATCGATTCTGGGCGGTAGCAGCGGGCGCCGCCGCTAAGCTCTTCTAACCGGGGATGGGACCTATGAGGAAGTCAGTCGTCGCGCTTGCGTGCGCGGCAACGATGGGCTCGGTGCAGGCGAAAGACCTGTTCGAGCTGGATGTGCTGGTCAACGGCAACCAGAGCGCGAGCCGCGGATTCAACTCCGTGACCGACATGGTCGACACCCTGTCCGACAACGGCCTGCGGGCTTTGGTCGATACCTACAACGACCAGTCGGCCGCACACGCCGCGCTCTTCATCCGTGGGCTCCCGGCCGAGGCCGAGTACAACGCCCAGTCTGCGACCTTGTATTTCCGCGTCCCGTCGCTGGGCATCTCCCAGACTTTCGCCGGCGCGAACCGCGACGAGAGCCAGGAGATGTTCAAGGCCTGGCTCCGCGGTGACGGCCAGGCCGCGCTGACCGCCATGCTCAAGGAGCTGGCGCGCGTCTCGCCGGTGGATCCGGTGGCCGGCAACCCGGGCAGCCTGATGGGCCAGATGGTGGCCTCGGATTTCGGCAATGCCATGGATTCCGGCTTCATCGAACCCGGTGCCAGCAGCAAGCCGGGCAACGCCGGCGTCGTCGGCCTCGAATATGGCCAGTACAGCAACGGCGACTACAAGCAGAACGTGACGCGCCTGCCGCTGGGCTGGAACTGGGGCTTTGCGAACGGCTACATCTTCAAGCTCGACCTGCCCATCACCTACACCTCCACCGAGGGTGCCAAGACCGGTGTCTTCTCGGTCGGCGGCTCGTTGCTCATCCCCATCGTGCGCAACTGGTACCTGACCCCGGCCCTGCGCATCGGCGCCACCGGCTCCGAGGACCTGGGTGCCGCTGCGATGATGTATTCCGGCAGCCTGACCAGCCGTTACTCCTTCGAGGCGGGCGGCCTGGTGTGGGGCATGACCAACATGGTCGGCGTCTATCGCACGCAATCGCTCAAGGCCGGCGACTACGAAGTCGACTACGACCTCGCCAACACGACCTTCCGCAACGGCTTCGACGTCGGCGGCAAGCTGCCCGGCAACTACGGCTGGCGCGCCTGGATCATCGACACCCGCTTCACTGGCGACGAGCTGTACTCCAACAACTACCAGGAGTACGGCGTGGCCGGGAACATGAGGGTCGATGTCGGCGGCGTGGTATTCGACAAGGCCACGCTCGGCGTCACCTACATCAACGGCCAACACGACGTGCATGGCTTCAAACTGAACTTCGGCTACAAGTTCTGAGGCCAGCCAAAAGGGGAAAAAAGGCCCGACGCAATGTCGGGCCTTTTCATTTCCGGTCAGGGATGCGGTCGCAGCTTGGGCGCGCGTGATTTCGATCCGTGTCTCGAGTCCGTCGTGAGCCCCGGGGCTGGCGCGGGTTCGTACCGGCTCGCCGCAATGTGGTCGCTCGACGCTTGATGTCGGCAGCTCGATCCGCATGCCGGGGCACGTCTTGCGACACCGGTCTCGGCGGCGGGAGCCGTCTGCTGACGCGACGTTGTCAGGAGCAGCCGGGCAGCATGAGCCCCCACACAAAGGGCCATGGGCCATCTACTCAGGGAAACGCTATGAAGTTCGCATCTGTCCGCCTGATCGCTTCCGACCTCAAGAAGATGGTCAGCTTCTACGAGCTTGTCATGGGTCGGGAGGCCGAGTGGCTCGCCCCGGTGTTTGCGGAAATCGTGACGCCGTCGGCGACGCTGGCGCTGGGGAGCGCCGAGACCGTGGCTTTGTTCAAGGAGGGAAGCGCGGAGCCTGCGGCCAACCGAACCGCGATCATCGAGTTCATGGTCGCAGATGTCGATGCGGAGTTTGCCCGGCTGGGCGATCGCGTGGAGTGGGTGCACGGGCCGAAGATGCTGCCTTGGGGAAACAAGTCGGCCCAACTGCGCGATCCCGAAGGCACCCTGGTCGCGCTGTTTGCGCCCGTAACGGCGGCTGCCCTGGCGAGGTTTGAGTCCAGGTGATGTAGCCGTACTCCGGCATTTTCCGGTCCGCGTGCACCGCGGACCGCGTTGATCCGATCGCTCACCACGTTCGCCCAACGCGCGAGCGGGCTCTTGTCCGCAGTGATCGCGATCACTTCCGCGCCGGCCTCGCGTGCCAGTTCTGCCGCACGCAGAAGGCCCGGCGGACGACCGCTGACGGAGATCTTCGACGCTGGCCGCCGCGCGGCCACTTCAGAAGCGGCCCCCGCCAGACTCCCGCTCGCGGCGGATTCCAGAAGAAGCCAGGTCGCAGGTGGGAGAGCCCGGAGTCGATGGACGCGACGCGCGACCGCGAGCCGACCGGCTTGGAAACTGCCCATGGGCCGGATCTCGATCAATGCGCCGAACAGGCCCATCACTTCTTGACGGTTATTGTGGCTACGCCGCACTGCGCCCAAAGGGAGGGCGTCGAAGCGACGCGGAGCGGCTTCCATGGCGGGTGCGAGCTGCCTGACGACCGCAGGGCTTAGGGCTCTCGCCGTTCTCTCCCGACGACCCGCTCGTCCCCGCCAAGCCGGTTCTGCGCGTGCGCCCGTCGCGCAATGTGTAAAGCCTGGGCGATTTCTCCGCGGACGCAGCGCAGCAATTTCCTGCGCGACAACACATCGCCGGACATTCGGTCCGCATTGGCACGCCCTGGCGCCGTTTGTGCGTCGCAATGCGGACCGCTTGTCAGTCAGCGCTGGCTGCAATTTGTGTCAAATCGTCGTGCACGCAGCGGCATAGAGTCCGGCCCGTCCCGGTATCGACCCGCTGAGGTGTCGCTCCCCGGGCGAAAACCTGGCCACCAGAACCAGGTCCTCAAGGAGGGGAGGCTCACGATGACGACGTGCTTCATCGCGGCAAGGCCCGGATCGGAAATCGATCCGGAGGCCGTCTGCGTGTCGACGCATGTACTGCGTCGCGCCGATCCATCACAGCGCGCTCCGGGATCTACGGGGCGATCTCGCGTCCGCCCTTCTCCGACAGCCTGAAGCATCACGCTCGCGCTCCGTCAGCTTGCCACGGGTGCGCGATTTCACAGACCGGCGGGAGGCGTCCGGTCATCGCGGCAAAACAGGTGAGCATGAACGGTCCGGGCTGCGGGACCACGAGAAGAAAAATACAACCGGCGAAGCCGGAAGCCACACCGAGGAAGAAGACATGCGTTCCCGCAAAAGGCCGATCGCTGCTCTCATGGCCGCGATCATGGCTTTGTCGCCTGTACTGACCCAGGCGGCAAGCATTCCTGCAGCACACGTCTATCACAACCACATGCCCAACTTCTGGCCGTTCTACGGCGTGGATGTTGGCGCGACCTACAACTCGACCGCAGTCGGCTCACCTGTCCGCTACACCTATGACGGGCAGGTCATCAACCTGAAGAACAGCCCGCCCGCGGGTTACACCTACTACCTGCCGAGCGCGCTCGGCGGCGGCATCATGCCGCACGACGACCTGGTCTCGTACTACTCGCCAGACGCCAAGACCGGCGCCTACCAGTGGTGGCCGCAGACCGTCGCGGGCGAAGTGAATAGCTTCTCCGGTGGCAGCGGACAGGTGCACGTGACGATGTCCGGTGCGGTCATCAACAACGTGAACAGCCTGGAGAACCTGCAGAACGTTCCGGGCTATACGAACCCGAGCTGGGGTGCATCGTGGATTTCCGCCTTCAACGGCATCAAGACCACGAACGGCTACCGCGGGCTCGACACGATCCACTTCACGGGGCACCACACGATGGGCCCGCTGGTGGGATCGGACTACTTCCTCAAGGACCTGATCTACCAGAACGCGACGCTCGCGCAGTCGTATTTCCTCGGCAACAACTTCGTCTCGTCCAAGGGCTACTTCCCGACCGAGCTGGGTTTCTCCGAGCGCCTGATTCCCATGCTCTCCAAGCTCGGCGTGCAGTGGTCGGTGATGGGCAACAACCACTTCTCGCGCACGCTCAAGGACTACCCGTACTCGACCTACGACCCGACCGGCGACACGCTGACCTCGCCGCCTAACCGCGCCGATCTGCGCAACACCTCGACGGCCGGTTCCTGGGTTGCGAATGGCATGGCCCACGAGCAGCAGGTCATCGTCAACAAGTTCCCCTTCGCCTCGACGCCGCACTATGTGCGCCACGTCGATCCGGCGACCGGCGCAGTGACGCAGATCGCCGGCATCCCGGTCAGCCAGAACGGCTCCTGGGCCGAGGGCTGGGACGGTTCGACGACGGTCGACGAGTACCTGCCCTACACCGGCATGGAGTCGCGCCAGTTCTTCGTCGTTGCGCACGACGGCGACAACTCCAGCGGCCGCGCCGGGTCGCTCGACACCTGGCGCCAGGGCTACAGCACGACCTGTGCGGGCAATGGCTACTGCCTCGGTATCGACGAGTACCTGAAGAAGTTCCCGATCCCCGCGACCGACGTGCAGCACGTGCAGGATGGTTCGTGGGTCGATACGCGTGACTCTTCTTCGGACCCGACCTGGTACCACTGGCACCTGCCCTTCATGATCTGGTCCGGCCAGTTCTCGGACTTCAACAAGGCGACGGGCCTGAACCTCGCGCCGAAGAAGAACCTCAAGGGCGTGGCCGAAGGCGCGACCGTGTCGTTCGAATACGGCTGGCACTACCTCGAACGCAACTTCGCGCTGCTGCAGGCCGCAATGAACTACGCGAAGACGGCGGAGCAGATCTGGCTCGATGCGCACCCGAACTACTGGTCGCCCACCTCCACGATCGACAACCAGGTCACCTACGCCGGCAACCAGCTCAACCCGTGGATGATCTCCTACCCGGTCAAGGGCGATGCCGCGAACGACTACAAGGGCGGTGCCAACCCGGCCGAGCTCGCGTGGTACTTCCTGCTGCCGGCGATGGATTCGGGCTTCGGCTACTACGACGAGAACAAGGATGACGACGTCAAGCCGACGCTCGCTTTCAACAACTCGCTGTATTTCTCGAAGAGCTACGTCAACGCCAACATCGCGCAGGACAAGACCGGTCCGTCCGTATGGTGGCCGCAGCGCTATCCGTACAACCCCGGTTCGGTGAACGGTTCGAAGGCCGAGGGCTGGACGGTCCAGCACTACAGCAAGGACTTCGCGATCTACACGTATGCCTACGACGTCTCGGGCATCAACAACATCGTCGTGAAGGTCCGTCCGCACACGACGAACAACATCGACGCTTCGGACGACACCTACAAGGTCTACGACCCGGCCGCCATGGTCGGCAAGACCGGCTTGTCCATCACGCCGGCCAATGTGGGCGACTGGAAGTCGTATCCGATGACGATGCGCGATCTCACGCCCGTGATGAACGGCGTGGACTGGAACGCGAACGTCAAGGCGACGATGCAGGTGCTGCCGGCGCAAGCCATCGGCAACCTGTACTACAGCTACATCTCCGACTACCGCAACCAACTGCTCGACTACTACGTCGAAGCGACCGACGCCAAGGGCAACGTCACGAAGAGCGAGATCCAGCAGGTCTTCGTCGGCGCCGGCACCTACACGGCGACGAGCTCGGGTTCGGGCTACGTCGAAGACATCAACGGCACCGTGCAGGGCGTGTATCCCTTCCTCGTCGTGGACACCACCGCGCCGAGCACACCGGGCACGCCGACCGCGAGCGCGAAGACCGACCGTTCGGTGACGCTGAGCTGGACCGCGGCCACCGACAACGTCGCCGTCACCGGTTACCAGATCTTCCGCAACGGCACGCAGATCGGCACCTCGACCACCAACAGCTTCACCGACAGCGGACTCACCGCATCGACCGCCTACACCTACCAGGTGCTGGCCTATGACGCGGCGAACAACCAGTCGGCCAAGAGCGGCACGCTGACGGTGACGACGCAGGTCCCCGACACGGTCGCACCGACCGCACCGGGCACGCCGGCCTTCTCGGCCACGACCTCGAGCTCGACGACGCTGAGCTGGACGGCCGCGACCGACAATTACGGCGTCGCTCAGTACGTCGTCTATCGCAATGGCACTCAGGTCGGCATCACCACGGGCCTGACCTACACCGACACCGCGCTCACGCCCTCGACCACCTACAGCTACACGGTCAAGGCGCAGGATGCCGCGGGCAACCTGTCGGTGGCCTCCAGTGCAGGCAGCGTCACCACGCTCGCCGGCAACGTCGCGACGGTCTATTACAAGATCCCGAGCGGCTGGACCACGGTGAACATCCACTACGCGCCCACCGGCGGATCGTGGACCACGACACCGGGCGTGGCGATGGCGGCAGCCTGTACGGGCTGGGATGTCTACACCGCCAACCTCGGCAGTGCGACAGGCCTCGCGGCGACCTTCAACAACGGTTCGGGCACCTGGGACAACAACTCGGGCAAGAACTACGCGCTGGGCACCGGCATCTCGGTGGTCAATAGCGGCGCCGTCACCACGGGCACCAGTCCCTGCAGCACCGAGACGCAGGCACCGACCGTCCCGACCAACGTCACCCTTGCCGCCAGCAGTGACGGCACCAAGGTGACGGTGAGCTGGACGGCATCGACCGACGACACCGGCGTCACCGGCTACCAGGTCTTCCGCAACGGCACGCAGGTCGGCACCACCACGACGACCAGCTACACGGATGCCACGGTCGCCTACTCGACGACGTACAGCTACACGGTCAAGGCCTACGACGCTGCGGGCAATGTCTCTGCCGCCAGCAGCGCCGTGTCGGTCACCGTGCCGGCCAAGGTCGACACCACGGCGCCCAGCGTGCCGGCGGGGCTGGCTTCGTCGAACGTGACGTCCACCGGGGCCACGATCTCCTGGACCGCATCGACCGACGACACCGCGGTGACCGGCTACCAGGTGCTGCGCAACGGCACCCAGGTCGCCACCGTCACCACGGGCACCAGCTACACCGACACCAGCCTCGCCGCGTCCACGACCTACACCTACACGGTGAAGGCCTACGACGCTGCGGGCAATGTCTCCGCCGCCAGCAGCGCGCTGTCGGTGACGACGCCGGCCACCGGCGGCAATACCGCCACGGTGTACTACAAGTACCCGACGTCCTGGACCACGGTGAACATCCACTACGCGCCCACCGGCGGATCGTGGACCACCACGCCCGGCGTGGCGATGTCGGCCGCCTGTACCGGCTGGGACGTCTACACGGTGAATCTGTCCGCAGCCACAGGCCTGCAGGTGACCTTCAACAACGGCTCGGGCACCTGGGACAACAACAGCGGCGCCAACTACCAGCTGACGCAGGGCATCTCGGCGATCAGCGGCGGAGTGATCACGAAGGCCAATCCCTGTGCGCCCGACACCACGGCACCCTCGGTGCCGGCGGGTCTCGCCAAGGGCACGGTCAGCGCGACCAGCGTGGCGCTCTCCTGGACGGCCTCGACGGATGACGTTGGCGTCACCGGCTATCAGGTGTTCCGCAATGGCACACAGATCGGCACCAGCACCACGACGAGCTACACCGACGCGACAGCTGCGGCGGCCACGACCTACAGCTACACGGTCAAGGCCTACGACGCAGCCGGCAACGTCTCGGCGGCCAGCTCGGCGCTGTCGGTCACCACGCTCGCGACCACCAGTTGCCAGGTGAGCTTCACGATCGCCAATGCCAACACCGTCACCGGCCAGAACCTGTACGTCGTGGGCAACCAGACCGTGCTCGGCAGCTGGACGCCGGCCTCGGGCTACGCGCTGACGATCCAGGGCAGCGGTGCCAACGTTCCCTGGAGCGGCACCGTCACCCTGCCCGCGGGTACGGCGGTTCAGTACAAGTACGTGAAGTGGAACGGCTCGACCGCGGTCTGGGAGAGCAACCAGAGCACCACCTCCGGCAATCGCGAGATCACCACGCCTGCTTCGTGCAGCAGCGTGATCACGCAGAACGACGGCAGCTTCAAGAACTGATGCAGCAAACCGGCCCGGCGACTCAGGTCGTCGGGCCGCGCAACACACCGCCACGCCGGCCGTCCGAGCCGGCGGGCGGCCCACCGGCAAGAGCGCGGAAAAGCAGGTGCAGAAAATGATTCACCGGTATCGTCCCGCAGCACACCAAGGTTTCACGCTGCTCGAACTGCTCGTCGTGGTCGCGATCATCGGCCTCCTGGCCGCCTTCGTCGGGCCGCGCGTGTTCGGGCATCTGGGCAAGTCGGAAGTGACGACGGCGAAGGCGCAGATCGAAGCGCTGGTCCGCGCGCTCGACGCCTACCGCCTCGACATGGGCAACTACCCCGATTCCGCGCAAGGCCTGCAGGCCCTCGTCGTGCGTCCCGCGGACGCCGCAAAGTGGAACGGCCCCTATCTGCAGAAGGATGTCCCGCTCGATCCCTGGGGGCATCCCTATCTCTACAAATTCCCCGGCGCACAACGCGAGTTCGACCTGATCTCCTACGGTCGCGACGGCGTGCCCGGCGGCACCGGCGAAGACGCGGACCTCGCGAACTGAGGCCGACGATGCAGTTCGAAGTCCGCGCACTGAGCGCCGAGCGCTGCGAGACCCTGGTGGTCGAAGCGCTGGACGAGGCCGATGCGCGCCGCGTGCTGGAGGCACGGGCGCTGCAGCCGGTCAGCATCCGCGCCCGCGGCGCCGCTCGCACGATGGCGCGTTCGCGCAGCAACTTCGATCTCGCGCTGTTCTCGCAGGAGCTGGCCGAGCTGCTCGACGCCGGTCTCGAGATCGTCGAGGCGGTCGAAGCACTCGCCGCGCGCGAGCAGGACGGTGCGCGCGCCCGCATCTGCGCGGTGTTGCTCGCACGGTTGCGCGAGGGGATGCGTTTCTCCGCCGCGCTCGAACAGGCCGGCGACGCGTTCCCCGCGCTCTATGTCGGCCTCATCCGTGCCGCCGAAACCACCAGCGGCCTGCACGGCGCACTGTCGCGCTACATCGAATACCGTAGCCGTTTCGACGCGCTGCGCGCGCGCATCACCAGTGCCTTGATCTACCCGGCCGTCTTGCTCGTGGTCGGCGGCGCGGTCACGCTCTTCCTCATCGGCTACGTGGTGCCGCGTTTTGCCAGCGTCTATCACGGCTCGACGCGCGCCCTGCCGCTGCTCTCGACGCTGCTGCTCGAACTCGGGCTCTTCATCGCCAACCATGCGCTGGCGACGGGCGCGATGCTCGCAGCGCTCCTGTTCGGTGGTGGTGCGGCCTTGATGCAAGCATGGCGATCGGGGCGCATCGAGCAGGCGATCGCGCATCTCCCCGGGCTGGGCGAGCGCTTCGCGCTGTTCCGCCTCTCCCAGCTCTATCTCACGCTCGGCACCTTGCTCGGCGGCGGCATGCCGGTGGTGCACGCGATCGAGCTCGCCGAAGGCGTGCTTCCGCCTGCGCTGCGCGATCGTCTTCGCGCAGCGGGCAGTGCCTTGAGGCGCGGCGAGTCGATCACCGCCGCGCTCGCGGCACAGCAGTTGTGCACGCCGGTGTCGCTACGCCTGCTGCGCGCAGGGGAGGGCACGGGCCGCGTCGGCGAGATGTTCGTACGTACCGCGCGCTATCACGATGCCGAACTCGCGCGCTGGATCGAGCGTTTCTCCAAGCTCTTCGAGCCGGTGCTGATGGCCGCGATCGGCATCACCGTCGGCTTCATCGTCGTGCTGCTCTACCTGCCGATCTTCGACCTCGCCGGGAGCCTGCAATGAACGCGCGCGACGAGCGGCTGCCGCCCGCGCTGCTCGACCGCGCACGTCGCGAAGCGGGCAGTCGCCATGTTGCAGCCGTGCTGCAGGAACTGCTGGGTACCGACGAGCGCGAAACGATGCGCCGCCTCGCGCTGCATCTTTCGTATCCGTTCTTCGACACGGCCGCCCTGCACGCGGGCACGCCGGACTTCTCCGCGCTGCCGCTGGCGCGCGCACTGCAACGCAACTGCCTGCCGTTGCGCGTGGCAGGGCAGGGCTGGGTGCTCCTCTGCAACCCCTTCGACGCCGATCTGATCGACTGGCTACGGACGCTGCCCGCCGCACCGCAGCTCGGGCTCGCCACCGAAGGCGACTTGCGCGCGATGTTGCAGCGGGCGGAAGCCGGCATGCGCGCACTCGACAGCACGCGCGCAGCCCACGGCACGCGCGAGGCCGGCGCACCGCGTGGCGAGGAGCTCTCGCTTGTCGCCATCGCCGAGGACGCGAGTCCCGTCGTGCGGCTCGTCAATTCGACGCTCTACGACGCACTGAAGAGCGGCGCGAGCGACATCCACTTCGAGAGCACCGCCGCGGGCATGGAGGTGAAGTACCGCATCGACGGTGTGCTCGATCTCGCGACGACGGTCGAGGGGGCCGACACCGCCAGCCAGGCGATCTCGCGCATCAAGGTGCTCGCCGAGCTCGATATCGCCGAACGCCGCGTGCCGCAGGACGGACGCTTCCGCGTGTCGATGGGCGGGCGCAGCACGGACCTGCGCGTGTCGATCATGCCGAGCATCCATGGCGAGGATGCGGTGCTGCGGATCCTCGACAAGCGCCAGATCGTCGCCAGCGGCAACCGCCTCACGCTCGACCTGCTGGGCTTCGATGCGGGCGTGCTGCGAACGATCCGCCATCTCGCCGAGGCGCCCTACGGCATGCTGCTCGTCACCGGCCCTACGGGCAGCGGCAAGACGACGACGCTCTACGCCGCGATCTCGGAAACGCTCGACGGCCGCGACAAGGTCATCACCATCGAAGACCCTGTGGAGTACGAGTTGGCGGGCGTGCTGCAGATTCCGGTCAACGAGAAGAAGGGGCTCTCCTTCGCGCGCGGCCTGCGCTCCATCCTGCGCCATGACCCCGATCGAATCATGGTCGGCGAGATCCGCGACGCGGAGACCGCGGAGATCGCAGTGCAGTCCGCGCTCACCGGCCACCTGGTGCTCTCCACGGTGCACGCGAACAGCGTGTTCGACGTGTTCTCGCGCTTCGCCCACATGGGCGTCGATCCGCATGCGCTCGCATCCGCCCTGAACGGCATCTGGGCGCAGCGCTTGTTGCGCACGGTGTGTACGAATTGCGCGGAGCCGGTGAGGGCGGACGCCGACATCGTCGCGCGGCTCGAACTCGATACCGACTTCGATGACGCGCGTCTCGTGGCCGGGCGCGGCTGCGGCGATTGCCGCGGCACCGGCTATCGCGGCCGGCGTGCGATCGCCGAGTTGCTCGTGATGAACGACAACCTGCGCGAACTCATCACCGAACGCGCCTCCGTCGTACGGATCAAGGAGGCTGCCCGCCGCAACGGCACGCGCTCGTTGCGCGAAGCCGCCCTCGCACTCGCCCTCGCGGGCGAGACCTCGCTTGCCGAAGTCCTCAGGGTGACCCTGCAGACATGAACATCGCCAGCTCGAAACACATGCTCCTGGTCCTGGCGCCCGATGCGATCGAGGCGCGTCTGCTGGAGAAGCGCCTCGCGCGCGGCAGGCCGAGACTGCTTGCGCGACACACCGTGCGCCTGGCCTCGGCCGACGCATTCGCGCAGGGCCTCTCCGACGCGTGCGCCGCCTTCGCGAAGGAGGGCGCACGCCACACGGATGTGGTGCTCTCCGATGCCTTCTGTCGTTACTTCATGCTGCGCCGTCCCGTCGGCACGGCACGCCGCGCGGAACTCGAAGCTGCGCTGGCTGCGCGTTTCCGTTCCTTGTTCGGCGAGTCGCCCGAGGCTTGGAGCTTCGTCAGCGAGCAGCACCTGTGGGCGGGCGAGGAGTTGGTCTGCGCGCTGTCCTCGGCGTTCCAGAGCCAGGTGCTCGCGACCTTGCGCAGGGCGGACCTCGCCGTCGAGAGCATCCGGCCCTACTGGGTGTGCTGCGCCGCCGACCGCGCGCGAGAGCGCCGGCGTGGCCGCCATTGGTTACTTGGTGGCGATGGCCATGCGCTCACCCTGGGGTTGTTCGAGAACGGCCGTTGCCTCGGCGCGCGCAGCCGCCGGCCCCTCGCGGCCAGCGAGGACGCCGGACAGTGGCTGGTCCGCGAGGCGGCCTTGTTCCCGCCCACCGCAAGCACTCCTGCCGCAGGCGACCGGATCTGGACCTACGGTGCCGTCGCAGGAAAGCTCGCAGGACTGCGTGAGTTGCTGGGCGAGCACCTGGGCCTCGCCCAGCCCTCTTGTTTTGGCGAGCCCGCCGCATGAGTTTCCTTGCGCTCGACTTCCTGCCGCGCAGGGCGAAGCCACTCTGGTGGGTGCTGCTATGCGCTGGCCTCGCGCTGGCGGTATTACTCGGGCTGCGGATACGACAGGCGTCGGCCGAGCTGGATGCGGCGCGCGAACAGGGCAGGGTGCTCGCGCGCCAGGGGGCGCAGGATGCGGCACCCGCAACCGAACCCGTGCGCAAGCTGGACAAGGCGCAGGTGGCGGCGATCAACAAGGCGGTGCTCGCGCTCAACACGCCCTGGCCCGATCTGCTTGCCGCCCTGGAGCGGGCGCTACCCGAGGGCGTGGCCTTGCTGCGTCTGGAGCCGCGCCCGGCCCAGAACACGTTGCGGATCGTCGCCGAAGCGGAGAAAGCTGCTGCGCTGTTCGCGCTGGCCGAAGCCTTGCAGCGCGATCCGCATTTCTCAAGTGTCTCGCCGGCTGGCCAGGAGATGGCCGATACCGAGCAGGGGCGACGTGTGCGCCTCTCCCTGGACGCGACATGGAAGTAAGGCGCGCACGGCTTCGTCTTGCCTGCGAACTGTGGCTCGCACGCCATGGCTGCCTGCCGCTCGCCGTCGTCGCGCTGTTCGGCACGCTCGCGATCGTCGCGGCATTGGTGTTGCCGCGGCTGCAGGCGGACCTTGCGCGCGAGGAGCGTCGCAATGTGTTCCTCGCGGAACAGGCGCGGGCCCCGACGGCGAAGCCCGCCGCGGTGCCGCGTTCGCACCAGCAGGGCTTCTTCGAGGCGCTGACGCCGCAGTCGGAAAAGCTCGCCGTTGCGCAGGACGCGTGGGACGCGGCGCTGGCCGCGCAGTTGCGCGTGGAGCGTGCGGAGTATCGCGGCGAGCCCGATAGCGGCGCGGGCTTTTCGCGACTCACGCTGCGCTTGCCCGTCGGGGGCTCCTATCCGGCGATCAAGCGCTATGTGTTCGGCCTGCTGGCGCAGCACCCCGGACTTGCCCTGGACAAGATCGAGGTCAAGCGCGAGCGCGCCGCGCAAGAGACGCTCGAGGTGCAGCTGCAGTTCAGCCTCTTCCTGCGGAGCGGGCCATGAACCGGCGTCGCCTGCTCTTGGCGCTGTCCTTCGTCGCGAGCGCGGCGCTGGTTGCCTGGGACCAGTTCGCCTCGCCCGCGAGCGCTGTCGTCGCGGAGAGATCGCTGCCCGCGGCGAGGCGTCCGAAACCGGTCCTTGGGGGGCCGAAGGCGCCGAACGAACTCGATGTGTTGCCGCTCGCTTCGCGGGCGGGCTACGCAACGGCCGAAGGCGATGCCTTCCGGCCCCAGCTTCCTCCCGCGCCGCCGCCGCCTCCCCCGGCGCAGCCTCCGCCACCACCGAGCGCGCCGCCGCCGCCATTCGCCTACGTCGGCAAGAAGCTGGAAGACGGCCACTGGGAAGTCTATCTGGGCACTGCCGACGCCACGCTCGTCGCCCGTGCCGGGCAGGCGCTCGACCCGCAGTACCGCGTCGTCTCGATCAGCCCGCCGACGATGGTCTTGCTCTACCTGCCGATGAACGAAAAGCAGACGCTGCAGATTGGTCCTTCAATCGATGAATAAGCTGTTGCCCACGCGCGCTTGCGCATTGGTGCTCGCGCTCCTGCTGGCGGGCTGCGCGACCTCCGCGGCCTTCGACCAGGGAGTCGCGCTGGCCGAGGCGGGCCACACGGAGGAAGCGCTGGCGCAGTACCGCGCCGCACTCGCGGAGCATCCGCGCAACGCCGAGTACCGGATCGCCTACATCACCACGCGCGACAAGCTGGTCGCGGGCTGGGTGGCCGACGCGGCCGAAGCGCGGCGCGCGGGACGCAATGGCGAGGCGGTGACCTTCTACAAGAAGGCGCAGCAGCTCGACCCGAACGATGCGCGCGTGCGCGAAGGCTTGCGTGGCGTGGAGCGCGAGAACCGCCACGGACAGCTGCTGGCCGAGGCCGAGAGCGCCTTGCGCACGGGCGACCTGGACACCGCGAGCACGCGCGTGCGCACGGTGCTGGGCGAGAGTCCCGCCAACGAGACCGCGCTGACCTACAAGCGCGAGATCGACCTGCGCCGTTCGCAGCCGCGCGCGGCCGCCGATGCACGGCTCGCGGCCGCCTTCCGCAAACCGATCTCGATCGAGTTCCGCGACGCGCAGCTGCGCCAGATCTTCGAGGTGCTCTCGCGCGCTTCGGGCCTGAACTTCGTGCTCGACAAGGACGTGCGCGCGGATCAGCGCACGACGATCTTCCTGCGCAACAGCACGATCGCCGACGCGCTCCAGCTCACCTTGCTGACGAGCCAGCTCGAACAGCGCGTGCTGGACGCGAGCTCAGTGCTGATCTATCCGAACACCGCGGCAAAGGCGCACGACTACCAGCCGCTCTCGGTCAAGACGATCACGCTCAACAACGCCGACGCCAAGGGCGTTGCGAGCGCGCTGCGCACGATCCTCAAGAGCAAGGACGTGGTGGTGATCGAGCGACAGAACGCGATCATCATGCGCGACACGCCGGAGGCGATCCGCATGGCCGAGCGCATCGCGGCGCTGCACGACCAGCCCGAGCCGGAAGTGATGCTGGAGGTCGAGGTGCTGGAGGTGCAGCGCAACCGCCTGCTGAACCTGGGCGTGCAGTACCCCTCGCAGGTCTCGCTCTCGCCGATCCCGACCACTTCGGGCGCGGACCTCACGCTGCACGACCTGCTGAACCTCTCCAGCAACACGCTCAAGGCCACGGTCGATCCGGTCACGATCTCCGCCACGCACAACGTCGGCGACGTGCGGGTGCTCGCGAACCCGCGCATCCGCGTCGTCAGCCGCGAGAAGGCGCAGGTGCTGGTCGGGCAGCGCGTGCCGACGGTCACGACCACCACGACCTCGACCGGCTTCGCAGCGAACTCGGTGCAGTACCTCGACGTCGGCCTCAAGCTCAACGTGGAGCCGACGGTGTCCGCGGACGGTGAAGTGGCGATCCGGCTTTCGCTCGAAGTCAGCAACGTCACCAACACGAGCAAGCTCAACGACGGCACTACGACCTACGAACTCGGCACGCGTAGCGCGAGCACGTTGCTGCGCCTGCACGATGGCGAGAACCAGGTGCTCGCCGGCCTCATCAACGACACGCAGAACAGCACGAGCAACCGCATTCCCGGCCTGGGCGACGTGCCCGGCGTGGGGCGGCTCTTCGGCTCGCAGTCGGACACCAACAACCAGTCGGAGATCGTGCTTTCGATCACCCCGCGCATCCTGCGCCCCGCGGTGCGACCGGACGCCGCCGACAGCGAGTTCGATTCGGGTACCGAAGGCAGCCTGCGTGCGCTGACCACGGGCGGCGCCGATCCGGTCTACGGCGCGCCGCCTCCGCCGCCGCCCCAACAGGCTCCGGCAGCACAGCAGGCCGTGCCGCAGGCTTCGGCTCCGCAGCAGCCCGCGCCGCAAACGCCCGCAAACACACAGCCGGCGAACTCGCAGCCGGCGAACTCGCAGCCCGCACCCTTGCCCTCGGTGCCGACACAGCCGATTTCCTCGCCCGCCGGCACGGCCGCGGCGGGTATAGCGCCTGTGAGCGTCATCGCGACCGAAGCGAGCACCGATGCGTGACGCGAGGCCGGCGACGGGCTTCACCCTGATCGAACTGCTGGTGACGCTGGCGATCATGGCGCTGCTCGCCACGCTCGCGGTGCCGGTGGCGGAGCTCGCCGTGCAGCGTGCGCGCGAGGCCGAGCTGCGGCGCAACCTGCGCGAGATCCGCGACGCGATCGATGCCTACAAGCGCGCCTGGGACGACGGCCGCATCGTGCATCGCGCGGAGGACTCGGGCTATCCGGCCACGCTGGATGTACTGGTCGCGGGCGTGCCCGATCAGCGCAACCCCAAGAGCGCAAAGCTCTTCTTCCTGCGCCGCATTCCGCGCGATCCGATGAACCCGGATGCGGAGGGCGCCGAGAGCTGGGGCAAACGCGCGTACGCCAGCGAAGCGGACAACCCGCAGGAGGGGGTGGACGTCTTCGACGTGCATTCGAACTCGGACGCCGCCGGGCTCGACGGCCGTCCGTACCGGGAGTGGTGAGATGCGGCGCGCGCGCGGCTTCACGCTGATCGAGCTGCTGGTCGTGCTGGCGATCGTGAGCCTGCTCCTCACGATCGCGTTGCCGCGCTATTTCGGAAGCCTGGAAATGTCGAAGGAGCGGGTGCTCGCCGAGAACCTGCGCGTCACCCGCGACGCGATCGACAAGTACTTCGCCGACCGCGGGCGTTATCCGGACTCGCTCGACGAACTGGTGAGCCTGCGCTACCTGCGCACGCTGCCTTTCGATCCGGTGCTGGAAAGCGACCAGCACTGGACCGTTTCGCCGCCGGAGAACGGCCATCCGGGGAGCGTGGCGGATGTGCACAGCACGGCGCCAGGCAACGGCCCTGATGGCCGTGCGTGGAACGCGTTGTGACTGGCTGCGTGCGCGCTGCGGGTGCGTGCGACCGGCAGGGCGGCTTCAGCTATATCGGCATCCTCGTGTTCGTCGCGGTGATCGGCCTCGCATCAGCGATGACCTTCGAAGTCGCAAGTACTGCCACCCGGCGCAGTGCGGAACGTGAACTGCGCGGCATAGGGCGCGAGTTCAGCGCCGCCTTCAAGGACTACTACCTCTCCTCGCCCAAGGGCACGCCGGCCTTCCCGCGCGGCCTGGAAGACCTGCTGCGCGATCCGCGCTTCCCCGGCCTGCGTCGCCACCTGCGCCGCATCTACGCCGACCCGCTGACCGGCCGCGCCGAGTGGGGTGTCGTGCCCGCGCCGGGCGGCGGCATCATGGGTGTCTACAGCCTCGCGCAGGGCGCGCCGTTGGGGCGCGCAGACAACGCGCTCAAGGCCAATCTTCCGCTGGGAACGCCGAAGGGGGGCTACACGGAATGGATGTTCGGCTACGACCCGAACGCGATGCTCGCGACAGGCACGGGCGCACAGAGCGCGCCCCAATGAAAAAGGGCCACGGATTTCCGCGGCCCATTCCCTGAAGAAATGCCTCGACGGGCTCTGGTGCGCGACCGCCAGGCTCCGCTGCGTTCCCGATAGCGTCGGGTGCCCTGCATCAGGGCCACAGAGCTCCGCCAGCTTTGCCCCATGTCGGGCTTCCACGGTGGCAGGTGGATCTGCCTGGCTTCGCAGGGGGCGGCGGCCGTTTGTTCCGCTTCAGGGCCCTTACCCGGCCGCGTTCCAAGTCATTGGCCTCGGACGTTCCGGCGGGATTCGAAATGATCTCGCGATTCGCGGCGGATGCTCGCCTGCCGTCCTTGTGGGCTTGAGATGTCGTGCATGGCCTTCTCGAGCGCGGATGGAGTTATCTCACGGAGGAGGGCGCCGTTTCGGCGCCGGCCGTTCGGGGCGTGCCGGCGAAGGCGAGCACACGCGAGTAAGCGCAAATGCCGAGCACAAAAGCAAAAAGCCCAGTCCGAGGACTGGGCTTTCCACTGAATTCTTTGGTGGGGGCAGTAGGATTCGAACCTACGACCTACGGATTAAGAGTCCGCTGCTCTACCAACTGAGCTATACCCCCGACACTTCTTGCTGCTGCTCTCCCGACGGCCACTGCTTTCGCGGTGGTGGGTCGGGCGAGACTCGAACTCGCGACCAACGGATTAAAAGTCCGCTGCTCTACCGACTGAGCTACCGACCCGTCCGGTAGAGCACGCCACTATAGTTGATGAATCGAGGGTCGTCAAGCGCCGTCGGCGATTTTGGCGATCAGGCCGCGGCCTGATAACGCGTCGGGTCCGCCAGGCCGGCGCTTTCGAAGCCTGCGCGACGCAGGCGGCAGGCCTCGCAGAGGCCGCAGGCGCGGCCGTCGGCATCGGCCTGGTAACAGGTGACAGTCATGCCGTAGTCGACACCCAGGTGGGTGCCGAGTTGGACGATGTCGCCTTTCGAGAGGCGCATCAGCGGCGCGTGGACCTTGAAGGCGGTGCCTTCGACGCCGGCCTTGGTGGCGAGGCGCGCCATCGTCTCGAAGGCGGCGATGTACTCGGGGCGGCAGTCGGGGTAGCCGGAGTAGTCGACCGCGTTCACGCCGATGAAGATGTCGCTGGCGTCGAGCACTTCGGCCCAGCCCAGGGCGAGCGACAGCATGACCGTGTTGCGTGCCGGCACGTAGGTGATCGGAATGCCGCTGTCCTGGACCCCGTCGACCGGAACCGCCAGGTTGGCGTCGGTCAGCGCGGAGCCGCCGAACTGGCCGAGGTCCACCTGGGCGACGCGATGCTCGCGTGCGCCGAGTGCCTTGGCGACGCGGGCTGCGGCGGCGAGTTCGGCGTCATGGCGCTGGCCGTAGGCCACGGACAGCGCATAAGGCACGAAGCCTTCGTTGCGGGCGATGGCGAGGCAGGTGGTGGAGTCGAGGCCGCCGGAGAGCAGCACGACGGCGCGGCGTTCTTTGGTCATTTTTTCGGTACTCGCAAAGCTTGGGTGACGCGTGCGTCACCAGCGGAAAATCAGGTCGGCGGCGTCGCGCGTCGCCTCGATGCTGCGGGCATTGGGTTCATCGACAGAATCCACCCAGGCGCGGGCCGCGGCTTCGTCGCGGCCGAACTGGCGGTGGCGTGCGACCAGGCGTTCGATGCGCAATTCCTGCGGCACATCGACGTACCAGCATTCGTCCATCTGCGCGCGTACGCGCGGCCAGGGCGCGTTGCCAAGCAGGAGGTAGTTGCCCTCGGTGATGATCAGGCGCGCGCCGGGCAGGACGGGAATCGCATTGGCGATCGGTTCCTCGATCTCGCGGCGGAATTCCGGCGCATAGACGATTTCATCCGGCGCGGCGCTGCGGATACGTGCGAGCAGGGCAGCGAAGCCGCCTGCATCGAAGGTGTCCGGCGCGCCCTTGCGGCTGCTGCGTCCGAGGCGCGCGAGCTCGCGATTGGCGAGGTGGTAGCCATCCATCGGCACCACGACGGCTTGCTCTCCCAGTGCTTCGCACAGCGCTTCGGCAACCGTCGACTTGCCGGCGCCGGGCGCGCCGACGAGACCGAGGATGTGTCGTTGTCCGTCGGCGAGCAGGCCGCGGGCGCGCTGGAGGTATTCGTCCGGAATGCGCATCGGCGGCCTCGGGTTCAGCGACCGGGGGTGTTGCCCCAGATCACCTTGTGGAGCTGCACCTGCATGCGCACTGGTAGTTTGTCGCGCAGGACCCATTCGGCCAGCTTGTCGGGCGAGAGCGTGCCCTGCACCGGCGAAAGCAGGACCGGACACAGATCGGTGAGCTTGTGCGTCGCGATCTGTGCGCGCGCCCATTCGTAGTCGGCCTCGTCCGCGAGCACGAGCTTGAGTTCGTCCGCACGGGTGAGGTGGGCCAGGTTTTCCCAGCGGTTCTTGCTTTCCTCGCCGGAGCCGGGCGCCTTCAGGTCCATGATCTTGGAGACGCGCGGATCCACGTCCGACACATCGAGGGCACCGGAGGTCTCCAGCGAGACCGAGTAGCCGGCATCGCAGAGCGCGGTGAGGAGTTGCAGGCAGGCCTTCTGGGCCAGCGGCTCGCCGCCGGTGACGCAGACGTAGGGCGTGCCGTGACGCGCAACTTCCGCCATCACTTCATCCAGCGTATGCATGGTGCCGCCGGTGAAGGAGTAGGTCGTGTCGCACCAGGTGCAGCGCAGCGGGCACCCGGTCAGGCGAACGAAAACGGTCGGCAGACCGACGCGCGAGGATTCGCCCTGCAGAGAAAAGAAAATCTCGGTGAGGCGTAGCCTCACCGAGATGGATTCGGTACTGCTCATGTCGCTTACTTCTTGGCCAGGCGCTGCTTGGCGGTCTGCGCGGCGGGGCTGGACGGGTACTTGGAAACAATGGTCTGGAGCGTCGCGCGCGAACCCTTCTTGTCGCCGAGTTCTGCCTGGCAATTGGACAGGCCGAGCAGGGCGTCGGGGGCGCGGGCATCGTCAGGCCAGCTTTCGGCCACCTTGGTGAAGAGCTTGGATGCACCGGGCAGGTCCTTGGCCTGGTACAGCGCAGAGGCGGCCCAGAAATGGGCGCTCGGCAGGAAGCTGCTCTTCGGGTAGGCGGTGATGAAGCTCTGGAAGGCGGCCGCCGCCTCCTTGTTCTGACCGGCCTTGAGCTGGTTCAGAGCGGCTTCGTAATCACGCGTCTCGTTGGCCGGGTCGGCTTCCGGCGCGGCCGGTTGCGACTGGGCCACGGCGACGCTTTCAAGCTTGCGCAGCCGGGTGTCGAGGTCGACATAGAAATCGCGCTGGCGTTTCTGGGCCTGGTCGAGGTCATTGGTCATGACCTCGAGTTGGCCCCGCAGCTTCGCGATCTCCTGCTTCAGGCTTTCGATGTCGTTCGACAGGCCCTGCTGGGCGCTGCTGTTCGACGATTCGATCCGGTCCAGGCGCGCATTCGTTTCATTGCGCATGGTCTGGATCTGCTGACGCGCTTCCGCATCATCGAAAAGCCCGGCGTGGGCGGCCGTAGCCGTCACGCCGAGCAGAAGCAGCAAGGCTGCTTTACGCATCAGTATTCACCTTGGTACAGGATGTCGGCGCGACGGTTTTCCGTGTAGGCCTCTTCGCTGCTGCCGGTGGCGCGCGGCTTTTCTTCACCCAGGCTGACGGACTCGATCTGCGCTTCGGTCGCGCCGGACAGGCCCAGCGACTTCTTCACGGCGTCGGCACGCTTCTGGCCCAGGGCCAGGTTGTACTCACGCGAACCGCGTTCGTCGGTGTTGCCCTGGATCAGGATCTTGACGGTCGGGTTGGAAGCCAGGAACTTGCCATGGGCTTGCACCAGGGCCTGGTAGTCGGACTTGACGTCGTACTTGTCGAAGTCGAAGTAAACGCTGCGCTTGGAGAGGATGCTGTTCGGATCCTTGACGGCGGCCAGCGGGTCGACCGGGGTGGCTTCCGGAGCCGGGGTGGTAGCCGGCTTGGTTTCCGTGGTCGGGGCGGGCTTGGTCTCGACCGGCGCCGGCTTCTCGGAGGTGGTGCTGGAGCACGCTGCGAGAGCGAGGACGAGCAGGGAAGGAAGCAGCAGTTTCTTGGACATGTATAAGGCTCCTTGGTCTTAGTTGAAATAGGCCACTACTTGCGCAGGGGGGCCCAAGCGGGTTCGCGCACGTCACCCGTGAAACCGGAGAGACGCTGTCTGACGCGTCCGTCTGCGGACACTGCCGCCAGGACGCCTCGGCCACCGAGTTCAGTGGCGTAGAGGATCATCCGGCCGTTCGGGGCGAAGCTGGGCGACTCGTCTTTGTCTGAATCCGTGAGCACCTGGACCTGCTGCGACGCGAGGTCCATGAGTGCTACCCGGAAACGTCCCTCGTTGCGCGCGAGGAAGGCGAGTGTCTTGCCGTCCGGCGAAACGTGAGGGCTGACATTGTACCCGCCCTCGAAGGTGACGCGCTGCGCTTCGCCGCCGTTGGCCGGCATGCGATAGACCTGCGGCGAGCCGCCGCGATCAGAAGTGAAGTAGATCGACTGCCCGTCCGGCGAATAGCAGGCCTCGGTGTCGATGCCGCCGGAGTTGGTGAGGCGGCGCACGCCGCTGCCATCGGCATGGATCTCGTAGATCTGCGAGAGGCCGTCCTTGGTCAGCGTGATCGCAAGCCTGCTGCCGTCCGGCGACCAGGCCGGCGCGGAGTTCGAGCCCTTGAAGTTCGCCAGCACCTTGCGCTGTCGCGTGGCCAGCGTATGCACGTAGACGATTGGCTTCTTGGTCTGGAAGGACACGTAGGCGAGCTTGCTGCCGTCCGGCGACCAGGCGGGCGAAATGATCGGCTCGTCCGAGACCAGTGCGGCGATCGCGTTCTGGCCGTCAGCGTCCGCCACCTGCAGCTGGTACTGGCGGCCGTTCTTCAGGACGTAGGCGATGCGGGTGGAGAAGATGCCGGGCAGGCCGGTGAGCTTCTCGTAGATCCAGTCGGCGATGTTGTGCGCCGCGGCGCGGTACTGGTCCGGCTTGAAGGCGATCTCCAGGCCGCCCAGGTCGCCTTGGCGCGCGGTGTCGAAGAGGCGGAAGCGCGCCTGCAGGCGCCCGTCGGAGAGGCTGGTGATGCTGCCGCCGGCCAGCGCATCGGCGCCGCGGAATTTCCAGTTGGCGTAGTCGACCTGCGCGTTCTCGGCGATCGGCTGGGGGCCGGTTTCGATCAGCTTGAAGAGGCCGCAGCTTTGCAGGTCGGCGCGGATCACCTCCGACACCGACTTGGGCAACTGGGCTTCGCCGACGAAAGGGGCGATCGCGATCGGGATCTGGCTGGCGCCGGCACCGGTGATCTCGATGCGCAGCTGGGCGAAGGCGGGTTGGGTGGCGAGGGCCAGCCCGGCGGTGGCTCCCGCGGCAAACAGGGCGCGGCGGGAAAGCATCAGGGGGTGTTCGGTGCTTGGCAAATGAGCCTCCGGGGACGTGTTCTGGCGCACTGGTCTTGTTCGGTTCTTTGTTCTAGCGGCGCGGGCGCACCGCGAGTTCTAGGCTGCGATAGTAGAGATCCGCACGCGGTGGCGGTGGCAGCGGACTGGCCGCGACGATCGCCTTGCCGATGGCCGCGTCGAGCGACTTGTTGCCGCTGGAACGCGTCAGCACCGGTTTGCCGAGTATGCGGCCCTGCTTGTCCTGCTCGACCTCGAAAACCGCCTCTGGGTTCCCCTTCAAACCCTTGGGAATCACGAGTTTCGCGCGGATCTTTGACTGGATCGCGATCACGTAATCGCGCATCAGCTTCTGCGTGTCGGCCACGCCAGGCGCACCTTGCGGCGCGAGGCTGCTCGATTCGATATCGCGGACCGGCGCGCTGGCTGCAGCAACCGGCGCGCTGCTCACAGCCTGGGGTGCGGACTGTTCGGCGGTGGGTGCCGTTGTCGTCGGGGCGTCCGGCGCGAGCAGGGAACAAGCGGATAGCGCGAAGACGGAGCCCATCGCCGCGAAGATGATGCGCATGTGCTTCATTTGTCGAATGGCCTCGACACAAGTTCTAGCCGAACCGATCCGTCACGAGGAACAGGCGGAAAGGGAGTGGATCTGATGATTGCTCGCTTGACCGCTTCGTCAAGGCTCGGCTGGCCGCTGCTCTTGACCAAGTAAGGTCCGCTAGCCAGCTCCCCCGAGGGGAGCAGCAAGACCTGGAAGACAATCTCCGGGCTTCCGGCTCTCTCTCCCGACCACACCATGTTGCTGCGAACCTTGGTCTGGATTGCTGATATCCAGCGTTGAAGCGTTTCGGACTGGGAGTCCGGGGTTTTGCGATGTGCCGTCTGAGCTTGAGCCGCGGTCTGAATGTCGTCACCCATACGATCGCCCGTCGTGCAGGCGCTGACGAACCACGTTGCTAAAAGAGGGGCCGCAATCCAAACGGACTTCATCGGTCAAACGGCCGAATCACGAGTTCGAGGTCGTCCACGAACACTTCGGGTTTTGAGGGCTTCGGCAGAGGGCTGGATTTCACGATCGCGCGCTCGATTGCGTCGTCAAGCGCGGGGTTGCCACTGCTCTTTACCAGCTTGGGTTTGTCGACGAGCTCGCCGGACGGCAGGAGTCGGACCCGGAATTCCACCTCGGGATTGCTGTTGCGATCTCCGGCCCACACGATGTTGCCGCGCACCTTGGCGCGGATCGCACTGATCCAGGCATCGAGCGCGGTACCGGCGCTAGCCTTGGCGCGTGCGTTGGCAACCGCACCCATGTCCTTGGCCAGCAGATCGTTCATGCGGTCCTGCTGGGCCTTCTTGTTGGCGGCAGCGTCCAGGCGTTTTTGCTCGGCGTCGAGCTGGGCCTGCAGGTCATTCTGGGGCTGCGCCTTTTCCGGCGGTTTCTTCTCCGGTTTGGGCTCGGGCTTCTTTTCCGGCTTGGGTTCGGGCTTCGGCTCCGGTTTCTTCTTCTCGGGCTTGGGCTCGGGCAGGGCGATGTCGGGCTTCACCGTCGGTTTCGGCGGCTCGACCTTTGGTTCCGGTTTGGGCTGGGGCTTGGGCTCGGGCGGCGGCGGGACCGGCTTCGGCGGCGGCGCGGTTACGCTCGGGGCGGGTGCGGCGTCCGAACGCACCAGCGAAACCTCGAAGACTTCGGGGGTGTGCGTCTGCCAGCGCACGCCGTAGACAAGCACCAGGATCAGCGCCAGATGGACGACGAAAGTGAAGATCGCGGCCGACCAGCGGCCCGGTTCTTCGCGTTCATCGAATGCTGGATTGCGCTCCATGCTGCTTTCGTCCGAGCCTTTTTCTGCCTGTTACTTCTTGCCCGACTGCACGAGCAGGCCGACCTTCTGCACCTGGTTGCGTTGCAGCAGGTCCATCAGGTCCATGACCGCCTCGTAGCGGACTTTCTTGTCGGCGGCGATCAGGACGGGTTGGTCCGGGTTGCGTGCCTGCGCGTCCTGCAGGGCGGCGACGAGTTCGTCGCGATTGACGCTGCGTTCGGGATCCTTGCTGGCGCGATCCTGCAGCGCGAGCGTGAGGTCTTCGTTCAGACGCACTTCCAGGGCCTTGGCTGGCGGCGTAGGTGCCTTGCCGACCGAAGGCAGGTTGACCGAGCTGGTCTGCATCATCGGCGTCGCGACCATGAAGATGATCAGCAACACCAACATGACGTCGATGTACGGCACGACGTTGATCTGATTCATCAGGCGGCGTTGACGCATGGCCGGTCTCCGCTCAGCGCAGCTGGCGCTGGAGGATGTTGGAGAACTCCTCCATGAAGCTCTCGAAGCGCACGTTCAGGCGGTCGATGTCGTAGGCGAAACGGTTGTAGGCCACGACCGCCGGAATCGCCGCGAAGAGGCCGATCGCGGTGGCGACCAGCGCTTCGGCGATACCGGGTGCGACTTGCGCCAGCGTGGCCGAGCCGACGTCACCCAGCCCGCGGAAGGCATGCATGATCCCCCACACCGTGCCGAAGAGGCCCACGTAGGGGCTCACCGAACCGGCCGAGGCGAGGAAGGCGGTATGCGCTTCAAGGTCGTCGAGCTCGCGCTGGGTGGTGGCGCGCATCGCGCGCCGGGCGCCGGCGATGATGTCACTGGCATCGAGGTTGTTTTGCCCGCGCAGCTTGGTGAATTCGCGGTAGCCCGACTCGAAGATGCGGCCCAGCGGTCCGATCGCCTCGCGCGAATTCGCGGCGCTGCGATACAGGGTGCCCAGGTCGCCGCCGCTCCAGAACTCGCGCTCGAACTCCAGCGTGGAGAGCCGGCCGGCGCGAATCGCGATGCCCTTGCGGAAGATCCAGTACCAGGACACCAGCGAGGTGACCGCCAGCAGTGCCATCACCAGCTTGACCACCAGGCTCGCCTGGGCGATCAGGGAAAGGATCGAGAGATCACTCGTCGCGTTCATCGTCGGGAGACTTTCTTTGGAGTTCGCTCGGTTCGCGCGTGCTTCGCCGCTGCTTCGTCTCAGGCGGCCGCAAAGGCGGCGCGGATGTCATGGGGGATAGAGGCAGGCTTCTTCTTGTTCCAGTCCACGCAGACCACCACGAAGTCGGCCTCGAAAAGGCATTGCTCGCCGCGCATCAGGCGTTGGGAGAACACCAGCTTGGCGCGGCCCATCTCGGAAATCCCGGTCTCGACCGTCAGGGCGTCGTCCAGTTCCGCGCCCTTGAAGTACTCGGCATTGACCGCCCGCACCACGAACACCAGGTCGCGCTCGATGCGCAGCGCGGTTTGCTCGAAACCCGCGGCGCGCAGGTACTCGGTACGGGCGCGCTCGCAGAACTTCAGGTAGTTCGCGTAATAGACGACGCCGGCTGCGTCGGTGTCCTCGTAGTACACGCGTACGGGGAAACGGTGCGCTGGCGTGGCTGGCGTGGGCATCGTGACATTTTACCAGCCTGTTGCAGCAGTGACTTCACCGGCTCGTAAGCGGATGTAGCAGAGCCCGGCGGGAGTCAATACACGTCGCGGCGGTAGCGGCCGGCGTCGGTCAGCGCTTCCAGCGCGGGGGCGCCGAGGATCTCGATCAGCGCGGCATGCACCCCGGCCGCCATGCCTTCCAGGCTGCCGCAGACATAGATCGCCGCGCCGTCGGCGATCCATTCGCGCACGGTTTCCGCACTGTCACGCAGCTGGTCCTGCACGTAGCGCCGGGTCGTCTGGTCGCGGGAGAACACGAGATCCAGCCGTTCCAGCGTGCCGGTCTCCTGCCATGCCGCGAGTTCGTCTTCATGGAAGGCGTCGTGGGCTCGCTGGCGCTCGCCGAAGAGCAGCCAGTTGCGCTTATGGCCCGCCGCCGCACGGGTCTTCAGGTGCGCCCGCAGACCAGCGAGGCCGGTGCCGCTGCCGACCAGGATCATCGGCCGTGCATCGGTGGGCGGATGGAAGCTGCGGTTGGTGCGGATGCGTAGCGCGATCTCCTGGCCGAGTTCCGCGTGGGCTGTCAGCCAGCCCGAGCCCAGGCCCAGTCGGCCATCCGGTCCGCGCATCTGGCGTACCAGCAGATCGAGCTGGCCGTCGGAAGGCAGGGACGCGATCGAGTATTCGCGATGCGGCAACAAGGGCAGGGCGTCCAGCCATTCCTGCAAAGGCGTTGGCGCCTGCGGACCCGCCTCAGGCAGATGCACGCGGGCGAGGGCCTCGGCGAGCGTGCGGGTCTCGCCGGCGAGCTGCGCGTGCGCATTGGCGTCCAGCCCGAGCGTTTCGATGCAGGCTGCAACTTGCGCCGGCGCGTTGCGCGGACCGACCTCCACGATATCGCCGGCCTGCCATTCCGCTGGGCCGTCCAGGGGGCGCAGGGCGATGTGATAGGCCGCTCCGCCCTGGCTTCCCGGGTTCAGGTGGCGACGCTCCAGCAGTTGCCAGCGGCCATATTCGGGGGCGCGCCAGTCGGGCATTTCGGCGTGGCCGCCGAGCGCGCTGAGCTGTTGTTGCCAGTGCCGCAGGGCGCCTGCGTCGGCATTGTCGACTTCGACCGGATCGAAGAGTGGCACCGCGCCGGCATGCCGCAGCCAACGGTCCAGCGCATGGCCGAAGCCGCAGAAGTGGGCGTAGCTACTGTCTCCGAGTGCGAGCACGCCGAATTCCAGCGAGCCGAGCGCCGGCGCCTGAGGCATGAGTTCGCGGGCAAAGCGCGCCGCGTTGTCGGGTGCGTCGCCTTCGCCGGTGGTGCTGGCGATGAAGAGCGCCTGGCGATGGCGGGCGAGCGTCGCGGCGTCGAGTTCGTTGAGTGTCTTGAGTTCGACGGCGCGGCCCGCCTGGTTGAGCGCCTCCGCGCTGCGCAGCGCCAGCGTTTCCGCATATCCGGTCTGGCTGGCGTAGGCGAGCAAGAGGCTTTCGCCGGCGCCGCTTACGAGAGTGCCGCGCCTGGCAGCGTCCCGGCGACGGTGGAGTGCGAGGATCGTTCCGCTGAAAAGCAGGTAGCCCAGGACTACTGCGAGCGCGGCGAACTGGCGCGAAGCGGCGCCGGCGAAGCCGGCTGCGGCCGCATGACCGGCCGCGCAGAGAATGGGCAGCGCGACCGCTGCCTGACGTGGAGACCGCTTTCTCATGCGGCCATCGCGAGCAGCGCCGGCGTCGCGACTTCGCGGTAGGCGCCGCCCTCGCGCTGGATAAAAAGCGCCGCGATGCCGCGTTCGCGGGCGTAGGCCATGCCGGCGTCGACGCCGAGCACGGTGAGCGCCGTGGCCAGGGCGTCCGCCCACATGCAGCTTTCTGCGACCACCGAGACCTGCGCGGTCGCGTGGGCGACGGGCCGGCCTGTGCGTGGATCCAGCGTGTGGGCGTAGCGCTGCCCGGCGTGTTCGAAATAGCGGCGATAGTCGCCGGAGCTCGCGACCGACAGCCCGTGCAGGGCGACGACGGTCTGTGCGGCAGCGGAATGCTCGGCGCCGGGTGGCGTTTCCAGCGCGACCCACCAGGGTTGCCCGTCGGGCTTCACGCCCTGGCCGCGGAGCTCGCCGCCGACTTCCACCAGATAGCTTTCGATGCCGCGCTCCGCGAGGTAGCGCGCGACTTCATCGACACCGAAGCCTTTGGCGATGCCGGAGAAGTCGAGATGCAGACCACCCGGTTGTCGCGCGCGGCGCGCGGCGCTGTCAAAGGTGAGTGCATCCCAAGCGCATCGGGCGCGTGCTGCCTGCAGTGCTTCCACGGAGGGCGGTGCGCCGACCGATCCCGCCGGGCCGAAACCCCAGAGTTCAACCAGCGTGCCCAGCGTCGGGTCGAAGGCGCCTTCGCTCTCGCGGGCGACCTCCTGCGCACAGGCCAGCACCTGCGCGAAGCCCGCCGGCAGCGTGTGCCAGGAGCCCGGTTCGGCGTGGTTGAAGCGGCTCAGGTCCGAGTCCGGCTCCCAGTTGCTCATCTCGCGCACCACGCGGTCCAGCGTCGCCTGGATGCCGGCTTGGGCCTGCGTGTTCGGGAAGCCGGCGGGCGCGACCAGCTTGACGTTCCAGCTCGTGCCCATGGAGAGCCCGTGCAGCTCATGCACCCGTTCGCCCTCCCAGGGCGGGACGACGGGCGCGAGCGAAGTCGGCAGCAGGACGCGGCGATCCACGGCGATCAGTGGATGAAGAGCAGGGCCAGCACCAGCGGCACCACCAGGCCCAGCGCGGTGATCGGCCAGGTCAGCGGACGATTGCCGGAATGGAGCTGGAGCAGCAGCAGGCCGGTGGCGCAGAAAAGCAGGCAGACCACCGCGAAGAGGTCGATGAACCAGCTCCAGGCCAGCCCGGTGTTGCGGCCCTTGTGCAGGTCGTTGAAGTAGGAGATCCAGCCGCGCTCGGTCAGCTCGTATTCGAGTTCGCCGCTGTCGCGCGTGATGCGCAGCCAGGCGTCGCCGCCGGGGCGGGGCAGCGCCAGGTAGACCTCTTCACGCGACCATTCCGCCTGGCGGTTCCCGGCTTCGACCTGCAGGTGGGCGCCCAGCCATTCGCTCACGGAGGCGGGCAGCGGTGCGTTGCCTTCCTGCGGGCCGCGCGCGAGACGCGCCAGCACCTCGGCCGGCAATTGGGCCGTCTTCTGGGTCACGACCGGCTTGGCTTCGATATGCGCCGCGTTGTTCAGGGTGATGCCGGTGGCCGCGAAGAGGATCATCGCGACGAGGCAGAGCGCGGAGCTGATCCAGTGCCAGGTATGGAGTGTCTTGAGCCAGTAGGCGCGGCGCTGTGGATCGGGAGAGGAAGGCATGGATGCTGCGGAAAGCCGTGGCCGCAGGGCCCGGACAAGCAAATGGGGGCGCAACAGGAAGGCGCGGTGCGCCGGCGCGCGCAGCCCGCGAATGTACGGGAAATGCGAGTCGTTCGCAATTACAAAGGGCGGATCGCCCTTGCTTCGAAGCCCGAGCAAGCCCTACAAGCGGCCTTCGGCCTTGATCGCGAGGTAGCGGTTGACCGTGGCGACCGCCAGCTCGTGCGGCGCCACGTCCAGGCAGAGCACGCCTTCCTGGCGTAGCCGCCGGAAGGTCGTCTCGCGCCGGCTGCGGTATTCCAGCGCGGCTGCGCGCAGCGCCAGGGCGGCGGTGTCGGTGCCTTCTTCCTGGCAGGCCTGGTCCAGCGCGTGTTCGCGCAAGCTGGCGACCAGCACCAGGTGACGGCGGCCAAGCAGGCGGCAGGCGGCGAGCAGGCCCGCGTCGTCCTCGTCGCGCAGATTGCTGAGGATCACGACCAGGGCGCGCTTGCGCTCATGGGCCAGCAGCTCCTGCGCGACGCCTTCGAAGTCGGTGGCTTCCAGCGTGGGCTGCAGGTCGTACACCGCGTTGAGGATGTGCGAGAGCGCCGCCTGGCTCTTGCGTGGCGCGACGCGGCGCTGCGGGCCGCCGAGCGTCATGAGCCCGACCGAGTCGCCATGGCGCAGGCCGACGTAGGCAAGCAGCAGCAGGGCGTCGAGCGCATGGTCGAAGTGCGAGAGCTCGCCGTCGCGCGCACCCATGCGGCGACCGCAATCGGCAAGCAGCAGGATGCGCTGGTCGCGCTCGTCCTGGTATTCCCGCGAGATCAGACGGTCGAAGCGGCGCGAGGCTTTCCAGTCGATGCGTCGCGGGCTGTCACCCTGGCGGTATTCGCGCAACTGGTCGAAATCCATGCCCTCTCCGCGGCGTCGACGCTTGAGTACGCCGACTTGCGCGACGCGGGCGTCGGTGGCCTGCAAGGCATGGCGGGCGAGCGGCGCGAAGTTGGGGAAGACGCGCACGGTCTGCGCTGCCGGCAGCGCCTGCTGGCGCCACCACAGGCGCCAGGGCGAGGCCAGGCGCAGCGCGATCGGCCCGAAGCCCTGCTCGCCGCGGGCCAGAGGACGGGCGCGGTAGGCGAGCTGCACCACCTTGTCGGCCTGCAGCCGCACCCGCATCGGGAGCTCGGTTTCCACCGCGAAGCTCGCGGGGCTGTGATCGACGATCTGCGCATGCGCCGCCGCGCCGCTCCAGCTCAGATTGAGCTCGACGCGCGCCGGCACGCCGATCGCCAGCGTGCTGTTCACCCGCCGCTGCGCCCGCGGCGTGGTTGCCCACCAGACCCGCACCAGGTCGAGCAGCGTCGCGATCAGCAACAGCGCGCCGGCCTGCAGCCACAGCGTCTCCAGCGCGGGATGCCAGGCGAGCGCGATCGCCAGGAGGAACCAGGCGAAGAGGACAGCCAGCAGCGGGCGGGCGGGCAGGAACTTCATCGTGGACGGTGGCGTGGATTACTGGCGCGGCGCATCCACGCGTTCGAGGATCGCGGCGATCAGCATTTCCACCGTGAGCCCCTCGATCTCGGCTTCGGGCGCGAGCAGCAAGCGATGGCGCAGCGCGGCCGGCGCCACGGCCTTCACATCGTCGGGCAGCACATGGTCGTGGCCGGAGATGAGCGCGCGACCGCGTGCGGCACGCACCAAGGCGATCGCGCCGCGGGGGCCCGCGCCGACGGCGATGCCCGGCCAATCGCGAGTGGCGCGCGCGATGCGCACTGCATAGTCGAGCACGCTGTCGTCGACCAGCAGGTTGGCGGCGACTTCCTGCGCGGCGAGCAATTCCTCGGCGCCGGCGACGCGCTGCACGGCGGAGACATCGAGCCGGTCGCCGGAGCGGCCGCTGGTAGCCCAGCTCACGAGCTGTTGTTCCTCGGCGAGGCTGGGGTAGTCGATCAGCACCTTGAGCAGGAAGCGGTCGAGCTGTGCCTCCGGCAGCGCATAGGTGCCTTCCTGTTCGATCGGGTTCTGGGTGGCGAGCACCAGGAAAGGCGTGGGTAGCGTATGCGCCTCGCCATCCAGCGTGACCTGGCCTTCCTGCATCACTTCCAGCAGGGCGGCCTGCGTCTTGGCCGGCGCGCGGTTGATTTCGTCGGCGAGCAGCAGGTTGGCGAACACCGGGCCGCGGCGCGTGGTGAAGCCACCGTTGCGCGCGTCGTAAAGGGTGTGGCCGGTGATGTCCGCAGGCATCAGGTCCGGCGTGAACTGGATACGGCCGAAGCTGCCGCCAAAACTCTGCGCCAGCGCCTTGACCAGCAGTGTCTTGCCCAGGCCCGGCACGCCTTCGAGCAAGACATGGCCGCCGGCGAAGAGCGCGGCCAGCGTGGCGTCCACGACCTCGCGCTGGCCTTTGACGACACGGGCGATTTCCTGCTGCAGGCGCTGGGCGAGGGCGTGGGCCTCGGCGAATGTGAGCGTGTTCATGGCGTGGATGTCGTGCGTGATGAGGTGGGTGCGGCGCCGCGCGCCGCGAGGATGGCGATGCAGTCGCCGAGCAGGCGGGCCTGGCGATCGAATTCGTTGCGATGACGCGGCTCGACTTCCAGCGCTTCGCGCAGCGCATTGGCATCGAGGCCGTACTGTGCGGCGAAGTCCGCGGCCTCCTGCGGGCCGCCGTGGCGGGCGTTGCTCTTGAGCTGGCGCCGGAACTCCTCGCGCAGCGCGCCGAGCAGGTTGTTCCAGGCGCGATGCCGGATATGGAAGGCCGCCACCGCTGCCAGGTGCGTGCGCAGGCCTGGGCGCTGCGGCAGCGGATCCGGGCGGATCGGCCCGAAGCGCGGAATCGCCAGCCACAGGCCGCCGAGGACCAGCAGCCCGACAGCGATCAGGGCCTGCGGCGCGTTCTCGGAGAGCCAGGCGAGCAATGAAGGGGCGTCCGACTCGGCGGCGAAATAGATCGTGCCGGGTCGATCGTCGATCAGCAGGCGGGCGGCGAGCTGGGCGTTGTCGGTCAGTCCGATCCGCGCGTTGGTGAGCGGCCGGTTGTCGCAGATCGCGCTGACGCGGCCCTTGCCGAGCGACCAGCGGGCGACGGCGAAAGCGGGTTCGCTCACCAGCTCGCCGGGCGCGCTCGCGGGTTCGCCTTCGCCGTCCTCGTCGTCTTCGTCGCCATCTTTCCGGGCATCGTCGCGATGGTGCGGGTAGCGGTGATAGGCGTTCACACTGCCGGACCAGATCACCGGCTGCGAGACGCTGAACACGTCGCAATCGGGGAAGCGCACCGAGAGGGGCTTGCCCTCCACCTTCACGGTCTCGGCCTTGTCGGTGCTGTGGCGACCGAGGCGGCGGATGCCGAGGCTGGCGACGAAGCGGTCCGATTGCTCGGGGCCGGGAATGATCACGACCAGATGCCCGCCGTGGATCACCCAGTCGCGCATCCGCGGCTCCATGTGGCGCGCGAGCGACTGGCTCAGCAGCGCGCTCATGAAAAGCGTGGCGTCGGTGGGCAAGGTGGCGAGCCGGGTGGCGTCCTTCACCTCCTCGGCGCGGTAGCCGAGCTTCTGCACCAGCAGGCGGGCGGCGTAATGCGGATCGCGCGCGGCTTCGCCACGCAGGCCGGTGCGCGTTTTTTCCTCCACCCATTCGAGCTTGCTGACGATCCAGCCGGCGGCCGTCAGCAGGATCGCGCCGGCGATGATCCAGTGCCAGGGGATACGGCGCTTCATGCCGCGCCTCCGAACTGGCGCGCCCAGCCGCTGCACAGGCCGTCGAGCTGCTCGCCGCCGAGCGACTGGCGCGCGTAGGCCACGCGCTGCCAGGCCAGGGTGAGCTGGGCGAAATAGCCTTGCGCCGCCGCCCTGGCGCGGGTCACCCGCATCAGGCAGTCGCCCTCTGTGTCGCCACGTTCGAAGGCGATCCGGTCGCGATGGGCGAGCCGCGAGAGTGCGCCGCGATAGAGCAGTGCCAGCCCTTCGCGTTGGCGACCCTGGCCGAGCAGAGCGCGCACCGCCGCGACGATGTCGTCGGGCAGTGATTCGGGCCGGATGTCCAGGCCCGCCACCTCGGCCGGCGGAGGCGGCGGCATGCGTTGCAGCCGCCACACGCGTACCTGCCGCAGGAGCAGCCACAGAAGCACCACGCCGACGATCGCCAGCAGGCCATAGACCACCGCGCGGCTGATTTCGGCGAAGAGTTTGCCGAAGCCGACGACAAGTTCGGCGAGGCTCTTGAGCCACTCGGGCAGGTTACCGCGACGCGGTTTGCTCTTCGCCTCGTCCCGCTTCCAGCGCAGGACATGGTTGGTCTTCTCGGTGCCGAAGTCGGGCTGCACGAGCACTTCCTTGATCGCCTTCGGCGCGGCGGCGATCGCGATCTCGCGACGCGCTGAGGAGGGCGCGGAGGAAATCGGCTGCGACGCTTCGGGCTCCGGCGTCGCCTGTGCATGTGCAGGACCTGGTGCAAGGAAGGCGGTGCCGAGCGCGAACGCAAAACAAAGCAGCGCGACCAGCGTGCTCCCGCGCTGCGCAAGCCGCGCGCCGACGCGACGCATTTGCAGCTCTACATCCCAGGCTTCCAGGTCTGTGCGGCGTTTGAGGTAGAGCCCGAAACCGCAGGCGACGAAGAAGGGCTCCAGCATGCCGACGATGAAGGCATAGACCACGCCCCAGATCGCGGCCGCATAGGGGTGATCATCGAGGTCGCCGAGCATCAGGGTCTGGATCGGCGAAGGCAGGAGCTCGTCGCCGCTCGGCACGACGAGGGCGACGAAGCCGATCAGCCCGACCCACAACACCAGTTCGAAGAAGGCGAAACAGGACAGCGAGGCGATGCCCGCACCGCCCACGCGGCCGGCGAGCAGCTTGCGCCGCGCGCGAGCCGGCTTGCCGCGCAGGCCTTCCAGTTGTTCCACCGGCAGGCGCAGGCTGCGCAGCGGATCGAGTCGCCGCCAGGTCAGCGCGGAGAAGAGTCCGCGCTGTTTGAGTAGCCCGGGCAGGGCGCGCAGGCTGGCGCCCAGCGTGGGCGTGGCGTCGAAGACCGCATGCGCCAGGACATGCAGGCAGAGCCGGTCGAAGAGCGGCTTGAGCCACCAGACTGCGACCAGCGCGAGGATGGGCGAGCCGTAGAGATAGTTGAGCAGCAGATGGCTGATCGCAGTAGCGACCAGCGCGACGACCAGGCAGCCGAGGAAGAGCGGACGCGCGCAGCGCTGCGCGAGGCGCACGCCCAGGTCCATGGCCTCGAAGGCCGTGCGCGGACGCAATGCGACGGAAAGCCGTTCAGCGTCCACGCGAACGCCCCGCGAACAACATGTAGGCGATCACCAGCGCCCAGTTGAAGAAGCCCACGCCAGCCTTGAGCGAGAGATCGAGCACGCGCGGCGACCAGAAGGCCTCGATGCCGGCGGCGATCACCAGCATCGCTGCCGCGCCGGCGACGATGCTCACCGAGGCCCGACCGGCCCGCCGCAGGGATGCCGCACGGGAGAGTTCGCCCGGCGCGAGCAGCGACCAGCCCAGCTGCAGGCCCGCTGCGCCACAGAGCGTGATCGCGGTGAGTTCGAAACTGCTGTGGCCGGCGACGAAGGAATAGAAGCGCTCCGCATGGCCCAGATTCACCACATGTCCTTCGACCACGCCCATGAACACGCCGTTGTAGAGCAGGAAGAAGAGCGAGCCCAGCCCGTAGGCGATGCCGGTCGCGAAGGTTCGGAAGCCGATGCCGATGTTGTTGGCGATGTAGAAGCCGAACATCGAAAGATCGTCGCCCGCATCGCGCGTGCGACCGAGCGCCTCTGCGGCAGGGCCGTACATGTCGTCGAAGCCGTTGAGCTGCGATTCGGGCAGGACCACGAAGGCGAAGTCGGGCCATTCGCGCACCGCGAAGCGCAGGGCGAGGAAGGGGCCGTAGAAGAGCAGGGTGGCGATCAGCACGCTGCGCCAGCGCGCCCGCACCTCGCGCGCGAAGCCGCCGGAAAGGAAGGCGAACCACGCGCGCAGCCAACCCGACGGCGTGCCGTAGAGAACGTCATGCCCCTGGTGGGCGAGGCGGGCGAGTCGGTCGACGATGGCCGGACCGTAGTCGCGGCTGCGTGCCAGCGCGAGCTGGCTGCACAGGTGGCGATACCGCTCCGGCAGCTCGGCCGCGGGGAAGGGCGCTTCCTGCTTGCGGCGCGTGCGCGCAGGTAGCCGCGCATGCTTGAGCCAGGCTTCGAAGGCATCCCAATCCGGGGTGAAGCGGGCTTCGAACTGCTCCTGCTTCATCCGCGCTCCTGGCCGGTGATGACGCGAGCGATGCCATAGAGACGCTGCACGCCGAGCTGGCCGCTGGCGCCATCGGTAAGCGTAGGTACGAGTTCGGCCAGTTCTTCGGCCCGTGCGGGCGAAAGGCGCGGCGCGCGTTCGGCGAAGGCCAGCACGGCGCGTTGCGCCTGGCGATTGAGCGGCACGCGGCTGCGCCAGGGCGGGCCGTCGGGGACCTGTGGCAGGCGGTTCTCGATGTCGCGATACACGACGAGCGTGCCCGCCACCTGGTCGCCGAGGCGGCGGAACTCACGCGAGCAGAGCATCGAGATCAGCCCGAAGGCATAGAGGAAAGGCAGGAAGTCCGCTGCGCGCAGCAGATTGCGCGAGAGCGAGCTGCCCCAGGTCAGCGGGCTACCGTCTTCCGACAGCACGGCCAGGCCGAGGGCGCGCTTGCCGGGCGTGGCGCCGCTGGCGAGCATCTCGAAGAAGACCGGGTACAGCCATTCGAGAACGAAGAAGACCACCATGCCGATGCCCGCCCCGGCCTTGCCGAGCATTTCGAGCAGCGGGCTGGTGACGGCGAGGACGCCGAGCCGGATCAGCAGATCGAGCAGGTAGGCGCAGGCGCGCGGCACTGGGCCGGCGCAGCGCAGGCGCAGTTCGATGAGTTCCGGCGTGGCGACGTCGCGGATCGTGTCCAGCGCGGTCGGAGCCGCGCTGTCGGCGGGTACTGCCTGCATCAATCCTCGATGAAGATGTCGCGGTAGGCGAAGTAGGTGGAGGCCATCATGGCCGGCATCAGGATCAGCCAGCCGAGGCCGAGGGGAATCAGCGCGAGCACCGAGAACACCATGCCGAGCAGGCCATAGACGAGCAGCGGCAGCCAGTTCTTCATGCTGACCACGAAGCTGCGCTTCATCGCCTCGAAGGGGGCGACGTCATGGAAGACCACCAGCGCGGGCGCGAGCCAGATGCAGGCGTACATCGCGAGGCCGACCAGAACCGCGACGAGAGCCATGACCACCACCACGCCGATTCCGAGGCCGGTGAGCCAACCTTCCCCGCCCGAGGCGATGGCGCCGAAGAGCCCGATGCCGCCAATGACCATCGCGACGAGCACGACGCCGAAGGTGACGGCCAGGTAGAGCACGCCGACCAGCATTAGCGGGCCGCCTTTCTCGCGGAAGCCGGAGAAGAGATCGCCGACCTCCACCACCTCGCCGGCCAGTTGCTTGCGCACGGCCAGCACGACGCCGCCGGTGATCGCCGGGATGCAGACGCTCACCACCATGTTCACCAGCGGAATGAAGCTCAGCACGATCATGAGCGCGACCATGACGATGCCGATCAGCAGCCAGGGCACGAACTGCGCAAAGTTCAGGCGCAGGCCCGCCATGAGCCACTCGGCGCCGCGTCCGGCGGAAACGGTCCGCCCCTCCAGGTTGAAGTTGCCGTTCTCGGACGGTTCCTGCACGTCGCTCAGGTGGGCGCTGGGCGGCTGGTAGGGATTGATCTCGCTCATGGGGACGACCTGTTTACGGGAAGGCGGGTGGCCGGATCATAGCGACGAAGCCTGATCCGGGGCAGAGGGCGGGCGGCCCAGGCGATCAGCGGCGGTAGAAGATGTCCCGGTAGCTCAGATAGACGACCATGAACAGGCACGGGATCAGGGCCAGCCAGCCGAGCGCCAGAGGCAGGGTTGCGACGATCGCCCACACGAAGTAGGCGAACATCGCGACGATGCCCGCGGGCAGGTTGCGCAAGACGCCGGTGAAGCTCGCGCGCAACGCGGCCACCACCGACAGTCCTTGCTCTTGCACGAGGTAGGGCGCAAACAACGCGGCGCTGCCGCCGATCGCGCTGAGGATCCACTGCAGAACCAGCAGGCGCGAGCCCAGCGTTGCATAGACGCTCGCCATCCCGCTCATGTCGCCACGCAGGAGCCCGAACACGCCCGGCTCACCGAAGATGCCCGCCAGCAAGGCGACTTGTACGCAGAGCCACAGTACGCCGAACACGCCCACGCCGAGCAGTGCATTCGTACGGACCCGCCAGCCGAGAAAGACCGTCGCGAACGGGAAATCGCCGTCGCGCTGCAGACGCGCGACGCAAGCGCCGAAGCCGGCGGCGAAGACCGGGAAGACCAGCTGCGAGACCAGGTTGCCGTAAGGGATGAATCCGAAGCTCGGAATCATCGGGACCAGAAGCACCAGCGTCACGCCCAGGCACTTGAAGAAGCGCTTGCGCAGGAGGCGCCAGGCATCCAGAAAGAGGCTCCAGCCGCGGCCCGCCGGGATGGTCTGGCCGCCCGGGATGAACTGTTCCCGGGCGATGTCGGAGGTGGGTTCCTGCTCTTCGCTGACAACGGCGCTGGGTGGCGCGTAGGGGTTGGTGCTCATGGGCTCTCGCTCGGGCGCCGCGCGGGACAGCCCCGTGCGGCAAGGCGCAGAGCCTATCCCGGAGTCACGGCGCGCACCATATGCCGCGTCAATCAGGCCGTGAAAATATGCAGGCGACCTACCAGAGCTCGTTGTTGCCAGTAGGCGGCAGCAGGCCCAGGTGACGATAGACCGCCGGGGTGGCGACGCGGCCGCGCGGAGTGCGCTGCAGGTAGCCCTGCTGGATGAGGTAAGGCTCCAGCACGTCCTCGATGGTGTCGCGCGATTCGCCAATGGCCGCCGCCAGGTTGTCGACACCCACCGGGCCACCGGAGAACTTCTCGATCACCGCGTCGAGGAGCTTGCGGTCCATCAGGTCCAGCCCGACCGTGTCCACGTCGAGCATGGTGAGCGCCGCGTCGGCGATGCCGCGTTCGATGCGGCCGTCGGCCTTGACCTCGGCGTAGTCGCGCACGCGACGCAGCAGGCGGTTGGCGATGCGGGGCGTGCCGCGCGCACGACGGGCGATTTCCAGCGCGCCTTCGGCCTCGATGTGCACATTGAGCAACTGGGCCGAGCGGGTGACGATGCTGGTGAGCTCATCCGCGGTGTAGAACTCCAGGCGCGAGACGATCCCGAAGCGGTCGCGCAGCGGGTTGGTCAGCATGCCGGCGCGGGTGGTCGCGCCCACCAGGGTGAAGGGCGGCAGGTCCAGCTTGACCGAGCGGGCCGCGGGGCCCTCGCCGATCATGATGTCGATCTGGTAGTCCTCGAGCGCCGGGTACAGGACTTCCTCGACCACCGGCGAGAGGCGGTGGATCTCGTCGATGAAGAGCACGTCGTGCGGCTCGAGGTTGGTGAGCAGCGCCGCGAGGTCGCCCGCGCGTTCCAGCACCGGGCCCGAGGTCTGGCGCAGGTTCACGCCCATCTCGGCGGCGATGATGTGGGCCAGCGTGGTCTTGCCCAGGCCTGGCGGGCCGAAGAGCAGCACATGGTCCAGCGCTTCCTGGCGCTTGCGTGCGGCGCCGATGAAGATCTCCATCTGTTCGCGGATCTTCTTCTGGCCCACGTAGTCGGCGAGTCGCTTGGGGCGCAGCGCGCGTTCCAGCGCTTCTTCCTGAGCCGAGGCAGAATGGCCGCCCACGAGGCGCGGACTGTCGGGGAGCGGGGCGAGGGAATCGGTCTCGATCATCCGGCAAGTGTAGCCCGAGCACCTCGCCCGATGGCCTTTGAGCAATCAATGCAATCGGCGACCGCAATCGATTACGTTACCCTCTCGCGTTTTCCCGTCTCGGGGCGTCCCTTCCCCTTGCGGGCCACCACGCGTTTTCTTCCGGAGACTCCATGAGCTACCTGCCTTCGTCCTCGCGCTACGAGGCCATGCAATACCGCCGCAGCGGCAAGAGCGGCCTCAAGCTGCCCGCCGTCTCGCTCGGCCTCTGGCACAACTTCGGTGGCGTCGATACCTTCGAGAACGGCCGCGCGATCGTCCGCCGCGCCTTCGACCTGGGCATCACGCACTTCGACCTCGCCAACAACTACGGCCCGCCGCCGGGATCGGCCGAAGAGAGCTTCGGCGCCATCCTCGCCAAGGACCTGAAGCCCTATCGCGACGAGATCATCGTCTCCAGCAAGGCCGGCTACGGCATGTGGAGCGGTCCTTACGGCGACTGGGGTTCGCGCAAGTACCTCGTGTCCAGCTGCGACCAGAGCCTCAAGCGCATGGGCCTGGACTATGTGGATATCTTCTACCACCACCGTCCTGACCCCGACACGCCGCTGGAGGAGACCATGGCTGCGCTCGACTACATCGTGCGCAGCGGCCGCGCGCTCTATGCCGCGGTCTCTAACTACCCGCCCGAACTCATGACCCGCGCCGCCGCGATCCTGCGCGAGCTGGGCACGCCCTGCCTGATCCACCAGCCGCGCTACAGCATGTTCGCCCGCGAGATCGAAGGCGGCCTGCTCGACGTGCTGGGCACCGAAGGCATCGGCTGCATCGCCTTCTCGCCGCTGGCGCAGGGCCTGCTCACCAACAAGTACCTGGGCGGCGGCATCCCCGAGGGCTCGCGTGCCTCCAAGGCGCACGGCTTCCTCAAGCCCGACCATGTCACCGCGGACAAGCTCGCGCAGATCGGCAAGCTCAACGCGCTCGCCGAAAGCCGCGGCCAGACGCTCGCGCAGATGGCGCTGGCCTGGGTGCTGCGTCATCCGCAGATGACCTCGGTGCTGATCGGCGCGAGCAAGGTCGCGCAGGTGGACGACGCCGTCGGTGCGCTCAAGAAGCTGGACTTCAGCGCTGCCGAACTCGCCCAGATCGAGCAGATCCTCGGCGCTGCCTGAGCAGGGAGCGGCATCCTGTTGTCGCAAACCCCACACGGGCCTTGCCGCAACAGGATTTGACGGATCGCCGGCTTGACAGACCGATCCCATAGGTACAAGGATGAGGGCTCGTCAACTGCGAAGGGAGGTGATCCGTGGAGCATTACGTTTCGGCTGCGGTTTCCGGTGAATGCTTCGGTGTTCTCGGTTCTGTGAATGCCCGGGTGTCTATCGCCTGATTTCGTAGCCTGATTGCAGAAAAGCCCGCTTCGGCGGGCTTTTTTGTTTTGTGTGTCGGCCTGAGCGTCTGTCGGCACGAACCGACGCCGCGCCGCCCCTACGGGATCTCGTGGATCTCCGTCTTGTTGATGATCAGGCGCAGGAAGTAGTACGCGAAGAAGGGCAGCGCGATTCCGAACGTGACGACGATGAGGATCGTCCAGATCACCGTCTGGACGATGACGTCCCCCACATCCAGCGTGTTCACGAGTTTGTATTTCGCCATGGCGGATTCCTCCTGAAGTCGACGGGTCTGCATCGGTGCTACGGGATCGGAGTCCTGGCGCGAACACTGGACCTTCGTATTCCGGTGCGCGAGGACGGGATAACGACACCGGATTGTGTCGAACGCGATCCGTGGAGTCCGTGATCCCTGGCGCTGGCAAGGCGTGTGGCGTGCGAGGGAGTGGTGCCCACCTGTGGAAGGTGTGGCACGCCGCGGTAAGGTCGAGTGCGCCGCGCAGTGCTTACTCGCCCGTTCGGGCGTTCAGCCAGTCCGCATGCCGGCGGTACATCGCCGCGTGGCGCGCGAGTTCCGGTTTGTCCAGGCGCCGCGCCGCCTCATCGCTGAAGACGGCCAGGTCCAGGAGGCGCTCGACGGTAGCGCTCAGCAGATCCGCGATGCTCGGCCCGGGGATCGGCTGGCCGTGCCTGGCATAGGCATCGAGGAATGTCCGCAGTCGCGCCTGCTGGCGAAGCCAATCGAAGGTCGCCCGCTCGTCGCCGGCATGCACGATGGGCTCGTCCGTCGCCGGCATCAGCGGCACGAAGCGGTAGGCGGTGTAGGCGAGATCCCAGAGTCGCGGCCCCGGTTTGCAGTGATCGAAATCGATCGCGCCGACGAAGTGGCGACATCCGTCCCGCCCTTCGCGGAACACGCAGTTGTAGGGCGCGAAGTCGCTATGGCAGATCACTTCCTGCGGCGACCGCGCCGCGGATTGCCAGCACGCGCCAGCGCGATCGAAATCCGCGCTCGCGTCATGCCACTGCCGCAGCGCCTGCGCGACCTCGACCAGCAGACGCTCATCCCATAGCCAGTCGGGCGCGCCGTGCGCCACCTCGCCCGGGATGAAGCCGAGCTGTTCGCGACCGTCCGCATCCAGCCCGAAAGGCTCGGGTACCCAGGAAACGCCGCGTTCGCGCGCGTGGCGCAGGAGCCGATGGATCGTCGCCGACCAGAGGCCGGCGGGACGGATCACCCGGTCGCCGCGACGTAGCACCGCGTTCAGGTTGCCGCCTTCGAGGGGAATGTCTTCATCCATGCTGGATCCGGAAATCGGGTTGGGCCGAGCTTGGGTTGAGCGGGCTTCGCCGGGTCCGCGTCTGCGAGCAGCGCCCGCAAATGGAAACCCTATCGTCCTGCGGGTTGCGGGCCTGTGTGCCTGACGAAGCCCGAGGACCGTGCGGGCTGGATGCTGCTGCGCTTGCAGCGCTTCGCCGTGTCCGATCTGACGCACGTGCCTGTAGGGGCCTTGCCACCCGCGGAACGCCCGCTATGTTTTCCTTTGGAAGTCTATCCCGCCCGGCGCTACGGTCGATACAGGCCAAGTCCGGGCTTCGGTCCGCATGCGTCCTCCACCTCAGGAGAGTCTGAACATGTTTGTTGTCCTCGCCTTGTTGATCGGCATCGTGGCCGGCCTGCGCGCTTTCACCGCGCCGGCGGTCGTCGCCTGGGCTGCGTACCTGGGCTGGCTGCCGCTCGGTGGCACGCCCCTGGCGTTTCTCACCCATGTGGCAGCGCCATGGATCCTGACGGTGCTCGCGATCGTCGAACTCATCGGCGACCAGTTGCCGCGCACCCCCAGTCGCAAGGTGCCGGTGCAGTTCGGGACACGGATTCTCACCGGCGCCTTGTCCGGCGCCGCGATGGGCGCGGCGGGCGGCCAGCTCGTGGTGGGCCTCGTCGCCGGCGTGGCGGGCGCGATCATCGGCACCCTGGGTGGTGCGGCCGCCCGCGCGAAACTCGCGGCCGCGTTCAAGCGCGACCTGCCCGCGGGCCTGATCGAAGATGCGGTCGCGATCATCGGTGCCATCCTCATCGCCGGGGCGGCGACATGACCCGCTTCGACGCCATCGTGATCGGCGCGGGGCAGGCCGGACCTCCGCTCGTGGGCCGGCTGGTTGCAGCGGGGCAGCGTGTTGCGCTGATCGAACGCAAGCTCGTCGGTGGCACCTGCGTCAACACCGGTTGCATGCCGACCAAGACCCTGGTGGCCAGTGCCCATGCCGCACAGACGGCGCGACGCGCGGCGCAGTACGGTGTGCTGCTCGACGCACCCGTGCGCATCGACATGACTGCCGTGAAGGCGCGCAAGGACAAGGTCTCGCACGATGCGCGCACGGGCCTGGAGACCTGGCTGGAGGGTATGGAAGGCTGCACCGTCTTCAGAGGCCATGCGCGCTTCGAGTCGGCGACCCAGGTACGCGTGGGCGATACCTTGCTCGAAGCGCCTCAGATCTTCATCAACGTCGGCGCGCGCCCCTTCATGCCGGACATGCCCGGCGTCGCCGACGTGAAGCTGCTCACCAACTCCGGCATCCTGGAACTGGATGCGGTGCCGCGCCATCTCGCGGTCGTTGGCGGCAGCTACATCGGCCTGGAGTTCGCGCAGATGTACCGGCGCTTCGGCGCCAAGGTCACGGTGGTCGAGCGAGGCCCGCGTCTGGCCTCGCGCGAGGACGAGGACATCTCGCAGGCGATCCGCGAGATCCTGGAGGCCGAAGGCATCGCGGTGCGCACGCAGGCCGAGTGCATCGCATTCAGTCAGGCGGGCGAGGACGTCGCGGTGCGGCTGAGCTGCGAAGCCGGCGCGCCGGAAGTGCTCGCCTCCCATGTGCTCATGGCCGTGGGACGACGTCCGAATACCGACGACCTCGGACTGGACCGCGTGGGCGTTGAGACCGACGCGCGTGGCTACATCAAAGTCGACGACGCCCTGCAGACCAACGTCGCCGGCGTCTGGGCCCTGGGCGATTGCAACGGCCGCGGCGCCTTCACGCACACGGCCTACAACGACTTCGAGATCGTCGCGGCCAACCTGCTCGATGGCGGCCGGCGGCGCGTGAGCGACCGCATCGAAACCTACGCGCTCTACATCGACCCGCCGCTGGGCCGCGCAGGCATGAGCGTCGCCCAGGCGCAGGCCGCTGGGCACGCGGTGCGCGTGGGCAAGCGGCCGATGACGCGGGTCGGGCGCGCGGTGGAGAAGGGCGACACCCAGGGCTTCATCAAGGTTGTGGTGGATGCGCAGACCTATGCAATCCTCGGTGCGGCGATTCTCGGGGTGGGGGGCGACGAGGCCATCCACGCGATTCTCGACAGCATGGCCGCGGGCCGCACAGCTGCTGATATGCGCGCCACCATGCACATCCACCCGACGGTGTCCGAACTGATCCCGACTACGTTTGGCGAACTCGAGCCCTGAGCACGGACCCGCGCTCGATGGTTTGGCGGATGGCGGGGCGTGTGGCTGTCGCTCGGGTGCACTCGACAGGCAAGCTGCGCGACCAAGGGCGGCGCGGGCCCGGATCCTTGTGGAGTACCGCGACGCCTCTCGCGCATCAGCGCTTTCGCATGCCAGGCCCCGAACCCGCCGCAGGTGCGCGAAGGCTGAGCCGCCTCGGCAGCGGGTTACGGCCGGACGGCGCCTGAAACACTGAATCCCTTCGGGAGGCACAGTGCGCTCTCGGCCCTATTTCGTTGGGGAGCCCGACGGATAGGGCCGGAGTGTCCATGTTCGCGCCTGCCGCGCGATGCTCAGTTCGCCAGGGCCACGCTGTCGAAGAAATCGATCAGGCTGCCCGGTGCGTTCTCGCCGAGACAGGCTGCGAGAACCTCGTCGGCACCGGCTGCCGCCAGGGCGCTGCGCGGAAATAGCGCCTTCTCGTAGGCACCGAGCGCGGCTTCGATGTCGCCAGGGTTCGCCGCGATCGCTGCGCCCAGTTCGGCGCCATCGAGCATCGCCAGGTTGGCACCGTCGCCCGCGGGCTCCATCAGGTGCGCAGCATCGCCGAGCAGCGTCACGCCGGGTGTGCGATGCCAGCTGTGGTCGGCGGGCAGGGCGTGAATCGGACGGAACACCGGATCGGTCTCGCCATCGGTGATGAGCGCGGTCAGCGCTGGCGCCCATCCTTCGAACTCACGGGCAACGCTACGCCGCGCCGCCTCCGGCCCGGAAGCTTCGACCGCGGCGATCCAGTCCAGCGGTTGCTGCAAGGCCACGTAGGTGTGCAGTGTTCCGTCTGGTTCGCGGTGCGCGAATATCCCCTGGCCGGGCGTCATCGCGAAGAAGGCGCCGCCACCCACGGCATCCGCACTCGCCGGATGACGGGCATCCGCGTCGGACAGATAAGTCTCGATGAAGCTGACGCCGACATAGGCGGGCCGCGCCGCGGAGAGCAGCGGACGGATCTTCGACCAGGCACCGTCGGCGCCGATGAGCAGATCCGTTGTCACGGTTTCGCCGTGGGCGAAGTTCAGGGCATGGCGGCCGTCGCCCAGTGGCGTGACGCCGACGATCTTGTGGCCCCAGCGCACGGTGTCTGCAGGCAAGGACTCCAGCAGCAGCTGACGCAGCTCTCCACGGCGCACTTCCGGTCGGCCGCCAGTGCCGTCGTCGGGCTGGTCCAGCAACACCTTGCCGTCCTTGTCGAGCACGCGCGAAGCCTGGCCGCCCGGATGGATCAAGGGAAGGAATTCCTCATGAAGCCTCGCGGCCTTCAGTGCGAGCTGCCCACTGTCGTCGTGGATGTCGAGCATGCCGCCCTGTCCGCGCGCGCTGGGCGAAGTCTCGGCTTCATAGACGCTGGCGGCGATGCCGTGGATATGAAGGACCCGTGCGAGGGTCAGTCCGCCGAGGCCAGCCCCGACGATTGCGATTGTCTTGTTCATTCTTGAACCCTGATGAGGTGCGCGGCAATGTCATTACCACGTCACTGGAACGATGTTCCATTATGTTGGAACGACGTTCCAGTTGTGTCAAGATGCGGCATGGTCAAGAAAACACGTACGGTCCAGCGCAGGGAAGATTCGCTTTCGCGCGAACGCATCGTCGAAGCCGCCATCGCGCTGCTCGACGGCGCAGGCGAAGACGGACTCACATTCCGCGCGCTGTCGGAACACCTCGCGACTGGCGCCGGCGCGATCTACTGGCATGTGAGCAACAAGAGCGATCTGCTCATCGCCGCCTGCGACGCCGTGGTCGCCGAGGCGGTGGGCGCATGCGAGGACGGCGCGACGCCGGAAGAGACCGTCCGCGCGCTTTCGCTCGGCATGTTCGACGCGATGGACGAGCATCCCTGGGTCGGCTCCGCGCTGATCCGGGCTGCAGGCCAGCTACCAACCGTGCGCCTGTTCGAGCGCCTCGGCCAGCAGGTCCGCGCCTTGGGCGTGCCGGAGGCGTCGCAATGGGCGGTGGCGTCCGCCTTGCTGCATTACATCCTCGGCGTCGGTGGGCAGAACGCCGCGAACCGGACGTCCGCCCAGGCGCGCGAGATCGAAAGAACCGAGTTCCTGGATGCGGTCGCCAGCGCCTGGTCCCAGCTCGATGCGGTCGAATACCCCTTCACGCGCGCGGCGGCAGTACAGCTGCGCAAGCACGATGACCGTGCCGACTTTCTCGCGGGAGTCGATCTCATTCTTGGCGGGATCGCAGGTCTCGGCCGCGAGTCGGATGCTCGCGCCGAACGTGTCCCCAGGAAGAAGCGCTGATACAGCGCTCGTGGGACGACAAGGTCTGTCGGCGACCCGCCGTCTTTCACGGGTTGTCCATGCCCGCACGAAGTTGGCAGCCGAAGGCGAAACTCAATGGCAGAAAGGGTTTCTCGGCCTCGGGGTGGCGTTATGATCCGCCACGGTCCTGACTATCCGGCAGGTTCGACCTATACGACGAGTTTGGCGTCCCGAATGAGAGTCATCGATCACGCGCCCCATCTCTGGTTCCTGTTCGAGGACGAGGATGCACTCTACTTCGAAGCAAACTGCAGCCACGGCGCCGTGGGCTACGACTTCATGCTTCGGCTTTCGCCTGAAGAGGTCGCCGAGTACGAAGCCAAAGGCACAGTCTTTCTAGATGCGTTGGCACAAGGAATTCAAGATTCCGCCCCGGGCGTTGTCGGCAGCAAGTCCGCCTACAAAGATCGAAGGGCTTCAATGGCTCTGCGAGAAAGGGCACAAGAAGCGTTCCGTCACTGGAAATCGGAAACCAACGCTCAATGAAGAGGGGAGCCATTCTTCTTGTGCTCTTGGCCTAAGCGGCGTGGTCACGGGCGTTCTGTGCGGACCGTCAAACCCGCCATCGAGAGGACGCTTTACGGCCGATGGCCCCAAAGCGCCTTTCACGTCCAATGTGATGCCCAGCCCTGCAGCCGATCGGGATAGCCACTGGCTGCGCTAGTGGTTCCGTCCGCTTCTCTCCGGCTGCCCCCAAACTCCGACGTCAGGCCTCAGGAGCAATCATGAGTGCAAGCCCCGAATTTGTTAGCCATGTTCGTGATTTGTTGGGTGCGCTTGGTCCGCTCACCGACGGAAAGTTCTTCGGCGGTCACGCGATGAAGTACGAGGGCAAGCAGTTCGCAATGGTCATGGGCAACATCTTGTATTTCCGCGTCAATGAAACAACGAGATCGGAGTACGAGAAACGAGGTTCGAGCTCGTTCTCGTATTCAAAAAAGAGGGGAGTTGTCCAGGTTCGGACGTACTACTCCGCCCCTGAAGAGCTCTTTGAAAACACGGAGCTGTTGTTGTCCTGGGCCAGGAAAGCAATCAATGTTGCTGCTGCGGCCTGACATCTCGTAAGCCAAAGGCTGCGCATCTGGATTCCCCGCGGTTGCGTGCAGGTGCCCACTTCGTGCAGCGCGGTGATCGGGGTGGGCACCCGGTGAATCGGGCACGCGCGCTGGGCGCCGGACGGCGAGCGTCGCGCATCACGAACGGAGGACACCGTGGGACTCCTGACCTTTAGCATCAACCTCACCCTGGACGGCTGCGTCGACCACCAGGAAGGAACCGTCGACGACGAGACGCACGCCTTCTTCACCCGCCTCCTGGACGAGAGTGGGGCGATGCTGTGGGGGCGCGTCACCTACGAGATGATGGAGAGCTACTGGCCCTTGGTCGCCCGCGGTGACGTGGAAGCAGCGCCGGCGTTGCGTGAGTGGGCGGTGAAGCTGGAGGCGAAGCCGAAGTACGTGGTGTCCTCGACGCGAAAGGACCTCCCGTGGGCCAACAGCCACCACATCGCCGGTGACTTGCGCGCGGGCGTGCAGGAGCTCAAGGACGCGACACCGGAGGGCGTGCTCCTCGGTAGCGGCAAGCTCGCGACCGCGCTGGACCGGCTGGATCTGATCGACGAGTACAAGTTGCTCGTCCACCCCAGGATCGCCGGACACGGTCCAACCTTGTACGAGAGCGGGCTCCCCAGCACGCGACGGCTGGATTTGGTCTCGGCAAAGACGCTCCGCAACGGCACGATCGCTGTGCACTACCGGCGCGCAGGCTGACTCGGAGGCGGGGCATGTCGTTTGACAGTGCACGGCTCTCGAACGGAGCTTGCGTTGCTCGGCCAACGGGCGGGCGCTGACGTCAGGCAATACGTGCCGAACCTGCCTCACGCCATTGAACTCCATGATTCTCACCTCGCGTCCATGCGGCATGAGTCGTCGGTGATCACGTTTGTGCTTGCTCCTGCATATGTGCACCGCGACGGAAACAGCTGGTCACAATGTGTGGAGATTGCTGTGACCGCGGCTACGGTGGATCGTCCGCACCCAGAACTGCCAGCGCGCATCGCGGACGGAAAGCTGACAACGCTTGATGGTCCGTACCGCAACCTGCTGGTGCTTCCGCTCTGCACGAAGGGGCCGGTCGTGCTCGAATTCGAGCTGGAGCCGGAGCGCTCGTCAGGGTGCGGGGCGAGTCAGTGGAAATCCGCCTCTTCGGCGAGGCCACGTTTCTTGAAAATGTGGCGTGACCGTTTCTCAAGCGACTTTCCACAATTGCTCGTCGAAGGTTTGGTCTTTGCCCCGGGGAAGCGCTGGCAGTCGTACGTCTGGCTCCTGGAATAGGTTCGCGGCGGACCCTTAACCGAAATCCTTCATCAGCGCTTCGCCATCAGGTGATGCGTAAAGCCCTGCTGGACCAGATACGTCCAGCTTTCGTCCACCTCCGTCGGCAGCTCGTGACCGGCCTGATAGCCCAGCTTCGGATACTCCCGGATGCGCTCGACGTCGCCCACCATTTCGTCGATGACACCGAGCACGCCGACGATGTTCGACACCGAATCCGGAAAGCGGACATCCGGGCAGGAGACGAGCGCCTCCACGGCGGGCCATTGCGCCTTGGCAGTCAGCAAGACCCTGAGCACGGAGTTGGGCTTGGTCACGAACAGCACGCGTTTGGCGCCCGGCAGCAGCTCGCGCGTGAAGCGCAGGTTCTCGCCGAAGTTGGTGGCCCTGCCCTCCAGAACGATCGACGCTTCCGGGATGCCGTTGGCCAAGGCACGCTCGGCGAAGACAGCCGCCTCGGTGCGTGTCCACAGATGCTTCGTCCAGTTGCCGGTGTTGCCGCTGAGGACGAGGCGCCGGGCGAGGCCGGCGGTCACCAGGGCACAGGCATGGTCGCAAACCCGCAGGTCGTAGGAGCAGCACACCACGACGGCGTCCGCGGGCCCCTCGCGCTTGAAGGAGGAGAGGTAATTCCAGAGCGTCCGCGCATGCGCGATGGTGGTGGATTCCATGGGTGGATGAGCGTTCTCGGGTTGAGGTCGTGGACCAGGCATCGTGTTGCGTGTCGTGCTGCATCGTGGCGGACTGCCGGACGACGGGTGGCAATCGGGGTCTGCGCGCGGCGCTTCTTGCTGCGACCACTGTAACGCGCCTGCTCCGGCGAGACGCCATTCCAAACCGTCTCTTGATGGAGGGCAGAACGCCATGGGCGCGCCTTCCGCTATGTTCAGTCTGAGCCTTTGCCTGTGTCCCGCGAACTCGGGCTTCTCGTCGACCGGCATCGCGCTTCTGCGATACACATGGCGATCTGGTTCCTGTTCTCTGCCTTGCAATGAAGCCTTTTGGCTCCCGCTGAAATCATGTTCCATCGCACTCGACGCCTCGCTGCACCTTCCTATGTCGCTCGCCTGATCGGCCTTTGCGCTACGGCCCTGGTCAGCTTGTTGGTCGCAACCGGCGCGGCCGCCCAGGTACCAGCCACGCCCTTCGATGTGGTCCTCGCGCCCGTGCGCTCCGCGACCGGGCCGCTACGCGTCAGCGTGTACGGCGTCCCGGCCACCTTCCGCAAGGAGGCACAGGCGATCAAGTTGATCGAGGTGCCGGCCAGCGTGGGCGAAGTGCGGGTGCACGTCGAGGATCTGCCGGCAGGCCGCTACGCACTCATGGCCTACCACAACGAAAACGCCAACGGGAAACTCGACCTGCGCCTGGGCATGTTCCCGATCGAAGGCTATGGCCTGTCGAACAACCCCAAGGTCATCGGTCCGCCGGCCTTCGAGGACAGCGCGTTCACGGTCGAGCACGCAGATCAGGTCATCACGATCGAGATGCGATACTGAGGCGCTTCTTTCCTCGTGGCTCTGGACGCCTGCCCAAGGAATGGCACGCAGGTGGAGCCGCGAACCGGGGCGCCTGTCCTGACGCGCCGACGAAAACACATGAGCCGAGTCGCTTGAGATCGAGCGCCGCGCGGCGGGCCGCCAGGAGAGAGCGGGCTGCGACCCTGTCGCACAGTCAGAATCGGAGAGCAAGGCATGATGAGCAATTCCTGGTTGCTGTGGGCGCTGTTGTCCGCCGTCTTCGCCGCGCTGACCGCGGTGCTCGCCAAGGTCGGCGTGCAGCAGATGGATTCGGACCTTGCGACCTGGGTGCGTACCGTCGTCGTGCTGGCCGCCCTTACGCTTTTCGTCACCCTCGCCGGCAAATGGCGCAATCCCTTCGAACTCGCGCCGAGAAGCCTCGGCTTCCTCGTCCTCTCGGGCCTCGCGACCGGTGCATCCTGGGTTTGCTATTTCCGCGCCCTGCAACTGGGCGACGTCTCCAAAGTTGCGCCGGTGGACAAGCTGTCCCTGGTCTTGCTGACCGTGTTCGCCGTGGTGTTCCTGGGCGAGCGGCCAGTGGGGCGCGAGTGGCTGGGGATCGGGCTGGTGGCGGCCGGGGTGCTGGTGCTCAGCCTGCGGCGCTGAGCCCGACGGCTGGCGAAGGCATCGGCGAAACATCGGAGAAACGGTCCGCCCAGGCACCGCTTCGAACGGCGCCGCACCAATTCGGGGTGGTTGCTGCCGCACGCGCCATCTTGATGCAAGGGAGCGGGCTCGGGCGTCCTGAAACACTTGCGCGGGGCCCTTGGCATCAGCGCGCCGGCGCGGCCGGAAACCACACCTACGGGCACGAAAATCGCTCTTCCGTTGTTTGCACCCGCATGGGGAGGTTTCTTCCCACTGCCGGGCAGCGAACAACAAGGAGACTGCCCATGGTCGTCGGCGACATCGATCTGCGCCTTTTGCGTGTGTTCCGCACAGTGGTGGAGGCGGGCGGCTTTTCGAACGCCCAGGCCTTGCTGAACACCAGCCAGTCGACCATCAGCACGCAGATGTCGCAGCTGGAGATCCGCCTGGGATACCGGTTGTGCGAGCGCGGCCGCAGTGGCTTCCGCCTCACCGAGCAGGGCGATCTGCTCTACCGCTACGCGGTGCAGCTCTTCCAGTCGCTGCAGCAGTTCCAGCTCCAGGCCGAGGAGCTCAAGCGCGGTCTTTCCGGCCACCTGAGGATCGGCATTCTGGATGCCGTCATCACCGACCCGGCCTGTCCTGTCAGTCCTGCGCTACGCGAGTTCTCTGCGATGCCGAACAACGTGGTCCGCATCTCCGTCGAAGTGCTGCCGCCGCGGGAGCTCGAGACCCAGCTTCTCGACAAGCGGCTCGACGTGGCCTTCGGTACCTTCTGCAGCTTTCCTCCCGCGCTGAGCTACAAGCCGCTCTACCGCGAGCGCGATGTGCTGGTATGCCACCGCGATCATCCACTCGCGCGGATGGCGCCCGGGCCCTTGCTGGATCGCGAGATCAGCCGGACCCGCAAGGTGATCCGGACCTTCCTCGGGAAGCAGGAGCTGATTCCGCTGAACACCTCCGACGACACCATCTTCGCCACGGTGGAGAACGTCGAAGCGGCCGCGCTGCTGGTCCAGAGCGGCGCCTACATCGGCTTCCTGCCGGAGCATTACGTGCGCGCCTGGGTCGAGCGTGGCGACATGGTGGTGCTGATGCGCGACCAGTACGTGAGGTACTCGGACTTCTCCATGGCCACGCGCGCCCTTAACCCCACGCCGACGCAGGCGCTGACAACCTTCCTGGAGTGCGTGGACGTGGTGCACGAGGGCATGAAACTGCGCCACCCGGATGCCTATTGCGATCAGTTCGATCCGGCCGATGTGAACGTTGAAGCGCCGCTATTGAAGGCCTCCTGAGCGCTTCATAGGATCGATCCCAGGACATCTCCGCGCGACAGCGATCGATGCGGAAAACGAAACTGGGAGCCATCATGAAACACGTTTTTCGGTCGGTCGCCACTGCCTTCGCCTCGCACTCGAAACTCGCCGCGGGCCTCGCACTGTCTCTCACCCTGGGGGGCGCCAGTCCGCTGGCCCTGGCCGCCGAGAAGATCAAGGTCGGCTACAACATCTGGGTCGGCTCCTCCGGCGTCTTCGTCGCGCAGGAGAAGGGCTTCTTCAAGCAGGCCGGTCTGGATGTCGAGTTCGTGCCCTTCAAGAGCCCAGGCGATACGCTGCCTGCGCTGGTGGGCGGCCATATCGACATCGCCCTCACCACCGCCGACAACGTGGTGCTGCTCAATTCGAAGAGCGGTTCGAACCTGAAGATCATCTTCGCGACCGACACCTCGAACGGTGCCGACGGCGTCATCGCCAAGAAGCAGTTCTCCAGCCTCGCCGATCTCAAAGGCAAGACCGTCGCGGTCACCCAGGGCGAAGTCAATGAACTGCTGCTGCTCAAGGGTCTGGAAAAGGCCAACATGAAGCTCAGCGACCTCAAGACCATCAACATGGATCCGGACGGTGCCGGCGCGGCCTTCGCCGCAGGCAAGGTGGATGCCGCAGTGACCTGGGAGCCGTGGATCTCGCAGGCGGTGGCGGGCGGCGGAAAGGTGGTGTTCTCCAGCGCGCAGGCGCCGAACCTGATCCTCGATGTCGTGACGGTTTCTCCCGCGGGCATCAAGGCCAAGTCGAAGGCGATCGCCACCTTCCTCGGCGCGGTGGAGAAGGGCACGGCGCAGATCAAGTCCAACCCGGACGAAGCGATTCCGCTCGCCGCGAAGTGGCTGGAAGTCGCGGCCCCCGAAGTCAAAGCGATGCTGGGTGGCGTCAAGCTTTACGGCATGGCCGACAACGCGCAGCTGGTGAAGGACGGCGTGGCGGCGAAGACGCTGGACAACATCTCCGCCTTCTACAGCGCGCACAAGGTCATCAAGAAGACCCTTAAGGGCAGCGACATGGTGGATGGCTCCCTGATCACGGCCAACTGAGCGGCGTGCAGATGGTTTCCGTTCCCTGCCGTCATCAGCGGTCTTTCGAGTTCGATCCGCGCAAGACCGCCCTGATCGTGATCGACATGCAGCGTGACTTCCTCGCGCCGGAAGGCGCCAGTGGGGCGAGCGGCTTCGATCTGGCGCCGCTGCGCGCGGTGATTCCGCGCCTGCAGGCGGTCCTGCGGGCCGCGCGCGCGCAGGGCTTGCCGGTCTATCACACGCGTGAAGGTCACAAGCCGGATCTGTCGGATCTGTCCGAGGCCAAACGTCTGCGCTCGCTCGCCGCGGGCGCCGAGATCGGAGCCCGCGGTCCGCTGGGTCGATTCCTGGTCCGCGGCGAATACGGCCACGACTTCGTCGACGAGCTGCAGCCCGAAGTCGGCGAGGCGGTCATCGACAAGGCCTCCTTCGGCGCGTTTCACGGAACCGACCTCGAAGCGTCCCTGCGCGCCAAAGGGGTCACGCACCTCATCGTGGCTGGCGTCACCTCGCAATGCTGCGTGCTCTCGACGGTGCACGAGGCCAACGACCGCGGCTTCTTCTGCCTCACGCTGGAGGATTGCTGTGCGGCCTTCGAGCCCTCGCTGCATACCGCGGTGATGCAGATCATCGCCAGCGAAGCGCATCTCTTCGGCTGGATCGCCAGTGGCGCGCAGCTCACCGAGGCGATGGCGCACGCCGAGGCGCTGCATTGAGCTGCCGCTTTGCAGGGCGTCTGTTCGGGTGCCCGCAGTTCGGGCACCGCGTATCGATTCTGAGTTCAAGCTCACCGAGGTTTCGACATGGCTGACCAAGCCGATCTCACAGCGACGCCCACGCAGTGGCAACCGAGCAAGGTGTATCCCGTGGCCGAGCGCTGGTACCAGCGACTCGATCTCGAAAACGGCGTCACCCGGTTCTGGGAACCGCATGTCCATCCGCTCGAGCAGGCCAACTTCTGGCACATCCGCGGGCGCGACCGTGACCTGCTGATCGATTCCGGCATGGGTGTGGTGCCGTTGCGCGAGAGCTTTCCCGATCTCTTCGACGGGAAGGAAGTCATCGCCGTCGCCACCCACACCCACATCGACCACATCGGTGCGATCCACGAGTTCGAGCACCGCTGGGTGCACGCGGCCGAAGCGCGTCAGATGGAGAACCCCTCGGGCGTCGTGACGCTCGTGTGCTCGGACATCAAGCCGGCCTTGCGCCAGCTCTTTCTGGAGGCCGGTTACCCGCCGCTCGAAGAGCTGCTCATCGACGCTTATCCGCACGCCGACTACAACCCGCGCGACTACCGCCTGCGCGGCGCAGCGCCGACCTGCCTGCTGGCCGACAAGGACATCATCGACCTCGGCGACCGCAGCTTTGAAGTCCTGCACCTACCCGGCCATTCACCCGGCAGCATCTGCCTCTGGGAAGCCGCCACCGGCGCCCTTTACACCGGCGATCTCATCTACGACGGCCCGCTGGTCTACGAGGGGCCCGGCATGGACCTGGAGGTCTACGCGCAATCCCTGCGCCGCCTGCAGGCGCTCCCCGTGCGAGTCATACACGCCGGCCACGACCCCAGCTTCGGGCGTGAGCGGCTGGACGAGATCGTTGAGACGTATTTGAAGCGCTGGGGGATGTAGGCGTCGCGCGGGGAGGGACGCGGCGCCGGTGGGTCGCGGTCCGCCGCTTGCGCGTGGCGCTCGCAGCCTCTAGGAACAAAGGGTTCGTGTCGCGGAGTGTTCGGGTCCTACGCCGCCCGCAGCTCTGCCGGCAGCGGTTTTGCCATCGCGCTGAGACGCCTCAGGTTCAGATGGCATACGGCGGCGCCTGTCGCCCAGGGCGCCAGAAGTCCCAAGAACGGAATCGCGCCCGCGAGCACGGATATCAGGCCGATGGCCAGCAACTCCAGTCGCAGTTGCCGCGACATTTCCGCCGGCACGACATCGGCCGGGATGCCATCCAGAGCCTCGTTCATCAGGAAGCGGGAGTTCAGATAGCTCAGCAGCAGGAATAGCAGAACTGACCCGACCAAGGGCAGCAAGAGGCAGGCGGGGGAGATCAAGAGCAATCCCCAGGTGCCCGCCCATTCTCTTGCGAACGAACCCTGCGCATTGCGCGAAGCCTTCTGTCCGACAAGGGCGGGATAGTGGGAGAGCGCCCGCTTCCGTATCCATCCCATCATGAAGATCTCGGACAGGATCCGGACCGTCAGCAGCGACAGCAGGACGTAGGTCGTTGCGACTATGAAACCGGCTATGCCGAGCCCCCACACGGTCGCCGTCACGGCGACCGTGCCGCCGCCCGTGACCCCGACCGCCAGCGCCTGATGCGGAACCAGGGCGGACGCGACCATGATCAACATGCTGGCGACCTCCAGGGCTACCTTGAACAGGCGATCGAGAAACGCGTAGAACGCGACTCCGACCGCGATCAAGGCAAAGACCCACAGGCAGATGATCGATAGAAGGGACCGGAAATGCAGGGCATCGCGAAGGCCCAGCGTGAAGCAGCTCAGCGCTTCTTTGAATTTATCCGGAATGCTCGTGTAGGGCCTGGTGTTCATCATGCAGTCTCGGCGTCGAAGAAGGGTCCGGAGGCATGTTCGGGCCAACGGAAGAAGGTGCAAGTGATGCGCGGGCAGGGACTCGCCTCGCGAAGCGGAGAAGGGTGGAGGCGCGCTCGAGTATGCGTTTGTCGTGTCATGAGAGACCGCGAGGAGGCGCGAAACTAGCGGAACGGACAGGCGCGATCAAGCCGATCTGGGATGAGGCGAGAAGAAATGCTCGCCTGTTTGGGGGGACGGCCGGAGGTGAGCGACAACAATGCGCAGGTCATCGCATTGGCATGCTCGTCAAAGGGGGCAGCGAGGAGGCGGGCGGCTCCCCCACCGTGCGAGGGTCAGTCTGTTCGGGCAAAGAGGGCTTTCAATCCGCGTCTCTCCGTCGGACTCTCGCCCAGGGTGCTTTGGGAACGAGGACGGGCTGGCGCGAAGCGTGACAGCGATCGACGTCCGGGACTGTCCGCAGTCGGCTGAAAGCGAAGCATCGCCGGGGGCTGCCTTCAATAGGCTTGGCGGCGGGTCCCTACACGAAGCCGGGTCCGGATCGGTGCGGGCCTCTCGCGACGCCGGCCGTCCGCCGTCCCCGTTTGCGAAGAGGTCTCGCCACGTTTCACACCTGTACGCATCCAGCAGCCGAAGCTATAAAAACCAATCGCAGCGAGAACTCCCCGGACGCCGTGCGGACGGTACGGCAGGAACTCTTTCCCGAATTGATCGGAGGAAAACCATGGGACGGTACATCGACGGCTTCGTGATCCCCGTACAAAAAGCTCGGCTTGAAGACTATCGGCGTGCGGCCGAGACAGCGGCACAGGTCTGGAAGGAATACGGCGCGCTGGACTACTGGGAGTGTGTCGGCGATGACTTGACCGTGACGGACATGGTTTCGTTTTCGCAGATCGCCCAGGCGGGTCCGGATGAAACAGTGATCTTCGCATGGGTGCTTTTCGAATCCCGCGAACAGCGAGACCGCGCGAACGAGAGGATCATGGCCGACCCTCGGCTTCAGGAAATGATGAACTCCGACAAGCCGATATTCGATTACAGGCGCATGGCCTATGGCGGCTTCAAAGAACTGGTCCACGCGTAACGCATGCCTTGGCCCGCGGATCCCTTCACCGAGCGCTGGCGCAGGCGACGGAGCATTTTGGCTTCCGCGCCGGAATGTTCAAGCCGGGGAGGTGCTGCGGGCCGGCCTGGTGTTTCGCGTCCGCTCCGAAAGATCCAGGCCCGCGAGACGGAGCGACCCTTCAACTCAGGACGAGCCGGTCAAAACTTGCTGCACTCGGGGCTCCAGGGTGAGCGGCCGTGTTGCCCAGATCCAGGTGCCGCCCGCTCGCGCATCGATGGCGCCAGCAATAGCTGTATGGATATATACCTTACCGCCGCCTCCGACTAAACTGACGGGAGTCTTCTTCAGCCGTCCTTCGTCAGAGTCTCCGTGCCACATCCCGCTTCACGCTCCACCCTTCCGCCTTCCGTCACCCAAGCCCTGGCCAGCCTCAACCCCGAGCAGCGCGCCGCCGTCGAGCACGGCATCGAGGACGAGGGGCTGACGGGCTCGCCGCTGCTCGTCATCGCAGGTGCGGGGACGGGCAAGACCAACACGCTCGCGCATCGCGTGGCTTACCTGGTCGCGCGGGGGGCGGATCCGCAGGCGATCCTGCTGCTGACCTTCTCACGTCGCGCAGCGCTGGAGATGGGACGGCGGGTGGAGCGGATCGTCGCGAAGATGCTGGGCGATACCTCGGGCGTGGCGCAGCAGGCGAAGGCGGCGCTCACGTGGTCGGGGACCTTCCATGCCATGGGTGCGCGACTGCTGCGCGAGTACGCGGAGGCGATCGGGCTGGCGCCGGGTTTCAGCATCCATGACCGCGAGGATTCGGCGGACCTGATGAACCTGGTGCGCCAGGAGCTGGGGCTGGCGAGCAAGGAGAAGCGCTTCCCCGCCAAGGCGACCTGCCTCTCGATCTACTCGCGCGTGGTCAATGGCCAGGCGCCGCTGGCCGATGTGTTGCGCGACGTCTTCCCCTGGTGCGCGATGTGGGAGGACGAACTCAAGCGCCTCTTCGCGGCCTATGTGGCGGCCAAGCAGAAGCAGGCGGTGCTCGACTACGACGACCTGCTGCTCTACTGGGCGCAGATGATGCAGGTGCCGGAGATCGCGGCGCATGTGGGTTCGCGCTTCACGCATGTGCTGGTCGATGAGTACCAGGACACCAACCGCTTGCAGGCGAGCATCCTGCTGGCGATGAAGCCGGACGGCCGCGGCCTCACTGTGGTGGGCGACGACGCGCAGGCGATCTACAGCTTCCGTGGCGCGACGGTGCGCAACATCCTGGAGCTGCCGCAGTGCTTCGATCCACCGGCGCAGGTGATCACGCTCTCGCGCAACTATCGCTCGACGCCGGACATCCTCGCCGCCTCCAACCGCGTCATCGGGCTCGCGGCGGAGGGCTACACGAAAGAGCTGTCGAGCGAGCGCAAGCCGGGCGGCAAGCCCGCCATCGTGACCGTGCGCGACGAGATGGACCAGGCGCGCTACATCGTCGACGGCGTGCTGGAGAAGCGCGAGGAGGGCATCAAGCTCACTAAACAGGCGGTGCTCTTCCGCGCCTCGCATCACAGCGCGCAACTGGAGATCGAACTCACCCGGCGCAACGTGCCTTTCGTGAAGTTCGGCGGGCTCAAGTTCCTCGAGGCCGCGCATGTGAAGGACCTGCTCGCCGTGCTGCGCTGGCTAGAGAACCCGGCCGACCGCGTGGCGGGTTTCCGCGTGATGCAGCTGATGCCCGGCGTCGGCCCCAAGACGGCGATGAAGCTCCTCGACGCGATCATCGAGACCGGCGACGTGGACGCCGCCTGCGCGGCCTTCGTGCCGCCCGCTTCCGCACGCGAGGATTGGGCGGCGCTGGTCGCGTTGCGTGCCAGTACCCGCGGCTCGGGCGCATGGCCGGCCGCTTTCGAACAGGTTCGGCGCTGGTATGAGCCACAGCTCGAACGCAAGTACGAGGACGCCGAGATCCGTGCGGCCGATCTCTTGCAGATGGAAAAGATCGCCGCTGGCTTCCCGTCGCGCGAACGCTTCCTCACCGAACTCACGCTCGATCCGCCGGACGCCACCAGCGACGAATCCGGCGTGCCGCTGCTCGATGAGGACTACCTGATCCTCTCCACCATCCATTCCGCCAAGGGGCAGGAATGGGATTCGGTGAGCGTGTTGAACGTGGTCGATGGCTGCATCCCTTCGGACATGGCTACCGGCAGCAAGGAAGAGATCGAGGAAGAGCGGCGCCTGCTCTACGTGGCGATGACCCGCGCCAAGGACGCCCTGCAGCTCGTCGTCCCCCAGCGTTTCTACGTCACGCAGCAGAGCGGCGGGGGCGATCGTCACATCTACGCACAACGCACCCGCTTCATCCCGACGCCGGTGTTGGGCCTCTTCGAGGAGCGGGTGTGGCCGGTCGCCAGGGGGGACTCGGGCATTGTGAAACCGCCGCCGGCCGCCGTGGTAGATCTGGCCGCGCGCATGCGCGACATGTGGAAGTAGGCCGGGCGGCGGAGCACCTCATGGGAACGCTCGGCACCGATCTCGTGGAAGGCCCTGCGCGCATCCGCGTGGGCACGGCTTCCTGGGCGGACAAGTCGCTGGTCGCGAGCAAGCGCTTCTATCCGCCCGGCTGTTCCACGCCGGAAAAACGCCTCCGCTACTACGCCACGCAGTTCGAGATGGTGGAGATCGATTCGCCTTTCTACGCCATGCCGATGCCCGCCAATTCCGAGGCCTGGGCCGCGCGCACGCCGGAGGACTTCGTCTTCAACATCAAGGCCTTCCGGCTCTTCACCGGACACCAGACCCCGCCTACTGCGCTGCCCCGCGACATCCTGCTGGCGGCCGGGCCGCCGCGCGGCGGGCGCAACTACTTCTATCGCGACTTCCCCGCCGAGCTGCGCGACGAACTGTGGCGGCGCTATTTCCTGGCCCTCGGTCCGCTGCAGCGTGCGGGCAAGCTGCGCTTGGTGCTCGCGCAGTTTCCGCACTGGATCCACAACGATCGCGAGGGCAGGGCACATGTGGAGCATGTCGTGAGTCGACTGGAGGGCTGCACCGTGGCCACCGAATTCCGCCATGCGAGCTGGTACGGCTCGCCACGCGCGACGGCCTCCACGCTGGATTTCGAGACCGGGCTCGACACGGTGCATGTGACGGTGGACGAGCCGCAGGGCGGGCCGAACAGTATCCCCGCGGTATGGGAATCGCGCCGCGATGACGTGCAGCTCGTGCGCCTGCACGGTCGCAATGTCGAGAGCTGGAACGCGACAGCCGGCGCGGCATCCGGTCGCTTCGACTACGACTATTCACAGGAAGAGCTCGCGAAGATCGCGGCCGAGATCCGGCGCCTGAAGGCGCGCGAGGTGCACGTGGTCTTCAACAACTGCTTCGAGGATCAGGGGCAGCGCAACGGCCGGCAGATGCGCGCCTTGCTGGCGCAGATCTGAGGCGTCTCCCGCCGTTGTCGCGCGCGAAAACGCGTCTCGGCATTGCATGGAAAGCGAAGCGTTTCCTGCACGGCCGCGCCGGACATCGCGGCATGAAGGGGGCGAGCATGACGGACGGGGCGGGCATGAAGGTGCCGCGCGACGTCCGCCGACAAGCCAGGTGGGGCCGTCGTGATCCATGCCGCCCGCATGGGCGCCACGGAACCCAGGAATGACCGGACGCAAGGTGCCGGGGACCACGGCAATCGTGGCCCCCGGCGCATCCGCGATGCAGTGAGGGCGTCACTCTCGGAACGCCCGGCTGGCGACGGTGCCCTACCGAGGCCGTCGCATCGCGATGCAAGTGTCAACCGGGCCCTCGATTCGCGGGCCCGGTATCGAGCTCTGTTGCAGCGCTCGTCAAGCGTGCGAGCGGGTCTGGTTGCGCAGGTTGCGCACCTGGTCGTGATTGCGCTTGGTGCCTTCGTACTGGCGCTGGATCACCATCCGGATGTCGGCCGGCAGATCATCCTTGAGCGCGTCGCGGTAGCGTTCGAGCGCGTGGTCTTCCCCGCGTTCGCATTCCTCCAGCATTGCGAGGTCATCGTTGCGCGAGAGTGCCGCCTTCAACGACATCCAGCCGCGGTGCATCGCGCCGGTGGCGGTGCCGGAAGTTTCCGGCGTCTCGCCGCTGGCGGCCACGATGGACTGCAGCTCAGCGGCTGCGGCGCGGCATTCCTGCGCACGCGCGGCGAACAGACGCTTCAGCGCTTCGGAGTCGGCCTTGTCGGCGCATTGCTTGAAGCCCGCTTCACCGTCCTTACAGTTCTCGATCAGATCGTTGAGGGTGCTGATGTACTTGGCGCTCATGGTTGTGCTCCTTTCGGATGGACATACCGCTTTCGGCGGGTATGCGTGGACCGTGATTGCAAGCTTAGGAAGGGGGCCGTTCCGGGGCTGTAGTCGCGCACCGGATAGCCCTGTCGGAGAGCATGTCGTCGGCCGGCAGATGCAGAACGGGCGCGGCTCGGGGTAGTCTCTACCGGAGAAGGACGCGGCCGTATCGGCCGCGACATCGGTGTGCGGGACAAGTGTGGACGGCATGGAACACCCGTGCCGCGGCCCCGCCCCCGCATTCCGAAAACCAGAACAGAAAGGACCCGACATGCGCGCCAAGCGATTCCTTCCCAGCCCACGCGGGTCGATGCTCAGTGTCGCGCTGCCGCTCATGCTGGCCGCCTGCGCCACGACCCGCACCGATTCCGACTGGCATGACCCGGCGTTCGCCGGACAGAGCATCAAGGGACAGCGCGTGCTGGTGATCTGCGAAGCGGATGTGGAAACCCTGCGGCGCAACTGCGAAGACCAGATCGCCGGCCAGCTGCGCACCGCGGGCGCCACCGCCGTGGTCGACCCGCAGCGCGGTTCCTCGGGCACCGACGAGGCACAAAGGCAGGCCACCTATCGCCGGCTCGCCAACCACAACGGCACGCAACTGATCCTGCAGGCCACGCTGCTGCCCGACAGCGCGATCGCGAATCCCGGACCGTCCATCGGTTTCGGCATCGGCGGCTTCGGGGGCTCGCACAGCGGGGTGGGCGGTGGCGTGGGGGTGTCGGTGCCGGTGGGTGGTGGCCGGGTCGATACCGGCTACGCGGCGGACGCGCGCCTTACCGAAGCGGCGGGCGGCAAGCTGATGTGGGCGGCCAAGGTCGCGGCCAGCCCTTCGAGCAAGCTCGACGTGCAGTTGGGCGACATTGCCCGTGCGATGGTCGAGAGCCTGCGCAAGGCAGGCTTCGTCTGATACCCGCCTGAGCGACGAGGTCGGGCTGGCCGGAGCCGTGCGTCAGGTGCCGTCGGCCAGGCGTGCCATGGCCTCGCCCATGCTGATCGCGCCGCCCGGCGCCCAGGCCGGATTGAAGGCGACGCGCGGGGAGGGGAAGAGCATCACCACGGTGGAGCCGAGCAGGAAACGCCCCATCTCCGCGCCACGCGCCAGCACGATCTGCTGGTCTTCGTAGCGCCACTCGCGCACCGTGCCGGGCCGCGGCGGATTCACCACGCCATGCCACGCGGTGGCCATGCTGCCGACGATGGTGGCACCCACCAGGATCAGCGCGAAGGGACCACGCGGCGTATCGAAGACGCAGACCACGCGTTCGTTGCGCGCAAAGAGCCCTGGCACGCCGCGGGCGGTGGTCGGGTTTACCGAGAAGAGGTCGCCCGGCACATGGATCATGCGCAGCAGGCGGCCTTCGCAAGGCATGTGGATGCGGTGGTAGTCGCGCGGGCTCAGGTACAGCGTGGCGAAGCTGCCGTTCTGGAAGCGCGCTGCCAGTGCGGCGTCGCCGCCGACCATGGCCGTGGTGGAGTAAGCGTGGCCCTTGGCCTGGAAGATCTGGTCGGCCTCGATTGCACCGAACTGGCTGATCGCGCCGTCCACCGGGCAGAGCAGGTCCGCATCGGCGAGCGGCCGTGCGCCCGGCCTGAGCGCGCGGGTGAAGAAATCGTTGAAGCTCTTGTAGGCGCGGATGTCCGGCTGTTCCGCTTCGGCCATGTTCACCCCGTAGCGCCCGACGAACCATTCGATCAGCCGCGTCGTCATGCCGCCGGCCTGGGCCGAGGCGACGCGGCCGGCCACGCGGGTCAGGAGCTGTTTGGGCAACAGATACTGCGGCAGTACGGCGAGGCGGTCGGACATGACGGAGACACCAAGGGTCGGGGGCCGGATTGTAGCGAGCCGCGGCGCCGCCTGCGCTTTTTCGGGGCGGAGGCCGCTGCGGCAAGGGTCCGCTACTCCATCTCGACTGTCGCCGGACGGCCAAGTTCTCGGCTCGGCCGTTGGCCGGATCCGCAGCCTGGTTCGCGAACCATGGCGACGCAATGCCAGGCAGGAGAAACCACACCATGCGTGATTTGACGTATCGCGCCGGGCGGCCTTCGGCGGGCAGGCTTACCATGACGGGTTGATGGGCCCGGAGCGGGACCGGGAAGAAAGCTGCTGTGCGCCACCAGGGGCGCCGGCAGGAACATGCGGCGCAATGACGGGGATGGTCAGGTGGCCAAGCACGACACGGAACATGTGAAGACCTACGACAAGCCGGCGGGCGGGGTGGATGCACTCAAAGCGGTGTTCCACCATATCCGCGAGCAGGGCATCGTCGGCAAAGGCACGACGACGTTGCTCAAGGCCAACCAGCCTGAAGGCTTCGATTGCCCCGGCTGCGCCTGGCCGGACGCGAACCACCACTCGAGTTTCGAGTTCTGCGAGAACGGCGCCAAGGCCGTGGCGGCGGAGGCCACCGCGCGGCGCGCGGACGCCGCCTTCTTCGCCGCGCACACGGTGGCCGAGCTGGCGCAGCAGACCGATCACTGGCTCGAAGCGCAGGGCCGGCTAACCGAGCCGATGCGCTACGAGGCGGCCAGCGACCGCTACCTGCCGCTGAGCTGGGATGAAGCCTTCGCGCTCGTGGCCCGTCATCTCAATGCACTCGCCAGCCCCAACGAGGCGCTCTTCTACACCTCCGGCCGCACCTCGAACGAGGCCGCCTTCCTCTACCAGCTCTTCGTCCGCGCCTACGGCACCAACAATCTGCCCGACTGCTCGAACATGTGCCACGAGCCCTCGGGCACGGCGATGCGCGAGCAGATCGGCATCGGCAAGGGCACGGTGCTGCTGGAGGACTTCGAACAGGCCGACGCGATTTTCATCTGGGGCCAGAACCCCGGCACCAACCATCCGCGCATGCTCGGCACCCTGCGCGAGGCGGCGCGCCGCGGCTGCCGGATTGTTGTCTTCAATCCGCTGCGCGAACGCGGGCTGGAGCGCTTCTCCGATCCCAAGAACCCGGTCGAATTCCTGGGCGGCAGCACGCGCATCGCCACCCACTACTACCAGCCGAAGATCGGCGGCGATCTCGCGATCGCGACCGGCCTCGCCAAGGTGGTGATCGAGCAGGGCGCGCTGGACGATGGATTCATCGCCGCGCATACGCAGGGCTTCGAGGCCTGGCGCGACACGGTGGCGGCAGAATCCTGGGAGACCATCGTCGCCGAGTCGGGCCTGTCCGAAGCGCAGATCCGCGAAGCGGCTGCGGTCTACATCGAGAGCGCGGCGAGCATCTGCACCTGGGGCATGGGCATCACCCAGCACAAGCACTCGGTCGCGACCATCCAGGCCATCGTCAACCTGCTGCTCGCGCGCGGCAACCTGGGGCGCCCCGGCGCCGGCGCCTGCCCGGTGCGCGGCCATTCCAACGTGCAGGGCGACCGCACCATGGGCATCTGGGAAAAGCCGCCGCAGGCCTTCCTCGATCGCCTTGCCAAGCGTTTCGACTTTGTGCCGCCGAGCGCACATGGCTTCGACGTCGTCGGTGCGATCGAGGCCATGCTGGAGGGTGGGGCCAAGGTGTTCTTCGGCATGGGCGGCAACTTCGCCTCCGCCACGCCGGACACCGCGCGCACGCATGAGGCGCTGCGCCGCTGCGCGCTCACCGCGCACGTGACGACCAAGCTCAACCGCTCGCACCTGGTGCACGGCGAGGACGCACTGATCCTGCCCTGCCTCGGCCGCACCGAGATCGACATCCAGGCCGCTGGCCCGCAGAGCGTGAGCGTGGAAGATTCGATGAGCATGGTGCACCTGTCGGCAGGCATGAATGCGCCGGCCGGCGAAGCACTGCTCTCGGAGCCCGCCATCGTCGCGCGTTTGGCGCAGGCGACCCTGCCGCACTCGACGATTCCCTGGACCTGGCTGGTTGAGGACTACGACCGCGTCCGCGACGCGATCGCCGACGTGGTGGACGGCTTCGCCGACTTCAATGCACGCGTGCATGTGCCCGGCGGCTTCTACCTCGGCAACAGCGCGCGCGAACGCCGCTGGGTGAACGCCGAAGGTCGCGCGCGCTTCTGCGCGCATGCGGTGCCGGTGGAGTCCGCGGCCAAGCGTCTCGCACAGCGCGAGACGCGGCCGGTGTTCCAGCTCATGACCGTGCGCAGCCACGACCAGTACAACACCACGGTGTATGGCCTGGAGGACCGCTACCGCGGCGTCTCCGGCGAGCGCCGCGTGTGCTTCATCAACGCCGCCGATCTCGCGCGCCTTGGCTTCGCGGCCGGCGAGCGGGTGGACATCACCTCGGTGTGGGACGACGGCGAACGCGTCGCGCGCGACTTCCTGCTAGTGGCCTACGACATCCCGGACGGTTGCCTCGCGAGCTACTACCCCGAGACCAATGTGCTGGTGCCTTTGTCCAGCATGGCGGACCGGGCGCGTACGCCCGCCTCGAAGTCGATTCCGGTGGTGCTGTCGCGAGCGAAGGCGCAATGACGGCGGACGGTATGCAGAGCGAGCTGCAGTCCGAGCGGCAAAATGAGCGCGGGCCCGACGCGCAGGAAGCGCAGCTGCTCGCCGTGGTCGCCGCCGTGGCCGAGCGCGAGGGCCTCGGCGATCACGCGCTGCGCAAGCGACTGGGCATCGCGATGAGCGAACTCAACCGACTGCTGGTCCTGCTGGGTGAGGACACGCGGCTGGGCGGCCTCGGCTTGGTCGAGGTACGACACGAAGCAACACGGAAAGACGGTCCGCTCCAGGAGGCGTTGCAGAACGAGAGGACGCAGAAGGACCGGACGCAGAAAGACGCCACGCGCCGCACCCTCCATCTGAGCGAGAAAGGGCGCGCCCTGTGTCGTCGCTGAAGTCCCCCAGCGTGGTGGTGAACGCCCTGCGGATCGAGGGCGGTACGGCGCGTGAGCGCGAGGAGCGGCTTGCCGAAGAGACCGCCGTCGCCTTCACCTACAACGGCGTGAGCCACGCCGTGATGATGGCGAGCCCCTGCGACCTCGAAGACCTGGCGCTGGGCTTCTCGCTCACCGAAGGCATCATCGATGCGCCGCACGAACTGCTCGAACTCGAAGTCGTGCCGCAGGGCGAAGGCATCAGCCTCGACATGCGGATCACCGAACTGCGTCGTCAGCGCCTCGCGCAATCGCGTCGCGCGCTGACCGGGCCGACTGGCTGCGGCCTCTGCGGTGCCGAATCGGTGGCGCAGGCGATGCGCACGCTGCCCGCGGTGCGCAAGCAGGCGCCGGTGGATAGCGCGATGCTGCTCGCCGCGATGGCGCGGCTCGAGGTCGCCCAGCGCCTCAATGCCGAGACCGGTGCGGTGCATGCCGCAGGGCTCTTGCGTGGCGACACGCTCAAGGTGCGCGAGGATGTCGGCCGCCACAACGCGCTCGACAAGGTGATCGGCGCCTGGGCCATGCAACGTGGATCACAAGGCGGCGTGCTCCTGATGAGCTCGCGGCTTTCCTACGAAATCGTCGCCAAGGCGGCCTTCGCGCAGATCCCGGTGGTGGTGGGCGTGTCCGCGCCGACGGCGCTGGCACAGCGCCTCGCGCAGCAATGCGGCATCACGCTCGCCGGCTTCGCGCGCGACGACCGGCTCACGGTCTACGCGCATCCGGACGGCATCGTGGCAACCCACCGCTAGGGTCGATCGACGAGAGCGGCGGCGCGCATCTGGGGGTATCGTCTCCTCGTGCACGGGCTGCGCCGTTCGCGCCTTGAATTCGCAGCCTGCCTTCCTAGACTCCAGAGCGCTTGTGCCACCGCATCGCCCTGCGACGTGGCCTGACCTCTGGAGGTAGGCATGGAGCAGCTTGGCAGCGTCGAACGTTTTGTATCGCGCGCGAAGAGCAAACCGGTGGTGGCCGCTGCGATCGCCCTGGCGTCCTTGGTCGTCGCGCTCGCGGCATTCTCGGACGCCGCGCAGAAACTGGTCGCGCTTGTCCGTTCTCAGTCGCCGGAGGATGCACGCGCGGCACTGGCGCGAATGTCGGTTCCCTTCGATCACGAGACCTTCGCACGCGCAGCGGCCAGTGGCGACATCACCGTGCTGAAACTCTTCCTCGCCGCCGGCGAGAAGCCTGACCAGGAAACGAACGCTTCCTGCTGGGATGGCAAGCTCCATTTCAGCCCTGCTACCGCGCTCGAATGCGCGGCGGGGACCGATCGCCTCGACGTCGCGCGCCTACTGCTCGCATCGGGTGCGGATGCCAAAGCCAGCTGGGCGCTGTCCATCGCGGCGGGTGGCGGGCACCTGGAGATGATGGACTTGCTCATCAAGCACGGTGCCTCGTCCGAAGCCATCGATCGCGCGCTGGAGGGGACGGCCCGCAGGGGGCATCCGGAGGCGATGGAAGTCTTGCTCAAGCACGGGGCCAATGTGTCGCGAGTGGGGACCCAGGCGCTGTTGGGGGCCGCGACCGAGCTTGGGCCGGAGTCGATGCCGCAAGGTCTCAAGGTCATCGATCTTCTGCTTGCTGCGGGTGTGGACGTCAACGCCAGGAACGAGTCCGGTGAAACGGCCCTGCACAAGGCCGCGCGTGCGGATGGGGATGCGGTCATCCGCACGCTCTTGCAGCGCGGCGCTTTGGTGGACGCCCGTGACGGGGATGGCTGCACGCCCTTGTGGCGCGCCTCGGACGCCGGCAAACCCGCTGCCGCAGCGGCCTTGCTCGACGCGCACGCGGACGCCAACGCCGTCTGCATGGAGGGGTCGGTCCTGGCCCAGGCGCGGGACGAAGAGACGGAACGCCTTCTCGTGGCGGCCGGTGCCAAACGAAAGATCTAGCCGGTTCGCGCCGGTCCGGGTGTTTGCCGCGGTCGGTCCGGCGATTCGCTCCGCCCGTTCAGAACGCCTGGCCGACTGAAAGATAGGCGCCGTGGGTGCCCTTGCCGACCGCGAAGTCGAAGCGCATGTCCACCGGATTGTGGCGTGCCAGGCGGTAACGCACACCCGCGCCGCCAGCTGGCAGCCAGCCTTCGCTGCCGATCTGGTCCAGGCTTTCGCCGATGCCGCCGATACCGGCGAAGGCCGCGAGCCCCCAGCGTTCGCTGAGCCGGTAGCGGTACTCCGCCTGGAGAGCTGACATCGCCTTGTCGCGGAACTGGCCGCTCTTGTAGCCGCGCAGGTCGCTGCGGCTGCCGAAGCGCGAGAGCTCGTAGAAGGGCACGTCGCCGATCGCGTCGCGCAGCATGAAGCGCCAGGCGAGCACGCTGTCCGTGCCGAGCGAGCGGTACTGGTTGAAGTCCGCCGCGACGATCTGGAATTCCCTGTCGCTACCCAGCGCCCGGCTGAAGAAGTCGACCTGCAGGTTCGCGTACATGCCGCTTCGCGGATAGAAGGCACTGTCGCGGGTGTCGTACTGCGCCTTGACGCCGGCGGCGACTGCGGTCTCCTTGAACTCGTCGGTGGGCAGCGCCACGTCGGTGTCGCCGTCGACCGTGATGTCGACCGTCTGGAAACTCAAACGGCCGCCGACATAGAGGCCGGGCAACAGGCGCCGGGTGAGCTGGGCCAGCGCATGCGCGCCGCGTTGCGCCAGCGGTACCGACTCGTTGCGTTCGGCGGCATCTGCGCCGATGCCGTAGAAATCGTACTTGTAGACGCCCAGTCCGCCGCCCACCACCAGCCTCCACAGGTCGTCACGGAAATGCCCGACATAGGCCGCGCTGCCCACGTAACTGCCCTTGCCCGTGAGGCTGGCCGCGGCCGAGATGATGTCCGGCCGCGCGCCCGGCGCCTGGGTTTCCGGCCGGTCGATGTACTGCGTGACCAGTTGCAGGCCCCAGGTCTGCGAGTTGTTGTAGGTGGGAATCGGCGCGATGACCCATTCGCCGCGCTTGCCGTGCACCGACGGCATGGGTTGCGGACGGCTGGCGTCGCCGGGCAGGCTGTTGCTGCCGCCCAGCCCTCCGCCCGGCGCCTCGTTGGAAGCCAGTCCGTCGTCGGCGTCGTCCGGCGACTGCGGGTCGGCCTCGCGCGTCTCGGTGGCGAAACTCTGGGCCGCGCCGATCAGGAGAACGGTCGATGCGAGCAACAGCCGGATCAGTCGCGCCATGCCAGGACTCCCGCGGGTCGAGGCTTCGATCCTAGCCTGCCCGCTCCGACGAGGTGGCCGATTGTGGCGTCGCGGCAACCCCCGCATGAAGGTCGCGCAATGCCTTGAGTGCACGCAGGATGCGGCGCAGTGCGAACACCGTGGCCAGTCCGCGTTCCTGTGACGCGGCGGCGTCGGCTTGTGTCCGCAGGGATTGCGCTGCTCGATCGAGCGTGCCTTGCGCCTGGCGCAAAAGCGTCGTGCCTGTGTCGGTGGGGGCGTTGATCCTCAGTGCGGCCGCGGTTTCGTCCAGGCAGGCGAGGACCGCATGCGCTGCGGCATGCAAGGACGTGGCGGAAGCGTCGTTGCGTCCGGGCGCGGGCAGGAACTGCACCGCAGTGTAGAGCTCACTCGCCAGCGCGCCGATGCGCGCCCCGCTTGCGGCTTCGCCGCGGGTGCGCGCCTGCAGTCCAAGCGTGCGCACTTGCTGGCGCAGCCTGTCGCGTTGCGCCTGCGTCGGAGCGGGGCCGACCCCGAAACGCGCTGCGAGCGGGTGCGTCAGGGCGTCGAGAAACGCGACCAGTTGCCGCCGCTCGGTCCGGCTGGCGGCGAGGTGTCTGAACAGGAATCGGGTCGCCACGCCGGCAAGGATGCCGGTGGCGACTTCGGCAAGGCGCAATACCCCGACGCCCAGCGCGCCACCGCCATGGCCGCCCGCACTCGAAACGATCACTGCTGCCATGGGTGCCGCACGCAGGGCTTCGATTTCCGCGGCGGCAGGCGCGAGTCCGCCGAGTGCTGCGCCCAGCGCCAGCCAGTCGGGTATGCCGCGATGCTCCGCCCACACCATCAAGATGCCCAGGCCGCAGCCGGCCAGCGTCCCGAGCAGGCGCTGCCTGCCCGCGCCCATGCCGTCGATCTCCGGGCGCATGACGATCAGAACGCTGATGACCGCCCAATGCGGCTCCGGCAGACCGAGCGCCCGCGATGCGCCGAAGGCGAGCAGGGTCGCCACCAGCGTGCGCGCGACCTGCAGGCCGTGCGCATGCAGCCAGGTGGGGCGAAGAGAGGCTGCGGACAGGCGCCGCAAGAGGCTGGAGAGACGACGCATCGGGGTTGGATTGCGGGAGGACGAAGTGCTGGCGCCCCAGGGCCGTCGGTGGGACTGCCAATGACCGCCCCCTCACGGTCGGCGATCCACGCTGGGTGTTGAACCGGGGTGTCGAGTTGGAGGGGCCAAACCGGGGTGCCAAACGACACTTCTTAGCCTAGCATGAATAATACGCAATGTTTAGCAAATGGATCGGGGGGCGATATGATTGATGGGTTGTGGCATCAAAGCCCGGCTAGAATATGCCGCCGAGCCCTTCGCGAAAGTCCATCGACATGAGCCGAACATCCCGCGAAGCACCCGAAGACACTCCCCTGGCGGTCGCCCTGCGTCGCAGCACGCTGCGTCTCGCGCGCCGCCTGCGCGCCCAACGCCCGCGCGACGGCGTCAGCCTCACCCAGCTACAGGTGCTGGGCCACCTGTACCGGAACGGCCCCAGTACCGCCGGCGAACTCGCGCAGCACGAACAGTTGTTGCCGCAATCCCTGACCCGTCTGCTCGCAGCCCTGGAGCGCGAGGGCTGGATCGCCCGCGAACAGAACCTCGCCGACCGCCGCCAGTTTCTGGTGAGCATCACCGAGGACGGCCGCAAGCAGGTGCGGCGCGACATGCGGGCCCGCGACACCTGGCTGGTGCAGACGGTGAACGAACGCCTGAGTGCGAGCGAGAAGGCGTTGCTCGCGGATGCGGTGAACCTGATCGAGCGTCTCGCCGACCCGGATTGAAAAGGGTGGTGGCGGGCGACACGAGATGCGCCAGAGCCCACCGGGTGCCGAGGACGGACAGGCCGATTTCCGATCGGCCCTGCGCGGGTCCCGCTTCATCCTAGTCGGCGGGCGTCCGGCTTCAAGGACAACTTTCCGGGGTGCAGCTTCGACGGCCACTGCCGTGGCGATGAAGTGCCGCGATCCAGCCTTCCGCGAGTTGCCGCGCCCTGCGAATCGGCCGGCCCAGAAAGGCAAGGCAGGACCGGCGAACGCTCGTCGCAAGGGCGTAGACTGCCTCGGCATCTCCACCCACACCCGCCAGCCATGAGCCAGAACTACAGCTTCCCGAAGAGCTTCCATTTCGGGTCCGCGACCTCGTCCTACCAGATCGAAGGCGCGGTGAACGAGGACGGTCGCAAGCCCAGCATCTGGGACGAATTCGCCCACAAGAGCGGTCGCATCGCCGACCACTCCACCGGCGACATCGCCTGCGACCACTACCACCGCTGGCCCGAGGATCTGGCGCTGATGTCGAAGATGAACTTCGACGCCTACCGCTTCTCGATCGCCTGGCCGCGCGTGATCCCCGATGGTCGCGGCGCAGTGAACCAGCAAGGTCTGGACTTCTACGATCGCCTGGTCGATGCGCTGCTCGAACGCGGTATTGCGCCCTACGCCACGCTCTACCACTGGGACCTGCCGCTGGCACTGCCTGGTGGCTGGCTTAACCGCGACACCGCCAAGGCCTTCGCCGAATACACCGAAGTCGTGGTGCGTCGCCTCGGTGACCGCGTGCACTCCTGGGCCACGCTCAACGAGCCGCGCTGCTCGGCCACAGTGGGTTACCAGGAAGGCCGCCATGCGCCGGGCGAGATGGACCGCACCAAGGCGCTGACCGCCGCGCACAACCTGCTGCTCGCGCACGGCATGGCCGTGCCGGTGCTGCGGGCCGCGACGAAGAAGGCCAAGGTCGGCATCGTGCTCGATATCAAGCCCTACTACCCCGCCAGCGTCAGCAACACCGCCGCGCAGGCCGCGATCGACGGCGACGGCGTGTTCAACCGCTGGTTCTTCGACCCGATCGCCAAGGGCCGCTATCCGGCGGACACCTGGGCCGGCTTCGGCGAGCATGTGCCGACGGTCGAGGACGGCGACATGGCGCTCATTTCCGCGCCGATCGATTCCGTGGGCCTGAACTACTACTCGCGCGGCTTCGTGGAGCAAGACACCTCGGTGCGCTTCCCGCATGCCAAGGAGATCCGCAACCCGGCTTCGGGCTACACCGAGATGGGTTGGGAAATCTATCCGCAGGGCCTGCACGACATGCTGGTGCGCCTGCATCGCGACTACCCCGAGATCCCCGACTTCTACATCGCCGAGAACGGCGCCGCGATGGCCGACGAACTGGTCGACGGCAAGGTCAGCGACCCGGTGCGCGAGCAGTACTACCGCGACCACATTCAGGCCGTGTCCGATGCAATCGGCAAGGGCGTGCCGATGAGCGCCTACCTCGCCTGGTCCTTCATGGACAACTTCGAATGGGGCTTCGGCTACACCCGCCGCTTCGGCATCGTCTATGTCGACTATCCGACCCAGCAGCGCGTGGTGAAGCAAAGCGGCCAGTGGTTCGCCGACTTCATCGCGGCGCAAAAGGCGTTGCGCTGAGAGACGAGCAGCTGAATGAAAAGCGGCGCGTATGAACGCGCCGCTTTTCTTCTTGGCCAGACCCGCTCGTCAGGGGATCAGGGTCCGATCGCGACGAAGGCAAGATACGGATCGTCGGTAAGCGCCGCGACGACCATGCCGTCCGGCGTTACGACCATCTGGCGATCCTTCAGGGCCCGAGCGTAGCCCGCGACCTTGTAGCCGACCTGTGTGTTTGCGTTCCGCTTGTGCACCCAGAAGTCCTCTGAGGCGTACCAGCCGGAAATGCCGCAAACAATCTTGTCGTCCGCGGTGAATTCCACGTTGTTCGGATAGGCATCTCCGTGCGGCAAGTAGCCCAGGAAGTCCAGGGTCGGGACGTCCAGAAGCGGGCAGGCGTACGGGGCCCCGGAGGCGGAGGCGGCCAGGCTGCCGTCGGCATTGACAGCGACATCCCGGCCGTTGCTGCTGCCTGCGACATTCCAGCTACTGCTCAGCAACGTGGAAATCAGACTACCGCCGTTGGCGTCCGAATACTTTAGTCCGATCGCGTAGATCGTGGCCGGACTTACCCCACTATTGATGGCGAGCAATCGGCGGCCGTCTTGCGAGACGCCGTAAGAAAGCGGAATGTAGGCGGAAGCGAGCGCCGGGATCGTTCCCAGGCTGCGGCCGTCGCTGTATGCGTCGCCGCGCCCCAAGAGCACGACTTCCTGGTTGCCGGGCCGCATTGCGATCAAGGTGTCGTAAGCGCTGCTGCCGTAAGTGACCGTCCAGGTGGCGGCTACTGCCTGGGTGTCGAGATTGATGACGGACATCTTGTTCGTCGGTACGTCCAGCACGAAGAGTCGGCTGCCGTCGGGAGAGGCCGCCATTGCCCCCGCACCCGTTGTCACGGCGTTGGCGATGGTCTTGATCTTCTGGCCCGTGTAGGCGTTGTAGATGTCGACGGTCGTGTCACCCTTGCTCGCGTAAATGTACGGGCGGATGGGGTCTGCCACGATATTCTCGTAGTCCAGCGGCAGGCGGACCATGCTGGCGGCGCCGTTGCTGTCCTTCCACAGGGCAACGCGGATTTCGGCCGCAGCCACCTTCGGCGACACCTCTCCGCGCACAGCCACGGTTGCGTAGCTGACAGCCCCATTGGGAAGACCGTCTGGATCGGCGCTCAGCTCCAGCGTCCTCTTGCCTGCTCCGGTGCGTCCGCTGGCGGTAACTTTCAACCAGGACGCACTCGACGAGGCGCGCCAGCGCACATCGTTGTCGCGATCGTCGGTGACGAGCAGGCTGCGCGAAAGGGCGCTGCCGGTGGGCGTGCTAGCGAAGCCCACCCCGTAGTCGGATGGCAGCAGTCTGAAGCCGGCGGCGTCGGGCGCGATCAGCAGAGAGAAGGGTATCTCGACCTGCTGGCCATCCTTGCTGCTCACCGTGACGGACCCGGTGTAGTCCCCCGGTGTCATGCCGGAGGCTTGATAGCTCACCTGGAATTGCCCGGCGCCGGAGCCTTTTCCGGAAGCGATCTTCAGCCAGGACGTGGCGGTGCTGGCTGTCCAGTCCAGTTGATTGCCGGCAACATTGACGTAAGTGGCTGACGGAGCCGATCCACCCGTGACCATGCTGGCGTCGGCGGAATCACGCACGGTCGCCGCGAGTTTTGCCGATTCGGTGACCGTGAGGTCATACGGGAGATAGCTGGGCGAGCCAGCGAACTGCGCGCTGCAAGCGGGGTCCTGGCACAGCCGGATCTCAAGCTTGCCCTGGTGACGGCCGACGGACAGCGTGGGCGAAAGCGTGACGCCGATTTCGTAGGACGTCACGTTAAGACCTTGGCTCTTCGGAGCGCTCAGCAGCACATGGTCACTGTCGACGATCACGACGTAGACGTCCTTGCCGCGAACCGTCTCGAAATTGCGGAGCTCGGCGCGCGCGCTGAGGTAAGGGGCTGCGCCCGACTGATATGTGCTGCTCAAAGTCTGCGGCGTGAAGCTCAGTGCTTCGCCGGTATCGCCGGACGAGCTTCCCTGCGGACTATCGGAACCTCCACCGCCGCCGCATGCGGCAAGCAGTCCTAGAAAGCCGACTGCAAACAATTGCTTGAACAAGATCCATCCTCCCTGACCAGAATCTGCTTGTTGTAGGCAGGGAGGCCATGCATGGCTCAAGTCGAGCGATATCGCGAGCGCCAACCGCGCGAATGGTTGGCGTCCCGTTCTTTTGTTCGGCTGTGCTTGGCGCGGCTCTGCATCTTTGCGCAAGTCGCCGCGACCTCCCTGTAGCGTGGCCGTCATCCGGACCACGGGGCCCGAGTCTAGTCAGGTCGCTTAGAGAGTTGTCAGTCAAGTCTTCGACGGGTGCAACGCTTCGCGCAGGAAATCACGGCGCGCGCCCGATTAGGGCACCGTTTTGGGCGGCTTGGCGGGCTAGCCCGGACGCCGCATCACTACGAGGTTCGCTTCCATCAGTTGCAGTACCTCGTCGCGCTGGTTGAGCGTGCGGTTGCGGACCCGCACGCGGCCGCGGTCCGGCTTGCTGCGCGAAGGCGTGATCTCCAGCACCTCGCCTTCTACGCGCAACACGTCGCCTGCGCGGGTGGGTTGGGGCCATTCCACGCTTGCGCCCGCGCCGATTACGCCACCCGCAAAACGCTGTGCACCGGTGACGATGAGCCGCATGGTGATGGCGGCCGTATGCCAGCCACTCGCCGCGAGCCCGCGGAAGATGGTGTCGCGGGCAGCGACTTCGTCGAGATGGAAGGGCTGGGGATCGTAGGCGAGCGCGAAACGCTTGATCTCGGCTTCGTCGAGTTCGTAGGTATCGCTGCCGAAGCGCTGGCCGACGAAGATGTCTTCCAGGTAGAGCAGCCGCTCGGGCTCGGGGGCGATATCGGGTTCGTCCATTCGATTTCCTCTTTTGCGAATGCGATTCAGCAGGGAACGACTGTGAGCCGCGGCCAGCGTTCCGCGTATCGCTTCTGAGCAAGGCGCTGGCGATAGGTTTCGACGCTGGCTCGGGCGGGATTGCGGCGCACCACGAGGCCGAAGAGGTCTTCGAGGCCGTGAGGGGCGATGACGGTGATCGCGTCGTCCTGCTCCAGCCGCAGGCCGACGGCCGTGGCGTACTCCGGCCAGGAGGCGATCGCCTCTTCCAGGGAGCACAGCGGTGCGACGGGGTGACCGAAGTAGTCCTCGAACCAGAGATGCACGGTCGCCTGGTTGGTCACTTCCCACTGCACATGCGGGAGGCGTCCGGCTCGGGCGGGGGCTGCGCGGCATCGAAGTAGGCGACATCCACATCGCCGACTGCGCTCGGCTCCGTGTAGCCGTGCAGCGCGTCCCAGACGAGATTGCGGATCGCGCCGGCACCGATGCATCAGTCTGGCAGCCCCAAGTTCCTCACTGCCCTGAGCAGGGCCATCGTGTGAGAGGAGCTCCGGGCGAGCGAGATCAGGCCTTGTGCCAAAGGATCCAGAGACAGCGCGGGCGGTGCGACGCTCATGCCCTTCCCGCCACCACATCCGCCACCATCTCCCAGAACAGGGAGACCAGCCCGTCCACCTCGCCCGGCGGGCGCACCAGCCCGACCTGCCAGCGGGAACGGGCGTCGTTGAAATCGAAGACGCGGGCGCCATCCCCGCCGGGGCCGAAGGAGCCCGGTACTACGGCCCATCCGACGCCGGCCGCGGCGAGCGCCTGTGCGGAGGTGAAGGCATTCACCGTCTGCACCGTGGTGACGTTCAAGCCGCGTTGCGCGAGGAAGTTCATCAGGTGGTCGTAGAAGGCCGGTGCGCGGGCGCGGTCTATGGTGACCAGCGGGCGCTGGGCCAGCTCTTCCAGCGTGATGTCCTGCGGATAGCTTTCCGGTACCAGTGCGAGCAGGGAGTCCTCCTGCACGGTGAGCGCGGGCCAGCCGGGCGGCGCGGGCTGGCGGCAGAAGCCGACGTCGAGCGTGCCGTCGATCATGGCCTGGTATTGATGGCGGGTGGACATCTCCTGCAGGGAGATCTGGACATCGGGCCGCAGCTCGCGAAAGCGCGAGATCGCGAGCGGGGCGATCGTCTTGGTGGTGACGCCGAAGCCGATCCGCAGGCTCCCGACGATGCCCTGCGCGGCGGCCTTGCCGCGCACCGACAGCCGGTTCGCGCTCTCGATGAGTGCCGTGGCATCCGGTAGCAGGCTGCGGCCCAGGCGGGTGAGGCGGGTTGCCCCGGCGCTGCGCTCGAAGAGCGGGCCGCCGAAGAACGCCTCCAGCCGCTGGATCTGCTTGGAGAGCGCTGACTGCGTGAGATGCAGCCGTTCAGCCGCCCGGCGGAAATGCAGCGTTTCGCCCAACGTCACGTAGGCCCTGAGGTCGCGAAGTTCGATCATTCCTATGGGGAATCAGTCTGACGAAGATTATTCGTTGGACGGAATCATAGGCGGGTGGGAAGCTTGTCGCCAGGGTTCCGGAAGAGCGGGGCCCGAACCACAAAGGATTCGTCATGTTCAAGGCAGTAATCTCCGACCTCGATGGCACGCTGCTCAACAGCCAGCACCAGCTCAGCGCGTTGACGCTATCGACCCTGCGCACGCTCTCCGAGCGTGGCGTACGCATCATCCTGGCCTCCGGCCGCCACATGATCGACATGCGTGGCATCCGCCAGATCCTGGGCTTCGATTGCGAGCTGATCACTTCGAACGGTGCCCTGGTGGCGGACGCCGCGGACAGCACGCTGTTCCAGAAGATGCTGCCCAGCATGCTGGCCAAGAACCTGCTCGGCATCGCGCCCGGTTGCGGCGACTTCGACATCAACGTCTACCTGAAGGACGGCTGGTACGTGCAGCGTGAGCAGCCGGACCTGCTCGTCGCGCACAAGCACACGGGCTTCCGCTACACGGTCACCGAGTTCGAGCAGCTGGACCACGGCGCGATCCACAAGATCTTCTTCAAGGGCACCCCCTCGGTCCTGCGCGAGCTCGAGTCCGGGCTCGATGCGCACAGTGCCCACGCCAGCATCGTGTGGACCTGCGAGGACAGCTTCGAGGTGATGGCGCGCGGTGTGAACAAGGGCGCGGCGGCCGAGGCGACGCTGGCGCGTCACGGACTCGCGCTCACCGATGCCGTGGCCTTCGGCGATGCGATGAACGACTTCGAGCTCCTCTCCATGGTCGGCCGCGGCTTCGTCATGGAGAACGCGATGGAAGAGCTCAAGCGCCGGCTGCCGGACAATCCGCGCGCCCGCCACTGCAACGAAGACGGCGTTGCCCGACGCCTGATCGAGCTCTTCGATCTCTGAGCCCTGCGGCCGCACCTATACGGCTTCGCCTTCAAAGCGAGCACGAGGCGGGAGCCGCAGGCAGTGCTGTAGCACGGCGCGGCGACCGACGAAGTTATCGCTTTGAAGGCGAAGTCGTCTCAGAAGTGGTCCTCATCGTCGTCGGTGCGCTCCTGCAGCGCATCGACGCGGTCGGGATAGAAAGCGACGTGGTCCTTGATGGCGGCCACCGCGGCGTGCGGGTCGGCGTAGGTCCACACCGCGTTGCGTGAGCGATCGCCGCCGAGCGGGATGCTGAAGTAGCTGCAGTCGCCCTTGTACGGACAGTAGGTTGCGTGGTCCGTGGCTTCGAGCAGACTGGTGTCGACATCCTTGAGCGGGATGTACTGCACCGGCGCGTAGTTCGCCTCGCGCAGCGTCAGCGCTTCGCGCGTATCGGCAAGCACGCGACCCGCCACGCTCACGACGATGCGCTTCGGATTGGGTGAAATCGTGATCGGGTGATCAGGGCCGGGCTTGAGCACCGGTTTCGAACTCGACATGCATGCACTCCTTCCGATCCTTGCGTCAGGGCAGGCGTTCGACACGGCTGCAGGCGGCCACGGTGCGAACCCCGCGAGCGAGACTCATCGTCCGCAAGGAGCGTAGCTGCCGCCGCATTCCTGCGCCATCACCCGTTCAGGTGGGCTTCCCTTCGGGATGCAGGCTCTGCGCCTTCGCCAGCTCCGGGAACATCCGCATCCACAGCGCCGCCACCAGGATGGTGCCGATGCCGCCGAGCACCACGGCCGGGACCACGCCCAGCCAGGCGGCGGTGACGCCGGATTCGAACTCGCCGAGCTGGTTGGAGGCGCCGATGAAGATGGAGTTCACCGCGCTGACCCGGCCCCGCATCTCGTCCGGCGTATGCAGCTGCACGAAGGAGCCGCGGATCACCACGCTGACCATGTCCGACGCGCCCAGCACCGCGAGCGCGACCAGCGACAGCGCGATATGGCTGGAGAAACCGAAGACGATCGTGGCGAGGCCGAAGACCGCGACCGCGCCGAACATCAGGCGACCCACGCGCTTCTTCAGCGGATGGTGGGCCAGCCAGATCGACATGCCCAGCGCGCCCACCGCGGGTGCGGAGCGCAGCAGGCCGAGACCCAGCGGTCCGCTGTCGAGCACTTCATGCGCGATTACCGGCAGCAACGCCGTGGCGCCACCGAGCAGCACCGCGAAGAGATCGAGAGAGATCGCACCCAGAATCGCCTTGCGGGCGCGGATGAAGCGCAGGCCTTCGAGGAAGGCAGTGAGCGGCGCCATGTCCGCCTTGCGCGTATTGACCGTCAGCGGGCGGATGCGCAGGGTCAGCGTGGCCGCGGCGACGAAGAGCGCCATGGTGATCGCATACACCGTGGTCGCGCCCAGCGCATAGAGCACGCCGCCCAGTGCGGGTGCGAGGATGGTGGCCGCCTGCATGGCCGAGGCGCCTGCCGCCACCGCACGCGAGAGCAGGGCAGGCGGCACCAGCGAAGGCAGCAGCGCCTGCGTGGCTGGCATCTCGAAGCTGCGCGCCGCGCCGGTGACGAGCGCGAGCAGGAAGATCAGCTCACGGCTCGCACTACCGTCTGCGCTTGCCAGCAATAGCACCAGCAGGCCCAGCGCCTGGGCCGCCTGCGAGGCGAAGACGACGCGCCGTCGCTCGTAGCGATCGGCCACATGCCCGGCCACGGGCATCAGCAAGAGACGCGGAATGAACTGCATCAAGCCCACCAGGCCGAGGTCGAAAGCGCTGTGGGTGAGTTCGTAGATCTGCCAGGCGATCGCCACACTCTGCATCTGGTAGCCAGCCGCGGTGAAAACCCGCGCGAACCAGAAATAAACGAAAGGACGTTGGGCGCGCAGTGCGTCCGGAAGGGCGGTGGCCTGGGTCATGGATAAAGCGGAACAAGCGCGAGAAGCGCGCGAAGCAAATGCGGCGGCGGTGGAGGAAGAAAACCCGGATGCAGGCGGGTGGAAGCTGCGCCGGCGAAGCAGGGCACTACAGGCGCCGCACCGAAGCGCAGCGTCCTTGGGGCAAGGCGAAACACCGGCCGGTGTTCGGGCCTCCGCCAGGAAAGACTCAGGAATAAGGCCCGGGTTCCGGCAGCGTGCCCTCGATGGCGTAGCGGCCGATGTCGCGGATCTTGTAGTCGAGCGGGTCGTGCAGGGTGTGCACCCGCGCGTTGCGCCAGAAGCGGTCGTAGCCGAAGCGGCCCGAACTCGCCCGCGCACCCATCAGGTCGAACATGCGGCTGCTCACTTCCAGCGCCGCCTTGTGCGCGAGCGCCTTGGCTTCCGCGACGCGGACCGAGGCCTGCCCGCGCGCCTCGGCGCTGAGTGCATCGCCGCGGCTGAAGACGGTGTCCACCGTTGCCGCGGCCAGGTCGGCGAGGAGCTCGGCGGGGCGTACCAGCAGATGCAACTCGCCGGCGCGCTGTTGCGCATACGGATCGTCCGCCGCCCGCGTCACGCCCGAGGCGGACCAGGGGCGCGCTTCTTCGCGCAGGTAGCGCAGCGCATCGGCCAACGCGCCCTGTGCGATGCCAAGGTAGAGGTTGACCAGGATGAGCTGCGCGACCAGCGCCCGCGCGGTGGTCGCCACCGAAGGCGTGGCGCCCGGCGCCTGCAGCACGTCGGCCGCGGGCACGAACACATGTTCGAACTGCACGCTGCCGCTGTCGGTCTGGCGCTGGCCGAAGGCGTCCCAGTCGGCCCGCACCCTCACGCCTTCGCGTGTGGTCGGGACTGCGGCAATCACCAGGCTCTGGGTCTCGGCATGCCACGCCGATACGATCAGCATGTCCGAGCCGAGTGCGCCCGAGCAGAAGCTCTTGTCGCCATGAAAGCTGAAGCCACCCGGCACCGCTTGCGCCACGCAGCGCTTGTCGAGCGGATTGAGCGCATTGCCCCAGAACCAGCCCTCGCGAGCCGTATCGCCAAGCAGGCGAGCTTGCTGTTCTGCCGTGCCGTAGCGGAGCACGGTCGCGACCTGCAGATGGTGGAAGGCGAAGACATGGGCGAGCGCACTGTCCGCGGTCGCGAGTCGCCGGACGGCGCCGAGTACCTGCGACCAGCTTGCCCCCTCGCCGCCGAAGGGCTGCGGAATCGATAGCCGCAAGAGTCCGCTCTCGCGGATCGCCTGGCGTTCTTCCGCGGCATGTCCGCCCTCGCGGTCGCGCGCAACGGCATTGCTTGCGAGTCGTGCAGTCAGTGCCTCGACGCGCGGGTCGGACCCGATCTCTTGGAGGGGATTGCCTGAAGCCTGAGTGCTCATGTTCGCGGGCGCCGGGGACAAGGGTAACCATCAAATCTAGCAACCGGACCGGCACGGCGAAAGGACGCATTTGGAAGAAGCAAATGCCCGGGGGCGAAAGCGCAAGAACGCGCATCCGACCTCGCTTCGGTCGGGGGCTACGGGCGCATGGAAGCGTCCGCTGCGACCCCGACCGGAAACGCAAAACGCGGAGGGCGTTGCCGCCGCTCCGCGTGCAAGTGGCGCGCTGCGCTTCAGCTCGCTGCCGGCGTCTTGGCGGCGGGCTTGGCGGCCTTGTGGTGCTTGGTCTTGTGCACCTTCTTGGCCGACTTGTGGGAGTGCGTCGCGGCCGGCTTGGCCGGGGCTGCCGCGGTATCGGCCGCCGGAGCAGCGGCGAACGCGGTTGCGGAGGTGGCGAGCAGGGCGACGGCGGCGAGTTGAGCGAGGCGTTTCATCTTCGATTTCCTTCAGCGATAACCGTGGGTGACAGACGCGTGCTTAGTTGGCAGCAGGCTTGTCAGCCGCGGGCTTTTCAGACGTCGACTTGGCAGCCTTGTTGTGATGCGCGTGCTTGGTGTTGTGCGTCTTCGCCGGCTTGGACGCATGCGTGGCCGGCTTGGCAGCGTCGGCGGCAGGGGCGTCCGCTGCGAAGGCGGAAGCAGAGGTGGCGAGCAGGGCTGCAACGATGAGCTTGGAAGCGGTGTTCATGGCGATGTCTCCGGGTATTCGTGACGGATTCGGTCTGGGCTGCGAACTGAGGTTCGATCTGCGGCGGGACGGATTACTTCGTGCCGGAAGCGGCGGCCGCGGGTGCCTTGGAGTGCTTCACGCTGTGCGACTTGTGCTTGCTCGCGTGGGTGGTCGTGGCCGGCTTGGCCGCGTCCGCAGCGGGTTCGGCGGCGAAGGCCGTGGCGCTGGCGAAGAGGGTGGCAAGAACGAGCGTGCTGGCGAGTTTCATGATTCGGTCCTCTGTGTCGGATGCGGCAGGAGCGCCGTCCCTGCCATCAACGCCCGGGTGACAGGCGGGAGGACCGTCGAATGCAACAGGAGATTGCTGCAGGCTTAAGAACGACTTAAGCCTGCGCGCCAACTTGTGTTCAGGCGCGTGTTCAGGTGCGCGGGCGGTAGCTGAAACGCGGCATGAGCAGCAGCGCCAGGATGCAGAGCGCCGCGACCGCGAGCACGATCCACAGCAGGATCGAGTCGGCCGCCAAGCGATGCGGATAAAGGCGCAGCAGCACGCCGACCGCCACCGCGTTGCTCGCCGCCACCAGCATTGCCGAGGTCAGGTCGTGGAAGCGCCGTGCATGGTTGGCGCCTTCCGCCCAACGCGGATCGGTGTTGTAGCCAGGAAGCGGTTCGTCACCCGTGTCGAGGCGTTCCAGCGTGGCGAGGAAATGCCGCAGGTTGGTGAGCGCGCGCTCCGACTTGTAGTTGAGCAGCACCAGGCAGGACGAGGCGAGCGGAAAGCCGAGCACCAGCCAGTCGACCGGAAGGCGCGCGTCGCCATCGGGCCGCAGCGCCACCAGGCCGGCGAGCAGGGCGACCACCAGGGACACATAGAGCGCGAGCACCTGCTGGCGCTGGCCGATGCGCGTGTTCAGCTCGTTGTAGGCTGCGATGTAGCGGTAGTTGGCGTCGACGTAGGAGGCGCGGGCCATGGGAGTCCTTGTATCCGGGACGGCCGGCGACCGTCTCCGGTTCTTATACCACCGGACGACCGGACGCCTCCCCGAGCTTGGGCGGGCGGCGCCTCGCCCGGACTCGGGGGCAGCGGGAGTGCGCCATAGCCAGCAGAGCGTCGCCAGACGAGGGTCCGGCGTGGCCGTGTTCAGGCGGTCTCGGTTGGTATCGCGTGGAAGGCCGCCCGGTAGCGCTCCGGCGAGGTGCCGAAGCAGCGGACGAAGGCCTGGCGCAGGGCGTCGGCACTGTAGAAACCGGTGGCGCGCGCAATCGGTTCCAGGCGGCGTTCGCTGTTTTCGAGCAGCCGGCGGACCGCCTCCAGTCGCAGTCGTTCAACATGGCGAGCCGGCGTTTCGCCGATCTGCCTGGTGAACACGCGGGCAAAGTTGCGGGGGCTCATCGCGGCGCGCTCTGCGAGCACCGGGACGGAGAGATCGCGCGCCAGGTTGTCGGCGATCCAGCCCTGCAGCTCGCGCAGGGCCGGGCTCTCTGCGCCCTGCGCCTGGAGCGTGGCGGAGAACTGCGCCTGTCCGCCGGGCCGACGCAGGAACAGCACGAGCTCGCGCGCAACCTCCAGAGAAACCGCGTGGCCCAGGTCCTCCTCGACCAGCGCGAGCGCGAGGTCCATGCCGGCCGTGACACCCGCAGAGGTGTAGAGCCTGCCGGCGCGGACCCAGATCGAATCAGGCTCCACCGAGATCTGCGGATGCTGTTGCGCAAGTCGTGCGGCGTGGCGCCAGTGTGTCGTGGCGCGGCAGCCGTCCAGCAGACCCGTGCGGGCCAGCACGAAAGCGCCCGTGCAGACTGCACCCAGCCGCCTTACCCGCGGTGCCTGCGCCCGCACCCATGCCACCAGCCGCGCGTCATCCGCTGCCCGTGCATGGCCTTCGCCGCCTGCGATCAGCAGGGTATCGATCGGGCGCCCGTCGAACGCGTCGTCATCCCGATAGCATGCGTCCGCCAGCATCCGGATTCCGCCGACGGTGCGCACGACGGCGTCCTCCGCCAGGCTCAGCAACCGCACCTCATAGGGCGGCACCTGCTGGCCGGACAGGTGGCTGGCCTGCGTGAACACGGCGGTGGGGCCGCTGACATCGAGTTCCTGCGCCGGATCGGGCGCGAGGATCACGACGAGGCGCGGCGCGGCGGCGTAGGAAGGCGGCATTGGCATGCCCTGGAGGCGCGGGAGGCCGATCATACCGGCGCCAGCCGCGCCGCACGGCGCGCGTGTCGCCACCAACCCAGCGTGATGAGCAGGGCCAGGGCCAGCGCAGGCAGGGTGGCCAGGCTCACCGCGTGCCAGCCCCAGCGGTCCATGACCTGGCCGGCGGCAAGACCCGCGAGTGCGGACACGAAGGCGGTGGCGAACTGGCAGACGGCCTGCGTGCGGGCGCGTTCCGCGGGCCTGTAGCTGGCGACGAGCATCGCCGAGCCGCTGACGAACATGAAGTTCCAGCCGACCCCCAGCAGGAGCAAGGCGAGGTAGAACGCCGTCAGCGAACCGGAGGCGAGCGCCGTGATGGCCGCCAGCGCCCCCATCGCGATGCCCACCGCACTCATGCGACCCAGGCCGAAGCGCTGGATGAGCCAGCCGGAAAAGAACGAGGGCGCGAACATGCCGACCAGGTGCCACTCGATGATCTGCGCGCCCTGGTCGATGCTGTGACTGCAGGCGACGGCCGCGATCGGCGTGGCGGTCATCATGAACATCATCGTCGCGTTGCCGATCGCGCTGTTGGCGAGGGCGGCACGGAAAATCGGCTGGCGCAGGGTCTCAGCGAGCGGTCGGGCCGGCAGGTCGGCCGCACCTTGCGCCAGCGGCGCACTTCGCGGCGCGTCGCGATAGACGAAGGCGAGCACCAGCACTGTCAGCAAACCGAAGAGCGCGACGACCAGATAGGCGCCGGCAAAGGGATAGGCCGTCAGCATGTCGCGGCTGCCGGCGGCGATCGCCGGACCGCAGACGGCCGCGACGACGCCACCGGTCAGCACCGTGGCGATTGCGCGTGGCTGTTGGGCCGCCGGCACGGCGTCGGCCGCGGCCAGCCGGTAGAAGGCGGCGAAGGCCTGGAACACGCCGACGAGCGCCGTGCCTGCGCAGAACACCAGGAAGTCGTGATGCGCGATCGCCCAGGCCGAGACCACGCCGCCGGCGATGCAGGTGAGCCCGCCGATGATGAACCCGGCCCGCTGGCCCCAGCGTTCGATCACGAAGGACGCGAGGATGGAGAACACGGCCGTTGCGACCGTGATCAGGGCGAAGGGGAGCGTCGCCAGGGCCTTGTCGATGGCGAGCGTGTAGCCCACCGGGCCGGTCAGGGTCAGGTCGACCGATATCGCGCACGAGAAGAGCGCGCTGCACACGGCCAGCACGCGCGGCCGGGTCATTCTTGAGCTTGCCATCCGAGCCTCTCCGGGCAGTGGGGGGGAAGGCCCTCAATCTATGTGGGCTCGCCCTGGGCAGGCGGACAAGTTCCGGAGGATTCCTGCCACTATGCACCTGCCTGCCTGCCTGCCTGCCTGCCCGCCCGCCCGCCCGCCCGCCTGCCGCGCACGCATCCTCCGCACGCGCGCGGCATCGCCGGCCACCTGTGGCGCGGCTGGTCGCGCGACGGCCGGCGTTCGCGAGCTTGCTCAGCGCTCGAACGCCCCTTGTTGTGCGATCAGGGCTTCGCGCTCGGCGCCCACCGAGACCAGCGAGATCGGCACGCCGACGAATTGCTCGATGCGGGCCAGGTAGCGGCGCGCCTGCACCGGCAGGTCCTCGAGCCGGCGACAAGCGCCGGTGTCCCGCTGCCATCCGGGCAGCGTCTCGTAGACCGGCTCCGCCTTCGCCTGCGCGGCGATGCCGGGCGGCAGGGATTCGTGCAGGCGGCCACCGATCCGGTAGCCGACGCAGACCGGGAGTTCGGCCTGATCGTCGAGCACGTCGAGCTTGGTGATCGCGAGTGCGTCCAGCGCGCCCAGGCGTGCGGTCTGACGCAGCAGGGCGAGATCCAGCCAGCCACAGCGGCGTGGCCGTCCGGTGTTCACGCCGTACTCGCCGCCACGTTCGCGCAGCGCGTCGCCGGCTGGGCCGTGCAGTTCGCTCGGGAAAGGGCCGTTGCCGACGCGGGTGCCATAGGCCTTCACCACGCCCAGCGTACGGGCGCGGGCGGCGGCACCGAAGCCGCTGCCGGGTCCGGCCTGGGCGGGCAGGGTGCTGGCGCCGGTGACGTAGGGCCAGGTGCCGTGGTCGGTGTCCAGCATCATCGCTTGCGCGCCCTCGTAGAGGATGTGCGCGCCGCGTGCGTGGGCGGCGGCGAGGCGTTCGCCCACCGGCACAGCAAAGGGCAGCAGTGCCTCGCCCCAGGCTTGAAGCTGCGCGAGCAGCGCTGCGCGGTCAGGCGCGGGCAGGTCCAGCGCGCGGGCGAGGGGCGTGTGCCAGGCGAGCAGGTCGTCGAGGCGCGCTTCCAGCGTGTCGGCTTCGGCGAGATCGCAGAGCCGCAGGGCACGACGGCCGCCGCGGTCTTCCAGCGCCGGGCCGATGCCGCGGCCGGTGGTGCCGACCGGCGAAGCACGCAGCCCCTCCTGCGCGACATCCAGCGCGCGGTGAAGCGGCAGCACCAGGTTGATGTCTTCGGCCAGCCACAGATTCGCGGGTGTAATCGACAGACCTTGGGAGGACACGCGTGAGATTTCGTCGAGCAAGGCCTGCGGGTCGAGACTCACACCCTTGCCAATTACACCGGTCCGCCCATGCAGCAGGCCGCAGGGCAGCAAGGCCAGTTTCCAGGTGCGACCATCCACCACTACGGTGTGGCCCGCGTTGTGGCCGCCGTTGTAACGAACGACCAGCTCCGCGTCACGACTGGCCCAATCCACGATGCGTCCCTTGCCTTCGTCACCCCACTGGGCACCGACTACGATCAACTGTGACATCCGCTTGTCCTTTTCGCCTGAGCGTTGCGCCGACCATCCGCCGGCGAAGCGCGCACCTTAAGGGCCTTCCCGCGCGGCGCTCAAACGATTTAATCTGCGCGATCCGTCAGCAAAACTCACACAATGTCCGAACCCGTACAGCGCCGCCTCCCGCCGCTCAATGCCCTGCGCGCTTTCGAGGTCGCCGCGCGGCTGGAGAGCTTCAGCCTCGCGGCCGAGGCGCTGCATGTGACCCACGGTGCGGTGAGCCGGCAGATCCGCCTGCTGGAGGAATGGCTGGGGCGGCCGCTGTTCGAGCGGCGCAACCGCAAGGTGGTGCTCACGCGCGCCGGGGCCGACTACCTCACCGAGATCGCCGCCGCCTTCGATCGCATCACGCTCGCGACCGCGGCCCAGATCGCCGCGCGTGACCAGCACCTGCTGCGGGTCAACGCGCCGTCCACCTTCGCGCTGCGCTGGCTGATCCCGCGTCTCGCGCGCTTCCAGCAGGCGCATCCCGAGATCCGCCTGCAGCTTGCGAATGCCAACGGCAGGCCGGAGACGCTGATCGTCGACTGCGACCTGGTGATCGCCGGTGGTCCGCGCCGCATCGCAGGTCTCACCGGCCAGGAATTCCTCGCCGAAGCGCGGCTGCCGGTATGCAGCCCGCAACTGCTCGCGCGCCTGCCGCTGCGCAAGCCGGCAGACCTCTCCCGCCACACGCTGCTCCACTGCGCGAGCCAGCCGGATATGTGGCCGCTATGGCTGGCCGAAGCCGGCGTGCCCGAGCTAGAGCCGGCGCACGCACTGACCCTCGAACATTTCTACCTGACCCTGCAGGCCGCACAGGACGGGTTGGGCGTGGCGATGGGGCCGATGGTGCTGGTGGCGGAAGACCTCGCGGTGGGGCGGCTCGTCGCGCCGCTCAAAGGCCCGCGCCTCTCGCACTGGCGTTACTTCAGCTACGTGGCGCGCAGCCGCGCGGCGGAGCCAGCGATCCTGGCGCTACGTGAATGGTTGGTGGCGGAAGGCGAGGCGAGTGCAGGTGGGGAAAGCAGGCCTGGGCGCTGACGCGCGCGCTGGCGAATTCGAGTGGGCGATGGGCGATCGGTGAGCCTGCCGTTGCCCGTGTTGATCACGGGAAGCTGTTACGTGTCATGGTCCTTCGGATCGCATCGAGGTGCGCTCGTGGTGTCGAACACCCCGGCCTCGTCCAGCATCTCGACCAGACCTTCCGGGTAAATGGTCTCGGGGGTGCTGCACAACGCCTCACGGCTCCACCATCCGTGATCTGCCATGACTTCCCGTTCTTCCCCGGTCCAGCCATCGCGCGAAATGCGCTCGGCGTCAGCCACGACGACAAAGTACTGTTCGACGGCGAGTACGCATTCGCCGCTCGGCAAGGCCAACGCCACCTCGCGGCGGCCGACCGGATGGGGGGACACCAAGGCCGCGCGGATGCCGGTTTCCTCACGGAGTTCCCGCGTCGCCGCTTCCGCAAACGTCTCGCCTGGCTCGACCCCGCCACCCGGCGTTGCCCAGTAAGCCTTCCCGGCCAGCGCGCCCGTCCTGTGGGCGAAGCGGAACAGCAGCACGCGCCGCTTTGCGGTGGTGATCAGCAGCCTGGCTGAAGGACGCTCGCGCATGGGGTACAGGAGGAAAGAGGGTGGCAGTGAAGACAGAGTATGCGTCGAGAGGCGAACCCTCGCCGCTCTTGGGCTTCAAGACAGAAACCCGGGAGTGGCATGCGCAACCGGCGCTCCTGCGCTTCGAGGCCGCGACCCGGTTTGATCGATTCCGCACCGAATGCGATCGAAAACGGCGTCATGGCGTCATCGCTCTGTGCCTACACTGTCAGTGACTTTTCGTACTTCCGTTACGGTCTGTGAGGCGCGGCAATGTTCAATCACGTGATGGTAGGCAGTAACGATCTCGATCGTTCGAAGCGTTTCTACGATGCGGTTCTGGGGGTACTGGGCGCTTCCGCGCCTGTGCGCAGTGTTGCGGCTTCGGGCCACATCCGGCTCTTCTACCGTCACCAGGGCAATACGCTGGGCGTGACCGAGCCGATCAACGACGAGCCGGCCACTTTCGCCAACGGCGGGACCATTGCCTTCCGCTGCGACTCCCGCGATCAGGTGCACGCCTTCCACGACAAGGCGGTCGCTCAGGGGGGCGAATCCGTCGAGGGGTCGCCCGGGCTGCGCGAGGACGCGCTCGGCCGTTTCTACCTCGCCTATGTGCGCGACCCGGATGGCAACAAGCTGTGCGCGATCCATCGGGTTCCGTGACCGCGGCCGGGAGTCCAGTGCCACGATCGGGGGCGGCGGCGCGCGAGGCGACGCGGAGCTTCGCGGCCCGCCCCCAGGTCGGCCTGACCGCAAACGTGGTCCAACGCAGCGCGCTCCGGTTCAGCAACGTCATGGTGGACGGGCCGGCGCTCATTGTCGTGCGGCACGGCACGAAGTCGCTTCACAGCGAAGGTCGTCAGTGGACGCTGCATGGCGGAGATGCCATCGCCATCGCGGGCGGGCAGTCCTTCGACGTGGCGAACCGGATTTCCGATGCGGGCCTCTACGAAGCGCGGTGGCTTGTCTGGGACAGGACCATCATCGAGCGCTTCGCCCAGTCGCAGCCGGGGAAGCGGACCTTGTCCGGTGCGGTGGTCCTGAAGCGGGTCGAAGCGGAGTTCCTTGCGGCAATCGAGCGCGCCATCGCGGCCATCTCCGACCCCGCCGGACTTGCCGAGGAGCTCGCGCAGCACAGGCTCGCCGAAGTGCTGGTGTGGCTGTCGCTCGCTGGCGTCCGCTTTCCGCCGCCGCGGCCCGCAACGACGAGCTCCCTACTTCGGGGACTGCTCGTCGAATCGGTCGGCAGGGCATGGACGGCGCCTGAGGTCGCCGCCCGGCTCGCCATGAGCGAAGCCACGCTGCGCAGGCGACTCAACGCCGAAGGAACGAGCTTCGGCGAATTGCTCGGTGACGTTCGCATGTCCTGTGCGATGACCTTGCTGCAGTCGACAGATGCTCCCGTCACCGACATCGCTTCGCAGGTCGGCTACGAGTCCGCTTCGCGTTTCGCCATCCGGTTCCGCAAACGATTCGGCTTTGCGCCAACGGCCATACGCGGACATCGGCGAGACGCTTGAAGACGCTGCCGACGACCGCACGCGGTGACATTCGCCTTCAGCGCGCGCGTGAAGCGAGGCGCGAGGTAATCCGCTCCGCCAGCGCGCGATCGATGATTTCGAACGAACGGCTCGCCCGTTCGTAGGCGTACATGGCGCCCGTGGCGATGTCGAACCACCAGCCGCTCAAAACCAGCGCTCCGGCCATGACTTGCTGGCGCACGATCGGGTAGGTCATCAGATGCTCCAGCTGCACCAGCACGTTGAGCTGCGACAATTGGTCGTGCGGCTTCAGCGTCGCGTCGAGCGGGCCTTCCTGTTCGAGACGGAACGCGGCATTGCTCGCGTGGTAGAGCCACTTGTCGAGATTCGGTGCCTTCAGTTTCGGGTTGCGCGCATAGACGGCCTTCATCGCGCCGCATTCGGAATGTCCGCACACGACGATGTTTGCGACCTTCAACACCAATACCGCGTACTCGATCGCGCCCGCCTCGGAGAGGTCGCCGGTCGAGACCCCTTCGGCGGTCGCCGGAGGAATCAGGTTGCCGACGTTGCGCATCGTAAAGAGATCACCGGGATGCGTTGAGGCAAGCAGGTCCGGTACGACCCGGCTGTCCGAGCATGTGATGAAGAGTGCATCAGGCGTCTGCGCGAGTGCCAGCTTGCCGAACTGCTCGGCATATTGCGGCAGCATCTTCTCGCGGAATTCGACAATGCCCATGATCAGTTTGCGCATCGCGTACCTCCATGACGTCTGAGCCCGATGAAGCTTGGGAAAGCAGGGTGGATCGCTCCGCGTCCGGAATCGCACATGACGCGTGCGCGACCCCGGCATCAGGGCGATTGGCCGGACCTCGATCTACGGTTCGTCGGTATAGCTCTCCCGCGGCGGATAGACGCCAGCGAGGCGGGCGATCAGGATCGCGACGAAGAGGCTGCCGGTGATTTGTTCCACCATGCACATACCCCGCGCCGGGCGCGTGAGCGGCGTGATGTCGCCGAAGCCGGTGCTCGTCAGAACGGTCATGCTGAAGTAGAGCGCATCCGCATAGATGAGCCGGCCGGGCTGCCCCACGACCATGTATGAATTCGGGTAGAAGAACCCGATGCTCGCGTAGATGTACGCCCAGAGCACGCCGATCAGCAGGTAGGCTGCGGCGGCGCCGAACAGCTTGTCCGGGGTCATGATCCTGGGCTGGAAAACGTAGCGGAGCAGGTAGGCCACGGTCACGAAGTAGAGCGCTGCGCTGAGCAGCCAGGATATGGCCAGGCTGCCATCGTCGTCATGCCACAGGCCAAGGTACTGGAACCACATGGCCGGGATGGCGAGCAGGAGGGCGATCGTGAACGACAGCGTCGTGCGGCCGACCGCGGCCACGGTCGCGATCAGGAGGAACATGTTCACGACATTCAGGATCAGGCGGCCGCCATCGCTCACGGGGACGAAAGACACTGCGCCGATGAGGGTGAGCAAGACTACGAACAGCCAGAAGCAGCGCTGGTAGAAAATCCGGGATAGCGCTTCGCGCGTTGAACGGAGGGCCATGGCGATCTCTCCCAATTGCCGGGTCTCGTGGCCAGATCTCGCCAAGCCGCGAATAGCCAGTATAGGGCGGCGGCGGGCTCGCCTGCGGAGGACGAAGTCGACCGGAATCGTGCGGAAAGACCGCACCGGGGCCCGTTTCCCGGCGAGTGGGACGGGCGTCGGTGCGAGGCGCACCTCAAGCCCAGGCTGACGCCCCGCGAAGCCAGTCGAGGATGGAGCCGCGCGCTCTGCTTGCGCCCGGCGCAGCGTGACCGCAGACGCGCAGCTTCGCGTCGAGCGTCACTTGCGTGAAGCCGCGGGTGCCTTTGATGTCGGTTTTCCAGGCAGATCAGACTGCCCTGGGGAGACTGCCGCGAGGCCGGTCGTGTTGCCTGCGCCCGAACGCGTCGCGGGGCGCGGCAATGGGGAACGAAGATCGTGCGTACGTGGCGGCAGGCTTGTCCGGCGGCCCGGACATCTGCATGCGCGTATATGGAAAAAGAAAGGCCCGCGATTGCGGGCCTTTCTTCCAGTGTGCTGCGAGGCGGAGATCGCTCAGTGCGCGCCTGCCGCCGCCCCGCCTGCCGCCTTCGAGGTGAAGGGGGGCTTGGCGATGAAGACCACCACGATCAGCGCGAGGAACATCCAGCCCAGTCCGTGGAAGATCTCGTTGAAGGAGATCTGATAGGCCTGCTGGATGATGGTGCGTTCCAGCACCGCTGCGCCGGCCTGCAGGTTGCCGTGCCCCATCGCGTCGAGCGCCTGGTTGGCGATCGGGTTGTAGGGGTTGATGTGCTCCGTCATGTGGGCGTGATGCACCACTGCGCGATTGCTCCACAGGTAGGTCGTGATCGAGGCCGAGAAGCTGCCTGCCAGCGTGCGCAGGAAGGTGGCGAGGCCCGAACCGCCGGCGATCTCGTGGGGCTTTAGGTCGGAGAGCAGGATCGTGAGCACCGGCATGAAGAAGAAGGCCACGCCGATGCCCTGGATCAGCTGCACGTACGACACATGCTTGAAGTCCACCACCGTGGTGAAGCCCGAACGCATGAAGCTCGTGATCGCCAGCGTGAAGAAGGCGAGCGAGGCGAGTGCGCGCAGGTCGAAGCGGTTGGCGTACTTGCCCACGAAAGGCGTCAGTAGCACCGGGAAGACCCCGATCCAGGACGAAGCGATACCCGACCACAGCGCGGTGTAGTGCAACTGCGTCTGCAACCACTGCGGCACCAGCAGGCCGCCGGCGAAGAACGCGCCGTAGGCGAGCATGAGCACAACGGTGCCGGAGGCGAAGTTGCGGTGGCGGAAGAGCCGCAGGTTCACGATCGGCTCGTCGTCGGTGAGCTCCCAGATCACGAAGATCGCGAGCGCGATCGCCGAGATGATCGAGGCGATGACGATGAAGTCCGAGGCGAACCAGTCTTCTTCGTTGCCCTTGTCGAGCACCAGCTGCAGGGCACCGACGCCGATCACCAGGGTGACTAGACCGACGTAGTCCATCTTGGGGCGATGGGTCTGCTCGGTGCGGGCCTTCATCTGGTTCCACACCACCCAGCTCGCGAAGATGCCGATCGGGACGTTGATGAAGAAGATCCAGGGCCAGCTGTAGTCGTCGGTGATCCAGCCACCCAGGATCGGGCCGGCGATCGGCGCGACCACGGTCACCGTGGCAAGGAGCGCGAGCGCCTGCCCTCGCTTGTTGGGCGGATAGATGGAGATCAGCAGGGCCTGCGTGATCGGATACATCGGTCCGGCGACGAAACCCTGCAGGGCGCGGAAACCCACCAGCATCCCCATGCTCTGCGCAATGCCGCAGAGGAAGGAGGCGAAGGTGAAGAACAGCGTGGCCGCCACGAAGAGCTTGACCTCGCCGAAGCGGCGCGAGAGCCAGCCGGTAAGCGGCAGGGCGATCGCGTTGCTCACGGCGAAGGCGGTGATCACCCAGGTGCTCTGGTCCGAGCTCACGCCGAGGTTACCGGCGATGGTCGGCAGGGACACGTTCGCGATCGTCGTGTCCAGCACCTGCATGAAGGTCGCCAGCGTCAGGCCCAGCGTGCACAGCCAGAGGCTGGGCGGGCGGTAGGACGGATTCATGAATGCTTGCCGGTGGCGGTATGTGCGGCGACGGCCGCGGACTTGTCGTGATCAGCCGTGGCGAGCGACTTGCCGGCGTTGGCTTGCACGATCTGGGCGATGCGCGCTTCCGCGTCGGCGAGCTGCTGGCCGTACACCTCGGTGCTGAAGGCCGGTTTGGTGTTCGGCGCCTGCGAGAGCATCGGGCCGGAACGGTCATGCATGTTGACCTCGGCACGCATCGAGAGACCGACGCGCAGCGGATGCTCGGCCAGCTCCTTGGGATCCAGCGCGATCCGCACAGGCACGCGCTGGACGATCTTGATCCAGTTGCCGGTGGCGTTCTGCGCGGGCAGCAGCGAGAAGGCGCTGCCGGTGCCCATGCCCAGGCCCTCGACGTGGCCGTGGTAGGTCACTTCCGAACCGTAGAGGTCGGAGCGCAGTTCCACCGGCTGGCCGATGCGCATGTGCGCGAGCTGGGTTTCCTTGAAGTTGGCATCGACCCAGAGGGCATCCAGCGGCACCACCGCCATCAGCGGGGTGCCGGCCTGCACGCGCTGGCCGACCTGCGCGCTGCGCTGGCCGACGTAGCCGCCGATCGGAGCGACCAGCTTGGTGCGGCTGAAGTCGAGGTAGGCCTTGCGCACCGCGCTGGAGGCGGCCTTCACATCGGGGTGGGAGGAAACGCCGGTGTTCTCGATCAGTGCGCGGCTGGTGGCCACCTGTTGCTGCGAGGCGGCCAGCGCGTTCTCGGCCGCGGCCAGCGCTTCGCGGGCGTGGGCCAGTTCTTCCTGCGGGATGGCGCCGGAGCTGGCGAGGCCGTTGCGGCGTTCGAAGTCGGCGCGGGCGCGATCCAGTGCCACCTTCTTGGCGGCGAGATCGGCTTCCTGGCCGCTCACGTTGGTGTAGAGGCCCCGGACCTGGCGAACGGTGCGGGCGAGGTTGGCTTCGGCCTGGTCGAGCGCGACGCGTGCATCGCTGGCGTCGAATTCGATCAGGGTCTGGCCGACGCGGACCTGCGAGTTGTCGTCGGCGCCGATGCTGATGATGGTGCCGGCGCTCTGCGGCGTGATCTGCACGATGTTGCCGTTGGCGTAGGCATCCTCGGTTTCCTCGAACCAGCGGCCGTGGATGGTGTACCAGGCGCCCCAGGCCACGCCTGCGGCGACGAGCGCGCCGGCGAGCAGCGTGAGGGCGAGCTTGCGGCGGCCATTAGGAGCGGGCGCGGCCGTGGCGGTTGCGGCGGCGGGAGCGGACGTGTTGGGCGTGCTCATGGAGTGTGTACCTCTCTCTGAATTCGTTAAGTGCGCGTCTGGGTTCGGCGCTTAGTTCGTGCTGGCAGCGCGGGCGTCCGTGCTGGCATGTTGGGGAGCGGGTTCGCTGTAGCCGCCGCCGAGGGCGCGCACGAGCAACACCGAGTTGTCGATCTGCTGGGTATGGATGGCCGCGAGCTGCAGGTCTGCGGTGAGCAGCGTCTTCTGCACGATCAGCACTTCGAGGTAGGAACCGACGCCGTTCTTGTAGCGCAGCATCGCGAGGTCCCAGGCCTGCTTGGCGGCTTGCAGCGCGCGCTGCTGGGCGGCTTCCTGCTCATCGAGCGAGCGCAGGGTGTGCACCTGCTCGGCCACCTGGTTGAAGGCGGAGACCAGCGTCTTGTTGTACTGCGCCACGGCCAGGTCGTAGTCGGCATCGCGGCTCTGCAGATTCGCGCGCAGACGGCCACCGTCGAAGATCGGCAGGCTGATCGCCGGGGTCACCAACGCATAGCGGTTGGAGAGCTGGAACAGGTCCGAGGTGTGGGCGGACAGCAGGCCCACCGCGGCGGACAGGTTCACGTTGGGGTAGAAGCCGGCCTTCGCATTCTTGATGTTCTGCGAAGCGGCTTCGACGCGCCAGCGTGCCGCGACGATGTCCGGGCGACGGCCGAGCAGGTCAGCCGGCAGGTTGGCGGGCAGGGCCAGCGCAACCGGGTGCAGTACCTGCGGACGCTGCAGCGAGAGGCCACGGTCCGGGCCTTGGCCGAGCAGGCTGGCGAGCGCGACCTGCGCAGATTCCACCGCGTTGTTGGCCTGCGCCATGCGCTGCTGCGCGGAGGCTTCGTCAGCCTCGCCCTGATGCAGCTGGGCTTCCGAATCCAGGCCGGCCTTGAGACGCTTGCGGGTCAGTTCGAGCAGGTTGCTGGCGCGGGCCAGGTCGTCCCTGGCCACGTCCTGCGCCTGGTAGGCGTAGGACAGCTGCGAGTAGGCACGCGCCACGTCGGCCGACAGCGAGAGCCGCGCCGCCTTCGCATCCACCTCCACCGCGCGCTGTTCGCCCAGCGCCGCTTCCCAGGCCGCGCGCTCGCCGCCCCAGAGATCGAAGGTGTAGTTGAAGTTGAGCGTGAGCATCTTCAGGAAGCCGAAGTTGCCGCCCATGAACGGCACCAGCTCTTCGGGCAGTTGCGCGCCCGGCAGGCTCGCCTTCGCACCCACGGTCGGCATGCGTGCCGCGTCTGCACCGGCGGAACGGGCCGCGGCCTGCTGCACGCGGGCATCCACCAGGGCGAGGTCCGGGTTGCCGACCAGGGCTTCATCGATCAGGCCATTGAGCTGCGGGTCGCCCAGCTGGGTCCACCAGTCGCGCGCGGGCCATGCCGCATCGGAGATCGGCGTACCGGACAGGCTTTTGTCTGCTGAGACAGTATTTGTACTGCGCAACTGGCCCGTCGGCGTGAGGCCGCCGGAACTGGCGCAACCGGCCAGAACCATTGCGGCGACCAAAGGAAGCAGGAAAGAGGGAGTTTTCATTATTTGCTCGGGCAGGAATGGTTTACAGCGGGTCGAGCGAAGCACGGACCCGGCGCAGCAGCGCAAAGATCTGGGCCTGCTCCTCGGCATCGAGGTCCCGCAGGGCGCGGGCATTGACTTGTTCGACGACGCGGGCGATGGAGGTCCACAGCACGCGGCCGGCTTCGGAAAGGTCGATGTCGGTGGCGCGGCGGTCGTCCTCGCGCGGGCGGCGCGTGACGTAGCCCTTGTCCACCAGGCGATCGAGCAGGCGCGTCATTGCGCCGGCATCGTGGTCGACACAGCGGGCGAGTTCGGAAGAGATGATCGGGCCGCGGACGCTCAGGGTCTTGAGTACGCGGAACTGGCTGAAGTTGAGCTCGAAGCCGGCCTCGGCGAAGGCGAGTTCGAGATGGCGGATCAGGCCGACACGGACGAGGTGGAGGAGGCCACCAAAGGACTCATCCAGGCTGGAAAGGGGATTTGTTGCGGACGACGGGTTCATGCGGCGAGAGTTTCTTTGCCGCAGCAAGTATTGTCAACGCAAGCTCATAAATTCTCACATTCTTGCCGTGGTCAGTCCGCAACATCCCGTTTGCGGACTGACCCGGTTTCAGCCGAAATCCGGCTGGATTCGAGCTGGATTGCGACCGAATCCGCTCAGAAAGCGGCGGCAATGACCATGAGCAGGCCGGCCAGGGATACGACCCAGACCAGCGTACGCAGCCCCGACACGCCGATGGCGTAGAGCGGCACATAGACCACCCGGGCGACCAGGTAGATCAGCGCGCCCCAGTGGGTGAGCGGGCCGGTGCGCTGGGCGATGACTGTCAGCAGCACCGCGGCTGCAAAGAGTGGCAGGGTCTCGAAGAGGTTGGCCTGGGCGCGCAGCAGGCGCGCGGTCACCGGACTCAGCGGACGCGGTTCGCTATCGCGCGGGCCCAGATCCCACTTCACGCCGTACTGCAGGGTGCGGGCGGTGGCTGCGGCAAAGATCTGGACCAGGGCGAGGACCAGGGTCCAGGCGAGGCATTGCAGTTCGAAACTCATTCGGAAAGCTCCTGCGGCTAGGTAATTGCAAAAGGGGGAGGTCGCGGCGGCGTTCCCCGGGTCGTCGGGTGGCCGGAGCCGGAGCAGTCGTCCGTCAGCGGCGTGCGAGGACGGAATCATGCGGCCGGCATGGTGCAGCGACCGCGGAGTCTGACCCAGTCGGGAACACAAGACACAGGAATTCGATCGCAAGAAAGCGGATGCGGCGTCTGGCCGTGCCGCCGACACTGGCCTCATCGAAAGCCCTGGAGGACCTGTCATGCTTGTCAACCTGATGCCCGTCGAGAAAGCCAAGCCTCTCTCCGCCTACCGCAGCGATGCCGCGCGCTGGACCGCCGTCCAGCGTCGCGACGCGGCCGCCGACGGTAGCTTTGTCTATTCGGTGCGCAGCACGGGCGTCTATTGCCGTCCGAGTTGCGGCGCGCGGCTGCCCCTGCGCGGAAACGTTGCCTTCCATGAGGATGCTGCGGCCGCCGAGGCGGCGGGCTTCCGTCCTTGCCGCCGCTGCCGGCCCGCCGAAGCGCCGCGGGCCGAGCGCCTGGCTGCGCTGGCCGGCGCGGCCTGCCGCCGTATCGAGCAGGACGAGGTCGAGCCGACGCTCGCCGACCTCGCTGCCGACGCGGGCCTGAGTCCGCAGCACTTTCAGCGCCTGTTCAAGGCGGTGATCGGCGTCTCCCCCAAGGCCTACGCCCTGGCCCGCCGCGGCGAGCGCCTGCGGGCAGGCCTGAGTGCTCAAGGCGGCCAGCGCTCGCTCACCACCGCGGCCTTCGACGCGGGCCTGAACTCCAGCGCGCGTCTCTACGACGGGGCCGATGCCACGCTCGGCATGGCGCCCCAGCGTTTCCGCCGTGGCGGCCTTGCCGAGACGATCCGCTTCGCGCTCGGCCAGTGTTCGCTAGGCGCGGTGCTGGTCGCCGCCACTGACAAGGGTGTCTGCGCGATCCTGCTCGGGGACGAGCCCGAAGCGCTGCTGCGGGATCTGCAGGACCGCTTCCCGCGTGCTGAGCTTGTGGGTGGCGATGCCGACTTCGAACGACATGTCGCACAGGTGGTCGGCCTGGTCGAAGCGCCGGCACGGATCGAGGCGCCGCTGCCGCTGGATATCCGCGGCACCGCCTTCCAGCGCCGGGTGTGGCAGGCCTTGCGCGAGATCCCGCCTGGCAGCACCGCAAGCTATGAGGCGGTGGCCCGCGGCATCGGCGCGCCGCGCGCGGCACGTGCGGTGGCGGCCGCGTGCGCGGCCAATGCCCTGGCGGTGGCGATTCCCTGCCACCGGGTGGTGCGCCAGGACGGCAGCCTCTCCGGCTACCGCTGGGGCGTCGCGCGCAAGGCTGCGCTGCTCCAGAAGGAGCGCGAGGAGACCGTCGATGCAAAGTGAAATGTTCGTCGCGCAGGCTGCGGGCGAAGCCCAGGAAGCCCAGGAAGGGCACGACGTGCATGCCGGCAGCCGCGTCGGCGCGCTGGACTGGCCGGCCTTGCACGCGCAGCTCGAAGCCGAAGGCTGGGCCTTGGTGCCCGGCCTGCTCTCACCCGCCCGCTGCCACGCGGCGGCAGCGTTGTATGAGCAGGACCGCGGTTTTCGCAGCCGCGTGGTGATGGCGCGGCACGGCTTCGGCAGCGGCGAGTACAAGTACTTCGACTATCCCCTGCCCGAGGGCGTGCAGCGGCTGCGCGAGCGCTTCTATCCGCCGCTGGCGGTGCTCGCGAACCGCTGGGCGGAGCGTCTCGGCGAGGCGCGCCGCTTCCCGCCGGACCATGCGGACTTCCTCGCCGAATGCCGCGCGGCCGGCCAGACGCGGGCGACGCCCTTGCTGCTGCGCTATCGCGCCGGTGACTACAACTGCCTGCACCAGGACCTCTACGGCGATCTCGTCTTTCCGTTGCAGATGGCGATCCTGCTCGATCGACCGGGCGAGGACTTCGACGGTGGAGAGTTCGTCCTGACCGAGCAACGCCCGCGGATGCAGTCGCGGGTGCAGGTCGTGCCGCTGCGCCAGGGCGACGCAGTGATCTTCGCGGTAAACCAGAGGCCGGTGCAGGGCTCCCGTGGCAACTATCGTGTCGCGATGCGTCACGGCGTGAGCCGTATCACCCGCGGCCATCGCCACACCCTGGGCGTGATCTTTCATGACGCGAGCTGAAGTCTCCCGCGCGGTCGCGGCCAAGCGGGAAGCCTGGTCCGCATCGCGGTGATGAGCGCGGGCCTGTTCGATGCCCAGGAGGCCGCGCGTCGCGACGCCGAACCGATCGCGCCGGGCGCCGTCATCCTGCATGGCTTCGCGAGCGAGCGGGCGGGCGCCTTGCTCGAAGCGGTGTCGCAAGTGGCGCAGCAGTCGGCCTTCCGCCATATGCAGACGCCCGGCGGCTACACCATGTCGGTGGCCATGACCTGCTGCGGGCCGTGGGGCTGGGTCAGCGACACGCATGGCTATCGCTACAGCCAGGTCGACCCCGAGACGCAGAAGCCCTGGCCGGCGATGCCCGGGGCCCTGGCGACGCTCGCACGGGCCGCCGCGGTCGCCGCCGGTTTCGCCGGCTTCGAGCCGGACGCCTGCCTGATCAACCGCTATGTGCCGGGCGCGCGGCTCTCCCTGCACCAGGATCGCGACGAGCGCGATCGCGGACAGCCCATCGTCTCGGTCTCCCTGGGCTTGCCGGCGATCTTCCAGTTCGGCGGCCTCATCCGTAGCAACCGGCCGCAACGTTACCGCCTGCTGCATGGCGACGTGGTGGTGTGGGGCGGGCCCTCGCGTCTCGCCTATCATGGCGTCGCACCGCTCGCCGTGGGCACGCACCCGGCCACCGGCGAAACGCGGATCAACCTGACTTTCCGCAAGGCGATGTGAGTCCGAACTTCCCGCCGGCGGAAGCGTCATTCGTGAACCCGGAAACGGAAGCCGCGAGGAAGCCGTGATGAGCGCAGAAAACCGTGAAGCGTCCGACCTGGACGTGCGTGTGACGCAGCGCTTCGCCGCCCCGGCCGAGCGCGTCTTCGATGCCTGGCTGGACCCCGAATCGCTAACCCGCTGGATGTTCGGCCCCGCGATGCGCGACGAGGAAATCGTGCGCCTGCAGATCGACCCGCGCGCCGGCGCTGGCTTCTCCTTCCGGGTGCGCCGCGGCGGAGAGGTGCTGGACCATGTCGGCGACTACGCGGTGCTGGAGCGCCCGCTGCGCCTGGAGTTCGGCTGGGGCATCGCCGGCCAGAGCAGCTCGCGCGTGAGCGTGCGGATCACGCCGGCTGCGCAAGGCTGCGAGCTCGAGCTGATCCACCGCCTCGAGCCCGAGTGGCGCGATTTCGCCGCGCGCACGCGCAGCGGTTGGGCCCGGATGCTCGACATGCTGGACCGCAACCTGTGTTCCGCGCGGCAGGCGAAGGCGATGCCCGCGCAGTCTTTCGGCCGCGTCGATGCCGGGAATGTGTTGCACATGGAGCGGCTGCTGCCGGCGCCGCCCGGGCAGGCCTGGAACTGGTTCGCCGAGCGCGCACCGCGCGCGCACTGGCTGGCTGAAGGGGACATCCCCCTGAGTGGTGACGGCCCGGTGGATCTGCTTTTCGACCACGCTGAACTCTCACCCTATGTGCTGCCCGCGCCGGAGGCCTTCCGGCGCTACGAAGGCAGTCGCATGCACGGCCGGCTCGTCGTCTGCGAGGCGTCGCGCGTGCTGGCTTTCACCTGGGGCGAGGCGCAAGGCGATGGCGAAGTGCGCTTCGAGCTTTCGCCGCGTGGCGAAGCGACGGCGTTGGTGCTGACCCACACGAAGCTCTCCGACATGGAGATGCGGATTGGCGTCGCGGCCGGCTGGCACACCCATCTGGCGATGCTGCTGCCGCGCATGCAGGGTGCGGCTCCGCCAGCCTTCTGGCCGCTGCATATGCGGCTGCGGGAAGAGTACGCGGCGCGTTTCGCGATCGCCTGATTGCGAGGCGGCGCCCACGTCTTGGGGCGCATCGAGCGTGTAGGCGAAACCGCTTCCGGCTTGTCGGACGTCGTTCCGCGCAAGGGGGATGCGGCCGTCCGGGGCCCTCCTCGCGGAACCCGCCCGGCTTCGGGGCCGTCATGAGAAGTGCATCCGGTCCTGCGAGGATGCACGGGGGCGCCCACGCGTCCTGATGCAGACTTCGGGTTTTCCATTCCGTCCGGAGGTCACCATGCCGAGCACGATCGTTCCTCCCAGTCCCGTCGAGCGGCCCGCGCCGCGCCATTTCTCGATGATCCGTCAGCTGCATCTGGCGGACTTCTTCACGCTTGCGAACGCGGCCTGCGGCATGGGCGGCGTGTTCTTCGCGATGGCCTTCATGGCTTCGCAGTCGCTGCGTGATCTCTATATCTCGATCGCCTTCGCACCTGCGGCGCTGATCTTCGACATCCTCGATGGCCGCATCGCGCGCTGGCGCCATCAGCACTCCACCCTGGGGCGCGAGCTGGATTCGCTGGCAGACGTGATCTCTTTCGGCGTGGCCCCGGCCGCACTGGCCTTTGCCGCCGGCATGCGCGGCGGTTGGGACATGGCCGCGCTCGCCTACTTCGTGTGCTGCGGCGTGGGCCGCCTGGCGCGCTTCAACGTCACGGCGGAATCGCTCTCCGCGGGCCAGGACAAGGTCGCCTACTTCGAGGGCACGCCGATCCCGACCAGCGTGCTGCTCACCGCGGCGCTGGGCTTCTGCGCCGCCACCGGCCGGATCGGCCTGCAACTGCCCGGCGGCATGTGGACCGTGGGCGGCTGGGACCTGCACGCAATGAGCCTGCTCTTCGTGCTCTCCGGCTCGTTGATGATCAGCAAGACCCTGCGCATTCCCAAGTTCTGAGGCGCTTTGGCCGGGCCCGCGCCTCAGCGCGCGGACAAAGCCGCGTCTCCGAGCGGCACCGCCGTCACGCTGTTGCGGGGGCTGCCGTCGACCAGCTTGTCCGAATACACCAGGTAGACGAGTACCCGCCGCCTCGCGTCCAGCATCCGCACCACGCGCACCTTCTTGAAGAGCGGTGAGGCGCGTTCGCTGAAAACCTCCTGACGTGCCGGCAGGGCAGCGAGCACCTTCACCGGCCCGACCTGGCGACAGGCCACCGAGGCTTCCGCCTTGTCCTCCGCCAGGCCCAGCGCGCCGCTCACGCCGCCGGTGCGGGCGCGTGCGAGATAGCAGGTCACGCCCTGTACCTTGGGATCGTCGAAGGCTTCGACCACGATCTTGTGATCCGGGCCGATGAGCTTGAATTCGGTGTCTACGCTGCCGATTTCCTCGGCGCGAGCCGGCGCGGTGAGGCTCGCGGCAAGAAGGAGCAGAGCGCTACCAAGACCGTGAAGCAGGCGAACTGACATGTGGGGCTCCTGAGCTTGAATCGCAGGGGTTTGAATCCGTGGGGCAGGCCAACAAGAGGGCGCGCGCGGCGGCACTGTGAAGTTGGTAGCGGAAAACGGGCGCTGTTCATTGGCGCTGGCCGAGTGCGTGACAGGCTCCGGCTTTGCTCGCGCTCTCTTGGGGCCGGAGGCGTTTGCACGTGCTGCCATGTCGGGGCCTGTCGCGATGGGGGCATGCTCGCTTCCCCGCCACACTGCGCGTCGAGCGTGAAGTTTCGCGTGTGCGACTGGCGTGGCGAATAAGAGGCCCTAGGGCGACTGCGCTGTCGCGGGTGCCTGCGGGCGCCAGCTGACCGGCGGCTTGCCGTCGATACTCAGCTGTCCATGGCCGGTGTGCCGGTTCAGCACGCAGGCCGCACTCAACATCCGGTTGTCCGCCATGCGCACCATGCGCGCGCCCTTCCAGTGGAAGAAGAAGGATTTCTCATCGCCGGCGTCCGGCACCTTGGGTACCTCCATCGCGCCGAGTTCGCGCAACCAGTGTTCGCACTGGGAGAAGGCTTCTTCAGGCGTGGCGGCCAGGCTCGCATGGGTGAGCAGCAGCAGGGGCAGGCAGGCAATACGCGATCTCATGGCAGCGGTTCCCCGAAGGAGGGCGAACCTTCATGCGTGGTTCGATTATGCGAAAAGCATTATTGTGCGCCGCCGGCCGCGCGCCTGCATGGTGGCGTCGGCCTTTTCGCTGCGTGGAACTGCTATTGGTGACCGATGATGGCGTGAGGACGATACGGTGCAGCCAGTCGCTGCAACTCATCGGGGGAAAGCAGGAGTCCGCAGGATGCTACAGCATCGTCCAGTTGTTCGGCGCGGCTGCATCCGACGATCGGCGCGGTGACGCCGTTCTGGTGCAGGAGCCAGGCGTAGGCGACCTGCGCGCAGGACACGCCGCGTTCGGCGGCCACGGCTTCGAGTGCGGCAAGTACCGCGAAGTCGGCTTCTTCGAAATAGAACTGCTTGGCGAGATCGTCGGTCCTGGCACGCAGGGTGTCGCCGCCGCGCTCGCTGCCCGCGCGATGGCGGTTGCCGGCGAGGAAGCCGCGCGCGAGCGGGCTCCAGGGGATCAGCCCCACGCCCTGGTCCGCGCAGAGCGGGTTCATCTCGCGTTCTTCTTCGCGGTAGGCGAGGTTGTAGTGGTTCTGCATCGCCACGAAGCGCGTCCAGCCGTTGCGCTCGGCGACCTGCTGCGCCTTGGCGAACTGCCAGGCCCACATGCTCGACGCGCCGAGGTAGCGCACCTTGCCGGCCTTCACCACATCATGCAGGGCTTCCATCGTCTCTTCGATCGGCGTGGTGTAGTCCCAGCGATGGATCTGGTAGAGATCGATGTAGTCCAGGCCCAGGCGCTGCAGCGAAGCGTCCACCGCATGCAGGATCCGCTTGCGCGACAAGCCTCGATCGTTGGGTCGCGCCACGGCGGCCGCGCCCTGCAGTTCGGTATCGACGAAGTTGTAGACCTTGGTGGCGACGACCACCTCGTCGCGCCGCATGAACTCGCGCACGAAGCGTCCGGTCAGGACTTCGGACTCGCCGCCGGAGTACATGTCGGCCGTGTCGAAGAAGTTGATCCCCAGCTCCACGGCGCGTTGCACCACGGGACGCGACGCGGATTCGTCGAGCATCCAGGGGCGGAAGCGCGGCGTGCCGAAACTCATCATGCCCAGGCACAGGCGGGACACCTTGAGGCCGGTGCGGCCGAGATTCACATAGTCCATGGCGGCTGTCGTTCTTGGGGGATGGGCCATCTTCCCACGCGCACCGGTGCCTGCCATGAGCCTGCCGGCAAATGCGCAGCCTCGGAAAGGCCGGCCGCCCGGCATCGCGCGGCTGTTCGGCCTGTCTTCTTCTTGCCATAATCCGCCGACGCCGGTTTCGCATCGGCGTCTCCGCTAGGGGTGTTGGAGGCGTTGGCCTCCGACTGAGAGAGTCCCTTTGAACCTGACTGAGGTAATCCTCGCGCAGGGAAGCCGGTGCCCCGTTCCTGGGGCCGTGCCGCCCTGTGCTCGTTCGAACAAGAAAGACCACGAATGAACACGAGCGTCCCCCTCACCGGGGCGGCCAACACCGCCCTTTCCCCCCTGCCGCAGAGCGAGCGGGCCTTCGGCTGGCGCGAGCATGCCGCGCTCTGGATGAGCCTTGGCGTCGGCCTCCTGGTGATCCAGGTCGGGGCATACCTCGTGCCGGCGCTGGGCGCACGTGGCGCGCTGCTCGCCATTGTCTGCGGCTCGATGCTCGGCGCAGGCCTGCTCGCCTGGACCGCGAAGATCGGCTGCGAGAGCGGCCTCTCCAGCGCGGGCCTGATGCATGCGGCCTACGGCAGCCACTTCGCGCGCCTGCCGGTCCTGCTCAACATCGTGCAACTGGTCGGCTGGACCACCTTCGAACTGGTGGTGATGCGCGACGGCACGGTGGCGATCGCACGCCAGGCGGGTGTCGCCCAGGGCGAAGTCTGGCCGGTGCTGGCGACGCTGCTCTGGGGCGGCGCGCTGGTGGCGCTGATCTCGGGCTCGATGGTCGGACTGGTGCGCAAGTTCATCGGCCGCTTCGGCCTGCCGCTGGTGATCGCCTCGCTGCTGTGGCTCTCCTGGCAGTTTCTGCAACTGGCGAGCGCGCAAGGCATTGCGACGGTCTGGTCGCGACCCGGGCAGGGTGGCATGAGCGTTCTTTCCGCCTTGGACCTGGTGATCGCGATGCCGGTGTCGTGGCTGCCGCTGGTGGCGGACTTCGCGCGTCACGGGCGTGACGGTCGCGGCGCATTCGGTGGCACCTGGCTTGGCTATGCGCTCGCCAACGTCTGGTGTTACGCGCTGGGCGTGCTGGTGGCCTTGGTGGCACCGAGCGAGGATCTTGTCGCGGCGCTGCTGCTCGCGCAGGGCGGCTTGATCGCGCTCGGCCTGATCCTGATCGACGAGGTCGACAACGCCTACGGTGATGTCTACTCCGGTGCGGTCGCCAGCCACAGCCTGCTGCCGCGCTGGAGCGTGCGCCGCTGGGGCATGCTGATCGCCGCAGCCTGCACCGCACTGGCGCTGGTGCTGCCGATGCACAGCCTGGAACCCTTCCTGCTCATCCTCAGCTCGGTCTTCGTGCCGCTCTATGGCGTGATCCTGGCGCGCCTGTCCTTCCGCAAACGCATCGCAGTCGATGCGCGCAAGGTGGACGCAAGCGCGGTGGCGATCTGGTTGCTTGGCATCGCCACCTACCATCTCGCGGCGCAGTTCGCGCCCGACTATGGCTCTGCGCTCCCGGCGCTGGTACTGAGCTTCGCGCTCGGCTGGATCACCCGCCGCGCCGATTGAGGGCGAGGCACACTAAGTTTGGGTTGCGTCGTCGAAGCGTCCTGACGACGCCTCAGTGCGTATCGTCGTCGCGGCCGGATGAAGTCTGCGACGACGGACCGCCCAGCTCGCCGAGGCGGCCGCCTTCCGTGACCGGCCTGTGCTTCGACTGGCCGATCCGCTGCGAGCGGTAGATGCCGGTGTGGCCGGAGCACAGGTAGCTCACCACGCAGGCGACGAGCGCGTAGACGCCGAGCTCCGAGCCGAAGAGCTCCATCGCCATCAGGGTCGAGGCGAGCGGCGTATTGGCGGCGCCGGCGAAGACCGCGACGAAGCCGATGCCCGCGAGCAACGACACCGGCTGGTGCAGCAGCGGAGCGAGCGCATTGCCCAGGGTCGCGCCGATGTAGAAGAGCGGCGTGACCTCGCCGCCCTTGAAGCCACTCGCCAGCGAAGCCACCGTGAAAGCGAACTTGCCGGCGAAGTCCCAGGGCGCGAGCGGATGCTGGAAGGCTTCAACGATCACCGGGATGCCGAGGCCGATGTAGCGATCCGTGCCCACCGCCCAGACCGCGACGGCCACCACGATGCCGCCGATCAGTGGCCGCAGCGGCGCGTAGGTGACCTGCCGCTTGATCCAGCCGCCGAGCGCATGGGTGGCGTCCGCGAAGAATTTGCCGACCAGGCCGAAGGCCACACCCGCGATGCCCATCGCGATCAGCGGCCAGGCGCTGATCGCCGGTATCGCGCTCACTGCGTAGTGCGTGTGATGCACGCCCCAGAGCAGGCCGATCTGGTCGGCCACGATCGCCGCGACCGTGCAGGGCAGGATCGCGTCGTAGCGCAGGCGGCCGATCGCGAGGACCTCCAGCCCGAACACCGCGCCGGCGAGCGGCGTGCCGAATACCGATGAGAAGCCGGCGCTGATGCCCGCCATCAGGATGATGCGGCGGTCTTCGCGCTGTAGACGGAAGAGGCGGGTGAGCTGGTCGGCGAGCGCGCCGCCCATCTGCACCGCGGTGCCCTCGCGACCGACCGACGCGCCGAAGAGATGCGAGATCACCGTGCCGCCCAGCACCAGCGGTGCCATGCGCAGCGGGATCACTTTCTTCGGGTCGTGGATCTCATCGATGAGCAGGTTGTTGCCGGCTTCGACCTCGCCGCCAAAGCGCAGGTAGAGCCAACCGACGCCAAAGCCCGCGAGCGGCAGCAGCCAGATCAGCCAGGGGCGGCCCTCGCGGGTGGCCGTGGCCCATTCGAGCGCGAAGAGGAACAAGGCCGACGCGGAGCCGGCGAGCACCGCGACCGCGCAGGCGAGCAGCAACCACTTGCCCAGGTAGGGCAGCAGATCAACGAGTTCAGGCCGGGAAGGGGATTTCATGCATGTCCTGTCTTTGGCTGGGCATCGACCCGGACATGCGGAAGGCGGGGAGCACATGCGCCTACACCTTCCCGGTCCGGGAATCCGTGTAGGCATCATCAGCCCCGAGGGCGGTTAAGGGAGGAATGCCATCTCCGCGGCGGAGGATAGCATGCGTCCGCCGTTGGCTCTTCGTATGGCCCGTCGCGCGCTCTCGCGTGCCAACCCCGCCCGCAGCGGGCGGCGACTTACTGGAAGGCGTGGGCGGCTTCCAGCGTAGCGAGCACTTCCTGCGCGAGTGGCTGCAGGGCCTGCGTGTCGTGGCGCTGCGCGCGGGGCAGGGCAACCGGGATGCGCGCGATCACGGTTGCCGGCCGCTCGCCGATCACGAGCACCGTGTCGGCCAGGCGCACTGCTTCGGTCACGTCATGGGTGACGATCACCGCGGTGATGCCGTGCTCGCGCAGCACCTCTGCCAGCAAAGCCTGTAGCCGCTGACGGGTGAAGGGATCGACCGCGCTGAAGGGTTCGTCTAGCAGCAGCACCCGCGGGCGACGATAGAGTCCGCGGGCGATCGCGACGCGCTGCGCCTGTCCGCCGGAGAGCGCCTTGGGCAGCGTGGCGCCGTAGCCGGCGAGGCCGACCTCGGCGAGCAGGGTCTCGACCCAGGCCGTATCGATGCCGGCTTCGGCCACGTCGAAAGCGACGTTCTGCGCGACCGTGAGCCAGGGCAGCAGGCGCGGCTCCTGGAAGACGAAGCCGATGTCGCGCGTCACGCCTTTGAGCGCCTGGCCGTCCAGTCGCAGCGTGCCCGCGTACTCGCGATCCAGCCCGGCGAGGATGCGCAGCAGCGTGCTCTTGCCGCCGCCGCTGGCGCCGACCACCGCCACGACTTCGCCTGCATCGAGCGAGAGCTGCACATCGCGCAGGATCGACTTCGCGCTGAAACGCTTCTCGCGCAGGGCGAGTTGCAGGAGGCTCATGAGGTGCTCCGCGTCGCCAGCGTGTCGCGCCAGTGCAGGCGGCGTTCCTCGACCCACTTGAGCAGGCCGTCGGAGAGCTTGCCCACCAGGGCGAGCAGCACGATGGCGGCGATCACGATGTCCGGCCGGCTGGTCTCGCGGCCGTCGGACAGGAGGTAGCCGAGGCCCTTGGTGGCAGCGATCAGCTCGGCCGCGACCACGAACATCCAGGCCAGGCCCAGCCCCGCCCGCAGGCCGGTGAAGAGCGCGGGCAGGGCGGCGGGCAGCAGGATGCGGCGGGCCAGCGCGGTGCGCGACAGGCCCTGGATCTCGCCCAGCTCCACCAGCTTGCGATCCACGTCGCGCAGGCCGCCGAGCAGGGTGAGGTACACCGGGAAAAAGGCGCCGAGGGCGATCAGGGTGATCTTGGGCGTTTCGTCGATGCCGAGCCACAGGAGCAGCAGCGGCACCCAGGCGAGGCTGGGCACCGCGCGCAGCGCCTGCAGGCTGGGATCGAGCAGCCATTCCAGCGGCCGCGACAGCCCGACCGCCAGCGCCAGCAGCACGCCAGCCGTCGCACCGAAGCCGAAGCCCAGGGCGACGCGCAGGCTGCTCGCGCCCAGGTGTGCCCACAGCGCGCCATCGGCCACCAGTTCGCCCAGCGTGCGCAGGATCTCGCTGGGCGGCGGCAATTGATGGCCCGCGATCCAACCCGCGCGCACGCCGAGTTCCAGGCCGCCGAGCAGCAGAGCGGGCAAGAGAAGGCCGAGCGCGAGCCGCAGGCCCTGCTGCGAGAAGTCGTGTCGCACGGCTTCGCGCGCAGGCGCGGCCGCTGCGACGAAGGCCGGATCCTCCAGCTCGGCGAGCGCGGTCTCGACCATGCCTGCCTCAGGCGCTGACGATGCCGCGTGCGAAACGCGGCTCCACCAAGGTGGCGATGACCTTGTTGGCGTCGGTGCCCGCGCGCACCAGTTGCTCGTCGAGCAGGATGGGTGCGGCGGCGCGCAGCGCTTCGACATGCTCGTCGCCGATGAGCGCGCGGCTGAAGTCGGTGCGCTTGAGCTGGTAGGCGGCCACCGCAGGCGAGAGCTTGGCTTCCTCGGCCAGTATCTGGGCAGTCTGCTGCGGGTTGGCGATGACCCACTGACGCGCGCGCTCGTAGAGGCGGATCACGTTCTGCACCTCGTCCGGATACTGCGCGGCGAACTTCTCGCTCACGTTGAGGAAGCCGTAGGTGTTGAAGCCGACGTTGCGATAGATGAGGCGTGAACCTGCATCCAGCTCGCTCGCCGCAAGGTGCGGATCGAGCCCGGCCCAGGCGTCGACCTGACCCTGTTCGAGCGCGACACGGCCGTCGGCGTGCTGCAGATGGACGATCTCGACATCGCTCTTCTTGAGGCCGAACTCGTGCAGGCTGCGGAGCAGGAAGAGGTAGGGATCGGTGCCCTTGGTCGCGGCCACCTTGCGGCCCTTGAGCTCGGTCACACTCTTGAGCGGCGAGCCCTTGGCCACCGCCAGCGCGGTCCACTCGGGGCGCGAATACACGTACACCGACTTGATCGGGTTGCCGTTGGCGCGGGCGAGCAGCGCGGCGAGGCCCGCGGTGCTGCCGAAATCCACGCTGTTGGCATTGAGGTATTCGAGCGCGCGATTGCTGCCCGCGCTCTGTACCCAGCGCACCTGGGTGCCCTTGGCCTTGTAGGCTTCCTCGACCCAGCCCTGGCGCTTGAGCACGAGCGAGACGGGCGAGTAGTAGGCGTAATCGAGCCGTAGTTCGGACGGCGCGTCGGCGGCCGAGGCGCTATCGGGGAGGAGGGCAAGCGCGCCGAGGCCGGCGCCGAACTTCAGAAAGTCGCGACGTTGGGTCATCTTCTTTGGGTCCTGTCGGGGGAATGCTCAGGGGACCGCCGCCGTCCTTGCAGCGTGCGGTCCAGCGATGAATGCGGGAACCTCGGGCGCGAGAACCTCAGGCGCGGGCGAGCTGCAGCGGTGCGTTGCCGCGCACGAAGCGGCCGGCACCTTCGTCGCTGGCGGCGCCGAAGAAAGGCACCTGCAGCCGCGCGAGGGTCTCGTCCAGGTGCGCCAGGCCTTCTTCCAGCCGGAGGTCGAGTTCGGGCGAGAGCAGCACGCTGCCGTCGCCGTCGGTGCCGATCTCGGCATCGGTCGCATACACGCTGGCGAGCACATAGCGGGCGCCCAGCGCGGCGAGCACCGGACGCAGCGCGTAGTCGAGCGCGAGCAGATGGGCCTTGCTGCCGCCGGTGGCGAGCGGCAGGACCACCTTGCCCTTGAGGCCGTCCTGCGGCAGCAGGTCGAGGAAGCTCTTGAGCAGGCCGCTGTAGGCCGCCTTGTAGACCGGTGTGGCGATCACCACCGCGGCGGCGCGGGAGACCTGGGCGCTGGCTTCGACGATCTGCGGATGCTCGAAGCGGGCATGCAGCAGCGCCTCCGCCGGGAGCTCACGCACTGCGAGGCGTTCGGTCTCGTGGCCGAGCTTGCGCAGGCGCGCACCGGCGTGATCGAGCAGGCGGGCGGAGCGGGAGTTCAGCGAAGGGCTGCCCGAAATCGTGAGCAGGGACATGGAAAACCTCTCTCTGTTGGCCGTGCCCATCGACGCGGGCTTGCGGATTGGTCTGACGGGCCAGTGTAGGCAGCCGGCCCGGGGCGACGAACGATCCGTTTCTTGGATGCTTATGTCGCGACGCGGCAGAAGCTAGGGCCGGTGGGCGCGGTTTCGCCGACCCCGCGTCCCGGGGAGGCGGGCGCCTCCTTTTGTCGCGGCTTGCCGGGGAGCGGGCTTGAGCGCCGGCGCCGGGGCGTGATCCATGCCGGCTCTGGCAGGCACAAACCCGTTTCCGATTCCGCGCTGCCCTTGTAGGATGCCGCCACGGTGTCCGGCGCCCCCTGTGCCGCCCAGCAGAGATACGAAAGGGAGACAGATGAGTGAAGACCTGCAAGTGAGCAAGCCCTCCAACGATTCGACGACCATGGCAGTCCTGAACTGGGTCGGCACGCTGATCTTCGGCTTCATCCCGCCGCTGATCCTCTTCCTGGTCAAGAAGGACGATGCCTATGTGCTGGATCAGTCCAAAGAGGCCCTGAATTGGTCGATCACCGCGATCATCGGCTACATCGCCTGCATGATCCTGTCCTTCGTGGTGATCGGCGTTTTCCTGATGCCGGTGCTGGCGATCGTGCACCTGGTCTTCTGCATCCTCGGTGCGGTCAAGACCAGCAAGGGCGAAGCCTTCCGCGTGCCTTTCGCACTGCGCCTGGTGAAGTAATCCGCGGCGGCGCCGAGTGCGCCGCATGCCAGACAAAAAGGCTGCCGATGGGCAGCCTTTTTGTTTTGTGGCATCCGTCGCACGGCCTCGGGTTTTGCCGACCGCCTACTCGCGCAGCGTGAAATGCGCGAACAAGGGCGACATGCGCTCCGCCAGGTCGAAGGGGATGCCGGCGAATGGCGCGAGCGCCTGTCCGATCTGCGGCCGCGGTCGATAGGCCTGCAGCGAGAAATGACGGACGCCCAGGCCCGCGGCGTGATGCGCGACTTCAAGCGCATCGTCCTCGTTCATGAGCGCGGAGTGGTAGGTGAGGCGGAACTCGCAGGCCACGCCGCTGGCGGCGAGCTTCTCCGCACTGGCCCAGGCGCGTGCGGCGCTGCCTGGCGCGCCGGTCAGCGCGTCGTAGTGCGCCTGGCCGGTCTTCAGATCGAAGCCGACCCAGTCGAGCAGCGGCAGCACGGCGGCAAGGCGCTCCGGGTAAATGCCCGCGGTGTGCAGGCCGACCTTGAAGCCCAGCGAACGCATGCGCGCGATCGCATGCGGCAGGGCGGGATCGCTGGTCGGTTCGCCGCCCGAGAACACGACGCCGTCGAGCAGTCCGCGGCGGCGTCCGAGCCGGGCCTCCACCGCGGGCCAGTCCAGATCTGCGCGGGTGCGCGAGTTCTGTAGCTCGGGGTTATGGCAGTAGGCGCAGCGCCACGGGCAACCGGCGAGGAAGACCACGGCACATAGCTGCCCCGGCCAATCCACGGTGGAGAAGGGCGAGAAGCCGCCCAGCCGCAGATGCCGTTGCCAGGACGCTGCGAGGTCGATCACTGTGCGCGCGACTGCAACGGGGACTGCGCGGCCTGTGCTTCGCGGAAGTAGCAGCGCTCGTAGAACTCGCCCTGCTTGCCGCGGTTGAAGGACGCGACCGGGCGGTGGTAGCCCATCACGCGGGTCCAGATTTCGCACGGCTGGCGTTCGCTCTCGTCCAGTTGCTCATGCGCGGCGAAGCGCGGGCTGCGTTCGGCGTGGATCATGTTCTCTCCTTGGGTCAGTGCAGGGCAGGGGCGGCTGTCTTCTTGCGCGCCAGGGCTTCGGCGTCGCACTTGGGACAGTAGGGATGCTCGCCGGCGAGATAGCCGTGGCGCGGGCAGATCGAGAAGGTCGGGGTGATCGTGATGTAGGGCAGGCGATAGCTGGAGAGCGCGCGGCGCACCAGGTTCTTGCAGGCCTCGGTGGAGGACACGCGCTCGCCCAGGTACAGGTGCAGCACGGTGCCGCCGGTGTAGCGGGTCTGCAGCGGTTCCTGGCGTTCCAGCGCCTCGAAGGGGTCGTCGCCGAAGCCGACCGGCAGCTGCGTCGAGTTGGTGTAGTAGAAGTGCTCGCCCGCGCCGGCCTGCAGGATGCCGGGCCAGCGCTTGCGGTCTTCCTTGGCGAAGCGGTAGGTCGTGCCTTCGGCCGGCGTGGCTTCGAGGTTGTAGAGGTGGCCCGTCTCTTCCTGGAAGCGGGTGATGCGCGAACGCAGGTGGTCGAGCAGGCGCAGGGCGAAGTCATGGCCCCAGGCGGTGGTGATGTCCTCGGCGTCCTGCGTGAAGTTGCGGATCATTTCGTTGACCCCGTTGATGCCGATGGTCGAGAAGTGATTGCGCAGGGTGCCGAGATAGCGCCGCGTGTAGGGGAAGAGGCCTTCGTCCATCAGGCGCTGGATCGTCTTGCGCTTGATCTCCAGGCTGGTGCGCGAAAGCTCCAGCAGCTCGTCGAGCCGGTCGAGCAGGGCGGCTTCGTCGCCCGCATGCAGGTAGCCCAGGCGGGCGCAGTTGATCGTCACCACGCCGAGCGAGCCGGTCTGCTCGGCCGAGCCGAAGAGGCCGTTGCCGCGCTTGAGCAGCTCGCGCAGGTCCAACTGCAGGCGGCAGCACATCGAACGCACCATGTTCGGCGCGAGATCGCTGTTCACGAAGTTCTGGAAGTAGGGCAGGCCGTACTTGGCCGTCATCTCGAACAGCAGTTCGCAGTTCGGATGCTCCCAGGCGAAGTCAGGCGTGATGTTGTAGGTCGGGATCGGGAAGGTGAAGGCGCGGCCGCGCGCATCGCCCGCCATCATCACCTCCAGGTAGGCGCGGTTGATGAGGTCCATCTCCGCCTGCAGGTCGCCGTAGGCGAAGGGCATTTCCTCGCCCGCGATGTAGGGAATCTGCTCGCGCAAATCCTCCGGGCAGATCCAGTCGAAGGTCAGGTTGGTGAAGGGCGTCTGCGTGCCCCAGCGCGAAGGCACGTTGAGGTTGTAGATCAGCTCCTGCATGCACTGGCGAACGGTCGCGTAGTCCAGGCGATCCTTGCGCACATAGGGCGCGAGGTAGGTGTCGAAAGAGCTGAAGGCCTGCGCGCCGGCCCATTCGTTCTGCAGCGTGCCGAGGAAGTTCACGATCTGCCCGACCGCGCTGGAGAGATGCTTGGGTGGGGCCGCCTCGACCTTGCCCGGCACGCCGTTGAGGCCTTCCTGCAGCAGGGTACGCAGGGACCAGCCGGCGCAGTAGCCGGAGAGCATGTCCAGGTCGTGGATATGCAGGTCGCCCTCGCGGTGGGCTTCCCCCACACGCGCCGGATAGACCTGGTTGAGCCAATAGTTGGCAACCATCTTGCCGGACACGTTGAGGATCAGGCCGCCCAGCGAGTAGCCCTGGTTGGCATTGGCCTGCACGCGCCAGTCACTCTGCGAGAGGTATTCGCCGATCGAGCTGATCGCGTCCACCAGCGCGCGGCGGTCGGTACGCAGTTTGGAGTGCTGCTCGCGATAGACGATGTAGGCGCGCGCGGTGCGCAGGTAGTCCGAGGCAAGCAGCACCTGCTCCACCACGTCCTGGATGTGCTCGATGTCGGGCGTGCCTCGCGCGTTGCGGTGTGCGAGCACCTTGCACACGGTGCTGGCGAGCGAGGTCGCGGTGGTCTCGCCGAACTCGCCGCTGGCCTGTCCGGCCTGCGCGATCGCGCGGAGGATCTTGGCCTCGTCGAAGGGGACCTGGCGACCGTCGCGCTTGATGACGCGGGGCGGGAGGGCCGCCACAGGGTTTGCGGGCGTGTTCATCGATACACCGTATATAGTTGCCGTTAGGGATCGGCGCACTATATGTGGGGTGGTGGGGTCGGCAATTTGATCCTGGTCAAACAGCCAGGGAGCGTCAGCGAGATGTCATGAGACCCTGCGCGCGACGTGGGTTCGAGGTGCTGTTTCGGGCCTGGATCGAGCCGCTCAGGCTTCCACGTCGCATTCCGGCAGCATTGCGCGGAAGAGATCCAGGGCGGCGAGGCCGTGATGCCCTTCCAGGCGCAGGAAGGCTTCGGTGTCGGTGCAGATGCCGAAGCCCAGGGCCCAGTGGGGAAAGGCTCGGGGTGCATCCACCGTCGCCTCGTGCAGGACCTGCAGCGCGACATGGCGATCGTCGCGGAGCAGCGCGCCCTTGAGTTGCACAAGGGCGGCGGGCGGGCCTTCCAGGTACTGGGCGAAAGCCTGCCCGTCGAAGACCAGGACGCCGGTGATGCCCTGATGTCGGTTCTTGTGGCGGGCGGCGTTCACGATCCGGGTCACCGCGACCGGTGTCTGGTCCGCGGCAAGCACGCTGGAATAGAGGAGGCAGCGGAGAACGCAACGCAGCACGATGGCAACTGCCGGCGATCGAGGTGCTGGGTAAGATAGTTCCTACCGCGCACGGGCAACACCTCAAAAGATGTAGCGTCGCGTCAGGGCTTGCCCGTATAACCGGAGCTACTCATGAAACCCGTTCCCTGCCAGCAGTGCCCCCTGCGCGATCGCGCGGCCTTCCGCGACGGGACGCCGGAGCAACTGGCGTTCATACGGGGTTTCCGCCGCGGTATGCGCGAGCTGGAAGCGGGCGGCACGATTGTTCGCGAGGCCAGTGAGGGCAATACCCTCTTCACCCTCTTTTCCGGCTGGGCCTTCCGCTACAAGACCCTGTCAGACGGGCGCAGGCAGATCCTCAACTTCCTCCTGCCGGGCGACCTCATCGGCCTGCAGCAGGAAGTCTGGGCCGATGCGTCGCACGGGGTGGAGGCGCTGACCGCGGTGCAGCTCTGCGTCTTCGAGCGCGACCAGTTGTGGACGCTCTACCGCGAGCAACCGGAACTGGGTTACGACATCACCTGGATTGCCGCCCATGAGGAAGGCCTGGTCGACGACAACCTGCTCTCGGTCGGGCGCCGTTCCGGTATCGAGCGGGTGGCGATGTTGCTGATCCATCTCTACAAGCGCGCGCTCTCGCTGGGCATCGGCCGCGAAGGCGCCGTACCTTTGCCGATCACCCAGCAGCATGTGGCCGACGCGCTCGGCCTCTCCCTGGTGCACACCCATCGCTGCCTGCGCGAGCTGGCCCGCCGCGGCATGTACCGGATCGAGAACGGCCAGCTCCTGGTCGCCCAGCCGGAGGCTCTCGCACGGCTGGCGGACTACCTTTCCCAGCCGCTGCGCAGCCGGCCCTTGCTCTAGCAGTCGTTGCCGGACGACACGTAGGATCATTCCTACGGCGCCTCGCTGCGTCGTCCTATCGGCGCGCGCGTGCGATACCGACTGGCGTGAAGGTATCCTCCGCATAGCATTCCTTCCATGCTCGGAGCCATTCTCCGGCAACTGCGGGGGAGGACTGCAGATGAAGCTGACTGACGCAATTGCACGAGTGCGCAAACCCGCGGGAGGCCGCGCGCACCAAGCCGGTTTCCTTGGTTTCGACGGCGATGCCGCCGACCAGGCCAGGGACCGCGAGCGCATGATCCGCGACGCCCAGACGTGGTACGGCATCTCCCGGGAGGATGCCGAGGTCGAACTGGTGGTGTATCAGAGCCGCTACCAGGCACTGATCTAGCACCACCTCCGGGCCGTCCGGCGCGAGCGACCCGGAGTACAGCAGGGCCAGACAACAAGGAGAAAGAGGGTATGGCTTCGCGCATTGGAGGGCTCCTGACGCGCGCAGGGGCATCCTTGAAGCAGGCGTGGCCGCACATCATCCTGGCCTTCGGTTGTGCGATCGTCCTGACCCTGCTCGTCGTGAGTTTCCAGCAGCGTCAGCTTGCCCTCACGGCCGTCGACGTCGCGAAGTCCAACGCCCTGCTGCTCCGCCGGCTGGACGCCATCCAGCTCCTGATGGCGGATTCGGAAAGCAGCGTGCGCGGCTACGTCATCACCCACGATCCCTCCACCCTGGACGTCTACTACCGCGCCAAGGGCGAGCTGCCCGACGCGGTGAACGCGGTCCGTCGCGACTATCCGATCGACGACATGCGGCGTACCGAGATGAACGACCTGCTCGACATGATCAGTGCCAAGCAGGCCGTGCTCGCTACTGCGGTGGAGACCCTGCAGCGGGGCGAGGTCTACGTGGTGGACCGGCGCGGCCGCGAATACATGGACCGCATCCGCAACCTGCTAGCCGACATGCGCAACAAGGTGCGGCATGACGGCGAAGGGCTGCTGGGCCAGTTCCTGGATCGCTATCGCGACTCCTGGCTCGTCACCCTGGGGCTTTCCTGCCTGGCGATGCTGCTGCTGGTGATGCTGTTCTCGTCCAGCCAGCGGCGCACTGCCCTGCAGCAGCGGCTCCACAACATCCTGCGGACCGAGGCCGATCGCCTCGAAGCCACGGTGGCCGCACGCACGGTGGAACTGTCCGAACTCGCCTCGCACCTGAACGTGATCCGCGAAAGCGAGAAGGAAAGCCTCGCACGCGAGCTGCATGATGAACTCGGCGCCGTGCTCACCGCGGCCAAGATGGAAGTCGCCACCATCCAGCGACGCGCTGGCGCAAGCATGGATGAAGCCCTGCGAGAACGCTTCGCCCGCCTGATCGAGTTGCTCAACACCGGCATCGGCATTAAGCGCCGCATCATCGACGACCTGCGTCCGCCGCTGCTGATCGAACTCGGCCTCACCGCCGCGCTGCGCGCCATGGCCGAGGACTTCGCCCATGCACAGGGCGTGCAGATGAAGCTGGACCTGCCGGACGAAGATCTGCCACTCAACGAAGAGACCTCGCTCGCCTTCTTCCGCATTGCGCAGGAAAGCCTCACCAACATCCGCAAGTACGCCCACGCCACCTCGGTGGAACTGTGCCTCAAGCGCAACAGCGACGGCAGCCTCGAACTCTGCGTCGCCGACAACGGCAAGGGCTTCGATGCCGGCGTGCTGCCGACCCGCAGCCATGGCATCACCGGCATGCGCCACCGGATGCGGATGCTGCGCGGCTCGCTGCGTATCGACACCCGCCCGGGATCGGGCACGCGGCTCACGGCGGCCGCGCCGCCTGCGCAGCCGGACGAGGCGAATGGGGGAGACGTCCCGCCGGCACTGCCCTCAGGCCGCGCCTCGATGCTGCACTAGCGGGCTCCGCTGAGGCCGCGGTCGCAGCCGGGCTCAGGCGCGGGCGGTTGCCGCCCGCCTCAGGCCGTGCGCTTGCGCGGCAGGCTCACCAGGAAGCGGGTGCCTGCGTCCGGACAGGTTTCGAGCTGGATGTCGCCGTGATGGATGCGCGCGAACTCGCGTGCGATATGCAGGCCCAGGCCGAGCCCGTCGGACTCCCGGGTGCCACGCTGGCTGCCACGGAAGGGCTCGAAGATCTGCCCGCGCAGGGCCTCCGGGATCACCCCGCTGTTGTGTACGCTCAGGCGGATCTGCCCGGGGTCGCGGCCATCGATCCTCACGCTCACCGGCTCGTCCGGCGAGCCGTGCTGCAAGGCGTTGCCCACCAGGTTCGAGACGATCTGCGAGAGCAGGTTCTCGTCGCCCTGCAGCTGGGTGTCGCCTTCCACTTCCAGGCGCAGCTCCCGATCCGGCTGGCGGGTGCGGCACTCCTCGGCGACGAAGGCTGCGAGCTGCTGCAGGTCCAGGTCCACCGGCTCGATATGCAGGCGCCCGCCCTGTAGCCGCGCGAGGTTGAGGAGCTGGTCCACCATTCGCGTCATGCGCGCGGTCGAGCCCTTGATGCGGCCCGCCGCGGCGCGACTCTTCTCGTCCTTGGCGAGGAAGAGCAGGACCTCGGAGGAAGCCATCACCGCGGAGAGCGGCGTACGCAGGTCGTGGCCGAGCACCGCCATGAACATCTCGTTGGCCTTGAGGAGTTGCTCCATGGTCGCGAGCTGTTCGGCAAGCTGTTGTTTCTGCTGCTCCAGGCGGACGAAAACCTCCACCTTGCTGGCGAGGATGCGGCTGTCGAAGGGCTTGTAGAGGAAATCCACCGCGCCCGCCTCATAGCCCTTGAAGGTGCGGTTGGCGTCATGCGCGCTGGCGGTCAGGAAGATGATCGGCACGCTGCGGGTGCGCGTGGTGCCGCGCATCAACTCGGCGAGCTCGAAGCCGTCCATGCCGGGCATGTTCACATCGAGGATGGCGAGCGCCACTTCATGTTGCAGCAGCATCTCCAGCGCTTCGGGGCCGGAGCGCGCCTTGAGCACGGTGACCTGCGGACTGGCCAGCAAGGCCTCCAGCGCGATGATGTTGTGCTCGATGTCGTCAACGATCAGGAGCTTGATGTTCTTTTCCATGGCATCGATCAATTTCCACTGCTCCCGGCGAGTCGGGATTCGCTCAGGCGTTCAGCCAGGACATCCAGGCTGAGAATTTCGTCGGCCGCATGCTGCTCGATCGCGGCGAGCGGCATCGCGGGATGGGCCGCGGTGTCGGGGTCCTGGACCCACGCGTGGCCGCCGTTCGCGCGGATGGCGGCAAGGCCCTGGGCTCCGTCGTCACTGGCGCCGGTGAGCAGGATGCCCAGCAGGCGTTCGCGGAAGACCCAGGCGGCGGATTCGAACAGCACATCGATCGAGGGGCGCGAGAACTTCACCGGCGGATCGACGGAGAGCGCGAGCGCCGGGCCCGGCTCGATCAGGAGATGGTAGCCGGGGGGCGCCACATAGACATGGCCCGCCTGCAGCGGCGCCTTGTCCTGGGCCTCGCTCACCGGCAGCGCGCAGCGCTCGGCAAAGATGTCCGGCAGCAAGCTGGGCACGTCGGGTCGCAGATGCAATACCACCAGAACGGCGGGATTGAAGCGGCGCGGCAGGGCTTCGACGAGCCGCGAGAGGGCCTCCACGCCACCGGCGGACGCGCCGATCACCACCGCCTCGGTGGCCTTGCGGGTCTTCGGGTTGCCATTCTTCATCGCCCGCGCCCTAACGCTTCTGGTAGATGCGTTCGCCCGCGTCGAGCTCGTCGAAGCGGTGGCCATGGGTAGAGAAGCGCAGGCTCTCCTTGCTGCCCAGCCCGAGGAAGCCGCGATGAACCAGGGCTTCCTCGAAGAGACCGATCACCCGGTCCTGCAGCGCACGGTCGAAATAGATCAGCACATTGCGGCAGGAGATGAGCTGGGCCTCGAGGAAGACGCTGTCGGTGGACAGGCTGTGGTCGGCCACCACCATGCTGCTCTTGAGCTGGTCCGAGAACTTCGCCGCGCCGTAGGCCGCGTGGTAGTAGTCCGAGAGCGAGCCCTTGCCACCGGCGGCCAGGTAGTTGCGGCTGAAGTCCGCGATGCGCTCGAGCGGGTAGACGCCGGCCTCGGCGATGCGCAGCGCCTCCTGGTTGATGTCGGTGGCGTAGATCAGGCAGCGTTCGATCAGGCCTTCCTCGGCCAGCAGGATCGCCATCGACCAGAGCTCTTCGCCGCTGCTGCAGCCGGCGATCCAGACCTTGAGCGAGGGATAGGTGCGCAGCACCGGCACCACCTTCTCGCGGATCGCGCGGAAGTAACTCGGATCGCGGAACATCTCGCTCACCTGCACCGTGAGGTACTGGAAGAGGCGGGCGAAGACGGTCGGCTCGCGCAGGATGCGCTCCTGCAGGCGCGAGAGATTCTCGCAGCCGAGATCCTGCAGCGCCTGGCTCAGGCGTCGCCGCAGCGAGGACGAGGCGTAGTGGCGGAAGTCCTGGTGGTACTTGAGGTAGATCGCCTCGAGCAGCAGTCGCAACTCGATGTCGAAGTCATCCAGCGCGACGGCCTTGCCCGGACGGCTCATGCCTGACGCAGCCAGACGCGGCACAGCGACACCAGCTTGTCCACATCGATGGGCTTGGCGATGTAGTCGTTCGCGCCGGCCTCCAGGCAACGCTGCCGGTCTTCCGGCATCGCCTTGGCGGTGAGCGCGATCACCGGCAGGCGCGCGTACTCGGGCCGTTGGCGCAGGGTACGCGTGGCGGTGAGGCCGTCCATCTCCGGCATCATCAGGTCCATCAGCACCAGGTCGACTTCCGGATTGCGATCGAGCAGCGAGAGCGCCTCATGACCATTGCGGGCGATGAGCACCCGGGCGCCCAGCGGCTCGATCACATGGGTCAGCGCGAAGACGTTGCGCACGTCATCCTCCACCAGCAGGATGGTGCTGCCCTCGAAGACCGAGTCGCGACTGCGGCTGGCCTTGAGCATGCGCTGCTGGTCCGGCGGCAGGCCCGACTCCACGCTGTGCAGGAAGAGGGTGACTTCGTCGAGCAGGCGCTCGGGCGACTTGGCGCCCTTGATGATGATGGACTTGGAGTAGCGGCGCAGTTGCTGCTCTTCGGTCGCCGAGAGCGCGCGGCCGGTATAGACGATGATCGGCGGCAGGGGCGAGGTCTGCTCCTGGGCGAGCTTCTCCAGGAGTTCGAAGCCGCTGCCATCAGGCAGGGTCAGGTCCATCACCAGGCAATCCACCGGCTCGGCCTCCACCCAGTGCAGGGCTTCGGCGATGCTGCCCACGGTATGGATCTCGACCTGGTCGCTGGCGAGCAGGGCGCGGATGCTCTCGCACATCGCGGGGTCGTCCTCGACCACCAGCACGCGCCGCATGCTCTGGGCGAGGCGCGCCTCCAGCTTGCGCAGCGCGGCAACCAGGTCATCGCGCGCGGTGGGCTTGAGCGTGTAGCCGACCGCGCCCAGGTGCAGCGCGGTTTCCACATGGTCGGTGGCGGAGACCATGTGCACCGGGATATGCCGGGTGGCCGGATCGTTCTTCAGCCATTCGAGCAGGGTCAGGCCCGACTGGTCGGGCAGGCCCACGTCGAGCAGCACGCCCGAGGGTTGCAGCTTGCGTGCGAGCGCCATGCCCTCGGTCGCGGAGGTCGCGTGCACACAGTCGAAGTCCAGGTCGTGCGCGAGGTCGTAGAGGATGCTGGCGAAGTTCGTGTCGTCCTCGATCGTGAGGATCAGCCGGCCATTGCGGAAGTGCTGGCGGTCGTCGGAGATCGGGTCCGGCGCCGAGGCATCCACCTCCTGCGGCGACAGGGCGGCCGGCGCGGCTTTGCGCAGCGGCGGAGCGATCGTGGCGGGCGCGCGCACGGGCTTGGCCGCGGGAGGCTCGTCCTCGGCCGGAAGTTCGGGGCGCGCCGGCAAGCTGAGCACGAAGACACTGCCCTTGCCCACCTCGCTCGCCACGCTCACGGAGCCTTGCAGCAGCCCGGCGAGTTCGCGCGAGATCGAGAGGCCGAGCCCGCTGCCGCCGTGGCGGCGGCTCACCGTGCCGTCGACTTGCTGGAAGGCGCCGAAGATCATCTCCAGCTTGTCTTCCGGGATGCCGATGCCGCTGTCGCGCACTTCGAAGCGCAGGGTGTCGTGTTCGCCGGCAAGCAGGCGCAGTGAGACCTCGCCGCTGTCGGTGAACTTGAGCGCGTTGGAGAGCAGGTTCTTGAGGATCTGCTCCAGGCGTTGCTCATCGGTGTGCAGCTCGGCCGGGAAACCCGGCTCGCGCTCGATGCGCAGGCCCAGCTGCTTCTGGTTGGCGATCGGCCGGAAGGTGTTCTCCAGCGAGAGCATGATCCGCTCGGTGGGCACATGCTCGTAGGAGACGCGCATCTGGCCCGCCTCGACCTTGGAGAGGTCGAGGATGTCGTTGATCAGGTTGAGCAGATCGGTGTTGGCGGAGTGGATGGTGCTCGCATAACGCACTTCCTCTTCGGAGAGCCGGCCGCCCTTGTTGTCGGCGAGCAGGCGCGCCAGGATCAGCGAGCTGTTGAGCGGCGTGCGCAGCTCATGCGACATGTTGGCCAGGAACTCGGACTTGTACTGGCTGGTGCGCTCCAGCGTGGCGGCGTTCTCGGCGAGGTCGCGCTGCGCGGTGAGCAGGTCCTGCTGTTGCTGCACCAGATCCTGGGTGCGCTCTTCGAGCTGCACGTTGATCTGCTCGAGCTCCGCCTGCTGGTTCTGCATGCGCGAATGCGATTCCTGCAGCGCGCGGCCGCGCTCTTCCAGCTCTTCGTTGGAGACGCGCAGCTCTTCCTGCTGGACCTGCAGTTCCTCGTTCAGGCGCTGGGCCTCGGCCAGCGTTTCCTGCAGGCGTTCGCGATAGAGCGCCGTTTCCAGCGAGCGCGAGACCGTGTCGCGCACCAGCTCGATCAGCTCGTACTTCTCTTCGTTCAGCGGCTCGCGGAAGCCCAGCTCGATCAGCGCGTTGGTGGTGTGCGAGGTGCTGGCCGGGACCAGGGCCACGGTCCGCAGCGGCGTGGAACCGAGCCCGGTGACGACCTGCATGTAGTTGGCCGGAAGCTCGTTCAGGACCAGGATCTGCTGGTCCTCCACCGCCTGGCCTGCGAGGCCCTTGGGGGCTTCGAAGGACGCAACGAGGCTGCTGCCATCCTTCGGCACGCCGTACTCCGCCACGCGATTGAAGAGGCGACCGTCGCGGCTGACATGCAGCACGCCGAGCGAGGCATCGAGGTAACGGCACAGCGATGCCAGGACGCTCTGCGAGAGCGCGGCGAGGTTCTGCTCTCCGAGCATTGCGGCGGCGATGTCGCTCTGGCCGGTCTTGATCCAGTCCTGGCGGGTGAGCTCGGCGTTCTGCTGCTGCTGTGCTTCGAGCGCATCGCCAAAGACTTTGGCGAGCGAGGTGAGCTGTCTGCGGCCCTGCAGGGCCAGCCCAATGCCCGCGATGACGCCGAGGACGGCTGTGACCGTCACCAGCACGCCGGTCATCGTCGAGGCCGCCTCCTGACGTTGGCCGCGCAGGGTTTCCTCCGCGGTCATCGCGCCCGAGAACTCGCGTCGCAATTCATCCATCAGGCGCTTGCCGCGTTCCCCGCTGACCGCGTCGACTATCGGTTGATCTGCGCGCCGCAACGCGATCACGTCCTCGGCATAGCCCACCCACTGTTTGTAGAGGGTGTCGATCCTGTTCAGGCGCGACTGCTGGCCGGGATTGTCGGCAGTGAGTTCGCGCAGGTCGCCCAGCAGACGCGGGAAGTTGGCGCGATTGGCGGCGTAGGGCTCGAGGAAGCTGTCGCGACCTGCGAGCAGGAAACCGCGCATGCCAGTCTCGCCATCGATGGTCACCTTCTCCAGCTGGCTCACGGTCGCGATCACCCGGTTGGAGTGGTCGGTGAGCTTGCTCACCGAGAGCAGGTAGAAGACGAGGCCGATATAGACCGCAGTGGTCAGGATCGTGACGATCAGCGGGAGGCTGACGTTGCGGACCAGGATGCGGCGGAAGGCTTCTTCGTGGGGCGCCTGGCCCTTGTTCGAGATGTTGAAGATCATCTTTTCTTGTGGCGGTGAGCGAGTGCTGTCGTGGATCGGCAACGGTTCCTGGGACACTGACTTTTACCTGAAGCCGGGCGTTCTTCTTTGTAGGACAACGCCGCATCTTGTGAAGGATGAGCCTGTCCTGTGTTCCCGGGGCACGGGATATGCTGGCACTCCGCTCCCCCGTCGGCCCTGATCGCATGCCTCCACGTCCTGCCGCCCGTAGTTTTGCTGGTGTCGCCCTGTTCGGATTCCTGTGTTCGCTCCTCTCCGGATGCGGCACCCACAATCCCTACTACGACCCCAACCGCAGCCATCACACGCCCGAAGGCTTCCGTAACAACTACCCGATGCAGGCGCCTTCGCGGGGCGACATGTTGCGCTGGCAATGGGCGCGCTGGCGCGACGAGCTGCCGCCACCGCCCAAGGACCTGCCCGAGCCGGTCAAGCCGGATCTCGCCGCGCTTGCACATCCCGGGCCGCAGCCGGCGGTGACCTGGATCGGCCACGCGACGGTGCTGCTGCAGGTGGCGGGTCGCAACATCCTCACCGATCCGCAGTTCTCGGAGCGCGCATCGCCTTTCGGCTTCGCCGGGCCCAAACGCTGGCAGGCGCCTGGCGTGGCGCTGGCGGACTTGCCGCATATCGATCTCGTGCTGATCTCGCACAACCACTACGACCATCTGGACCAGGCCAGCCTCGCCGCACTCGCCCGCCAGGCCGGCGGCGCGCCGGAGGTGGTCGTGCCGCTGGGCATCGAGGCCTGGATGGCGGACGAGGTGCCGGAATGGCCCAAGGACCGCATCCACCGCTTCGACTGGTGGGACGCGCGCGCCGTCGCCGGCGTGCACACGACGCTGGTGCCGGTGCAGCACTGGAGCGCGCGGGGTCTCTGGGACCGCAACGAGACGCTCTGGGGCGGCTGGGTCGTGGAGGCACCGGACTTCCGTTTCTTCTTCTCCGGTGACCTGGGGTATTCGCGCGACATTGCCGACATCGCCGCACGCTATCCGCAGGGCTTCGATTTCGCCGCGATCGCGATCGGCGCCTACGAACCGCGCTGGTTCATGCGCACCCAGCATGTGAATCCGGAAGAGTCCGTGCGGATCTTCCGCGAACTCATGGTCCACCGCGCGCTCGGCATCCACTGGGGCACTTTCGCACTCACCGACGAGCCTCTGGACCAGCCCCCGCGCGACCTCGCCCTGGCCCGCACGGCGCAAGGCGTGTCCGATGCGGACTTCTTCGTCCTGCGCCACGGCGAGACGCGGGTGTTGCCCTGATCAGAATCCGCGATCGATCGATTTGGGCCGGTGATGGAAGGCCGGCTCGACGCAGTGGGGTGGGCGCCAGATGTCCTTAGTATTCACTCATGGCCGCGCCGCGGCCGGTACAGGAGAGTTGCCATGAGCCCGCAGCAGGCCTCCACGGTGCAATTGCTGGTCATCGACCCCCAAAACGATTTCTGCGACCTGCCTGAGAGCTGGTTGCCCCCCGATCCGCTGGGCGCCGACGCGCGCCTGCGTCCCGCCTTGCCGGTGGCCGGCGCGCATGAGGACATGCAGCGGCTGGCCGCCTTTGTGCGCGAGGCGGGCGCCGCGCTCGACGCGATCACCATCACGCTCGATTCCCACCATCGCGTCGGCATCGAGCGGCCCACCTTCTGGCAGAAGGGAAATGGCGGCGGCGACAGCGCTGCGGTCGATCCCTTCACCACCATCACCGCAGCCGACGTGCGCGCCGGGCGCTTCGCGCCGCGCAATCCCGCGCATCGCGAACGCGTGCTCGCCTACCTGGACACCCTGGAAGCGGCCGGTCGCTACACCCTGATGGTGTGGCCGGTGCATTGCGAGATCGGCACCTGGGGCTACGCGGTGCACGCCGGCCTGCAGGCGGCCTACAACGCGTGGGAAGTGTCCCGCGGCGCCCAGGTGCACAAGGTACTCAAGGGCAGCAATCCCTGGACGGAGCACTACAGCGCGCTGATGGCCGAGGTGCCCGATCCCGCCGATCCGCACACCCAGCTCAACCGCGCGCTGGTCGAACGTCTGGCCGCGTCCGGGCTGTTGATCGTCACGGGCGAGGCGGGCAGCCACTGCGTCAAGGCCACGGTGGAGCACTATGTGCAGGAAGTGCCGGCCGAACTGGCGGCACGCATCGTGCTGCTCAGCGACTGCATCAGTCCGGTCGGCGGCTTCGATGCGCAGTACCGGCAGTTCCTCGAAGCGATGCGCGCGCGCGGCGTGCGTATCGCCACCAGCGTCGAAATCCTGGCCGAGCTCCGCGCTCGCGCCGCTTGAGAAGGCCCGTCATGTCCAGCTTCCAGCCCGTCGTCCGCAGCCTCCTGGAGAACGACCTCTACAAGTTCACCATGTGGCAGGCGCTGCTGCATCAGCACCCGGGCGCCAGCGCCGAATACGGCTTCGTCTGTCGCAGCGCCACGCGTTATCCGCTCGCCGAGTTGCGCGAGGAAGTGGAGCGCCAGCTCGACCACCTGTGTTCGCTCAGCTTCACGGAAGATGAGCTGGCCTACCTGCGCGGCCTGCGCTTCATCAAGGGCGACTTCGTCGACTTCCTTTCGGTGTTCCGCTTCCAGCGGCGTTTCATCAAGATCGGCACCGAGGGCGACAAGCTGACCATTCACGCCGAAGGTCCGCTGGTGCACGTGATGGGCTTCGAGATCTTCGTGCTCTACATCGTCAACGAGGTGTACTTCCGCCGTATCGGCGACAGTGAGGAACGCCTGGCTGAAGGTCGCCGCCGTCTCGCGGCCAAGGTCGAACTGGTGAAGGCGCAGCGCTTCGAGCGCCGCCATCCCTACACCATGTCCGACTTCGGCCTGCGCCGCCGCTATTCCGGCGCCTGGCAGGACGAGGTGGTGGGCACGCTGCTGCGCGAGCTGCCGCAGTATTTCACCGGCACCTCCAACGTGCACCTCGCCCGCACGCTGGGCATCCTGCCGATCGGCACCATGGCGCACGAATATCTGCAGGCCTTCCAGGCGCTCGGCTTCCGCCTGCGCGACTCGCAGCGCGCGGCGCTCGAAGGCTGGGTGCACGAGTACCGCGGCGACCTCGGGATCGCGCTCACCGACGTGATCGGCATGGACGCCTTCCTGGTCGACTTCGATCTCTACTTCGCCAAGCTTTTCGACGGCCTGCGCCACGATTCCGGCGATCCCTTCGAATGGGGCGAGAAGGCGCTGGCGCACTACCAGAAGCTGCGCATCGACGCGAACACCAAGCGCCTGGTCTTCTCGGATGCGCTCGACTTCCCGCGCAGCTTCGCGCTCTACGAGCGCTTTGCGGATCGCATCGTGCCGGCTTTCGGTATCGGCACCCATCTCACCAACGACACCGGCGTGCCGGCGCTCAACGTGGTGATGAAGATGCTCAACTGCAACGGCCAGCCGACCGCCAAGCTCTCCGACTCGCCTGGCAAGACGCTGTGCGACGACGCCGTATTCCTCGCCTACCTGCGCCAGGTCTTCAACAAGCCGGAGTAAGCGGATGCTCAAGATCACGCTGGCGCAGATCAATCCCATGGTCGGCGACATGGGCGGCAATCTCGCGCTGATGCGCGAAGCCGCCGCAAAGGCCGCCGCCGACGGCGCGCGCATGGTGGTGTTCCCGGAACTCTCGCTCACCGGCTACTACCCGGGCGACCTGCTCGACGAGGAAGGCTTCCTCGACGCCGTCGACGCTGCGCTCGCCGAGGCACTTGCGGCCACGCGCGAGACGCCCGGCCTGCACTGGGTGATCGGCGCACCGTTGCGCCGCGCCGGACCCGGCAAGGCGATCGAGAACGCGCTGCTGGTCCTGCAGGACGGCGAGGAGCGCCTGCGCTACGCCAAGCAGCTGCTGCCCACCTACAACATCTTCGACGAACGCCGTCACTTCGAGCCGGGCCCCGACGTGGCGCGCGTGCTGCGCATCGACGACGCGCGCATCGGCTTCATGATCTGCGAGGACGGCTGGAACGACGAGGGCGCGGATTACGCGGTGAATCCCTTCCTGCGGCTGGCCGACGCGGCCCCCGACCTGGTGGTGTCGATCAACGCGAGCCCTTCGCATGTGGGCAAGCGCGAGCAGCGTCACCAGCTCTTCGCCGCCGCCGCGCGGCGCAACCGCCTGCCGCTGCTCTATGTGAACCAGGTCGGCGGGCAGGACCAGCTCGTCTTCGACGGCGCCTCCTTCACGGTCACGCCGGACGAAGGCGTGGTGTTCGAGGCACGACGTTTCGTCGCGGACACGGTGACGCTGGGCTTTGTGGCAGGCCGCTTCCTCGATGCGCAGGGCAATACCCCCGCGAAGCCGCCGGTGGAAGGCCTGTCGCGCATGGCCTTCTACCACCAGCAGATCGTGCTCGGACTCTCCGACTACGCGCGCCGCTGCGGCTTCCGCCGCGTGGTCGTCGGCTCCTCCGGCGGCATCGACAGCGCACTCACGCTCGCGCTCGCCGCCGAGGCGCTGGGGCCGGAGAACGTGGTGGGCATCACCATGCCTTCGCGCTTTTCCTCATCCGGCAGCGTCGACGATTCGGCGGCGCTGTGCGAGGCGCTTGGCGTGCAACTGCTGACGCACCCGATCCGCGAGATCGTGGCGGCCTTCGAAGGCGGCTTCGCCGCCGCCACCGGCGCCGCGCCGCAAGGCCTCACCCTGGAAAACCTGCAGGCGCGCGTGCGCGGCACCATCCTCATGGAGTACAGCAACGCCCACGGCCATCTGCTGCTCACCACCGGCAACAAGAGCGAGATCTCGGTCGGCTACTGCACGCTCTACGGCGACACCAATGGCGGCCTCGGGCTCATCGGCGATCTCTACAAGACGGAGGTCTTCGCGCTCGCCCGCGAGGTGAACGAAGCGGCCGGCCGCACGCTGATCCCGCAGGCGATCATCGACAAGGAGCCGTCCGCCGAACTGGCGCCGGGCCAGCGCGATACCGACAGCCTGCCGCCCTACCCGGTGCTGGACGACATCCTCAAGCTCCTGATCGAAGGCCGCCGGCTTGGCGCGGAGGAGTGGGCCGAAGCAAAGGCGCGGGTCGACGCCCTGCGTGCCACGCCGGAGGGCGTGGCGCTGGTGGCGCGCATCCACACTCTCGTCTCGCGCAATGAATACAAGCGCCGCCAGGCGCCGCCGATCCTGCGCCTGCGTCCGCGTGCCTTCGGCAGCGGTCGCCAGATGCCGATCGCGGCGAAGCACGTGTTCTGAGTCCTGGGCGCCGCGCCGACGCGTCGTGCCGACAGGTGACGATACGCGTTGAGGCATCGCGTTAGCGCGCCACGCCGACTACCACTGCCAGCCCGCGCCTACGCTGCCGCCGTAGGCGCCGCGCGACGACGCGTTGCCGCTGGCCTTGAACACGATCCGCCCGTCCTGCGAGACCGTGGAGAGACCCAGCGCGAAGCCGCTTTCGCCGTTCCAGGTGGCGCCGCCCATGGCGACCATGCTGGCGCCCGGGCGATACGCCTGGGGCAGGCCGGCGCTGGCCATCGCGGAGGCGACCCCCGCGCTGAGCTTGTTCTCCATGTGATCCATGTTGCTCTGGTAGTTGTAGACAACGTTGCCGAGGCGGGCGACTTCATCATTCGTGGCCTTGAGCTGCGAGCCGTTCACCGCCTCGGTCGATGTGTCGCTCAGTTGGCCCGGGCGCACGTTGATGATCGTGCGCTCCGCACCCACTGCGCCGACCGAGACGACGTCGGCACGGCCGTTGTCGCGCGAACCGTTGCCCAGCGCCACGGAATTGCTGCCACTGCTGACGGCGCCGTTGCCCACGGCAGTGCCTTGCGCGCCTTCGCTGCGCGCATTGGTGCCCAGCGCCAGGCTGTTGGCGCCGGACGCCTGCGCATTGGCGCCGCCCGCGGCAGACAGGGGTCCCGTCGCCTGCGGTGCCGTCCCGCGATAGTCCGCGCTGGCCTGGAACATCGCCGAATCGGCTGCGCGTTGCAGGGCTGCGTTGAGCTGGCCCACGTTCGCGGCATCGGTATCGGCACTGCCCGCCGCCACATTCGTGACCTGGCGTTCCGCACCCACGGCGCCCACTGAGATCTCGCCGGCGGACTGCTGATTTGCCAGGGTTCCGGTGCCGTCGGTGTAGCCGGTGTTCGCACCGCGGACGGTTTGCGAGCCGGCGCCGAGGGCGACGCTATTGGCGTGCGTGACGGTGGCGGTGCGCCCGAGGGCGACCGCATCCACCGCATTGGCGTTGGCGTCGCGACCGGCTGCGAGGCTGTCGGTCTGTTGTGCCTTGGCGCCCAGGCCGACAGCTGCGCTGTTGGTGCCCGAGGCGGCAGACCACTCGCCCACTGCGGTCGAATGGTCCCCATTGCTCTGCGAGGCGCCGCCGATGGCGACGCTCGCCAGGCCCGCGCTGCCCGCGCCGGAGCCCATCGCAATGCCGTAGTTGCCCTGGGCCCGCGCGCCTTCGCCCACCGCGACCGACGAGATGCCGTTGGCTTCCGCGCGCGCCCCGAAGGCGGCTGCGTTGCTCTGCGTGCCTTGCGCACCGCCACCCACCGCGACGGCGCCGTCAGCGCTGCCGATGGCGCCCGAGCCAATCGCCACGCCGATGTTTCCTGTAGCGTTGCTGCCCTGGCCCAGGGCTACGGCTTGTGCGCCCGACGCCGTGGTCTGCACGCCGACGGCGACGGCACCGTTCTGGCTCGCGTGGGCGGCGCCACCGACGGCGACCGCATTGTCGGCACTGGTCGTCGCGCCGGAGCCGATGGCGACGCCGTAGTTGCCGGTGGTGCTGGTGGCCGCTTGGCCGATCGCCACGGCGTCCACGCCGCCACCGTTGGCCGCGCTGCCGACTGCCACCGCGTTTTGCCCACTGGCCTGCGTGCCATTGCCTTGCGCCATGGCGCCCGTGCCGGAGGCCTGCGCGCCGGGGCCGACGGCGATCGCATTGGCGTTGCTGGCGGCGGCGCCGGGGCCGACCGCGATCGTGTTCGCCTGCGTGGCCTGCCCGCCGTTGATCGCAGTCGCAGTGGAGAGACCTGCGTCGCTGCCGGGCCCGGTCGGATCATCACCGGCGATGAAAGCTGTGGCCGGAAGACTGGTAGAGGCGATCGCGACTGCCAAAAGGCATCGACGCAGATTGCGCGGCGGCTTGGGAATCTGGACTGCGGACGGGACGCTCATCTGGATCTCCTGGGGGCGTGAAGCGAACGGGGGCGCGAGGCGAATAAGGGGGTGAAGCGAGAAAGGGGCAAAGCAAAAAGCGGCGAAGCAAAAAGCGGGAGTCAGAAACTGGCCAGCATCTGTCGGATCAACATCCGCTCGCTCGACGCGCTTGGGGGCAGGGCCATCTCCTGGCGGAAGAGCAGGGCGGCGGTCGGTCGATCGCCTCGTACGTAGAGCAGGTAACTGCCAGCGAAGAACACGGATTCGGTGAGCGTGTCGCGCCGCGCCTGTGCGTCGACATCCATGCTGGCGACTGCATCGAGCACGGCGTCGGCACTGCCTTCGCCGCGGTACAGGGCCACCAGTGCGCGCTGCACGGGATTGGCCGGACGCAGGCTTGCGCCGCGTTCGCGCAGGACGGTCTGCAGCGCGCTGGCCGGGCCGCCCTGCGAGCGGGCGAGCAAATAAAGCTGCCACTGCTGCAGGTAGGCCAGGAGAGCGGGCGACCGGGCCGTCTCGGCCGCCTTGGCGAACGCGTTGCTCGCCTCGCGCAGCTTGGCCTGCGCAACCAGGTTGATGGCGGCGGGAATGGCCACGCTGCTGGCCAGCGGGGTGCCACGCAGCGCCTCGTAGCGCTGTTGCGCCTCGGCGTGTCGACCGGCGGCATCGTCGAGCAGGGCTTGGGCGAACAGCATTCGCGGCGTGTCCCGTACCGCGGGCGGTGCCTGTTGGAGCAGCGCTTGCGCACTGCGGAAATCGCCACGGGCGTAGGCCGCGTGGACCGCGTCGGCCGCGCTCGAAGGTGAATCCGTGACCGGCTCGGCGGCTCGGGCGCCGGGTGTCGCCAGATACGAGCACAGCAGCAGGCAAGAGCCGATGGTTGCAAGGCGCGAGCGTCGAATACACATGAGCTGCTCCGGTTCTGGACATCACATCGTCGCCGTCTGGCGGGGCGCTGCCCGCCATGTCCCGAAAGGACAATAGCGCCCGTCCCGGGGCCCCGCTTGAAACTCCATCACGTCTTCGCGGATTCCCACCCTTCGCACACGAAACGCAGTCGCGCGGCGGATAATGCGCGGTTCCGAAGGAGGGATCTTCAATGCAGAGAATTCTTGTCACCGGCGGCAGCGGCAAGCTTGGGCGGGCCGTGGTGCGCGACCTGGTCGAGCAGGGCTATACCGTGATCAACGCCGACATCGCGCCGCCGCGCGAAGCGCTGTGTCGGTTCCTCAAGCTGGACCTGGAAGACCTTGGCCAGACCATCGAGGCGCTGTCGGGGATCGATGACCTGCATGGCGGCATCGATGCAGTGGTGCACCTCGCCGCGATCCCCGCGCCGGGCCTGGTGCCGGACGCGACGGCATTCCGCATCAACACGCTGTCCACCTACAACGTGTTTTCCGCGGCGCGCCGGCTGGGCATCCGCAATGTCGTGTGGGCGTCGAGCGAGACCCTGCTCGGCCTGCCCTTCGAGACCTTCCCTGACTACATCCCGGTCGACGAGGCGGCGATGCCGCGGCCGGAGAGCAGCTATTCGCTCTCCAAGCTGATGGGCGAGGAAATGGCGCGCCAGTTCTGCCGTTGGGACCCGGAGGCCAAGGTGATCGGCCTGCGCTTCTCCAACGTGATGGAGCCGCAGGACTACGCCGCCTTCCCCGGCTACGACGCCGACGCGAAGCTGCGCAAATGGAACCTGTGGGGCTACATCGACGCCCGCGACGGCGCGCAGGCGGTGCGCAAGGCGCTGCTTTCGGGGATCACGGGCGCGGAGGTCTTCATCATCGCGAACGCCGACACGGTGATGAGCCGCCCGAATCGCGAGCTGGTGGCCGAATGCTTCCCTGGTGTGCCCTTCAACGAGCCTGCCGATCCGCACGCGACCCTGCTCTCGATCGACAAGGCGCGCGCGATCCTGGGCTACGAGCCGGAGCATTCCTGGCGCAAGGAAGCTCAGGGCAAGTAAGCGCGGAGATGTGCCTGGATCGGTGTAAAGCGTCCGCGCTCACACCGATCCACGGTTGCCCGGCGGGCGTTGCGCGCACGGCCTGTGCACCACTGCCTCGGTGCCGGCCGCCGTGAATCTTCCAAGGGGCTGAACTTGAGGACGGGCGGCATCGTCCCAATCTGGGATACCCGCCGCCACGCGCGGCAACCGCCCCGTCCCAGTGGAAGCCCGCATGATTCCCTTCTCGGTTCTCGACCTCTCGCCCATCGTCCAGGGCAGCCACGCCGGCGAAGCGCTCGCCAACACCGTGGACCTCGCCCGTCACGCGGAACGCCTGGGCTACCACCGCTACTGGCTGGCGGAGCACCACAACATGCCGGGCATCGCCAGCGCCGCGACCGCCGTGGTGATCGGCCAGGTGGCGGCGGGCACGGAGCGGATCCGCGTCGGCTCCGGTGGCGTGATGCTGCCCAACCATGCGCCACTCGTGATCGCCGAACAGTTCGGCACCCTGGCCGCGCTGTTCCCGGACCGCATCGACCTCGGCCTCGGGCGTGCGCCCGGCACCGACACCGCCACTGCGCGGGCGCTGCGCCGCTACTTCGACGGCGCGGACCGTTTCGCGGACGATGTGGCCGAGCTGCAGTACTACTTCTGCGAGCCCGAACCCGGGCAGACCGTTCGTGCAGTACCGGGCGCCGGCCTGCGCGTGCCCTTGTGGCTGCTCGGCTCCAGCCTCTTCTCGGCCGAACTCGCCGCGCGCATGGGCCTGCCTTTCGCCTTCGCCTCGCACTTCGCGCCGGACTACCTGCACAACGCGCTGGAGCTCTACCGCAGTCGCTTCCGGCCTTCGGAGCAGTTGCAGCAACCCTATGCGATGGTGGCCGCCAACCTGGTCGCCGCCGATTCGGACGCCGAGGCCCGGCGACTCTTCACCTCCATCCAGTTGCAGTTCCTGCGCCTGCGCCGCGGCACGCCCGGCCAGTTGCCACCGCCGGTGGACGACATGTCCGCGCACTGGAACGAGATGGAGGAAGCCATGGTCCGCCGCACACTGCGCTGCTCCGCCGTGGGCGGACCGGAGACCGTGCGCACGCAACTCTCTGCCCTCATTGCCGAAACCGGCGCGGACGAACTGATCCTCACCTCGCATCTCTTCGATCACCCGGCGCGCCTGCGCTCCTACGAAATCGGCGCCCAGGTGCGTGCAGAGATGGCTGCGGCCGGCTGAGCCGACCCAGTCCGGCGCAGTGACGGGGGCGAGCTCCGCGTCGGTGCGCGAGAGGTCGCCCCCACTCAGCTTCGCGGTGCGGGCCAGGCCTTAAGGGCCAGATCGATGACGGCGTTGAGCGCCTGAACGTCCGCGCCGTCCGCGGCTTGGGCCGACATGCCCTGCGCCACGGCGGTATAGAAGCGGGCCAGGGCCGCGCTGTCCGTGTCCGGCGGAAGCTCGCCGCCCGCCTTCGCACCGTCGACCGCGGCGACGAAACGCTCCAGGGCGATGGCACGCGCCTGCGCGGTTGCGTCCGCCGCTGCCTGCCCATCCGGGCCGTGCTGGAGCGATCCGACCGCCACCATGCAGCCCTTCGGTCCATCCCCAGCAGTGAATCGCGCCGCGGAGGCGCGCAGGAAGCCCTCGACCATCCGACCCAGCGTGCCGGCCTCGCCCAGCTCCTGCGCAATGGCCTGCGCCTCGCGCTGCTGGTAGCGGCCGAGCGCATCGCAGTACAGCGCTTCCTTGGAGCCGAAGGCGGCGTAGAGCGTCGGCGCCGTCACGCCCATTGCCTCGGTGAGCATCGCAATCGACGTGCCCTCGTAACCGTGCTGCCAGAACAAGGCTACCGCTGCCTCAAGCGCGGCTTCGCGATCGAAGGTGGCGGGGCGGCCCCGGCGTCGTATTTCCGTCATTTTGTATCGATCACTATTTTATTCGGTGCTTGCTTCGGATATAAATAGTAAACGTTAAAGCAATTAACCGTCGACCTGTCCAATTTGAGGTGATCCATGAGTCGTGCTGCCCCGGAAAATCAAACCGTTCTCGTCACCGGAGGCTCCGGCTTTCTGGCGAGCTGGGTGATCGTGACATTGCTGCGCCGGGGGTTCCACGTACGCACGACGATCCGTGACCTGGCGCGCGAGAGCGAGGTCCGCGCGACCATCGCCGGCCAGATCGACCCGCAGAACCGGCTGGTCTTCCATGCGGCGGACCTGCTCAAGGACGAGGGATGGTCTGGCGCGACCGAGGGTTGCGACTACGTGATCCACGTGGCCTCGCCCATGCAGGTGGGCGAATACCGCAAGCAGGACATCGTCACCCCGGCACGCGAGGGGACCCGCCGCGTGCTCGAAGCCGCGGCGAGGGCGAGCGTGCAGCGCGTGGTGCTTACATCCTCTGGGATGGCCGCCTTGCCACCGTCGGGCGAATCGGCGCCCATCCACGAAATGCACTGGACCGAGCGGCCCGACAAGCCGGCCTACCAGTATCCGCGTGCAAAGACGCTGGCCGAGCGCGATGCGTGGTCTTTCGTCGGCGGACAGGACGGGGGCATGGAGCTGACGACGATCCTGCCTGGCTTCATCCAGGGGCCGGTCATGGGCGCGGACTATTCCGGGTCCATCGACGTCGTCGCCCTGATGCTGGACGGAAAGATGCCTGCCGTGCCGCGCGTCGGCTTCAACATCGTCGACGTGCGCGATCTCGCCGATCTGCATGTGCACGCAATGCTGGCACCGGCTGCGGCGGGACAGCGCTTCCTCGCGGCCGGCGACTTCCTGTGGTTGAGCGACATCGCCGCCGTCCTGCGACGTGCGTTCGGCGAGAGGGCCGCCAAGGCCCCGACACGGGTGATGCCCGACTGGCTGACGCGCACGATGGCCGTCCTCAACCCGCAACTGGCCCAGTTGGTGCCCAGCCTCGGTGTGCGGCAGGTGATGGATGTCTCCAAGGTGCAGAGCCTGCTCGGCTGGAAGGCCCGACCCGCGGCCGAATCGATCGTCGACACCGGCAAGAGCCTGCTGGCACTGGCGCAGCGGCCCTGAGCCGGTATCGGCTGGCCCGGTATCAGGCCGCATTGGTCCGCGCCGGTGGTGTCATGGCGCGGGCCGATCCACGCCGTGCACCGCCCGTGCAGGCAGAATGAAGCCCGATCCAGGTTAGGAGTCGGCCTCCGCCATGCGGCTACTCTTGTCCGGGCGCAGCGGCTCTCCCCGCCGACGCGCAGGCCCGCTGTCAGGACTGTGTCGGGCCGTCCGCCGAACCCATGATGAAGGCCCCGCCATGACTACCGTTCTCCGCACCTCCGCCTTCGGCCAGCAAGCCGCCAAGTACGGGCGCGCCTTGCCTTTCTCCGAAAGCGTCGCGTCGGTCACCGACCTGCCCGAGCCGCTAAGTGCGGCGCTGCAGGCCGAACTCGCCGACGAGCGCGATTCCGTGCGCCTGATCATCCACTCGCCCGCTTTCAGCACGGTCGACCAGAGCAGCCCGGAAAACGCCTTCGCGCTGACTGACCGGCGCTGGGTCATGGCGGCCCACACTGACGCCGGCGTGCAAACCCACAGCGCCCCCTTCGCCGCGGCCGCGGTGGTCGAACTGACGATGATCCTGCTCGGCGGGCAGTTGCGGATCGCCTCCGTGGCGGGCGCCGCATCCTGCGCCATCTCTTTCAACATGGTCTCGCTCGACCTGTTCCGCGAAGCACTGTTCATGGTCCTCGCGAGCGCGCGGGCGGCCGACGCGTCCGGTTCCCAGGCCGCGACCTCCAGCCTCGATTCCCTGTCCTTCAAGTTCCGGACCGCCCTCGGCGAGCAGGCCCCGCCGGGCGAGACGGTGCAGGCCGTCTGCAGCTGGGAACGCGAAGTGCCGCCCCTGGCGTGGCTGATGTTCCGGCGTCCCGCCGCGCCTGCGGGCATGCTCGCCGTCACCGGGCACAGCCTCATCATCATCACCGACCCCTACGTAAGCAAAGGCAAGCAAGCCAAGGGCGAATCACCGCACGGCAAGATCGCGACCTACCTGCTGCGGCGTCATCCGATTGCGATGCGTGAGGGCGCAGGTCGGGGCAGCGAGCGCGAGTTCAGCTTCGAGGTGGGCGAGGGTGCATCGGCCGTGCGGCATGCGCTGCGCGTCCCGACGGGGCAGGCTGCGCCGGTGCTCGGATTGATCGAGGCAGCGCGGCTTTCGCAGGCTTGAGTCGGGTCTCTCTCCGAGACGATAAAGTTCGCCCGGACGCCCGCGTCCAGTGCTTGATTGCTTCGGGCACGCCCATGAGACATCGAACCCGCGGTGGCGACTTACTACCGCGCGAGCGGACATCAACGGCGCATCGCCTGCAGGTACTCGTGCCCAGCGATGTGCGGCTGACGGAGGTGCAGCGACATGAAGATCGCGATTCTGGGCGGCGGTGTTGCGGGCCTCAGCAGCGCCATCGCACTGAAGCAGGCAGGGTTCGACGTCAGCGTCTAAGAAAGACGCGCGTCGCCCTCCGCGATAGGTGGCGGCATCGTCGCCTGGCCGAACGCCGCCTATGTGCTGGACCAGCTCGGCCTACTCAACCAAGCCGAAGCCGTCTCCGGGCGCCCCACGCACATGCGCCGGATTTCAAGCGCCGGCGAAGACCTCGGCGCCATCGATATCGGGCTCATCGACCGTCACATGGGCTACCCGAGCCTGTCGATTCTGCGGAGTGACCTGCAGGGCATCCTCACGTCGCGGCTGGAGTCTCTCGGCGTCCCCATCCAGTACGCGCACGCAGTCGCCCGCCTGGAGACCCGGAACCCACAGGAAGCCGAGGTCCACTTCCAGAACGGCACGAAGACCAGCGCCGATGTCATCGTTGGCGCCGACGGCCGCATGGCGTCCTGCGCGCGCCAATATGTGAATGGAGAAAACTCACCCATCTACCAGGGGTTCGTGAATTGGGTAGGCGTGTATGAGTCCGAGGTGGAACTCTTCGAAGAGATCGCCATTGCGGACTACTGGGGAGTGGGCGAGCGCTTCGGCATCGTTCCCGTCTCCAAATACAAGGCGTATTGGGCCGGAGCCGCTACACGCGCCGAGACCGACCCGAGAAATCCAGCCGACTACAAAGAAGAACTACGGTCGATCTTCGCGCAATGGCCGCGAGCTGTTCAGCGGGTGATCGAAGGTACACCTGCCGAGCGAATCAACAAGATCCACGTCCACGACCACAATCCCATCGCGACCTGGCACAAGAGAAATGTGATCGTCATCGGCGACGCCGCCCATGCGCCACTGCCGACTTCGGGCCAAGGTGCCTGCCAAGCCCTGGAAGACGCATGGCACCTCGCCCGATGCCTGAAGGAAAATGGTCCCGACCTGGAAAACGCCTTCGCAGAATTCACGGCGCGTCGGCTTGAAAAGACGACCGGCATCATCATGACGGCGCGCGCCTTTGCGGCTTCCTTATTCAACCCCGACGAGGGCTACTGCAAAGCGAGAAACGAGAACAGCAAGCGGACCGACTTTGCGCAAGTCGCCGCCGCCATGGCGCGCGGGTGGTCGCAAGGGTTGTTGTTCAACGCGTGATGGCCGAACCAGCCGCCATTTTCGGGGCTCAGATTCTGCGTCTCGGCGAAGGGCCGCGTTCGACCCGTGGCCGCTGTCCGCCGGCCATAGCCGAATGACGGCAATGCAGCGCTTGCAGACGGCTGAGACCGGTCACCAGACTCACGGTCCCGGACAGTTTCCAGTCGTTCGATCGGGCCGCACTGAAACTCGTCGGGTGACCGCAAATGAAAGGTGCCCCGGACATTCACCATCGCTGAGACGCCGCTCAGCCCGCACGACCGCTTTGTCAACCCTCGAACGGGAAGTTTCGGCCAGAAGCGGAAATACGCCAAGGTCCGCTGCGAGGAACTGTGCCGCGACCGTCATTGAGGAGTGATCGGAGCTTGGCATAACTTGGTCGGGGGGAACGACCGGCAGGTGCACGGAACTCCTTCCGTGGAGTCTTGCCGTCTTTCCCGGCGTCCAAAGAGAGAGCGCAGTGACCGCCAGACGTTTGAGGCGCCGCGGCGCAAACGTCCCGTCTTCATGCAATCTTTGTGCTTCTGTAGTTTCTCGCGCTTTGGGCTGCCGGTACTATCTTGCCTTCTGCAGCCAGTAGGGCCCTGCGAACGAGCCGCTTTCAGGGCTTATGAGCGGTGCGAGATGGCTCATCGAGATGCTAGGGACCTCCATGCCCCATTGTCGACTAACTGCGTTGTGGATCATTCTCGCTGCCCTCTCAGCTGTCACGGGCGCCCAAGCGACAACTCCGTCTGAAGGGTCCGTTCGCCTCGGGCGCGCGCTGGAGAGCTTGCAGAAGTTGGCAATCACCGTGTCGACCATGGAGAAAGAGTGCGCAGAATCGTTTCCGATGGCAGCGGGCGACAATCGCGCCACGGTGAGGGCATTTCTTCAAGGTGAGGCGGTAGTGGTGCTTAAGGTTAGCGAGACATGGAAGCGATTGTCGGCAGAAAGACCAAGAGACGTACAAGCTTTTTATTGGGTTTCCCAACGCAGGCTCAACAGTGAAATCCTCAGGCTCAAAGGTTTGCCCGAATCCGAACGTGCTTTCGAAGGGGAGTGCATTCGGTTCTTCCGTGACATAAAAAGCGGAGCGCTTCGACGAGCGATGTCGGACAGTTTTTCGCTGGTCCAGTCCTTCGCAGATGACCCCGCCAGCGCCACTCCGACTTATCCGTTCTTGGACGCAATTGCAAAAGACCTAAGCGGGCCAGGCGCACCAGAGTGATCGACTGGGTTGCCGAGTCTGGTCGCGCAGGATCCTCCTCGACCGGGACCGACGACCGATCGGCTTACCCTGAGAGCGCGAGGTATCGGCCAGGAGCTGTCGTCAATGAATGACGGCCTTACCCCTCGCGTGCGCCACTTTGATCAGGTCAACGCTTTTTTGCGGCGCGCTCTGGAATGACGTAGAGATTGAAGCAGAAGACGTGGACCGTGATTTCTCGGCCTTCATCTTCCTTGGTACGGAAGATGAACCGATGTTCGCCTGCGTGTGCGCAGCCCTTGTCGCGCATGAACAGCGCATGCGAGGGTAGCGATTTCGCGATGGTCTCTTGCACGCTCGCAAAACCTGCGACGGACTTGTTGAACATGATCAGAGCCGCCTTACCGTCGCGCCACGTGGTGTAGTCCAGCAGCTGCTCAAGGGCTCCAATGAGCACCTTCTCGCCATCCCAGACCTTGCACTCTCCGACGAAGGCGGAGCGCGACTGCTCCTCGATCCGAAGATCAGTCTTGCCGTACTTGCGGAAAGCCTCGCCCGTCGCGGCGCCCTGATACACGCCATTCAGGCTTGCCAGCAGGATGTCACGCAGACCTTCCTCTCCAAGCCCTTGATAGGTCTGCGGCGTTCCTTCGAAGGTCGCCCCCATGTGTCTGATGTTGCTAAGGATCTCTTCGTAGATCTCGTTGGCGATCGCCGGTTCGGGCTCGTATCCTGCTGCCGGCGCCTTTGGCAGCGCAGCAACCGTCTTCTTCTGAATCTCGACAGGGCGGTAGTCCGGCATGCCAGCCTTCTTCGCCATCGGGATGTCGAATGCCGCAGCCAAGTCATGAAGCTTGCCAACCTGCTGGCGTCGGTGTTCAACAGCCTCGCGCACACGAGCCGGAAGATTGCGGTGGAACTCCGCAATCATTGCAGCCTGTGAACTGACCGAGTTCTTAATGCTTTGAAGGCTGCTGTTCAACGCGTTCTTGTACCACTGTGGGTCGGTATTGGCCGTGTTGCTGAACACCATTGTCAGCACCTTGCGGTGTGGGTCGATATCGCCATGTGGGGCTGGCGTACTCCAAGTATTGGGGCGCATTCCCCAGAGCTGGGCCTCGCCAGAGAAGGGCAGGTGGAATCGCAGTTGGTGGCCGTCGGCATGTACAGGCTGACCGTCATAGCTTCCGCCATACTCAAAGCGCCCGGTGACGTGGATCTTCGTCTCGCTCTGCTCCATCGACATCTGGTCTTCATGCAGCACGAGCGGATCGATGGAGAGCTTGCCGATCAGGTGTTCGACAAGCGTGTCGATACTTGTGGCGAGGAACTGGTCGCGCGGTATGCCTTCCACCATTTTCGGTACTGACCGCATCTGGACGTCCAGTACCGAGAACAAGTCACTGTTGGTAAAGAGATAGGTACGCTCTGATCTGTACATGGTTGTCCCTTCTCGAATTCTCTTTGTATTTCCGCCCGGCCGAGCGAATGGCTTGGCCGGAACGCCGAGTGGAAACGCCACGAGGTCGCGGAAGCGAAAACGCCCCGTCTATGCATACCCCGAGCCCCGGATCACCGACTGATGGGCGAGTGTCCGCAACGAGGATGGCGCCCAGAAAACGGAACCAGCAAGAGCTCGGCAGCGGTGGCGTCCAGCTCGCGTATTAGTTGCGAAACGGTGGCGAGAGCAGCTTATACACCGCAGACAACGGCAGGTCGTCAAAACCGACCGCTGCGACGTCCTCGGGTAAGCGCCATCAGCTCACGCCGAGACGCGACTTTCGCTGCTGGATGGAAGCTCCGCATCGGTTGTCGGGCGACGTTAGCGATACCCGGCTTGAGCTTTCGTGCGCCAGACCGAACGGCAGCTTTGCTGCGACCAATCTGGCGCGTCGACCGGCAGCTCAGGGTCGGCAGCGCCAGTTCGCCGCGGTTGAGAGCAGTCATTCGGAGCGCGTCTGTTTCCACTGAGCGACCGGTTCCGGATGAAGTGCGGTCGTTCCAGGCGTCGCCTGGCGAAAGGCTGATGACAGCGGAACCCAGACGCTCGGACGCTACGGCTGAGCGTCCGGCTCCAGCCTGAACCGGTCTCACAAATGCGCGACACCACGGCAGCCCGCTGCCGATAGGCATCGACCTTGGACTCAGCAGCCCTCACCCGAACCACCTACAAATGCGCAAAGAACGCCGGCATGTGCTCCCAGTTGTCGTGCATGCCGTCGACGTAAACAATCGGGATCTGCGCGAGCGTTTCTTCCGACACGCCTTCCAGGCAACCGAGGTTCACGCCGTACATGAGCCCGATCGGGGTTTCGGTGCCGATGCCGAAGGGGCGGACGCCGCAGTGGCGGCAGAAGTAGTGCTGGTTCTTGCGGGTGTTGAAGAGGTACTGGACCAGGTCCGCTTCGCCGGCGAGTAGGCGGAAGCCTTCGGCGCGGGCGATGGCGGGCCAGAAGCGGGTTCGCCGGCAGATGCTGCAGTTGCATCGGTAGCTTGGCTGCGAGAGGTCGAGGTCCGCTTCGAAGCGGACGGCTCCGCAGTGACAGCTGCCTTTGTAGGTCTCCATCGCTTCCTCTCCCTGGACGTCGCCGGACGCTGTGCCGGCAGCGCAGACCTTAGTCGCGCTTTGTGTCGGCCATCAAGCGGGCGCCCGGAAGTGTGGGGCGGAGCGCGCTTGCGCTGGATCAAATGTTGAGCAATCTCTCCTGCCAAAGATGTGTCGCCATTGCTCCTTTTAAAAGATGCATATACGATGAATCTTATCGGTGGCGGCCAGCTGCCTTGGTAAGAACTGAAAGACCGGAGAGAACGGAAAATGGAAAACTCGCGGAAGTTGTGGCGGGGATTGGCAGTGGTGTTCCTGCTGTCCTTCGCCGTGTTGGGCTGGATGGGGAGGGAGATCTATCTCAAGGCGCCGCCCATTCCTGAGAAGGTGTTGAGCAGCAACGGCGAGGTGCTTTTCGACGCCGGCTCCGTGCAGCACGGCCAAGAGTCGTGGCTCGCGGCGGGCGGCCAGCAGGTCGGCTCGGTGTGGGGCCACGGCAGCTACATCGCGCCGGATTGGTCCGCCGACTGGCTGCACCGCGAGGCCTCGGGCCTGCGCGACGTGCTGGCGCAGAAGCGCTTCCAGACGCCTTTCGCGGACCTGCGTCCGGCGGAGCAGGGCGCGATCACCGCGCAGGTGAAGGAAGAGCTGCGTCACAACAGCTACGACGCCACCAGCAACACGATCACCGTGTCGCCGGAGCGCGCCGAGGTGATCCGTTCCCTGGCCGCGCACTACACCGCGCTCTTCGGCGACGAGGCTTCGCTCGATTCCCTGCGCGAACAGTACGCGCTGCAGAAGGGCGCCCTGCGCGATCCGAAGGATCTGGCCGCCTTGCCTGCGTTCTTCTTCTGGTCGGCCTGGTCGGCGACCACGGATCGTCCGGGCGAGAAGGGGCTTTCGTACACCAGCAACTGGCCGCATGAGCCGATCGTCGGCAACACGCCGACCACCGGCAACGGCGTCTGGTCGGTGGTGAGCGTGATCCTGCTGATCGCCGGTGTCGCGGCCATGGTGCTGTTCCATTCCGCGCAGAAGGAAGAGCCCGATCCCGCCGCGCCGGAAAAGGACCCGCTTTTCAGCCTGGTGCCCACGCCTTCGATGAAGGCCACGATCAAGTACTTCTACGTGGTGATCGCGCTGGTGCTGGTGCAGGTGCTGATGGGCGCGATCTCGGCCCACTACGCGGTCGAGGGTGGTGGCTTCTTCGGCATCCCGCTGGCGGAAGTGCTGCCTTTCACGGTGAGCCGCACCATCCACACCCAACTGGGCGTGCTCTGGATCGCCACCGCATGGCTCGCGACCGGCCTCTACATTGCGCCGGCGCTGTCGGGCAAGGAGCCGAAGTTCCAGCGTCTGGGCGTGAACGTGCTGTTCTACGCCTTGCTGCTCATCGTCGCCGGTTCGATCGCCTTCGGCTGGATCGGCAACCTGCGCCGCCTGGGCACCGACTTCGCCTTCTGGCTCGGTAACCAGGGCCTGGAATACACCAGCATGGGTCGCATCTGGCAGTACGGTCTCTTCGCCGGCCTGATGATCTGGCTGGTGCTGATGGCCCGCGGCCTGTGGCCCGCGCTGCGTCGTCCGAGCGAAGGCCGTGGCCTCATCGCCATGGTCTTCCTCTCGGCCACCTGTATCGGCGGCTTCTACGCCAGCTCGCTGATGTGGGGCCAGCACACCCACTACTCGATGATCGAGTACTGGCGCTGGTGGCTGGTGCACCTGTGGGTGGAAGGCTTCTTCGAAGTGTTCGCCACCGCCGTGATCGCGCTGATCTTCACCCGCCTGGGCCTGATCCACAGCCGCACCGCGAACGCCGCGATCGTGCTGGAGACCATCGTGTTCCTGTTCGGCGGCATCCTCGGCACGCTGCACCACCTGTACTTCACCGGCACGCCGACCGCGGTGATCGCCGTGGGTGCCGTGTTCTCCGCGCTGGAAGTGGTGCCGCTCTCGATGGTGGGCATCGAGGCTTACCGCAACTACCGCCGCACCTTCGCGGCACCCTGGGTCGCTGCGTATCGCTGGCCGATCCTGTGTTTCGTCGCGGTGGGCTTCTGGAACACCGTGGGTGCCGGCCTGCTCGGCTTCTCGATCAACCCGCCGATCTCGCTGTACTACGTGCAGGGCCTGAACCTCACGCCCGCCCACGGTCACGCCGCACTCTTCGGTGTGTACGGCATGCTGGGTATCGGTCTGATGCTGTTCTGCCTGCGTGGCCTGATGCCGCGCGCCAACTGGTCCGACGCCTGGCTCAAGCCGGCCTTCTGGATGCTCAACATCGGCCTGGCGATGATGGTGTTCCTGTCGCTGCTGCCGGCCGGCATCTACCAGGCCTGGGCCAGCGTGAGCGAAGGCCTGTGGTACGCCCGCTCGCCGGAGATCGTGCAGTCGGCCGTGATGCGTGGCCTGGTGTGGCTGCGCGTGCCGGGTGACATCGTGTTTGCATGCGGTGTGCTGGCCCTGGCAGGCTTCGCGATCCGGCTGATCTGGCCGAGCCGCACGGCTCGCGAGGCTGCGATCCGAAACAAGGCAGAAGCAATCGCGCGCTGAGTCTTTACCGCAGCGAAACCGAAAACGCCCGCCACCTGTGCGGGCGTTTTCGTATGCTGGCACACGTTCCCAACGCCGACGGACATGCAAATGGACTACATGGCCTTGCGTCACCTGCACATGGGCTGCGTCGCGGCCTCCATCGTCCTCTTCACCCTGCGTGGCGGGCTGCAACTCGCCGCGGTGAACTGGCGGCGCTGGACGCTGCTGCGCGTCGTGCCCCACGTGGTCGACAGCGCACTGCTGCTCGCCGGTATCAGCCTGGCGGTGATCAGCCACCAGTACCCCGGGCAGCAGGCCTGGCTCACCGCCAAGATCGTCGGGCTGGTGGCCTACATCCTGCTGGGCAAGCGCGCGCTCGCACCGGCAACGCCGGGCGCGCAGCGACCGCTGTGGTTTGTCGGGGCACTGCTCTCGGTGGGCTACATCGTAGGCGTGGCGATGACGCGCTCGCCGACCTGGCGGCTATTCTGAAAGCCGCGCGGCGCGCGCCAGAAAAGCCGGCACCGGAAGGCCGCGAGCGCTGGCGTTCCGGGTGAGGAACCGACGGGACCGGTGGACCTCGAAGGGGCGCACCGGCCTCCGCACCAGCCTCCCGAAGCTCTCGCCAACCCGTTGTCCGCCCCCGCGAAAAAAGCGGGTCGGTGCCATGCAAACGGCGCCGAATCTCAGCCGTTGACATGCCGGTTCCATACGCTCACATTGCCGCCACGTTCGCAGGGCAGCGGCAGAAAATCCAGCAAAATCAATAATTTCGAAGTCGATTGACCATACCTTGCTCCGGAGGGTGAGCCATGTATCGGTACGGACTGGAAGCGCTCGTGCGGCGTCTCGCCGCTTTTCTCGCAGTTTGCTGTTTTGCCATCCTGGCCGCCTGCGGCGACAGCAACCGCGATGCGTCGAACCCCATCTCTACGACGGCGCAGGCGCAACACGCATCGCAGAGCGAGCCTGCGACAGGTGATCAGGCCTTCTGCGACGCAAGCGACTTCCAGCAGGTGCTCTCGCCCGTGCCTCCGGGCGGTGGTGTCCCGACCACGCTGACGGTCCACTACCACCGCAATGCGGGCGACTACACCGGCTGGCAAATCCACACCTGGAATGCCGGGCAGGACCCGGGCTGGAATAACGGCTGGAATGCGGCCGGCACGGACAGCTTCGGCGTGATCTACCAGGTGCCGCTTGTCGCCAACAGCGGCGACGTGGGCTTCATCTTCCACAACGGCGATGCCAAGGACAACGGCGGCGCCGACCAGAGCTACACGCTGCACGGCGGCGCAAACGAGATCTGGCGGATCGAAGGCGACAGCACCAACTACACGAGCAACCCACTCGGGGGCCCGCCCGACCTGACGAAGGTGCGCGTGCACTACAAGCGCAGCGACGGCAACTACGCTGCCTGGGGCTTGCATCTGTGGGGCGGCAGCGGGCTCGACACGGCCGCTTTGCCGGCGGGCCTTGTCATCGGCGATTGGAGCAACCCGGTTCCGATCACCGCGATGCCGGGTTATTCGGTCACGCCTCAAGGCGCCGTGTTCGAGATCCCGGTGCTCAATCCGAAGACCAATCCGGGCCAGAGCTCGCTGAGCTTCGTGCTGCACGGCATGCCGCCGAATCAGGACAACAAGGACGGCCACACGAACGACATCGTGGTCAGCTACCAGACGCTCACGATCGCCGGACAGGTTGGCGACATCTGGCTGCAACAGGGTGACCCGAACGTCTACACCGCGATGCCGGACACGCGCAGCGCCTCGACCACCGACGCGCGCGCCTACTGGCTGACAAAGAGCCTGATCCAGTGGCCGTCGATGGATACAGGCGGCGTCTTCAAGCTCTACTACTCCAAGACCGCGCAGCTCGTGGTGGCAAAGGACAATCCTGTGACCGGCGCGGACGGCTCTCTGCCGCTGGCGGTCTCGTCCAGCAGCGCAGTGCCGCCTGGAGCTGCGACGCGCTTCAAGTGGTTGCCGGCAGGCGTAGTGCTGCAGCTCGCGCACGGCGACCAGCCGAAGTTGCGTGAGCTGCTGACGCGCCAGATCGTCATCGTGCAGCAGGACGCGAACGGCAACGTGCAAAACGCGACGACGCTGCAGAACCCGGGGGCGCTGGACGACATCTACGCTTCCGCCTTGCAGCTCGACGACCTCGGCGCGACGCAGGCGCACGGGCAGAACCGCTTCCGCTTGTGGGCGCCCACGGCGCAACGGGTCCAGCTCTGCACCTACGATTCCGGCAGCGGGAAGTCGAACGCCATCGACGCGATGAAGCTGGATGCCGCAACGGGCAGCTGGACCCTGTCGAACAACGGACGCCGCAGCGGCGACTACTACGCCTACGTCGTCGATGTCTTCGTGCGGGGCGTGGGCATCGTGCGCAATCGCGTGACCGATCCGTACTCCCTTGGCCTCACCACCGACTCGAAGCGCAGCTACATCGCGGACCTCGACTCGTCCGTGCTCAAGCCGCACGGTTGGGAGCGCGACAAGCCGCCGCGCATCACGAGCGCGCAGGAAGACATGGTGATCTACGAACTCCATGTGCGCGACTTCTCGGCCAACGACACGACGGTACCGGCCGCGCACCGCGGCAAGTACCTGGCCTTCACCGACGACCGCTCCGACGGCATGCGCCACCTGCGTGCGCTGGCCAAGGCCGGGCTGACCGACGTGCATCTGCTGCCGGTGTTCGACCTCGCGACGGTGCCGGAATCAGGCTGCGTCACGCCCGCGATTCCTTCGGACACTGCGTACGACTCCACCGCCGCGCGCGACGCGATCAACGCCGTGAGGGATCAGGACTGTTTCAACTGGGGCTACGACCCCTTCCACTACACGGTGCCCGAAGGCAGTTACGCGAGCGACGCGGGCGACGGCGCGACGCGCATCCGCGAGTTCCGGGCGATGGTCATGGCGCTGCATGACGCGGGCCTGCGGGTGGGGATGGACGTGGTCTACAACCACACGTCCGCGGCGGGGCAGGACGCGCACTCGGTGCTCGACCGCATTGTCCCCGGCTACTACCACCGGCTCGACGGAAGCGGCGCCGTGCTCAACAACAGCTGCTGCGCCGACACGGCCTCCGAGAACGCGATGATGGCCAAGCTGATGATCGACTCGGTCAAGGTCTGGGCCACGGCGTACAACATCGACTCCTTCCGTTTCGATCTCATGTCTTTCCACCCCCGTGCGGTCATGGAGAAACTGAGGAACGTCGTGGATGCCGCGGTCGACAAGGAAGACCGCCGTCGCGAGGAGTACTACGTCGGCGAAGGTTGGAACTTCGGCGCCATCGCCAACGATGCGCGTTTCGTGCAGGCCTCGCAGTTGTCGCTCAACGGTTCGGGCATAGGCACCTTCAACGACCGCATCCGCGACGCCGTGCGTGGCGGCGGCCCGTTCGACGGCGGACAGGACATCGTGCGCAACCAGGGCTACATCAGCGGCCTTTTCTATGACGACAACGGCTCCGGTGCGGGCAAGACGCTCGCCGACCTGCAGCGCGCGGCCGACATGGTCCGTGCGGGGCTCGCGGGTTCGATCCGCGACTACAGTTTCGTCAACTACCAGGACCAGCTGACGCAACTGCAGCAGATCGACTACAACGGCCAGCCGACGGGCTATGTCCTCGACCCGCAGGAGGTCGTCAACTACGTGGAGAATCACGACAACCAGACCTTGTTCGACGTGAGCGTGCAGAAGTTGCCGGCTGCCACGACGCCCGGCGATCGCGCCCGGGTGCAGATGCTCGGCGCGGCGATCAACGCCTTCAGCCAGGGGGTCGCTTACTTCCATGCCGGCATGGACACGCTGCGTTCGAAGTCGCTCGACAACAACAGCTACAACTCCGGCGACTGGTTCAACCGGCTCGACTGGAGCTACGCGAGCAACAACTTCGCGGTGGGCCTGCCGGTCAGCGGCGACGATGCGCTTGCTCACCAGTTCATGAACGCGGCGGTTGCAAGCAACTATGCAGTCGGGCCGGCACAGATCGGCGCCGCGCGGGATGTCTTCCGCGATCTGCTCGCGATCCGGTCGAGCTCGACCCTGTTCCGACTGCGTAGCGCCGAGGACATCAAGCAACGGCTCGCGTTCTACAACACGGGCTCCGCCCAGCAGCCCTCGGTGCTGGTCGGTCACCTCGACGGGCGCGGTTATCGGGGCGCGAACTATCGCGAGCTGCTGTATTTCGTGAACGTCGACAAGCTCGCGCACACGCTGAACATCGCGCCGGAGGCCGGCAAGCGCTACGAACTGCACCCGGTGCAGGCTTCCCGGTTTGCCGCCGACAAGCGGGTGCGCGATGCGGCCGCCACGGCATGCACGCGCAGCGGCAGCTTCACGATCCCAGCGCGCTCCGCGGTGGTGTGCGTGGTGGATTGAGCGAAGAAGTGTGATCGGGGCCGTTGCAGCGCGACGGCCCTTTTCTTTCCCGGCTCTTTCACGGGAGACCGCACACCAGCGCATCGTGCGCGCGCGGGCCCCAGGCCTCGCGCTTCACACGACGAGCCTGGCTTCTATCAGTCCAAAGAGCTGCCGTTCCTCGAAGCGCACATGGGTGTTGAGCAGGAGGCCGAATTGCTTCAGGGCTTCGGCCCTGCCCGCGGCAATCGCGTCGAGCAGTTGTCGTAGCTCGCGGTGCTCGGCGTGCAGGCGTTCTGCGGCTTGCGCCTCGGCCTCGCCCAGCAGCGGCAGCAGGCGTTGCTCCTCGTCCTCGAAGTGCGCCATCAGTTCCACGCGGAAGGGGCCGATGACGCGAGCGCGCAATGCGTTCCAGTCCGACGTGCCGACTTCCGACAGCGCGATCCTGCGGGCCAGCGACAGCGCGCCGTGGTGTTCGCGCGAGAGTTCGATGAGGGCGGGGTGGCGTTTCATGTCCGTTTGATCTCGCGGCGACGGATGGCGGCGACAACCAGCGCCAGGAAGAGCAGCAGGCTCAGTGCGTTCAGCGCGGCGGCGACCTGGCGTGAGGGGAAGCTGTCGGCGAGGCCGGCGCCGATTCGCAGGGCGAGCGAGCCGTGCAGTGCGACCAGCGGCAGGTAGAAGCCGCGATGCCAGGCGAGGCGCACGCGTGCGACGGCGGGCAGGATGATCGGCGCATGGCCGAAGACCATGGTGAAGACGAAGCCGAGCATCAGCGCGTGCAGGGCTGCGTCGCGCAACGGGCTGCCGGGGATGAGCGCGCCGCCCAGCGCGAGCAGGCCGGCGAGTGCGAGCCAGGCGTAGCCGGAGAGCAGGCAGCGGCCGATGTAGCCGGTGAGTGCCGGCATGCGCGCGGTGCGACGTGCGAGGTCGTAGCGTGCGAGCCAGAGCGCGAGCGCGCAGAGGGCAGCGCCGTAGAGCCGGTCGGCGTTGAGGACGGCGAGCGCATCGGCGCATGCCGCGAGGAGCAGCACGCCCGCGATCACACAGAACGCGATGCGCGCGGGGCGCGGTGTGGGCAGCAGGCGAGAGAGTTCAAGCCGCTCGGCGGCGATGGTGAGGATCAGGAAGCCGGTCCAGGGCAGGGTGGCCGCGCTCTCCTGCGGAACCTGGGCCAGCCACGCAAGATTGCCGGCGAGCCATGCCGCCGCAGCGAGCGCGAGGCAGGCGAGATGCAGTTCGCGATGACGCAGGGAAAGCGCCACGGCTTGCCACTGCAGGCCAGTCGATGCCGCGACGAAGATCGCGGCGACGATGCCTGGGGGGGCGCCCGCCAGCAGCGCAAGCGTCCCGATGCCACAGGCGGCGGGGACCGCGTAGGCGGCCGCGGTGTTGCGCGCGACTGCGCGCTCGAGGCTGATCAATGTGCCGAACACACAGCACACCATCAGCGCGCCGTGCTGGCCGATGAAGCCGGCGAACCAGGCTGGCGTCGGCAGCCCCAGACGCGCGAGACCGGACAGCACGCCCGCGATGAGGGCGAGCGGGGCCGGAAGCAGGAGGGCGAGGCGCAGCGCGGGCGGGACGGGCTTCATTGTGTGGAAGGTACGGGAAAGTACTTCCGGGCAGACGGTGCCCACCCGGAAGCGTGCCGCCGTGAATCCGCACGGCGGGCACTAGCGATGCGGGACCAACGCGCGCGTGGACCCCGGTGCCGCATCAGCCGCCGCTGCAGCCGCAACCGCCGGCGCGCGAACCGCCACAGCCGCCGACCACGGGCTTGGCGATGCGGACCTGCCAACGTTCCGGGCCTTGCTCCAGATATTCCCAGCTGAAGCCCGCCTCGTGCCGGACCTGGAACTGGTGCTGCAGCGGACGCGGGTCGTGATCGTTGATCAGCACGAGCGCTTCGCCTTCGGGCAGGACATCGAAGATGCCGAAGATCAGTGCATGGCGATCGCGCGGGATGACGCGACGCACGTCGATAGAAACGGGGGCTGCGGTAGTGGTGCTCATGTTTCGGTCCACGAAAGAGATGAAGGAAGGCGCAGACAGAAAGGATCGGTGCGGATACGAAGCAGGGGCGTGCGTGCTTACCCGCCCGGTATTCACCAGCCCAATGCCACGCGGGCCGCCGGGCTCACGCGCTCCGGCGTCCAGGGCGGTTCCCAGACCAGGGAGAGGACGACCTCGGTGCTGGCGGGCAGGCAGGCGCGCAGCGCCGCTTCCGCATCCTCCGCGATCATCTCGCCCATCGGGCAGGCCGGTGAGGTCATGGTCAGGTCCAGCTCCACGCGATCCTCGATGCACTCGAGCCGATAGACCAGACCCAGGCTGACGATGTCCAGCCCCACTTCCGGATCAACGACTTGAGCAAGCGCAGCGCGGAGCGTCTCCGCTTCGGGCATCATATAAGCTATCCTTTCAATGCATCTTTAATCTATGCGATCACGCCGATTAAAGCAATACGGAAAGTGCATCTTATGAAGCTCACCAGCTTTACCGACTACACCCTGCGCGTACTGATGTACCTGGCGCTGAATACCGAGCGGCTCGCCACGATCCAGGAGGTCGCGGAAGCCTATGGCATCTCTGAGAACCACTTGATGAAAGTGGTTCATCACCTGGCCAAGAGCGGCATCGTGGAATCGGTGCGCGGCAAGGGCGGCGGCATCCGGCTGGCGATGCCGGCGGAGGAGATCCGTGTCGGTCGCGTCGTGCGCGAGGCCGAGGGCAACCAGCCGATCGTGGAGTGTTTCTCCAATGACGACCATTGCCGCATCACGCCGAGCTGCAAGCTTGCCGGCGTGCTGGCGAAGGCCTTCGAGGCGCTCTATGCCTCGCTGGACGCCTACACCCTGGCCGACCTGGTCGTGCGGCCGCAGCCGCTGGTGCGCCTGCTCGTGCGCGCCTGAGCGCGGGGTGACGATGGCATGAGCCGGAAAACTCCCCACTGCAGTGAGGGGATTTGATGCCCATCAAGTAAAAGATATACGGCGAGTACATGATTTGGCAAAACTTCCAGCCAAAGGACACTCGCCATGAACAAGAAACTCATTCCTCTCGCAGCACTGCTGGCGGTGCTGGGCACGGGCATCGCCCAAGCCGAGGCGCCGCTGCCGGTCGAGCATGCCGTGCTGCTCGCACCGCCCCAGGTCCCGCCGCCGATCGTGCGCCGCACGCCGGCCAAGGTGATCGTCGATCTCACCGTCGAAGAAGTCGAACGCGAGATCGCCCCGGGCGCGAAGTACATGTTCTGGACCTTCGGCGGCACCGTCCCGGGCAACATGATCCGGGTCCGCCAGGGCGACACGGTTGAGCTCAACCTGCTCAACCTCGCCGGCAACAAGCTGCCGCACAACATCGACCTGCATGCCGTGACCGGCCCCGGTGGCGGTGCCGCGCAGACGCTGATCGCCCCCGGCAATAAGGCTTCCTTCACCTTCAAGGCGCTCAACCCCGGCCTCTACGTCTATCACTGTGCGACTGCGCCGGTGGGCATGCACGTGGCCAACGGCATGTACGGGATGATCCTGGTCGAACCCGAAGCCGGACTCGAAAAAGCCGACCGCGAGTACTACGTGGTGCAGGGCGATTTCTACACGCCGGGCGCCTACCGCGCGCCGGGCCTGCAGCCTTTCGACATGCAGAAGGCGATCGACGAGAACCCGACCTACGTGCTCTTCAACGGCGCGGACGGCGCGCTCACCGGCAAGAACGCGCTCAGCGCGAACGTCGGCGAGAAAGTACGCATCTTCTTCGGCGTGGGCGGCCCCAACCTCACGTCCAGTTTCCACGTGATCGGCGCGATCTTCGACAAGGTGTACTTCGAAGGCGGCACCCGCTTCCAGGAACAGGTGCAGACCACCATGGTGCCGGCCGGCGGTTCCGCGATCGTGGAGTTCACGCCCAAGGTGCCGGGCAACCTGACCCTGGTCGACCACTCGCTGCTGCGCGCCTTCAACAAGGGCGCGGTGGGCATTCTTTCCGTCGCGGGCAAGGACGCGCCGGAGATCTACAGCAAGGGCGTCATCTCGAAGCTCGATCCCGCCAAGGCGGGCGAGAAGGTCGAAGCCCTGAGCCATGCGGAGTAAGGAGGCGAGCATGCGTATCCAGGCAATCCTCCTCGCGCTCGGCGTGATCACCGCACCCGCGGCGTTCGCCGCCGACCACCCGGGCAAGGCGGTGTTCGACCGCACCTGCGTCATGTGCCATGCGCCTGGCGGCGCCGGCATGCCCGGCGTCTTCCCGCCGCTCGCGAAGTCGGACTACTTCCAGAAGTCCACGCCGGCGCATGTGGTGCAGATCGTCGACAAGGGCCTGCAGGGCGAAGTCACGGTCAACGGGCAGAAGTACAACAACATCATGCCGCCGCAGAACCTCAGCGATGCAGATGCGGCGGCCGTCATCAACTACGTGAGCGAGGTTCTCAACGCCGGCAAGCCCCTGGTGCAGCCGGCGCACATGCCCAAGCTCAAGGCCGGTCAATGAACGCCCTCGGGTCCATTGCTCCGCGGCGGTCGGCCCTGCGCAGGAGCGCAAGGGAGCTTCGGGCTGCCGGTCGCTTCCTTGTGAGCTAGACGCGATGAGGCCGGTGAGCCTGCTCATCTCCCTCTTCCTGGCCTGCGGCAGCGCGGCTGCCGCGGACTACGCGCAACTCCCGGGCGGACGCTTCCGCTCGGTGCTTCCGGAAGAGGGCGAGACGAGCACGGTGCCGGCCTTCGCGTTGCGTCGTACGCCGGTCACGCGGGGCGAGTTCGCCGCCTTCCTTGCGCGCAATCCGCAATGGAGCAAGGAAGCGGCGCCCTCGCTCTTCGTCGGGGCGCGCTACCTCGACGGCAACGACGCCAATCCCGGGAGCGCCGACCTGCCGATGACCAACGTCTCCTGGCATGCCGCCAGCGCCTATTGCGAAAGCGAAGGGGCGCGACTGCCCACATGGCATGAATGGGAGTTCGCCGCCGCCGCGGATACCACCCGGCGCGACGCCCGCGGCGACCCCGCCTGGCGTGCGCAGATCCTTGCCTGGTACGAGAGCTCCAACACCGGCTCGGCCAGCGTCGGCAAACACGCCGCCAACGCCTGGGGTGTGCAGGACATGCACGGCCTGATCTGGGAGTGGGTGGAGGACTTCAACGGCCTTTTCGTCACCACCGACAGCCGCAACCAGGGCGAGCAGAAAACGCTGGAAACCTGCGGCGCCGCGGCGCTCTCGCTGGGCGACCGCGAGAACTACGCCGTCCTGATGCGCGTGGCGCTGCTCGCCGCGCTGGACGCGCGCGACAGCATGAACACCCTGGGCTTCCGTTGCGCCCGCGACCTGCCCTCGATCACCCGCACTACCGGAGTCACACCATGAACCATCCGCAACCCGAGAGCCTCGGCGACTATCTGCGTCGCGTGCTGATCCTGCAGCTGTGCTTCGGCCTCATCGCCGCCGGCCTCGCGCTCTTCGCGGCCGATGCACTGGCGACCGTGCCTTCGGACTCGCTGCATCGCCTCGGCTTCCCGCTCATCGACCAGAAGGGCCAGCGCTTCACGCTCGCCGACGAGCATCGTCCGGCGACCATCGTCACCATGTTCTACGGCGACTGCCACTCGGCCTGCCCGATCGCGATCGAGACCACCAAGCGCATGGTGGAAGGGGTGCCGGCCGAGCGCCGCAAGAACCTGCGGGTGTTGCTGATCAGCCTGAACCCCGGCACCGACACGCCCGAGACGCTCGGCCACCTGATCATGCGTCACGACCTCGACCCGCAGGTCTTCCGCTTCGCCGTGCCCGCCGACGAATCCCACACCCGCCAGATCGCCGCGACGCTCGGCATCAAGTACCGCCGCCTGCCGGACGGCGAGATCAACCACAGCACGCGCTTCGTGCTGCTCGATGCGGATGGACGGATCGTGAAGGCGAGCGAGCGGCTCGGCGTGGAACCGGAAGCGGACTTCCTCGAGGCCATCGACAAGGCGGTGGGACGCTGAGCCGCAGGCGCTGGCATCCGTTGACCAAAGCGCCGGTCGCCGCTGCCCTCCACCGCGGGTTTTGACCGTCGCATCGCGACCCCCAAGCGGACTTCCGTCGCGCTGAGCTCAAACGCCGCAAAGCGGACACTCAACGTGGAAGTGAGGGGCGGCCGGAGCGAAGTGTAGGGAACCACAAGCGCGGCTAGTGGCCGTCCCGCTCGACTGCCGGGCTAGAGCGGGAATCGTGCATAGGACTTCATCGACTTGAATGGCTTTCCATCTGCCCACTCGGTTGCAACGTCGTCACAGACGACTCCGTGTCTTGCGCCCCGGATCGTAACGGCTGAGGCAACCCGAAAATTCGAAAGTCCTGCTGTTCAAGCCCAGCGCTTGGGCCGGTGATCGCGCTGCGCGCCCCGTAACCTGGCAGAAATAGCACCGGCTGAAAAACACCGCCTCTGGAGACGAGCCACGCTGCATGAATGATTCGGACTGTGCATCGAGATGCGTGAAGCGCCTCCAGTGCCATCGCGGGGAGTTGGCGCTCACGGCCAGCAAGCTGAACGGCAGCCGGCCCTAGCGACAGGACCTCCAAGGAAATGTCCAAACCTAGCCTAGAGAAGGCATCGGTCCCGCCAGCGACAAAATGACATATGGGAACAGGACGATTGCGAGCAGAACTAGAGCCAAGGCAATGAGTACGTACAAGGCCCATGCAGACATTGCTCGGGTGGATGTGTTGCCGCCTTCCTGCGGAGGACTCTCCCGCTTGAGCAAGCGACGACCCAGGGCAATCTCGTCGAGCACCATGTCGCAATACGGGCACGATAACGAAGCGCACTCCAATACGTTGCTATCAAGCGTCGAATGGCAATAGGGGCACGAGATCATGACTTCCAGCGACAGGGCAAATGAACAACGCCAGGTAAAGACCAGAAAAAGCACTCGCGTCTGAGCTCTAACGTTCGACGTAACCGGCCGGCAGAGGCCGCAGGCCGGAACGAACCTGCAAGCGCAGCTTGCAGGCGGTCCGGTTGACGGAGGGCTGGGGCACCATCATGGGCTTAGTTGAGAAAGTGCCCATTTCTTTCTGCACTCTTAAGGGTCCAAACGCCGTCATGTTCTGAGGCCGCCACGCTGACGGAGATTTCTCCAGTGCTACCGGATGCAACTAAGGTTCCGACAAATGTGGCGTCATTTCCAGCGAACCTGTAACGGAACTCATGAATGGGGCTTAGGTGTACAGAGCTGACAGTGCCAACAGCCCTGGTGACAGCTGCTGAAGAACGCAACCACTGTTCGGCAAATTGAAACCCCTCGCAGTGGGAAGCCCAAAGATAGGCGACGGAATACACGCCGACACCAAAAGCGGCGATCAGCTGGGCTCGCTTTACCCCTAACGACTTGCCGCGTGGTGTCATGTTCATGGTGCCCAACTTGGTTTTTATGGCGACACGGGGTGCCGTGTAAGACGCCAGCTGTCGCCCTAATATTGGCACGCGTGGGTGCGCTGGACCCGCTCCAGTTTTGGCTCTCCTGCCCGCGTGCTGTTGTTGCATGCAGTGTATTTTGCCGTCAAAAGCGGATACCTCTCCTAACCCGCGACTTTGCCTGCGGCATCGTCGCCCACAACCCCTGCCAGGGGGCCGCGCGCGTGAGGGCGCTGTGTCCGCTGCAGCTTCTGCCCAGCGGTCTCGTTAACCGGCGCCGTGAAGTGGTCCTTGATGGAAGGCCGCTTCTGTCCGACAACGGCCGCTCCGTCACGACCAGCGGAGTGGTCAACGGTAACCGGCACCGACGGTCAAACGGACCGGAGTCCACACTGAGCCGCGGCACAGCGCCCACGGCGTATACGCAAAAAGAAAACGGCCCGCATCTGCGGGCCGTTTTCTTTGAGCCGGGTACGCGCTATTTCGCGTCGCTTACTTCTTCGCGGTCTTGCGCTTCTCGGCTTCGTCGAGCGCCTTGTCCAGCGCATCGGCCTGCATCATGCCGGCCACGCGGCTGCCGTCGGCGAGGAAGATGGTCGGGGTGCCGTTGATCCGCAGCTTGCGGCCCAGCGCCGTATTGGCTTCCAGCGGGGTCTTGCAGTCGCCAGCGCCGGTCGGGGCCTTGGCTTCGAGCATCCAGTCCTTCCAGGCCTGGTTGCGGTCTTTGGCGCACCAGATGGCCTTGGACTTGGTGGTCGAATCCGGCGTGAGGATCGGGTAGAGGAAGGTGTAGACGGTGACGTTGTCGATGCCTTGCACTTCCTTCATGAAGCGCTTGCAGTAGCCGCAGTTCGGGTCTTCGAAGGTGGCCATCACGCGCTTGCCGTTGCCGCGCACGGTCTTCACCGCGCTGCCCAGGGGCAGGCTGGCGAAGTCGATGCGGTTCAGGTCGTTCTCGCGCTGGGCGGTGACGTTCACCTTCTTCACCAGATCGACCAGCTGGCCGCTGACGACGAAGCTGCCCTTGCTGTCGGCGTAGACGATCTCGCCGGACTCCATCACCACTTCGTAGAGGTCGCCATAGGAGGTCTTGGTGACGCTCTGGACGGTTTCCTGGCCGAGGAATTCCTTGAGGCCGCGGCGGATGTCCGCCTCGTCGGCGCGGGCGGATTGCAGGCAGAGCGGCAGCAGGAGTGCGCCCAGGACGGTGGCGGAGCGAAGCTTGGCAAGCATGGTCATCAATCGGTGCTCAGGTTCGGTAACGAGATCGCGGAAAAACGCGAACGGAAGGGTCGGGCCTTTGGCCTCAACTCAAACCGGCCGCGTAGCGTATCAGTGCGCTGCGTGCCACGGGCAGGCGAGCGGTGAGGTTCATGCCGGCATTGCGCAGCGCGGCGACGAACGGATTGCGTGGGCGGAACAGACGGTTGAGGCCATGGGTGGCCGCCTGCATAAGACGCACTTCTTCGGCGCGGGTTCGCGCATAAGGGCGCAGAACCGCCAGTTCTCCGCAATCGCGGTGCGCCGGCAGCTCGCGCAACTGGCGCGCCAGCACCTGCGCATCCTGGAAGCCGAGGTTGATACCGTGGCCGGAGAGCGGATGGATCGCATGCGCGGCATCGCCGATCAGCGCCAGCCGCGGCGCGACGATCTGCGGCACCTGCATCAGCCGCAGCGGGAAGCCGGCGGCCGGTGTAAGCGCACGCAGAGCGCCCAGGCGATGTCCGCCGGCGGCGGCCACCGTCTCGCAGAGCGCTTCCGGGGTGAGTTCCAGCAGGGTGCGGGCATGCGCCTCGGGCGCCGACCAGACCATGGACATGCGTTCGCCAGGCAGTGGCAGCCAGGCGAGGATGCCGTCCTCGAGGAACCACTGGAAAGCGGTGTTGCGGTGCGGCCGTTCGCATTCGAAGTTGGCGACGACGCCGAGTTCGCCGTAGGGCGTGGTCTTCACTTCCAGGCCGGCTTCGCGCCGCACCCAGGAATCCGCACCGTCGGCCGCGACCACCAGCTTCGCGCGGATGCGGCGGCCGTCCTCCAGGCTGAGTTCGGCATGTTCCGGCGTGATGTTCAACGAGGCTGCACGCGCCGGGCAGATCACGTTGATGTTCGGCTGGCGTCTCAGGGTTTCCCACAGCTCGACCGCCAGAGGGCTGGATTCGCAGATCCAGGCGAGCGCGTCGAGGCCGCTGTCCCAGGCGGAGAATTCGAGTTCGCCGCCCGCGTCGCCGAACACCGCCATGCGCTCGATGCGGTTGATCCGGCTGGCATCCAGGTGCGTCCAGGCACGCAGCTCGGTGAGGAAGTCGACGTTGGCGGGGCTGAGCGCATACACGCGCGCATCCCAGCCCTCCGCGCGTCGCGGCGCCTTGTGTTCGAGCACGCCGACGCTGAGCCGGCTGCCGGCCAGCGCACACGCGAGGCTGGCGCCAGCGAGGCCGGCGCCGACGATGAGGACGTCGAAATCCATGCGTTCCCGGGCCCTTTGTCCGTGGGCAAAGGATCTATTGTGCCGCAAGCCGCTGCGCTGGCCTTGCGCGCGCTCAGGCCAGGCCGCTGAGCAGGGACAGGTCCACCGGCCCGCGCGGCGCGATGATCGGCGTGCTGCGCGGCGGCTTTCGCGGGCGCTCGGCATGCAGGCTGTACTCGACAAAGCGGGCGTCCGCGCCGCCCCAGAGCCCTTTTAGGGCGTCGGTGAGTTCCTCCTCGCGGCGGGCGGAGTCTCCGGGTTGCTCCCACACCACGCAGCGCGGCTCAGGCAGCAGCGAGAGAAAGCGGCCGGCGATGCCCTGTTGCTGTATCAGCCCTTCCAGCTGGGGCTGTGTGAAGGCGAGGCAGAGCACGTTGCGGTCCGGCAACCAGCTCTCCGAATAGGGGCCTTGGGCGCGCCTGACGAGCAGCACCGAGGGCGGGGTCGCCTGGCCACCCCAGATGACGTCTTCGCGGATGAGGTTGGCAATCCTCTCGCGCTGCTCCCCGTCGGTGGCGATTGCGTCGATCAGACGTTCATTGCGCTCGATGTCGTAGGAGACATAGCCCAGCGCCCGCAGCGCGAACACGCACAGCCAGCGGGGTGGCGAATCCGGTGTGGGCGCGGCGGTCAGCGCCGCGTACAGCGCGTCCGACCACTGGTTGATGGGCATGCTCTCCAGTTCGGGCACGAGCAGGGAGGCCGGCCCGGTTCGCGTCGCAAGGCAAAGCAGTTCGTGAACCTCCAGCGTTTCGCTCACGCTGCGCTGCATGTAGGCGAGAAGGCGGGAGCGGCATTCGCGCCAGGCCGCGTCGATGATCTTCGGCCAGTCCTCGCTCTCGACCTTGGGCGCGAGCGAGGCGGCGTGTGCGCAGGCTGCCTCCAGGCTTTCCCGGTGCGTGTCGGGGTCGGAAACCGTGCTCAGGTTTTCGAGGATATTGGGTTCGCCGGCGCCGAACAGTTCGGTGATGCGGGCGCCGAGGCTGCCCACCAGTGCGGCGATTTCGCTCGTGCTGTGCTCGGCGCACCGCAGGCCGCGCGACAGCGCAAGGACCGCGTCGAGCCTGCCCAGTTTCGAATCCGACCGGGATTTCGCGCCCGCGAGGAAGCTCGCGCATACGAGGCTGTGCGCCACGCTGGGGGCACTGGTTTCCAGCATGAGACGGAAAGCCCGGACGGCCTCCATGTCTTGGGTCGCCGGTGCCTGGTCGCTCTGTGCCGACTGTTCCAGCCGGGCTAGCGCATGCGCGACGAAGGACCAGGCCGGCGTAGTGGGCAGGATGCGCAGCTGTTCGGCAAACAAGGTGAAGGCGAGCCCGACGCCCGCCGGCGTGCGCCGGATGTCGAGCAGGGCGCAATAGTGTTCGTCCAGGGCGCGGATGTACGCGGCATCCTGTTTCCACAGCGATTCGCTTTCCACGCTCGCCGGTTTCGTCGCCTCCAGCGTGCGCGCCTCGGGTACCAGCGGCTTGCCATCGCGGCGGTAGCGGAAACGATAGCGCTCGGGCTGCCCCGGGGTCGGGACCAGCACGGCGCGTTCTGTTCCGATCAGGACATTGGCGAGCACGTCGTCGGCGAGCGGCCCGCGCCCGGCGCGGCGGTCCTGTTCGCTCAGCGTTGCGGGCTGAGCCCAGCGCAGGAAAACCTGTCGATTGGCACTGACGCCATCCGGCGGCGGCTCTTCGTCCTCGCTGGCGAGGAGGCTTGCGAGGTGGCGGGTGAAGGCGAACAGGTCCCTGGCAAGCTCCTCGTCGATCGCGGGCAGCGTGCGGCCGCAGGCCGCTTCGAACTCCGCCTGGCGCTGCCGCATGTCGATCAGGAACTGGGCCTGGCCGATGCTGTTGATCTCCAGCCCGGGCTTCTCCTCGCGCCACAGTCGCAGCGGATACAGCAGTGCCTCGCGCAGGATCACGCGCCTGAGTGGGTCGCGGGCGCCGATCGCGGCGGCGTAGTCCTGCGCAAGCGTGTATTCCACGCCGGCGAGGAAGGTCGTCTCCACCGCCTGTTCGGGCCGCCAGGGCTCCATCCCCTGGGCGCCCGGGCGCGCGTCGCCGGAGCACCAGTAGCGCCAGAGGTAGAGGTTCTCCCTGTCTGGATGCGGGACGAGGAGAGAGGTCTCGCGTCCCAGCAGCAGGGCGTCGATGACCGTGTGCGCCACCGGCAGCGTCCGTGCAGGCGTGGCGCCCGGGGCGCTGCCCGCCGGCGGGTTGGCCCATTCCATCAGGCGCTGCGTGCGCCAGTCCTGCGCCGCCGTCAGGCGGTCGCGCGCAAGGAAGGTGCCCAGCCACCCCACCCAGGCATAGAGGAAGTCCACATCGGCGTCGGAGATGCCGCGGATCGGCGCGTTCGGGTCGCTTGCGCGTGCATCGCGCAGGTTCATCCGGCGGCTCAGGTCATCGAGGAACGCGGTGCGGCCGCATGGGCTCAGGTCCAGCTCGGCATCTTCGCGACGCCATGCGCGCGTCGGGTAGTAGAGCGCATCGAAGAGCGTCTGCCGCATCTCGGGCCGTTGTGCGAGCCACTGTTGCACCGTGGGCTGGGCGAGGGTGAATTCGATCGCTACCTGCAGGGTGACATCGATGCGGAAGCTCATGCGCGAGCGGACCTCGCCGGGGCGCAGACGCACCGCGTCGCCATCGCGGATCGCCGAAAGTTCGCGTTGCAAGGTGAGCGGATGCAGGGCCGCGCGCTGGCGCAGCATCCAGGGCAGGACCTCGCGGTCGGCGTTGTCCTCGGCGAGCCGCTGGGCTTCGGCAGGGGCCGCATTGGGGTTGAGGGCCGCAGCGGCCTCGGTGGCCGTGGGGGCGAAGAGGCGGGTGAGGTAGAGGTCGAGTTCGTCCGGCCCGAAGGCGACCATCAGCCGGTGCGAGAAGTAGGAATAGGCGACGTCGTAGGCGCGCTGGTTGCCGGCCAGGCGCAGGTCTTCGAAATAGCCGCGGTCGGTGAGAAAGCAGAAGAAGGCGTTCTCCGCGACCAGTTTCTTGAGGTGGTGGACCATCGCGATGATGCGGGTCGAGAGCCCGTCGACCTTGTCGAGCTCGTCGACCACGAAGACCGGGGCGAGTCCGGCGTCGCGCAGGCGATCGACCAGGGTGGGGAGCACCCGGTCCAGGGTGGCGACCGAGAGGTCGAAGATGAAGCTGTCCTCGCGCGACTGCTCGCGCGTGCTCGACCGATTGCTCGACAGCTTGAAGACGGCGGCGGAACCCAGCGCCGCGACGATGCCGCTGCCCACGACCGCGAGCGGCGAGGCCGCCGCCGAGAGCGCGCCTGCGCCGGCGAGCACGCCGGTAGCGAGTGCCGCGAGCGGCTTGGTGAGTTCCTTGCCGGCTTCGCTACGTGCCTCCAGGGCGATAGAGCGGGCGCGTTTCTCACCGCTTTTCTCCGTGCGCTTGTAGTCGCCCGAGATGCGCCGATAGGCCTCCACGACGCCGCTGAGCGCGGCGAGTTCGCGCATGGCCTGTTGGGGTCGCTGGGCCTGGGCCTGCGCGACGGAGACGAAGCGACGTGCGAGCACGCCTTCCTCCAGCCCGGCTGCGCGCGCCCAGAATTCGCGCAGCCGGGCGGGCGTGGGGCTTTCGTACAGCTCGGTCTCGAACTGGGCCGCGAGTTCGGAAAGCGCGCGTGACTCTGTTGCCTCGTCCTGCTCGACACGCGCCCAGAAGCGCTGGACGAACTCGCGCGCTGCGGCGCGGTGCAGGCCGAGCGTGATCTGTTCCAGCGCGATCTGCGCTTCGGACTTGGCGGGTTTTTCTGCCTCTCCGGCCGCAGTGGCGAGCACCGGGCCCGGTACGCGTTTGCCCTTGCCGGCAGCGGGCATGGGCGGAAAGAGATTGGGGCCATGCAGCGGCACGAAGAGCGGACGCAGCGGCATCAGGCCACGCTCGCTCTCTCGCCAGACTTCGAGGATGGCGTTGTTGACCAGTGTGGTCTTGCCCGCGCCGCGATGGCCGGCGATCAGGAAGGAACGGCCGCGTACCTGGCCGTGGCAGTAGCGGCGCAGGTCTTCGCGCAGCACCAGGGTGGCGTCGGAGTCGGCGAGGATGGCTTCGGAATCGGGGCCCAGGGTGAGCGAGCGCTCGCTCATCGGTTCCGGTGTCTGCGCGATGCGGATGGGCATGGCGGGCCTCAGCTCGCGGAGAGCAGCGAGAGCGCGAGGCCGGCGCCGAGCAGCGAGAAGATCAATGCGAAGACGAGCAATGCAAGCGGGGCCGAAATCTGCCAGCCGCCCAGGCCGCCGCCGAAGCCGCCCCAGTCGCTGCTGACGCCGATCTTGCCACCGCGCTGGACAAGCGCGAAGGCCCAGATCACGAGACTGGCCCCGAGTGCCACGAAGACCATCAGCGCCCACATCGGCGCCGCCCGACTGGCGAGGAGACCGAGGAGCGCGCGGGTGAGGACCAGCCCGACGGCATAGGGGCTGTCGCCCGGTAGTTCCGCAGCGACCGGAACAGATGCGCCCGTGGCCGGCGCCGATTGCGACGCGGTCTTCGGCGTGGAAGTGCCTGGGAGCGATGCCGAGGCTGCAGGAGTGGAAGCCGCGGGGGCGGAAGCGGTGACGATGGGCCCCGAGGCGTCGGGGGCGGGCGTGTCGGCTCGCGCGCCGGTGTAGCAAAGCAGGGCAAGGGTGCAGAGGAGGGCGCGCAGCATGTCCGGTCCTGATGGGTGCGGCCGTCGGCCGCCGGCAGATTCAGCATAGGAGGCCGACGCCGCCCTGCCAGGACACAGCTCACGCTTGCGCTTCGGCGCGGCTTCATGGTGCTGCGATTGCCGCCGGGACTGGGCAGGTCGATACTCGGCCACTGCGCCGCGCCGGCGCGCTCTCACGAATGGCGATGGAGATCTTCCAGCAGCGCCCTCAGCCCCGCCTGCAAGCCTTCGTCGACCGCTTCTGGGCCTGGCGTGGCGCGCCGGGCGAAGCGATCAGACTGCCAACGCTGCTGCCGGGCACCGGGGCGGAGCTGTTCATCCATGCCGGCAGGCCCTTCTCCATCGGCGATGGGGCGGGCTCGCGACAATTGGCGCCCACGCAGCTCTTCTGTCTGCGCGAATCGCGCCGCGAGCTCTTGCCCGAGCATGGCTTGGATTTCATCGCCGCGCGTTTCCGGATCGGCGCGCTGCAGCGTTTCCTTGCAGCTCCTGTCGCCGAGGTACAGGACCGTGACTGCGAGGCCGGCGAGCTTTGGGGGTCGGAGGCCGAGGCCCGTGTCGCGCGGGTGTGCAGCGAGACGGATTTCTCGCGGCGCGTGGGGCACCTCGAAGTCTTCCTCCTCAATTGTCTGCATGGCGGCCATGCCGATCCGCTGATCGAAACCGCCGTCGCGGCGCTCTACAACGGGGAGCGCTGCACACGCGTGCATGCGCTCGCCGCCGCGCATGATCTGGGCATCCGCCAGTTCGAACGGCGCTTCAGCCGGATGGTCGGTCTGAGCCCGGCGCGGCTGCGCCGATTGGTGCGTTTCCAGCGGGTGGTGCGCGAGGGCCTGCTCAGGTTGCCAGCGGCGCGACCGCAGCTCCCGCTCTTGGATGCCGCGCTAGGGCAGGGCTACTACGACGAGGCGCATTTCATCCGCGACTTCCGGGAGCTCGCAGGGGACACGCCGACGCGTTTCTTCCGCGGTGCACTCGGGAAGACGCATTTCTACAATCCGTCCCGCGCCGCAATCGCCAGAGTCCCTTCCGTTCTTTGACCCACGGGAGAGACTCATGCAATTGCTGTTTGCAGAACTTCACTGCCATGCCGACACGGTTGGCGAAGTCGAACACGCCCTGACCGGGCTGGCGGCAGCTGCCCGCGAGGAAGCGGGCAACCAGGTGTATGCAGTGCATCGGCTCAAGGAGGACCCGGCGCGGCTGCTGGTCTATGAGCTGTACCGCGACACCGAGGCGCGCGACGCGCACCTTGCCCGTACGGAAGTCCAGGCCCTGCTGGCGCGGTTCGATCGTCTTCTTGCCGGGCCACCGCGCGTGCTCTTCTGCGACACCGTGGCCTTCACCAGCGCCGATTGACGGAGCCGCACGGGTCGCGCGCGTTGCTGTGCGCGGCCCGAGGCGACGCCACAAACGGAAAGGCCGCCGTTCCTTGCGGAACGGCGGCCTTGTATTCTGGTGGTGATGGGCGGAATCGAACCGCCGACCTATGGGTTATGAATCCATCGCTCTAACCGTCTGAGCTACATCACCACGGGAAGCCCGCGAATATAGCGTGCAGATGAGAGCGGGTCAAGCATGGGCTGGGCTATAATCCGGCCAAGTCCTTGTTTTCTTTCAAAGCCCGTGTGCCGGGCGTGAGGAAATCCGATGCGTCGTCTGCTGGTCTGGGTTGTGGGCTTTTTTCTGATGACGAACGTGGCCCTGGCTGACGGCCTGCGTAACTTTCCGCAGAACGTTGCGGGCGCGACCTTCAATGGCTACCTCAACGGCGGCATGAAGCTCGGCGCCCGGGTGCTCGCAATGGCGCCAGGCCTGCAGATCCGCGACCAGCAGAACCTGATCATCTTTGCGTCCCAGCTCGAAGGCGTGAGCAAGCTGCCGGTGGTGGTGCAGTTCGACGCCGAAGGCGCCGTGTGGCGCGTGTGGATCCTTACGCCGCAGGAAGCGCGCGAGCTGAACCTCGTCAATATCGTCAAATGAAAAAGCTGTACATCCGCACCTTCGGGTGCCAGATGAATGAGTACGACTCGGACAAGATGGCCGACGTGCTCGGCGTCTCCGAAGGCCTGACCAAGACGGACAGTCCGGAGGATGCGGACGTCATCCTGTTCAACACCTGTTCCGTGCGCGAGAAGGCGCAGGAGCGTGTCTTCCACGACCTGGGGCGCGTACGGCTTCTCAAGCAGCAGAAGCCCGATCTGATCATCGGCGTGGGCGGCTGCGTGGCGAGCCAGGAAGGTGCGGCCATCGTGCAGCGCGCGCCGTTCGTGGACGTGGTCTTCGGGCCGCAGACCCTGCACCGCCTGCCGCAGCTCATCGCCAAGCGGCGCGAGAGCGGCCGCTCTCAGGTGGACATCTCCTTCCCGGAGATCGAGAAGTTCGACAACCTGCCGCCAGCGCGTGTCGAAGGCGGCGCGGCTTTCGTCTCGATCATGGAAGGCTGCTCCAAGTACTGCACCTTCTGCGTCGTGCCCTACACCCGCGGCGAGGAAGTTTCGCGTCCGCTGGACGACATCCTGGCCGAAGTCGCCGGGCTGGCCGACCAGGGCGTGAAGGAAGTGACGCTGCTCGGCCAGAACGTGAATGCCTGGCGCGCGCCACTCTCCAAGGGCTCGGACGACATCGGCGATTTCGCCTTCCTGCTCGAATGCGTGCACGAGATTCCCGGCATCGAACGCATCCGCTACACCACCTCGCATCCGCGCGAGATGACGCAGCGCGTGGTCGATGCCTACGCCAAGTTGCCCAAGCTGGTCTCTCACCTGCACCTGCCGGTGCAGAGCGGTTCTGACCGCGTGCTGGCGGCGATGAAGCGCGGCTACACGGCGCTCGAATACAAGTCGCTGATCCGTCGCCTGCGCGTTGCGCGGCCGGAGCTTTCGCTGTCCTCGGACTTCATTGTCGGCTTCCCCGGTGAGACCGAAGCGGATTTCGAGGCCACGATGAAGCTGATCGAAGACGTCGGTTTCGATGCCTCCTTCAGCTTCGTCTACAGCGCCCGCCCCGGCACGCCGGCCGCGGACCTGGCCGATGACACGCCGCAGGATTTGAAGCTCAAGCGCCTCGCGCGCCTGCAGAAGCGCATCGAGGAGATGAGCTTCGCGATCAGCGAAAGCATGGTCGGCAGCGTGCAGCGCGTGCTGGTGGAGGGCGTGTCGCGCAAGGACGCGAACGAGCTTGCCGGCCGCACCGAGAACAACCGGGTGGTGAACTTCCCCGGCAACGTGCGCCAGCTCAACCACTTCATCGACGTGAAGATCACCGCTGCGCTGCCGCACTCGCTGCGCGGCGAAGTCGTGATCGCCGAGTAAGGCCGCATGCGTCCCATCGAGGTCACGCTCTCACCCCTGGACAACGAACGCCTCGCCAATCTCTGCGGCACGCTGGACGAGAACATTCGCCAGATCGAGGCGGCCTATGACATTTCGATTTCGCGCCGCGGCGAGCACTTCGCGCTGCGCGGCGATCCGGTGCAGGCCCGCCTTGCCGCCAAGGCGCTCACCTCCTTCTACGAGCGCTCGGTCAAGCCCCTGACCATTGACGACATCCAGCTCGGCGTGGTCGAAGTGGCCAACGCCCAGCAGGCCGCGCAGCAACCGGCGACGGGGCTGATAACCCGCAAGGGTGACCTGCATGGCCGCACGCCGCGCCAGGTCGAGTACATCCGCAACATCCAGGAACACGACATCACCTTCGGCATCGGGCCGGCCGGAACGGGCAAGACCTACCTCGCGGTCGCCTGCGCGGTGGACGCCTTCGAGCGCGAACAGGTGGAGCGCATCGTGCTCACGCGTCCCGCGGTGGAGGCGGGTGAGCGGCTGGGCTTCCTGCCGGGCGATCTCGCGCAGAAAGTCGACCCGTATCTGCGGCCGCTCTACGACGCGCTCTACGACCTGATGGGCTTCGATCGCGTGGCCAAGCTCTTCGAGCGCCATTGCATTGAGATCGCGCCGCTCGCCTTCATGCGCGGCCGCACGCTCAACCGCAGCTTCATCATCCTGGACGAGGCGCAGAACACCACGCCCGAACAGATCAAGATGTTCCTCACCCGCATCGGCATCGGCACAAAGGCCGTGATCACCGGCGACCTGACCCAGGTCGACCTGCCGCGCGGGCACAAGAGCGGGCTGGCCGAAGCCACCCGCATCCTCGCCGACGTGCGCGGCATTGCCAGCACCCGCTTCCTCAAGGAAGACGTGGTCCGCCATCCGCTGGTCGCCCGCATCGTCGCCGCCTACGAACGCGAAACACAAGAACAGAGCCGCAATGAAGACCATCACCGTCCTGAACGCCAAGGGTAAGCGCCGCGAAATCGAGGTCGCCTCCATCGAAGTACCCCTGGAAGACGGGCGCCTGCTGCGCCTGGCCTTCCCGCCCGGCGACATGGGCGACCTGGTGGCCGAGGCGCATTGCGAGAGCGGCACGCCTGTCATCCTCATGCAACCGGGCGCTGCCAATCTTGCGACCCTCCATGTGCTGGCGGTCGGCGAGCCCGAGCCGGACTTCGAGCTGGAGCTCGCGGTGCAGAAGGCACTGAAGAAGGGCAAGCACCGCGTGCCTTCGCGCACCCAGCTCAAGCGTTGGGTCAAGGCGGCCCAGGAGCAGGACGCAGAGATCGCGCTGCGTTTCGTCGACGAGGACGAAGGGCAGCAGCTGAACCTGGCCTATCGCGGCAAGGACTACGCCACCAACGTGCTGAGCTTCCCCTACACCAGCGAACCGGTGCTGACCGGCGACCTGGTGCTGTGCTGGCCTGTGGTGGTGCGCGAAGCCGAGGAACAAGGCAAGAGCCTGGAAGCCCATTGCGCACACCTGGTGGTCCACGGGACCCTTCACCTGCAGGGTTGGGACCATGAGGACGAGGCCGAGGGCGACGCCATGGAGGCGCGCGAACGGGAAATCCTCGCCGGCCTCGGCTATGCTGACCCGTATGAAGGCGAGCGCTGAACCCTGGTTCGACGCCCGCCTTCTTGCGTGACGGGCATGCAGCTTGCAGCAGAAAGACGTCGGCGGCGAATCTTCGCGCGCCGACGCTGACAATCCGGACGGAGCGGTCAGCGGTAAGGCGCGGCGCAGGCAGGCGGGCGCTTTACCCCTAGCCACTCCCACCCCCTGAAATGGACCCTTCCAGTAGTCCTCGGCCCAGTTTCTTCGACCGTATTTCCGCGCTGCTTTCGCGCGAACCCGAAGACCGCAGCGAGCTGCTCGCGGTGCTCCGCGCGGCCTTCGACCGCAACCTGTTCGACGCCGACGCGCTCGCCATCATCGAGGGCGCGCTGGGCGTGGCCGACATGCAGGTGCGCGACGTCATGGTGCCGCGCGCCCAGATGGACTTCGTCTCCATCGAGGACTCGATCGAGTCCATCACCGAATTCGCCATCGAAGCGGCCCACTCGCGCTTCCCGGTGATCGGCGAGAACAAGGATGACGTCATCGGCATCCTGTTGGCCAAGGACCTGCTGCGGTACTACGCGCGCAAGGAATTCGACCTGCGCGACATGCTGCGCCCGGCCGTCTTCATCCCCGAATCCAAGCGCCTGAACGTGCTGCTGCGCGAGTTCCGCGTCAGCCGCAACCATATGGCGATCGTGGTCGACGAATACGGTGGCGTGGCGGGCCTCGTGACCATCGAGGACGTGCTGGAGCAGATCGTCGGCGACATCGAGGACGAATACGACTTCGACGAGGAGGCCGGCAACATCGTGGCCGATCAGGCGGGGCGTTATCGCGTCAAGGCGCAAACCGAGATCGAGACCTTCAACCACGCCTTCGGCGTCGAGCTCGTCAGCGAGGACTACGGCACCATCGGCGGCATGATCATCCATCTGCTCGGCCGCCTGCCGCGTCGCAACGAACAGCTGGAACACGAAGGCTTCCGCTTCCAGGTCCTGCGCGCCGACAGCCGCCGGATCTACACGCTGCTGGTGGAGCGACTGCCGGTGCCGCATATCGTCGGCGGCTAGTGTGCGTACGAAGAGCCGCCGGATGGCGGCTCTTTGCATTCAGTAGTCATAGACATGTTCGAGCGTGGTGCCCGGTTCCCGACCGAGCGTCTGCAGTTGCGACGATAGTGTTGCGACCGAAAGCACCAACGCGACCCGCAGCCGCCCTGGCCGGGTCAGTATCGGTTGGGTGAAGAGCACCCGGCTTGCCTGCGGCGGTGTCCAGTCCTGCGGTGCGATGACGCTCAACAGAATGTCCCCGCTGTTGCCTGCTATTTCCCGAAACGCGATGCCCTGAGCAGCCACGCTGTTGGCGGCGATCTTGAATGCCTCGTAGCGGGGCAGGTCCGCCAGTACGCCGCTCTCGTCCTCGCGGACGATGCGAATGCCCATGCCTGGAGAGATCGTGGGCCGGCGATCCAGCAGGACAGTCGTCGTTGGCGCTGCGACCTCATAGGCAGCGCGTGTGGCGAGGCGGATCAACCAGGCGTAGCCCGCCTTGACACCGTACTCCGTGGTGAGCGCGTACTTGCGCTCCCACTTCCGCAATGGGGCGGGCCCCTGGAGACCGGTCTCGGTCCAGAGCCGCACCAGCTTGTCGAGAAAATCGTATTCGTACCAAGGGCGGACCCGGATGAAGTCCACATAGTCCTGGGCGACCCGGGCGCCGAACCGGTCTTCCGCCGTGGGTGCCGAGCCTCGGCATAGCTCCGAAAGGCGCCCGATCAGGGTCTCGTAGCTGGCGCGCAAGGCGTACTCCACGCTGGTGCTGCTGCCGATGACGGCGATCATCACGTGGTAGCCGAAGTTCAATGGGTAATCCTCTCGCGTTGCCCGCCAGACCGTCGCGTAGCTCGACCAGAACTGGCGGACATGGGCGATGAAAGGAAAGTCGCTCGGCCGTCCGTCGCGCTGGACGAAGTCTGCGTACTCTGCCGGGCTATGCACCAGATACCACTCCGGGAAGGTAAGGTAGGTCTGCTCCGGACCTCGTCGCTGCGCCTCGGGCGTCGCCGTCTGTGGACGCTCTGCGCCCTGGGCTCCGGTGACGTGCAGCAGGAGCAACAGAATCCGGAGCAGTGCTTTCATCACACGCTCTCCTTCACGAAGGCCATGAGGATGTTCTCCGACGGGTCGTGCGCCTGGCGCAGGCGCTGTCCGGTGTCAGCGAGGCCAACCGCGGCGAGCCGTTCCACCCAGGCGGACACCGGCGCGAAATGGCGCCGCTCGGCCTCGTTCTCAGACCACGGAACCCCCAGACCAGCGTTGAAGACCGTGTGGGCCAGGGCGACGAAATGCGTCATGGCGGTCGTGGTCACGTCGTGGTCGCGCAGGATGAAGACGCCGCCCGGACGGAGCACCCTGACGACGGACGCCAGGAAATCGTCCAGGCGTTCCGGTGCGATGTGATGCAATCCGATGAAGCAGCTCACCAGTCCAACACTGCCGTCCGGGACGGCGGCGCTGGCGATCGGCGCGTAGTCGTCCAAGGGGACGAAGCGGCCCACCTTGCGCAGCACGCCGCGCTCGACGAGATCCACCGGCCCGAAGCCCGGTTCCCGGTCATTGAGCAGGATGACCTCGCCCTGCAGATCGAGGACGCGCCGCAGCGCGCCCACGTAGCGACCAGGCGTGCCGATTTCCAGGTAGTTCTCGAAGTGCCTGCCGTTGCCGAGCAGTTGCGCCGCCTGCAGCCCCATCTCGCGCTTCTGTTTGGCCAGCGAGGGTAGCGCCAGGCGCAGATCGGCGAGCACCGGCTTGATCGCGGGCAGGTGTTGTTGCAGGTAGCGGTAGATGGCCTCGTCGCTCACATTCGTGGCGCAGGCCTGCTTGATCAGGGCGTGGAATCGATCCTCCGGGAACAGTCGATAGATGTTCTGCAGGAAACGGTAAAAGCGGTCATGGAGGGTCACGTCGCCATACACGGCGTGAAAATCGGAACTCGGGTCGATGGTCATGGGGGACGAGTCTTCCTTTGCGTAGTACTTGTTCCAGAGAACGTTGCGAAAGCGGAAATCCGGGTCGAGGCGTCGCTTGAGGGCGAAGAGCTCTCTGGCCCGCGGATAGGCACGGTGGAACTGCTCTGGCGTGGCATGGGCCTGGTAGGGCAGGTAGTAGGTGCCCCCGCACTCAATCGCGGCGTCGATCAGTTCGCGGGTCCACACGGCGACCCGCTCGATCGCGTTCTCTCGTGTGCGCTGCTTGTGATAGACGACGAAGGCGAAGGTCTCGCCCCGCGCCCAGGCGAGCAGCGAGCCCGGGTCGGCAATCGCGTGCCGAACAGACACGTTGAGCACGTTCGCGCGATGCCGCTTGAAGATCTCCGCCATCCGCGGCACGAAGCGGTCGAACTCGGCCACGGGAATGAAGTACTCCTGCAGCACGTAGGTGCGTTGCTGCCTGCCAGGCGGCTCGAGCTCCGCGACGTCGTAGCCCGCCTCGTAGTTACGCCAATGCACCTTGCGCGAGAGGTAGAGAAGGGGATCGACCAGGTACTCGCGACGCCATTTGCCGAGCGGCGTCTCCGATATCGCCCAGAGGAAGTACTTCTCCAGCGGGAAGATGCGGCGATGCGGCTGCAGGCGGTCGCGCACGGTTGGTGGCTTGAGCGTTTCGCGCCAGGTCACCGCACGCAGTCGGTCGAAGTGCGGCACGTAGAGATCGGCGTTGTGGAAGACCGCGTGTCGGTCTTCGCGCACGTGCTCGCGGAAGAACGTTCCGTAGCGCGCGGTGCGCATCTTCTGAGCCTCGCGTATGACGCGGGTGTTCTCGACGAGATCCAGTTCTGCCTCGACGACCACCCCCAGCGCGCCGTAGCCACCAATTGCGCCGTAGAAGATCTCGGCGTTCTCGGTTGGGCTCGCGTCAAGCGCGCGACCATCCGCCAGCACGATCCGGATGCTGCGCACTGAGAGGATCAGCGGTCCCAGGCCCATATAGCGGCCGTGCGCATTCACGCCCAGCGAGCCGCCTACGGTGAAGTTCGCGTAGGTCTGCATGATCTTGACGGCGAGGCCGTGCGGATCGATGAAGCGCTGGATGTCGCACCAGCGGATGCCCGCCTGGACGCGAATCGTGCGGGCTTGCGGATGAAAGGCCAGCACCTGGTTCAGCCGTCGCATGTCCAGATGCAGACTACCTGGGCTGGCCGCCTGACCACCCATGGAGAAGCGCCCGCCACCGATCGAGATCGGTCCGCTGCTGCGGGCGATTGCTTCCTGGACGGCCTCGGTACTCGTAGGTGTCGCGACGGCCCAGACGGCCACCGGATTCAGACGCGTCACATCGTTGACGATGAGCGAGAGGTTCGGCATTCGTGTCATCGCCTACTCCACAGTCAGGTAGTCCGCGCGCGCCGTTCGCGGATCGGGGCCGTACTGATTCACGCCTTCTGTGCCACCGCGGAAGAGGAGCTCCACGGCGAGCCAAGCAGGCCCCAGAACCGGGACGAGTATCAGCACGAGCCAGAAAGGCGAACGTCCGCGGTCGCGCATCCGTGCCGCGCATGCGAAGACGATCACGAGCCAGAAGGGCGGGTAGAGCGCCAGCGTGGCGCCATGGCCGAGCTGGCCTTCGACGAACACGAACAGGACAACGAAGACCGCCGATGCGCAGAGGCTTGTACCGAGGAAGCTCCTGCGACGGAGCCGGCACGAGTGGGCATGCAACAACAGGGCAGGGAGAGGCATGAACGCTCCATAGGGCCGAAAGGCCGGTGGATCATGCCAATGCGCTGCCGTGGTCATGCCGACGGCAAGGCAGGTATCGGAATTCCGTACCTTCGGGTAGCGGAAATCCGGGCCGCTGATGTGTGCCTCAGGGTTTACCCCGTCGCGGGGAAAAACGTTGAATCCCGCGTCGGGCTGCATGGTCCACCTTGCATCGATCGCGGAGGCAAACCATGTCCGGTTCCTGTGATGTCGGGTGGCTGGAGGACTACGGCCGCGAGCGGCTGTCGCCGTCTTTCTTCATGCGCGACTTTCTTTTCAGCGAGGTCGCGAGCGTGTTCGGCGTCTGCAATGTACCGGAGCATCCGGAGGTGGCCTTGCGGGTCGGCCGTCAGCTCTGCATCAATCTGCTCGAGCCTTTGAACGCGACCTTTGGTCGCCTGACGATCCGGTCCGGCTATCGCTCGTCGACGGTCAATGAGCTGTGTTTTCGCAAGGGCTACAACTGCTCCTCGAACGAGGAGAATTACGCCGGACACATCTGGGATATTCCGCATCCCGCCCGCGGCTTGGGCGGCACGGTGACGGTCGTGGTGCCCTGGTTCGCGGATCGCTATGCGCAGGGGGCGGACTGGCGCGCCATGGCCTGGTGGGTGCACAACCACTTGCCCTACGCCGGCATGGAGTTCTTCCCCAGACTTTGCGCCTTCAACATCAGCTGGGGCGAGCGGCCTCTGCGTGAGATCGTGAGCTTCATCGAACCGCATACCGGCCTGCTGGCGCTGGGCGATCCGCCACGCCCCGAGTTCGATCCCCTCTATGCGGACTTCCCTCCGCTGCGGCTCTCCGAGGCCGAGGCGGCGCGCTTCGCGGCACAATGAGGGCCGACAGAATCCGGAGCAGCCCATGGCTATCGAACGCAAACCCATTCGCCGCGGCGGCATCCGCACGGCGGGCTACGACCGCAGTGCGCGCGTGCTGGAGATCGAATTCGACAACGGCAACGTCACGCAATACAGCGGTGTGGGCGAAGAGATCGCACGGCGATTCCTCAGCAGCAGTTCGCCCGGGAGCTACTTCAAGGACAACATCGACGAAGAGTTCTCGGCGCGGCGGGTGAAGTAGTTCTTCCCGACAATGGCGCGTCGCTGGCATCACAACGTCTACGTGGTCGGGCTCTCGCTCGACGTGCTGCATGAGCCGCGTTTCCTGCGCTGCAATCCGGACTACCAGCTCGGCAAGCCCTGCGTCTATGTGGGCATGACCGGGCTCCTGCCCGACGAGCGTTTCGACAAGCACAAGGCGGGTATCCGCGCGAACCGCTTCGTGCAGCAATACGGCCTGCGCCTGATGCCCGAGCTCTACGAGTGCTACAACCCGATGCCGTATCGCGGCGCCTGCGAGATGGAGGTCGAACTCGCGATCGCCTTGCGCGAGGCGGGCTACGGTGTGTGGCAGGCCTGACACCAGCCCGGGAGCGCGCTTACCCAGGGCCCGCGCCTGAGCGCATTCCGATTCCGGCGGATAATCGGGTTTTGGCCGCGCGTTCCGCGAGGACGCGTGGCGCCTGAAATACGGGAGACCTTTCCATGAGCAAGCATCTGAAGATCGACTTCGTGTCCGACGTGTCCTGCCCCTGGTGCGCGATCGGCCTGGCCGGGTTGCAGCGCGCGCTGGAGCGCACCACGGGCGAAGTCGACGTGGAGCTTCATTTCCAGCCTTTCGAGCTGAACCCGGACATGCCACCGGAAGGCCAGGACATCGATGAGCATCTGGGCGAGAAGTACGGCGCCTCACCCGAGCAGTCCGCGAAGAACCGCGAAGCGATCCGCGAGCGCGGCGCCTCGGTGGGTTTCGACTTCCGCATGGAAAAACGCGGTCGCATCTACAACACCTTCGATGCACACCGTCTGCTGCACTGGGCGGACGAGGAAGGCGAGGGCCGTCAGCTCGCGCTCAAGCAGGCGCTCTTCAAGGCCTACTTCACCGAAGGCAAGAACCCGGGTGATATCGAGGTGCTGGTCGCCGCCGCGCAGGAAGCCGGACTCGATCCGGCGCGTGCACGCGAGATCCTGGTGGCCGGCACCTACACCGAAGAGGTCCGCGAGCAGGAGCAGTTCTATCTGCGCAACGGTATCCACGCCGTGCCGGCGGTGATCATCAACGACCGTCACCTGATCCAGGGTGGTCAACCGCCGGAAGCCTTCGAGCAGGCGCTGCGCCAGATTGCGGCGGGCGTGGCAGAAAAAGGCGTGGAAAGAAGCGCGGGGTGAGTGGGGTAAGCGCCATCGGCCTGGAGCTGTCCGCGCTGGACGCGTACCTGCATGCGCACATTCCGCTCTCAGCTGCGATGGAGGTCCGGGCCCGGAGGTGGGAGGGCGCGCGCCTCACGCTCGCCGCGCCGATCACGCCGAACATCAATCACAAGGCCACGGCCTTCGGCGGGAGCGTGAGCACGCTGGCCATCCTCTCTGCCTGGTCCTTGCTGCATCTACGTCTGCGCGACGCCGGGCTGGCGGTGGAACTGGTGATCCAGCGCAACCAGGTCGAATATCTCGCGCCGATCGCCACGGACTTCGAGGCCACGGCGGCGCTCGCGTCAGAGGCGGACTGGACGCGTTTCGAGCAGATGCTGCGGCGCCGGGGTCGGGCGCGGATCGCGGTGCTCGCCGAAGTCCGGGCCGACGGCGGGCCTGCCGAGGCGCCACAGGGGCGTTTCTCGGGTGAGTTTGTTGCGTTGCTCCGTGTGTAGCTCGAGGGTGCTCCGGCGCTGAGTGGGCAAAGCAGGGCGCCCGTACCCGTAGCGCTGCCGGCCTGCCTTCGCGGGGGCCACTTGTCCGGCTGCGCGCAGAAGTGGATACGGTTGCTCTGACCCCGACTCCGACTCCGACTCCGACTCCGACTCCGACTCCGACTCCGACTCCGACTCCGACTCCGACTCCGATTCTTGCGCGGACGGCGCGCATCCGTTTTCACACGCTTGCGGGATAATCGCGCGCTTTGCGTCACGGATCGGCCGCCCGCGCCATGAAAGCCTCCCGCAGTTTCCTGCTCTTCTTAGCGCTCGGCGCGACCACCGTCTTCGCGTATGCGCCCTTCGGCTGGGCGCCACTGCTGCTGCTCGCGCTACTGCCGCTGCTGTTCAACTGGCGCGAGGCCACGCCGCGCGGTGCAATGGCCGCAGGTTTCGCCTGGGGGCTCGGCCATTTCTTCGCCGGCATTGGCTGGCTGATCGTGGCGCTCAATCGTTTCGGCGGCATGCCGTTGCCGCTGGCCGTGCTCGCGATCCTGCTTTTCGCGGCCTACCTCGCCGTGTTTCCTGCCCTCGCCGGCTACGTGTTCGCACGCTTGCGCACGCAAGTCTGGTGGCGTGACGCGCAGCTGGCCGCCGCAGCCTGGAGTGCGGGTGAGTTGCTGCGCGGCTATCTCTTCACCGGCTTCCCCTGGCTTGCGATCGGCTACACGCAAACGCCGCCCTGGCCGCTCGCCGGCTATGCGCCGGTGCTCGGCGTCTTCGGAATGGGTTTCGTGCTCGCGTTGATGGCGGCGCTGATCGCCCTCGCGCTGCGCGAGGGCAGGGCAGTGCTGATCCGCGCAGCGGCTTGCGTCGTGCTGCTGGGTGCGCTGGGTTTCGGCCTGCGCTGGGTGCCATGGACCCATCCGCAAGGCGAGCCGGTGAGCGTGGCGCTGGCGCAGCTCAACGTGCCGCAGGACCTGAAGTGGGATCCGGAGCGCATGCGCCAGTGGCTGGAGCTGAACCTCGCCACGGTGCGCGACTCGCGCGCGCAGATCACCGTGCTGCCCGAGACCAGCCTGCCGACGCTCGCCGAATACCTGCCCGACGGCTACCTCGCCGCGATGGCAGCCCCCGTGCGCACGCAGTCGCGCGAGGCGATCGTCGGCATCTTCACCCGCGATGCGGATGGCAGCGTGCACAACAGCGCGATGAGCATTGGCACCACGGCCGGACAGGTCTACAGCAAGGATCACCTCGTGCCCTTCGGCGAGTATTCGCCGCCGCTCTTTGGCTGGTTCTACAAGCTCGCCGCGATTCCGATGGCGGATCAGGCGCGCGGCGGGCGACATCAACCTTTGATGCACCTTGCGGGCCAGGCGATCGCGCTGAACGTCTGCTACGAGGACATCTTCGGCGAGGAGCTGATCCGTTGGTTGCCGGAGGCCGGCTGGATGCTCAACGTGAGCAACCTGGCGTGGTACGGCGATTCACACGCCCAGCCGCAGCATCTGCAGATCGCCCGCCTGCGCGCGATGGAAACGGGGCGGCCGATGCTGCGCGCGACCAATACCGGAATGACGGCGCAGATCGCGCCCGATGGCACGGTGCAGGCTGTGCTGCCGGCCTTCACCCATGGCGTGCTGGAGGTGTCGGTGCGCAGCTACGCAGGCATGACGCCGTATGCGCGCACCGGCAACTGGCCGGTGGTCGCGGCGAGCGTCTTGATCCTCGCGCTCGCCGCCTGGAGCCGTCGCCGAGGCGCCTGATCAGCCCGCCTTGTGGGTCTGCACCCACTTGGAAAGTGCCACGCCGTAGTTCTTGAGGAAGTCGCGGGTGCGCTCGTTCTTGAGCTTGCCCGCTTCATCGAAGAGTTCAGCCGCCCCACCGAGGTACGCCTCGGGCTGCTGTAGCGGGAACACGTTGAGGAAGACCAAGCACTGGCGCAGGTGATGGTTGGCGCCGAAGCCGCCGATCGCACCAGGCGACACGCTGATCACGCCGCCGGGCTTCTTGTCCCAAGCGCTGGAACCATAGGGGCGCGAGCCCACGTCGATCGCGTTCTTGAGCACGCCGGGGATCGAGCGGTTGTATTCAGGCGTCACGAAGAGCACCGCGTCGGCGGCCTTGATCTGCTGGCGAAAACGCACCCAGGCTTGCGGCGGCGTGCCTTCGGCGTCGATATCCTGGTTGTAGTGCGGCAGATCGCCGATCTCGACGAATTCGTACTTGAGTTCCGGCGGCGACAACTCCGCAAGCGCCTTGGCGACGAGGCGGTTGAAGGAGTCTTTGCGCAGACTGCCGACGATGACTGCGACGGTGTAGGTGCTCATGGGTTTTCTCCCGTGGATGGGCTGGCCGAGGTGGATGGTCATGATTGCGCGAATCGCGAACAGCCACCGACAAAGGTCTGAAGCCTGCCTCGAAAATCGGAGCACCGCATCCGCTGGTCAATAGGGCGTTGCGGGAATCGCAATTCGAGGTGCGCGCGTCGGCGCCATCGAGCTTGATGACGCACTTTTGCGGTTGTTGGCGGGCGAAGCCCGGCTGCGTTCCCTGTTCCCGCCACGGGCGACTTCAGCGATCGCTGTGGCTGCATTGGTGGATCTGCAAGGTCGCCACATCCACGCCTTTCGAGCCGCGCACGTCGATCGCCGCCTTCGTGGAGCCCTGCGGTGCAGCCCCCTCGCTGAATGGCGCGCAAGCGCATGCCGGGCAGAAGTGGTGCCGGGTCACATGCTTGTTGAAGGCATGGCCGCGCACTTCGCCACGGGGTGTCTTGAGCTGCATGCTCGCGCGGCAGGAACCCAAAGAGGTGGCCTCGCCGCTGGCGGATCGAGCAATTGCAGGACGTCACGCCGCCGATTTCACCTTCCACGCTGATGGCGACACGGCCGCTGCCTTCGTAGGGCATGGGGCTCTCCCCCGTCGTGGTCAACGTCCGTTGTCCCCGGCGTTCCAGGCCATCTTCATGTAGACGTCACCGCGGGCGAGTTCGTCCAGCATCTGAGCGATCCGGCGTTCGCGCGTGTCCTCGCGCTTGGCGCGCGCGATCCAGCCCAGGTAGTCGTTGCGCTGATAGGCTGGGCGCGCGTCGTAGGCCGTGCCCAGCCTGCGGGCGTCGAGTGCGGCGCGAATGTCGTCGGGCATCGGGTTGAGCGCGCGGGTGAGGCGTCCGGCATCAGCCTTCTGCATGCACGTTCTCCTTTCAGGCGTCGGGGTCCTGATCCACCAGACCGAGGCGCGGCACGCGCGTTCCGGGCAAGAGCAGGGCGCCCGGCGCGACGACCGCGTTGGCGCCGATCCGGCAACCGTCGCCGATCAGTGCGCCGAACTTCTCGACACCGGTCGCAACGATGCCGGATGAGGTGGCGATGCGGATTTCTCCGCCGTTCCGCTCGTTGCGATAGTTGGCCACGATGCTGCCGGCTTCCAGGTTCACATCGTGTCCGATGATCGAGTCGCCCACGAAGTTGAAGTGGGCGAGCCGCACCGCGGATACGAGCAGGCTGCTCTTGAGCTCCACGCCGGGTCCCAGGGAGCAGCCCGGCCCGAGCCAGCAACCGCCGCGCAGGTACGCGCCCGCGCCGACGAAACAGTCGGGGCCGATCAGGGCCGGGCCCTTGATGATCGCGCCGGTTTCGATTCGTGCGCTGCGATGGACCGCCATGCCCTCCGCAAGGATGTAGTCCCCGGGCGACGCGTTGGCCACGGCCTGCTCGACCAGCGTCTCAATCCGAGTCGGCAGTAGCCAGGGTGCCTGCGCAAGGAAAGCCGCGAGCGCGGGATCCGAGCTCGAAGCGATGAAAGCCGCGGTATCGAAAATCGAGGTGCCGGACATGAGGACTCAGAAGCGGGGAAGGGCTGGGGCTTGGCAGCATAGCCGGCCAGACGCGCGATCGCGATCGCGACCATCGCCAGAACGAACGCCGGGGGCCCTCTCGTGGCAAGCTCATGCAATGAGCCAGTCGACCCAGGACAATCCGGGGCTTGGCATCTGGATTCCACTCATGGACCGCACCGAACGCCTCTATCGCATCGAACAGCTGCTCGCCGCGCGGCGCATCGTGCCCTTGAACACCTTCCTCGAAACGCTGGAGGTCTCGCTCGCGACCTTCAAGCGCGACCTGGAATACCTGCGCGATCGCATGAACGCGCCTATCGTCTGGGACCGCGACGCCGGCGGCTATCGCTTCGACACGAGCGCGATGGCGCAGAAGCACGAACTGCCGGGGCTCTGGCTCAACGCCTCCGAAATCCATGCGCTGCTCTCGATGCAACAGCTGCTCAAGGAGCTGCAGCCCGGCCTCCTCGCGCCGCATGTGGAGCCGCTCTCGGCGCGCCTCGAAGCGCTGCTGGGCAACGAAAACATCCCGGCGGCGCAGGTCGCGGAACGCATCCGCATCCAGCGGATCGCCGCACGGGTGGACACCTCCGCCCAGTTCGCGCCGGTCGCTAGCGCCACGCTCGCCCGTCGCCGCCTGGCGATCACCCACTACAGCCGCGAGCGCGACGAGGAGACCGAGCGCAGCGTGTCGCCGCAGCGGCTCACCTACTATCGGGAAAACTGGTACCTCGCCGCTTGGTGCCACCTGCGCGGTGGTTTGCGCAGCTTCTCGCTCGACGCGATTCGCCAGGCCCGTCTCCTCGACGAGCCCGCCGATGAAGTCGCGACCGAAGAACTCGACGCGCTCCTAGGCAGCGCCTACGGCATCTTCGCCGGCACCGAAGTCGAATGGGCCGAACTCATCTTCGAACCCGAACGCGCCCGCTGGATCGCCTCCGAACGCTGGCACCCGCAACAACGCCAGACCTGGCTGCCTGACGGACGGCTGCTACTCGAAGTCCCCTTCGCCGACCCGCGCGAACTTGCGATGGACATTCAGCGGCATTTGCCGGAGGTCGAGATCCGCGCGCCAGCAAGCCTCAGGGACAAGGTGCTGGAGCAACTGAGGCAAGGGCTGGCGCGGTTGCAGGCCTGAAAGCACAACGATGCCTCGTCGTCGGGCTCACGGCTCCTTCAGTCGAAGGACTCAACCGACAGGGGCTGCTTCTGCAGCAGGACGAGTCGCTTGCCATCCCATTTATAGAAGTACTTCGCCTCGGATCCCTCCGCCTCGTTGATCTGGCCGGAGATCACGAACAGCGTGCTGTCGGGACGGAAGTCGAGTCGCGGATTGTCATTGCCCATCACGCCAACAACCGTCTCGATTTTGCGATCGATATAGACGGTTCCGGTAAGCAGATCGAAGATCGCAAAGCCACGGCAATCCGTCCCGCAACCCCACACGGCAAGCCGATAGTGCCCCGCGAAGTTGGGCCCCTGGCGGCTTTCCTGTGTGATCACAGTGCGGTAGCGCCGTGCCGCCGGAGTCTCGAACCGAGGTTCCGCGACACGGCCGGGGTGTTGCGCCACTTCAGCGGGAAAGGCCGAAAACGTCGGCTGCGGCTTCGTCGCCCGGGCCTCTCCGGCAGAGATCTGCGCGTGAGCAGCGAGCAGCAAGGTGAGCACTGTGGTGCGCGCCTTCATTGCTGGGGTCCGGCGTTCGCGGGCCGCCTGGCTGGTCCGTGCCGTGATGCGAGTTGGTTCGTGGTCGAGGTCATGATGACAAGGCATGCGGGCAAACCAGGTGCGTTCTTGGGGGCGGCACCGATTCCCCTTTTCCTTTGGATACAGGGAGATTCAACGGCGAGCGCTTGGGCGCAGGGCAAGCGACAAGACGCCGCATGTGATGGCGGGCGCCGACCAGATGGCGATCAGGTAGAGCGCCAGGCCGTTCGCCTGCTGATCCGCGTGGCCCGTCGCGAAGTAGCTTGCCAGCAGGAATGACAGGTGAATCGCGAACAGGAACTGAATGCCGAACCATGCAAGCGTTTGAAACCGAATGGTGGATTCCCTTGGACGAAACTTCCTGATCGCCAGGTAGATCGTTCCGCCGACGCAGAAAACCGTCGAGAGGAGAAGCGCCGTTCCCGAGATGAAGAAGTGCGCGTCCAGGAATTCAGCCATGTCACAAGGCCCCTTCGGGCGGTTCGAACCTGTGTCTGACGCTCCCCCGAAGAACGGGCAGTGCAGAATAGAAGGTCGGTGGGGCTCGGCGGGCACTCGGGCAGAAGGCGACAAGCACCTGACTGCCCGCTGCGCCGCGCTCGAAGAGGCGATCGGGCTTATGCATGGAGCTTGGCCCAAGGAAATTCAACCGGAGGAACAAACGGGGACCTCCGCCGCGCCTCCTTGAGCGAGCAGGTGATAACCGCCTGACTCAAACCAATGGGCCTCCGCGAAACCCGGGGCAATTCACTGGTAGCTTCGGATGACCTCGCGCAGCGTGTCAGTTTGCTGTTTCACCGTGCCGCCGCTCCAAAGAACGTTTCATCAAATGGGCCGTTGCAGCGGCCATAGCAGTGGGTGAGGTTAGGCCGAAAAGTGGGACCAACAGCAACAAGCTCATACAGGCGCCGATCAGCGTCAAGGGTAGTCTGGCGTGGCGAACTAAGTGCATGGCTTTGTCGCCAGAGGTCGTCCCTTTGAGAGTCTGCAAAGCCATGCTGCGAGTCGAGAGATAGCCAATCCAAAGCAAGAGGAACAGTCCGACCGTCAAGGGCGCCAACAGACACACCGCTGTACCGATCACCGCCGTGACAATCAGCCGCAGGTGTTGAGCCCATGAAAGCCACGCCGGCGGTGACAGCCCTTCTACGCAAGGTTGCAGATACTGGCGTTCAACGCAGGCCTTGACTCTAGGAAACAGTGAGCGCAACGAGAGCCATCGGAAGCTCAATAAAAACAGTCCTAGAAATGCAGCGACAATGAGCATGGCAGCAGCCACAGGCGCGAGCACGATTACAGCTGTCACAAATATGAGCACGTAAGCACCGCCGACGCCGACGTTGCTAATTGTCGGTGCCAGACTCGGCACAAATGGATAAAGATAGGTTGCAACACCGGCCCCGCCCAAGGGGAGCGACACGCTCCATATTTCATCGCGCCAAACGACAAAAACCACGAGCCAGGATAGGGCCAGAAGAGCGGCTAACAGCAATCCGCGCCAAAGCAAGTGCAAGCGTAGGCTGTCCTTCAGACCCAGCGCCAAACAGATAGCCGTCTCCCTCAGTTGTCGCCGCAGCCGCTGAAATGGCGTCTTCAAACGAGTCAGCATGGCTTCGATCAAGGCACCTTGCGTGTGCGCAACGAGCCCAGAGTCAGCTCGAACCGCTTCATGCTTTGCTCGACGACAGGGGGATTGACCTTGAGGTCTTCTGGCGCAGTTTCACTGTCGAAACTGCGCATGTTCAGCGAGATGAAAGGCAGCACCTGCGAGTGATCCCAGCCGCGTGCGCCAACATAAACGCTATAGCCCGGCACCCCTTCAGTGGCGTAGATGCCGCCCATTACGCCTGACCGAGCGCCGATGTTCGTGCTTCTAGGCCCTAGCGCCTTAAGCTTGCGGCCGTAGCCATTGCCTACGAGGCTCGCCACGGTGGAGCGGGCGGTGGCTTCAAGCAAGGGCTCGTTGGGATTGAAGTTGCGCTCACCCTCGATTGCTGTGCCCAGCGTGTAGATCACGCCCGGGCTGTCGGTGAAGCGGTAGGACACCTCAGCGCTGAAATGCCCTTTGCCATCATCGCGGATGAAGCCGTGCGGAATGCACAGGCCGGGTGTGTTGGGCACGTGGTAGAGCGGCCGGTACTCGAAGCGAGACAACAGGTCTTTGAATGCGGCCAGACGCTGCTCGAAGTGCGCTTCGCCTTCACCGCCTGTCGACATGAACTGGAAGGCAAAGCCATCGCGCAGCACGAAAGCATAGAGCGTTGGGCCCGCGATGTAGCCGGTGCTGTCGGGCAGATTCCAGTTGGTCGGGTGCCAGTCTCTGTCGAGCGCAATCTTGTCGGACTTGTAAGCTTCCAACTGCCGCTTGAATTTTTCGATGGATTCCTTGAATCCTGCCAACTCTTTCGGATTTGACTGAACTTGAGGAGCTGCCATCTGAAGCGTAAGAGAGTCGATTACTGAATTTGTTTGGCGTATGTCTTCGTCAAAGTCTTGAAGGGCGATGCTCTTGTCGGTCCGGACGGAGTCTTGCATTTCCAGGATCGTCTTCGACGTTGCCTCAGCGGCCACCACGATGGCGACGTTGGCCAGATTAATTCTGTCTTGTCCGCCACGCAGGATGCGCGAGAAGCCCAGAATCTCCTCGTTGGTACGAGCCCGTTTTGGTAGCCCCCATTCAAATCGTGACTGTCCCGGCACCTCGAATATCAATCGTCCCAGGCATTCCGAACGCGTACCGGTAGTGGCTGTGTAGGTGGAGTGGTAGGCCGCAGCAATATCTTTCTCGGTCGGTGCGGGTGCTGGCCGTGGCGCTTGCGCTTCACTTGGCTGGCACGCACTCAAGCACAGTGACAAGGCCATCAATCCACTGCGGTAGAGTGGTCTTGCTTTCATACCGTTGATTCCTGAGCGGACTTACGTTCGTTCGCCGCCAAGGCTCTGTCTGGCGTCGGCGTCTCAATGGCAGCTATGGTTGCGATATGGCTCTTGGAGAAGAGATTGTCTTCGCCGCGCGTCCATTCAGTCGGCAGTGCCACGATGAAGCCTTGCACACCTTGTGGGGCGGCAACCGGTGCGGAAGCATTTGATGCCGCCGCCCAGGAGTTGGAGACTTCCTTGTACTCCGGGGCTCGCCAGAAGAGGGGGTCAAAGGGCATGTGATACTGCAGCTTGCCGCCCTTTCCGTGGTCCAGATAGGTTTGATAATTCCAGGTCGGCCAGATGGAGGCCGGCGCTCGACCGGGTTCGCGGTCCTGTGGTTCCTTGGGCTGAACTTCATGGCGCGCTTCGGAGCGAGGGATATACCAGAAAGCGTCGTTGTAGAGCCGAGCGTTATCGTTTGATTGCCTCTGAATCGCCTCCCAAGTCGCAGGAACTCCAGGACTCCTGAGCACCGCGTCCGTCAGCAATGCGCCGGCCTGACGCCCCGGTGCACCTGCGCCGAAGTGTTTTTTCCACAAGCCAACTCGCAATTCATGAACTTCCTTGGCAACCGATTGCATGGGGCCCGCCAAGGGTACGTGTATCGCATTGCGACTGGTGATGACGGTTGCCAGTTCCGAGTCGCGGTCGCCCAGCATGCTGCGGTCATTGATGTTGGCGCTGCCCAGTACAGCGACCTGGTCGTCAGCAATCAGCAGCTTGCTGTGCACGTAGATCTGCTCGGTCACAGGCATTCCACCGATGTGATCCCAGTTGCGAAGGTTTAACAGGGTGATAAAGCGCTTCCAGTCGTGGCGCGCCAATTCGACGATTCTCTCCAACCTCATGTCGTTGACCTCGGCAGCCGCTTGCGCCCAACTGATCTTCTTCTGGCGACGGATGCGGTCGGTCAGTATCGCGCGGCGCACACCATTGACCAGGCTGTGTTCACCGAACACCAGGCTGTGCATGGTCAGGTGAGTTTGACTCATGATGTTGAGGGTGTTCAGGGTTCCCTCGGGGTGTACTGGCAGCACGAGGTACACATGGAAGGGCAGGCCATCCTTGAGGCCAACGCGGGTTATGCGTTCGATGAGCGCCTTGCCGATGGGGTTGAGCAACTGGGCTTGCGGCGCAGTGGGTTTCGTCAGCACCTCGCGCGTAGCGATGTTCTTGAGCACGGTGTCGAGGTCGTGCAGGAACTCGGGGCCCTTGGCCATGCGCATCACGTCGTCGATTTTTGACCAGCGGATGCGGCCGGGGATTTCTTCTGATTTGGCGCCGCGGATTTCCAGCAGATCAAGGAAGCGCCGGGTGTGGGCGTTGTCCTTGAGCTGCAGCATGCTGGCCATGGGGCCGGACAAGCCCGCTTGTACCGGACCCGAGCGTCCGTGTGCGGTCTGGAAAAACTGGCCTTCGATGTAGATGAAATGCTTGGCGCTGGAGATGGCCTTGAGCATGGCTTTGAGACAGTTGTTCTGCGGCAATGCCGGGGAGACATTCTGTCCCTTGGCTGCGGCTTCCTGTCGCTGCAAGGCCCTGCTGGCGCTGCGCATCACCTGCACGGTGCAGTGGCCCAGCGGCGCTGGCGGGGCGCTGAGTACAAAAGCCCCGGTAATTCGTGGCAAGCGTGGCGCACTGGGGAGCTTGATGCCAAAGCGCGATGCCAAGGTGTTGGCGATGGCGTTGCGATAGCGTGCGGACGAGGTCTCGTACAAATGCGCGACGCTGTTCCAGCGCTCGACGAAGTTGCGGCTCAGATCGAAGACGGAGGGGCCTTCGATACGGCACTGCACGTCTTGCCAGGGCATGCGGGGTTGTCGCTCAGCATCGACGGCGACGGCAGGCAAGGCCCGGCCTGTAGTGAATAGTCGTTCGTAGTGTTCGGGTGGGCGCCAGGTTGCCGAATTCGTGACCGTCGCTACCAGCCAGCCCAGGCTGCCGATGATGTGCGCCAGCTCTTGCTGAAGCGCCAGCGGCAGGGCGTGCAGCGACTGGCCGCTGAGCCAGGCCAGGACGGCAGAGGCGGCACTGGCCGCATTGGCTGCACCGGTGGCGGCCAGGGCTTCCAGTTGCTGTTTGAGTGGCCCGGTTTGCTGACGGTATTTTTCCTGTGCTGTATCCAGAGCCCAATCCTGAATGCCATTGAGAAAGTCGGGTAGCAAATTGATGTTGTTCCAGGCCTCCTTGGCCGCATCGAGATACTCTCTGCCTTTGCTTTTCACCGCATCAAGGGTGTCCAGCGACGAAGCAAAGAAATCGGACGGAGAGGTCAGGAAGGTCAGTACTTTTTTTGCATAGCCCTTGGTGCCAATGGCGGCCAGTAGTTCAAGCTGGGTAACGCAGTGCGCGACTTCGGTGCGCTCGGGCGTATGGATGGCGGGAACGCAGCTGTTGTACAGCTCGTTGAAGCGGCGCCCCTCGGCCTTGAGCGAGAAGGTCTCGTCATCGCGGCGGCCATAGGCCAGGTCGATGCCGCCACCGAAAGCAATCTTGTTATCGATGACCACCGATTTCTGGTGATGCGAGAACATCAGATTGCCGGCTCCCTGATCCGACTGGACCGGCGCCCCGATGCAGAATGCGCGCCCTTTGATGCCGGGCAGGCCGTTGAGAAGCGCTACGGCCAGTGCAGTGAACAGCGCGCCCGTGTCGGGAGTGCCGGGGTTTTGCCAAGGCATGACATAGACGTTTGCGCCGTTGGCGAGGGCCTTTCCCAGTGAGGTCAGCAGTGTTTTCCCAGGCGTCAGTTCGACATCGAAATTGACCTGCCATCCTGCGATGAACACGCTGGACTGTGCCGCTTCGATGGCGCCTTGCACGTTCGCGTAGTATTTTGCCCCGGTCGTAAAGAACTCGACTTTGTTGCCAAAGCGCGGCTGAGCGTATGTCGCGCCCCAAGCTACGCCTTCTCCAGGAGCGGGCTCGGTGCAGTCCAGCGCAAACCAGTCGGGTGCGGATACGGCTTTGCAGGCAGCCTCACCTCCCTGTGTGAGCACTTGATGGATCGTGTCTTCTTGTCCCATGGCCTGTGTGTCCGAACAGTTAGCTCTTCGCCGTGAGTGCCGCGGCGAGCGCGGAGGATGAAGGCGCCGCGAGTTGGTCCTTGGCGTAGCACAGTTGTTCGTGCAGCCCATTGCTGTGCAAGTGTTGATGGACTTTGGCGCTGAAGTCCGCTGCGCTCATTAGTTGGCGCAGTCGCTCTTCAGGGGGCCATTCAGCGGACTCGCGTGCCGTCTTGATGCGAGCGCTATGGCCCGGTTGCATCAACCACAGTCGGCCGGGGTTCGCGCAATAGGCGTCCTGAAGTGCCTTCTGGCCTCCGTCGGTGAGCTTGATGCTGCCGTCCGTCTCAGTAGTGCCTTCCAGCACGATCTGTGCGGCGTGAATCGCCGCCATACCCTCGGGTTCCTCCGGACTAGTGACTACAACCCAAGGTTGCCCACCAAGGCCGTGGCCGCCCGCTCCTGGGGCATCTGCCAAACGGAGGTCGAACCTCATCGGGGACGTGGGAATGTCCACTTCAGGGAAGTCTGGAAGCGGGTGACTTGCGCTCCCCGGCCCGCCAAAGCTCTTTGTCGCCGCATGCACGGTCAGCATCCCCGGACACTGCACCGTGATGTTCCCGCCCTCGATCGTGATCGCCGCGCCGCCAGCGGTGGCGAGGTGGATGCGTTTGGAGGCGGCGGTGGTGAGGGCTGCGTTGATGCTGGCGAGCTTCACGTCCTTGCGCGCGGCGACTTCGATCGGGCCGTTCTGGGCTTGCAGGGTGACCGGGCCGTGGGCGGCGCGGGCTAGGAACTCGCCCTGGCCGCTGGCGCCGGCCATCAGGCTCAGCGTTTGTTGGCTGTGCAGGCGTAGCGCGCCGCCGGTGGCGAGTTCGGTGTCGGCGCCGCTGGCCCAGGTGAGCGTATCGCCTGCGGCCCACTGAAGGTGCTGGCCGGCGACGATGCCGATGCCGCCGCGGCCGGCGAGGCCGAGCAGCGGATCAGTGCTGTGCGGGATGCGGTCCTTGCCGGGCGCGGTGTTGCGCGCGCCGGCGTCCTCGCTGGCGCGGCCCCAGCTTGCGTGCACCATGCCGCTGGCGGCGTTCTGGTGGGCGGCGAGCGGTGCGCGTTGTTCGTCGAGCGCACTCTGGCCGGCGGCCTTGCTGCCTGCGTGGCCGGCGAGCGGCGTGTTCTGGTGGGTGTCGGCGACCGGGCTGCTGGCCTGGCCGAGGGCGGCGGCCTGCTTGAGCAGGGCCTGCACGGCGGCGGCATCGCCAGCCGGTTCTGACGAAGCCTGATCGATGCGGCCGGCGATGGGCCAGGTAGTGAAGAGCAGGCCGCGCGCGGCGCGCACGGCGCCGTAGGCGTCGGTGCGCAGTTCGAAGCCGTCGCCGCGGTGGCTGCCGCGGTAGTTGTCGGCCTGATGCACGAGGTGACCGAGGTTGAGCTGGCTCGCCGCATGGGTGCTCGCCATCTGGATGCGCAACTGCGCGTCGGTGTCGTCGAAGACGAGTTGGTTGTAGGTCGAGGGGACGTTCGCGCCTTGGCCGAGTTCGGCGCTCTTGAAGCCCGAGAGGGCGGCGCGGTTGCGGTGGCCGCCGTGGGCGCCGCCCTCGCCGTGCCATGCGGGGCTGCGTCCCCCGACAAGATTGCCCTGGGCCGCGGGGCGATGGTCCGCGGCCTTTTTGAAGAGTTCGGCGGTGTCGGCCTCTCCTGCTTCGTCACCGGGGCTGGGTGCCTGACCGCCTTCACCTTGGCCGTTGTAGAGGCCGCCCAGCACGATCGGGCGGTCGATGTCGCCTTCGAGAAAGCCCACCAGCACTTCCTGGCCGATGCGTGGGACGAACTGCATCCCCATGCCCTGGCCCGCGACGCGGCTGGCGATACGCAGCCAGGCGGTATTCGGTGCCTGCTCGCTGTCACCCTCTGCTTGCCAGTGAAAGCGTACGCGCACGCGATGCAGGGCGTCGGTGAAGACTTCGCCGTCCGGACCGGGCGAGGCTGCGCCGTCGGCGCCCACCACGATGGCGCTTTGCGCACCCGGCGCCGTCGGGCGTGGATTCAGGCGCAGGCCGGTGCCATCCTCCAGCGCTGGCCGCCAGGGCACTTCCGTGCGCTGCACGGCGAACACGGCTGCGTAGCCACGTGTGCGCGCGGACGCGCCGAGGCTGTCGAGGTCGAGTGCGGGCAGTCCGTCTGCGGCACGCGTGGATACGTCGGCGCGATCTAGCCAGTCGCGCAGGGCTTCGAGCGCGCCGTCCTGGTTGCGGGCGTGCGGCAGGTTGTTCAGGGCAAGCGCCCGCAGGCCCAGGACGAGCCAGGTTTTCTCTTCCGCTGAGGCGTCCAGCCAGGGCGCGGTCGGCGCGTTGCTCAGCGCGAAGCGGGTGCCGGCGCGCAGGCTGCGCAAGGAGCCGGCGGCGGCAACGTTCTCACTGCGCGCCTCCGCGGCTTCCCGCAAGAGACGCAACTGACGCGACAGGTCGGCTTCGTTGCCGAAGGCGTAGGCGCCAGGCGTGTCGTAGTCCTGCAGGTCGAGTGCCTTGCCGCCCAGGCGTTCCGGCGGGCTGTCCTCGAGGCCGTTGAGCACGGTTCGCGATTTGTAGCTCCAACTGGCAAGCTGGGTGGCGGAGGCGACGACGCGTCGCTGAGTTTGCCATTGTGTGACGGCGTCGCTCTGCTCGGCGGCATCGGCACGATGGAAGCGGATGCCGCCTTGTGCGGCGCTCACGGGGTCTTCGGGAAGCTCGCCGCTTGCCGCGAAGAGTCGCAGCGTATGGGCGCTGGCCGTGCTGAGGGCTTCTTCCTGCTGGTCTTCGCGCTCGGCGAAGCAGAAGCCGATGCCTTCTTCGGCGAGCAGGCGGCTGAGGAAGTCGTAGTCGCTCTCGCGGTACTGCACGCAATAGCTGCGCAGCGGTATCTCGCCCAGCGCTTCCTCGCAGCCGGCGTCCCAGGTCCAGTGCGCACGCGGCGCGTAGGCGGCGAAGACCGCCTCGACGATGTCGCGCAGGCTCTTTTCCTGGAAGACGCGGCAATCGCTACGCTGGGTCGCGAGCCACAGCCAGGGCACGAGGCGGATGCGATAGCGGGTGAGCGCCTGGTCCGAGCCCAGGCGCTCCGCCTGGCTCACATAGCCGCTGCGAGGGCTCTGGCTGCCGTCGGCCAAGCGGATTGACAGGCGCGCCTGGCGTCCGATGAGATCGGTCAGCGTGAGGTCGGGCGCGGGGGAGAGCAGGAAGACATCGAAGCAGGACAGCCTCGACAGGCCTTCCGTCGCGAGGAAGGATTCCACCTGCAGGCTGGCACCGATGTCCGACCCGTCCTGCAGGTCGATGTCGAGCAGGCGGGTGCGCGAGTCCAGGCCTGCGGTGAGCTCGGACAGCGCAGTGCTGAAAGAATCGAACATGGGGCGGGCGATGCGATGTGCATGACGGAGGAAACCGCGATGCTATGCAAATCGCGTTATGCGCGACAAGCAATCCCTGCGTCCGAGTGCGAACGAGTTTGCGATTGTCATGTCTTCTGCCGCCGTCCGATAAGGTCGGAAGTCCGCCCAAATGCCGACGTCCCTGGGGCGATGGGCATGTCGGACTATTCGTCCATCACGCTTTCAGGCGTGCTGACGGCCTCCAGCGCGTCGCCGACCGCGATCCAGCCGGCTTCCAGGATGCGGGCGCTGATGCCGCCGTGGCCGCGCATCGCGCTGTAGCCGCCCGGGCCCAGCGCTTCCTCCATGCGGGAGCAGGGGTGGCAGAGCTCGGTGAATTCCAGCAGGGCAGAGCCCAGGCGGAAGCGACGGCCCTTGAGCGCCAGCAGGTTGATCCCGGAAATCACCACGTTGCGGCGCAGCCAGGCGGGATCCACGGACGCATGGCCCGAGCAGGCTGCGATCATCGGCAGGTGTTCGGACTGGATGAGCGTGACGCCCCGCTTGCCGCTCGCGCCACGGTAGCGGTCGCCTGCCTCGCTGGTCTCGTCCAGGCGCAGGCCGCCGCCCTCAAGCGCATAGGCGCGTCCAACGACATTGATCGGGCCCATGCGCTCGGTGCGCAAACCTATCCATTCGACACGGCCGGGCTGGTGCAGCCGGGCGAGGCGTTGCTTGATGTTCTCGTCCATCCGCGGATTTTGCCAAATCCCGGCCCTTGGCGGGCTCACCGGATGGCGCGATAGCCCAGTTGCACGACGCCGTCCGGGTACCGTTCGAAGCGCTCCAGCAGCAAAGGCCAGGCGCCGCCGGTGCGATCGCCGAAGATCGGGATGCCGCGGCCCAGGGCGACGGGCATCACTGAGACGATCAGTTTGTCGATCAGGCCCGCGGCGAGGAAGGCGCCGGCAAGCTCGCCGCCGCCGACCAGCCAGGCTCGCCGTACCCGGCTTGCCCGCAGCTGGGCGACGACCTCGAGCGGCGAGGCGCCGGTGGCCAGCACATTGGGCGGCAGCGTGCCGAGCGAGCGGCGCGAGAAGACCCAGGTGGATTTGCCGGCGTAGGGCCAGTCGCCCATGCTGCGGCAGACCTCGAAGGTACTGCGGCCCATCAGAACGGCCTCGATGCCCGAGTAGAAGGGCGCGTAGCCATAGTCCTCGCCGCTTTCCTCGAAGGGCTTGAGCCAGTCCAGACCACCCTCCGGCGTGGCGATGAAGCCGTCCAGGCTCTGCGCGACGTAGTAGCAGATCTCCGTCATGGGCGGCTCAGTAGCGGGCCCAGCAGCTGCGGCCGCGACGGCGCACCAGCCCGTCGCGATCGATGCTGATACGGCGCGGGGCGGTCTGTTCGGTCGGCAGGCTGAACGCAAGGCGCAGCCATTGGGCGAAGGGGTGGCCGGTGGCGGTCGAGGGCTTGGCGGGCAGGGGCATGACGGATCTCCGTGGCTGATGTGCGGCACTCTGCGCGGCCCCAGGCTCAAGACGTGAGCCTGCCGCAAAGCGCGCGCTGGCGTGGTTTTCGGCACAGCGCCTCGCTACCGCCCTGTCACGTACGCGGTTTATCCTCACCCGTCCCGATCCGGAGTGCCTCCATGTTTGAATCCGCCGAACTTGGCCACAAGGTCGACAACAAAACCTTCCGCCGCGAGGTCGAGCAGCTGCGCGTCGCACTGCTCAAGGCGCAGTACGAACTCAAGGAAGCCGCCCGCTTCCCGGTGGTGCTGCTGATCTCCGGCGTCGATGGCGGCGGCAAGAGCGAGACGATCAACGTCCTCTACGAATGGATGGACCCGCGTTTCCTCACCACGCAGGCCTTCGTCACGCCGACCGATGAAGAGCGCGACCGCCCGCCGCTGTGGCGCTACTGGCGCGCGCTGCCGCCCAAGGGGCGGGTCGGCATCTTCGCGGGCTCTTGGTATTCGATCCCGATCGCGGAGCGCATCGACGGCAAGCTCTCCGAGCTGGAGCTGGATCGCACCCTGGCGGAGCTGAACCGTTTCGAGGCCATGCTCGCCAACGAAGGCGCACTGATCCTCAAGTTCTGGTTCCACCTCTCCCGCGATGCGCAGAAGGCTCGCTTCAAGGCGCTGGAGGACGATCCGCGCACTGCGTGGCGCGTGACCAAGGACAGCTGGGCGCGGCTCAAGACCCACGGCAGGCTGCAGGAGGTGGCGGGCCATGTGCTGCGCATCACCAATACGCCGTGGGCGCCATGGATCGTGGTCGACGGTTCCGATGACAACTATCGCAGCCTGCGCACCGCCAGCGTCCTGCTCGAAGCGATGCAGCGCAAGCTGGCCGATCAGGCGCCCGGACACTTCCCGGTGGCGCCGCCGCTCGCCCCGCGTACCGATGGCCGCGATGTGCTCTCGGCGCTGGACCTGAGCCAGAGCATCTCGAAGGAAACCTACGAGCGCCAGCTCGCCAAATGGCAGGGGCGCCTGTCGGAACTGGTGCGCCATCCGCGCTTTCGCAAGCACGCCCTGGTGCTGGTCTTCGAGGGTTCGGACGCGGCCGGGAAGGGCGGGGCGATCCGCCGGATTTCCGCCGCCATGGATGCGCGCCAGTACCAGATCGTGCCGGTTGCCGCGCCGAGCGACGAGGAACGCGCCCAGCCCTATCTCTGGCGCTTCTGGCGCCATGTGCCGCGCAAGGGACGGGTCGCGATCTTCGATCGCTCCTGGTACGGCCGGGTGCTGGTAGAGCGGGTCGAGGGCTTCTGCAGCGAAGAAGACTGGCTGCGCGCCTATGCCGAGATCAACGACTTCGAGCACAGCCTCGACCAGTCCGGCATCGCGGTGCTGAAGTTCTGGCTGCAGATCGATCCGGACGAGCAGCTGCGCCGCTTCAAGGAGCGCGAGGAAACCGAGTTCAAGCGCTTCAAGATCACCGAGGAAGACTGGCGCAACCGCGAGAAGTGGGACGCCTACCGCATCGCGGCCTGTGACATGGTGGACCGCACCAGCACCGGCCAGGCGCCCTGGGTGCTGGTGGAGGCCAATGACAAGCGCTTCGCACGGATCAAGATCCTGCGTGCGATCTGCCTGCGGCTGGAACTGGTCCTGGGGCTTTCGTAGCTGCCGACGCGGCGGCGCTTCAGGCGCCGCCGGTTCAGTCCTTGCCCTGAGGCACCAGCATCACCAGCTTGTGCTCGGGGCTGCTGGTGGGACGCAAGGTCACTTGTGTGTAGGCCAGGCGACCGCGCTGCGGATGCAGGAAGACGCGCTCGCCGCCCTCGCGTTCCTCCACATCCTGGCGCGCCCATTCCTGTGCGAAGACCGGGCTTGCTGCGGCGAGCTCTGCGACGCGTGCCTGGAGTTGCGGCTGCGTGAGGCGCGCGCTGCAATCGGCGCGGAATTCCGCCACCAGCCGATGCGCGCGTAGCGGCCAGTCTTCGACCAGCGTCTGCGCGGACGGCTCGCAGAACATCCAGCGCAGCAGATCCCGCGCGCCGTCCTGGTCCAGCCATCCGACGAAGAGCTCGCCCGCCAGTCCGTTCCAGGCGCACGCCTGCCAGTCCGCATCGAGGATATAGGCCGGCATCGCGAGCAGCGAGAGACTCTCGCGCAGGGCCGCAGGCAGCGGCGCGCTCTCGTGGCTTGCTTCGGGGTCACTACAACCTGCAAGGCGGAAGAGATAGGCACGCTCGGCCTTGTCCAGCTGCAGCGCTTCCGCGAGCCGGGTGCAGGTGGCGGGCGAGATGCTCACCGGCCGACCCTGCTCGATCCAGGTGTACCACGTCAGGCTGATGCCGCACCGGTCGGCCACTTCTTCGCGTCGCAGGCCGGGCGTGCGCCGGCGGCGCAATTCGGGGCGCGGATTCTGGGGTGCGATCCGCTCGCGGCGGGCACGCAGGAATTCGCCCAGCGCGGCGTGGGAATCCTTGTTGGTCGCGGACATGTCCAGAGGTGGGCGGGAGTGCAGAGGGGTAGTGCCGATACCAGTATAAGCGCTTGCCTTGTTGGGGCTTTCCGTGGGCTTTAGCTTTGAGTCCTGGCCGCGAGTGCTCCCACCGAGCGGCCACTCACAAGAAAGGATCACGGGAAGGATCATGGAACACAACGCAGTCGTCGACGCACAGTTCGGTCCGCAAGCGCGGGCTTATCTCGACAGCCCGGTGCATGCCCAGGGCGAAGACCTTCAGGCGCTCGCCGCGAGCGCCAAGGCACTGGCGCCGCAGTCCGTGCTGGACGTCGGCTGCGGTGCGGGCCATGCGGCTTTCGCGGTGGCGCCGCATGCCGGTCGCGTGACCGCCAGCGATCTCTCGCTCGAGATGTTGCGCGTGGTGGCGAAAGCGGCGGCCGATCGTGGGATCGAGAACCTCTTCACCCAGCAGGCGTCGGCGCGTGAGCTGCCCTTCGAGGACGCGAGCTTCGACATGGTGGTGACCCGCTATTCGGCGCACCACTGGGACGACTTCGAGGCCGGCTTGCGCGAGATCCGGCGGGTGATCAAGCCGGGCGGCCGATTCGTCGCCATCGACATCGTCGCGCCGCGCAACACGGTGGCGGATACCTTCCTCCAGAGCATCGAACTCCTGCGCGATCCCTCGCATGTGCGCAATTACTCAGTGGCGCAGTGGCTCGCGGCCCTCGACCGCGCCGGCTTCACGCCGACCGGGCAGAGCATGCGGCGGGTGCGCCTGGAGTATTCGAGCTGGATCGCACGCATGCGCACGCCGTCGGAACATGCGACGGCGATCCGGGCACTCCAGGCCGCGGTGGGCGAAGAGGTGCGGCGCTACTTCGAGATCGGTGCCCAGGGTTGCTTCACGCCCGACGCGGCGACTTTCGAGGCGCGTGCCTGACCTGGCGCCAGCGTATATCGCAGCGCGATCAACCGGCGGCTTCGGCCGCCGGCTTGCCTGCTTCGGCCGCGCCGTCGCGGATGAACTTGCGCGCCACATGGCGCAGGGCCAGCGCGAGGCCGATCGCCACCAGCACCAGGCCGAGCAGCAGTCCGACCCAGAAGCCATAGACCTCCATCGGCGCTTGCCCGGGCAGGCCGTGGTAGCCGAGCCAGGCGCCGAAGGGAATGCCGATCACCCAGAAGGCGACCAGCATCAGCCACATCGGCATCAGCGTGACCTTGTAGCCGCGCAGTGCGCCCACGCCGACCACCTGGGTCGCGTCGGCAAGCTGCCACACGGCCGCGAAGATCAGCAGGTTGGCCGCAAGATGCTGCACGCCGATGTCGCTGGAATAAAGTGCAGCGACCCACTCGCGCACCAGCACGATCGGCGCGATCGCGCAGAGCGCGATCAGGAGCCCGATCACCACGCCGGTCCACGCCACGAAGCGCGCCTGTACCGGATCGCGCGCGCCCAGGCAGTGGCCGACGCGGATCGAAAGCGCGGACGACAGCCCCATCGGGATCATGAAGACCAGCGCCGCGAAGTTCAGCGCCACCTGGTGCGCGGCGATCTGCACCGCGCCGAAACGGCCGACCAATACGGCCACGCTGGAGAAGGCGGCGACTTCGGCAAGACCGGTGCCGCCCATCGGCAGGCCGATCCGCAGCAGGTTCTTCTGGTCGGCCCAGTGCGGCCAGCTCCAGCCGTGCCAGAGGTAGTAGGGCTTGTATTCCCTGCCCACTGCCGTCCACACGACCAGCGCGACCAGGCCGGCCCACATGCCGATGCCGGTGGCCCAGCCGCAGCCCGCGCCGCCCATTTGCGGGAATCCGAAGTGGCCGTAGATCAGTACCCAGTTGAAGAAGGTGTTCACGCCCAGGCCGACGAAGGCGAGGATCATGATCGGCCGGGGATGATTGATGCTCGCGGTGTAGAAGGCCAGCGCCCGGAACACCAGCGCCGCCGGCATGCCGATGACGATGCCCCAGAGGAAGAGGCTGGTTTTCTCCACCAGCACCGGCTCGATGCCGGCGGCGGCCAGCAGGCCCGGCACGAAGGGCATCAGCAGGAAGGGAACGAGGCTGGAATACAGCGCAAGCCACATGCCTTCGCGTGTGTCCCGCACGATCCCGGCCGCATCGCCGGCGCCGTAGTGATGGGCGATGACCGGGCTCAGTGCCTGCACCACGCTCATCAGGCCGATGAAGACCGGCACCCACAAAGCCACGCCCAGACCCACCACGGCCTGTTCCACGGCGCTCGCATGGCCCGACATCACCGTGTCGAGCAGACCCATCAGCACATAGGCCACCTGGGACAGGATGATCGGGATGGCGAGCTTCGCCAGGGCGCGGCTTTCGCCGAAAAAACGCTGCAAACGGGGCATGAACAGGCTTGAAACGGAAGCGAAAACGGCCGCCCGCGAAGTCCGGACGGCAAGGAAACAGCCCGCCAGTCTACGTGTCGGAGCAGGCGCGACGCTACCCGGAATTGCGTTTCTCGCAGGTCCGGAGAGGGTCTGGATCTGCTCCAAAAGCCGATCCGCGCTAACATCCGGCCTTCGTGTCGCGTCCGGGTGCCTGTAGTGCCGCGGTTTTCACCGCTCTCTGGCCAGGGCGGTCGCAAGGAAAAAGGCGCGCGCAGGTCCCGCGGTTCCGAGTCGTTCCGTTGGTTTCCTGCGAAGCGTTTCGCGGCACAGATCCGAGAAGGCCCAGGAGTCGTTGGCCCGCTTCGCGCGGGCCGTTGTCACAGATGCTTTGTCATGGGCGTCCGCGTCTCGTCGCGCCGGACAACCACTTTTATCGAGGAAATCGCATGAACAAGTCCGATCTGATCTCCAAGCTGGCCGAAGCTGCTGGTCACTCCAAGAAAGACACCGAAGCCGTCGTCGACGCGCTGGCTGGCGTGGTTGCCCAGGCTCTGGCTGCTGGTGACGACGTCACCCTGCCCGGCATCGGCAAGCTGGCCGTGAAGGCCAAGGCTGCCCGCACCGGCCGCAACCCCAAGACCGGCGAAGCGATGCAGATCGCTGCCCGCAAGGTCCCGGCCTTCACCGCCCTCAAGGCACTGAAGGACGCCGTCGCCGAGTAATCGCGACGAGCACTGTCCGCACCAGCGTCCGGCCGCAAGGGCCGGGCGTGCGGGCAGTGCGCAGGGCGCCACGATCTTGCTGGCGCCCGTGCATGGGCCCGATCCTGCGGCCAGCACACACTGTTTTGTCGTATCCCCCACATAGGCTTTCCGCTGTTTCCTGCTCCGGCTGAGTGGCTGCCGGACGGCGTCGCGGGCTGCGCGAGTTTTCCTCGCGACCTCCTTCGTCTACGAGGAACCGCCTTGATCACCTTGTATGAACTGCGCTGGTCGCACTACTGCGAGAAGATCCGTCTCGCCCTCGCGCATATGCGCCTGCCTTGGCGTGCGGTGGCGATTGATGCCTTCAGCAAACGCGAGTTTGCAGCGCATCCCTTGCCGGCGCATCTGCCCAGCCGCACCGTGCCGGCGCTCCTGGACGAGCGCACTGGCCGCTTCGTCATGGATTCGACGCCGATCCTGCAGTACCTGGACGCGAGCTATCCCGATGCGCCACGGCTCTTCCCGCGGGACGGTCAGACGCGCGAGGCCGTGACGCAGACCCTGCTGGAACTCGACAGCGGCCTCGGTTTGCTCGCGCGTCGTGCCGGCTACACGCAGCTGATACTCGAATCGCCGCAGACGCTCGCCGACCTCTTTCTCGACCGTCGGCTCGGTGGGCTATGGCGCAAGCCGCTGCTGCGCAGCCTCGCCGGTCATGCTTTGGGCGTGATGCTGTGTCAGCGCTTCAGCTTCCATCGCAACGAAGCGGAGCGGATCTACGAGCGCCTGGAGTGCATGCTTGCGGGTTTCCAGTCGCGCATCGAGACACGCGGCCATCTCGCGGGCGATGGCTTCTCGATCGCTGACCTGAGCCTTGCGGCCTATCTGCGCCCGCTCAGTATCGTGCCTTTCTTCACCGAGCATCCGCGACTCGCGGGTCTGTTCGCATGGCAGCGCAGGCTGCTCGCGGTCTATGGCGCGGAGGCGCCTTCGGCCTACCAGTTGGCGATCGAGGCGGTGCGCAAGGACAGGGCGCCCGTGCGGCGCCGGGTCCGTCCGGCGCTCGATGCGACAGACACCGCATCCGTCCGTGTCCATGCGGACAACGACCAGCATCCCGTGTGGGATGTCCGCATGCTTGCGATGCCCTGGCTCTACCTTGCCCGGCTGCGTGCAGACAAGCGTCGGGTCTGGACGGCCGACGCTGTCTGGCGTTGAACGGGCCTCAGCTGCCTTCGCCGGGTTCCTGCGGTGCCTTGGCCGGCGCCAGATACCAGTCGGCGGGTGCCACCACCTTGGCCTGCGGAGGATCCTCGAAGTAGTGGGGCGACATGATCTGCACGCCATGCTCGTTGAACACATCCAGGATGTTGGCGTGCAACTGATTGAGCACTTCCGCCCGCGGTCGCGGCTCGGACGGGATCGCCTGGGCGACCAGGCGGTATTCGACGTAAAAGTCTGACAGGGCGGTCTGGAATACCCGCGGCGCCGGGTCGGCGAGCACCCCGGGCGTACGCAGGGCCGCCGTGATCAACATGGCCTGCACCTGGCGCCAGGCGGCGTCGTAGCCGATGGTCACCGTCGTATCGACGACGAAGCCCGGACCCTTGACGGTGCGGGAGTAGTTGCGCGTGACGTTGCCCAGGATCATCGAGTTGGCGTACGTGAGTTCTTCGCCCAGGCCTGTGCGGATGCGCGTGGAGAACAGGCCGACCTCCATCACCGTGCCTTCCGAGTCGCCGATGCGTACGTATTCGCCCGCCTTGAGTGTGTGGGTGTACATCAGGATCAGCCCGCTGGCCGCCTGGCCGACGAGGCTGGAGGCTCCCAGGGAGATCATCAGGCCGACGAGGACGGACAGTCCCTTGAAGGCCTCCGTCTGCGCGCCGGGAAGGTAGGGGTAGGCCATGGCCAAGGCAAAGAGCCAGACGACGCCTGCAGCGATCTTGCGCGTCGGCGCGATGGTGTCCTGCGAGAGCCAGCTGACCGAGAGCTGTCCGCTTTCCACGCGGTCGAAGAACGCACGCAGCAGATCGGTGATGCCGCGCGCAATGAAAAAGACGATCAGCGCGATCAGCAAGTCCGGAATCGCGCCGGCGATCGATACCAGGACTCGTTCGAGCAGCTCGAGCAGGTATTCGTTGAGGCGTTCGCCCCAAGGGCGGGTATAGGGAAACCGGGAGAGCGTGAAGGACAGCCACTGGTATGCGAGCAGCACGGCGACCAGTGCATAGAGGCCACGCAGGAGCCAGCGCAGGGCGACGAAGATGCGGTCGCTCGCAATCAGCGCGGCGCCACCGACCCTGATGCGTTCTGTGCGTGCATGCGTCCAGCGCAGCAGCAGCGAGAAGAGCCAGGCGCGTATCCGGAGCAGGATCCAGAGCAGTGCAACCAGGATCGCGGTCGCCAGCACGGCGAGCCCCACCGAAAGCAGGAGGGAGTCGGTGTCGCGGGCTTCGTGGAATTCCGCGATGACCTGCGTAAGCCGGTCCGCAGCCTGCCGAGCGGCTTGGTCCAGCGGCTCGTGGGTCAATTTGTCGACGTCGTCCGGTGTGAGGCCGAGCACCATCTTGCCGTCGATCTTGATCAAGCGGCCCTGTTCGACGCTCTCGATCGTCACCTGTCCCGGGCCGCCGTCCGCAAGCTTGCCCTCGATCACCATCTGGGTGCGGCGCGCACGCTCCTTCGGACCAATGCCGAAGAAGGACGAACGGAATACCGTGATGGTCCGGTTCAGTACGACGACCGCTGCTTCGTCCGGGCCCGCTTCATTTTCCATGGCAGTGCCCGTGACGGGCGCTGGCGCATCCTTCGCCACGGCGACGGACGCGCCCAGGCACAACAGCGCGGCGAAAAAACAGCGCCGTAGGACAGCGCGTCCAGGGGACGTCAGGATCTGGGGCAAACGCATCGGTTCCTCACCCGCCAAAAGGGCCTGCGGCCCAGGGTTGATGAATGGCCGGATTACCCGGCCCTGCAAAGCCTGGTGAATCGGTAGCGACGACGCTGCCATGGGTCGGATCCTCATGACGGGGCAAGGGTAACGTCCCGCCTGCCGTCCGGCCATGCGGGCTTGGTGTGGTCTCGCAAACTCCGCCACGCGGCAACGCGCGCCAAGGGTAAAATGCCGGGTTTTGCCCCTTTGCCGCGGGCGGCGCCCGCGCGAAAGACATGTCCAGCAAACCCAGTTTCCAGGAAGTCATCCTCCGCCTCCAGAACTTCTGGAGCCAGCACGGTTGTGCGCTGCTGCAGCCGATCGACATGGAAGTCGGTGCCGGCACCAGCCATACCGCGACCTTCCTGCGCGCGATCGGGCCCGAGCCCTGGAACGCCGCCTACGTGCAGCCTTCGCGCCGTCCCAAGGACGGCCGCTATGCGGAAAACCCCAACCGCCTGCAGCACTACTACCAGTACCAGGTGGTGCTCAAGCCCGCGCCGGCCAATATCCAGGAGCTCTACATCGAGAGCTTGCGTGCGCTGGGCATCAACACCAACGAACACGACATCCGCTTCGTCGAGGACGACTGGGAAAACCCGACCCTGGGTGCCTGGGGCCTGGGCTGGGAAGTCTGGCTGGACGGCATGGAGGTGACGCAGTTCACCTACTTCCAGCAGGTCGGCGGCCTGGAATGCAAGCCGGTGCTGGGCGAGATCACCTACGGTCTCGAACGCCTCACCATGTACCTGCAGGACTGCGAGAACGTCTACGACCTGGTGTGGACCCCGGGCGTGAGCTACGGCGACGTGTTCCACCAGAACGAGGTCGAGCAGTCGACCTACAACTTCGAGTACTCGGACGCCGAGTGGCTGCTCGGCCAGTTCGGCGGCTACGAAGGCCACGCCAAGCGCCTGATGGAGGCGAAGCTGGCGCTGCCGGCCTACGAGATGGTGCTCAAGTGCGCGCACACCTTCAACCTGCTCGACGCCCGCGGCGCGATCTCGGTGACCGAACGTGCCGCCTACATCGGCCGCATCCGCACCCTGGCCCGCGCCGTGGCCCAGTCCTACCACGAGTCGCGCGAACGCCTCGGCTTCCCGATGGCGGACATCGCCGATCCGAAGCTGCGCGCGCTGCTGGGTGAAGAGACCGTGGCCAACATCGAGGCGATCCGCGCAGGCCGCGCCGCTTAAGAAGACGTTCGCGCCGCACGGGCTGCGAACAGGCCGATTAGGGACGAAACCGGAATTTCAGGAGGAGCGCGCGAGCGCTCACGACACAAGAATGCAAGACACACTTCTGGTCGAACTGCTCACCGAGGAACTGCCGCCCAAGGCGCTGGCCCGTCTGGGCGACGCCTTTGCCGAAGGCATCTTCAAGGGCCTGGTCGAGCGCAAGCTCGCCGCGCCCGATGCGGATTTCCACCGCTTCGCTACGCCGCGCCGCCTGGGCGTGACCGTGCCGGGCGTGCTGGCGCAGGCGCCCGATGCACAGGTGCGCGAAAAGGTCATGCCGGTGGCCGTGGCGCTGGACGCCAGCGGCGCGCCGACGCCGGCCCTGCTCAAGAAGCTCGATGCCAAGGGCATTCCGCATGCGGCGGTGGCGAGCTTCGAACGTGCGATGGACGGCAAGAGCGAGACCTTCTTCTACGCCGCCACGGTCGCCGGCGCCGCGCTGGACGCGGTGCTCGCCACGGTGGTGAATGAGGCCGTGAAGAAGCTGCCGATCCCGAAGGTGATGCGCTGGGGCGCGGAGACGCACCTGTTCGTGCGCCCGGTGCACGGGCTCATCCTGCTGCATGGCAGCCGCGTCGTGCCCGGCGAAGTGCTGGGTCTGACTTCCGGCAACACCACGCGCGGCCACCGCTTCATGGGCGAGCGCGAGTTCGCGGTGCCGCAGGCCGACGCCTATGCCCGCACGCTCTTTGAGCGCGGCAGCGTGGTCGCTTCCTTCGAGGCGCGGCGTGAGCTGATCCGTCATGAGCTTGCGAAGGCTGCCGCCTCGGTGGGGCAGGGCGCGGTCGCGGTGGAAGATGCCGCGCTGCTCGACGAAGTGACGGGGCTGGTCGAACACCCGACGGTCTACATCGGCGAGTTCGAACCCGAGTTCCTCGCGGTGCCGCAGGAATGCCTCATCCTCACGATGAAGCAGAACCAGAAGTATTTCCCGCTGCTGGACGCGCAGGGCAAGCTGATCAACAAGTTCCTGATCGTCGCGAACATCAAGGCCGACATCGCCGACAACATCACCGGCGGCAACGCCCGCGTGGTGCGTGCACGGCTCTCGGACGCCAAGTTCTTCTTCGACCAGGACCGCAAGCAGCGCCTGGATTCGCGCCTGGAGAAGCTCTCCAGCGTGGTCTATCACAACAAGCTCGGCTCGCAGCGCGCGCGCATCGAGCGCCTGGTCAAGCTGGCCGGCGCGATCGCGCAACGCCTGGGTGCGGACCGTGCCGCCGCCGAGCGCGCCGCACTGCTCGCCAAGGCCGACCTCGTGACCGAGATGGTCGGAGAGTTCCCCGAGCTGCAGGGCATCATGGGCGAGTACTACGCCCGCCACGACGGTGAAGGCGAAGTGGTCGCCCACGCGATCGAACAGCACTACCACCCGCGTTTCGCAGGTGACAGCCTGCCGCAGGGCAACGTCGCCTGCGCCGTGTCGCTCGCCGACAAGCTCGACGCCATCGTCGGTTTCTTCGGCATCGGCGAGAAGCCGACCGGCGACAAGGATCCGTTCGCGCTGCGTCGCGCGGCGCTGGGCGTGCTGCGCATCCTGATGGAGACGCCGCTGCCGCTGGATCTCGCGCAGATGATCGCCGACGCCGCGCAGGGCTTCGGCCCCGGCGTACTGGCTGCAGGCTTCGAGACCGATCTGCTGGCCTTCTTCACCGATCGCCTGCGCGGCCAGCTGCGCGAGACCGGCGCCTCGGCCGAGCAGGTCGAAGCCGTGCTGGCGAACTCGCCCACGCGTATCGACTCGGTGCCGGCGCGCCTGGCCGCGGTGAAGGCGTTCGCAGCGCTGCCGGAGGCCGAAGCACTGGCTGCCGCCAACAAGCGCATCGTCAACATCCTGAAGAAAGCCGAAGGCACCATCGGCGAACCGGATGTCGCGCTCTTCGCCGAAGACGCCGAGAAGGCACTCTTTGCCGAGCTCAATGCGCTGGCGCCCAGCGTGCGCTCGATGCTCGCGGCGGAGGACTACACCGGTGCGCTGCGCTCGCTCGCGAGCCTGCGCGGTGCGGTGGACAGCTTCTTCGACAGCGTGATGGTGATGGCCGAAGAGCCTTTGATCCGCGCCAACCGCCTGGCCTTGCTGAAGGCGCTGGCGGCCCTGCTCAACGGCGTGGCCGACATCTCGCGCCTGTCCGCCTGACCACGATAAGAACGCCGCCGGCCACGCAGTCGGCGGCACGCGAGTTGCATCAGCCGCACACCCGCACAGAGAGAGGCTGTACATGAAACTCATCGTTCTGGACCGCGACGGCGTCATCAACCATGACTCGGCACAGTTCATCAAATCGCCGGATGAGTGGAAGGCGATCCCCGGCAGCCTGGAGGCCATCGCGCGCCTGAACCAGGCGGGCTGGCGTGTCGCGCTCGCCACCAACCAGAGCGGTGTCGGCCGCGGCCTCTTCGACATGGACACGCTCAACGCCATCCACGAGAAGATGACCCGCGCGCTCGCTGCTGTCGGCGGCCGTCTCGATGCGATCTTCTTCTGCCCGCATGCGGCGGACTCCACCTGCGAATGCCGCAAGCCGCGTTCCGGCATGCTCGAAGAGATCGCGCGCCGCTTCAATGCGGACATGAAGGACGTGCCCACGGTGGGTGACAGCCTGCGCGATCTGGAAGCCGGCGTGCGTGTCGGCTGCAAGCCCTACCTCGTGCTCACCGGCAAGGGCGAGAAGACCGCCAAGGATCCGCGTCTGCCCGAGGGCACCGAGATTTTCCCCGACCTCGCCGGCGTCGTCGCCCGACTCACCGCCTGATCCGCATGCGTTTCTTCAGGTCTGCGCTCTTCCTGCTCCTGCAGGTGCTGGTGACGATTCCCTACGCCTTGCTGGCGGTTCTCACCTTCCCCTTCAAGCCCTTCACCCGCTACCACATCATCATGGGCTGGTGCCGGCTCAACGTGTGGATGATCCGCCACGTGCTCGGCATCACCTGGCGGATCGAGGGCTGGGACAACCTGCCCAAGCGTTCCGCAGTGATCCTCGCCAAGCACCAGTCGGCGCTGGAGACCATCCTCTTCCCGGTGCTCTTTCCGCCGCAGAGCTTCGTGCTCAAGCGCGAGCTGCACTGGATTCCCTTCTTCGGTTGGGGGTTGGCGATGATGCCGATGATCGCGATCAACCGCTCCCGCGGCACTGACGCGCTCACCCAGGTGAAGCTCGAAGGCGCGAAGCGCCTGGAGGAGGGCTGGTGGGTGTCGGTCTATCCCGAAGGCACGCGCGTCGCGCCGGGCGTGAAGAAGCGCTACAAGGCCGGCGGCGCTACGCTCGCGGCTTGGGCCGGCGCGCCGATCGTGCCGGTGGCGCTGAACACGGGCGAATTCTGGAAGCGCAACGCCTTCGTCAAGGAGCCGGGTGAGGCGCTGATCATCATCGGCCCGGCGATCGAGACGGCGGGGCGTCCCGCCGATGAGGTCAGCGCCGAAGTCGAACGCTGGATCGAGGGCACGATGCACGCACGTTTTCCTCACCACTACGTGGGCACCGCCTGAGGATTCGTGAAGAAACCCGCTGCGCGGCGCGTTCCTGGAACTGAGGTGTTCAAAGTCCTCAAGGACTTCTCCGCGCCTCGTTTCGAGCTTGCGCCGCTCACACCGATTCCTTCCCGGATTCCGAGGTCGCGACGAGCAGGATGAGCGAGCCGGAAACCAGGCAGCTCCAGTTCGGCCCCCGCGAGCTGGTCTACACGCTCAAGCGCAGCAACCGCCGCACCCTCGGGATGACGGTGGATCACCGCGGCCTTACGGTGACGATTCCCTTGCGGGCGACGCTGCGCCAGACCGAAGACTTCATCCGCAGCAACGCCGGTTGGGTCTTCGAGAAGCTGGACGAATGGGCTGCACGCGGCCCCAAGCTCGAATTCGAAGCCGAGGACGGCACGGTGCTGCCCATCCTCGGCCAGCCCTGCACCCTGCGCCTGGTCGAAGGTGCTGCGCGCGCACAGTGGGTCGAAGGCCCCTTCGAGCGCGAACTGCGCCTGCCCCTGCGCCCGGACGTCTCGCCCCGTGTGCTGCTCAAGCGGGTACTGGAGCACTATGCGCTGCGCTACTTCGGTGGCCGGCTCGACGAGTACATGCACCGCCTCGCCGCCGACTACCCGCAGATCCGCCGTCCGCGCCTCGCGCTCACTTCTGCGCGCACCCGCTGGGGCAGCTGTTCGCGCGCGACGGGCATCCGGCTCAACTGGCGCCTGATCCACCTGGACCATGCGCTGGGCGACTACGTGGTGGCACACGAAGTCGCCCATCTTGTCGAAATGAACCACTCGCCGCGCTTCTGGGCGGTAGTGGAATTGCTCTACCCCGACTACAAGCGCGTCGCCGCCGCCCTGCGGGAAGTGGCGCGCGACATGCCGGAGATCTGATACGGCTCGCGACCGAAGCGATGACGACCTTGCTCCGCTCCGCCGTGATACGACACGGTCCGAAACGCGCAATGTGTTTTCGCTTCGATCGCAAGCCCTTGTGACCCACCGCATCGGCACTGCTCCCACAGTGACTGCCGATGGCCTGCCCCTGAAAGGAAACACCATGCGCATCCTCCACACCATGCTCCGCGTCGGCGACCTCGACCGCTCGATCGCCTTCTACACCGACGTGCTCGGCATGAAGCTCCTGCGCCGTAACGACTATCCCGATGGAAAGTTCACCCTGGCCTTCATCGGCTACACCGATGAATCCGAAGGCGCGGTGATCGAACTCACCCACAACTGGGGCGTCGAGAGCTACGAGATCGGCACCGGCTATGGCCACATCGCGCTGGAAGTGGATGACGCCTACGCTGCCTGCGCGGACATCAAGGCGCGTGGCGGTGTCGTCACCCGTGAGGCGGGGCCGATGAAGCACGGCACCACGGTGATCGCGTTCGTGCAGGACCCGGATGGGTACAAAGTTGAGCTGATTCAGAAGAAGGGCTGAGGGTAGCCCTTGCTACAGGGGCTGCCGTCGCCCTTGCTTCTGGATGAAAGGGGAGGCTCGAATGCCTCCCTTTTTGTTTGTTGGAGCGTTGTGTTCATCCGGTGGATTGGATGCTGTTTCGAATCGCGCGTTGCGGGCCCACCCTTCGGCGCGCGCGTTGGCCTGCGAACGGTGTCCATTGAATGACGTACGTTGGCCGGGGTGGAATACGGCCAACGCGCGGTTGAAGCGCCCGCCAGCCGTCACGGCATTCGGACGCACGAAGCGCACGCTCACCTGCACCGGATCCGGAGCCCCGAACCGAGCCGCGAGCGACGAGGAACGGGCGATGAGGCACGGGCGGCCGCGAGGCCGAAAGAAAGCCCTTAGCTAATCCCCGCATCCACTACAAAACTCTGTCCGCTGCAGCCCTCGCTGTCATCCGCCGCCAGAAACAGTGCCATCCGCGCCACATGCTCCGGCAGCAGGTGCAGCTTTAGCGCCTGGCTACCCAGGACCATGGCGTCTTCTTCCGGCGTGCGGAACTGGCGCACCTGCCGCTCGGTGCGGATGGCGCCGGGCACGAGCGTATTGACCCGGATGCCATAGGCACCGAGTTCGCGGGCGAGCGTGCGGGTGAGGCCGGTGATGCCGGCCTTGGCGGTGGTGTAGCCCACCATGCCGGGGCGGCCGCGCATCCACGAGGTGGAACTGAAGTTGATGACTGAGCCTCCGCCCGCAGCGCGCAGATAGGGGACGACTCGCTGCGTGGCGAAGAAGTGGTGCCGCAGGTTGGATGCGTGGCGATCATCCCAGAGTTCGGGGGTGACATCCTCGAAGGCGTGGCGGGCGTCGTTGGCGGCGTTGTTGATCAGGACCGAGAGGCCGCCGAGGCGCCCCACGAGGTGATCGATGGCGGCTTGCAGCGCAGGCATGTCGCGCACGTCGGCTGCGGCGAAGTGGCAGCATGCGTCGCCGGGCAGGCGCTGCAACAGGGCGTCGGCGGCAGTGCTGTCGATGTCGATGAATGCGACATGCGCACCCTGCGCGACGAAGGCCTCGACCATGGCTGCACCGATGCCGCTGGCACCGCCCGTGATCAGGACGCGACGCGCAAGCAGGCTGGGGAAGCGTGCATAGGGACTCATGAAGGCTCCTGGCGAGCGACGATGAAGGGATCGGCGCCGGTGGATGAGGGGAGTGGGGCGACGGGGAGCGGCGGCGAGGAAAAGTGTCGACGAGCAGGTGCCAACGAGCAGATGCCAACGAGGAGGTGGCGGTGAGGAAAGGTGGTGACGCTCAGTCGGCGAAGCGGGTGCGGATCTGGAGCACTTCATCCCAGGCGCCGAGGAAGGCGTCCAGGCAGGTCGGATCGAAGTGCCGGCCACGCCCGAGCTCCAGATGCGCGCGTGCGTCTTCCACCGACCAGGCCCGCTTGTAGGGGCGTTCGGAGGTCAGCGCATCGAAGACGTCAGCGATCGCGACGATGCGGCCGGAGAGCGGAATATCTTCGCCCGCGAGCGCGCGCGGGTAGCCGGAGCCGTCGAAGTGTTCGTGGTGCGACAGCGCGATCTCGGCGGCGAGCCGCAACACCGGCGAACTGGAGTCCTTGAGGATCTCGTGGCCGATCGCGGCGTGTTGCTTCATCACTTCGAACTCGTCGGGGGTGAGGCGACCCGGCTTGAGCAGGATGGCGTCGGGTGTGCCGAGCTTGCCGACGTCGTGCATCGGTGCAGCGTCGAGCAAGTGTTCCTGGTACTCCGGATCCAGGCCCAAGCGCCGCGCGATCAGGCAGGAGAACTGGGCCATGCGCTGGATGTGCGCGCCGGTTTCCGGATCGCGGAACTCGGCGGCGCGGGCGAGCTTGATCACGGTCTCGCGTTCGCGTTCATGGATGTCCGCGGTCGCGAGGCGCACGGCTTCGGAGAGCTCCTGCGCGCGGTTGCCAAGGATCACGGCGTGACGTCGCAGCGCGAGCATGTTGCGCACGCGCGGGATGAACTCGTGCTTGTCGATCGGCTTGGAAAGAAAGTCGGTGGCGCCGGATTCCAGCGCCTGGTAGCGGATTTCCTTCTCGTGCGCGGCGGTGACCATCAGCACCGGCACGTCTTCGGCATGCACTGCGCGAAAGCGGCTGATGAGCTCCAGGCCGTCGAGGCCGGGCATCATGAAATCCACGATCAGAAGGTCCGGCTCCGCAGCCAGTGCGCGGGCAAGACCGGCCTGGGGATCGGAGTAGACCTCCGTTTCGCAGCCTTCGACGCGCGCGATCAGCGCCTGCATCAACGCCAGATTGACCGGCGTGTCGTCGATGATGATGACCTTCATGATTGCTCGCTGCCGTAAGCCTGTGTGACGGAGGAGAAGATCTCGGTCTGGCTGAAATCCTCGTCCTGGGTATCCGCCGGTGCGTGCACCGGCAGGCGAATCAGGAAGGCCGTGCCTTCACCCGGTTGGCTGCGCGCTTCCACACGGCCTCCCAGCTTCTGCTGCACCAGGCTGGTCACGATATGCAGACCCAGGCCGGTGCCGCCCTTTTCGCGCTTGGTGGTGAAGAAGGGCGCGAAGACCTTCTCCAGCAGTTCGGCGGGGATGCCCGCCCCATTGTCTTCGATCCGCAAGGCGACTTCATCCTCGCCCGCGGCCTCGGCTGCGATCCACAGCACGCCGTCGGCCTGTTCGTCGAACGCATGCGCGAGCGCATTGGTCACGAGGTTGGTGATCACCTGCCCGAGCGGCCCCGGGTAGCTGTCCAGCCACAGGTCTTCGGCGATCGCACGCTCGACCCGCACATGGGCGCGCTTGAGCGAGGGCGCGAGCATCAGCAGGATTTCGTCGACCAGCTGCCCGAGGCGGAAGTTGCGTCGTTGCTCGCTGGTCTGGTCGGCCGCGACTTGCTTGAAGCTGGAGACCAGCGTGCTGGCGCGCGCGAGCCCGCGGTCGAGTACATCGGCTACGCCCAGCGCGTCACGCATGTAGCGGTCGAGGCTGGAGCGTTTGAGCGTGCCGCCGCTGGCGGCCTCATGCAGTTCGATGGTCAGCTCGCGGAAGCTGCTAGCAGCCATCACGCAGTTGCCGATCGGGGTATTGAGATCGTGTGCGATGCCCGCGACGAGCCCGCCGAGCGCGGCCAGTTTCTCTGCCCGTACCAGGTTGTTCTGCGTGCGCTCCAGGCGTTCGAGCGCCTCGCTCAGCTCGCGGGTACGCTCCGCCACGCGGGCTTCGAGGCCGGCGTTGAGCTCTTCGATGCGCGCCTGCGCCGTGCGCAAGGCACCGACATCCTCCACGGACCAGAGCAGACGGTCGCGATTGCCGATGCGGATGCGCCGGCCGCGCATGGTGACGAACACCGGCGAGTCGTCGCGGGCGCGAAGCTCCAGGTCGGCGAGCGTGGTGGCACCGACTTCCATCAGCTCCTCGTACATCCGCAGGCGCGCGGCGTGATCGTCGAAATGGTGGGCGCTCAGCTCGTCGGTGGTATGGCCGGTGACGTCGGCCACGCTCCAGCCGAAGAGGTCGCACCAGCGCTGGTTGACCCGCTCGAAACGGCCGTCGGTATCGGTGACGACCAGACCGATCGGTGCCATGTCGAAGAAGGCGGCGAAGCGCGCTTCGCTCTCGCGATGCGCGGCCTCGGTTTCCTGCTGCACGGTGATGTCGCGCACGATCGCGAGCAGGCAGGTCTCGCCCTCGATGTCGAACATCGCGGTGTTCATCAGGCAACTGCGCAGTACGCCGTCGCGACGACGCAGGGTGGCCGGCGCGTCACGCACGGTGCCGTCGCGCTGCAGCTGCTTGAGGATTCGGGCGCGGTCTTCCTCGTAGGCCCACAGCCCCAGCTCGATGGTGGTCATGCCCAGGGATTGTTCGCGTGGCCACAGCGTGAGGTGGGTGAAGGCGCTGTTGGCGTGCAGGATCTTGCCGTCCGAGGCGCGCGTGATCGAGATGTAGTCCGGGTTGGCCTCGAAGGCGCCGGCGAACATGGCCTCCGAGGCACGCAGCGCCCGCCGCGCGCTGTCTGCTTCTTCCGCCAGGCGCTGCGCTTCGCTGATGTCGCGCAGGATCGAGAGCAGGCAGGGCTCGCCCGCGAAATCGATGCGCCGGATGTAGGTCTCGGCGTGCAGCATGGTGCCGTCGCGTCGCTTGAAACTGAGCTTGCCGGCGAAGCCGCCTTCGTCGGCCACGCGCCGCAGTACTGCATCGCGTTCGAGGTCCGTGGTCCACAGCCCGAGGTCTCGCGTGCTGCGCCCGATGGCCTCATGCCGTGGCCAGCCGGACATCGTCTCCCAGGCATCGTTGGCCTCCAGCACCACCCCGTCGCGCAGCGAGGTGATCGTCACGAGTTCCGGCATCAGGTGGAAGATGCGCGAGAACTTGCTTTCGCTTTCGCGCAGCGCCGCCTCGGCTGCACGCATCGCGCTGATATCCTCGACCATGCCCACCAGGCCGCCTGCCTGCACGCCGTTCTCGGAGATCGCGGCGAGCTGTACGCGCAGGCGACGCTCATGGCCGTTGCGCATCCGCAGTTCCAGTTCGGCCGGGCTGCCGCGGCGGGCCGCCGTCTCGCCGGTAGTCACCCGCGCGGCATCTTCAGGCACTACGCGTTGCGCCCAGTGTTCGCCGCGGGCGGTGCCGGTGAGGCGTTCGAAGAGCGGGCTGCATTCGCGCACGATGCCGTGGGCGTCGGTCTCGAACAGGCCGAGCTGCGGCAGCTGGGCCAGCGCGCGCAGGCGAGCGCGGATGCCGTGGAGCTTGTGCTGCAGTTCCTCCTGGACCGAGAGGTCGGTGTCGAAGCGGAACACCAGCGCTTCGCCGTGGTACTTCAGGCGCAAGGGTGTGCTGCGCACCGCGACGTGGCGGCCATCGGGCAAGGTGGCGGTCAGGTCGGAGAAGGGCGTGCTAGCGCGGCCGCCATCGAAGAGCCGTTCGTTGTCCAGGCGGAAGGGCAGGTGCTCGGCTTCGGGCAGCAGGAGTTCATGCAGTTTGCGGCCGACCGCTGCCTTGGCGTTGAGGCCGTAGAGCCGCTCGGCGGCGGCGTTCCAGATCACGATCTCGCCGTCGCGGCGGCAGGCATGGATAGCGATTTCGCCGGTGTGGTCGACCAGGCGTTCGAGCTCGCGGCTGCCCGAACGCGAGCGCCACCAGCCGTGGGCGATCAGCCACCCCGCCAGCACGCCCACGCATCCGCCGAGCAGGAGATCGATCATGACAGCAGCACCCGGCTTTCTTCTTCGCTGTGCGGCGCTTCCAGCGGCAGCTCCAGTACGAAGCGGGCACCCTCTCCGGGCGGGCTCTCGACGTTGATCGTGCCGCCCAGGATGCCGGTCACGATGTTGTAGACGATGTGCAGGCCCAGGCCCGAACCGCCTGTGCCCAGCCGCGTGGTGAAGAACGGATCGAAGATCCGCGGCAGATGTTCGGCCGCAATGCCGAGGCCGTTGTCGCTGCAGACAAGCCGCACGCGACGTGGCCCGAGCGCCTGCGCCTCCAGGCGGAATTCGCCTGCCGGCTGGCCTTCCAGGCCGTGCGTGATCGCGTTGGTCGCGAGGTTGGTGATCACCTGCCCGAGCGGGCCCGGGAAACTGTCGAACTGCAAGCCTTCGGGCACCGCGTTGATGAAGCGGCAGCGCGCCTTGCGGAAGCTCGGTGCGAGGGTGACCTCGATCTCGTGCGCGACTTCGCGCAGCTCGAAACGGCGCCGCTGCGAGCTCGTCTGGTCCACTGCCACCTGCTTGAAGCTCACCACCAGGTCGGCGGCGCGCTGCAGGTTGCGCACAAGGCTCTGCGTCGCGTCGCCCAGGCCGTGCAGGAAGGTGTTGAGCTGGCTGCGGCGCAGGCCTTGCTCGGTCTCGCGGATGAAGTCGCGGCGATGGTCGTCCAGGGTGCTGGCCGCCATCAGGCAGTTGCCGATCGGCGTGTTGAGTTCATGCGCCACGCCGGCCACGAGGGAGCCGAGCGCGGCAAGCTTCTCGCTCTGTACCAGCTGGGCCTGCGTGCCGCTCAGGCGTTCGAGCAGGGCGGCCTGTTCGCGGTTGGCGGCGGCGAGATCCTGGGTGCGCAGGGCAACGCGGGCTTCGAGTTCGTCGCGCGCGGTCTGCAGTTCGGCGAAGAGCTGCAGCAGTTCGCGACGGGTGCCTTCCATCCGCGAGGCGAGCCGGCCGATCTCGTCTTCGCCGCCCTGGGGAACCGGCTGGCGCAGTTCGCCGCTGGCGAGCCGGTCGGCCGCCAGGCCCAGGCGTTCGAGCGGTTGCACCATGCGTCGGCGCAGGAAGAAGAAGATCAGCACCGCCGCGAGCCCCAGCTGCACCAGGGTCAGCACCAGGAGACCGATCATGCGATGGGTCTGCTCGGCGCGGACGCTCTCGCCGGTCATGCCGATGCGCACTGCGCCCAAGTCACGCTGGCGATACGAAACTGGACGCTGGGCGTAGAGGACCTTGGCGCCGGGCGTCACCCGACTGACGTTCACCAGCGGGCCCGCGGTCGCATCCACGATGCTGACCGCGACCACGTCGGGATTGTTGAGCAGGGCTTCGACCAGGGGTGAGGCGCTCTGCGGGCTCAGGCTCCAGAGCGGTTCGCGGGCGCCGAGTTCGAGGATGGAGGCGTACTGGTCCAGCTGCCGCTGGATGCGCTCCTCGGATTCCCGACGCACGCTTTCGATGGCAAGCGGTAGCACCAGGAGGGCCGGAACGAGCAGGCCTGCCGCGACTACCAGCAATACCGAAGTACGAAGGGAAAGCGCGAGCTTGCGGGCCATGCCATGCGGGATTGAGCGAATTCCCGTATTTACGGCCTTTGGGCCTCTTTCTTCAACCTTCCAGCCCGCATCCGGACTGAGGGTAATCCCTCATGAGCCAGCGCCGGCCAGGGCGCGCGCCCGGCCGCGTGCGGCCCGCAGGCGCGCCTGGGCCCAGCGCAGCACCGGGCGCTCCACGCAGTACCAGGACACGCTCGCAAGCAGGGTCGCGACGCTGACGACGATTGCACTGAGCCTGAGCCAGTGGCCGAAGTCGCGGATGCCCATGAACTTGAAGTCGGGCTCCCACAGCAGGCGGATCGTTTCCATGACCGGCCAGTGCCACAGATACAGCCCGAAGGAGATGGTCGCGATGAAGTTGAAGAGCCGGTTGTCGAGCACCCGATGCACCGTGTGGCCGTAATGCATCGCGAAGAGGGCGACGGCCAGCAGGGCAGGGAAGATCGGCGTGACGTAAGGCTGCGCGGTCAGGGTGGCGGGCTGGCCCATGCGGTGGAAAAGGAACATCACTGCCACGGCGCCGGCGAGCGCCCAGCCGGCCATGCGATCGAAGTCGCGGTCGCGCTTGCCGTGGTCGCGGCCATACCAGGCAATGCCGAAAGCCGCACAGCTGCCGAGCATGAACTGGGTCATGAAGCTTGCCGGGCTCCAGTAGGGCAGCCATTCCTTGGCGCCGCCGATCTGGCCGTGGATCCAGCCCTTGCCCTCTTCGTCGGTCATGAAGAAGTGGAGGATCAGCAGATGCGCAATCTGCAGCCCGAGCAGCACGAACGCGAGATAGCGCGCCGTACGCTTGGGCTCGCGCCCCGGCAGCAGGCGCCAGGCTGGCAGCACCAGCAGCGGCAGCAGCACGTAGCAGATCACTTCCATGCTGATGGACCACAGCACCGGGTTGAAGTCATTGGGGAAGAAGCTGATGTAGTGCAGGGCGGAGACGAATCCCATCCCGGCGAGGAAGCGGCCGAGGGCGTGTTCGGCCTCGGGCATCAGCTGCAGGCCGACGAAGTAGGCGACGACGAGCGCCAGCCAGTAGCCGGGCACGATTCGCGCCGCACGTCGCACGATGTACTGACCCAGCCCCGGCGCGGATTCGCCGCCGAGGAAGCTGCGCCAGAAGGGCATGGAGAGCAGGGCACCGGACAGCACGAAGAAGAGGCTCACACCCGAGTCCGCGCGCAGAGCCAGCGTCCACAAGGGCTTGACCAGCCAGAAGAGGCCCCAATCGCCATCGATACGCTGAGCGAGGTGATGGCAGATCACCATCAGGCAGGCGATTGCCCGCATGCCCGAGAAGCCGCGCAGGTGTCCCGGATCGTCCGGGGGCGGCGCTTCGAGCAGGCGGCGCAGCCTGCGCCAGATGGCGCCGAGAAGGCGGGCGAGCTGGCGTTCAGGCCAGGTCGGCACGCGGTCCTGCGCGTTGCCAGGCAGGCTGGGACGGCCGCCCACATAGGCCCAGAGCACCCAGATCATGGCGGCGATGATCGGGATCAGGATCACCGCCATGGCCGATACGGCGCCGAAGTCCCCTTCGCCGCCGTAGGCCATCTTGTACATGTAGCCCGAAACGCCGTAGGGCCCGCCGCCCTGAAGGCCACCGATGACCGAGAGGGACGTGGCAAAGAAGATCATCGGACGCAGCTGCGGCACGGTTACGTAGCGCAGCTCCTGCCAGGCGTTGGCGCCATCCATGCGCGCGGCTTCGTAGAGCTCGCGCGGCACGTACTGCAGGGCGGTCATGTAGAGCAGGGTGTTCCAGCCCAGCGCGTACCACCAGCCGGAGAAGACGCCGAGAATTTCACCGTGGTGGCCCCACCAGTCCACCGGCTCGGTGGGGAAGAAGAGCGACAGCGGCTTGAAGCCCAACAGCTCCCAGTTACCCAGGGCGTTGAACAGGCTGTTCACCACGCCGCCTGGCTGTGCCGAGAAGAGCCCGCTCATCACGAACCAGATGACGATGCCGGCAGTGATGAAGGGCATGAAGTACGCCGCCGCGATGAGGCTGCGCCAGCGCCCGAAGCTGCGATCGATGAAGGCCGCGAGCGGGATCGCCGTGAGATGCACCACCAACCCCGTGACCAGCGTGCCCCAAAGCGTTCCGCCTAGCGCGTGGCCGAACCAGTCGTCGTCGATCAGCACCCAGGCGTAGTTGTCGAGGCCGACGAACTCGAGCGATTCCAGTCCCCGGATCGCCTCCCAGTGGGTGAAGGAAATGAAGATCGAAAACAGGATGGGCAGCACGCTGAAGCAGCCCAGCACGATGATCGGCGGCGCGATGAAGACGTAGGGGGCGATGCGGCGGGAGAGGCGGAAGCGGGTCATCGGGAATTCTGGATCGGGTACCGGCGGCCGCAACGGCGGCGAGCGGCGGCTTGAAGCGAACATAGCGCAGCCACGGACGCAAGCGTGCACCCTGACCATTGGGGAGAGCGGTTCTGATCTTGCGAAGTTTGCATACCGAATGGTGAGGCCTTGCAAACTGGCCGATCTGCGGTCGCGTCCTGCGGTCGTCGTTCGCGACGGCTGCAAACCGGAACCCTGTGGCGGAACACCCGGCCGCCTTGCCCTTTGCGCTAGGCTTGCCCGCATGCAGACATCACCCTCCGCCAACGCCGGGCTGCTCGCGCAGACCTTGCGCGAGTCGCTTGCCGCGCAGGCCGATGCCGCTCGCGCTGCGGCAATGACCGCGTACATGCGTGGACAGTTCGCCTTCTTCGGCGTGCCTACGCCCTTGCGGCGCAGCCTGACGCGATCCTGGATCTCAGGTGCCGCGCCTTCCCTTGCCCTGGACGTCGCGGAAATCCTGTGGCGCAGCGAGGAGCGCGAATGCCAGTACGCAGCCTGCGACCTGCTCGTGCGGCATGCGCGCGCCTTGCCACTGCACAGCGCGGAGCGGCTCGCCGCGTTGGTGTGTACCAAGTCCTGGTGGGACACGGTGGATCCGCTCGCGAGCAACGTCTTCGGCCCGCTCGCCCTGCGCGACGTCAGCGTGCTCGCCGCGATCGACGGCTATGTGAATCACGAACAGATGTGGCTGCGCCGGGTCGCGGTACTCCATCAACTGCAGTACAAGGCCGCCACGGATCTCGCCCGCCTGCAAGCCGCGCTGGACGCGAATCTCGCGCACCCCGACTTCTTCATCCGCAAGGCTATGGGTTGGGCGCTACGCCAATATGCACGCACCGATCCGGAATGGGTGCGCATCTACCTGCGCAGCCGCGGCGATCGCGTGCCCGCGCTGACGCGACGCGAGGCGGTGAAGCACCTGTGAGGCGCTACGAGGCGCTTTGTGGAGATCGTGCTGACGGGCTCGCGCCACGGGACTCGCACGGCGATGCTCACACGGCGAGGCATAGACGGCGAGGCATAGACGGCGAGGCTCAAGCGGGCCCGTCCGATGAAGTCCCCGCACAGCACCGTGAACGGCAGAGGGCTGCACCGGAGTGCAGCCCTCTTGGTATTTCTGGTGGGCCCCCTGGGAGTCGAACCCAGCACCAACGGATTATGAGTCCGCTGCTCTAACCAGGCATGAGCTAGAGGCCCGATTGCCTGGAGCGCGAGGTCACTGCCCGGGCCGCGCAGCTGGGCATGTCGATCGCATGGCTTGCCGACCGTTCATGCCCCCGACCCGATCGCTCGAGCTCCAGACGACAGGCTTAGCCTTCGCCGTCGAGGAAGCTGCGCAGCTTGTCCGAACGCGAGGGGTGACGCAGCTTGCGCAGCGCCTTGGCTTCGATCTGGCGGATACGCTCGCGGGTGACGTCGAACTGCTTGCCGACTTCTTCCAGCGTGTGGTCCGTGTTCATCTCGATACCGAAGCGCATCCGCAGCACCTTGGCTTCACGCGGGGTGAGGCTGTCGAGCACTTCGGAGGTGGCATCGCGCAGGCCGGAGTACTCGGCCGCGTCGGCCGGTGCCACGGTGGCGGTGTCCTCGATGAAGTCGCCCAGGTGCGAATCGTCGTCGTCGCCGATCGGGGTCTCCATGGAGATGGGCTCCTTGGAGATCTTCATGATCTTGCGGATCTTGTCCTCGGGCATCTCCATCTTGATCGCCAGTGTTGCCGGATCAGGCTCGACGCCGGTTTCCTGCAGGATCTGGCGCGAGATGCGGTTCATCTTGTTGATCGTCTCGATCATGTGAACCGGGATACGGATCGTGCGGGCCTGGTCGGCGATCGAGCGGGTGATGGCCTGACGGATCCACCACGTCGCATAGGTCGAGAACTTGTAGCCGCGACGGTATTCGAACTTGTCGACCGCCTTCATCAGGCCGATGTTGCCTTCCTGGATCAGGTCGAGGAACTGCAGGCCGCGGTTGGTGTACTTCTTCGCGATCGAGATCACCAGACGCAGGTTGGCCTCGGTCATCTCGCGCTTGGCGCGACGCATCTTGGCTTCACCCGTGGACATCTGCTTGTTGATGTCCTTGAGTTCCTTGAGCGGGATGCCGATGCGTTCCTGCAGGTCGATCAGCTTCTGCTGCTCTTCCAGGATCGCGGGCTGCATGCGCATCAGGGCCGAAGCGTAGGCGTGCGACGGCGTGATTTCGCTCTTGAGCCAGTCAAGATTGGTCTCGTTGCCCGGGAACACCTTGATGAAGTGCAGGCGTTGCATGCCGGCGCGCTCGACGCAGAGGTCGAGGACCTTGCGCTCATGCTTGCGCACGTCTTCCACCATGTGACGCACGGTGTCGCAGAGCTTCTCGATCGACTTCGCGGTGAAGCGGATGTTGAGCAGCTCGGCGCTGATCTGGGTCTGGATCTTGAGATAGGTCTTGTCGTCCGAACCCTTCTTGGTGAGGGCCTGCATCATCTTCTGATACAGGCCGCGGATCACCTCGAAGCGTTCTTGTGCGTCGGCCTTGAGCTGCAGCAGGGAGGCGCTCATCTTGCCGCCGCCATCGCCGTCTTCGTCCTCGTCGCCCTCTTCGTCCTCCAGCGATTCCTCATCGCTGGCGGCTTCGACCATCGTGCTCTCTTCGGGCGCGTTGGGATCGATCAGGCCGTCGACCAGTTCGTCGACACGCATCTCGTCCTTGCCCACTTTTTCCGACATGTCGAGGATGTCGGAGATCGTGGTCGGGCAGGCGGAGATCGCCTGGACCATGTGCTTGAGACCGTCTTCGATGCGCTTGGCGATTTCGATTTCGCCCTCGCGGGTGAGCAGCTCGACCGAGCCCATCTCGCGCATGTACATGCGGACCGGGTCGGTAGTGCGGCCGAATTCGGAGTCGACGGAAGACAGGGCCTGTTCGGCTTCTTCCTGCGCGGCTTCGTCGTCGACGACCGGCGGCGCATTTTCCGAGATCAGCAGCTCTTCGGCCGCGGGTGCTTCGTCATAGACCTGGATGCCCATGTCGCCGAAGGTCGAGATGATGGACTCGATCTGTTCGGCATCGACGAGGTCGTCGGGCAGGTGGTCGTTGATTTCTGCGTACGTGAGATAGCCACGCTCCTTGCCCAGGGCAATCAGCGTTTTGAGGCGGGTACGGCGTGCTTCGGCGTCGGCCGGCTGCGCCACGAGCTGGGCGAGTACGGCTTCTTTTTCCTTCGCCTTGGAGGAACGGCCCTTGGGCGAATCCTTGCGAACGTCTTTAGTGTCTTTCTTTGCGGCCATGAAGTCCCCGGCGGAAAAGGACGCGAAAACCTGAAATTATAGCGTCCGGTTAGACGGGCTGTCCAGACTTAAGTTTCTGTTTTTTCGCGAAAAGCTGCTGTAGATAGGCTTGGTCTTCGGGTCGGGCGAGGTTGCCCGTCAGAACCTTGATCTCGTTCTCGAGGCTGAGAAGTTCAAGGCGTCTGAGCGTGTCGTTGAGTTCGTCTTCGACCCGTTCTTCGTTGACCAGCCCTTCCTGGATTGAACGCATGGCAAGCGCGATGGCTGACGCATGCGGACTGTCGCGGAAGTGTTCGAACCACACGCCGAGCGAGGCGCCGATCAACTGACCGTCTTCGCCGGCATCCATGATTGCGATGACTGCTTCCCGCTCGCTGGTCTCGGGCAGGCAGGCCAGCAGATCGAAGGGCACGCGCGAGCCGAGTTCCGGTCGTGAGAGCAGCAATCGCAAGAGCTTCTGCACGAAGGGTGCGACGGGCGCTCGTGGCAGAGGCGGCGGCGCCTTGCGATCGCCGAAACGGCCGCTGGGCTGCTTGGCGGGCGGTGCGGCGAGGCCCAGTGCCTGCGCGGTCTCTTCAGGAGAGAGTTGTGCGGCGTGAGCGAGTTCCCGCACGAGTTGCATGCGCAGAACGGGTGCGGAAACCTTGGGAATGCTCTCCTTGGCGAGGTGCACCAGCTTGGCGCGACCTTCGGCGGTGGCGAGCTCGCAGTCCTCAGCGAGCGCGTCGAGCAGGAAGCGCCCCAGGGGCGTCGCCTGTTGAGCGGCGGCCTGGAAGGCATCGGCACCATGCTCGCGCACATAGGAGTCGGGATCGTGCTCCTCGGGCAGGAAGAGGAAGGCGACCGTCTTGTCGTCCGCGAGATGGGCGAGTGCCGCGTCCAGCGCGCGGCGCGCGGCTTTGCGGCCAGCCTTGTCGCCATCGAAGCAGAACACCAGTCGATTGGCTTGGCGCAAGAGCTTCTGCACATGCGTCGGTGTGGTTGCGGTGCCCAGCGTCGCGACCGCGTTGCCGACGCCGAACTGCGCGAGGGCGACCACGTCCATGTAGCCTTCGACAACGATCACCGTGTCGGTCTCGCGGATCGCGATGCGCGCCTGCGACAGGCCGTAGAGTTCGCGGCCCTTCTCGAAGAGCGGCGTCTCGGGCGAGTTCAGATACTTCGGCTCGCCTTGGTCGATGACGCGACCTCCGAAGGCGATCACGTTGCCGCGCTGATCGAGGATCGGAAACATGATCCGGTCGCGGAAGCGATCGTAGCGTCGACCTGCTTCGTTGGTGATCACCAGGCCGGCTTCCGAGAGCGCTTCGTCGTCGTATTGCTTGAACTGGTCGGCCAGGCCTTGCCATTCGTTGGGCGCGTAGCCGATGCCGAAGCGCGCGGCGATTTCGCCGGTGAGGCCGCGGCGCTTCAAGTAGTCGACCGCGCGCGGGCTGCTCTTGAGCTGGTCGCGGTAGTAGCGCGCCGCATCGGTCATGACATCGATCAGTGAGCGCTGCTGCTCGCGCGATGGCCCGGAGAAGGCGGGGCCTTCCTCTGGCACGGCGACGCCGACCTGCTGGGCGAGATCCTTGATCGCGTCAATGAAACCGAGCCCGGCGTATTCCATGAGAAAGCCGACCGCGGTCCCGTGTGCGCCGCATCCGAAGCAGTGATAGAACTGCTTGGTCGGGCTCACGGTGAAGGAGGGCGACTTCTCGCTGTGGAAGGGACAGCAGGCCTGATAGTTCGCGCCCGCTTTCTTAAGCGGTACGTACTTCTGGATCAGGTCGACAATGTCGACCCGCGCGACGAGGTCCTGGATGAATGCCTGCGGGATCATGATGGCTGAATCAACCCGCGTGAGCCTCCAAGGCCGACGCGGGCTTCACTCATTATAGGAACCGTTCCTGAGGTCGCTGCAGATGTAACGATTCGCCACGATTCCCCTTCGGAGCCCGGATTTCCGGGCTCCGAAGGGTGCGGCGAGAGTGCTTGGGTTCGCGAGTCAGCCTGCGAGCTTTGCCTTGAGCCGTGCGGACACGACGCTCATATCCGCTTTGCCGGCGAGGCGCGGCTTGAGCAGGCCCATGGCCTTGCCCAGCGCCGCGGGACCGGTGGCGCCGGCTTCGGCCAGTGCGGCATCGATCGCGGCGTCGATCTCCGCTTCGCCCATCTGGGCGGGCATGTAGGCGCTTAGCACTTCGATCTCGAAACGCTCGGCCGCGGCGAGGTCCTCGCGTGCAGCGGCTTCGTACTGGGTGACCGAGTCGCGGCGCTGCTTGAGTTGCTTCTCGATCACGGCCAGCACTGCGTTGTCGTCCAGCTCCACCCGTTCGTCCACTTCCTTTTGCTTGATCGCCGCGAGCAGCAGGCGCAGGGCGCCGAGGCGCGCGCTGTCCTTTGCCTTCATGGCGGTCTTCATGTCGTCGGTGATGGTCTGCTTCAGGGACATGGCGCAACTCCGAAAGTGAAAGACAAAAGTGAAGCGGCTGGGCGGGATGCTTCGCTCCCGGCTCAAAACGCAGCGGGGTTCCGCGTGTTTCGGCCAGCACAAAACGCCGAGCACGCACCCGTTTCCAGGCGCGTGCTCGGCGTTGGCAGTCTGTGGTCCGGCGCTGAGCCGGAGCCCGATCAGTACAGCTTCGGCGGAAGCTGTTGGCTGCGCAGGCGCTTGTGCAGGCGCTTCACGGCAGCGGCCTTCTTGCGCTTGCGCTCGGAAGTCGGCTTTTCGTAGAACTCGCGCGAACGCAGCTCGGTGATCACACCGGCTTTTTCGATGGTGCGCTTGAAGCGGCGGATCGCAACTTCAAACGGTTCGTTTTCCTTGAGTCGGATACCCGGCATGCGAAACCTCGAAGAAATCTGGTCTAGTTGATTGGCTTTTCAGCTAAGCCGGGCACTATAACCGGAACGGACGGAAATTCCAAGCCCCTTGTCAAGGGCGTCCGCCTTTCGCGGTAGACTCGATGGATGCTCATTCTTGGCATCGAATCCTCCTGCGACGAGACCGGCATCGGCCTCTACGACACCGAACGGCAAGCCCTGCTCGCCCATCGAGTGCACTCCCAGATTGCCCTGCACGCCCTCTACGGCGGCGTCGTGCCCGAACTCGCCTCGCGAGACCATGTGCGGCGCATCGTGCCGCTGTACCGGGAGACCCTGGCCGCTGGGGGCGTCGGACCTTCGCAGATCGACGGCATCGGCTACACCTCGGGGCCCGGCCTGTCGGGCGCGCTGCTGGTGGGTGCCGCCTTCGCTGAATCGCTGGCGGCGGGTCTTGGCGTACCGGCGCTGCCCATTCATCACCTGGAGGGGCATCTGCTTTCGCCCTTGCTGTCGTCCGATCCGCCGCGTTTTCCCTTCGTGGCCTTGCTGGTCTCCGGTGGACACACCCAGTTGATGCAGGTGGAGGGCGTGGGCCATTACACCCTGCTGGGCGAGACCGTCGATGACGCGGCCGGCGAGGCATTCGACAAGACGGCCAAGCTGCTTGGTCTCGATTACCCGGGCGGTCCGGTGCTGGCTCGCCTGGCCGATGGCGGTACGCCCGGTCGTTTCAAATTGCCGCGCCCGATGATCCATTCCGGCGATCTGCAGATGAGTTTCAGCGGCCTCAAGACTGCGGTGCTGACTGCGACGCAGGGGGTCGGCTGGACCGCTGACGATGCGGCCGACCTTGCAGCGGAATTCCAGGAGGCTGTGACCGAGGTGCTGGTGGGCAAGTCGCTCGCGGCACTTCGCCAGACGGGGCTGCGCACGCTGGTGGTTGCGGGCGGGGTCGGCGCGAATCGGCGTCTGCGGGCGCGCCTGGATGCGGAAGCGCAGAAGCGGCGGTTTCGGGTGCATTACCCGGAACTCGAATACTGTTCGGACAACGGCGCGATGATCGCGCTCGCCGCGGGCTTGCGATTTGCCGCCGGCGAGGGTGGCAAATGCGACGGGCGTATCGCGGTGAGGCCGCGTTGGCCCCTCGCGGAATTGCAGACGCCAGCTTGATTCAGGGCGTCGCCTGCCGTTTGTCCTAGCCAGGTTTCGCTGAAGCCAAGTCCGCGTTCAGGCTTTTTTCTTGCCGAGTTTGCTTTCCTGGCCGGAGAACAGGCGGTTGATATTGGCCCAATGGCGCCAGATCAGAATCAGTGCCATCACAGCCACCGCGACGACCCAGGCGGCCTGCGGGAAAAGCCAGGCGGTCAGGAACGGACTTGCCAGCGCCGAAATCAGCGCGGCGGCCGAGGAATAGCGCGTGGTCGCGGCAATGAAGATCCAGCAGACCAGGGTCGCAAGGCCGACCGGCCAGTGCATCGCGAGCAATACGCCACCCGCGGTTGCGACGCCCTTGCCGCCGCGGAAGCGGAGAAACACCGAAAACACATGGCCGACGAAAGCGGCGATGCCGGCAATCGCGGCGAGGTTTTCGTCCTGCGTCAAAGCACGCACGAGCAGGACGGTGACAACGCCTTTGAGCGCGTCGCCAATCAATGTGACGATGGCGGCCTTCTTGTTGCCGCTGCGTAGTACGTTGGTGGCACCGGGATTGCCGGAGCCATAGGTGCGCGGATCGGCGAGCCCGAAAAGGCGGCTGCTCAGAACGGCGAAGGGAATGGAGCCGAGCAGGTAGGCGACGATGGCCGTCAGGGCGGCGCTGGTGATCTGAGGCATGAATCTGGACAAAAAGCGGACGCGAATCGTCCGAAGCGGAGCGAGGTTACAGGATGGACTTCATCTTTGTCGAAGGCTTGCAGGTCGAGGCCTCGGTCGGCATCTACGAGCGCGAGAAGCGAACGCTGCAGCCGCTGGAAATCAACCTCACCTTTGGGGTTCCTGATGCGGCCGCCGAAAACGACGACATCGCCGACACCATCGACTACGAGAAGGTGGTGATCCGTATCCGGCAGGTGCTCGCAGACCGGCATTTCAACCTGCTCGAAACGCTGGGCGAGTTCATTGTCAGCCTGCTGTTCGACGATTTCCGCGCGCCCTGGGTGCGTGTGTCGATAGCCAAGATGGGCGTCATGCGCGGCGTCAAGCGCGTCGGCGTTTTCATAGAAAGAGGGCGCGACGAGACGGTTCTCGCGCGCCCTCATGTGCAGCCCTGATCAAGCGACGGTTCTCGGCTGCCGCTTAATTAAAGGCTAATTGTCTGACAAAACTCTGTCAGACAATTCTTATCTGATTTCGAGATCGCCCAGCGGCTTGCCCGAATCAATCCAGGCTTGCGCCCACAGCGGCTTGCGGCCCTTGCCAGTCCAGGTCTGCGAAGCGTCGGCCGGATTGCGATATTTGGCCACGCCGACCGAGCGGCGAGCAGCCGGCTTGCGACCTGCGCCCTTGGCTGCGCGCGGCTTGCGCGGCGCCTTTTCCTTCTTTCCACCGATCAAGTCTTCGAGCGAGATGCCCGCGTCGGCGGCGATCTTGTGCACCTTCTTCAAAACGTCTTTTTTCGCTGCAGAGGCGCGGCGCTCGATCTCGCTTTCGATGCGCTTGGCCAGTCGCTTGAGTTCCGTAAGACTAAGCTTGGCGATTTCCATTTAGGTCCCCTCATTTTCCGCACACCGGCCACCCCGGATTGGGTGGGCGATATGACGGGAATGCGGAACATATTCTGACGCAATTGCCGGCGCAGTCAAAGCTGCGACTTGTGTCAATTCTTTCTAGCCGCGGGGATGGTGGCGTTCATGCAACGCCTTCAGTCGCTCTCTAGCGACATGCGTGTATATCTGGGTCGTCGAGATGTCCGCATGCCCCAGCAGAAGCTGCACAACGCGCAAATCCGCGCCGTGGTTGAGCAAGTGTGTGGCGAAGGCGTGTCGCAGTACATGTGGAGAGATGCGATCCGCGGGAATGCCGGCGATTGGCGCGTATTGCTTGACGATGCCCCAGAAGCGCTGACGGGTCATGGATTCACCGCGCGCGGTCACGAAGAGGTCCTGACTGGTTGCACCATTGAGCAAGAATGGCCTGGCATTCCGCAAGTATTGGCCGATCCAGTCGAGCGCAACTTCGCCCAAGGGCACCAGGCGTTCCTTGCTGCCCTTGCCCAGGGTGCGTGCAAGTCCCGCGCGCAAATCGACGCTGATTACCTGCAGACCGACAAGTTCGCTCACACGCAGTCCGGTCGCGTAAAGCGTCTCCAGCATTGCGCGGTCTCGCAGGCCAAGCGGTGTTTCGAGGTCCGGTGCGGCGAGCAGATGCTCGACCTGTGCCTCGCTCAATATCTTGGGTACGCGGGGCGGTTTTGCCGGCGGTTCGAGTTGCAGCGTGGGGTCGACACGCAGCCGGCCTTCGCGCAGCAAATGCGCGAAATACCGGCGCAGCGCCGCGAGCAGGCGCCGCTGGCTGGTTGGCTTGGAGCGTGGGGCAAATTCGCGCAAATAGGCCTGCAGATCCTCCTTGCTGGCGGCCTGCAAAGACCGGCCCCGGTCGGCGAGCCAAAGCCCGCAAGCCTTTAGGTCGCTGCGATAAGCGGCGAGGGTGTTACGCGCCAGGCCATCCTCCAACCAGAGCGCGTCGCAGAACGCGTCCAGCTCACCCGCCAGTTCCACATCGAGAGGATTGCTCACAGCAGCAGGGCGCCCTCATGACGCAAGAGCCATTGCTTGGTTTCGATCAGCCAACCATCCGAATGATGGGCGAAACCGCCGAGCCCTTTGCCGCCGACGACGCGATGGCAGGGCACGAATGGCGGAAATGGATTCGCTCCGCAAGCTTGCCCGACGGCACGGGCCGCACCGGACAACTCCTGCGCGATATCGCCGTAGCGCAAAACACTGCCGCTGGGGATGCGCGAGATTGCGCCCCATACGGCGCGCTGGAAGGGCGTGCCGCGGTCCGAATAAGGAAGCGCTTCACGATGCGCGGGGTCGGCGAGATAGCGCGTCAGCGCAGCGGCGACCTGCATTCCGAGCGGTGTCTCCGGGTCGCGCAGCGGTGTATCGGGCGGAAGGTAGAAAAGCTCCACGATCGCGCCGTCCTTTTCGCGCAATCCCAGGCGGCACGGCGGCAAGGCGAGGATCGCGCTGAAGCGCTCCAGGCCGGCGTCGGGTGGCGGCGGCGATTCAGAAAGGGGGGCGGAGAAGGGTAGTGAAACGGCTTCCATCGCTCCAAGTATTGGGTCGGCGCCGCCAAAAGAAAAGCCGGCGGTGCATGAACACCTCCGGCCTATGCTCTCTACCCCAAGAGCGATGAAACTGCTGTTTTTTTGGACTATATCAGCAGTGACGTTTCATTCGGCGTCATAAACTGTTAAATCGAATTTACAGTTTCTTGCTTAGTGGGCCTTGCCCAGCAGGGCTTCCTTGAGGTCGTCCTGCGCGGGCTTTTCGCCGATCCAGATGCGCAAAAGCGCCTGGAAGAAATCGGCGCCGGCGATGTCCTTGCCTTGCTGCATGCCGTTGACGAAGACCCGGGTTTCATTGCCCGTCCAGTCGATACGGATCGCGCTCTTCTCCGGGATTTTCTGCATCGAGATCAGCGTGGCGCGGAATTCGTTGAGCCGGTCGCGGATCTTCGCGAGTTCAAGCGCCGTGCTGTTTTCCTCCACGCCTTTTTCCAGCGCTTCGGCGAGCTGATCGGCAGTGAGGTCGCGCAGCGTCACGATCTGGATCTTGCGCGCCCCCTTGCCGTTCAGGATTTCGCCCGGGGTGCCCGCGCGCGCTGGCAGATACAGGCCCATTGCATAGACCTTGAATACCAGCTTCTTGCGCAGGCCGGCGCCGTTCAGAACGAGTTCATTGCCGCCGTCGCTCAGCTTGTCCTCGAACTTGACGCCTGCAACCTCCGTGGCCCATAGCGGCAGACTGACGAGCAAGCCGAGGGCGAAGGCTGCCAATTGCTTTCTTTTCACGCTTTGTCTCCTTGTTGTCGCGCCGGTCTGAGTCAATGCATGCCGGCTGGCGTACGCAAGCGTACGGGGCATCCTGAAAAAAACAAGCCCTCGCGAAGGAGGGCTTGTTCGTTGGATCAGATCATCGTGTCAAGGCTCAGCCGCGGATTTCACCGTCGCCGAACACGACCCATTTCTGGCTCGTGAGGCCTTCGAGTCCGACCGGGCCGCGCGCATGCAGCTTGTCGGTCGAGATCCCGATCTCGGCGCCCAGACCGTATTCGAAGCCGTCGGCAAAACGTGTCGACGCATTGATCATCACCGAGCTCGAATCCACCTCGCGCAGGAAGCGCATGGCGTTCGTGTGGTTCTCGGTCACGATGGCTTCGGTGTGCTGCGAGCTGTAGCGGTTGATATGCGAGATCGCTTCGTCGAGGCCGGAAACCACACGGATCGCGATGATCGGCGCCAGGTATTCGGTGGCCCAGTCTTCCTCCGTGGCGCTCTTGATGCCGCCGAGGCCCGAGTTCTCGAGGATCGCTTTCGAGCGCTCGCAGCCACGCATCTCGACCTGCTTTTCTGCGTAGATCCGGCCAATGCGGGGCAGGAAGTCCGCAGCAACAGCTTCGTGCACCAGCAGCGTCTCGGCTGTGTTGCAGGTGCCGTAGCGCTGGGTCTTGGCGTTGTCGGCGATGCGCACGGCCTTGCCCATGTCGGCCGTCAGGTCGACATAGACATGGCAGTTGCCGTCCAGGTGCTTGATCACCGGCACGCGCGCGTCGCGCGAGATGCGCTCGATCAGGCCCTTGCCGCCACGAGGGACGATCACGTCCACGAATTGCGGCATGGTGATCAGCTCGCCGACCGCGGCGCGATCGGTGGTCGCCACGACCTGAACTGCGTTCTCGGGCAGGCCGGCTTCGACCAAGCCATCGCGCACGCAGGCAGCGATTTCCTGATTGCAGTGCAGGGCCTCTTTGCCACCGCGCAGGATGGCGGCGTTGCCGCTCTTCAGGCAGAGGCCGGCCGCGTCGGCGGTGACGTTGGGGCGGGCTTCGTAAATGATGCCGATCACGCCCAGCGGCACGCGCATCTTGCCGACCTGGATACCGGTGGGACGGCGCTTCACGTCGGTGATCTCGCCGATCGGATCGGGCAGCGCAGCGATCTGCTCCAGGCCGGCGGCCATGGATTCGACCGTCTTCGCGGTGAGGGTGAGGCGGTCGACCATGGCCGGTTCGAGGCCATCGGCGCGGGCCTGTTCCAGATCCCTGGCGTTGGCGGCGAGCAGTTGCGGCGCGCGTTCGCGGATCAGACGCGCCATGGCGAGCAGGGCGGTGTCTTTGGCGCGGGTCGAGGCGGCGGCGGTCAGGCGCGAGGCTTCGCGTGCCTGGCGGCCGAGGGTCTGCATGTAGCTCTGGATGTCCATGATGCGACGGTGTTGCGGTGCAAACCGACATTCAAGCACATGCGGGGGCCCGCACCAAGCGGCCTGCCGGGGCGCGGCCTTGCGGGCCGCCCGGGTTCAGGATGCCTGCGCCGCGACGCGCTCCGCATCATGCGGACCGAAGAGCCGCAACGCGATCAGGCCCAGCCATTCATGCATGGCGATCCAGCCGGCGTAGGCCATGTTTGCGCTGGGGAGGCCGGCAATTACGTCCTCGTCACCCGGTGGCACGTCTTCGTGCGCGGCGAGAAAGGCGGTTGGCGCAGCGACGACCTCCAGGCCCTGATGCTCGAACTCGCCGCGCGCCCGCGGCATGTGCGTCGCATGGGTCACGAGCAGGATCCGGCGGATGCCCGCCTCGCGCAGCATCGCGGCGGAGTAGACCGCGTTCTCGCCCGTGTCGCGCGAGCGGTTCTCAGTCCAGCGCGGATGCAGTTTGTATTCGCGTTCCAGCACCTGGGCCATCAGATCCGCCTCGGGCTCGTTGCCGTTGGGGGCGCCGCCTGACACCAGGATCGGCAGCTGGTACTCCCGCGCCAGCAGCGCGCCATAGCGCACACGGGCAAGGCCGAGTTGATTCACCGTGGGGCCGCCATACTCCGGCGCATAACGCTGCTTGCCGGCGCCGAGGATCACGATGGCTTGGGCGCCGCGCGCCGCCTGTGGCGTGAGGGCGGGATCGCGCTCCAGGCCCATCACCATGCCGCCGACGGTCAGTGGCAGGCACAGCACAAGGCCGGTCACCACGCCCAGCCAGGCCAAGGCACGCCCCGTGCGCGGGCGACGCTTGAGTAGCAGAAGCCCGAGTGCGGTGATCCAGAGCGGGAGGAGCGGCGGCAGGAGGAAGGCGCCGGCGAGTTTCTTGGCGAGGAAGAGGAGAGTGCTCATCGGTCTCGGCGTTGTCGCCTCATGGCGGGGCCAAGTATTATCCGCGCGGCCGTCGTCTTGCTGGTCGCGGCCGTGATCTAAAGGAGACAGCACGATCTTGGGCGCCCGTGAACTGGTATTGGTGGCGATAGGCCTTGTGGCGATCTATCTCGCGTACGTGTTGCTCAAGCTCGTCCGCCTGCCGCGCAAACCCAAGCCGCAGCCCCGCGAAGCCGAGCCCGAATATCACACCGTGCTCGACCTCTCCCCCTTGCCGCGTGCCGAGCCCAGGTCGGCTTCGATGTCGTCTGGGGCCCCGATCGCCACTCCCGTCGTTGCGCCCGCTACCGTGATGCCCGGCCTCGCCGCCGCAGATGCGCCTGCCGTCGACGCGCACTCCGCGCGCGAGCATTTCGATGCCGCCTTCGAGCTTGCCCGCGTGCGTCGCCAGCTCACCCAATTGCAGGAAGGCCACGACAGGCTCAACGCCGAGATTGTCGAACTGCGCGAAGAGCTCGACGTGCTGCGCGCCGCGCGCAATGTTTCGCCCCAATACGGCGAGGCGGTGTTGATGGCCCAGCGTGGCCTGGGGAGTGACGCGATCGCCGAGCGCTGCGGCATTTCCGTTTCCGAAGCTGAACTGGTTGCCGCGCTGGCGCGCGGCAACCGCACCCAGGAGTAATTCCGATGCCCGAGAAGGCCGCCCCCAAGCGCCCGCAGGACGAACGCAAGCCACCGCGGGACGAACGCAAGCAGCTCATCGTTCGTGGCCTGATCGCGCTGGCCGTCATCGCCGTGATGCTTATCGTGCTGTCGAGTTGGGAGCGCCTGCGTCGCGACGACGCACCTGCACCGCCTCCGGCCCCGCGCCTCGCGACGCCCGAGGCCTTGCAGTCGGCGGCCGCTGGCGCGTCAGCCGCGGCGCAGTCCGCACCCGCCGCGCCGGCGCAAAGCGACGCAGTGATCGAGGAATCGGCCGCCGAGGAAACCACCGGCATGCCCCTGAGTGCCGCGACCGCGCCGGAAGCGCCGGCGACCGAAGCTCCGCCGCAGCCTCAGGAAAAGTCCGCGGAGAGGACAACTGACAAGGCCACCGAAAAGACCGGCGAGAAGGCCCTCGCTGCAAAGAAGGCCGGGGCGGTGCCGCATGACGAACCGGCCGCCCCCGTCCATGCGGCTGCCGAAACGCCGCGTGATAAGGCCCGCGTCGAGGACAAGGACAGCAACCACGGTGCGCCGCGCCTGGTCGTGCAGGCCGAGCCGGCGCCGCCGGGGCCCATCGCACCGCCTGGACGGGCTTTCGCGGTGCAGGTCGGCATCTTCAGCAACCCGGCCAACGCCGAAGAGCTGCAAAGCCGTCTGCGCGCCGCCGGCATCCCGGCACAGCTGGAGACCCGCGTGGCGGTCGGGCCTTTCAAGAGCCGCGACGAAGCCCTGCGCACACAGGCCAAGATTCGTGAACTAGGCTTGGGCAAGGGGCAGTTGGTCACGGTCAAATAGCGGAGTTGCCGCGGATTTCGCGGCTTCTTCGGAACTTGAGCCCGGCCCCGGGCGGTCCATACTTGTCGCAGATGCGCGGGCGGCTCGCGCCGGAAGTCCTCGCCGCCCGAACCCACACCTTGCACGGAGATGCCCCGATGAAAGTTGCCAGCCTGCGTTTCGGAGAACTCGATATCAGCGATGACAAGATCATCCGCTTCCCGGACGGCCTGCCCGGCTTCGAGGACTGCAACAAGTTCGCCCTGGTGCACCCGGATGTCCAGGAGCCGCGCCTGTTCTACCTGCAGTCGGTAGAGCGCCCGGAAATCGCCTTCTCGATCGCCAGCCCCGACCAGTTCGGCCTGCACTACGAGTTCAGCCTGACCGATGCCGAGATGGAGAAGCTCTCCCTCGACCGGCCCGACGATGCGGCGGTGATGGTCATCCTGCGTCGCGAGGACTCGGAGAAGGACACCGGCGCCGTGCGCGCGATCCTGACCGCTCCGCTGATCATCAACCTCGCCAACCGCACCGGCATGCAGAAGCCGATGTCGCACATGGGCTGCGACATCACCCTGCGCGCCTGATCGCGCCTGCCGCCGCGCGCCCGACGCGCGCGCGGCCTACAATCGGGGCTCTTTTCACAGGCCACAAAGGAGCTTCCGATGTCGAAGAAGATCATTTCCACCGCCCAGGCACCCGCCGCGATCGGCACCTATTCGCAAGCGGTCCGCGCGGGGGATACGGTCTATCTCTCCGGCCAGATCGGACTCGATCCGCAGAGCATGCAACTGGTCGAGGGCTTCGAAGCCCAGACCATCCGCGTCTTCGAGAACCTCAAGGCGGTGGCCGAAGCCGCGGGCGGTAGCCTCGCGGACACCGTGAAGCTCAACGTTTTCCTGACGGATCTCGCCAACTTTGCCAAGGTGAACGAGATCATGGCGCGTTACTTCACCGAGCCCTATCCGGCGCGTGCGGCGGTCGGCGTGGCATCCCTGCCGCGCGGAGCCCAGGTGGAGGCTGACGCAGTGCTGGTGCTGGGCTGATCCAGCAGACGGGAGGCGCGATGCGTTTCGAGGACCAGGGCGAGAGCGACAACATTGAGGACCGCCGCGGCAGCAGCGGTGGCGGTTTCGGCGGCGGCCTGCCGATCGGCGGCCGTTCCATCGGCGTCGGCACGGTGGTTCTGGCGCTGGTCGCCTGGTACTTCGGCGTCGACCCCAATCTCGTGCTCAACATGGGCGCGCAGACCGCGCCGCCTCCCGCGCATCAACAGGCTCCGCGCAGCGAAACCCAGGAAGAATCGCAGGCCAAACACCTGGTCGGCCAGGTCCTCAAGGACACCGAGACCACCTGGACCGAGATCTTCCAGACCGGCAACGCGCAGTACGTGAAGCCCAAGCTCGTCCTGTTCCGTGATGCCACGCCCACAGCCTGTGGCACGGGCGAGGCCGCGATGGGGCCGTTCTACTGCCCCGGCGACCAGCGCGTGTACCTGGACTTGGGCTTCTTCGACGAACTCACCCGTCGCTTCCGTGCGCCGGGCCAGTTCGCGGAGGCCTATGTGGTCGCGCACGAGGTCGGCCACCATGTGCAGAACCTGCTCGGCATCTCGGAGAAGGTGCAGGCCGCGCGCGAGCGTTCAGGCAGCAAGGCCGCGTCGAACGCGCTCTCCGTCAAGCTCGAACTGCAGGCCGATTGCTTCGCCGGACTCTGGGCTGCCCATGCCGTGAAGCAGGGCCGCCTGACGCTGGACGCAGGGGATGTGGAATCTGCGATTACCGCGGCCACTGCGATCGGCGATGACACCCTGCAGCGCCAGGCACAAGGGCGCGTGGTGCCTGACAGCTTTACCCACGGCAGCTCGGAACAGCGGGTGCGCTGGTTCCGCCGCGGGATGGACTCCGGGCAGATCAAGCAGTGCGACACCTTCAACGCGGCATCGCTCTAAGCGGCTGAACCCCGTCGGCGCGCAAGAAAACGGAGCGGGCCCGGCGACCCGCCCGTTTCACTGAGCGAAGCCGATCTTCTGCCACAGGTCGCTGGAATCCTTGATCCAGCGCGTACCCGTCATCTCGGTATCCCAGTTCGTGCGGATACCGCTTGAAGAATCCTGGATCCGGCTGTTGCCCCATTGGCCCTGGCCGCAGGCGGCCGACCACATTGGCTGCGCGTTCCAGTCCTGGTTGATGTAGCTCCAGGCGCGCACGTCGTTGGCGGCGATCCAGTCGATCACCGGTTGGTACCAGCGGCCCCAGCTTGCATCCGCGCTGTTCGGGTAGGTCGCGCGCGGCGTGCTCTCGGCGATCATCAGCGGCTTGCCATGGGCGCGAGCGAAGCCGGCCATGCGGTTGCGCGCGTCGGCGTCCCAGTTCTCGGCCGCGCTTGTCGTCTCGCCAAACCAGCTCACGCCCACCCAATCCACGTAAGCGTCGCCGGGATACCAGGCGTCGAAGGAGCGGTTGCCGTAGGTGCCGCTGTTGGCGGCGCCATGCCAGACGAAGGCGATGTTGGGCACCGCGCTCATCTGCGTGTCGCCGACCTTGTTGCCGCGCAGGATGCTCACCATGCGGCGGAAGGCGCGCTGGTAGGCGTTCGGTTCGTACGCGTTCCAGGTGCCTTCGAACTCGTAGCCGATCCGCAGCATCACCGGCGCGCCGGTGGCGCGCAGCATTTCGCCCAATTGCACGATCTTCGCGTCGAGCGCGCCGCTGCCGGCCTGTTCGAGCTGGCCGCCGCCCATCCACAGCCCGATCTGGATCACGCCGCGCGGCAGCTTGGCGCGACTGGCGGGCAGGTCATGCGTGCCGGCGTCGTTGCAGCCGCCGCCATGGGTACCCCAGGCGAGGCCCGCCTGGCCCGCGAGGTCGGTGTAGATCATGAAACCCGCGGGCGCGCCGACGCTGTCGGTGTACGCGCTGATCTCATCGACCGCCTGGCCCACCAGCAGCATCGTTTGACCCGCGGGAGGCGCGAAGCGCGCCGCCATCGGCACCGCAGGAGCCGGGCCAATCACATCGCTTTCGCTCGGTGCCTTGCTGCCGCCGCCTCCCGAGTCTCCACCTCCGCCACCGCAGGCGGCCAAGGTCAGAAGCAGGCAGGCAAGGAGGAGCGGGCGATGCGAAGTCATGACGGATCCGGTGGCAAGTTGAAGGCGTGCTTTGGGAGACCCAAAAAAACACAGCGCAAAACGCCACGCAAAAACGCGAGGCGCTCGGGAAATTCCGCCGGATTCTCGGTGTGCTTGAAAGCGCTGTCAAATTTGTCGATGATGTCGGGAGCGAGATTTGACAGGACCGGCGCCGCCACGAACGGCGCCTGCGCAGGCCGCCTTTTTCGGGGCCCAAGACAAGAAGGGAGACAAAACATGAAGCGAGCAAGCGTGCTGTGCGCACTGCTCTGGACCGCCCTCTGCGTGGGCACGGCGAGCGCCACGGCGGCGGGGCGATTCGAGCCACCGGACGGCAAGACCCTGCTCATCGTCGGGCAGGAGGCGGGCGAGATCGGCCGCTACTGGAAGCAGGTGGGACCGGCCGCGGGCTACATGCTCTACGCCAATCTCGACACGCTCTCCGCCCTGCGCGAGCCCTGGCAGGGTCACCTGTGCGCCGACAGCGGCCTGCATTCGCTGCAGGACTGGGACAAGAACTATCCCGGCACCATCGCCCAGATCGGCCTCTACATGGTTGGCATCCTCGACGACATCAACCGCGGCGAGCTCGATGACTACATCGAAGAGATGGGCGAGATCCTGCGCAAGACCAGGAAGCCCGTGCTGCTGCGGGTGGGCTACGAGCTCGACGCCGGCTGGAACCGCTACGCACCCGAGCAGTACGTCAAGGCCTACACCCGCGTCGCGCGCATCCTGCGCGGCCAGTCCGCCGACGGGAAACGCGCGCCGATCAAGCCGGTGGACAACGTGGCCCTGGTCTGGCATTCGGCGGCCTATCTCACCTACGGCGAACGCCCCTTCACGGATTGGTGGCCCGGCGACGAATACGTCGATTGGGTGGGCATCAGCCTCTTCGCCTGGAAGAACGAGAGCGACAACAAGGCCAACCTCGCGCAGGCCGAGAAGATCGCCGCCTTCGCCAAGGCGCACGGCAAGCCGCTGATGATCGCGGAGTCCGCGCCCAAGCAGTACTACCCGGCGACTTCCGACAAGGCCTGGGATGGCTGGTATGCGCCCATGTTCGCCTGGATCGCCGCGCACAACGTGAAGGCCTTCAGCTACATCAACCAGGACTGGAACGCCCAGCCCATGTGGAGCAACGTCGCCTGCGGCGGCGGGGGCGATTGGGGCGACACGCGGGTGCAGGCGCCCGGCTCCAGGGTGCTGGACCGCTGGCAGCTCACGGTGACCAGCGAGCGCTTCATCAACCAGGGCGACGCCCTCTACAAGGCGATCGGCTTCGTGCCGGATCGCTGAACGACACGCCGGGCGAAGACCCGGCGGTTCATCCACACCAAGGAGCATCCCATGTCTTCAATCATCCGGCGCCGCGTCGCCTCGCTCTCCGCCATCGGATTGCTGTGCCTGTTGGCGGCCTGTGCCTCCGCGCCGCGCACGGTCGAGAAACTGCAGGTTTCGGCTGCGGGCGAAGCCTTGCCCGAGGGCGCCTTCGTGTTCGCCAACTTCGGCGCGGACCGGCTCGAGAAGACCGCCACCGGCGGCAAGATCAACCCGATCGTCTACTCGGCCACCAGCCAGGGCGTGGGCATGCTGCAGGAGGGCTACAAGGTCGAAGGCAAGACCGTGCGCGTGACCTACGCGATCGATGAAGACAGCGGCGACTGGGCCGGCGTCGGCGTGCACATCCTGCAGCCGCGCGAGAAGACGGTGCCGCTGCCCAAGATGAGGAAGCTGCGGATCGAACTTGCCGCCGAGAAACCGGTGAAGCTCAAGCTGCGCCTGGTCGGTGCGGACGTGGCGGCGCGCAACGCGGGCAACTATCCGGAGACCGAACTCGCGGTCACGCCCGAGCTCAAGGCCTACACGCTGCCGCTGTCCTTCTTCGAGCCGCCAGAGTACGCCGGCAGCGCGGGCAAGACGGTCGAACAGGCGCTGGAGAATGTCTACGCGATGGAGGTGCAGTACCAGACGCCGTTGGCGCCGCGCGCCGAGGGCTGGTTCCGGGTGGGGACGGTTGCCTTCCTGCCCTGAGGTGTGGGGCCTGGGGACGGGCCACCCGGCCCGCCCGGTGCGCGGCATCGAACCGCCGTCAGAGCGCCGCGGCCGTCAGCTGTTGAAGGTGCCGGGCCAGCGACCACCGCACCGGGCGAAGTCCAGACGCGACGCCGGCGTGCTGCTCACATCTGCCGGAAGATGTGCGTGTAACTGCGCGAGACGGTGATTGTCTCTGGCCGTCCGCGCAGCCGCAGGTCCAGGTGGCCGCGGCCGTCCGGCGTCGCGCTCTCCACATGGCGCAGGTTCACCACCGTACCCCGATGCACCTGCGCGAAATGCGCCGGGTCCAGCTGGGGGACGAGTTCCTTCAAGGGGACACGGATCAGCGATTCGCCTTCAGCCGTGAAGACGGCTACGTACTTGTCGGTGGCGCCGAAGTAGATCACCTCGTCGATCGGGATCAGGCGCACCGTGTCGCCCACCGCGGCGCGGATCCAGCGCAGCGGTGCAGCCTTGGGCGCCTGCTGTTGCGCCAGGGCCGCGAGCAGGCCGGCGATGTCCGGCTGGGCGGCGGGTGCGGCGACCCGTTGCTTGAGCCGCCCCACGCAGCGCCCGATGCGCTCGGCGGTTGCGGGCTTGAGCACATAGTCGACGGCCGCGCGATCGAAGGCTTCCAGCGCGTACTGGTCGTAGGCGGTGACGAAGACGAGCTGCGGCGCCTGCGGCAGCGATTCCAGTCGCGCTGCGACTTCCAGGCCGGTGAGACCCGGCATGCGGATGTCGAGGAAGGCGAAGTCGGGCTGGTGTGTTTCCAGCGCAGCGAGCGCTGCAGGGCCGTCCGGCGCGATCGGCAGCAGCTCGAGTTCGGGCCAGGCGGCCTGCAGCAGATCCGCGAGATCGGCGGCGAGCAGCGGCTCGTCGTCGGCAACCAGGGCAGAGGGGCGTCGGCTCGCGGAAACGCTCATTCGGGCAACTCCAGGCAGATGCACACGCCACCTTCCGGCGGCTCCTCGATGACCAGGCGGCCGTTGCCGGCATAGAGCGCCTGGATCCGCTCACGCACGTTCGACAGGCCCACACCGGTGCCGCCGGTGTCTGCGACGCCGAAACCGACACCGTCGTCCCGCACGCGGATACGCAATCCCGTCGGCATGGCCTCGGCTTCGAGGCGGATGGTGCCAGAACCGGTCTTCGGTTCGATGCCATGCCGGATCGAATTCTCGACCAGGGGCTGCAGCAGCATCGGTGCGATCTGGCGCGACTCCAGCTCGGGCGGCAGGCTCAGGTTGAAGCGCAGGCGTTCGCCCATGCGGATTGCCTGGATTTCGAGGTAGGCGGAGGCCAGTGCGAACTCGCGGCCCAGCGTGGAGTTACCGGCGCGGGCGCTGGCAAGCGTGGTGCGCAGGTAGGTGATCAGGCGGTCGAGCATCTGCTGCGCGAGCGCCGGATCGCGGTTGATCAGACTGCGCAGGTTGGCGAGCGTGTTGAAGAGGAAGTGCGGTTCGATCTGCGCCTGCAGAGTGGCGAGCTGCGCGGCGGCCAGCGCGCGCGCCGATTCGCGTTCGCGCGCCGCGCGCTCGGCCTCGTTCTGTGCAAGCTCGGCCTTCACCCGGGCGAGCCGCTCGCGGCTCCAGAAATAGTAGAAGTTGATCAGCGTGGCGAAGAGGCACAGCGTCATCCACAAGGGCCAGCGGCCACGCAGTTCGTCCGAGAACGGGTTGTTCTGGATGCCCAGCATGAAGGCTGCCAAGTGCCAGCCGACGTATTCGCCGAAGGCGATGGACACGACCAGGCCGACGACGCGCAAGGTGCGCCGCCAGGTCAAGTGCCAGCTCGTGATGACGCCCACCCAGATGAGCAGCCCAATGCACTCGGAGAAGACGAGATTGACGAAATAACCTTCGCGCCCGGCCGGCCCGAGCACCGTCAATGCGAGCGCGAAGAGCGCATTGAACGTACCGACGGTCGCCACATCCCGCCAGAAGCGGAAATGGCGCGGATCGAAATGCTCGCGGAGCGAGGTCATGCGCTCGCTGAACGAAGGCGGCGGATCCTGGCGCGAAAGTATCGAATAGGGCATGAGGGGCGGGAGGGCGGACGCTGCAATCGTGACAGTCGCAGCTTGCCGGTTCAGGCGCCGCGAAGCCAGCCGCCTGCGACGAAACGACAGAAACAGGGTGCGAAGCGACGTCGGCCGGACATGCGTGCCCAGCGTGCGAGGCCCTAGAATCGTGTGATGCCCACCGGCCAGACATCCCGCCCCACCGCTTCCGACTGGACCTCCCTGCCCAAGGCGCTGGCCAGCCGGCTCGCGAAGCTCGGCATCTTCCGCGAGGAGGACCTGATCCTCCACCTGCCGCTGCGCTACGAAGACGAGACCCAATGCCACCGCATAGCGGAAGCGCCCCTCATGGGCAGCGTCCAGGTCGAAGGCGTGGTCATCCGCAACGAGGTGAGCTTCCGCCCGCGGCGGCAACTGGTGGTGCGGATCGCGGACGACACCGGCGAACTGGTGCTGCGCTTTCTCAACTTCTATCCCAGCCAGCAGAAGCAGATGGCCGAGGGACAGCGCCTGCGCGTGTTCGGCGAGCTGCGCGGCGGCTTTTTCGGCGCGGAGATGGTGCATCCGCGGGTCAAGGTCGTGGCCGAGGACGAGGCCTTGCCCGACGCGATGACGCCCGTCTATCCGACTACGGCGGGGCTCGCGCAGAGCGCGCTGCGCAAGCTGATCGACCGCGCCTTCGCGCGCCTGAGGCTGGATGAAGCGCTACCCGACGGCCTGCGCAAACAGCTGCGCCTTCCGGGCTTCGAGCGCTCGGTGCGCGCACTGCACCACCCGGAGGCGGGCATGTCGCTCGCGGCCCTGGAAGACCGTAGTCACCCGGCCTGGCGTCGGGTCAAGTTCGAGGAGTTGCTCGCGCAGCAGATCTCGCTACGTCGCGCTTATGCGCAGCGTCGCGCGCAGCATGCGCCGGTGCTCAAGGGGGACGGCCGCCTGAGTGGCGCCTTGCTCGAGAGCCTGCCCTTCTCGCTGACCGGCGCGCAGGGTCGGGCCGTGGACGAGATCGCGCGCGACCTCGCCACGCCGCATCCAATGCAGCGGCTGCTGCAGGGTGACGTCGGCTCGGGCAAGACCATCGTCGCGGCGCTCGCGATGCTGCAAGGCGCCGAAAGCGGCTGGCAGGCGGCCTTGATGGCGCCGACCGAGATCCTCGCCGAGCAGCACTTCCGCAAGCTCGACGCCTGGCTGGCGCCGCTCGGTGTGCGCGTCGCCTGGCTCTCGGGCAGCCAGAAGAAAAAGCAGCGCGAGGCTGCGCTCTCGATGCTGGCGAGCGGCGAAGCCTTGCTGGCTGTCGGCACCCACGCCTTGATCGAGGACCCGGTTGCCTTTCCGCGCCTGGGCCTCGCCGTGGTCGACGAACAACATCGCTTCGGCGTGCGCCAGCGTCTCGCGTTGCGCGAGAAGCGCGAGGCGGCCGGGGCGCCGCTGCCGCACATGCTGATGATGAGCGCGACGCCCATCCCGCGGACACTGGCGATGAGTTTCTATGCGGACCTGGATGTCTCGGTGCTCGACGAACTGCCGCCCGGCCGCACGCCGATCGTGACCAAGCTGGTGGCCGACGCCCGGCGACCGGAGGTGATCGAGCGCGTGCGCGACGCCTGCGCCGAGGGGCGGCAGGCCTACTGGGTCTGCCCGCTGATCGAGGAGAGCGAGGCCCTGCAACTGCAGACCGCGGTCGCCACCTACGAAACGCTGTGCCAGGAACTGCCCGGCCTGCGCGTCGGCCTGGTGCACGGTCGCCTCAAGCCGGACGAGAAAGCGTCGGTGATGGCGGCCTTCGTGGCCAACGAGATTCAGCTACTCGTCGCCACCACGGTGATCGAGGTGGGCGTGGACGTGCCCAACGCCAGCCTCATGGTGATCGAGCATGCCGAGCGCTTCGGCCTTGCCCAGCTGCACCAGTTGCGTGGCCGCGTCGGGCGCGGCGCGGCGGCTTCCGCCTGCATCCTGCTCTATGCGGGGCCGCTGTCCGAGACGGGCAGGGCGCGGCTGCGCGTGATCTACCAGCACACCGACGGTTTCGAGATCGCGCGCGAGGACCTGCGCATCCGCGGCCCGGGCGAATTCGTCGGCGCGCGGCAGAGCGGGGTGGCGATGCTGCGCTATGCGGACCTGGAAGCGGATATCGATCTCGTCGAGGCGGCGCGCAATGCCGCCGCAGAACTCCTGGCCCGTGATCCGGCGGCGGCGCAAGCGATCCTGGCGCGCTGGCATGGTGGGCGTGGCGAATATCTCAAGGCCTGATTCCGTCGGCCTTGGCGCCATGCTATATACGGCGCATCCCACTACGCGTCTGCCCCCATGCGCGCTTTCCTCCGTCTTTGCCTTGTCTCCGCATTCTGTGCAGCGCTGACTCCTGCTGGACGGGCAGCGGATGAGGGGCCGCCGCCCATCAAGGGCGTGGGACTCGTCTTGGGCGGCGGCGGCGCGCGCGGGCTCGCGCATATCGGCGTTATCGAAGAGCTGGAGCGCCTGCGCATCCCGATCACCTGTATCGCCGGCACCAGCGCGGGCGCGCTGATCGGCGGCATCTATGCCTCGGGCGTGCCGATCCAGCAGATCCAGAAGGATGTGGAGGCCGCCGACTGGACGCGCCTGCTCGATGGCTCCCCGCGTCGCGCGGAGCTGCCGTACTTCCGCAAGCGCGACGATTTCAAGAACCTGGCCTCGGTCACGCTGGGCGTTTCGGACAAGGGCGTGCTGATCCCGCGCGCCGCGGTGAGCACGCAGGACATCGATATCTTCCTGCGCAAGCTGACACGCGACGTGTTCGTCAGCGATTTCTCCACGTTGCCGATTCCCTTCCAGGCGGTCGCGACCAATCTGGTCGATGGCGAGGCGGTGGAGTTCAAGGGCGGCGATCTTGCGATCGCCTTGCGTGCGAGCATGGCGGTGCCGGGCGTCTTCGACCTGGTGGATACCGGAGACAACCTGCTGGTTGACGGCATGCTGGTGCGCAACGTGCCGGTGCAGAACGTGAAGAACCGCTGCGCCGACACGGTCATCGTGGTCGACGTGGGCACGCAGCTGCTCAAGGCCGACGAGATCCACAGCCTGCTCGACGTGGCCAGCCAGCAATCGAACATCCTGGTCCGTCGCAACGTCTCCGAGCAACTCGCGCTGATGGGCCCGGACGACGTGCTGATTCGGCCCGACCTCACCGGTTACGGGGCCTCCGACTTCGCCTCCGCCAAGGATCTGGTGCAGCGTGGCCGCGCCTCGGTGGAACCGCTGGCCCCACAGCTCGAACGCTATTCGGTGAGTGAGGCGGACTACGCGAAGTGGAAGCAGAGCCTGGTCGCGCGCGCGCCCAAGGAGATGCAGCCCTACGACAGCATCGAAGTCGCCAAGACGCGCTTCGTGCCCGCCGGGCTTGCCGACGGGGTGTTCGTCAACAAGGACCAGAAACCGACCACGCAGAAAGAGTTGATCGACGAGCTGGACCGGCTCTACGCGACAGGCGACTTCGATCGTGTGGGCTACATGCTGCGCGACGTGGACGGCAAGCGGGTCGCGGACGTCTTTCCGGTCGAGCGAGCGGTGGGGCCGAACTACCTGCGCTTCGGTCTGGATGTGAAGATCGACAGCTACTACACCGCGAGCGTCGCCTTCCTCGGCAATCTGCAGTTCAACTGGCTCAACCGCTGGGGTGCCCAGTGGCGCAACGACCTGCGCATCGGCAGCGATCCCTATGTCCTGTCGGAATTCGTCCAGCCCTTGAGCACTTCTGGTTTGTTCGGCGCGGTGTCAGCACGGTTGGGGCGCGACCAATTCACGCTCTACAACAAGAACGACAAGTTCGCAGTACTCGGGCTGGAAACGCTCACCACAGGCGCGGATCTTGGCTATTCGCTGGGCAGCTTGGGTGAAATCCGGCTAGGCGTGGCTTGGTCGAAGTTCGACCTGGACGTGGATATCGGTCCGCAGATCGGCTCGATCCAGGGCGAGTTCACCGGCATCACCGGACGCCTCGTGATCGACCAGCTCGACAACCCCCGTTTCCCGCGCGACGGCTACTACCTGCACCTGACTACGGAAGTCGCCAAGAACTCGGATGGCAGTGACTTCACCACAGCCGAGCTTGAAGGCGATATTGCGCACACCTTCGGCAAGGTGACGGCGCGGGGCTCGGTGCGTTTCAACGGCGCTTTCCAGGGCGAGGCCTCAGAGAGCGGCAGCGTCCATGCGATCGGGGGCTTTCTGAACCTCTCAGGCTTCCAGGATGGGCAGTTCGTGGGCAGCCGCACCGCGCTGGGGCGCATCATGGTCTACAGGCAGGTGGTGTCGCTGCTACCGACCCTGGGGAGCGGCATGTACCTTGGCGGTTCGGCGGAGGCCGGGCGAGTCTGGTCGAGCCTGACCAACAATGAGGGTGAGCGACTCACCTACGCGGGCTCGGCCTTCGTGGGCTTCGACACCTTCCTCGGGCCACTCTTCTTCGCCTACGGCCAAGGCATGGGCGGCCGCAAGGCGGGCTACCTATACCTGGGCGTGGACTACTGAGCCTCGCTCACCAGGAATACTTCGAGCTCGACGCGCTGCCAGGGATCGCTGCCTTCGCGTAGCCGCGAGATCCGCGCATCCAGGCGTCGGCCTTCGTCGAGGGCGCGCGAGACGACGTCGTTTTCGGCACGCGGCAGGTAGCCTAGCTGGTCCGTGCCCCGGAAAACGGCGATCGCGCGCGGATCGTGTGGATTTTCCGGCTCGCGCCGTAGCGTGAGGGCCTCCCCCTGGCGCAGCTCCGGCCACAGCCGTGGTGCCGCGTGGTACTGGAAGCCGGCCAACGGGGAGCGCTGAACCATGACCCGCAGGCGACCGCCGGCCAGGCCGGGCGAGGCCGCCAGCGTGAAGCCCAGAGCCAGAGCGAGGATCAGCTGGCGTCGAAGGCGCCCTTGATCCATTCGATGTGGGACAGATGCAGGCGGTCGAAGAGCACCGCGTCGAAGCGGCAGGGGCGTCCGCTCCAGGCTTTGCCGCCATGGGCGAGAAACCATTCGGCGCTGCGTATGAGCTTGCGCTGCTTCTCGGGCGAGATGCTCTCGGCGGCACCGCCGAAGCGCGGATCGGCCCGCATCCGCACCTCGACGAAGACCAGCATTTCGCCGTCGGTTGCTATCAGATCGATCTCGCCCCAGCGGGAGCGCACGTTGCGTGCGATCACCTTCAGACCCTGTCGGGTCAGGTAAGTCTCGGCCAGGCGTTCGGCCATCTGGCCGTCGCGCAAATGGGCGGGCAGTTGTCCGGTTTCGGGCAGGCCCTCAGAATGCGCGCTGCCCAGAACCTTGGTAACGCTGTCATGGATTCGCTTGATCAACTGCATGCGCGCTCCTCCGGGTTATTCAGATTGAATGACAAGCCGGCCTTGTATGTCGTCGCAACACCGCTCGGAAATCTCTCGGACATCACCCTGCGCGCGCTGGTTCTACTGGAAAGGGTGGATGCCGTCGCCGCGGAGGACACACGTCACACCCGCCGGCTTCTCGATCACTATGGCATACAGACGCGACTTCTTGCAGTACATCAGCATAACGAGAATGCAGCCGCACAGGGGCTGATAGGTCTGCTGGAGCAGGGTTCGCATGTGGCACTCGTCACCGATGCCGGCACGCCGGCCGTGAGCGACCCGGGCGCGCGCGTGGTGGCGCGGGTGCAGGAGGCGGGCCATCCGGTGGTGCCGCTGCCGGGTCCCAGCGCCGTGACGACGGCCTTGTCGGCGTCCGGCCTGGTGCAGGACCGTTTCCTCTTTATAGGTTTCCTGCCGCCCAAGTCGACCGCGCGACGCAAGGAACTGGAGAAGGTCGCGGAAATCGAGGCCGCTCTCGTTTTTTACGAAGCGCCCCATCGCATCCTCGAGTGCGTCGAGGATCTGGTCGCCGTCTTCGGCGGCGCGCGCGAACTGGTGGTCGCACGCGAACTCACCAAGCTCTTCGAGCAGATCGCGCGGATGCCGCTGGCCGACGCTGCGGCATGGTTTGCGGCGGATTCGGATCGGCAGCGCGGGGAGTTCGTGCTGATCGTCGGCGCGCCGGTTGCGGCCCAGGGGGTAAGTGCCGAGGCAGGACGTCTCTTGCGCGCGCTGATGGAAGAGCTGCCCCTTAGCAAAGCCGCGCGGATCGTCGCAGATTTGACGAATTTGCCGAAGAAGCAGATCTACGACTATGCTCTCGGCTTGAGTCCCCGCGACGAGACCTGAGGGTCGCGCTCGAGGGGCAAGCGGGCCGGAGAGCCCGCAATTGAGTGCGTGGGCGCAAGCTCAAGTCCGACCCAGGTCACTTCCGGCGCTGCAACCGGTGGTGTGGCCAGACCGAGAAGACATGCCCCCCGAAATCCTGCGTGGCGCCCTGTGGCGGCGCCTGCCAGCGCGAGTGTTCGACTTCCTGCTTCTGAGGCAGGACCAGCCCTTGGTGCATCAGGCCCAGGTGCGGCTGTCGGCATTGCGCGTGATCCTTGTCAGCAGTGCGGTCCTGGTTGCACTGATCGCGCTCCACAGTAGCATCGTCGCCTGGCACTCGGGCCAGACGCATGTGGTGTGGGTGTCCGCCGTTTTCTATGCATTTCCGCTGCTGGCTCTGGCCCTCTCGGCGCGCTATCCGCGCCTGGCTTCCAGCGTGCTGCTGGTCTCGGTCTACGTGGCCGGGGCCTTCATCTCGACCTTCCTGCAGATCCCGGAACTGCAGCGGCTCGGTCTCTTGCTCTGCTATTGCGCGCCGCTGATTGCGGGCCTGCTGCTGGGCTACCGCCTGGCGCTGGCGCTGGCCGCGATCAATCTGCTGCCCTTCCTTTTTGCTTCCTCGGGATGGGTCTCGCCCGGACTGCCAGGCCTGGATTTCCGGCTGCCGATGGCGCCGCTGTATATCCATGGCCTGATCTTCGTCTTCTTCAACCTCTGCGTGCCCCTGGCCGTCTTCCGCGTGCTGCATGCGGCTGGTACCGCGATGGAAGGGCTGGCCGCCGCCAACGCGCTCTATGAAGACCTGTTCGAACACGGCGGTACCGCGGCCGTTGTCTGCAACGGGCGTGGCGTGATCCTGCGCGCAAACGGCGTGTTCGCACGGCTTTTCGGTCGCGAAGACGATGTCCGTCTGCGCGGTGGTCCACTGGTCGCGCTCCTGCATTCGCGCACCGATCTTTCCGGCCGTTCGCCACCCGGCCGTGCCCCGCAGCGCGTGGGCGAAATGGCGCGCGGCAGCGAATGGCTCACCGTGGCGGACGACTCCGGCCTGCAGCGCTGCCTGCAGGTGCGCAGCGCCTCGATCACCGCGCAGGGCAACCACGTCTTCACCTTCATCGACGTCAGCGATCTGCGCCGCATGCAGGCCGACCTGCATGACTCTGAAGCGCGCGCGCAATTCCTTGCCCAGCACGACGCCCAGACCGGCCTGCCCAACCGCACCTACCTGGGCGCCTGGGTCGGCGACGCGATGCTGCGTCATCCGGAAGGCATGCTGCTGCCAGTGCTGGCGCTGCGATTGAACATCCTGCGCCAGGTCAACGCGCGCTTCGGCTCGGCCGAAGGCGACCGCGTGATCGCGCGCTTCGGCCGTGCTTTGCGCGACTGCGGCGGAGGTACCAATTTCGTGGCACGTATCCGCGGCGTGGTCTTTGCCGCCGTGTTGCCGCCTGCACTGAGCGTGGAGGATGCGCTGAGGCAGGGGCAGGCGGTGCTGGACGCGCTGCCGCGCGAGATCGAGGCGGGCGACGAGAACGTGCGCCTGGACGTGAGCGCCGGCCTTGCCTTCCACCCGGGTGACTCGGACAGTCCGGTCGAACTGGTGCGTCGCGCCGAGGTGGCGCTGGATGCAGCCCGCCGCCGCGGCCGCCCGATCGGTGTCTTCGATCGCGAAGCGGCCGAGTCGACCGGCCGCCGCGTGGCGGTCGAGATGGCTTTGCAGCGCGCCGTCGAACAGCGCGAGCTGAGCGTCCACTACCAGCCCAAGTTCACCGCCGAAGGCCGACTGCTTGGCTTCGAGGCCCTGATGCGCTGGCATTCGGCGGTGCTGGGCGAAGTCTCTCCTTCCGAATTCATCCCGATCGCGGAGGAAGCGGGCCTCGTCTCGCGCCTCACCGATCTTGTGCTCGACGAGGTCTGTCGCCAGGTTGCGGAATGGCAGGCCGAAGGCATTCGCCCGCCACGCGTTGGCGTTAACCTTTCCGAGCGCGACTTGGACCGCGCCGACCTGGTGGATGTGGTCGTGGCCACCGTGGCGCGTCACCGGATCCCGCCGCAGTCGATCGAACTGGAAGTGACCGAAACCTTCCTCGCTGCGCAGACGGAACATGCGATCCGTCAGCTACGCTTGTTGCGCGAACACGGCTTCGGCATCGCGATCGACGATTTCGGCGCCGGCTATTCCTCCCTCGCCAAGCTTGTCGAGCTGCCGCTTTCGGCGCTCAAGATCGACCGCGCCTTCCTGCGCGAACTGCCCGGCAATGCGCGACGCGAACGGGTGGTCCGGACCATCATCACGCTCGCCCGTGGCCTCGAGCTCGAAGTGATTGCCGAAGGCGTGGAAGATCCGGCGCAGCTCGCCTTCCTCGAGGCGCTCGGTTGCGACGGCTACCAGGGCTTCCTGTTCCAGGCGCCGGCGCCGGCGCCGCGCTGGCGCGGCATCCTCAACGAGGCGGCGGCAGGTCTGCGTCCCGGCAACGTTTCGCGCCGCCTGAGCGCGGTGCGCTGAGCGGCCCGGCCGGCCGCCCGCCGCGCATGGCAAAATCGCGGTCTTCCTGCATCACCCCGGTTTCCCTCCATGAGCGCACCAACCTCCATCACCCTGACCCGGCCTGACGACTGGCATCTGCATCTGCGCGATGGCGCAGCCCTGGCCGCCGTGGTCGCCGATACCGCGCGCCGCTTCGGCCGCGCGATCGTGATGCCCAACCTGCGTCCGCCGGTCACCACGGTCGCCCAGGCCGCCGCTTATCGGGAGCGCATCTTGAATGTGCTGCCCTCCGGCCTAAAGTTCGAACCATTGATGACGTTGTACCTGACGGACAACACCGATCCGGAAGAGATCACGAAGGCGAAAGCCAGCGGCTTCGTGCATGCCGTGAAGCTCTACCCGGCCGGTGCCACCACCAACTCCGACGCGGGCGTGACCGCAATGGAGAAGGTCCACGCCGTGATCGCACGGATGGAAGAGGTGGGTCTGCCACTTTTGGTGCATGGGGAGGTGACCAATGCTGACGTGGATATCTTCGATCGCGAGTGCCGGTTTATTGATCGCGTACTTGCGCCGCTCCAAGCGCGCTTCCCGGGCCTACGCACGGTCTTCGAGCACATCACCACGCGTGAGGCGGCCGAATACGTAAAGGCGGCGGGCGATAACACGGCTGCGACCATTACCGCCCACCACCTGCTGCTCAACCGCAACGCGCTGTTCACCGGCGGGATCCGGCCGCACCACTATTGCCTGCCCGTCTTGAAGCGCGAGACGCACCGCGAGGCGCTGGTCGAGGCCGCGACCTCGGGCTCGCCGCGCTTCTTCCTGGGCACGGACTCCGCGCCACATGCGCAGACCACCAAGGAGTCGGCCTGCGGCTGCGCCGGCTGCTACACCTCGCACGCGGGCATCGAGCTCTACGCCGAGGTCTTCGAGGCCGCGGGCGCGCTCGACAAGCTGGAAGCCTTCGCGAGCCACAACGGCCCGGACTGGTATCGGCTGCCCCGCAATCCGGACAAGATCACCCTGGTCAAGCAGGACTGGACCGTGCCGCAAAGCCTGGACTACCTGCCGGACGATCCGCTGGTGCCGCTGCGCGCGGGCGGTACGGTGAGCTGGACCCTCGTGGAGAACTGATCGATGCGTGCAGGCCTCGGGCTTCTGCTGCTTCTGGTGCCGTTGCTTTCCGCCTGCGAGAACGACGCCGCGGCCTATGCGATCGAGGGGCGCAACCATGCGATCACCCTGGTGCGCGAGCAGCCCTATCCGTTTGCGCCCTCGGTCAAGCAAGCGCTGATTGCCGCACGTTTCCCCGAATGCCAGCGCCGCTTCACGATCGATACCGGCACGGCCTCCGACAACTTCAAGATGGAGCTCTGGGCGCTGCGCGACCGGCTTTTCGTTGCGCGCCAAGGCAAGGCCTGGTACGCGATCGGCACGGACAAGTGCCAGGTGCAGAAGATGAAACCGATCTCCGATACGCCGCCTGGCCAGTTGGTCGGCACCTTCCGCCGCCGTGACGGCGCCTTGGTGTTCGAGCCGGTGCCGGGTGCCTCGCGGCCAGTGGCCGGCAAGGCGGCTTCGGCCGAGGAGTCGGCTGCCGAGTGAGCGGCAAGCGAGCGACAGGCTTCAAAGAAAACGCCGCACGAGAGTGCGGCGTTTTCTTTTCGTGCGAGACGTCTTCTTCAGATGAAGGCGCGCGCGTCCTCCAGCATGCGCGGCGCACCTTCCAGCGCATCCTGCAGCGCGTCCTCACCGAGAACCACGCGTTCGAGCATCTCGGGGTCGAAGGCCGCGAGGGTCTCGGTAGTGTTCTCGCCGCGGATGACGCCGTCCGCGCAGCGGCTGGCAATCGCCACGACGGCCGCGAAGGGGCTGGCCTGGGGCGAGTTCGGATAGGGGTAGCTGGCGATGCCATTGCGGATCGCCAGCGGGAAGTTCCAGATCCGTGCCAGTTCGGCGCCCGCCGCGGAGTGGTCGGCACCGAGACGATCACGTTCGGCCTCGCAGCGTTGCGCGGGCGTCGCGCCATCCAGCTCGCGTGCGAGGCCCTGGGCGTCCTGTGGCGCGACAAGGTGCAGGAGAAGGACGCCGATGCGGTGCATCAGCGCCGTGGTGTAGGCGATTTCCGGATCCAGGTGCGCGGTGCGCGCGAGCTCGCGCGCGAGGCCCGCACTCAGTAGCGCGTGATGCCAGAACTCGCGCAGGCTCACACCTGGCACGGCCTTGAAAGCGGTGGTGAGGCCGGACGCGATGACCAGGGTGCGCAACGCATTGAGGCCGACGCGGGTCACCGCTTCCTGGATCGAGCCGATCTTGTGCATGGCGCCGTAGTAGCTCGAGTTGGCCATGCGCAGCACGCGCGCGGAAAGCGTGGGGTCGTGGCGTACCAACTCGGCGAGGTGGCCGATGTCGGCGTTGTCTTCGCCGAGGGTGCGGATCAGGTCCTGGGTGACCTTGGGAATAGCCGGCAGGTCGGGCAGGCGTTCAAACAGCTTGTCTATGGTGCTCAAGGCGGTCTCCGCGGGCTGCAATCGCGCGGGCGGCTCACTTCGTCGTCCGCGCTCCCTATGCCGATGTGATGTCGGCAAACCTATTACGGCGCAAGCCGTCGTGCCTTGAGTCGCGGGTCACCACTCGGCGATGACCGGCGCGTGGTCGCTGGGCCGTTCGAGCACGCGGGTGGATTTGTCGATGCGGCATGCGCTCAGGCCGCCCAGCAACGGCGCCGAGACCAGCACATGGTCGATGCGCAGGCCGAAGTTGCGACGGAAGGCGTTCATCCGGTAGTCCCACCAGGAGAAGCTCTTCTCCGCCTGCTCGAAGTGGCGGTAGGCGTCGGCGAATCCGAGGCCCAGCAGTTCGCGGAAGGCGGCACGCTCGGGCGGCGAAACATGGATCTCGTCCTTCCAGTCCGGATGCGCATCGCGGTCTTCGGGTGCAACGTTGAAGTCGCCGGTGAGCACCAGGCGCGGATGCTTCGCAAGCTCCTCATGCAGCCAGGCTGTCAGGGCGCGCAACCATTCCATCTTGTAGGCGAACTTCTCCGAGCCGACGGCCTGGCCATTGGGGAAGTAGCCGCAGACCACGCGCACGTCGCCCACCGTGGCCGCGATGATCCGTTTCTGCGTGTCCTCGAAGCCGGGGATGTCGCGGCTCACGTCGCTGCAGCCGTTCCTCGTGATGATCGCAACGCCGTTGTAGGTTTTCTGGCCGTGGGTCTCGATCCGGTACCCCGCCGCCTCGATCTCCGCGCGTGGCACGGCATGGTCTTCGCACTTGAGTTCCTGCAGGCACACCACGTCGGGACTCTCGCGCGCCAGCCAGTCGAGCAGGTGCGGCAAGCGGACCTTGAGCGAATTGACGTTCCAGGTAGCGAGTTTCATGCAGGCATCCAGATCGGTTCGGGTCCCGCATTCTATGCGCTCGAATCCCCGGCGCTCATCTGTTGGCCCCAGATAGCAAGACGCCACGCGAATGGCGTGGCGTCCAGGCGGATCGGTCCGGCACCGTCAGGCGAAGATATTGATGTTCTGCTGGACCACGGCGATTGCGTTATCGCCGTTGGCGTTGGCGACACCCGCATTCCCGCTACTGGCGCCGGTACCGAAGTCAAAACCGTTAGTGCCCGTTGTATTGCCGCTGCCCAGAGGCAGGAGAGAAGTGGTCGGCAGTTGCGGCAGGCCCGAATCAGGCAGGCTGCCCAGAAGGCTCACCGTCGTATAGGCGTTCAGGAAGTTCTGGATCGCGTTCTGGCTCGCCTCCAGTGCATTCGAGCCAAAGCCCGTCAGCCCGGTCGTATCCGTTCCGGTGTCGTTGCTTGCCTGGTTATCTAGCTGGTTCAGATAGATGCTGCTGGCCAGGTTCACGATCCCGGTGGCTCCGTAAAGCGCCGAAGAGTCCAGGTAGGGATAGCCCGGGCTGAGCGGATCGTTTCGCAGCAGGCCATTCAAAGGGCCGTTGGCGATTTCCTGGTCGAGGAGGTTACGTGCGTATTGAGAGAAGAAAGTCTGGACGGAAGGCTCGGCCGTATCCGACGCCGTTCCCGGCGTGGTGTTGAGGACGATCCCGTCTTGCCCGGTGTTGACCACCGTCGTGCTGGCGACGGTGTTACCGAGGGTGTTGTTCGTGGCGACTGCCGCATTGGCGCTGGTGGCCGCTGCGCCGAAGTTGGAGCTAGTGACGGCGTTCAGGGCAAAGATGCTGGAGTCGTTCGCATTGATGCTGCCGATCGGGTCCATTTTGAGTGTGCTTCCGCAGAGCGAAGGCGGGGTGTTCCGACACTTTCTTGATAGGTCTCCCGGGGGCTCACTTCAAGCTGCCAAGACGCGTTCAAGGCCTTGTCCGACACGCTTTGCGCGAGGGTTCCGTCGGCCAAGGCGGCGTGGGACGAGCTTCGTGCAAGGCACTGAATCCTTGGCCACGATCTCGGGAGGCTCTCGGGCCGCACCCGGTTCGGGGACGGAGTGCCCAAAGAAAAAAGGACCGCCTCGGCGGTCCTTTTTCGTACTGGAGATTCTCTGAAGCGGCTTACTTGCCCTTCGGGTAGCCGGCAGCGTCCAGGGCGCCCGACCAGTCGGATTCCGAGTACCCCTTGTAGGGCTTGCCGCCCACCACCAGCAGGGGCACGGCGGCTTCCTTTTCGCCGATCAGCTTGGCGGCTTCGGCGGCCTGTTCCTGGGTAGTGATCTTCGTTTCGCTGAACGGGATGCCACGCGCAGTCAGGTACTTGCGCGCCGGCTCGCAGGCCGGGCACTTCTCGGCGGTGTATAGCGAGACCGGAAAGGCCTCGGCGGCCTTGCGCGTCGCGTAGGGCTGCTTGTCGGTCTCGACCTGGTTGCCTTTCTTGAGCATGCGCTCTTCCACCTTGCGGATGTCCGGCGGCGGCGGAGCGTCCGAGTAATGGACGCGTCCGTTTTCGTCCGTCCAGCGAAAGACGCTTTCGGCCTGGGCAATTCCGCAAAACACCAGCGAGGCGAGCAGAACGGCGAGCAATTTCTCCATGATCGGCGATTCCGGCAAATTCATGCCGCAATCATACCGTGGTGCCGGAGCAATGCGTCAGGTTTCGGCGCGCGGCCGCGGAAGGCGATAAAGGACTCCAGCGCGGGGCGGGAGCCACCTACGGAGAGGATTTCGCCGAGGAAGCGTTCGCCGGTGCGGCGATCGAGCACGCTGCCGTGTTCGCGCGCCGCCTCTTCGAAGGCCTCGAAGGCGTCCGCGGACAGCACTTCGGCCCAGTGGTAGCTGAAATAGCCCGCCGAATAGCCGCCAGCGAAGATGTGCGAAAAGCTGTGCGGGAAGCGCTGATACGCCGGGGGAATGATCACCGCCACCTCGCGCCGCACCGCATCCAGCAGTTCAAGGATCTTGCCGGCGGTCGGGTCGAAGTTGCTGTGGAGCAGGATGTCGAAGAGCGCGAACTCGACCTGTCGCAACATTCCCAGGCCCGCGTGGAAGTTCTTCGCTGCGAGCACGCGGTCGAAGAGTTCGCGCGGTAGCGGCTCGCCGGTTTCGGCATGCTCGGTCATCGCGGACACCACCTCCCAGTCCCAGCAGAAGTTCTCCATGAACTGGCTGGGCAGCTCGACTGCATCCCATTCCACACCGTTGATGCCAGAGACGCCGGGTTCGCTCACGCGGGTGAGCAGGTGGTGCAGACCATGGCCGCATTCGTGGAAGAGCGTGAGCACCTGGTCGAAGCTGTAGAGCGCCGGCTTGCCGCCCGCGGGCGGCGCTGCATTGCAGACCAGGTAGGCGATCGGGGTCTCGCGGGTGGCGCCCTGTTCGCGCAGCGAGCGGGCTTCGTCCATCCACGCGCCGCCGCGCTTGGTGTCGCGTGCGTAGGGGTCGAGATAGAACTGCCCGACCAGCTGGCCATCGCGCACCAGCTTGAAGAAGCGCACGTCCTCATGCCAGGTCGGCGCCTTGTCCGCTTCTACCTGGATGCCGTAGAGCCGCTCGATCAGGCCAAAGAGGCCAGCGAGCACCTTGGGTTCGGGAAAGTACTGGCGCAGTGCCTCGGCCGAGAAGTCATAGCGCTTCTGGCGCAGCTTCTCCGCGACATAGCTGGTGTCCCAGGGCTGCAGATCGGCGATGCCCAGGTCGCGGGCGAATTCGCGCAGCTCGGCCAAGTCCTTTTCCGCGGAGGGGCGGGCGCGGCCGGCGAGATCGCGCAGGAAGGCGACGACCTGCTCGGGCGTGTCGGCCATCTTGGGCACGAGGGACACCTCGGCGTGGCTGGCGTAGCCGAGCAGCAGGGCGGCCTCGCGGCGAAGCTCAAGGATGCGGCTCATGACAGGGCCGTTGTCCCACTCGGGATGGCCGATCTCCGCCGAGAACTCCGAGGCGCGGGTGGCGTTGGCGCGCCACAGGGATTCGCGCAGGCCGCGGCCGTCGGCCTGGCGCAGCACCGCCATCACGCAGGGCTGCTGCAGGGTCAGGCGCCAGCCGGCGACACCCGCCTTCTCGGCGACGGTGCGGGCGGTGGCAACGGTGTCTGCGGGCAGGCCGGCGAGGCTGGCCTCGTCCGTCACGTCCAGCGTCCAGGCGTTGGTGGCGTCGAGCAGGTTTTCGGAGAAGCGGGCCGAGAGGCCGGCCAGTTCCTCCTGGATCGCCTGGAAGCGCGGTTTGTTGGCTTCTGCCAGTTCGGCGCCAGACAGGCGGAAATCGCGGATCGAATCCTCCACCACCTTGCGACGGGCGGCGGGCCACTGCGCGAAGTCGGGCAGGGCGGCTAGCGCCTTGTAGCGCTCGAAAAGCGCGCCGTTCTGGCCAAGCTCGGCGTAGAAGCGGGTGATCTCGGGCAGTTGCGCGTTGTAGGCCTCGCGCCAGGGTGGCAGGTCCAGCACCGAGTGCAGGTGGCGCACCACGCCCCAGGCGCGCGAAAGGCGGTCGCCCAGGTCCGCCAGCGGCACGACGAATCCCTCCCAGCTCGCCGGCGCCGTATCCTTGGCAAGTGTGTCGACCAGTGCGCGGCCTTCCGCCAGGAGGCTGGCGATCGCCTCGGGGACGTGCTCGGGTTTGACGGCGTCGTAGCGGGGCGTGCTGGAGAAATCGAGGAGCGGATTGGCGGTCATGGGGCGTCCGGCAGTTGGATGGAGATCGCGTCGGGTCGGGTTGAACCGCGGCCCGGGCAAAAGTTGACGGCGATTGTGCCGAAAACAAGGGTACGGGTCAGATTGAAGACCGTACCAGAACCAGGAGATTCCCCGATGGATACAGCGCAGGCCCAACGCGAGGCCCTGTCTGCCGAGATCGAGAAAGAGCTGGCGGCGGGCCACCTGAGCTTTCCGACCTTTCTTGATGTTTCCCTGAAGATCCGCCGTGCGCTGGAGAGCGAGGACGCGGGTCTGGACACGCTCCTGCCCTTGATACAGCTCGAGCCGGTTCTCGCCGCGCGCCTGCTGGGGCTTGCGAACTCCGCGCTGTATGTGAGCAACGGCAATCCGGTGCGCGATCTGCGCCAGGCCGTGCTGCGCCTGGGCGTTGCGGCGGTGCGTTCGCTCGCGCTGGTGGTGGCGACCTCGCAACTCGCGCGCGCCGACCAGCTTGGCCCGGCGCGTGGCTACGCCATACGCCTGTGGGACCACTGTGTCGACGTGGCCGCCTGGTCCTACGCGATCGCCAAGCAGACCGGCGAGGTCTCGGCCGACGAGGCCCTGCTGGCCGGCATGCTGCACGACATCGGGCAGTTCTACCTGCTGGGCAAGGCTGCGGACTACCCGCAGCTCCTGAACCATGAGGACGAGCTGTCGGACCTGGTGCTGTGCTGGCACAAGCCGGTTGGCCGCGCGGTACTGCAGGCCCTCGGCGTACCGGAGGACATCGTGGACGCGGTAGATGACCGGGAAGTGCTCGGCGGTTCGCTGCCGCTCAACGGTCTGGCCGACGTGCTCTTCCTCGCCAACCTTGCCGCCGAGATGCCCAATCCGCTCACGCTCCTGCGCGAGCCGACCCGTTCGGCCTTGCTGGAGGCGGCGACCCACGGCATGGACCGCGAAGCCTTCGAGGCGCTGGCCGCGTCAGCCGCCGACGAACGCCTGCGTGCCCTGGCTGCGCTCAAGGGCTGAGCGCAGCCGCGAGCAGCTAGCAAAACGCCCGACCAAGGTCGGGCGTTTTCATTTCCGGCGTTCGCCCGCTCAGTCCTTGGGCAGGAGATCGCGGTAGGCATGCCAGGTCGCGTGCCCGAGCAGGGGCAGGGTCACGACCAGGCCCAGCATCCAGGTCGCGAACCCGATGCCAACCAGCACCACGATCAGCGCCGCCCACAGGATCATCGCCACCAGGTTGTGGCCGATCACCTGCATGCTGGCCATCATCGCGGTCACCACGTCGCTTTCGCGGTCCATCAGGAAGGGCAGCGAGACCGCGCTCAGCGAATAGAGCAGGGCTGCGATCGCCGCGCCGATGAAGACGTAGGCCACGATGAAGTGCAGGTAGTCGCCGGAGAGGAAGACCTCTTTGTAGAAGTTCTCCACGTTGGGCAGGTCGCCCGAGTAGAAGAGCGCGAAGAGGATGGCCGAGATGCGCTCCCAGGAAATCATGGCGATCGCCAGGAAGAGGCCGTAGTACAGCAGCGAGTCGCCGTGGCGGGCGAGCCCGCGGACGGATTCCATGAAGCTGCAGGACTGGCCCATCTCGCGTCGTCGCGAGATCTCGTAGAGCCCTGCGGCGGCCAGCGGACCGACCAGGAAGAAGCCCGATATCGACGCAGTGAAGAGATAGGGCCGACCCGAGGCATAGGTCAGGATGAGGAAGCCCAGGATCGCGAATACGGCGCCCCAGGCGAGGCTCGGGCCGGGGTTGGCACGTATGTCGGAGAGGGCGCGCGAAAGCCAGACAAAGGGACGGGTGGCCTCTACCCGTCGGAAGTGAAGATGTTCGAGCGGATGCTCGAGCGACGGGAGCGGTTCGTCCATGCTGGTCTCCTCGAAAAGCTAGCGGGACCAGGGTTAGAAGCGGGCAGCCTGCGACAAGTTCGCAGGCTGCCGGGGCAGCCTCGGGAGGCTGCGGGCTTCAGGCCAGGGAGCGGCCGGTCAGGCGGGTGAAGGCCTCGACGTATTTGTCGCCGGTTTTGGCGATCACATCGGCCGGCAGCTTGGGGCCGGGCGCCTGCTTGTTCCAGTCCAGCGTTTCCAGGTAGTCGCGCACGAACTGCTTGTCGAAGGAGGGCGGGGAGATGCCTTCGCGATAGCTGTCCGCCGGCCAGAAGCGGGACGAATCCGGCGTCAGGGCTTCGTCGATCAGGTGCAGGTTGCCGGCGGCGTCCAGACCGAATTCGAACTTGGTGTCGGCGATGATGATGCCGCGGCTGGCCGCGAAGTCACGTGCTTCGGAGTAGAGACGGATCGCGGTGTCGCGCACCTGCGCGGCGAGTTCCGGACCGATCAGCGCTTCGCAGCGGGCGAAGTCGATGTTCTCGTCGTGGGTGCCGAGCTCGGCCTTGGTGGACGGCGTGAAGATCGGTTGCGGCAGCTTGGCCGCCTGCTGCAGGCCAGCGGGCAAGGCGATGCCGCAAACGGCGCCGGTGGCCTGGTAGTCCTTCCAGCCGCCGCCGATGATGTAGCCGCGCACCACCGCCTCGATCGGCAGCGGCTTGAGGCGCTTGACCACCAGGGCGCGGCCGCGCACCTGATCGCGTTCGTCAGCCGCCACCACGCTTTCCGGGTCGATGCCGGTGAGCTGGTTGGGGATGACGTGGGCGAGCTTGTCGAACCAGAAGTTGGCGAGTTCGATCAGGACCTGGCCCTTGCGCGGGATCGGGTCCGGCAGGACCACGTCGAAGGCCGAGAGGCGGTCGCTGGTGACGATGAGCAGCTTGTCCTCATCCACCGCGTAGATGTCGCGGACCTTGCCGCGGCCGAGCAGCGGAAGGCTGCGGATCGAGGTTTCGAAGAGGGGCTGGCTCATTGCGAGGGCTTCCGGCAAAAGGCGCGATTATACCGGCCGGGCAGCCTGCGCTGGCGGTTCAGCCGGCGTGTGTTTCCAGTACCCGCATCGTGTCGATCTTCCAGGCCGTCGGGTCTTCGTGGCCGACGATCCGGTCCGCGCCGCCTGCGCCCACCGGCCGCCCCAGATCGACGACATAAGGCTCGACGTAGGCTTTGCTCTTGGTCGAGAAGATGACCTTCACCTGCGGCGTGAGCAGGTTCTCTGGATGTGGAGCCACGACCACGCCGAGGCGGCCGGATTCCAGCCGCACCAGTGTCCCTACCGGATAGATGCCCACACAGCGCATGAAGGCCTGCACCAGGGTGGGCTCGAAGTGGAACTTGCTCCACTCGTAGAGCTTGCGCAGTGCGTCGGTCGCCGGCATGCCCTTGTGGTAACAGCGGTCGGCGGTGATCGCGTCGTATACATCCACGATGGCGGCCATCTTGGCGAGCGTGCTGATCTGGTCGCCGGCGAGCTTGTCCGGGTAGCCGCTGCCATCCACCCGTTCGTGGTGGTGCAGGGTGATGTCCAACGGCACTTCGCCGATTTCCGCGGTGCGGCGCAGGATGTCCCAGCCATCGCGCGGGTGGCGCTTGATGACTTCGAATTCTGCATCGGTGAGTCGCCCCGGCTTGTTGAGGATCTCGTCCGGCACCAGCGCCTTGCCGGTGTCGTGGAGGAGGCCGCCGAGCCCGGCGAGTCGCGTGGTTTCCTCGTCGATGCCCACGCTGCGGCAGAAGGCCACCATCAGCGTGCCGACGCTGACCGAATGCAGGAAGGTGTAGTCGTCCTTGTTCTTGATGCGCAGCAAGGTCAGCAGCGCGCTGTCGTTGCGCAGCACGGACTCGGTGATCGATTGCACCACCGGTTCCACCCGCTCCATCTCCACCGCCTTGCCCAGGCGCACATCGCGCATCACGGTGCGCACCAGGCGTGAGGCCTGGTCCTTGATCTCGCGCGCGCGGCCCATCTCGGCGGCGAGGCTCACGCGGATCGGCGTGGCAATCTGCTGCGTCGCCACTTCCACCATCTGGCGTTCGATCTGCTCGCGGACTTCTTCCGCGGTGGGGGCGTTTTCCGCATCCAGGCCGTAGGCCGTGTCGATGTAGACATCGTGGATGCCCGCCTGGATCACGCGCTGGATCTGGTCTTCGTTCTTGATGAGGAAGCGATTGCGCAGGAAGGGATGCTCCATCCATCCGCAGTCCAGGTCGTGCAGGAACATGCCCACCCGCAGCTGTTCCGAAGAGATTTTCTTGATCGTGGACATAAGAGAACCGTGACGACAGCTGTACGTTTAACGGACGGAGGCAACGCTTCTGAAGCCTGCCGGAAGCCCATGCAATAATCCTTGACGATCGTCTGAAGGAGAGCGCACTGATGGACAAGCTAGCCTTCGCCTGGGCATTGCTGGCGGTTCTGCTGCTCGTTGCCGAGCTGATGGCCGGCACGGTCTACATGCTCGCCTGGGCTGCGGGCGCCGCGGCCGCGGCAATCGTGCAGTGGCTGGGCGATTCCTGGGTGCTGGCGGCGATCGTCGGCGCCGTCGTCGTGGTGCTGGGCTCGATCTGGGCCCACCGGGTCCGCGCGCGCCAGCCGCTGCGCATGGTCGATCCGGACCTGGGGGGCGAAGTCAGCTTGCTGCGCCCGCTGGGCGCGGAACGCTGGCGCGTCCAGTTTCGCGGCACGGAATGGGACGCACGGGTCGTCGCGGGGGGCGAACATGCTGCCGTCGCTGCGCGGGGCCGCGTGCTCGCGCGCGAGGCTAATCTGCTGTCGATCGAAGTGATCTGAACCGCAGTCGATCCCGACTACTGCGCCTCAGCCACGCGCAGAATTCATACAACAATCTGGAGGGGAGATTTCATGTTCGAGTCGGCCTTCGTGCTGGGTCTGGTCTTCGTGGCGATCGTGTTCGCGGCGAAGTCGCTGGTAGTGGTTCCGCAGCAGAGCGTCTATGTGGTGGAGCGGCTCGGTCGCTTCGCCGGCGCGCTGGAGGCCGGGCTGCACGTGATCGTGCCCTTCGTGGACCGCATCGGCTATCGCCACCTGCTCAAGGAAGTGCCCTACGACGTCGATCCGCAGGTCTGCATCACCCGCGACAACTCCCAGGTGCAGATCGACGGCATCCTCTACTACCAGGTGACCGACGCGCGGCTGGCCTCCTATGGCACCTCGAACTTCGAGACCGCGATCGAGCAGCTCGCCAAGACCACGCTGCGCTCCGAGGTCGGCAAGCGCGACCTCGACAAGCTGCTGGAAGAGCGCGCCACCATCAACCAGTCGGTGGTCGCCGCGCTGGACGAGGCTTCGCCTGGCTGGGGCGTGAAGGTGCTGCGCTATGAGATCAAGGACATCGTGCCGCCCGAATCGGTGCTGCGCGCGATGGAAAAGCAGATCACCGCCGAGCGCGAGAAGCGTGCCCTGATCGCAAAGTCCGAAGGCGAGAAGGCGCAGGCGATCAACGTGGCAGAAGGCGAGCGCGCCGCGGCCATCGCGAATTCGCAGGGCGACAAGGAAGCGGCGATCAACCGCGCGCAGGGTGAGGCGGAGTCCATCCTGCTCGTGGCGCGCGCCACGGCCGAATCGATCCGCATGCTGGCGCAGGCGATTTCTGATCACGGTGGCGAGCGTGCGGTCGCGCTCAAGGTTGCCGAGCAGTATGTCGCCGCCTTCGGCAACATCGCCAAGCAGGGCACGACCGTGGTGGTGCCTTCGAACATGGCCGACCTGGCGAGCCTGATCACCGGCGCGCTCGCGATCGTGCCGCGCAAGGTGGACTGATGTCCTCGTCGCATCCCCGCCCGACGGCGGATGTCATGGCGCCGTGGCGGATCCCGCTCGGGGCCGACCTCGCTGCGCATGTGACGCGCGCCGAGGCGCTGTATGTGCAGGTTGCGAGCGTGCGGGCCGATGGGCGGCCGGCGAACCGCACGCTGGTGTTCCGTGGTTTCCTCTCCGGGGATCGGCTCGCCTTCATCACCGACCTGCGCAGCGACAAGGTCGCCGAACTCGAACGCCATCCTTTCGCGGAGGCCTGTTGGTATTTCCCCGAGGCGCGCGTGCAGTGGCGCCTGCTCGGCGCGGCGCATTGCGTGAGCGACGCGGGGCCGGAAGTCCATCTGGCACGCGAGCGCTGGTGGCGCGAGCGCGATGAAGCCGCGCGCCGCAGCTTCGCCTGGCCGCGTCCCGGCGCGATCCGAGACGAGGACGAAGCCTTCGCGGTGGAGGCACCGCTGGTGCCGCCCGAGCATTTCGGCCTGCTGATCCTGGCGCCGGATACCGTGGAACGGCTCGATCTGCGCGCGGCGCCGCATCGGCGCGACCGCTGGCGCGCCGATGCGCAGGCCTGGCAGGCGCAGCGACTCAATCCCTGACCCCGCTGTCCTGATCTCGAGGCTGCGGCACACCCCGAGATCGATGCTTGCTGTTCCGCCAAGCCCGGCCGCTAGAATCCGGATCGGGCACGCTTCCGACCACGACTACTGCGGCAAGGGCGAACGATGAGCTACGACTACAACAGCCAGACCGGCCAGCTGAACATCCCCAATCCGCACCGGCTGGAGAACGTGTTTCTCTTCGCCTGCGCGGCGCTGTACTTCGGTACCGGGGTGGCGATGCTCCTACTGGCGCGCGGCCACATCATGGAAGGCGCCTCGCGCTGGCCACCCGTCGTCGTGGCCCTGGTGCTGGTGGCGCTCGGCGCGCTGCACGGCGCGAAGGCCTTCCAGCAGCTGCGCTACTACTTCGGACGTGGCCGGCCGGTGGGCCTGGCGACCGAGGTGCAGGCGGACATGCAGGGCCGCAGCACCGGCTCGGAGCGGATCAAGGAAGTGCTGCGTGCGCGCTCGCTGCAATACGGCGAGCCCAAGGGGGCGTTCAACGGACTGCTCTACTGGATCGTGCCGAACCTGATCCATGCGCCGGATCCGATCCGTACGCTGGCCTCGCGGCAGTTCCGTCATGCGTTGAGCCTCGCGATCTTTTTCGTTGCCTTCCTGGTGGCCTTCTTCGGCGTCAGCGGCGACGGGCCGTCCGCCGAACACCAGCGCGCCTGGCTGGGTCTGGGTTTCTGGGCCTATGCGCTGTTCGCCCTGGTGGGGCCGAATGCCGGCGTGCGGGGCAATGCCGGCGCCGAACTGACGGTCGGTCGCTTCGTGATCATCACGGCGGTCGCGATCCTCGGGCCGGTGATCCTCCTGCTGTTGGGCAAGCTGTTGCCGTCGCTGGGCAGCTTCAGCCCGTATCCCCATGTCTTCGTCCTGTTCCTCGTCGGGCTCCTGTGCTCGGTGATCTTCTTCGTCGCGCTGATTGCGCAGCTCTCGGCGCCGCCGCAGACGCTGGTCGAGCAGACGCAGGAGAGCTGGAACCTGCGCATCCATCCGGGCCAGATCCTGGGGGAGTTCGAACGCGCGATGCAGGAGCGCTGGACCGAAGGCATCCCCAATCGCGTGTATTCACGCATCCAGCCCTCGATCGACCTGGCTGCCCGCGCGGGTGAATTCCAGGGCGAGATCATCGAGGAGACGCAGCCGTTGCCGCTCAATGCGGTGACCCTGCATTTCGCCAATACGCTGGGCAATCCGCGTTATCGCTGGGTGTTGATGTTGAGTTTCCTGAGCCTGATCGCGGCCGCGGGAGCGTCCTTCGCGGCCGCATGGTTCGGCATGAGGAGCCTGGGCGCCAGCGCCGAGATCAGCTTCCCGGCCCTGGCCTATGCCGCCTCGCTGGCGAGCCTCGGGGTGTTCTGTTCGCGTGCCGCCGCGAGCCTGTGGCAGCGGGTGGACTTCGAATCGCGCATCTATGCGATCGAGATCTCCGGCCAGTACGTCACCGCGCAACTGGAGCAAGGCCGCGTGTTGGAAGACCGCGTGCGCGCCGCCTCCACGATGGTGAAGGTCGAAGGCATGACCTTCCGCTTCTGGGCCGCGCAGCTCACCACCGTAATCATGGGCAAGGACGAGCGGCGCGACATCCTCGCGATGAACAGCGCGGATATCTCGCCGGCGCTGATCGAGCGCCTGCGCCAGTTCGCGCGCGACCAATCGGTGCTGGTGGCACCTACGGCGGGCGACGACCTGCGTCGCCAGGCCGCGCTGGAGCAGTTCAACCAGGTTGCCGCCGGGACTCGGCCCGCGGTGTCCAGCCTGCCGCCGCAAGCGGCTGCAGCGATCACCGCGCCGCGCTATTGCCCGGCCTGCGGCGAGCTGGCGCAAGCCGGCCATCGCTTCTGCGGCGCCTGCGGTGCGGCGCTCGGGTAGAATCGGCGCCGGGAAGTCCGCCAGGCAGTCGCGGTATCCGAAGGCAACCGAGGATATCGAGGAAAGTCCGGGCCCCGCAGGGCAGGATGCCGGCTAACGGCCGGGCGCTATAAGCCGAAAGGCCCAAGGCGACGGAAAGTGCAACAGAGAGCAGACCGCCGATGGCTCCGAGAGGAGATCAGGCAAGGGTGAAACGGTGGGGTAAGAGCCCACCGCGGACGTGGTGACACGGACGGCACGGTAAACCCCATCCGGGGCAAGGCCAAATAGGGGAGCGTCGATGCGGCCCGCAGAGCTCCCGGGTAGGCTGCTTGAGCGACACAGCAATGTGCCCGCCCAGAGGAATGACTGCCCCGTCATCGCAAGGTGACGCGACAGAACCCGGCTTATCGGCGGGCTTCCCAATTCCCTTTCTTACGACTTCGGGTGATCGTCGGTGCGGCAATCGTGCGCCGCCCGCCCGCGGGTCGCGCGACGGCGGTTCCGCGCTGCGGAGACCGCCGTCGTTCTTCTCCGCCGCTAGATCAGCATCGGGCTGCCAAGCAGCAGGCACAGCTCGCAGGACTGGTCCGCCGCGCCCGGGTTGGGCATGTCGGGCAGATAGCGCTCGAAGCACAGCATGCGGTCCATGTTGTAGCCACTGGCCGGCAACCACCCCTCCAGCAACCAGACCCAGGCCTCGCCGCTGCGCTGCGGCGGGCCCTGGTATTCCAGGATCGCGTAGCGGCCACCCGGGATCGTCCGCACCGGCGTGCGCGGCGGCACCACGAAGCCGGCAGGCAGCTCGGTGCAGATGTCGTAGCGGCAGTGGCCGCCTGGCGTGATCGCCGGATTGTCCATGCCGATGCCATAGCGCGTGAGACTGGATAGCTGCATGTCCTCCATCCACTCGTCGAGCAGCAGCCATTGCGAGTCCCCAGCCGAGCCGTAGGGGCCGATATGCCGGCGATAGGCCACGCGCACCGCGGGCAGCGTCACGACACGCACGTTCCAGCGCGAGGTGTCGAAATTGACGACGGGAGGTGGGGACCAGTGGTTCTGCCACTGCGTGAAACCGTGCTCGCGCCATTGCACCGGGGACATGCCGAAGCGATCGCGGAAGGCTCGGGTGAAGCCATCGGCGGTACCGAAGCCGCAGGCGGTGGCGATGCGGCCGATCTGGCTGCGGGAGTAATGCAGGAGGGATGCCCCGTGTTCGAGGCGGCGGCGGCGCACGAAATCGCGCGGGGTTTCGCCATACAGCTCGTGAAAGACGCGATGGAAATGGAAAGGCGAGAACGCGGCCGCGCGCGCGAGCTCATCGAGCACGAGCACCCGGTCCAGGTTCGCCTCTACCAGATCCACCACCCGGTTCAGCCGGGCGAGATTCTGCCCGACCGGACTATGCGGTCGACCCATTTTCGTCTGTCTCCAACCCAGGCTCGATCCGTTCCTCGCGGAAGGTCGGCCTTTTCCTTTGTGTGCTTCCAGTGGTGTGTGCTTCCTGGCCCCTGAAAATCTGGTGGCCGCGGCGCTCAGCGCAAGCCGCGTCGGATTCGCCGCAAGAGCGGTCCGTACGCAAGCGCTTGCGTAACATCAATCTTGCTCCTGCGGTGGGCGTTCGTACAGCCCCCGCCCAGAACAGGGCCGCAAAGGCCCATCGCACAGAACTGATCCCAAGGAGCAAGAAGCACCATGAGTCCGCACTTCAAACCTATCGCCGGCGCCTGCATATTGGCCGGCCTTTTCGCGGCGCCCGCCGCCCAGGCGGTTGTCAGTTGCGACCAGTGGGGCACGGTCGATGTGGCCGGTGGCACCTACTACGTCCAGAACAATTTCTACAACAAGGCCGGCAGCGGCACGCAGTGCATCGATGTGGACACCAACACCGGTGCCTTTACGGTCACCGGCAACAACTGGGTGGCCACCAATGGTGCGCCGGGCGGCTATCCCTCCATCGTGAAGGGCTGCCACTGGGGCAAGTGCACGACGAACAGCGGCCTGCCGATCCGCCTCTCGGATCTGTCCTCCAACCCGACGACCTGGAACACCACGCCGGCGGGCAACGGCAACTGGAACGTCTCCTACGACATCTGGTTCAACCAGGCGCCGAGCACCACGGGCCAGCCCGACGGCACGGAGATCATGATCTGGATTAACCACTCCGGCTCGGTCACGCCGGCAGGTTCGAAGACGGGCAACGTCACCATCAATGGCATCAACTTCGACGTGTGGACCGCGCCCAAGGGCTCGGCCGGTTTCAACACCATCTGGCACATCGTGTCCTACGTGGCGACTTCCACGCGCACCTCGGTGAACTTCGATCTCAAGCCCTTCTACAACGACGCGGTCTCGCGTGGGCTGCTCAACAACGCCTGGTACCTGATCGACATCGAGGCTGGCTTCGAGGGCTGGCAGTCCTGGTCGGGCGCGCGCAGCAACAGCTTCTCCACCAGCTTCAATACCGGCGGTGGCGGTGGCGGTGGCGGTGGCGGAGACAACGGAGGCGGAGGTGGCAGTACGGATGTCGATACGAACGCCTGGTATGCCGTCGTCAACCAGGAGAGCGGGGCCTGTGTCGACGACGCCGAGTGGGGCTCGAGCAACGGGTCGCGCGTGCAGCAGTGGAGCTGCAACAGCAATGGCGCGGCCAACCAGGAGTGGCAGTTCCAGCCCACCGACAGCGGCTACTACAAGATCGCTTCGCGCCGGGCGCCAGGCCTGGTGATCGATGCCGGCGGCAACTGGGCCGGCGCTGCGCTGCAGCTCTGGTCCTACGGTGGTGGTGCCAACCAGCAGTGGAAGCTGGAGTCGGTGGGTAACGGCTACTACCGCGCGGTCGGGCGCCAGAGCGGCAAGTGCGTGGACGTGCCGGCGGCCACGCATGACAACGGACGCCAGCTGCAGATCTGGGATTGCAATGGAACGGGGGCGCAGGCCTTCCGGCTCGTGAAGCGCTGATCCAATCCGGCGAAATCACGCCGCGCCAACGGACCGGCGCTGGCGTGATTTCGCCTCGTGCGTTGGGAGGGACGTCATTCGTGACTTCGTCTCAAGGCATGCGATGCAAGAAGCCCGAGGTGGGTTTGTCGCAAGCTCCGTCGGGTCCCGCGCAAAGAAGGTGGTACGCAAGCGCTTACGTTCCGTCTATGTTGAATCACGTTTGCGTGACAGCGCTTGCATGAACGCCGCATCCTCTTATCGCAGACGCATCAACCGAAGCCCGCAGAGGCTCACCACACCAGAAACCCTTCCAAGGAGTTAGGAGACCATGACTTCGTTCTTCAGACTTGCCGCCGGCGCCAGCATCATCGCCGGCCTTTTCGCGGCGCCCGCCGCCCAGGCGGTTGTCAATTGCGACCAGTGGGGCACGGTCGATGTGGCCGGTGGCACCTACTACGTCCAGAACAATTTCTACAACAAGGCCGGCAGCGGCACGCAGTGCATCGATGTGGACACCAACACCGGTGCCTTCACGGTCACCGGCAACAACTGGGTGGCCACCAACGGTGCGCCGGGCGGCTATCCCTCCATCGTGAAGGGCTGCCACTGGGGCAAGTGCACGACGAACAGCGGCCTGCCGATCCGCCTCTCGGACCTGTCCTCCAACCCGACGACCTGGAACACCACGCCGGCGGGCAACGGCAACTGGAACGTCTCCTACGACATCTGGTTCAACCAGGCGCCGAGCACCACGGGCCAGCCCGACGGCACGGAGATCATGATCTGGATTAACCACTCCGGCTCGGTCACGCCGGCAGGTTCGAAGACGGGCAACGTCACCATCAATGGCATCAACTTCGACGTGTGGACCGCGCCCAAGGGCTCGGCCGGTTTCAACACCATCTGGCACATCGTGTCCTACGTGGCGACTTCCACGCGCACCTCGGTGAACTTCGATCTCAAGCCCTTCTACAACGACGCGGTCTCGCGCGGGCTGCTCAACAACGCCTGGTACCTGATCGACATCGAGGCCGGCTTCGAGGGCTGGCAGTCCTGGTCGGGTGCGCGCAGCAACAGCTTCTCCACCAGCTTCAATACCGGCGGTGGTGGTGGTGGTGGTGGTGGTGGTGGTGGTGGTGGTGGCGGTGGCGGCGGTGCATTCCCCGTCGATACGAACGCCTGGTACCAGATCGTGAACCAGGGCAACAGCCTCTGTGTGGACGACGCGGAATACGGCACCGCGAACGGCGCCAAGGTCCAGCAGTGGAGCTGCAACACCAATGGACAGGCCAACCAGGAATGGCAGTTCCAGCCCACCGACAACGGCTACTACAAGGTGGCGTCGCGTCAGGCTCCGATCGTGATCGACGTGGCGGGCCAAGGCACGGCAGGTGGCACGCCGCTGATCCTGTGGAGCTACTGGGGCGGCGCCAACCAGCAATGGAAGCCGGTCGACATGGGTGGGGGTTTCTTCAAGCTGGTGAGCCGCGCGACCGGCCGCTGCCTGGATGTGCCTGGTGGCACGAACCAGAACGGTCGTCAGCTGCAGATCTGGGACTGCAACAACCTCGCGCCGCAGAACTTCCGCCTCATCCGTCGCTGATGTCCTGAACATGCCCCGCGGAGGGCGCGGGATTTCTCCGGTTCCGACGCCTTTCGCGATGTGCATGCGCAATGCAACACGGGTCCCTTCTGGGGCCCGTGTTGCTGCTGTGTTTCTCCTCGGCTTTACCCTTGCCTCCCTTGCGGCGCTGCAATAGCATCCTTCGCGCTGCCTGCATGTCGATCCGTCTGCAGCCTGCGCCCGACCGCTTCCTCCGGTAACGATCTCCGCCGTCTTGCACCCAGGTTTTCCCCGGGTTTCTTCATGACGCGTTCAGGGCGACGTGCCGCATTCCGCACGCAATTCCGCGCATTCCGGATCACCGCCCGTTTCCGCACGGCCATGCAGCCTCACGGATTCCAGTTCATTCCTGATCGAAGCAGGGCGCTTGCCGCCCATAACCGAGAACTCGCACGTGAAGAACCGACCGCTGCCGACCCTGATCCTCCTGCTGGCTTCCCTCAGTCTGGGACTCGCTGCCTGCAAGGACGAAAAGAAGGCGGGCGATACGCCCGCCGCCGCCGCTTCCGCGCCCGCACCCAAGGCGGCGCTCACCGTCTCGACCGTGCGTGCCGAGCAGGCTGACTGGTCCCTGTCGCTGAGCGCGAACGGCACCATCAACGCTTGGCAGGAAGCCGCCGTCGGCCCCGAGATCGGTGGCCTGCGCGTAACCGAGGTGTTGGTGAATGTGGGTGACCGCGTCAAGCGCGGCCAGCTGCTCGCGCGCCTCGCGAGCGAGACCGTCGAAGCGGATCTGGCGCAGACGCGCGCCTTGCTTGTCGAAGCCCAGGCCACGCTGGAAGAGGCGCGTGCCAATGCCGAGCGCTATCGCCAACTGCGCGAGAGCGGCATGAGCAGCCAGCAACAACTGGTGCAGGCCGAGACCGCCGAGAACACCGCCCACGCCCGCGTGGACGCGCAGCGTGCCCGCATCAAGGCCGATGAGCTGCGCTTGGCGCACACCCGGGTAATGGCCTCCGACGACGGCGTCATCTCGGCGCGCTCCGCCACCGTCGGCGCGGTGGTGCAGGCCGGCCAGGAACTCTTCCGTCTGATCCGCGGCGGTCGCCTCGAGTGGCGCGCCGAAGTGACCGGCGCCGAGATGTCGCGGGTCAAGGCCGGCATGAACGCGAAGCTGGCCCTGCCTGATGGCAGCGAAGTCGAAGGCAAGGTGCGCACGCTCGCGCCGACCATCGACCCGCAGACCCGCAACGGCCTTGTGTATATCGACCTGCCTGCAGACGGTGCGGCCCGCGCCGGCATGTTCGCGCGCGGCGAGATCGAGCTGGGCCGTTCGCCTGCAGTGAGCCTGCCGCAATCGGCGGTCGTCCTGCGCGACGGCTTCAGCTTCGCCTTCGTGGTCGACGGAAACCGCGTGCGCCAGACCAAGATCGGCACTGGCCGCCGTGTCGGCGATCGCATCGAGGTGCTCACCGGCCTCAAGCCTGCAGACGTGGTCGTGGCGGGTGGCGGCGCCTTCCTGTCCGACGGCGATCTGGTGCGCGTCGCCTCCGCGGCTACGACGCAGACGGCCGCGCAGTAAGCGCACCCGACGTCTCCCGATATTCAGGAATCCACCATGAACGTTTCATCCTGGTCGATCCGCAATCCGATCCCGGCCATCCTGCTCTTCATCCTGCTGACCATTGCGGGACTCATGTCCTTCAAGGCGATGAAGATCCAGAACTTCCCGGACATCGACCTGCCGACAGTCATCGTCACCGCATCTCTGCCGGGTGCTGCGCCCGCGCAGCTGGAAACCGACGTTGCACGCAAGATCGAGAACTCGGTCGCCTCGCTGCAAGGCGTCAAGCACATCTACACCAAGGTCCAGGACGGTACGGTCACCGTGACAGTCGAGTTCCGCCTGGAGAAGGTGACGCAGGACGCAGTCGACGATGTGCGCGACGCGGTGACGCGCATCCGCGCCGACCTGCCCGGCGACCTGCGTGATCCGATCATCTCCAAGATGGATCTGTCGGGCCTGCCGATCCTGACCTACACGGTCTCGTCCTCGCGCATGGATGACGAGGCGCTCTCCTGGTTCGTGGACCACGACGTCGCCAAGGCGATGCTTGCGGTGAAAGGCGTCGGGGCGGTCGCACGCGTCGGCGGCGTAACCCGGGAGATCAGCGTCGAGCTCGATCCGGCGCGACTGCTCGCCCTGAACGCGACCGCAGCTGACATCTCGCGCCAGCTGCGCCAGGTGCAGCAGGAAGCTTCTGGCGGGCGCGCCGACCTTGGCGGTGCCGAGCAGTCGGTACGGACCATCGGCACGGTGGCGTCGGCCGAAGAGCTGGCGCGGCTGGAGATCGCGCTCTCCGACGGTCGTCGTATCCGTCTCGACCAGGTCGCGACCGTGCGCGACTCGGTTGCCGAGCAGCGCTCCGCTGCCTTGCTCAATGGCAAGCCGGTGGTCGGTTTCGAAATCACCCGCAGCCGTGGCGCCGGTGAGGTCGAGGTCGCGCAGGGCGTGAAGGCGGCGCTGGAGCATCTGCGCGCCGCGCATCCGGACATCAGCGTCACCGAGGCCTTCAACTTTGTCGACCCGGTGGAGGAGAACTTCCACGGCTCGATGAGCCTGTTGTACGAAGGCGCCTTCCTCGCGGTGATCGTGGTGTGGTTGTTCCTGCGCGACTGGCGCGCGACCTTCGTGTCCGCGACCGCCTTGCCACTCTCGATCATCCCCGCCTTCCTGGGCATGCATCTGCTCGGCTTCACCATCAACGTGGTGACGCTGCTTTCGCTCTCCATCGTCGTCGGGATATTGGTCGACGATGCGATCGTGGAGATCGAGAACATCATGCGCCACCTGCGCATGGGCAAGACGCCCTACCAGGCGGCGATGGAGGCGGCCGACGAGATCGGGCTCGCGGTGATCGCGACCACCTTTACGCTCATCGCGGTGTTCCTGCCTACGGCCTTCATGAGCGGCGTGCCGGGCAAGTTCTTCGTGCAGTTCGGCTGGACGGCGGCGATCGCGGTCTTCGCCTCCTTGGTGGTGGCCCGTCTGCTCACGCCGATGATGGCTGCGTACATCCTCAAACCCATCGTGGACAAGCATGGCGAGCCGGGCTGGCTGGCCATTTACATGAAGTGGGCGCGGGCCTGCCTGAATCATCGCTGGCTGACTTCGCTGGCGGCGGCGGTGTTCTTCTTCGGCGCCCTCATGCTGGTGCCGCTGCTGCCCACCGGCTTCGTGCCGGCGGACGATCTGTCGCAGACCCAGGTCCACATCGAACTGCCGCCGGGCAGCACTTTCAAGCAGACGCTCGCGGCTGCGGAACACGCCCGCGATATCGTCCAGAAGAACCCGTACGTGAAGCTCGTCTACACCGCGGTCGGCGGTGGCTCGGCGGGTGGCGATCCGTTTGCAGGCACCGGCGCGGCCGAAGTGCGCAAGGCGACGCTCACCATCAACATGACGCCGCGCCAGGACCGCCACGGCGTGAGCAAGCAGGAGGTTGAAGCGCAGCTGCGCGAAGGTCTGGAGAACCTGCCGGGCGCACGCCTGAAGGTCGGCCTGGGTGGCTCGAACGAGAAGTACGTGCTGGTGCTGGCGGGCGAGGATGGCGAGCTGCTCAGCCAGCATGCGGCCAAGGTCGAGCGCGAGCTGCGCACGATTCCGGGGATCGGCAACATCGCCTCGACCTCCAGCCTGGTGCGTCCGGAACTGATCGTGCGGCCGGACTTCGCGCGCGCAGCCGACCTCGGTGTGACCTCGGCCTCAATCGCGGATACGCTGCGCATCGCGACCTCGGGCGACTACGACCAGGGACTGGCCAAGCTCAATCTCTCGCAGCGCCAGGTGCCTATCGTGGTCAAGCTGCAGGCGAACGCCCGCCAGGATATTGATCTGGTCTCGCGCCTGGCGGTGCCGGGCTCGCACGGCCCGGTGATGCTGGGCAACGTTGCCAGCCTGTCGATGGACAGCGGCCCCGCGCAGATCGACCGCTACGACCGTCAGCGCAACATCAACTTCGAGATCGAGCTCAACCAGCAACCGCTGGGCGAGGTGGAGAAGCATGCGCTCGCGCTGCCCAGCCTCAAGAATCTCCCGCCGGGCGTGTCGCAGACCACCGTGGGCGACGCCGAGGCGATGGCCGAGCTCTTCGGCAGTTTCGCGTTGGCGATGCTGACTGGCGTGCTCTGTATCTACATCGTGCTGGTGCTGCTCTTCCACGACTTCGTGCAGCCGGTGACGATCCTGGCGGCGCTGGTGCTATCGGTGCCGGGCGCCTTCCTGGCGCTCTTCGTCAGCCACACCGCGCTGTCGATGCCTTCGATGATCGGCCTGATCATGCTGATGGGGATCGCGACCAAGAACTCGATCCTGCTGGTGGAGTACGCCATCGTCGCGCGCCGCGACCATGGACTGAGCCGTTGGGATGCGCTGCTCGACGCCTGCCACAAGCGTGCACGCCCGATCATCATGACCACGATCGCAATGGGCGCGGGCATGCTGCCGATCGCGATCGGCCTGGGCGTGGATCCGAGCTTCCGTGCGCCGATGGCGATCGTGGTGATCGGTGGCCTGATCACCTCCACCTTCCTGAGCCTGCTGGTGATCCCGGTGGTCTTCACCTTCGTGGATGACTTCATCCAGTGGAGCGGGCGCCTGATCCGTCGCGTCCGCGGCGAGGTGCATCTGCACCGCAGCCATCCGCATCCGCCGAAGACGAACGAGTCCTGAGCGGCGCGACTGGATCACGAGAAAGGGCGGCCTGCGGGTCGCCCTTTCTTTTTTGCCGCGCGCCGGCTTCGTCCGCGGTTCGGTATCCCGAATCTGCGGTTCAGTACACTGCTTCGCTCCGCGGTGCCTTGCGCTCCGTGCTCTTGCCCAGCAGGCGCGTCGCGATGACCGGGAATACGAGCACCGAGATCAGTCCGCCACCCACGAGCGCGGCCGCGGATTCGCCAGTCATCATGTTGCGGGCTACCGCCGAATGGGCGATCGCGACGATCAGCGAAAGCGATGTCGCGGAATACAGGCCAAGAGCTGCGATGTCCCTGCCGTGCAAGCTGCCCCGGAAGAACAGGGCGGGCAGGCCGCGGATCACCAGCAGGGCTGCCGCATAGAGCAGCATCAGCAGCAGATTGCGCGGCTGGGCGACCAGCGCGACCACATCAAGCTGAATGCCGCTGGCGATGAAGAAGATCGGCACCAGGAAGCCGAAGCCGACCGCGTCGTACTTGTGGTGCAGCACTTCCGGATGGTTCTCGCGCACTGCCAGGCCGACCGCCATGCCGGCCGCGAAGGCACCAAGGGCGAGATCGAGCCCGAATACCTCGGCCAGGGTTACCAGGGCTGCGATCAGCAGCAGGCTGACCCGGATGGGTAGTTGCCCGCTCTGGGTCATCGTCCGCGAGAGCAGGCCTATGAGGCCCGGCGGCCGCACCCGCAGCGAGGCCCAGAACACGCCCACCACCACCAGGATGAAGGCGCCGACCAGGAGCAGCTGGGCGCCGTAGCCATGGTCCTGGGTGAAAAGCAGCGACATGATCAGGATCGGCCCGATCTCGCCCATGGCGCCGCAGGCCATGGTCATCCGGCCCAGCGGCGTTTGCAGCACATCCACGTCGCGCAGGATCGGAACGACGATGCCCAGCGCGGTGGTGGCCAGCGCGACCGCCACCACGGGCCAGTGGGTGATCAGGCCCGTGCCTGCGAGCGCGGCCGCGAAGCCGGCCGCGAGCAGCAATGAGACGAGCCAGCTCGCGACGCCCAGTCCGAGCGGCCTGCCCTTGAGCGTGCCGAGTTCGATTTCGGTACCGGCGAGGAAGAACAGGAAGGCCATTCCCATCGTCGCGAGGTAGGGAATGCTGCCGCTGTAGGGCACCAGTCCCATGCCCTGCGGGCCGATCGCCACGCCGAGCAGGATCTCGAACACGACGACGGGAATGCGCAGCGCGCCTGTCCGCGAGGCGAACAAGGGCGCCAGTACTGCAACGCACGAAACAAACAGGATCGGCGGGACATGTTCCACGGCGGTTCCTTTTTTCGGAGGTCGTCGGCAGGTGCCTCCGCATCCTACGGGCCATTGCGCTCCCGCGACAACGCGGCCACGGCCGCCACGCCGCCCGTCGGGACGTCTCCATCCGACACTTTCTGCGGTGATTTCTCAGGTTTTTGCCTTATCTCGTTGTATTTATTGGTGATTCATTCTCCTGTCGCCGGCGAGCGTCGGTAAGTCCTTGTGTTCTTTGGAAAAAACCCTCGGCCACGCGCTTGACCGAGGGTTTTGTTTTTCCTAAAGTGGTGCGAAGTGGTAAAAAATGGGGAAAAGTGGACGGAAGCCGCCTTCGTGAGTCGCGAAGTGGGGCGGAGGCACTCCCCTCGGGCATGAAAGGGTTCCGATGTTCCAGGGCGCAGCTGCGCTAAGTCTCGATGCGAAGGGTCGCCTTGCGATCCCGGCGCGGCATCGCGACGCCCTGACGGCCACCGCATCGGGCCAGCTGGTGATCACCGCTCACCCGCATCGCTGCCTGCTCGTCTATCCGCTGCCCGCCTGGGAACCCATCCGCGACAAGGTGCTCGCCGCACCCAGCCTCGAGCCCCGCGCCGCGCTGCTCAAGCGCCTGCTGGTCGGTTTTGCGCGTGACGAGGAGATGGACGCCGCCGGACGCGTGCTGGTGGCGCCGGAGCTGCGCAACTTCGCGCAACTCGACAAACAGGTCTGGCTGGTCGGCCAGGGCAGTCACTTCGAGCTCTGGTCGGATGCCGGCTGGGCCAAGCAGCAGGAAGAAATGCTGGCGCTGGGCGCCGACCTCCTGCCGCCAGGGATGGAGACCCTGTCACTGTGAGCGCCGCGACTGCGCACGTGACGGTGCTGCTGGACGAGGCCGTGGCGGCGCTGTCGATCAAGAGCGACGGCGTGTATGTGGATGGCACTTTCGGACGCGGCGGGCACAGCCGCGCCATCCTCGCGCAGCTCGGTCCCAAGGGCCGCCTGATCGCCTTCGATCGCGACCCCGCCGCGATCGCTGCCGGAGCGGCCATCGACGATGCGCGCCTCTCGCTGATCCACGAACCCTTCTCTGAATTCGCCCCGACGCTTGAGCGCCTGGGCATCACGCATGTTGATGGCGTCCTGCTCGATCTCGGCGTCTCTTCGCCGCAGCTGGACGATGCCTCGCGCGGCATGAGCTTCCGCTTCGACGCGCCGCTGGACATGCGCATGGATACGAGCCGCGGCGAGACCGCGGCCGAATGGCTGGCGCGGGCGTCCGCGTCTGAAATCGCGAAAGTAGTGAGGGAATACGGTGAAGAACGGTTTGCTAATGCGATTGCAAAGACGCTTGTTGCTGCTCGGGCAGGGCAACCTCTTACAACCACACGACAGCTTGCCGCGCTCGTGGAGGCGGTCGTGCGCACGCGCGAGCCGGGGCAGCACCCTGCGACGCGCACCTTCCAGGCTTTACGGATTCACATCAATCGCGAGCTTGAAGAGCTTTCGATGATCCTGCCGCAATGCATCCGCCATCTTTCCCCGGGCGGGCGCATTGCGGTCATCAGCTTCCATTCCCTCGAGGACCGCATCGTCAAGAACGTTCTGCGCGATGCGTCCAAGCCGGTCGAGCCGCCGCCGGGCATTCCCGTGCGCGCGGCCGATCTGCCTCCGCCCCTGATGCGCCTGGTCAGCAAGCCGGTGCGTCCTTCCGATGAGGAAGTGGGCGCGAACCCCCGTTCCCGCAGCGCGATCATGCGCATCGCAGAGCGGCTCTGAACATGCTGCGCATCAACATCGCCCTCATCGTCCTGGTCCTGGTCAGCGCGCTCGGCGTCGTCTCGGCCCAGCATCAATCGCGCAAGCGATTCATCGAGCTTGAGCACGAGCAGCAACGTGCCCGTGCGCTCGAAGTCGAGTGGGGGCAGCTGCAACTCGAACAAAGCACCTGGGCCGGTCATGCACGCGTGGAGAAGGCCGCCCGCGAACGCCTGCACATGGTCACGCCCACCGCAGAGCACATCGTCGCCCTTGAGCCGACGGAACTAGCGCGATGAAAAAGAACTTCACCTTCAACCACAATCCGCTCCTGTCCGAGAAGCTTCCGGTCTGGCGCGCGCGCCTGGTCCTGCTCCTGATGCTCGGCTGCTCCACCGCGCTGGCGGGCCGCGCCGTCTGGCTGCAGGGCGTGAAGAACGATTTCCTCCAGGCCAAGGGCGAGAGCCGCTACGAGCGCCAGATCTCGCTGCCCGCGACGCGTGGCCGCATCCTCGATCGCAATGGCGATGCGCTCGCCGTATCCACCCCGGTGCGCTCGATCTGGGCCATCCCCGAGGATGCCGAGCTGTCGCCCAGCCAGACCCGCGATCTCGCGCAGATGCTCGGCATGGACGTCGCCGAACTCAATCGCAAGCTCGCCGCCGACCGCGGCTTCGTCTATCTGAAGCGCCACCTGCCGCCGGAACTCGCGGACAAGGTCGCAGCACTCAAACTGCCTGGCGTGCACAGCCAGATGGAATACCAGCGCTTCTATCCGGCCGGCGAGATCGCCGCGCATGTGGTCGGCTTCACCGATGTGGACGACCGCGGCCAGGAGGGGATGGAGCTCGCGTTCCAGAAATCCCTGATCGGCACCTCAGGCAGCCGTCGCGTGATCAAGGATCGTCGTGGCCAGATCGTCGAGGACGTGGAGTCGATCAAGAAGCCGCTCGAAGGCACCGACGTGCAGCTCGCGCTCGACGCCAAGATCCAGTACCTCGCGTACTCGGCGCTCAAGCAGGCGGTGACGGCCAACAAGGCCAAGGCGGGCAGCGCGGTGGTGATCGACACCCGCAGTGGCGAGATCCTCGCACTCGTGAATGCGCCGACCTACAACCCGAACAACCGCGTGGGCCTGACCGGCGCCCAGCTGCGCAACCGCGCGCTGACCGACACCTATGAGCCGGGCTCGACGATGAAGCCCTTCACTGCGGCGCTGGCGCTCGACACGCATCGCGTGCGCTATGACACCGTAATCGACTGCGCGCCGGGCCGCATGACCATTGGCACCGCGACGATCTCCGACGCGCACCCGCAAGGTCTGCTGACCGTGGCACAAGTGATCCAGAAGTCCTCGAACATCGGCGCTGCCAAGATGGCGCTGTCGATGCCGCCGCAGGAAATGTGGAACATGTTCGACGAGCTCGGCTTCGGCTCGCAGATCAAACTCGGCTTCCCCGGCGAGGCCTCGGGCCGTCTGCGTCCGGCGCGCATCTGGCGCCCGATCGAGCAGGCCACCATGTCCTACGGCCACGGCATCTCAGTGACCCTGATGCAGATCGCGCAGGCCTACCTCGCTTTCGCACGCGATGGCGACCTGATCCCGCTTTCGCTCACCAAGCTCGATACGCCGCCGCTGCACAGCAAGCAGGTCTTCGCCGCGCAGACTGCGCGCGAAATCCGCAGCATGCTGGAGAGCGTGACCATGCCGGGCGGCACCGCCACGATGGCGCAAGTCCCTGGCTACCGCGTCGGCGGCAAGACCGGCACCGCCTACAAGCTGGAGAACGGGCAATACACCCGTAAGTACATCTCCTCCTTCGTGGGCATCGGCCCGATCTCCGATCCGCACCTGATCGTCGCAGTGATGATCGACGAGCCCTCCGCCGGCAAGCACTACGGCGGCACCGTGGCCGGTCCGGTCTTCTCGCAGATCATGGGTGGTTCGCTGCGCTCCCTCGGCGTCGCGCCCGATGCGCCGCTGCGCCCGATGCAGGTCGCGCAGGGGCAGGGGCAGGGACAGGGACAGGGCCACGACATGGAAGACATCAAGGGGGACATGTGAGCGCGCGCGAAATCGCCCGCTCTCTTCTCGATGCACTCGCCGCACAAGGCGTGGTCGTGCGTCGGCTGACGGCCGACTCGCGTGCGGTCGAAGCCGGCGATGTGTTTCTCGCCTACCCCGGCAGCCGTGCCGATGGTCGTCGCTTCATCGCCAACGCGGTGGCCGCCGGTGCAGCTGCCGTGCTGTGGGAGCGCGACGGTCATGAATGGGATGCGGCGCTCGCCGTGCCCAACCTTCCCTGTCTCGGCCTCTCCGCGATCGCGGGCGAACTCGCCGCGCAGGCGCTGGATGAGCCTTCGCGCAAGCTGCGCCTGATCGGCGTTACCGGCACCAACGGCAAGACTTCCTGTTCGCAATGGATCGCCTCGGCGCTGGCCCAGCTTGGCGAGCCCTGCGGGATCATCGGCACCCTGGGCATCGGCTTCCCGGGCAAGCTGACCGAGAACCTGAACACCACGCCTGACTCACTGGTGCTGCACCAGTCGCTGGCGGACTTTCTCGCGCACGGCGCACGCGCGACCGCGATGGAAGTCTCGTCCATCGGCCTCGAGCAAGGGCGGGTGAACGGTGCGCACTTCGACATTGCGGTATTTACCAATCTGTCGCGCGACCACCTCGACTACCACGGCAGCATGCAGGCGTACGCCGCGGCCAAGGCGCATCTCTTCGACTGGCCCGAGCTGCGCGCCGCCGTGTTGAATCTGGACGATCACTTCGGCGTCGAACTGGCTGAGCGTTGCGCTGGCCGCCTGCCGCTGACGATCGGCTACACCCTGGGCGAATGTCCGGAGCAGCTGCCCACCGGCATCCGCGTGCTGGCCGCTTCGCACGTCCGCGACACGCCGACCGGAGCCCATTTCGACGTGTTCTGGTCCAGCGAACGCAGCGAGGTCGAGACGCACCTGGTGGGCCGCTTCAACGTCAGCAACGCGCTGGCGGTGATGGGCACCTTGCTTGCGGCTGGACATGATCTCGAAGACGTCGTGTCGGCCGTGCGTCAGCTTCAACCTCCTCCGGGCCGCATGCAGTCGCTTGGCGGCGTGATGCAACCCTTGGTCGTGGTCGACTACGCCCACACGCCCGATGCGCTGGAGAAAGCCCTCGAAGCGTTGCGCCCCACGGCGCATGCCCGCGGCGGGCGCCTGGTCTGCGTGTTCGGCTGCGGTGGCGATCGTGATCCGGGCAAGCGCCCGATGATGGGCGCAGCCGCAGCGCGCTACGCCGACCGCGTCGTGATCACCAGCGACAACCCGCGCTCCGAAGACCCTGGCGCAATTGTCGAACAGGTCGCAGCCGGTGCCGGCAGCGCGGCGGTGTGCATCGTCGATCGCGCTCAGGCCATCGTCGAGGCCGTTACTCATGCCGGCGCGGACGACGTGATCCTGATCGCCGGCAAGGGCCATGAGCCTTACCAGGAAGTCCACGGACAGCGTCTGCCCTTCTCGGATTCTGAACAGGCCAAGGCCGCGCTCAAGCGCTGGCCGGCCGGTGAGGTGAACGCATGAGGACCCAGCTCGCGGAACTCGCGCTCGGCATCGGCGCCACGCTGCATGGTGCGGATGCGCCGGTGACCGGCGTGAGCACGGACAGCCGCGGCATCACCAGCGGGCAGCTCTTCGTCGCACTGCGCGGCGAGCGCTTCGACGGTCACGAATTCATCGCCGCTGTAGCGGCAGCCGGCGCCGCGGGCGCCGTTGTCGATGCGGCCTTCGAGTTGCCCGCATCCTTGCCGCTGCCCCTGCTGGTGGTTGATGACACCCGTCTCGCGCTCGGCCGCATGGCCGCCTGGTGGCGCGCGAAGTTCGAGCTCCCGCTGATCGGCGTGACCGGCAGCAACGGCAAGACCACGGTGAAGGAAATGTGCGCCGCGATCCTGCGCGCGGAGTTCGGCGATGCCGCCGTGCTCGCCACTGTCGGCAACCTGAATAACGACATCGGCATGCCGCAGATGCTGCTGCGCCTGAGCGCCGATCATCGCGCGGCCGTGATCGAGATGGGCATGAACCATCCCGGCGAGATCGGCTATCTCACGCGCATCGCGAAGCCCACGGTGGCGCTGGTCAACAACGCACAGCGCGCCCATCTCGAAGGCATGGGCGGACTCGACGCGGTGGCGCTGGAGAAGGGCGCGATCTACGAAGGCCTGGGCAAGGACGGCGTCGCGGTGGTCAATGCCGACGACGCGCATGCCGGTACCTGGCGTGACATGAACAGCGAGCGCAAGGTGCTGGAATTCGGCCTCGGCGCTTCCGATGTGCAGGCCCAGTTCGCAGTCTCGGGCCTCGGTTCCGAAGTGACGCTGCGCGCGCCCCAGGGCGAGTGCCGCTTCCTGCTCAAGGTGCCCGGCGCCCACAACGTGCGCAACGCGGCCGCCGCCGCCGCCGCCTGTCTTGCAGCCGGCGTGCCGCTCGCCGCGGTGGAGCAGGGCCTGTCGAACTACGCGGGCACCAAGGGTCGGCTGCAGATCCGCGCTGGCGAGAACGGCAGCACCGTGCTCGACGACAGCTACAACGCGAACCCCGATTCCATGCGCGCCGGGATCGACGTGCTGGCGATGACGCCTGGCCGCAAGCTCTTCGTCTTCGGCGACATGGGCGAGATCGGCGACCGCGCCGCGCAGTACCACGACGAGATCGGCGGCTACGCCAAGAGCCAGGGCGTGGACATGCTTTTCGCGCTGGGCGAGCACGCCGAAGTGGCTGCCCGCAACTTCGGCGAAGGCAGTGCGCATTTCGACAGCGTCGATGTCCTGATCCAGGCGCTGCGCCGTGAACTCGCGCCCGGCGTGGTGGTCCTGGTCAAGGGCTCCCGCTTCATGAAGATGGAACGCGTCGCCGATGCGATCGCGTTGAAGGACTGATAGATGCTGCTTGAGCTTTTCCGCTGGCTGGGCCAGGACGTGCGTGCGTTCAATGTGTTCGGCTACATCACGCTGCGTACGATGCTCGCCGCGCTCACCGCGCTGGTGATTTCGTTCATCGCCGGCCCGCCGGTGATCCGCTGGCTTGCCGCCAAGAAGATCGGCCAGGCGGTGCGTGACGACGGTCCCAAGTCGCACCTGACCAAGGCGGGCACACCGACCATGGGCGGCGCGTTGATCCTGATCGCGATCGGCATCACCACGCTGCTCTGGGGCGACCTGCGCAACCAGTACGTGTGGGTCGTGCTGCTGGTGACCCTCGGTTTCGGCGCCGTGGGCTGGGTGGATGACTGGCGCAAGGTCGTGCATCGCGACCCGAAGGGCCTCGCCTCGCGCTGGAAGTACCTGTGGACCTCCGCGGTGGCGGTGGCTGCCGCGGTGTACCTGGGCCTGTCCGCCAGCGTGCCGGCGCAGACCGAGCTGATCGTGCCTTTCTTCAAGTCGGTGGCCTATCCGCTCGGCGTGCTCGGTTTCGTCGTGTTGTCCTACTTCACCATCAACGGCACCAGCCATGCGGTGAACCTCACCGACGGTCTCGACGGTCTCGCGATCATGCCGGCGGTGATGGTCAGCGCCGCGCTCGCTGTCTTTGCCTATGTCGCGGGCCACGTGGGTTTCTCGAAGTACCTCGGTGTGCCCTACGTGCAGGGCGCTGGCGAGCTGGCAGTCTTCTGTGGCGCGCTGTGCGGCGCGGGTCTTGGTTTCCTCTGGTTCAACGCCTATCCGGCAGAGGTGTTCATGGGCGACGTCGGCGCACTCGCGCTGGGCGCGGCACTGGGCACCGTGGCCGTGATCGTCCGCCAGGAAATCGTGCTCTTCATCATGGGCGGCCTCTTCGTTGCCGAGGCCCTTTCGGTGATGCTGCAGGTGGCCTACTTCCGCTGGACGGGAGGCAAACGCATCTTCCGCATGGCGCCCCTTCACCATCACTACGAACTGGGTGGATGGAAGGAGACGCAAGTCGTCGTGCGCTTCTGGATCATCACCTTGATGTTGGTCCTCTTCGGTCTCTCCACGCTGAAGCTGCGCTGATGGACGCCTTTCTCAACCTTCGCGACGCCTCAGTGCTGGTGCTCGGACTCGGCGAGTCTGGCCTGGCGATGGTGCGTCACTGCTGGCGGCAGGGCGCGCGGGTGCGCGTTGCCGACTCGCGTGAGACGCCGCCCGGCGTTGCGGCGCTGAAGGCGCTCGAAGGTGTCCAAATCAATACCGGCGCGTTCAGCGCGTCGCTGCTGGACGGCATCGAGATCGTCGCGCTCAGCCCGGGCATTTCCGTGCAGGAACCCGTGGTGCAGGAAGCCGCCGCACGCGGTCTGCCCGTGGTCGGCGAGATCGAGCTCTTCGCCCAGGCTTTGCACGCCAGCGGGAAGGGCGCCCGCGTCATCGCGATCACCGGCACCAACGGCAAGACGACCACCACGACCTTGATGGGTGCGCTCTGCCGCGCCGCGGGCTTCGAGACCTCGGTCGCTGGCAACATCAGCCCCGCCGCGCTGGATGAATGGATGCGCCGCGAAGACGAAGGCAGCGTCGCGCAGATCTGGGTGCTGGAGCTTTCCAGCTTCCAGCTCGAGACCACGCATAGCCTGTCTGCCGACGCGACCACGGTGCTCAACGTGACCGACGACCACCTCGATCGCCATGGCGACATGGATGAGTACGGCGTCACCAAGGCCCGCATCTTCCAGGGCCGTGGTGCGCAGGTGCTCAACCGCGAGGACGCGCGCGTGATGAGCATGCGTCTGGCCGATCGCCGCGTCTTGAGTTTCGGGCTCGATAGTCCGCAAGGCCAGGACGACTTCGGCCTGCGTGAGCAGGGCGGCGAAGCCTGGCTCGCGCGCGGCGCGGAACTGCTGATGCGTCGCGTCGAGTTGCCGCTGGCGGGTGATCACAATGTCGCCAACGCACTGGCCGCGCTGGCGCTGGGCCACGCCCTGGGCCTCTCGCTGGAGCGCATGTGCGCGGCGCTGGCGAATTTCCGCGGCCTGCCGCATCGGGTGGAGCAGGTGGCCCACCGCCAGGATGGCGTGGCGTTCATCGATGATTCCAAGGGCACCAACGTCGGCGCGACGGTGGCCGCACTCAAGGGGCTGGGGCGCAAGGTGGTGCTGATCGCCGGCGGCGACGGCAAGGGCCAGGACTTCCGGCCTCTGTCCGAAGCGTTCTCGCGCCACGCCCGCGCCGTGGTGCTGATCGGCCGCGATGCACAGCGCATCGCCGAGGCGGTTGAAGGCTGCGGCGTGCCGCTGCATTTCGCCGCCGATATGCCGGCGGCCGTTGCGCAAGCCAGCCAGCTCGCCCAGGCGGGGGATGCCGTGCTGCTCTCGCCGGCCTGCGCCAGTCTCGACATGTTCCGTAACTATGCCCACCGCGCAGAGGTGTTCTGTGCCGCGGTGTGGGCGCTTCCCGGAGTGAATACCGAATGAAGTTGCGTGCGCGCCTGGCCGGTTTCATGGCCACCCCCGAGCCCGCACTCCCGATGGGCAACCATGCGGCTACCCGCGCAGTCGGCCGTCTCGTGGGCGGGCCGCAAGCCGCACCGCGTGAACTCGATCCGCTGCTGATCTGGTGCGCGGCCGCGCTACTGCTGTTCGGCGTGGTGATGGTCTTCTCTGCTTCGATTGCGACGGCAGAGGGCAGCCGCTACACCGCATTCCAGCCGACCTTTTTCCTGGTCCGCCATGTGGTCTTCCTGCTGATCGGCCTGGTTGCGGGCGCAATCCTCTTCCAGGTGCCGACCAACACGCTGCAGAAGTTCGCGCCGATTCTCTTTGGCATCGGCGTGTTCCTGTTGATCGCAGTGCTGATTCCGCACATCGGTCGCGAAGTGAACGGCGCCCGCCGCTGGATCGGTTTCGGCGTGGCGAACCTTCAGCCTTCCGAACTGATGAAGGTCGCGGTCGCGCTCTACGCCGCCGACTACACAGTGCGCAAGCTCGCCGAGATGAAGAGCTTCCGCCGCGCCTTCCTGCCGATGGCGGGCATGGTGCTCTTCGTCGGCTTCCTGCTGCTGCGCGAGCCGGACTTCGGCGCCTTCGTGGTGATCACCGCGATCGCTTTCGGCGTGCTCTTCCTCGGCGGGATCAACGCGCGGATCTTCGCGCTGCTGATCGTGGTCGCGATTGTCGGCTTCGTGCTGTTGATCTGGCTCTCGCCGTATCGCCGCGAGCGGATCCTGGGTTTCATGGACCCGTGGCAGGACGCCTTCGGCAAGGGCTACCAGCTTTCCCATGCGCTGATCGCCTTCGGTCGTGGCGAATGGACCGGCGTCGGCCTCGGGGCGAGCGTCGAGAAACTCTTCTACCTGCCCGAAGCGCACACCGACTTCCTGCTCGCCGTGATCGCCGAAGAACTCGGCTTCGCCGGCGTGCTCACCGTGATCGCGCTCTTCGCGATCCTGGTGCATCGCTGCTTTGCGATCGGTCGCCAGGCCCACCAGCTCGAGCGTCATTTCGCGGGTCTGGTCGCCCAGGGTTTCGGCATCTGGATGGGCGTGCAGTCCTTCATCAACATGGGCGTGAACATGGGCCTGCTGCCGACCAAGGGCCTGACCCTGCCGATGATGAGTTTCGGTGGCTCCGGCATCCTGGCCAACTGCTGCACCATGGCGATCCTCTTGCGGATCGACTGGGAAAACCGCCAGATGATGCGGGGAGGGCGCTGATGGGCGCAGCCTCGCGCACCCTGATGGTGATGGCCGGCGGTACCGGTGGTCACATCTTCCCCGGACTCGCGGTGGCCGACGCGATGCGTCGTCGCGGCTGGACGGTGAGCTGGCTAGGCACCGCGCACGGCATGGAGAACGATCTCGTGCCGCGCGCTGGTGTGGAGATGGACACCATCGCCTTCTCGGGGCTGCGCGGCAAAGGCCTTGCGCATTCGATCAAGGGTGCGCTCGCGTTGGTGAAGAGCTTCTTCGCGACCTCCGCGATCCTGCGTCAGCGCCGGCCCGACGTGCTGATCGGCATGGGTGGCTACGTCACCGTGCCCGGCGGCGTGATGGCACGCCTCTCCGGCCGGCCGCTGGCGCTGGTGAATGCGGATGCCGCACCGCTGCTGTCGAACCGCCTGCTCGCCCCCTTCGCCCGACGCGTCCTCTTCGGTTTCGCGGGTGAATTCGGTTCGCTCGCCCGCAAGGCCATCGTCACCGGCAACCCGGTGCGCCGCGAGATCGCCGAACTGCCGGCGCCGGAAGCGCGCTACGCCGAGCGTAGCGGCGTTCTGCGCATCCTGGTGGTCGGCGGCAGCCTGGGCGCGCGCGTGCTCAACGACACATTGCCCGCCGCGCTCGCGCTGCTGGCGCCGGAAGCGCGTCCGCGGGTGACGCACCAGTCCGGCAAGGCGCATATCGCGGCGCTTCGCGAGGCCTATGCCCGCGCTGGCATCGAAGCCGAGCTGGTCGACTTCATCGACGACATGCCGCGTCGGCTCGCGGAGGCGGATCTCGTGATCTGTCGCGCCGGTGCGATCACCGTGGCGGAACTCGCGGTCGCGGGCGTAGCCAGCGTGCTGGTGCCTTTCCTCGCCTCGACCACTTCGCACCAGCGCGACAACGCGGTGCATTTCGCCAAGTCCGGCGCCGCAGTCCATCTACCGCAGAGCGAACTCAAGGCCGAACGACTCGCGCAGATCCTGCGCGAAACGGACCGTGCGCGCTGTCTGCAGATGGCCCGCGCCGCGCGCGCACTAGGCCGGCCGGACGCGACCGAACGCATCGCCGACATCCTCAGCGAACTGGCGGAGGCGGGGCGGTGAACACGGCAAAGGCAGCAGTGTCTGGAATCGTCCGGAAAGCGCGCGCGAAACACGTAAACTGGCGGGTTTTCCGTTTCGGGCAGTCATCGTGAAGCACAAGATCAAGCGCATCCATTTCGTGGGCATCGGCGGCGCCGGCATGAGCGGCATCGCCGAGGTGCTGGCCAACCTCGGTTACCGCGTGAGCGGTTCGGATCTGGCCGAGAGCGCGACGACGCGCCGGCTCGCCGACATGGGCATCCGTATCGCCATCGGTCACGACGAGGCGAACATCGCCGACACCGACGCGATCGTCACCTCCACCGCCGTGCAGCGCGACAACCCCGAGGTGCGCGCCGCGCGTGCCCGCCAGATCCCGATCGTGCCGCGCGCGCAGATGCTCGCCGAGCTGATGCGCCTCAAGCAGGGCATCGCGATCGCCGGCACGCACGGCAAGACCACCACTACCAGCCTGGTGGCGAGCTGCCTCGCCGAGGGTGGGTTGGATCCGACTTTCGTGATCGGTGGCCGCCTGAATTCCGCAGGCGCCAACGCGCGCCTCGGTACCGGCGAGTTCCTGGTGGCCGAGGCGGACGAGTCCGACGCGTCCTTCCTGATGCTCAATCCGGTGGTCTCGGTCGTGACGAACATCGACGCCGACCACATGGAGACCTACGGGCACGACTTCGGCCGCCTCAAGCACGCCTTCATCGATTTCATCAACCGCCTGCCGTTCTACGGCGTGGCAGTGCTCTGCATCGATGACCCGAACGTGCGCGAGATCCTGCCCTTCGTGTCCAAGCAGGTGACCCGCTACGGCTTCGATCCGAAAGCGCAGGTGCGTGCCGAGGACGTGCGCGCCGAAGGCGGTCGCATGCATTTCACGGCGGTGCGCGAGAACGGCAAGGTCGAACGCTTCCCGGTGACCCTGAACCTGCCGGGCATGCACAACGTGCTCAATGCCCTGGCCGCGATCGCAGTGGCGAGCGAAGTCGGCGTGCCGGATGCGGCCATCGCCAAGGCACTAGCGGAGTTCCGTGGTGTGGGCCGTCGCTTTCAGCGCTACGGTGAAGTCGCGCTCGACAACGGTGGCAGCTTCACCCTGATCGACGACTACGGCCACCACCCGGTCGAGATGGCTGCGACGCTGTCGGCCGCGCGCGGCGCGTTCCCGGAACGTCGCCTGGTGCTGGCCTTCCAGCCGCACCGCTTCACCCGCACGCGGGATTGCTTCGAGGATTTCGTGCGCGTGCTCGGCACGGTCGATGCGCTGCTGCTGGCCGAAGTCTATGCCGCAGGCGAGGCGCCGATCGTGGCCGCCGACGGCCGCTCCCTGGCGCGCGCCTTGCGTGTCGCCGGCAAGACCGAACCGGTCTTTGTCGAAGACATCGGCGAGATGCCGGCACGCATCAAGGAAGTCGCCCGCGATGGCGACGTGGTGATCACCATGGGCGCGGGCTCGATCGGCGGCATTCCCGCGCGGCTCGCGCAGAACTGAACGGATACGGCTGTGAGCAAGGAACTCGGAAAAGTCGCCGTCCTGATGGGCGGCAATTCAGCGGAACGCGAGATCTCGCTGATCTCCGGTCGCGCGGTGCTCGAAGCCCTGCAGTCGCAGGGTGTGGATGCGCACGCCTTCGATCCGTCGGAGCGTCCGCTCTGGTCGCTCAAGCAGGACGGCTTCGAGCGTGCCTTCATCATCCTGCACGGCCGCTTCGGCGAAGACGGCACGGTGCAGGGCGCACTGGAAACCATGGGCATCCCCTACACCGGCAGCGGCGTGATGGCTTCCGCCCTGGCGATGGACAAGTGGCGCACCAAGCTCGTGTGGATGGCGGCCGGCGTGCCGACCCCGCGCTTCCGCCTGGTGGACGCGCAGAGCAAGGCCGATGAAGTCATCGCCGAACTCGGCCTGCCGCTGATCATCAAGCCCGCGCGCGAGGGCTCCTCCATCGGCGTGGCCAAGGTGAGCACGGTCGCAGAATTCGCGCCGGCACTCGCGCAGGCACTGGAGCGCGATCCGCTCGTGATCGCCGAAGAGTTCGTCACCGGCCAGGAACTGACCGCCGCGGTGCTGGGCGAGACCTCGCTGCCGCTGGTGCGCGTCGAAGCGCCGGAGGGCAAGTACGACTACCAGAACAAGTACTTCACCGACGTGGTGCGCTACCACTGTCCGGCCGGCATCCCGGCCGAGACCGAAAGCGCGATCCGCGAGGCCGGCCTGCGTGCCTTCCAGGTGCTCGGCTGTCGCAGCTGGGGCCGCGGCGACGTGATGCTGCGCGCCGACGGCAGCTTCGCCTTCCTCGAGATGAACACCGCGCCGGGCATGACCTCGCACTCGCTGGTGCCGATGGCGGCACGCGAGGCGGGGCTTTCCTTCGAGGCGCTGTGTCTGCAGATTCTGCGGAGTGCGAGCCTTGGCTGAGAATCAGCCCGCCTTCGGCCGCGGACGCACCGGTGGCAACCGGCGCGCGAGTGAGGCTCGCGGTTTCTGGCATCGACCGGAGTGGATGAACCTCACTTCCGATGTGCTGCTGCTCGCGGGCTCGATCGCGCTCGGCTATGCGCTGGTGCGTTCGGCGCTGGCGATGCCGGTGTTCGGCTTTCGCGAAGTGGTGGTGATCTCGCCGCTCTCCCAGGTCACGACCGCGCAGCTCGAATACGCCGCGCAATCCGGCCTGCGCGGCAACTTCTTCTCGGTGCGGCTCGACGAGGCGCGCTCGGCTTTCGAGAAGTTGCCCTGGGTGCGCCGCGCCGAAGTGCGCCGCGTCTGGCCCGGCACGCTGGAAGTGAAGCTCGAAGAACACGTCGCGACGGCTTACTGGCGCACCACCGAATCCGGCGACATGCGCCTGGTGAACCAGTACGGCGAGGTCTTCGCGGCCGCGAGCAATGCGAACATGCCGATGTTCTCCGGCCCGGAAGGGCGCGCGGCCGAGGTGCTCACGCGCTACAAGGAATTCTCGGAGCGGGTCGCCCCGCTCAAGCTGCAGGTGTCGGCAGTCGCGCTGTCGACACGCGATGCCTGGCAACTGAAGCTGTCCGACGGCATGGTCCTGGACCTGGGCCGTGACGAGACCAAGCAACCGGTCGGCGAACGCCTGAGCCGCTTCACCGAAGTCTGGCCCGCGGCGCGCACGCATCTCGCGCAGCCCGTGAAGCTCGCCGACCTCCGTTACCCCAGCGGTTTTGCCGTTCGCACCAACGTCGAAACCCCCAACCCGAAATCCCCGCCCAAGGGTAAGCAATGAGCAAGGAATACAAGGACCTGATCGTCGGCCTCGACATCGGCACATCGAAGATCACCTGTCTGGTCGGCGAGCTCAAGCCGGACGGAAGGCTGGAAGTCGTGGGCGCTGCCTCGCAGCCCTCCAGCGGTCTGCGCAAGGGCGTGGTGGTGAATATCGAAGCCACCGTCGAAGCGATCTCGCGCGTCGTGCAGGAGGTCGAGCTGATGGCCAACTGCAAGATCCGCGACGTCTACACCGGCATCGCCGGCAGCCACATCCGCAGCTTCAACAGCAACGGCATGGTGGCGATCAAGGACAAGGAAGTGACGCCGCTGGATGTCGAGCGTGTGATCGAAGTAGCGCGCGCCATGCCGATCCCGGCCGACCAGCAGATCCTGCACATCCTCACCCAGGAATTCATCATCGACGGCCAGGACGGCGTGCGCGAGCCGATCGGCATGAGCGGCGTGAAGCTCGAGGTGAAGGTGCACATCATCACCGGCGCCGTTTCCGCCGCGCAGAACCTGGTGAAGTGCGTGCGCCGCTGCGGGCTGGAAGTCGTCGACCTCGTGCTGCAGCCGCTCGCGTCGAGCTTCGCCACGCTCTCGGAAGACGAGAAGGAACTCGGTGTCTGCCTGATCGACATCGGCGGTGGCACCACTGACCTGGCCGTGTTCACCCAGGGCGCGATACGCCACACGGCAGTGATCCCGGTCGCGGGCGATCAAGTGACCAATGACATCGCGATGGCGCTGCGCACACCGACGGCCGAAGCCGAGGACATCAAGGTCCGCTACGGCGTCGCGATGCCGGCGCTGGTTGATCCGGAGTCGATGATCGACGTGCCCAGCGTGGGCGAGCGCGCGTCGCGCAAGCTCTCGCGCCAGGCACTTGCCGATGTCGTGGAGCCGCGCGTGTCCGAGCTCTTCGAGCTGGTGCAGGCTGAGCTGCGCCGCAGCGGTTACGAAGAGTTGCTGTCGTCGGGCCTTGTGCTCACCGGTGGTTCCGCGGTGCTCGCGGGCGTCGCGGAGCTCGGCGAAGAAATCTTCCATGTGCCGGTGCGCATCGGCATCCCGCATTACCAGGGCAGCCTCGCCGACATGGTCTGTCATCCGCAATACGCGACTGCGATGGGCCTGCTGTTCGAGGGCGCAGCCCAACGCCGGCGCGGCTTGCAGGCGCGCGAGACGCGCAATGTGAAGCATGCGATGCAGCGTGTTGCTGCGTGGTTTGCGAAGAACTTTTGAGGACGAGAGTCGTCCTGTTTCACGGCACTGCCAGATTTTCGCTAAGCGCGTGTGGCATGTAGTCAATATTTAGTTGTAAACTCGCGTGCAGGTACTATATTTAGGTGGTTGCAAGAAACGCAATCACGCGACCTGCACCGGGTCGATCAGGAGGCGAATGCAGATGTTCGAGATCAGGGAAAAGGAACCGACCGGCACCGTCATCAAGGTGGTGGGCGTCGGCGGTGCAGGTGGCAACGCGATCGATCACATGATCCGTGCCGGCGTGAAGGGCGTGGATTTCATCTCCGCCAATACTGATGCTCAGGCACTGCGCCGCAGCAGCGCCCCGATCAAGATCCAGCTTGGCGATTCCGGCCTCGGCGCCGGCGCCAAGCCCGAAGCGGGTCGCACTTCGGCACTTGATGCGCGTGACCGCATCGCCGAAGCGCTCGAAGGTGCCCACATGGTCTTCATCACCGCCGGCATGGGTGGTGGTACCGGCACGGGCGCCGCGCCGGTCGTGGCGGAAGTGGCCCGCGAGATGGGCATCCTCACCGTCGCAGTCGTGACCCGCCCCTTCGACTTCGAAAACCGTCACCGCGTCGCGGACAGCGGCGTCGAAGAACTCGCCAAGCAGGTCGACTCCCTGATCGTCGTCCTCAACGAGAAGCTGATGGAAGTCTACGGCGACGACGCCTCCGTCGAAGACTGCTTCACCTCGGCCGACAACGTGCTGCGCAACGCCGTTGGTGGTATCGCCGAGATCATCAACATCCCGGGCCTGGTGAACGTCGACTTCCAGGACGTGCGCACAGTGATGGCCGAGATGGGCCGCGCGATGATGGGTTCCGCCGAAGCCTCCGGCATGGACCGTTCGCGCATCGCCGCCGAACAGGCTGCCTGCTGTCCGCTGCTCGAAGGCGTCGAGTTGTCCGGCGCCCGCGGCGTGCTGATCAACATCACCGCCAGCCGCTCGCTCAAGATGAGCGAAGTGCGCGAAGCGGTGAACACCGTGCGTGCCTTCGCGCATCAGGACGCCTTCATCATCTACGGCACCGTCTTCGACGAGGCCATGGAAGACCGTATCCGCGTGACCGTGGTCGCAACCGGCCTGGGCGTGGTCAAGGCAGTCGCGCAGAAGCCGCCGATGCAGGTGATCCGCACCGGTACCGACAACGTCGGCATCGAAGTGAACTACGCAGACCTCGACCAGCCGGCCGTTATCCGCCGCCAGCATCGTCGCAGCACGGTCGAGGCGATGAGCGCCAACGGTTTCGGCACGCTGGACATCCCGGCCTTCCTGCGCAAGCAGGCGGACTGAGATCTGCGCGAACCCGGAACAGCAAAACGCCCTTCGGGGCGTTTTGTCATTGCGGCCGGTGCTTTCCATGGCCTGCTATCGCGGCCATAGTGAAGGGTGATCGGGCGGCGTTCGGCCGCGTGATAAAATCCTGCCTGAACAATTAGTTAGGGAGCCCCTGCGGATGATTCGCCAGCGCACACTCAAGTCCGTCGTGACCGCCACCGGTGTGGGATTACACAGCGGTGTAAAGGTCACTTTGAGCTTGCGGCCGGCTCCCGCAGACACGGGCATCGTCTTCCGCCGGGTGGATCTCGATCCGGTGGTCGAGTTGGCGACCGATCCCTACTCGGTCGTGGATACCCGGCTGTGCTCCGGCCTGCAGCGCGGGCCGGCGAAGATCGGCACGGTCGAGCATGTGATGTCAGCGCTCGCTGGCCTGGGTGTCGACAACGCCTACGTGGATGTGGATGCCGAGGAGATTCCCATCCTGGACGGCTCTGCCGCACCCTTCGTCTTCCTGATTCAGTCCGCGGGTATCGAGACCCAGGATGCGCCCAAGCGTTTCCTGCGGGTGAAGAAGGCCGTGGAAGTGCGCGAGGGCGACAAGTGGGTGAAGCTCGAGCCGCACGACGGTTTCCGGCTGGAATTCTCCATTCACTTCAACCATCCGGCCATCGACCGCACCGGGACCCGGGTCGTGATCGACTTTGCCGAGCAGTCCTACGTCCGCGAAGTTTCCCGCGCGCGCACCTTCGGCTTCATGCACGAAGTCGCGTTCATGCGCGACAACGGGCTTGCCCGCGGCGGCAGCCTGGACAACGCGATCGTGATGGACGAATACCGCGTGCTCAACGCCGACGGTCTGCGCTACGGCGACGAGTTCGTGAAGCACAAGGTGTTGGACGCGATCGGCGATCTCTATATCGCCGGCCATCCCCTGCTGGCCAGTTATACCGCCTACAAGTCCGGCCATGCGCTCAACAACCAGTTGCTGCGCGCACTGCTGGAAGACAAGTCGGCTTGGGAAATCGTCAGCTTCGAGCGCGACGAAACCGTGCCCGAACCGCTGGCACGCAGCGTCGAACTCCAGTTCGCCGCCTGAGCCGATGCTCGTCATCCGCCTGGTCGGTGTCCTGATCGCGCTGGGCATTCTCGGCTGCGCCTGCGCTTATCTCTTCACCCGCCAGCGACGCTACCTGGATCACGCGCTCAAACTGCTGAAGTTCGGGTTGGTGGTGGTCTTCGTCTTCTTCGGCCTGCTCATCATCGAGCGGGTGCTCGCGCCCATCGTCTAGCGCGACGGATCGGCAGGCCGGCCTAGCGGGGCGGCTTGCGCGGCTGCACGCCCGACAGGAAGCGGTTCAGCGATTCCAGCAGCGGCGAATCCTCCGGCAGGCTGGCCTTGAGCGTCGCCAGGCTGTCCAGCGCCTCCGGATCGACAGCGCGCCGCACGGCGGTGCGCCGGCCCGGCTCCATCTTCGGCGGGCGCACCTTCACCTTGATGTCTTCGACCTGGATACCCTGCGCCCACAGATTGTCCTTGAGCCGGGGTACGATCAGCTTGAGCTTGGCCGCGACCGCCGCGCCCTCTGTGTGCAGGGTCAGCGAGCCGGACTGGTAATTGGCCACCTGGACGCTCGACTGCATGTAATCAGGCAGGAGCAAAAGGACCAGGCGTTGCAGGCGCATCAGGCGCTGGGCATGTTCCTGCAGGCGCGCCAAGGGCGAATCTCCGCCCACGAAATCGTGCAGCGGGCGTGAGCCTCTCATCGGTCAGCCCTCCGATTTTCGCCGGCCGGGGCGCTCCAGGGGCATATGTGCCTGCGTGCTATCATCGACGCTTTGCCGCCTGCATTGTTTTCAACATGATTCCTGGCCTGCTCAAGAAGATTTTCGGAAGCCGCAACGAACGGCTGGTTCGCCAGTATGGCCAGAAGGTTCGCCAGATCAACGCGCTCGAGCCGGAGATCTCGGCGCTCTCCGACGAAGCCCTGCGCGGCAAGACGGATGAGTTCAAGCAGCGGATCAGCAGCGGCGAATCGCTCGACGCGGTCCTGCCCGAAGCCTTCGCGGTCGTGCGGGAAGCCGCCAAGCGCGTCTATGGCATGCGGCACTTCGACGTGCAGCTCATTGGCGGCATGGTACTGCACAGCGGCAAGATCGCCGAAATGCGGACCGGTGAAGGCAAGACGCTGATGGCGACCCTGCCGGCCTACCTGAACGCGCTGTCCGGCAAGGGCGTGCATGTCGTGACGGTGAACGACTACCTGGCCAGCCGCGACGCGGAATCCATGGGTCGGGTGTACGGTTTCCTGGGGCTCACCTGCGGCTGCAACCTGTCTCAGATGCCGCACACGGCCAAGCAGGCGGCCTATGCGTGTGACATCACCTACGGCACGAACAACGAGTTCGGCTTCGACTATCTGCGCGACAACATGGTCTACCAGGCGGATGATCGTGTGCAGCGCGGCCTTAACTTCGCCGTGGTCGACGAAGTGGACTCGATCCTGATCGACGAAGCGCGCACGCCGCTGATCATCTCCGGCCAGGCCGAAGACCACACCGAGCTCTACCTCAAGATGAACGCCGTCGCGCCCCTGCTCAAGAAGCAGGAAGGCGAGGGCGATGACGTCACCGTGCCGGGCGACTTCACCGTCGACCTCAAGGCGCACCAGGTACTGCTTACCGAGCAGGGCTATGAAGCGGCCGAAGGCCTGCTCGCCCGAGCCGGTTTGCTGGCCGAAGGCTCCAGCCTCTACGACCCGGCCAACATCCTGCTGATCCACCACCTGTATGCCGCACTGCGTGCGCATTCGCTGTATCACAAGGATCAGCACTACGTCGTGCAGGACGGCGAAGTCATCATCGTCGATGAGTTCACCGGCCGCCTGATGGCGGGTCGCCGTTGGTCCGACGGCTTGCACCAGGCGGTCGAGGCCAAGGAAGGCGTGCAGATCAACGCCGAGAACCAGACGCTCGCGTCGATCACCTTCCAGAACTACTTCCGCATGTACGGCAAGCTCTCGGGCATGACTGGTACGGCGGACACCGAAGCCTACGAGTTCCACCAGATCTACGGTCTGGAAACCGTGGTGATCCCGACCAACCGTCCCATGGTCCGCAAGGACATGAACGATCTGGTCTATCGCACGGCCAAGGAAAAGTACGAAGCCATCATCGCCGACATCAAGGACTGCCACGAACGCGGCCAGCCGGTGCTGGTGGGCACGACCTCGATCGAGAACTCCGAGCTGCTCTCGCACCTGCTCAACGCGCAGAAGCTGCCGCACCAGGTGCTCAACGCCAAGCAGCACGCCCGCGAGGCGGAGATCGTCGCGCAGGCCGGCCGTCCGGGCGTGATCACCATCGCCACCAACATGGCGGGCCGCGGTACCGACATCGTGCTCGGCGGCAATGTCGAGAAGCAGGTCGCCCTGCTCAAGGACGACGTGAATATCGCCGAGGCCGACAAGGACGAGCGCATCGCGACCCTGCAGGCGGAATGGCAGCCGCTGCACAACAAGGTCATCGAAGCTGGTGGCCTCAAGATCATCGGCACCGAACGCCACGAGTCGCGTCGTATCGACAACCAGCTGCGTGGCCGTTCCGGCCGCCAGGGCGACCCGGGCGCTTCGCGCTTCTACCTCTCGCTCGAAGATCCGCTGATGAAGATCTTTGCCGGCGAGCGCCTGAACGCGATCATGGTTCGCCTCAAGATGCCGGAAGGCGAGGCGATCGAGCATGGTCTCGTCACCCGCTCGCTGGAATCGGCGCAGCGCAAGGTCGAGCAGCGTAACTTCGACATCCGCAAGCAGCTGCTCGAGTACGACGACGTTGCCAACGACCAGCGCAAGGTCATCTACACCCAGCGCAACGAGATCCTCGAATCGACCGAGATTTCCGAGACCATCACGGCGATGCGTCAGGGTGTGCTGCACGACATGTACCGCAACTACGTGCCGGTCGACAGCGTCGAGGAGCAGTGGGATCTGCCGGGTTTCGAGCGCGCGCTGGAAGCCGAGCTGCAGCTCAAGGCGCCGGTCGCCCAATGGAGCCAGGAGAACCAGAACCTCTCCGACGAAGACCTGATGCACCGTGTGCTGGAGCTGGCCGACAAGGCCTACGCCGACAAGGTCGCCCAGGTGAATCAGGACGCCTGGCAGGCCTTCGAGCGCAACGTCATGCTCAACGGCCTGGATTCGCACTGGCGCGAACACCTGGCCGCGCTGGACCATCTGCGTCAGGGCATCCACCTGCGCGGCTATGCGCAGAAGAACCCCAAGCAGGAATACAAGCGCGAAGCCTTCGAACTCTTCGAGACCCTGCTCAACGCCGTGCGCTCCGAAGTGGTCCGTTTGCTGACGACGGTGCAGATCCGTTCCGAAGAGCAGCTCGAGGAAGCTGCAGAGCAGCACCAGGAAGCGGAAAACGTCCAGTACCACCATGCGGACTACGACGAAGCGCTGGCTACGGCCGACGCGGCCAATCCGCCCAAGCCCGTGCCGACAATCGGCGGCCCCAAGGTTGGTCGCAACGATCCCTGTCCCTGCGGTTCGGGCAAGAAGTACAAGCATTGCCACGGACAGCTCGCTTGAACGCGCGCTGAACTGGAAACAAAAACGCCGGCTGATGCCGGCGTTTTTGTTTCCACGCCCGGCCTTGTCGCGATGGTCTGAGGCGGGCTGGAAAAGCAAAAGGCCACTCGATCGAGTGGCCTTTGCGTTCCGCGCTGCAAGAAGGATTTGGTGCCGGAGATAGGAGTCGAACCTACGACCTTCGCATTACGAATGCGCTGCTCTACCAACTGAGCTACACCGGCATCACCGTCAGGCAAGCCTTGCGGAGCCCTAGATAATAACAACGATTCGGGGCTTTGTGAATGCCGCCGCGCCGCAGCCAGGGTCGATGGATGTGCTTGATCTCACGCAAGAGGCGCGCGCTACGCATACCGACGGCATTGACAGGGCTTCTTCAGGCCTTCGACAATCGCGCGCCTTCTGCCTGCTAGGCAGGGCGGCCGGGCATCCGACCGGCCCCGATCAAGCGTATCCAGGTGGCGAACAATGTGGTCGATGGCGCGTCCGGTTGTCGCGTTACGCAGTCTCTGGTTTGGTGCCGCAGTCCTTGCGACCGAGGTCGGTGCCGCCGCGCCTGAACAGGATGTCGCGCGCGAGTTGCCGACGGTGAACGTCACCGGCTCGTCGATTCCCCGGATCGATGCCGAGGGGGCGGTGCCGGTCGAGGTGATCACCGCGACCGAGATTCGCAGGACTGGTGCGGCGACCATCAACGAGCTCTTGCGCAGCCTGCCCGTCGTCGATTTCAACGACGCGGGCGAGCTCTCGCCAGATTCCCCGGCGGGTTCCGGGACGACGCGCATCCGCATGCGTGGGCTTTCCGAGAACGATGTGCTGGTGCTGCTCAATGGTCGGCGGCTGCCGCGTAACGCGCTGGCCGACGCTTCGGGCGCAGCCGACGCGGTCGATGTGAACATGATCCCGCTTGCCGCCATCGAAAGGGTCGAGATCCTGAAGGGCGGCGCGTCTGCCATCTACGGGGCCGACGCGGTGGCGGGCGTGGTCAATTTCATCACCCGCTCCGACTACCAGGGCGTGGCCGCTCGCGTGGGCGGCGGCATCAGCGCCGCGGGAGACGGTGCCGAATACCAGCTCGGGCTCACGGCCGGCATCGGTAATCTGGCGCAAGACCGCTACAACCTCACCCTGATCCTCGACGGTTTCAAGCGCGATCCGATCTACCGGAAGGATCGTGACTCCTCTGCGACCGCCGATTTCCGGGCACGCGGCGGCGGCGACGAACGCAGTGTGTTCGCGCCCGAGGGCAATCTGCTGGACAGCGATTACGCCTTCACCGGGCAGACTGTGCGCCCCTGTCCGCCCGAGCGTTCATCAGACGGGCTCTGCCGCTACGACTTCAACGCGGACGTACTCACGGCCTACAACGGCGCCAGGCGCGGCAGCGTGATGCTGCTGGGCGAGGCGCGGCTGCCCGCCCAACTGCAGGCCTCGGGCGAACTCGTCTATTCTCAGACCCGCAACCACTTCGAGAATCATCCGACCCCCGACATCTTCACCGCGGCGGATGGCAGCCTCTACGCCGGACGCTTCATGCAGGGTGGGCTGCGAACCACGGACCGCGAGTCCGAACTCCTGCAGCTCGGTGCCGGCCTGCAGGGCGGCTTCGGCGATCCGATGCGCGCCCTGCGCTGGGATGTGCATTACGGCTACGGACGCAGCACCGTCAGCAATCGCGAGTACAACGTTTTCGACAGCGAGACCTTCTATCCAGCAGTGGCGGACGGGCGCCTGGACCCGACGAGCGAGGACAACGATCCCGCGCTCGTGGATAGCTTGCGCATCAGCCCCGAGCGGCGCGCCCGCTACAGCCTCAACACGATCGACGCGAAGCTCTCCGGCCTCCTCGGCGAATGGAATGGCAGCAGCCTGGATTTCGCGGTCGGTGCGCAGTACCTGGGCGAGAAACTGGTCGACCAGCCCGACGCCCTGACCCAGGCGGGCCGCGTGATCGGCAGCCTGCAGCAAGCCGCGGTCGACGCGGGGCGCGATGCCTTCGCGCTCTTCGCCGAACTCGACGCACAGATCACTTCGCAACTGGAGGCGCAGCTCGCCGCGCGCTACGACCGCTATCCCGATGAGAGCCGCACCAGTCCCAAGATCGCGCTGCTCTATCGCCCGCTGGACGCGCTTGCCCTGCGCGGCTCCTATGCGCGCAGCTTCCGTGCACCGGGGCTCAAGCAGCTCTATGGTGGACAGGAACTCGGCGCGATCACGATCCAGGATCCGGCCTGGTGTGCCGCGCAGGGCATCGTCTCCTGCGACGTGCCCGCGTACCAGGTGGTGGGTGCCAACGAGGACCTGAAGGCGGAGACTGGCAGCACCCTGAGCCTGGGCGCGACCTGGCAGGCCTGGCGTGAGTTGAGCATCGGGCTGGACTGGTGGCAGGTGCGCAAGAAGGATGCGGTCGGCACCAAATCGATGGAGCAGGCACTCGCCGATGGGGACTGGCAGGAGGAAGGCGGCTTCGTCTATGTGGATCAGCGCAATCGCAACGTGGCCGCGACCCATGTGCAGGGTGTGGATCTGGATCTGCGCTTCGCCTGGCAACTGCCTGGCGCCTGGATGCTGAGCCTGCGCGACGCTTTCACCCGCTACCTGCAGCTCGAAGAGCAGTTGAATCCGGAAAGCGAATGGGGTGACAGGCTCGGCACTTACGCTACGCCTCGCTGGCGCAACGTGCTGGGCGCGACGCTGGCACGCGAGGCTTGGGCCGTCACTGCCGCGTTGCGCACCACCGGCGGCTTCTCGGACTCGGATGCCTATCTGCCGCATCCGGAGGGCACGCCGCATGTAGGGGCTTTCGAGGAATTGGACCTCAACCTCGACTACCACCCGCGCAGCGGCCTGATGCTCTCCGCCGGTGTTCGCAACCTGCTCGACCGCGAGCCGCCCTTCAGTACGCAGAACGCAAGCGGCGCGGCCTACAGCCAGATGGGCTTCGCCGAGATCTACTCGAATCGCGGGCGCTTCTTCTACCTGCGGGCCGAATACAGCTTCCAGTGAGCCGGCTCCGCTGAGCTGTTTCCGACAGACCGTTCCGGAGAGCAGAGCCCGCGGGACGGCGCTTGGCGCGCCCTCGCTGCGCGGCGTGCTACGAAGGCGCGCCGCGCGGTTTCTTGCGCCGCAGCGCCCACGGTAAGATTCGCGGATGTCCTCTTCCGCTTTGAAAATCGCCGTTGCGCAGATCAACTGCGTGGTCGGAGACCTCTCCGGCAACGCGCAGCGCATCCTCGCCGCGGCGGCTACTGCCCATGAAGCCGGTGCTGACCTGCTGGTCACGCCGGAATTGAGCCTGTCCGGCTATCCCGCCGAAGATCTACTGCTCCGTCCTGATTACTACGCCGCTGCCGACCGTGAGTTGCGCGCCCTGGCGCGCGCCCTGCCGGCGATCGCCGTGGTGGTGGGCCATCCGCTCGCCGTGGCCGATGCGCGCTACAACGCGGCCTCCGTGCTGCAGGGCGGAGAGGTGCGCCACACCTACCGCAAGATGCGGCTGCCCAACTACGAGGTCTTCGACGAGGAGCGCTACTTCGACGCCGGCGACGAAGCCTGCGTCTTCGTGCTCAACGACGTGCGGGTCGGGCTCAACATCTGCGCTGACGTGTGGGAGTCCGGCGCGGCCGAAGCCGCGCGTGCTGCGGGTGCCGAAATCCTGGTGGCGATCAACGCCTCGCCCTACCACATGAGCAAGCTGCAGCGCCGGCACGAGGTGCTGCGCGAACGGGTGGCCGACACCCGCATCCCGGTGGTCTATTGCAACCTCGTCGGCGGGCAGGACGAACTGGTCTTCGACGGCGGCTCCTTCGCGCTGTCGACGAGTGGTGCGCTGCGCTTCCAGGCGCCGTCCTTCGAGGAGCGCATCGACGTGGTCGAGATGCGCGATGGCGACATCCTGCCCGGCGTGATCGCGTCGCCCACCTCGCTCGAACAGGACGTCTGGTCGGCTCTGGTGATGGGCGTGCGCGACTACCTGGGCAAGAACGGTTTTCCCGGCGCGATCATCGGCCTGTCCGGCGGCATCGATTCGGCGCTTACGCTCTGCGTGGCGGTCGAAGCCCTGGGCGCGGACCGCGTGCGCGCGGTGATGATGCCTTCGCCCTACACCGCGCAGATGAGTCTGGATGATTCGCGCCTGCTGGTGCAGCGCCTGGGCGTGCGCTACGACGAGATCGCGATCCAGCCTGCCATGCAGTCTTTCGAGACCCTGCTGGCGCCGCTCTTCCAGGGCCTGCCGGCGGACACGACGGAAGAGAACCTGCAGGCGCGTATCCGCGGCATGCTGCTGATGGCGCTCTCGAACAAGACCGGTTCCATCGTGCTCACCACCGGCAACAAGTCCGAGATGGCGGTGGGCTACGCCACGCTCTACGGCGACATGGCGGGTGGTTTCGCGGTGATCAAGGACCTCTTCAAGACCCTGGTCTATCGGCTTGCACGCTGGTGCAATCGCAATGGAGAGCTGATCCCGGATAACATCATCACCCGTCCGCCGTCGGCCGAGCTCAAGCCCGACCAGACGGACCAGGACACCTTGCCGCCCTACGATGTGCTCGACGCGATCATCGAGGCCTACATGGAACGCGACGAAAGCCCGCGCGAGATCATCGAGCAGGGCTACGCGGAGCAGGATGTGCGGCGGGTGGTGGGCATGCTCAAGCGCAACGAATACAAGCGGCGCCAGGCGCCGATCGGTGTGCGGGTGACGCGGCGCGGCTTCGGCAAGGACTGGCGCTACCCGATCACCGCCCGCTACCAGGACGAATACTGAATTGAACGTTCCGAAACGCTAACCGGAAACTCGCGAGGAAGCAGTCATGAAGAAGATCGAAGCCATCATCAAGCCGTTCAAGCTGGACGAAGTGCGCGAGGCGCTCTCGGAAGTGGGCATCACCGGCCTGACCGTCACCGAGGTCAAAGGCTTCGGCCGTCAGAAGGGCCATACCGAGCTGTACCGTGGCGCCGAGTACGTGGTCGACTTCCTGCCCAAGATCAAGATCGAAGTCGTGGTGAGCGACAGCGTGGTCGACCAGGCGATCGAGGCGATCATCAAGTCCGCCCGCACCGGCAAGATCGGCGACGGCAAGATCTTCGTCAGCTCGGTGGAGCAGGTGGTGCGCATCCGCACCGGCGAGACCGACGAAGCCGCAGTCTGATCGCGTACCGACAGCATCGAAAAACAAAGGCCGCCTTCGGGCGGCCTTTGTTTTTGTGGCGGGTATGCGTCAGGTCGGGCGCGGCGCTCGCAGCAGCACCAGCACCGCGCCGTCGCCGCCGTCATGCGGCTTGGCCTGGCAGAAGGCGAGGATCTCCTCGCGCTGGGCCAGCCAGTTGCGCGAGAGCTGGCGCAGCACGCCGATGCGGCCGGGTGAGCCGAGTCCCTTGCCGTGGATCACCCGCACACAGCGTTCGCCGCGGGCGAGCCGCAGGGCGAGGAACTGGCCGAGTTCCCTGCGCGCCTCGTCGCGGGTGAGGCCGTGCAGATCAAGCTCCGCCTGCACTACCCAGCGGCCGCGCCGCAGATCGGTGAGTACCCGCCGCGGAATGCCTACGCGCAGGAAGGCGGCTTCGTCGCCGATGTCCAGACGATCCTCGAAACTCAGCGGCGCCTCGATGCTCTCGTGCAGGACCTGCGCCTCGTCGGCATCCCGCTGGCGGGGCAGGGGGGCAGGCGCGGGACGCGGGATCTCGACGCGGCCGGTGTCCTTCAGCGCCTGCGCATTGCCCACCGCATGCTGGAACAGCGCGGAGGGATCGTCCGGCAGAGGTGCCGTATCGAGCCAGGCAGCCATATCCTCGCCAGCGAGCAGTCCACCGGCGAGGCCGGTCCGCGCCTTGGGTTTGTTGAGCAGGCTGGGATCGACCCGACCGGTGGGCGCCATCGGCACCACGTCTTCCATGGCGGCGGCGAGCGCGCCGGCGTCGCTCAGCTCGCGCGGCGCGCGGCGGGTGTGCGCAGCCTCTTCCTCGGGCTCCAGCACCTTGGGGCGGGGAACCGGCGCCGGTTTGGCGCGTTCGATCTGGGCAAGGTTGGGCGCTTCCATCCGTGCGACACCACGCATGGCGGCGCCGAAATCGATGTCCTCGGCTTCGGTCTCCGGCGCGCGGACGAGGATGGCTTTGCGACCCGGGCGCGGGCTCGTCGCAGCCTTGGGTACCCGCGCACGGACTTCGCGCAGGGCGTCCAGGCCCGTGGGGCGAGGGGGCTTCTGCGCGGACATCGGCTTTCCTTCCGGGAGTGGCGATTCGGCGGAACCCGCAGTCCAGGCGCCGCCGACCAGGTCTTACTTGAGCGCAGCCAGGAAGGCCTGGGCGTCGAGCGCGGCCATGCAGCCGGTGCCGGCGCTGGTGACGGCCTGGCGATACACGTGGTCCTGCACGTCGCCGGCCGCGAACACGCCGGGAACACTGGTCTGCGTGGCGTTGCCGTCGCGACCGCCCTGGGTGTACAGGTAGCCGGTGTCGTCCATCTTCAGCTGGCCCTGGAAGATGTCGGTGTTCGGCTTGTGGCCAATGGCGATGAACACGCCCGCGAGCGAGACGTCCTTGCTGCTGTTGTGCTTGAGGTTCTTCAGGCGCATGCCGGTCACGCCGGTGTTGTCGCCCAGGATCTCTTCCAGCGTGGAGTCGAGTTCCAGCACGATCTTGCCTTCGGAGACGCGCTCCATCAGGTGATCGACCATGATCGCCTCGGCACGGAAGCTGTCGCGGCGGTGCACCAGGGTGACCTTGCTGGCGATGTTGGAGAGGTACAAAGCCTCTTCGACGGCCGTATTGCCGCCGCCGACCACCGCGACTTCCTTGTTGCGGTAGAAGAAGCCATCGCAAGTCGCGCAGGCGGACACACCCTTGCCGGCGAAGGTCTCTTCGGAGGGCAGGCCGAGGTACTTGGCGGTGGCGCCGGTCGCGATGATCAGCGCATCGCAGGTATAGGTGCCGGAATCACCCTGCAGCACGAAGGGGCGCTGGTCGAGCTTGGTCGTGTGGATGTGGTCGAACAGGATTTCGGTGTTGAAGCGCGCGGCATGGCGCTCGAAACGGGCCATCAGTTCCGGGCCCTGCACGCCGTCGGCGTCAGCGGGCCAGTTGTCCACATCGGTGGTGGTCATCAGCTGGCCGCCTTGGGCCAGGCCGGTGATCAGCAGCGGCTTGAGGTTGGCGCGCGCGGCGTAAACGGCGGCCGAATAGCCGGCGGGGCCGGAGCCCAGGATGATGAGTCTGGAGTGGCGGGTTTCGTTGGCCATGGCGGAGCGTTCCCTTGCGTTTTGAATCGCGTCGAATGAAACGGATTATAACGTGGCAGATGAGGCCGCCCCGCCGCGCCACAAGGGCCTCGGCAGCTTATGCATTGTGCGATAATCCGGCCCCGAAGCCAGCGGGACGCAAGTTCCGCGCCCCAGAAAAATTGCCGGAGAGCGTCATGAGCACAGGCCATACCGTTTCCGTCACCGCCCTGCGGACTTTCCCGATCTTCCAGGGGCTGTCCGAGGAGCGTCTCCAGTCCGTCGCCCGTTGCGCCATCATGCGTCGCGCGCCGCGCGGATCGACCGTGGTGAACGCGGGTGACCGTACCGACTACGTCTATTTCGTGCTGACCGGCAGCCTCAAGGTGTTGGTGAGCGACGAGGACGGCCGCGAAGTGATCCTGACCCTGATCGGGCAGGGCGAGATCTTCGGCGAGATGGGCGTGGTGGATGAAGAGCCGCGCTCGGCGACCGTGGTCGCCGTGTCCGCTTCGGATCTGGTGACGATCTCGAAGGCGGATTTCCGCCGCATCCTGCAGGACAACTTCGAGGTCTCTCTCTTCCTGATGAAGAACCTCGCGCGTCGCCTGCGCATGGCCGATCGCAAGATCGAAAGCCTCGCGCTGATGGACGTGTATGGCCGCGTGGCGCGCTTGCTGCTCGACATGGCGGCGGAAGAGGGCGACAGCCGCATCGTGACGCGCAAGATCTCCAAGCAGGACATCGCCAAGATGATCGGCGCCTCGCGCGAGATGGTCAGCCGCGTGATGAAGGACCTGCAACTGCAGGGTCTGATCCGCGAGACCGACGACGGCATCATCCTGCTGGACAAGATCGAGGAACTTTGAAGCTCCTGATGTCCGCAGTTCGCATCCAGAAGCGGGGCCGTCGGGCCCCGTTGGCATTACCAGGATAGGGCGATGTTGTTCTCCGGCCTTTCCCGCGGTCCCTCCCAGCCGCTTCCCGAACGCATGGCCGCCTTGCTCCGCGAGGCGCGCTGGATGCTGCTCGGCGTGCTCGGCGCCTTCCTGGCGCTGATCCTCTTCGGTTATCGCAAATCGGATCCGGGCTGGTCGCACGCCGTGCGTGTGGATCACGTCGGCAATCCGGGCGGGCGCTTCGGCGCCTGGATGTCCGATCTGCTGTTCTCCCTCTTCGGCGTGTGCGCCTGGCTGTGGGTGGTACTGCTTGTCTGGGGCATCTTCGCCGGGCATCGCCACTGGAAGGACAACCTCAACGGCAGCCGCCGCTCCGCGGTGCTGGTGCTGCTAGGCTTCGCGGTGCTGCTCTTTGGCGGCGCCGCGCTGGAGGCGCTGCGCTTCCATTCCCACCAGGCGACCCTGCCCGGCGAGCCGGGCGGCGTGATCGGCATCGAGCTCGCACGCCTGACGATGAACTACCTCGGCTTCACCGGCGGCACGCTGGTCTTGCTCGCCTTGCTCGCGGCTGGGGCCAGCCTGTTCTTCGGCTTTTCCTGGATGACCGCGATCGAGCGGCTCGGCGGCCTCATCGAGACCGGTGGTGCGGACGCGCTGCTGCAATACCGCGCGTGGCAAGACCGCCGCGCAGGCGAGAAGCTCGCGGTCAAGCGTGAAGAGAAGGTCAAGCGCGAACGCAAGAAGCGCGCGGATTCGCCCAAGGTGGAAATCCGCATCGAGCCGCCCGCGCCCGAGGTGCAGAAATCCGAGCGCGCCGAGAAAGAGCGTCAGCAGGTTCTGTTCACCGATCCGAACGCAGGCGGGCTGCCCCCGCTTGCGCTGCTCGATCCGCCCGCGAACGACGTGGAGCCGCCCTCGGTCGAGTCGCTGGAGTACACCTCGCGCCTGATCGAACGCAAGCTCGCCGACTTCGGCGTCGAGGTGAAGGTACTCGCCGCCTATCCGGGCCCGGTGATCACGCGTTACGAGATCGAACCGGCGATCGGCGTGAAGGGCGCGCAGATCGTAAACCTGGTGAAGGATCTGGCCCGCGCGCTCTCCGTGATGAGCATCCGCGTGGTCGAGACGATCCCGGGCAAGGCCTGCATGGGGCTCGAGCTGCCGAACGCCAAGCGCCAGACCGTGCGCCTCTCGGAGATCCTCGGTTCCAAGGCCTACCACGACATGAGCTCGCCGCTCTGCGTGGGTCTGGGCAAGGACATCGGTGGCCATCCGGTGGTCGCGGACCTCGCGAAGATGCCGCACCTGCTGGTCGCAGGTACAACCGGTTCGGGCAAGTCGGTGGGGATCAACGCGATGATCCTCTCGCTGCTCTACAAGGCCGAGCCCGACAAGGTGCGGCTGATCATGGTCGACCCGAAGATGCTGGAGCTTTCGGTCTACGAAGGCATCCCTCATCTGCTCGCGCCGGTCGTGACCGACATGAAGCACGCCGCACACGCGCTCAACTGGTGCGTGGGTGAGATGGAGCGCCGTTACAAGCTGATGTCCGCGCTGGGCGTGCGCAACCTCGCCGGCTACAACAAGCAGATCACCGATGCGCTGAAGGCCGGCAAGCCGCTGACCAATCCCTTCTCGATCACGCCCGAGAGCCCTGAGCCGCTGAGCACGATGCCGATGATCGTGGTCATCATCGACGAACTCGCCGACCTGATGATGGTGGTCGGCAAGAAGATCGAAGAGCTGATCGCGCGCCTCGCGCAGAAAGCGCGCGCGGCGGGTATCCACCTGGTGCTCGCGACCCAGCGTCCTTCGGTCGACGTGATCACCGGCCTGATCAAGGCCAATATCCCGACGCGGATGGCCTTCCAGGTTTCGAGCAAAATCGATTCGCGCACCATCCTCGACCAGATGGGTGCCGAAGCCCTGCTGGGCATGGGCGACATGCTCTACCTCGCACCGGGCACCGGCCTGCCGACACGGGTGCACGGCGCCTATGTGGCGGACGATGAAGTGCACAAGGTCGTCGAACACCTCAAGCAGACCGGGGAACCCGACTACGTCGAGGGCATTCTCAGTGGAGGTGGCGGCGAAGACGGCGGCGGTGGCGATCTCTTCGCGCCCGAAGGCGGTGCCGGCGGCGGTGACGGCGAAGCGGATCCGATGTACGACCAGGCAGTCGAAGTGGTGCTCAAGACGCGTCGCCCGTCGATCTCGCTCGTGCAGCGCCATCTGCGCATCGGCTACAACCGCGCCGCGCGGCTGATCGAGCAGATGGAGAAATCCGGCCTGGTCTCCGCCATGGGCACCAATGGCAATCGCGAAGTGATCGTCCCCGCCAAGGCGGAGGACTGAGGCCGGGCGCGCAAGCGCCCTTCGCGACATGCCCCGCGCAAATCATCCGAGGACATCTCCGTGATCCGTATCCGAACCGTTCTTGCCAGCGCGCTGCTGCTGGCCTCCGTGCAGGCCTCGGCCGCGGCGCTTGATCAGCTGCGCGCCTTCGCCAACGACACCCGTTCCGGCCGCACCGAGTTCTCGCAGACCGTGGTCGGCCGCAACGGCAAGCAGGGCCAGAAGGCGAGCGGTACCTTCGTTTTCCAGCGCCCCGGCAAATTCCGTTTCAGCTATCTCAAGCCCTATCAGCAGACGATCGTGGGCGACGGCAAGAAGCTGTGGACCTACGACCATGAGCTCAAGCAGGTCACGGTCAAACCGATGACCGACGCGCTCGGCGCGACGCCGGCTGCGCTGCTCACCGGCGGCGGCGACCTGGAACGCAACTTCACCCTCAAGGAAGCGGGCGCGGTGGACGGCGTCGAGTGGATCGAAGCCACCCCCAAGCAACAGGAAGCCGGCTTCGAGAAAGTGCGCATCGGCTTCAAGGGTGGCCAGCCGGTCGAGATGGAAGTGCGCGACAACTTCGCGCAGACCACGCTGCTGCGCTTCGGCGGTTTCCAGAAGAACGCCAAGACCGATCCGGCGGAGTTCCGCTTCGAGGTGCCCGCGGGTGCCGACGTGGTCGGCGAGTAAGCCCCGCACAGCGCGAGAAATTGCATCACCGACATGGCTGACCTATTCGACACGCCCGCGCCCAAGCATCAGCCCCTGGCTGAGCTGCTGCGTCCTCGGACGCTGGACGAAGTCGTGGGCCAGCGCCATCTGCTCGGCCCCGGCAAGCCGCTGCGGCTGGCGATCGAATCCGGCCGGCCGCATTCGATGATCCTCTGGGGGCCACCTGGCGTCGGCAAGACCACGCTGGCGCGCCTCATGGCGAACAACTTCGACGCCGACTTCGTTGCGATCTCCGCCGTGTTCTCGGGCGTGAAGGAGATCCGCGAGGCAGTGAATCGCGCCGAGCTCTCGCGCCAACAGAGCGGTCGGGCGACGATTCTCTTCGTGGACGAGGTGCATCGCTTCAACAAGGCGCAGCAGGATGCCTTCCTGCCCTTCGTCGAATCCGGCGTGGTGACCTTCATCGGCGCCACTACCGAGAACCCGTCCTTCGAGGTGAACTCCGCGCTGCTTTCGCGCGCCGCCGTCTACGTGCTCAACAGCCTCAGCACCGCCGAGATGGAAGAGCTGGTCGAGCGCGCGCGCAGCAATGCCTTCCCCGATCTCGAAGTGTCCGCCGAGGCGCGTGAACGCCTGATCGGGTGGGCCGACGGCGATGCACGACGGCTCCTCAACGTGCTCGACACCCTGCACACCGCGGCGGGCGTCGCGGGTGTCTCGCAGATCGATGCGGATTTCGTCGAAAGCACCTTGGCTCAGAACCTGCGCCGTTTCGACAAGGGCGGCGACGCCTTCTACGACCAGATTTCGGCCCTGCACAAATCAGTGCGCGGCTCGAATCCGGACGCGGCGCTCTATTGGCTGACGCGCATGCTCGATGGCGGCGCGGACCCGCTCTATCTCGCGCGCCGGCTGGTGCGGATGGCTTCCGAGGACATCGGCCTGGCCGATCCGCGTGCGCTGCGTATCACTCTGGATGCCTGCGAAGTCTACGAGCGCCTGGGTTCGCCCGAAGGCGAACTCGCGCTGGCCGAAGCGGCGGTGTATCTGGCCTGTGCGGCGAAGTCGAACGCGGTCTACAAGGCCTATAACGAGGCCCGCGCCTTCATCGCCAAGGATGTGAGTCGGCCGGTACCGGTCCATTTGCGCAATGCGCCTACCAAGCTGATGAAGCAGCTGGGCTATGGCAAGGCCTATCGCTACGCGCATGACGAGCCCAACGCCTACGCTGCCGGCGAGGACTATCTGCCCGAGGGGATGCCCGCGGTCGGCTGGTATCGTCCTACCGACCGCGGGCTGGAGGCGAAGATCGCCGAAAAGCTCGCTTACCTGAGGGGGCTGGATCGCAACGCACGGGAGGCGGAGGATCAATGAGCGAGCGGATGCGCGGCCTGGAACCGCGCGCACACGTGTCGCACGTGTTGGGCTCGATCGGCCGCACCGGCGCTTTCGGCGCGATCGATCAAATCTTGCATGATGTGGCCGAGGATCTGCACGCCTTCGGTCGTCTGTGCCAGCGCGCACGCGATATGCGCAGCCATTTCCGGGGGCAGGTGCTCATGTTCCGCCAACAGCCAGACGTCGTCCTCGGTGAGGTCGCAGTAGTCGAGGCAGTCGCGCAGCGAGAGCATGTTGGTTTCCTCTACAAGGCAGGACGCAATCGGATGGCGTCTTCTTTCAGCGTAAGCGACCGCCCTCGAAGTGCAAGCGCTAAAGCGCTCGGGATCAGCAATCGCGGACCCGCTCCAGCATTGAATTGATTAATCGGATTTCCGCGGCGCAAAATTCCCGTCCCGCCGGACCCGCGGAACGAACACAACAACAGGAAACACCATGCTCGACATCCAATTGCTCCGTTCCCAGCTGCCCCAGGTCGCGGAGCGACTGGCCGCCCGCGGCTTTGCGCTCGACACCGCGGCCTTCCAGGCTCTGGAAGACGAACGCAAGACGCTGCAGACGCGCACCCAAGACCTGCAGTCGCGCCGCAACAGCCTCTCGAAGCAGATCGGCATGCTCAAGGGCAAGGGCGAAGATGCGTCCGCGGTGATGGCCGAGGTCGGTGGCATCGGCGACGAGCTCAAGGCCAACGAGGCGGCGCTCGCTACGCTGCAAGACAAGCTCACCGACTTCCTCCAGCGCATCCCCAACCTGCCTCACGAAAGCGTGCCCGCGGGCAAGGACGAGACGGGCAACGTGGAAGTTCGCCGCTGGGGCACGCCGGCCAAGCTCGATTTCGCTGCTCGCGATCATGTGGACCTCGGTGAGCGCCTGGGCCTGGATTTCGACACTGCGACCAAGCTCTCCGGGGCGCGCTTCGCGCTGCTGCGCGGCCAGATCGCGCGGCTGCATCGCGCGCTCGCACAATTCATGCTCGACACGCACACCGCCGAGCACGGCTACACCGAGTGCTACACGCCCTACATCGTGAATCCGGAAGTGCTCTACGGCACCGGCCAGTTGCCCAAGTTCGCCGCAGACATGTTCCGGGTGGAGAAGGGCGGCGATGAGAACGCCATCACCCAGTACCTCATCTCCACCGCCGAGATCTCGCTGACCAACACGGTGCGCGACACGGTGCTCAAGGCCGAAGAGCTGCCGATCAAGCTCACCGCGCACTCGCCCTGTTTCCGCTCGGAGGCGGGGTCCTATGGCCGCGACACCCGCGGCATGATCCGCCAGCACCAGTTCGACAAGGTCGAGATGGTGCAGATCGCCCATCCCGAGACCTCTTACGCCGCGCTCGAGCAGATGGTCGGCCACGCCGAGAAGATCCTGCAGAAGCTTGAGCTGCCCTATCGCGTGATCACGCTTTGCACCGGCGACATGGGTTTCTCCGCCGCCAAGACCTACGACCTCGAAGTCTGGCTGCCGGCGCAGGACACCTATCGCGAGATCTCGTCCTGCTCGAACTGCGAGTCCTTCCAGGCGCGCCGCATGCAGGCCCGCTTCAAAAACGAGCAAGGCAAGAACGAGCTGGTGCACACCCTCAATGGCTCCGGCCTCGCCGTGGGCCGTACCCTGGTGGCAGTGCTGGAAAACAACCAGCTCGCCGACGGCTCCGTGCGCGTTCCGGCCGTGCTGGTGCCCTACATGGCCGGCCAGGAGCTCCTGAGCCCGATCGCCTGAGGGCTGTTCAGACGGCCGCGAGTCTGTGTATAATCGCCGGCTAGATTTCGAGACCGCGGAGAGGTGGCAGAGTGGTCGAATGTACCTGACTCGAAATCAGGCGTACGTGCAAGCGTACCGTGGGTTCGAATCCCACCCTCTCCGCCACGAGTTTCAAATGAAAAAGCGCCCATCGAGGCGCTTTTTCATTTCTGGCTCGCTCGCTCTTTGCGGACGCCAGGGGTCTCAGCCTGCATCCCTCTCAAGGCGTTTTGAAAGCTGGCGCTTCGCGCTGCGCCTGCAGCAACTCCTCCCTGCCAAGCACAAACTCCGGGTTGTCGCTCAAACGTTCCACCGCGAGGTCGATGAAGCGGCGGACGCGGGCGGGCTGCGCGCTGCGGCTGCCGTAATACACGAAGAGGCTGTACATCTCGCTCATGTGGTCGAGTAGCAGGGGTACGAGGCGTCCAGCGCGGATGAGCGAGGCGGCGGTCGGGGCGGCGAGTTGGGCGATGACTTCGCCAGCCAGCACGGCGCGCAGTTCGAGCATCTCGTCGTTGGTGGAGAAGGCGGGGGCGACCAGCTGTTCCAGGACGCTGTCGCCGGCCTTCACATGCCAGGGAACGGGGCGGCCGCTGCCTGCGTGCCTGAAGACGCTGCAGCGGTGAGCGCCGAGTTCGTGCAGGGCCTGAGGCATGCCGTATTTGCGCAGATAGCTGGGCGAGGCGCAGATGATGAGTTGCAGGGGGAAAAGGCGCCGCGCGATCAGACCTTCCTGCGGCGACGAGCCAATCCGGAAGCCGACGTCGACCCGGTCCTCGACCCAGTTGCCGATGCGGTCGTCGAGCTGGATGTCGGCCTGCACTTCCGGATAGAGGCGACAGTATTCGTCCAGCACGGGGCCGACCACCGCCTGGGATACCGAGCGCGGCCCGACGATGCGCAGCGGTCCGGCGATTTCCTCGCGGGTCTGGCGGGCGCCATGGAGGGCTTGCTGGAGACCGATCAGCGAGGGCTGGGCCGCGTCCAGGAAGCGCTGGCCTTCTTCGGTCAGCGACATGCTGCGGGTGGTGCGGTGGAAGAGGCGCACGCCCAGATAGGCTTCCAGCTGTCCCAGGGCCTTGCTGGCGGCTTGCGGAGAGATCTGCTGGACCTCGGCGGCTTTGCTGAGGCTCCCCAGCTCGACGGTGCGCACGAAGGTAGTGATGGAACGCAGTTCGTTGATCGGCATGGGCGATCCCGTTTGCTCGATTTACATCATACGGTTGTAAATCATTCAAGGTTTTTCTGTCTAGTTCGATGTTTGTCCGCTGGCTAGAGTGGGCCCCATCGATACGCGCTTTCCGCGTATGGCCTCCTCAAGGACACTCAAATGGACAGCTTCAGTTTCTACAACCCGACTCGCATCGAATTCGGCAAGGACAAGGAACAGCTCATCGGGCAGATCCTGACCGAGCACGGCATCAAGAAGGTGCTGCTCACCTACGGCAGCGAACGGATCAAGCGCGATGGGCTTTTCGCCACGGTCAGCAAGAGCCTGGACAAGCAGGGCATCGGCTTCGTCGAGTGCGGCGGCATCGTCAGTAACCCCGTGTTGTCGAAAGTGCGCGAGGCGATCGGATTGGCGCGCGAGCACAAGGTGGAGGCGATCCTGAGCGTGGGTGGCGGTTCGGTGCTGGACAGCTCCAAGGCCATCGCCGCCGGCGCGCTATATCAGGGCGATGTTTGGGACCTTTTCCTGCGCAAGGCGACGATCGATGCGGCCTTGCCGGTGTTCGCCATCCTCACGCTGGCCGCGACCGGCAGCGAGATGAACAACGGCGCGGTGGTGACCAACGAAGCTACCAGGGAGAAGTTCGCCATCGGCTCGCTGCACACCTTCCCCAAGGTCTCCATCGTCAATCCGGCGCTGATGCAGACGGTCTCGCGCGACTACCTCGTGTATTCGGCCGCCGACATCATTGCCCACTCGATCGAAGGCTATTTCACCGCGACCGTGCAGCCAAAGGTCCAGTCGCGGCTGGTTGAGTCCGTGATCAACACGGTGATCGAGACGACCGAGGTGCTGCTGGCCGACCCCAACGATTACGCGGCCCGCGCGGAGTTCGCCTGGGCTTCGACGCTGGCGCTCAACGGCATCACCTACGCGGGAACAGCGGGCTTCGGCTACCCCAACCACATGATCGAGCACTCGCTCTCGGCGCTCTTCAACGTGCCGCATGGCGCTGGCCTCTCGGTAGTGATCCCGGCCTGGATGAGGTGGTACCACGGTCGCAATCCGGCGCAGTTCGAGCGCTTTGCCAAACAGGTGTTCGGGCTCGGCACGGCCGAGGCGGGCATCGCCGCGCTGGAGAAATGGTTCGACAAGGTCGGCACGCCCACGCGTCTGTCGCAACTGGGGATTAGCGAAGCCGACCTGCCTGCGACCATCGATAACGTGCTGGGCAACGCGCAGTGGTTCGGCCTCGCCGGGCTCTACACGCGCGACGTTGTCACCACGATCCTGAAGAACGCGCTCTGAGGCGCCTGCGGATGTCGCAAAGAGACACAACGCCGGACCGGCAGAGCGTCCATCGTGGCTGGGTGCTCGCCATCATCATGGCGAGCTACCTGATGATCGTGATCGACATCTCGATCGTGCTCACCGGCCTGCCCAGGATCCGGGCCGAGTTGGGTTTCACGCCGGCTGGCCTGTCGTGGATCCAGAACGCCTACACGCTCGCTTTCGGCGGTTTTCTGCTGCTCGGGGCGCGCGCGGGAGACATCCTCGGCCGGCGGCGCATGTTCATGCTGGGGCTTGCCGTCTTCACCCTGGCTTCGCTGGCCATTGGTGCCGCGCAGTCGCCGGGCTGGATGATCGCCTTCCGCGCCGTGCAGGGTATCGGTGCCGCCGTGTTGGCGCCCTCTACGCTGGCGCTGATCGCCACGCACTTCGAAGAGGGCCATGAACGTGACCGCGCGCTGGCCTGGTATGCGGCGGCGGCCGGCATCGGAGCCACGGTCGGCTTGGTGCTCGGCGGCTTGCTGGCAGACCTCATCTCCTGGCGCGCGGGTTTCTTCATCAACCTGCCGATTGGCCTCGTGCTCATCGTCGGCAGCCTGCGCTACATCCGTGAGACGCCGCGCCACCTTGGCCGCTTTGACCTCGCAGGGGCCTTGAGCGGCACGCTGGGCATGTGTGCGCTTGTCTTCGGCATCGTCGAAGCGGCCGAGGCTGGCTGGGCTTCGCCGCTGACGCAGGGGTGCGTCGCGGCCGGGCTGGTGCTGCTGCTGGCTTTTCTGTGGATCGAACAGCGTGCACAGCAGCCGCTGCTGCCGCTCTCACTCCTCACCGACGCACAGCGCAACGGCGCCTATGGTGCCCGCCTGTTCTTCCTTGCCGGCATGGCGGGCTTCTGGTTCTTCACCGCGCAATACCTGCAGGGCGTGCTGGGCTTCAGTCCCATGCAGGCGGGTCTGGCCTTTGTGCCGGTGACGATCCCGCAGTTGGCGACTTCCTTGTCCGTGCCGCGCGTCGCACGCCGTTTGGGCCAACGTCGCATGCTGCTCACGGGGCTGGGGTTGTGTGCCTTGGGCGTGTTGTGGCTGGGGCTTGCCGCGACACAGGTGTCTTATCCGGGCGGCGTGGCTTTCCCCATGCTGTTGATCGGTTTCGGCCAGGGCTGGGTGCTTGCGCCGCTCACGGTGGCGGGTGTGGCAGGCGTGGAAAGCGGTAACGCCGGCGCTGCGTCCGGCGTGCTCAACGTGGCGCATCAACTCGGCGCCTCGCTGGGGCTGGCCGTGCTGGTGGTGGTGTATGCCGATGGCAAGGCGGCCGTGCATGAAGTGGCGGGCATGGCGCGGCATACGGGGCTCACCCTGCAGGTGGCCGCGGCCTTCCTCTTCCTGTCGCTGTGCATTGCCGCCCGCTATATCGACTTCGACCGTGGGCGGGTCCAAGCCCCACGTGCTTGCTCGGACATCAAGGATATGGAGGAAGCATCATGAATCAGGTATCGCATGCGGCAGTGGCCGTCCTCAGCGTGGCACGCGCCGGCTCGCAAGCCTCCTATGCCGGTCCCGCCGAATGGTTCACCGGCACCGTACGTGTCGACCCGCTGTTCGTCGGGCCGCAGGGCGCGGCTGGCTCGGGCGGGCTGGTCACATTCGAGCCCGGCGCGCGCACCGCCTGGCACACCCATCCGCTGGGCCAGACCTTGATCGTCACCGCCGGCTGTGGTCGCGTGCAGCAGGAAGGGCAACCCATGCAGGAGATCCGCCCCGGCGACGTGGTGACGATTCCGCCCGGCGTAAGGCACTGGCACGGGGCGGCACCGACCACGGCGATGAGCCACATTGCCATCCAGGAGCAAAGCGGCGGCAAGGTAGTCGACTGGATGGAGAAGGTCGGTGAAGCGCAGTACGGCCGCGAATCGGCAGCGCGCACTCGGGCGTGAAAGGACACAGCATGCAGAACCGCAAACTGGGCAGCACCGGCCTGGAAGTTTCCGCCATCGGCCTCGGCTGCATGGGCCTGAGCTTCGGCTACGGCCCCGCGACCGACAAGACCGCCGCGATTGCGCTGATCCGCCGGGCGTTTGAACTGGGCGTTACCTTCTTCGATACCGCCGAGGCCTACGGGCCGGGCGACAACGAGAGCCTGCTCGGCGAAGCGCTCGCGCCCGTGCGCGACAAGGTGGTGATTGCCACCAAGTTCGGTTTCAAGAACGGCAAGGTGCCCGACGGACTCGACAGCCGGCCGCAGAACATCCGCGCCGTGGCGGAGGCTTCGCTCAAACGCCTAGGCACGGACGTCATCGATCTCTTCTACCAGCACCGGGTCGATCCCGATGTGCCGATGGAGGACGTGGCGGGCACCGTGCGCGACCTGATCGCGGAGGGCAAGGTTCGCCACTTCGGCATGTACGAAGCCGGCGCACAGTCCATCCGCCGTGCCCACGCCGTGCAGCCTGTTGCGGCCCTGCAAAGCGAGTACTCGCTTTGGTGGCGCGAGCCGGAGAAAGAGATCCTGCCCTTGCTCGAAGAGCTGGGCATCGGTTTCGTGCCCTTCAGTCCGCTCGGCAAGGGCTTTCTTACCGGCGCGATCGACGCAAGCACGAAGTTCGATGCCACCGATTTCCGCAACGTGGTGCCCCGTTTCACCGAGGACGCGCGCCGGGCCAATGCGCGTCTGGTCGAAGTCCTGGGGGATATCGCGGCCAGCAAGGGCGGCGCGACGCGTGCCCAGATCGCACTGGCTTGGCTGCTCGCGCAGAAGCCCTGGATCACGCCGATTCCCGGGACGACCAAGCTGCTTCGCCTGGAGGAAAATCTGGCTGCGGCCCAACTCGTGCTGAGCGCGCAGGACCTGCAGGACATTGCGGGCGCCCTGGCCTCCATCGAAGTCATCGGCGATCGTTATCCGCCCGCCCTGCAGGCGCGGGTCGGTCGCTGAAGGCTTGCCGCCCCGGCCGATCCTCCGCGGCCCGGGTCCCTGGCGTTTTGGCCGGGATGTTTCTGCCGTCCGGACCGTTAATGAATGAAATCGCGCTCGAGCGCCAGCCGTGCTAAAGCATATCGGGGGCTTGGTGGCGCCGGTTGCGCGCGGGGCAGGCCGGGTATAGAACGCCGGGACAAGAATAGCTGGGCCCCCGAGGAGGAGAGCATGGAGACAGCGCATCGCGTCCTGGTACTGGACGACGAGGCCGACGTGCGCGACTGGATCGCGGACGTGCTGCGCGAGGGCGGGCTGGAGGTGACGTCGGTGGGGACCGGCGCGGCGATGCAGGAGGCGATGCTGCGGCAGCCGCATTCGCTGGTGATCATGGACCTGCGGCTCAAGGGCGAGGACGGACTGACGCTCGCGCGCAACCTGCGCCAGCGTTCCGCGGTGCCGATCATGATGATGAGCGGCAAGGGTGACGAGACCGACCGCGTGCTCGGGCTCGAACTCGCTGCAGACGATTACCTCACCAAGCCTTTTTCCGGCCGCGAGCTATTGGCGCGCGTGCGCGCCTCGCTGCGCCGCTGCACCGAGCTTTCGCAGCCGGCCGCGCGACGCGAGACCACGCATGAGCGCTACGCCTTCGGCGATTGGACGCTGGATGTAACGCAGCGCCAGCTCAATCGCGCCGACGGCTCGCCCTGCCGCCTCACGCAGGGCGAGTTCGCGCTGCTTGCCGCGATGGTCCGCCATCCGCACCGGATCTGGACGCGCGACCAGTTGCTCGACCAGACGCGGGGCTTCGACACCGAGGTCTATGACCGCAGCGTGGATGTTCTGATCCTGCGCATGCGACGCAAGATCGAACTCAATCCCAGCCAGCCCGCGTACATCCGCACCGAGCGCGGCCAGGGCTACGTCTTCTGCGGCACGGTCACCCGGGTATAGCGATGCTGGCTTGGGTTCCGAACCTGCGCCGCGGCACGCCGCGCACGGCCGACATCGCGAGTTATCCGCAGCTACCCTGGCACCGGCGTGTGCGCACGCGGCTGCTCGCCGCCTTCGTCGCGCTCTTCGCGCTCACCCTGGCGGTGATCGTGGTCGCGATCCACAGCATGCACGACAACGAGCGCACCCTCGACGAGTTCGAAGCCGGCGTGATGCCCGAAATCGCCCGCGTGCTGGAGCTGGCGGAGAAGGTCGCGCAGCTCGCTGCGGTCGTGCCTGGCGTGGCGGATGCGGACGCGCCGACCCGGCTGGAGAACGACGCCGAGCTGATGCGCACGCTGCTCGGCGAAGTGCGCCGCCTGTCCTCCGGATTGCCCACACGGGTGGACGAACGCCTGGACGCCTCCGCGATGCTCGATGGCATCGACCGCGATCTCGCCGGCCTCACCGCGCTGTCCACCGAACGGCGCCAGTTGCAGACCTTCCTGCGGATGCAGCGGCGACGTCTGGATGCCTTGGGCGACAGCTTCTATCGCGAGCGCGAGAACGTCGCCGTCGCGGCGCCGACCCTGCACGCGATCTGGGCCGAACTGGTAGCGGCGACCCTGGCCGATGGCGAGGCCGACCTGGGGCGCGCGGAAGGCGATGCCGAAGCGCTCTGGCTGCGTGCCGAGTCGCGCGGCGAAACGCGTCGCATGCCGCATATCGCGAGCGCGCTGCGCGAGCTTGCCTCGGGCGATATCAGCGTCTTCCAGCTGCGCCGCAATCTGCTCGTGACCGAGCGGCGCATCGGGACCGACGTGGCCCTGATCCGCAGCCATGCCGACCAGCTCGGCATGCGTGCAAGTGCTTACGTGAGCGAGTTGCGCGAGGTGGCACGCACCCAGCGCGATCTCGTGCGTCGCACGGTGCGTTCGGGCACCTCCGGCCTGCTGCTCATGGGCGGGCTTTCGGTGCTGGTGGCGCTGCTCGGCGCGGCTTACGTGCGGCGGGTGCTGCGCAAGCTGCAGATGATGACCGGCGTGATGACGCGGCTCGCCGCGGGCGATGTCGACCAGGCCACACCGGCGACCGAACGCACCGACGAAATCGGCGAGCTCGCTCGCGCCTTCCAGGTCTTCCGCGACAACCTGCTCGACAAGCAGCGCCTCTCCGTCGGCCTGGATGCTCAACGTCGCCTGCTCGAAACCGTGTTCCAGAGCATGAACGACGGTCTCTCGGTCTATGACGTCGATGGCCGGCTGGTGACCTGGAATCCGAAGTTCGCATCGCTCCTGGGTTTCCCGCCGGACTTCCTGCAGGCGGGGCTTTCGGTGACGGCGCTGCGTGCCGCGGTGCCGCGCGGTACGCGCTGGCGGGCCGTGACGCGGGATACCGCGACGCACGCAGCCGGCGGCGCGATCCGCATCGCCGCGGCGGCCGAGTTGCACATGGTCGATGGACGGGTGCTGGAATTCCACAGCCATGCGATGCCCGACGGTGGCTGGGTGGCGGTGTGTCGCGACCTGACCGCGCGCCGCGTGGTGGAAGCGCAGCTGCTGCAGGCGCAACGCATGGAAGTGCTGGGCCAGCTCACCGGTGGCGTGGCGCACGACTTCAATAACTTCCTCTCCGCGATCCTGGGCAACCTGGAGCTGATCGAGCCACGCGTCAGCCACGACTCGGCGCTGACCGCGCTCACCGCGCGGGCGAGTCGTGCGGCGGGTCGGGCCGCAGGGCTGACGCGGCGTCTGCTCGCCTTCGCGCGGCGGCAGACGCTGGAGCCCGAAACGGTGCCCGTGGCCGCGATGCTGAGCGAGATGCTGGACCTGATCGAATACAGCGTCGGCCCCAGCATCGAGGTCAAGCTTGCACCCGGCAATGCGGACCTGCATGTGCGGGCCGACCGCGGACAACTGGAGAACGCGCTGCTCAACCTCGCGCTCAACAGTGCGGCGGCGATGCCGCGCGGTGGCGTGATCACGCTCGGTTTCGAAGCCGTGGCCGAAGCGACCCAGATCGCGCCTGCCGGCGATGCGGTGGTGCTGCGGGTCAGCGATACCGGCTGCGGTATTCCCACGAACATTCGCGCGCGGGTGATCGAGCCTTTCTTCTCCACCAAGGCGCCGGGCCGCGGCAGCGGGCTGGGGCTCTCCATCGTCTACGGCTTCGTCCGGCAGAGCGGAGGCGAACTGCTGATCGACAGCCGCGAAGGCGAGGGCACGACCGTGGAGCTCTGGTTTCCCGCGGCGCCGGCAATCGCGCCGGAGCCGCGTCGCCTCGCGCGTCGCAACGCCCCGGCACGCGGCGCCTCGGTGCTGCTGGTCGAGGACGATGCCGACGTGCGTGCCACCACCGCGGCGATGCTCGCGGACTTGCGTGCCGAAGTGGTCGCCGTGGCCTCGACCGAAGAGGCGCTGGACCGCATCGTAGAGCGAGGTCGCTTCGATCTGGTGCTCTCCGACATCATGCTGGGCGCGGGTGGCGACGGCGTGCAGCTCGCGAACGAGTTGCGGGCGCGCTGGCCGCGCCAGCCAGTGGTGCTGGCTTCCGGCCTGCCGCTGGAGGCACATGCCGCTCGCGAGGACTGGCCGCCGGACCAGCGCTTCATCGCCAAGCCCTACCTCGGCGCGGAGCTCGCGGCACTGTTGCCCTGAGCCTCGGCGCGCCGTACGCCAAGGCTCGGGGCAGTTCTGCGTCGATCAGGCGTGTCGCACGCGCAGCAGGCAGACCGAGAGCGGCGACAGGATGCACACGTCGTTGTCGATCACGCTCTCGAAGCCTGGCAGCGGCAAGGCGTCGCCACGCAGGGTATCGGGCAGCGCATAGCTCACCCGCTCGTTCGAGAGGTTGAAGACGAAGAGCAGGGTGTCCGCGCCTTCGCCACGGGTAAAGGCCAGCACCTGGTCGTGGGCGGGCAGCAGGCGCATCAGGCCACCGCCGAGCGCAGGCAGTGTTCGCTGCCAGGCGAGCAGGGCGCGGTAGTGCGACCAGGTGGAATCCGGATTCTCGGTCTGGCGCTCGGCCGCGCGCGCCAGATGCGCCGGCCATACGGGCAGCCAGGGGCGCACAGGGCTGAAGCCGGCATCCGGCGTGTCCTGCCAGGGCATGGGCGTGCGGCAGCCGTCGCGCCCCTTGAATTCTGGCCACATGGTCTTGCCGAAGGGATCCTGCAACTGCTCGAAGCTGATCTCGGCTTCGTCCAGGCCGAGTTCCTCGCCCTGGTAGATGCACTTGGCACCGGGCAGGCTCAGCAGGAAGACCGCGAGCAGGCGTGCGCGCGCCTCGGCGTTGCCACCGAGCGCGCTCCAGCGAGAGACCAGGCGTTTGACGTCGTGGTTGCCGAGCGACCAGCACACGACGGCATGCCCCGCGTCGCGCAGGTATTCGTCCAGTGCGTCGTGCAGGTAGCGCGGCGAGCAGGGATCGTCGAGCAGGCGGAAGACGTAGCCCAGGTGCAGCCGGTCGTCGCCCGCGGTGTATTGCCCGAGCGTGTAGTACTGCTGGTCGTCGCCGATCTCGCCGAGCATCGCGCGGTCGGGATACCGGTCGGTGAGCTCACGCAGGCGTTGCAGGAGGAGCAGGTTCTCGGGCTGCGTCTTGTCGTAAAGATGGCGCTGGCGCGAGTACGGGTTGCTGCGCGCCACCGCGCCAGCGTACTGGCCGAGCACCTGCGGCGGGTTGTCGCGCAGCAAGGGGTCGTGGAAGTAGAAGTTCACCGTGTCGAGGCGGAAGCCGTCGGTGCCACGCTCCAGCCAGAACTTCACCACGTCGAGCAGCGCCTCCTGCACCGCGAGCGAATGGAAGTTCAGGTCGGGCTGGCTGCTGAGGAAGTTGTGCAGGTAGTACTGCTCGCGGCGCGTGTCCCACTGCCATGCGGACCCTCCGAAGATCGAGAGCCAGTTGTTCGGTGGCGTGCCATCCGGTTTCGGGTCGGCCCACACGTACCAGTCGGCGCGAGGATTGTCGCGACTGCTGCGGCTTTCCTTGAACCAGGGGTGCTGGTCCGAGGTGTGGCTCAACACCAGGTCGATCATCACGCGGATGCCCAGCTCATGCGCCAGCGCGACGAGTTCGTCGTAGTCGGCAAGGGTGCCGAACATCGGGTCGACCGCGCAGTAGTCGGAGACGTCGTAGCCGAAGTCCTGCATCGGGCTCTTGAAGAAGGGCGAGATCCAGACGGCATCCACGCCAAGACGCGCGATGTAGGGCAGGCGCCTGATGATGCCGGGCAGGTCGCCGATCCCATCACCGTTGCTGTCCTGGAAGCTGCGGGGATACACGTGGTAGATGACGCCGCTGCGCCACCAGTCCTGCCGCTTTGCTGTCTGAGTCATTGCCTGTCTCCCGGGTAGTCCATGGCGGTTTGCCGCCGTTCTGGGTGAGCCGGCCGCGGGTGCGCGGAACACCGGGTCGGCGTTTGTGCGCGGACCTGCCCGTCGACGACGGCGTCGCCGGCGTGGGCGAAGGCGCGTGCGAGGTCTGTACCGGGCGCGCAGGGCGTCGGCATCGGGAAGCTCCGTATGAATGGAATGTGGAACGCGAGGAAAAAGACGCCGGGTGTGGGTGGCCCCGGCGCAAAGACGCTCTTGCCTGTCGCGCCGTCAGGCCGACAAGAAGGCCTGACGCTGCCGACTCCGCACGGTGGGCCTCATCCCGACCCGCCGCTCGGCGATCGCTGTCGGCCGACGCGATCTACTGCCACTTGCCGCCCGGGGCGAGGCGGTCGAGTGAGCGCTCCAGGCTGGCGAGCGCATCTCCTGGGCTGTCCCTGCCCGAGAGCACGTCGTGCACCGCGTCCCAGAACAGGTTGCTCACCTGGTTGTACTTCCCCGCGGTGACCGAGGACGGCCGGCCCACGGACGCGGCGAAGGTGCTGGAGAGTTCGCCCATGAAAGGGTTGGCCTGCAGGATCGACGCATCGCGGTAGAGGGCGACGATGGTCGGGTTGTAGGAAGCCTTGAGCGCGCGCTTCTTCTGTACCTCAGTGCCGGTGAGGTACATCACCAGGTCCGCGGCGAGCGTGGGGTTCTTGGAGTAGCGCGACACCGAGAGCAGCCAGCCTCCCAGGGCCGCCGCGTTGCGGCCGTTGGCGCCGCCCTTGGGCAGGGCGGTGATGCCCACTTTGCCGCGGATCGCGCTGTCTTCGGTCTGGGCGAGCGACCAGGCATAGGGCCAGTTGCGCATGAACACCGCGTTGCCGGCCTGGAATACGCCGCGGGCTTCTTCTTCGCCGTAGTTGAGTACCGCCCTGGGGGTGATCGTGCCCACCCAGGTGGCTACGGTGCCCAGCGCCTTGATCGCCTGCGGATTGTTGATGGTCACCTTGCCCTGCGTGTCGACCACGGTGCCGCCGTTGTAGCTGGCGATCCATTCCAGTGCATCGCAGGACAGACCTTCGTAGGCCCGCCCTTGCCAGACGAAGCCCCACATCTTGTCGTTGCCCGCGGCGCGTTCGGCATCCTGGATACGGCGGGCGGAGGTGGCCAGTTCCTCCCAGGTGGTGGGCGGCTGCAGCCGGTACTTCTGCAGCAGGTCCTTGCGGTAGTAGAGCAGGCCTGCATCGGAGAACCAGGGCATGGCTAGCAGCTTCCCGCCCACGGTGCTGTTGGCGACCATGCCGGCGAAGTGCGCCTTTTCCAGACCCTTGCTGTAGGGGCGCAGGTCGACCAGGTGATTAGCCAGGACGCCCGGCCAGACGACGTCGATCTGGAACACGTCGATCTTGTCCGAGCCATTGGCGAGGATCTGCTGGTAGAGCGCGAGCCGCTCGTTGGAGTCGTTCGGCGTGGTGACGACCTGCACCTCGTTGCCGGTCTTGCGCGCCCAGGTTTCCGACTCTTCCTTGCACAGCTCGAACTCGTGGCCGACTGCCCCGCAGGAGATCGTCAGCGTCGCGCCGTGCGCACAAAAGCTGGCCAGCGCCGCAGCAAGCGCGCTCCACTGGATCAGCGTTTTCATCCTTGCCTCCTCGAATGTATTCGCCGCGAGGGCGTGGGCTCTGTGGCCGGGCCTGCCGCTGTCGATGCAGCGGCGGCGGTGCAATGAGACGCGAGGCCGGTTAACCGCGGATTTCGCTTCCCGTTGCGTCCGTTAATAGCTGAAATGATCGCGCAGAAGCAGCATCAAGGGCGGGGCGAGGAGGCAAACAAAAAGCGCCCCGAAGGGCGCTCAATCACAACAGATGCCATAGTGGAACCGGGAGGAGGTCGGTGCCGGGCATCTTGCCCGAAGGTCAGCCTGTTGCCAGGCAGCACCCTCGGGCGGAGGGGTCTTGAACTACGCGTTGCGTCCCACGTATCAGGAACGGCCACGCGGAGCCCAGGCCGCGGTGCCTTGGTACGGCGGCACGAAGCGTTGGGCGACGACGGGAACGTTCACCGGGGTGTCTTCAGCGGTTTGCTCGTTGGCGTACTCGCCGCGCGGTTCATAGGTGGCAGCAGCTTGCAGGTCGGTCGGCACGCCGGTGTTGATCAGCGGGGTCACGTTCGACTGGACTGCCGGGGTGCCAGCCTGGGCGCCGCGGGCGGCGTACGAGGCTTCACCCTGGAAGGGGGCGTTGGTGTCGGCGAAGCTCGCGGTAGCAGCAAGGCCGAGGGTTGCGACGAAGGCGGCACGGATGATGCGAGTGTTCATGATGAGGCTCCTGTTGGTTACGGCGCGGGGGTCACGCCGAGTTCCGTACAGTTGATCGCTCTTGGGGTTTTCAATAACTGTACGAGTGAGTACAGTTTGGTCTCGGGTTTTGCCCGGGTCAATTAAAATGTACTTATGGGTACAGAAATAAAAGGAATAAGGTGCGCGTGATGCGGAGCAAGTGCGACAAGCGCCGGCAGGCCATCGTCGAGTGCGCGGCGGGGGTCTTCCAGGAAAAAGGGATAGAAAACGCTTCTATGGCGGACATCGTGGCGCGCATGGGCGGCTCCAAGGCCACCCTGTACAACTACTTTCCGTCCAAGGAAGCGCTGCTCAACGCCGTGGTGTGCTTCTCTGCCGAGCGGCAGCGCGAGGAGGCCTTCGCCCAGCTCGACGCCGGTGGCGACCTGCGCGAGATCCTTGAAGGCTTCGGCCGCCGCCACCTGCGCAAGCTGATGGACCCCTGCATCCTGGCCGCGATTCGTCTTGCGCAGCAGGACGCAGATCGTTGCGATACCGGCCGCCAGTTCTGGGAGCAAGGCCCCAAGCAGGGCTGGACCGAGGTTGGCGAGTTCCTGCGCCGCTGCATGGACGCAGGCGCGCTGCGTGAGAGCGACTCCTGGGTGGCGGCCGTGCATCTGAAGTCGCTGCTCGAGTCCGAAATCCTCGGTCCGCGCCTCTTCGGCGTGTTCACCGAGGTGAGCGACGAACAGATCGAGGGCGCGGTGCGCCGCGGGGTCGACAGCTTTTTGCGCGCCTATGCGCTGAGCGAACAGCCGGTGCTGGCGCCCGCCTGATGGCCGAGGTCGCGACCGAGGCGCTGGAGCGCGTCGAGATCTGCGACTACGACCCGGCCTGGCCGGCGCACTTCGCAGTCGAGCAGGTCTTGCTGGCCGAGCTCCTGCAGCGGCCCGCCGACGCCATCGAACATGTCGGCAGCACCGCGATCCCTGGGCTTTGTGCCAAGCCCGTGATCGACATCATGGCTCGCCTCGCGTCGTTGGACGCTGCTGAGCGATATCTTCCCGCCTTGCGGGAGCGAGGGTTCGCCCTGATCGACACCGGCATGCGTGATCGCCTGTTTCTGCGTCGGCCGGCTGGTGATGGACGCCCGATGATTCACCTGCATCTGGTGGGTGAACCGGCCTGGGACGAGCGCAACGAGCGCCTGCTGCGTGACCACCTTGGAAATCGCCCCGAACTTGCGAAGGAATACGGTGCGCTCAAGCGTGCCCTGGCACAGCGCTTCCCGCATGACTCCCTGGCCTACACCCGCGCCAAGACCGATTTCGTGCAAGAGGTTGTGGATGCGGCCCGCGACGCGCGCGGCCTGCCGCGCGTGCCGGTCTGGGAAGACTGATCTGCCTGTGCGGTGACTACAAACGACAACGGCGCCTGAGGGCGCCGTTGTCGTTTGAAACTCGCGAGGCGGACTCCAGGTTCAGCTTTCTTCCGCGAAGCTCGCCAGCGCGGATGCCAGTTCGTCCGCCGACACGCCTTCCGCCGGGCCGAAGGGCGCGCCCGTGAGCGCCGGAGCGCCTTCGCGCTTGAGCTTGGCCACCCACTGACCCGCGTCGCGGCCTTGGTCGAAGGCGCCGCTCTGGATCAGCAGCTTGCCGTCGGCCGCGTTGAGCTTGAAGAAGAAGCGCCCGTCGGCTTCCCGATACTGCTTGAAGACCGGCTGCCGCGCCTTGGCATCTGCGGCCTCTGCCTTCGCGGGCTGGGTGATCGCATGCATGCGACGCAGGCCCACGGCCTCGCGCAAGGTCCTGAGCAGCGGCGTGGCCTGCGCACGTGCCTTGGCGGCGCCTGCCTGCAGGGTTTCCTCGATGCGTTCCGGATGGGCGATCAGCTCTGCGTAGCGCTCACGCATCGGGCCGACTTCCACTTCGATCTGGTCGAAGAGGCGTTGCTTCGCGTCGCCCCAGCCGAGGCCCGCGCGCAGCTCCTCGCGGAAGGCTTGGCGTTGCGCCGGCTTGGCGAAGGCGTCGAACAGCGTCACCAAGTGGGTGCTGTCCGGATCCTTGGGCTCGCCCGGAAGGCGGGAATCGGTCACCACGCGGGCGATCGCCTCCTTCAGGCCCTTGGCGCTGCCTTCGAAGAGCGGGATCGTGTTGTTGTAGCTCTTGGACATCTTGCGGCCGTCCAGGCCGGGCAGGGTGGCCACGTCGGCCTCCACCTCGGCCTCTGGCAGCACGAAGAAATCCTTGCCGCCGCCGAAGAGGTGGTTGAAGCGCTGCGCCACGTCACGCGCCATCTCGATGTGCTGCACCTGATCGCGGCCCACCGGCACCCGCTGGGCGTTGAACATCAGGATGTCGGCGGCCATCAGGATCGGGTAGCTGAAGAGCCCCATGGTCACGCCGGCGTCCGGGTCCTCTCCGGCTTCCGTATTGGCATCCACCGATGCCTTGTAGGCATGAGCGCGGTTCATCTGGCCCTTGGCGGTCACGCAGGTGAGCAACCAAGTCAGCTCCGGGATCTCGGGAATGTCGCTCTGCCGGTAGAAGACCACGCGCTCCGGGTCCAGCCCGCTGGCGAGCCAGGTCGCGGCGATCTGCAGGCGCGAGAGCTCGATCCGCGCCGGGTCGTCGCACTTGATCAGCGCATGGTAGTCGGCCAGGAAGAAGAAGCTCTCGACGCCGGTTTCACGACTAGCCGCGATCGCCGGGCGGATCGCGCCGACGTAGTTGCCCAGGTGGGGCGTGCCGGTGGTGGTAATGCCGGTCAGGACGCGCTGGTTCATGGGACGCTGCGGGTTCGGTGGAAAGCTCGCAAGCTTAAACTGCCACGGCGCGATGGAGAAATCCGGCCCGCAGACTCCCGCCGGCTGCCCGCCTCCAGGGCGTCGGCCCACCGCTGCCGACATCCAGCGCTCTACGGCGACTGCGATAGGACTAGCAGTGATGCTGTGCCATCAATGCTTGTCGCGCCCGCTTCGGTGAGCCGATATGTCGTTTCTCGACGGCCTTCTAAGCGCGCCACGAGACTGCAAGAGTCGGTTGTTTGGGGACGCTAGAAGTCGTCTGGTTTGCTTGCCTCCGCCCCTGTCCCGCCGTTTGGCCAAGACGTGCATGACCCTGGTCTCCTTGGTAGAATGCCCCGCCTCTCTGAAACACTGGACGCGTTCAGCGCCGGCCATTCTGGTCTAGCCGCCGGGCGGTCCTTGTGCGCGGTTGAAGGATTGGCTGCCTTCCTCGCGTATCAGATCAAGGGCTTTTCGCTCCGCCATCTAGGTGATGCGGTTTGAAATCACCAGATCAGTTCGCCAGCGCTGGCGCGTGCCGGTCGTGAGAATTGACTATCCCGAATGGCGACCAACCTCCTGTCTACCCGCTTCCGAACACTCTGGCCTTCATTTGTGTCGTGCCGCTCGGGCGTGACGATTGTTCTCGCGCCTAATGCTGACTGCGCTAACAAGTGAGTAACTCGAACCCTAAAAAAGTCGAGATCGGCGCTCGGTCGCTCGCTCATAGCACGGGCTGGAACGTCATAGGGCTCGTTATCCCGATCGTGGCGGCTGTTTTCTCAATTCCGCCCTTGGTGCACGGCTTGGGCGTCGACCGGTTCGGGATCCTGAGTCTCGCATGGATGGTCATAGGCTATTTCAGCCTATTCGACTTCGGAATCGGACGGGCTCTGACAAAGTTGGTTGCCGAGAAGATCGGCGCCGATGAGGTTGATTCCATCCCTGCCGTCGTGTGGACAGCCCTGAAACTCATGCTCCTCCTTGGCGGGATCGGTGCTGCGATTGTGGCCCTCTTGTCTCCATGGTTGGCTTTTCGAGTTTTGGAGATGCCTGACTCTTTGCGCGAGGAGGTAAAAAACACCCTCTTCTTGCTGGCCGCATCTCTTCCCGTGGTGATTGTTACCACGGCGCTGCGGGGTGTTTTGGAGGCGTATCAGCGATTTGATATTGCAAATCGGATCCGCATCCCGCTCGGCATATCGATGTTCGTAATGCCCTTGGTGGTGCTTCCCGTTTCATCAAGTTTGGTTGTGGTTGTCGCGGTTCTTGTGCTGGTTCGAGTGCTCTCCCTGTTTGCGCACTTCGCCGCGTGCCTGAGGGTTGTGCCGGGGCTTCGAGGCCGGAGTGGTTCGAGCTCAGTCCTGACCAAGCGCTTGCTCGGTTTCGCGGGATGGATGTCCGTATCCAATCTTGTCAGCCCGCTCATGGTCTATATGGATCGGTTTCTGATTGGCGTCGTGGTTTCGTCCGCTGCGGTCGCTTACTATACGACTCCTTACGAGGCCGTTACGAAACTGTGGGTGGTCCCTGGTGCGCTGTTGGGGGTGCTGTTTCCCGCTTTTGCGACCCTACTCGCAACGGATATCGAGCGCAGTCTCGTACTCTTCAGGCGAGCGGTCGTGCTTGTGGCTTTGCTGCTTTTTGCGCCTTGCCTCGTGCTGATGGTGTTCGCTCCAGAAGGCTTGGAAATCTGGCTTGGACGTAATTTCGCCGCTCACAGTACTGTGGTTTGCCGGTGGCTGATTGCTGGCGTTTTTGCGAATAGCCTAGGCCAGGTCGCGTTCGCTTTCATCCAGGCTCGGGGCCGTCCTGATCTGACGGCAAAGTTGCACCTCATTGAGCTGCCCATCTATTTGCTCGGATTGTGGTACGTATTGCCGCGATTCGGGATTGAAGGGGTTGCTGCGGTTTGGACTTTGCGCATGCTCGTCGATGCCGCGGCGATGTTCGAAGTCGCGCGTCGGCTCGGCGCCGGGCCATCCCTGCGTGTCAGTGATGCCGTGTTCTTGGTGGCCGCAATCGCGGCCTTCTGCGTCGCTGCGTGGCCTTCTGCGCCTGTTTGGAGGGCTGTTAGTGCCCTTGTCATGCTAAGTGTATTTGGCGTCGCGGCGTGGAGGGTCTTGCTCGAGCGAACCGATCGGCGGCTTGCCCTCTCGTTCCTCCGCGGCCGGGTTGGGCGCCAGTAGATGAAAATGATCGGAGCGGTTCGCGAACAGCCAGCGCGTGATCTCGCCAGCGAGCCATCCGGGCGCGTATCAATTGCCCTCTGTACATACAATGGCGAACGGTTTCTTCGTGAGCAACTGGATAGCTTTCTCACCCAGACTAGGCTTCCAGACGAGTTGGTTATATGTGATGATCGTTCATCGGATTCTACTGTCAGCATCATCGAGTCATTTTCCGATGCCGCCCCGTTTCCGGTGCACTTATATATCAACGAAACCAATCTGGGATCGACCGGCAACTTTCAGCGTGCGATCTCTCTGTGCGGTGGGGATCTGATTTTTCTAAGCGACCAAGACGATGTCTGGCGGCACGACAAGGTCGACGCCCTTTGTCAGATTTTTAGAGCAAATCCGAATGTTGGGCTTGTATTTTCGGATGCCGAGGTCGTTGGCGCCGATCTTCGCCCTCTGGGTTATCGACTTTGGCAGTCCATGGAGTTCGGTGCGCGCTCGCAGGCCCGTCTTGAAGCGGGGGGTGCGTTCGAAGTGTTACTGAAGCACAATGTGGTCACCGGGGCTGCGATGGCTTTCCGGCGGTCGCTACGCGATGTGGCAATGCCCATCCCCTCCGAGTGGATCCACGATGGCTGGATCGCGATGATTCTGTCCTTGTGTTCCGAGTTGCGTTCGTACAGAGAGCCCCTGATCCGCTACAGGCAGCACGGCCAGAACCAGGTCGGAGGGCTGCGGAAGAACCTGCAGGGCGAGCTGGCCTACATGCAACATGTCGGACCTCAGCAGTACTTGCATGTGGCGCAGCAGTATCGCGCAGTCCTTGATTGGGTCAAGGGTAGGCCCGATCTGCCATCGTGGGCCGCGGCGAAGCAGCAACTAGAGGCTAAAATCGCACACTTCATCCATCGAGCTGAACTATCGAGTTCTTGGGCGGATCGGATGGCTTGCGTGTCGAAGGCCTGGGTCGCCGGCGACTATCGCCGGTTTTCGCGTGGATGGAAGAGCGCCCTGAAGGACGCTTTCATGCCGACGAGGCAGGCGAGCTAGTCGTTGCCAGGTGGAGGCCGTGGGCCAGTCAGCTTGACCTGGTTTCGCCCTTGGTTATGCCCCCATGCTGCTGAACTTGACGACGTCGCGAGTCTGAGTGGATTTTGATATGAGCCCCTGCGGCGGGAGTCCGCGGGGCGAGGTACTCACCAATGAATGATGGTCTTCCGTTTATCCCGTTTGCCTTGCCTGATATAGGCGAAGAAGAAATTGCCGAAGTTGTCGATGCGCTGCGATCCGGGTGGATTACTACGGGTCCTCGCACGAGGCAGTTTGAGCTGGATTTCGCCAGTTTCATAGGCGGGGGAGTTGAGGCTATATCCGTCAACTCTGCCACTGCGGGCTTGCATTTGGCGTTGGAGGCGGCGGGTGTATCCGAGGGTGACGAAGTCATTACTACCGCGTACACATTTACAGCAACGGCGGAGGTCGTGCGCTACCTGGGGGCGCACCCCGTACTGGTCGATATTGACCCTCTCACGTTCAATATTGATCCGGGGAAGATCGAGGGCGCAATATCGCCAAGGACGAAAGCGATTATTCCCGTCCACTTTGCGGGGCTGTCGTGTGACATGGCGCCAATCCTGGAGATTGCTCGGCGCCATGGCCTGCGCGTAATCGAGGATGCCGCGCATGCTTTGCCGACGTTCTACAAAGGCGAAATGATCGGTTCGCTGGAGTCGGACTTCACCGTATTCAGTTTTTACGCGACAAAGACGATTACGACGGGTGAGGGCGGTATGGTTGTGTGTCGAGACCCCGCGCTGGCGGAGCGGTGCCGCGTTATGCGTCTGCATGGCATAAGTCGAGACGCCTTTGACCGCTACCGAAGCACGATACCGTCGTGGCACTATGACGTTGTTGCTCCTGGGTACAAATACAATCTGACGGATATCGCGTCGGCGATGGGGATTCACCAGCTTCGGAAGGCTGAGGCCTTTTGCCAGCGGCGCGAGGCTATGGCGGCGCGCTACGATGAGGCGTTTGCCGATTTGCCCGTGGACCTGCCTCCGCATGCAGGAAGCGGCTCTCGGCACGCTTGGCATCTCTATGTATTGCGTATCCGTGAAGGTGCTGGCGTTACCCGCGACGCCTTTATCGACAAAATGGCCGGTCTCGGTGTTGGCTGCAGCGTGCACTTCATTCCCCTGCATCTTCACCCTTATTGGCGCGACACGTATCACTTCCGCCCTGAAGCCTTTCCCGCCGCATTGAGCACGTTCCAGCGCGCGGTCAGCTTGCCGCTCTACACGCGGATGACGGACATAGACCAGGAGCGGGTGATTGCCGCCGTGCGGGCGATTCTCGAAGATGTTTAAGCGGCTGCTCGACATCAGCGGTTCGGTTGTGGGGCTCGCCCTGTTGGCTCCGGTTCTATTGACAATTGCCGCGCTTGTTAAGGTGGGGTCGTCGGGGCCGATCTTCTTTCGGCAGGTGCGCGTAGGGCGTTTTGGCAAGCCCTTTCTCATCCACAAATTTCGCACCATGGAGATGGCCGCGGAACAATCGGGACAGCTCACGATTGGCAATGATCGTCGCATCACGTCTATCGGGCACGTGCTTCGCAAATACAAGCTCGACGAGCTGCCACAACTCATTGATGTTCTGTGGGGATCGATGAGTCTGGTCGGACCTAGACCTGAGGTTCCGAAGTACGTCGACTGTTACAGCGAAGAAGATCGCAGCCTCGTTCTTTCTGTCCGGCCAGGGATGACGGACTTGGCGTCGATTGAGTTCCGTGACGAAGCTGCGATTCTTGGGCGGGCTGTGGACCCCGAGGTTGCTTATATTGATCAAGTTCTGCCCGCCAAGTTGGCCTACTACCGGGCCTACGCGCGTTCGAACTCTGTATGGTTGGACGTCACAATCACATTCAGAACGATCACAGCCATCGTGGTCCGGCCCAGCCCGGATCGTCCGGGTTGCGGCCCGACAGGCAGGAAGGCGTAGCCATGCAAACTGACTACTCCGTCCTGGTTAATACATCTGATGGTTTCGAGGACTGTTGGAATCCTTTCTTCATTCTTCTCGGGAAGTACTGGCCCGAACTCGACGCCCCGGTCTACCTGAATACCGAGCGCAAGGACTGGTCTCGAGGCGGGCGTGAGATTCGCTGTACCCAGGTGCAAGGGGAGGTGGCGGAGCGTCTGACGTGGAGTCAATGCTTGCTTGGGGCGTTAGCTCAGATCGAAACTCCATTGGTGCTGTACTTCCAGGAGGACTATTTCATTCATCAGCCTGTCCGGCACGACTTGGTGCAGGCTGCTGTCGCCCATATGACACGAAATCCCGACGTCAAGCACATTGGGTTGACAAAGCAAGGGAGTGCGGGGCCATTTGAGGAAGCCGGCGAGGCTTGGCTAGGTCAAATTCGCCAGGGCGCTCGCTATCGCATTAGCACCCAAGCCGCGCTGTGGCGGGTTGAAACTTTGCGGGGATATCTGCGAGCGCCTGAGAACGGTTGGATGTTCGAGATTTACGGGACTTGGCGTGCTCGCCGTCGGCGGGAGACATTCCTCACCGCGCGGTTTGGCGGCGAGTTTGGACCCGCGCCGATCGATTACCTACATACCGGAATCGTCAAGGGCCAGTGGTTACCTGGAATTGAGCGCGTATTTTCCGAGAATGGCATTAAGGTCGATTTCTCGAGACGAGGTTTCTATCAACAGAAAGGCGTGCTCGCCCGAAAGTTCGAGTTAGCGCGAAAACTGGCAGCCCATCCGATGTACGGCCTGCGCCAGTACTTAGGACTCGCCTGACGAACCCCGCGCGGACGGAGAGTCCTCGGCGCAGCGGTTGCCGGACCTGGGCCGCGCAGTTGATATGGGCTCTCTAGGTAATCATGATTCGATCTGGCATCTTCCTGTCCGCGCTCACGCTGTTGGCCAGCGTGCTTGGTTTTCTCGTACAGCTTCTTGTCGCTCGGCAGTTTGGCGCCGGCAGGGCCGTCGATGCATACCTTGCCGCCATGAGTGCCCCTCTCTTTGTCTCTGGGGCCATCGCCGCGTGGTTTAGCTACAGCGTTGTCCCCGAGGTTGTGCGGCTTGAGCCGGGTTCGCGTGAGCAACGCGCCCTCATTGAGGCGCTACAAAAAGCGGCCATGGCGTTGGCGCTAGCAGTTGGGGCGGTAGGCTGGATCATGTCGAGTTCTGTTGGATCGATGGTCGGCCTGGTCCACGCCTCAGCGGACGGAACTCTAGAGCGAATTGCATGGGGCATTGCGGCGGTGCAGGTTCTGGCCGCAATGTACGGGTCCATATTGAACGGGTTGCGGCACTTCGTTCCCGCTGCTTTGCTGGCATTGTTGCCCTATGTCGGAATGCTTGTTGGGCTCGTTGCGATGCCAGAAGTAGGGATCATTGCGCAGGCGTACGGACTGTTGCTCGGGACCGCTGCCGTTCTCGCCGCTAGCGCGCTACGAGTGCGAAAAGCGGTTACAGGAAGTGCGCGCTCGGCGGTTGTCTCTGCGTCGCTGTTGCGCGGCATTTTCCAGTCGGCGCCGTTCGCTGCCGCTGCTCTATCGTGCTTCTCCATATACTCGGTTGTTGATGCGTACTGGGCTCAGCGCGCTGGCGAGGCTGCATTGTCTCATTTGGGATACGCGCAGAGAATAATCGGCGCAGCGGGTTCGATCGTAGTTGCGGGGCCTTCAGCGTTCCTGATTCCGCGCCTTAGCGCGGCGATCCGAGATCGAGACGCGGCTACATTCCAAGGGCTTGCCCGCAAGGTGATCGTTACTATGGCGGTCGCGTCCGGATTGGCTGCCGTCATGGTCTTGCCATTCCTTGAGCGGATGGTTGGTCTGCTCTTTGTGCGCGGGGCTTTCAAAGCGGATGATGCTCGAGAGCTGGCTCTGTGTATTTGGGCGATGTCCCCAGGTGCTATCGCGATGCTCATGAGCGTGATCATTATGCGCGCAATATTCTGCATTCCGGGCGGCGCAAGAAAGGCAGTCCGCATCAGCGCTCTTTGGGCGCTCATCTACACGGCGTGTTCAGCGTTCCTGTATAAGTTTGGGGCCCCTGCAATTGGTCTCGGATACTCAGTTACATGGGTCGTTTCTGCTGCATATGCTTGGCGCGTATTGCGCAGACTGACTTCGGAGGCCTGCCGTGTGGCCTGAATTTCTCGTGTTCGCGCAATGTTGCGTTTTTGTTCTCGGTTTTATCCGTTTGTTCCGCTCGGACCGCTTAGCCGGACTCTACTTTGCGGCTCTGTTCGTGTACGGGATATTTGCGCAGATCGGATATTTCTTTCGTCCCGACTTGTCTCAGGACATCAAGGCGTACTTCGGTGAGGAGGTAGGCGTCACCGCCGCGTGGTGCGTATTGCTTTCGCTGGCAGGGTTCGCGATCTTGGCGAAGCACATAGAGTGGATTGGTGCGCGACTGTTTCCGTTCTCGATTGAAGTCTCTAGATCAGCGTCCGCCCGCTGGCGTCCTTGGGGGTATGGCGTTCTGGCTCTCGTGGTTGTATTCCAGGCTTGTTATCTTGTGATGCACCGTTCGGAGCTTGGATGGTTGAGTGTGCAGGAGCTGACTGATGTGGCCGACAACCCCTCAATGGGGTTGTTTGTGGCTCTGCATAAGTTGATGGTCGGTTGGCTAGTTGTCGTGTACGCGATGTTGCGAAGCAATGACGTGGCTGGACAAATGAGGGTGCTGATATGCATTGGCGGCTGCATGTTGGCAGTGTTCAGCGTGACAGGCGCCATTCTTGGAAATAGAACGGATTTCGTCGCATTGTTCCTCGGCGTGGCCTGCTACGAGGCATACCGCACGAGGTTTTCCGTCCGAGTGGTCGGTATATGGTCCCTTGTCCTGGTGGTCGTATACATCGGACTCACTGTTCTCGAGTATGCGAGATACGACGTCCCGCCGGAGGCGACCGATCGGGTGGCCGCCTGGTTAGGAAAGGACTATTACGCACCGGCCCATATGCTTTTTGCGGTGGTTTCTTTGGATTTTGTCAGGCCAACCGAAGTGGTGGCTTCGAATGTGGCGAACATGCTTGTCCGTGTTGGGCATCCTTACCTGCAAGAGACGATCACTGAATTGTTCAATCCCGGCGTTGCAACCCGGAGCGCGGGATATGCGTTCTACGTGTTTGCTGAGGGCTATGCATTCATGGGAATGTGGGGCTGGATATACAACGCCGTGGTCCTGACGCTGATGCTCGCCTTCTGGCGTAGATTGTCTGCCTCGCGTGATGATATGTTTAATCTCACACTGAAAGCCATCATGGCGTGCATGCTCATCAATCTGTCTAGGGGGCAGTCTTCCTATTTCGTCAAGTATCTGTACTCCTTCTGCCTGCCGAGCCTGATTGTCTATATTGCTTTAGGCGCTCGCAGGGTTCGCGTGAGGCTTGCGGTTTCTGTCGCCTAGCGGGTTGGTTGTTGGTGGGGCGGCAGGGGCGAACCGACCGCACCGGCATTTGGTGGGCTACGTGCTGGTGTTGGCGGGATGGGCGCACTGGCGCGCGTACCGTATCGGAGAAATAGTTGGACTGCCGTTCCCGGGAATGTTCGGGAGAGTAATGGCGAGCCAACGTGTGGAGCACTGGCATGGTAGGTGATATCCATCCGGCCGGCATACAGAGCTAACAGCAGGTTTGTAATGGAACTGACAAAAGTACTAGTCCTCCGGACGGCTGCGTTGGGGGACTTCATTGTCGCTGCCCGCGTTGCGCGCGATTCGGGCGGACTTTGATGGGGCGGAGCTTTCCCTCCTGACAGCGTCTGGGTCCGAACGTGACAAGGTGGCCCAATACGCAAAGATGGGCGAGGCGCCTTGGGTAGAGTTGGCGCGACCGCATCTGATTTCGGACGTGATTGTTCTGCCGCGCCTGAGCGACGCCAGGGCGATGTTTGCGTTGAGGGAGCGCTTGCGCGATGCCCAGTTCAAGGCTGCGATCATTCTTTGCGAGCGCGGCACTCCCTATCGAAGCCGGTTGAAGAAGTGGCTTCTCCTGAAATTCTTGGTCGGCAGCGTCCGGATCTATGGCTGGCGTGCTAAGGGTTCGCTTGATCGCAGTCCCGAGTCGTTAGAACGGCGTGGGTTGCTCGGCCATCACGTGGACGGCATGTTTCAGTACCGAAGGGAGCTGTTCCCGGATCGGAAGGCCGAGGAGGACGAAATTGCGTTTGACATCCGCCCGGGCGACGAGGCGGAATCGTGGGTTGTCGACTGGCTAAGCCACACGGGCTGGGCCGGCCGATGTTTGATTGGAATTGGGCCCGGCGCGCTCCAGCCGCATAAACGTTGGCCGTTGGGCAATTTCAAGGACCTCGTTGGGCGTTTGCTCTTGAAGTATCCCAATGCAGTTTTCGCGATATTTGGAACCAAGGCGGACTGGGAGGTCGGAGAAGGACTAAAGGGGCTTGCGCCGGACAGGATCGCCAATTTGGCGGGCCAGACGACGATTGCTCAGTCTGCCGCGCTGATGGGCAAAATGAACTTGCTGGTCGGCAACGATGGGGGAGCCATGCACCTCGGCGATGCAGCCGGGTGCAAGGTGGTGTCGATCGTGCCCGGTATCGAATATCCGAACTCGATTGAGCCGCGCCAGAACATACGGTTAGCGGTGCGGCAGCCTGTTGAATGTGCTCCCTGCTACAACTTCGTTGCCTGCCCAAGGGGAGACAATCGCTGCATGACTGAGCTGTCGGTTGAAGCAGTGCTGGAGAATTGTGAGGCAGCCCTGCTTGCGGATGTGTCCGGTAAGAGTTGTGATTCTGCGGGGGCGCAGCCATGAAAATCTGGGTTGTCAATCCGTACGGAACACTGCCCGCCGAGAGCTGGCGAGAGTACCGAAGCTGGATGCTCGCGCAGGCGGCCGAACGGGCCGGGCATCAGGTGGTGTGGTGGATATCAAACTTCGAGCATCGGACCAAGAGGCATCGCGAACTTCAGGCGGAAGTTGCGCATAGCTTATCTCCAGCCGTTTCAGTTGTCCTTGTGCCGGCGGAACCGTACGAAAAACATGTTTCGCTTGCCCGGATTCGCTCAGAGCGGTCATTTGCACGCAATTTTGAACGCTTGAGTCAGTCTTTTGAGCCTCCTTCCGTGATCGTTCTTGCCGATCCTGCGTTGTTTTTCGGCGATGCAGTTCTGCGGGTCCGGAATTCGTTGCGATGTGCCTTGGTTGTGGATGTTCTGGATCTGTGGCCGGAGTTATTCCGTCTGGCTTTGCCTAAGTCGCTGCGCTGTTTGGACCGTGTGCTCTTTCTTCCCCTATATCTTCGGCGCCGTCAATTGCTGCGAGACGCCGATGGACTCGTTGCGGTCAGTGCTGATTACGCGAAGGTGATTGCGCAGGAATCCGGCTGCGACAGTCATGTGGCCTATCTCGGCGTTGACCTTCGCCAATTTGAAGAGGGCAGCCGGGCTGCCTCGCTTGTCGCAGCAGAGGCATTGGCTGGTTGGGAAAAACGCGCGGATGAGGTGTGGGTGATTTATGCGGGGACGCTTGGGGTGGGCTATGACATGCCCACAGTAGTCGACGCTGTCCGTCGGCTCAATGGCGACCGAAGGGTGCGGTTTTTGGTTGCCGGCGAGGGGCCGTTTCGCCCGGAAATTGAGAGGCTCGCGCACTCCGACCCCGAGCGGGTCAGGTTTCTCGGCTTGGTGACGCCGGAAGTGCTGATTGAAGTCTACCGGTACTGCGATGTCGGGATCTGCTCCTACGCAGCTGACTCAACGGTGTCCATGCCGGTCAAGCTTTATGACTATTTGGGTGCGGGGCTTGCCGTATTGTCGTCACTGGATGCAGAGGCTGGACGACTTCTCGCGGAGCGACGGGTTGGATTGAAATATACCGCGGAGAATCCAGAGGCGCTGATACAGGGGATTCGTGCGCTGGCGAGTGACCGGTTGTTACTAGCCGAGATGAGACAAAGAGCAGGTGCCTTGGCGCCTACTTTTGACTCATCAGCCCAACACGACAGATTGATCGAATTCGTTACTGAGGTTGTAACGGGGCAGGAGCCTGGTGGCGCCGTGAACACGGGGTGCGTAGAAGCTCGTGGGGGTTTGTCGTGAGCGCTGTTTCTCCGAAGATTGGTGGCACCTCACAGGGGGGGCGGCCTCAATCAGAGGCAGTTTTCTCCGTTCTGGGCTTAGCGACGTTCTTGGTCGTTCTCGTGCATGTTGGCGTGGCGGCCGGGGCGACGCAGAACTTCTACTCAAGTGTCTTTCACGAACTCGTGATCAGCGCGGCGCGTGGCGCGCAGTTGTTTCTCATGGCGGTGGGATATCAGGCAATGGCGCTGTGGACAACGGTCGGTGGCCCGCCGGAGTCGTCGCAGCGCAGATTTTTGATTCAATCGATGGCCGCGCTGTTACCGGTTTGGTGGCTGTCGGTGGCGTTCTATGGATGGAAAAACGGCGAAGCAGCTGCGGATGTGGTGATTGCGGGCTCCATGCTGTTCGGTTTTGCTCGCTACGTTTTCCACGACGTCGTAGGGGACGCGTGGCTGGTGTTCAGCATTTTTGTGTTCCTCGCCACGTTTCCGTTGCTCGCTCGTTTTGTTTCGTCCTGGAGGCGGGGGCTGTGGCTGGCCGTCGCTGGATATGCGGTCTGGAATATCTGGCTTAAAGTCGCCGGCGCCCTTGGCGTGCCGAACGAGCATGATTTCTTCTTCTTGTTTCCGCTGAGCAACTACTTCGCGTTCGCTGTTGGCGTATGTATTTGGCAATGCGAGAACTGCGGCCTTTTTGCGCAAGTGCGGCGCCATGGTGGGGCGCTATTCGCCTGGGACGTGGCAACTGCGTTGGCGATATGGGAGTTCTCGGCCAATCGGTCCAGTCACGTCCTTGGATCCATTCCAGTGGCCATGGTTGCGGCGGCGATCTTCCTGCAGACGCCCTTTTTTGGTGGGCTTGGTGGCTGGAAGATGTTGCGGCGATTTGGGAAGTGTGCCTTTCCGCTACTGCTTGCGCATGTTTGGGTCCTGAACATTGTCGCCAAGCATGCGCCAGACTACTTTCCGGAGGGTTTCATATACCTGCCCGCGGAGACCAGAGTGTTTCTGTATCTTCCCGCGGTTCTGATCGGCAGCGGTTTGCTGGCGTGGCCCGTCCAAGTGTTCTGGGTGGCCCCGTTCGTTCGGCTGAGCCGCTGGTGGATTGACCGCAAGACTAGCTGTGGAGCAAGGCCCGACCTGTTCGGCGACGAGGGGCGATTGACCGCACGGCTGGTGCGGAGCGCGATGTCTCGGGTTTGTACCCTCACCTATACTCAAGGGCTCTATTGGGCCTTGATATTGATGTTTTTCGGGGCCGTGTTTGATCCGATGGGGGGGCTCTACCGGATTAAGTATGGCGCCTTCGCCGCGTTGATTGGCTTTGCTGCATGGTCGGCTTACAGAGGCCAACTGCGCCGGGTGTCGGTTCCGTATGCCATGTTCTGGGCCGCGTTCTCGCTCTGTATTCCCGGTTACGGGCTGTTTCGGACATTTGTCAATTCCGGCGCGCTTGAAGTTGGTCCTGAAACCGTATATTTGACGGCGGGCGCTTTCCTTGGGTACGCCCTGCTCCTGACCGAGCGGGAGCATGTTCAGATCGCGCTTGATGCGCTCGACCGGGTACTGATGTTGATGGTTTGGGGTGTGCTGTTCGCCGCCTGCCTGATCTTGTTGCATTGCGGTGCCCCCATTCTTGGCTTCCTCTGGGACCATAATGTCGCCTCCCCCGGGTTTCGCGAGTACGGAGGGATCAAGGTCTTTAACATTTACTTCTACAGCGCGCCCATGCTGATGCTTCCGACGGCGCGCCGGTGGTCCGAATACTTCGATCGACCGAGTGGAGGTCAATTGCGCTTGGCGTTGGCATGCAGCGCTGCTCTTCTTTTGACCGGAACGCGTGCTTGCATGGCCTTGGGCATTGTCGCGCCCCTGATTGTTTGGGCCTGGCGCAGGTTCGACCTTTCACGAGCGCTGCTGGTTTTGGGCGTGGGGGGCGGGTTGTTTGTATTGCTGGCTTCCGCTTTCGGTGTTTTCGACGCCATGCTGTCCACCTCGGAGCAGTCGAATGCGATAAAGCTCGGCTATCTTGCGCACTATGCAAAGCTCTATTCCATCCCCGATGTGGCGCTGTTTGGTCAGGGGTTCAACGCCGCGGTATGGTCGCCTGACTATAGAGGGATGTTGAACGGAGATTCGAAGGTGACGGAGTTGGCCTACCTGGAGATACTGCGCGTGTACGGCTTTGGCGTCGGCGGATTGCTCTGGCTTCTTCTGTGTGCGCCAATACTTCTATGGGCGAAGCTTCCTGCGCAGTGGAGATATTGCGCCATCGGTTGGTTTCTGTTCTTGGTTGTTTCGTTGACGAATCCGTACATTGTGTCGTCGACGGGAATGACGCTGTATGGAGTGGTGTCAGCAGCGGTAGTGTGGTCGATTTGGCCGAAGCGCCAGCCAGCAAGCGATTCGCAAGCGGATAAGGCGCTTGGCGCGGTGTTGTAGATGATGGGCAACAAGTTATTTCATTCTTTGTTAGGGAATGTCAGGTGATAGATCGCGTTTTCAGGACTGTTCTCGATGTCGCTTGGTGGCAGGCGGTTATATTTCTGGCTATCGCGGGTCTCGTGGGCGCGGCGGTGGGCTTCTCATTTCCCAAGTATGAGGCGACTGCGTTCGTCTCGTTGCCTCAACCTTCCTCGCAGCCTCAGCGCCGCACGAAGCTGGCTACTGGGAACATACGTGAGGAGCCCCCCCGTGATTTGCGTGGGGAGATCGCGCGGGATCATGATGAGGCGCTCGATCTGAAGGGAGTTGGTTTCGGGGAGTTCAAGCAGGTGTGGGCCAGCTATGGGACGTCGGCAGCGTTCTCCGGATTCGAAAGGACCTTGGTCGGGTCGGAGAAGGCCGCGGCGAACGTGGTGTTGGGGCTGGGTCAATCGGACGATTTCTGGCGCACCGTTGCGACGCCTGTATTGCCGCTGAGCAAGCAGGATGCGAAGGATTACGGTGAACTCAAAGAAGAAAGCAGCGTGAATCTGCTTGGGGTGTCCATAAGTGTGAGGGACAGCAAGGCGGAGCGCGCAGAGGCCGTTGTTCAGATGCTCGGCCACTATATGGCGGACGGCCTTTTGCGACAGCGCATTCGTGGCTGGGTTATGCAAGGGGAGATGGCGGGGGTCCGGGAGACGGAGTTGCGGGCGCTCGATATCAAGTTGCGTCAAGAGCAGCGCCTTATGGAAACTCGCATTGAAGACCTCCAAGTCCTGGCGAGAAGGTTTCCTCGGGTTGCTGGCGGGGACGGTCGGCAAGTCGTGGATGTGAGTGACGGTGCTGATCGGTTCCTGCCGCCCGAGACTCAGTTGGTGGCCGCGGAGAGCGCCCTTTCCGCGAATCGAGTGAAGTTGGCACAGGTGCAGGATGAGTTGTTGCGGGTTGGCGCTGCCGCGGGATTCTTTGCGGAGGCAAAGAAAACGCTTGCGGTTGGCGGCACGAATGCAACCCAAGTGTTGAGTGCTGTCAAGCGCCGCGCTGAGGCACGGTTGGATGCAAAAGAGACGCAGGAGTCGCAGCGGGAGGTCTATCTGCGAGCCTTGGCGGCTGTCCAGGGGCTGTACGTCTTCGCAGATGCTGCGGGCCAAGCAAGCGAGATTCAGGTCGAGCCGGTGAAGTCTAGGACCCCTAAGTACCTTGCCGCACTGGGCGTGATGATCGCATTCGGGCTCCTCGTGGCGCGCAAGGCCTTCCGGATGGCGACAGCGCCCTAGCGTCCGCCCGCCCGACAGTCCGAGTCCGGTGGGCTCTCGGACGGTCGGCGCCAAGTGCCGAGCACCCGGGCAGCTATAATGTCGCTTTGCTCCTACAAGTCTCCGGTATGAACCCGCGTTCCTTTGCAGTTATCGGTTACGACTTGGTCGCTGTGCTTGTGGCTTGGTTTGGCGGGCTGCTTTTGCGCTTTAACCTGTCGTGGACCGCCGCTTACGAGCCGCTAGCGGTTTGGGGGGCGCTATGGCTGTTGCCATGGCATTTCGTCGTTTGCGGGAAGGCTGGGTTGTATCGTGGGATGTGGGTGTTCGCCAGTCTCCCCGATCTTCAGCGCGTGATAAAGGCGGTAGCCGGGTCGTCGCTCGCGATGGTTGCGTTTGGTGTGATCTTTCAGCCGGCGCCGACTGTCCCACGTTCAATGCTCGTTATATATCCGCTGCTTCTTCTCGTTGCGATGGCGGGAGGTCGGCTGGCGGTGCGGATGTGGAAGGAGCATCAGCTGTTCGGCAGCAGCCGCGCCATGGGAAAGCCAGTGATTGTGTTGGGCGCCGGCGCTGCAGCCGCAGCGCTGATCAAGGACCTGGAGAGGACGCCTGATTGGCGCGTCGTGGGCCTTCTTGACGATGATCACGGCAAGTGGGGCCGTGATCTTGCCGGACACCCCGTATTGGGAGCCACAAGCGCCTTGCCGGAAGTCGCCCGGGCGTACAAGGCTCGCCACGCCATTCTCGCAATGCCGTCTGTCCCTGCGAATGTACGGTCTCAGGTCGCCAACCTGGGCGTGACGGCGGGCTTGCATATGCTGACGGTGCCCGCGCTTGACGACATCATGTCCGGGCGGCTCCCCGGCGCTCATGTGCGGAAGCTGGAGATAAATGACCTGCTCGGGCGCGAAGCTGTTGAGATTGATACCCGGCATATATCCCGCACGCTCGGCGGCAAGGTCGTAATGGTCACGGGGGCTGGCGGCTCGATAGGGTCAGAGCTGTGCCGCCAACTCGCTAGCTTTTCTCCGACGCGCTTAATCCTATTCGAACAGACGGAGTTTGCTCTTTATTCGATCGAACAGTGGTTTCGGTGTGAGTGCCCGGACTTGGAAATCGTTCCGTTGGCAGGCGACGTGAAGGACGGCGTGCGCCTGCGTCAGGTATTCGCTGCTTGGCGACCGGACGTCGTTTTTCACGCCGCCGCGTACAAGCACGTGCCGTTGATGGAGGTTGGCAACGCTTGGCAGGCGGTCCGCAACAATGTCCAGGGAACGCTGAACCTCGTTCGGTGCGCGCGGGAGTTCGCTGCATCCAGATTTGTCCTCATCTCTACGGACAAGGCGGTGAATCCAACGAATGTGATGGGCGCCACGAAGCGGCTCGCCGAGATGGTGTGCCAATTAGAGCATGTTCTTGGGGGCAGCCTGACGATCGAAGTGGTTCGCTTCGGGAACGTGCTGGGCAGTGCGGGCAGCGTGATTCCGAAGTTCATCGAGCAGATTGGACGAGGCGGACCGGTGACCGTCACGCATCCCGAGATTACGCGCTACTTTATGTCCATTCCCGAGGCCGCACTACTAGTGCTGCAGGCGGCGTCGATGGGAAAAGGCGGCGAGATCCATGTGCTCGACATGGGAGATCCGGTGAAAATCGTTGACCTCGCGCGCAACATGATTCGACTTTCAGGCTTCTCGGACGAGGAGATTCGAATTGAGTTTACCGGGTTGCGGCCAGGGGAGAAGTTGTACGAGGAACTGCTGGCAGATTCGGAGCAAACGCAGCCGACACCACACGCGAAGGTGCGAGTTGCCTCTTGCCGCCCGGTTGACGCAGGCTTGGTAGCCGAACTTGAGTCATGGCTGGCGTGCGAGGGTTATCCGTCCGACGATGACGTACGGGAACGACTTCAGCGATGGGTGCCTGAATACTCTCCTGCCAATGTGGACGCCGTGGGCGACGATCAAATGCCCTTGCCGACCAGCCGCGGTATGCGCTGACTTCTTTCGGACGGGCGCTGTGCCCGGGCCGCGAAGAAAACTAACAGGGATTCGCGATCTTTCGAGATCGTTGTTTTTCTCCGAGAGGTTCGAGCGTCGAGCCTACTCAATTCTGGGAACAAATACATGAGCGCGAAGCGAGCACTTATTACCGGGGTGACTGGGCAGGATGGAGCCTATCTTGCAGAATTTCTTCTAAACAAGGGTTATATCGTTCACGGTATAAAGCGACGGACCTCTCTTTTCAATACGGATCGCATCGACCACCTTTATCAGGATCCTCACGTCGATAATCGAAACTTCGTTTTGCACTACGGTGATCTCACCGACTCCACGAGCCTTACGCGAATCATCCAGAAGATTAAGCCAGACGAGATATACAACCTTGCCGCGCAAAGTCACGTGGCGGTGAGTTTTGAAGAGCCCGAGTACACCGCGAACGCTGACGGAATTGGCGCGCTTCGAATTCTGGAGGCTATTCGAATTCTCGGTCTGGAGAAGAAGACCCGATTTTACCAAGCGTCAACCTCGGAGCTCTATGGGCTGGTGCAGGAGGTGCCGCAGCGTGAGACGACGCCGTTCTATCCGCGCAGTCCTTACGCGGTTGCGAAGCTGTATGCATATTGGATCACGGTGAATTACCGAGAGGCCTACGGGATCTACGCGTGTAACGGGATTCTCTTTAATCACGAGAGTCCTATTCGCGGTGAGACTTTCGTCACCCGGAAGATCACGAGAGCGATTTCGCGAGTCGCGTTGGGCCTCCAGGACTGTCTGTATCTTGGAAATATGAGTGCTCTGCGCGACTGGGGGCACGCGCGCGACTATGTGGAAATGCAATGGCTGATGTTGCAGCAAGAAGAGCCGGAGGATTTTGTCATAGCGACCGGTGTTCAATACAGCGTACGTGATTTCGTCCGGTTTGCTGCGAAGGAACTGGGTGTGACTTTGCGTTTTGAAGGCGAAGGCGCGAATGAGATTGGTGTCGTGGAGTCTGTCGAAGGAGCGCGCGCCCGTTGCAAGATCGGCGACGTGATTGTGCGTGTTGATCCACGCTACTTCCGCCCAACTGAAGTCGAGACCTTGTTGGGTGACCCCACAAAAGCGCGCGAGAAATTGGGGTGGGTTCCCCAAACCACGCTCCAAGAGCTGGTGCGGGAAATGGTGGAGGCAGACTTCGAGGCCGCACAGCGCGACGAGTTGGTCAAGAGCGCGGGCTATCAAGCTTACGATTACCACGAGTGACCCCAATGGATTTCAACGCAAGGATTTACGTGGCGGGTCATCGGGGTATGGTAGGTTCCGCCATAGTGCGGCGCCTCCGATCGGAGGGCTATCGCAACATCATAGTCCGTACCCACAAGGAGCTCGATCTCACCGATGCGGCAGAGACAGCGAACTTCTTCGGTGCGGAAAAGCCGGAGTACGTATTTCTGGCCGCGGCCAGAGTCGGAGGCATCGCTGCAAATAACTCGTACCCCGCCGAATTCATCAGGGATAATCTGGCTATTCAGTCCAGCGTCATACACGCAGCTTGGCAGAACGGTGTGAAGCGACTCATGTTCTTGGGCTCTAGCTGCATCTACCCAAAGCTTGCGCCGCAACCGCTCAAGGAAGAGTCTTTGTTGACCGGGCCCCTCGAGCCCACAAATCGCCCGTACGCTCTTGCCAAGATTGCTGGCATCGAAATGTGTTGGAGCTATAACCGGCAGTACGGAACACAGTATGTAGCGGTGATGCCCACTAACCTGTATGGAACCGGCGACAACTATCATCCGCAGAATTCGCACGTTATTCCCGCACTCATACGCAAGTTCCATGAGGCGAAAGCGCGAGGCGATGCGAGCGTAACCGTTTGGGGAACAGGTACGCCGCGGAGAGAGTTCCTTTTCAGTGACGACATGGCCGACGCGTGCGTGCATCTGATTTGCTTGCCTGAGGCCAGTTACATCCGGCTATTGGGCAGTGACGAGAGCCGCGACGGCATCTTTGAGCCGCCGGTGGTGAATGTCGGCGTCGGCCAGGATATGGAAATCAGGGAACTGGCTGCGGCGATAGCGCGCGTCGTGGGGTTCGAGGGCCAAGTGGTCTTCGATTCGACCATGCCGGATGGAACGCCCCGGAAACTTATGGATGTGAGCCGGCTCCACGGCCTTGGGTGGCGCGCCAAAACTGGCTTCGAGCAGGGACTCCAGATCGCCTATCGTGATTTTTTGGCGACGAACACGTGAAGGTCAGCGTCGTCACTGTTTGCTACAACGCGGCAGAAACGATCGTCGACACGCTGAAGTCCGTCGCGGCGCAGGATTATCCTGATATCGAGCATATCGTTGTGGATGGCGACTCGCGCGACGCCACGGTCGAGCTCGTGCGGTGTCATGGCGCGCGGGTGGCCCGACTCGTGACGGAGCCGGATCGAGGGGTCTATGACGGAATGAATAAAGGGCTGGCCCTCGCCACCGGAGATATTGTCGTCTATTTGAATGCTGACGATGTGTATGCCGATGAGGGCGTTGTAAGTCGGGCGGTCAAGACGCTGAGCGAACCGGGGGTGGAGGCGTGTTACGCCAATCTCGTATATGTAGACAGAGCGGAGACCGACCGGGTATGCAGAGTCTGGCGCTCGCGGGAGTTTGAGCCTGGCTTGTTCAGGCGTGGATGGATGCCTGCGCATCCAACACTGTTTGTCCGCCGCAGCGCACTTCTGGACATCGGGGGCTTCGATCTGGCATTTCGTCTGCAGTCGGATTTTGACTTGACCATGCGGCTGTTCGAAGTTCGCGGCGTGAGTTCTCGTTTTGTGCCCGAAACTTGGGTCCGGATGCGCCAAGGCGGGATGAGCAACGCGAATTGGCGCAACGTGGTCCGAGGAAATCTGGAAGCCCTCCGAATCTGTTGGAAGAACGGGTTCCGTGTGGGGCCGTGGTTCATGCTGGTAAAAGTGGCTTCGCGACTGGGTCAGTTTCGCGTGGGGGGCTCGCGGGGCGATCAGCCGAACGCGTGAAGCGATGACCCGTATTCCCGCATTGGCAGTCGTGGTGCTGTACCGACGAGTCGCTGAGCAATCGGAAACGCTGCGCAGCTTGGCGGCCGCCAAAGCGCAAGGCGTGGTACCTCAGGAACTGCTCGTTTTCGACAATGAACCCGCTCCGGAGAACGCGAACTCAGCGGTAATCGCAGCCTTGGGGGCGCTCTATGTGGCGAGCGAAAACAATCGGGGAATCTGCGAGGCCTACGAGAGAGCAAGGGGGCTTGCCTCCGATCTCGGGATCCAGTGGCTGTGGTTATTTGATCAGGATAGCGTGTTCGACATGGCGTTTCTGTCCGGAATGGGCGCTTCTGTGTCGTCCCTTTCGTCTGGCGCGCGTTGCGCTGCTGTGATGCCTCGAGTGTACACAGAGGGTCGATTGATATCGCCTTTGACTCATGAGCCTTTGCCCGAGCGGGGTCAATCTGGTCTCTTGCACGCGGGTGCATCCGTGCTCGCCATCAATTCAGGAATGTTGCTGAACCGGGCATTTGTCGATGGCCTCGGAGGGTTTGACCGCCGGTTCTGGCTCGATGGGTTGGATCACTGGATTTGTCTCAAAGCGCGTCAGTCCGAGGCACGAATCGGCGTCGCCTCGGTGAAGCTGGAGCATTCGCTTTCAGTAGCTTCACGTACGGGATATGTTTCAGTGCCCCGGTATCGGTCGATCCTGAACGCGGAGAGGATTCTCTTCAAGGAGCTCTTTACGAGACGGGAGCGCGCGCAATACGTGCTGCGCCTGCTTTTTCGCTGCGTGAAGCACCCGATCCGGTGGCGGACGTTCGCCTATTTGCCTTCCAGTCTCCGTCAATTGGCGCGCATATGGCTATAGCTCTTATTGCCATCTGGCGCACACTGCCTCAGTGCGGAACTTTTCGGGCGAATGACACAAGGCTCGTGTGCGACTTTCGTCTTGTTGGGGTGTCGGGGTGAGGGTCAGCGTTTGCATGGCGACGTATAACGGAGCCCGCTTCTTGCGGCACCAGCTCGACTCCATATTGTCGCAGCTGGCATCCGACGACGAGTTGATTGTCAGTGACGACGGCTCAACGGATACGACGCTCGATATCCTGAACAGTGTGGCGGACGGACGCGTGCGTATTCTCTCGGATGGGCGTCGCAGAGGGTATGTGCGGAACTTCGAAAGAAGTTTGAGCTGTGCGACGGGTGATGTCATTTTTCTGTCCGATCAGGACGATGTTTGGGCGGCGCAGAAGCTCGAAAAGATGAAGTCGGCGTTCTCCGCGCACCCGGACGTCGCAATGGTCCATCACGAGCGCCGTCTGATAGATGAGTCGGGAAACGGGATAGGTGCTGGGCCGAGTCTGGGGAGCGGCGTTCACCGCGGTCTGCTTTTCGTTGCTCGTGAGGGCATCAAGGCCCGGCTGTGGGGGTGTGCATTAGGCATGCGTCGGCGAGCCCTTGCGCAGATGCTTCCCTTCCCGGCGGCGGTCTATGCTCATGATCATTGGGCGACGATTGTCGGCGGACTCGAAGGAGGAGTCTTGTTTCTGCCGGAGCGCTTGATCGACCATCGCCTGCACGGTGCCAACGTGACGCCAAAGCACGGGCTCTCCTGGAATCGTCGGGTGGTTGTCCGATTCAAGTACGTGCAGATGATCCTTGTCGCTCTGGCGCGCCGGCTAATGAAAAGGCGGAATTGACCAGTATTGGGCGTTGGCGTCGTGCGGTCGCGTGGCGGAGAAGTGCTGGGCAACCCATCCCTGGCCGAAGGTAGGTCTGGCGTCCCATTGTCGCGCCTAGCGAGGAAGAGCCCGTAACCTGCCAGCTTCAGGAGCGACCCCGAAGGGCCGCCCCTGAACTTACAGGGTCAAGCAGCTTGCGCGTTCGCGACCGGTAGTGGCGCCGGCGCGTAGTGGTCGAACTGCATCGTGAAGCTGGCGCGGCCCGAGGTGAGCGCGCGGAGCTGGCCGATGTAGCCGAACATGCTAGCTAGCGGCACATGCGCCTCGATCACCTGCGCGTTACCGCGCATGTTCTGGTCGCGCACCAGGCCCCGGCGACGATTGAGGTCGCCGATCACGTCGCCAACATGCTCCATCGGCGTGATCACTTCCACCGCCATCACCGGCTCCAGCTGCAGCGGTCCCGCTTCGCGGATCGCCTGGCGCAGTGCGTGCGCCGCCGCGAGCTCGAAAGCCAAGGCCGAGGAGTCGCGCTCATGGTGGCTGCCGTCGAGCAGCGTCACCTTGAGGCCGACGATCGGGAAGCCCGCGAGCACGCCCGCCTGTGCGGCCGCGCGTACGCCATGCTCGACTGCGGGGACGAACTCCCGCGGCACCGCGCCGCCGACCACGCGGTTCTCGAACACGAGGCCGTCCGCATGGGCGATCGGCTCGAGCCGCAGCACGACCTCCGCATACTGGCCCGGCCCGCCGCTCTGCTTCTTGTGCAGGTAGCGCGCCTCTGCCGTGCGGGAGATCGTCTCCCGGTAGGCGACCTGCGGCGCGCCGGTCCGCACTTCGGTCCGGTAGCGGGTACGCAGCTTCTCCAGCGTCACCTCCAGCTGCAGTTCACCCACGCCGGAGAGGATGGTCTGCCCGGTCTGCGGATCGTTCTTCAGCCGCAGGCTGGGGTCCTCCTGCAAGAGCGCCTGCAGGCCCTTGGAGAGGTTCTGCTGGTCGGCCTGCGTCTTCGGTTCCACCGCAAGGTCGATCACCGGCTCGGGCGCCGCGATGCGTTCGAGCAGCAAGGGTGCGTCAAGCGCGCTCAACGTGTCACCGGTGAGCGTGTGCTTGAGCCCGACCAGCGCCACGATGTCGCCCGCCTGCGCCACGGTCTTCTCCCGCTTGCGATCGGCATGCATCTCGTACAGGCGCGAGACGCGTTCGCGCTCGCCCTTGTTCGCGTTGAGCAGCGTGTCGCCCACCGCGATGCGGCCGCGGTAGATGCGCACGAAACTCAGCACGCCATGATCGTCATGCGTGTTCTTGAAGGCGAGTGCGGCCAGCGGACCTTCGGGATCCGACGCGATGGCCGTGCCTGCTTCGTCCTGGGCCAGCACTTCGTGCGGTGCGGGCAGATAGTCGACGACCGCATCCAGCAAGGGCTCGACGCCCTTGTTCTTGAACGCAGCGCCAGCCAGCACCGGAACGAAGTCGCCGGCGAGCGTGCCGCGGCGGATGCCCTCGCGCAGCTGCGCCGCCGTCGGTTGCACGCCGTCCAGCCAAGCGGAGAGCCAAGCGTCGTCCTGTTCGACCACGGTCTCCACCAGTTGCGTGCGGTACCGCTGCGCGAGGTCGCGAAGCGTGGCGGGGATTTCGCCTGCCGTGTAGGGCAAAGGCTCCCCGCTGGCGGGCCAGTCCAGCGCCACCATGTCGACCAGGTCCACCACGCCATGGAACTCGCTCTCGCTGCCGATCGGCAACTGGAGCACCAGCGGTTGCGCGCCCAGGCGCTCGTCGATCATGCCCACCACGCGCAGGAAGTCCGCGCCAGTACGGTCGAGCTTGTTCACGAAGGCGATGCGCGGCACGCGGTACTTGTCCGCGAGTCGCCAGTTCGTCTCCGTCTGCGGCTCCACGCCGGCCACGCCGTCGAACACCACCACCGCGCCGTCGAGCACGCGCAGCGAGCGATTCACCTCGATGTTGAAATCGATGTGGCCGGGCGTGTCGATCAGGTTGATCTGATGCTCACGCCAGAACACCGTGGTCGCCGCGCTGTTGATAGTGATGCCGCGCGCCTGCTCCTGCGGATCGAAGTCCATCGTAGCCGCGCCGTTGTGTACCTCGCCCAGGCGATGATTCTCGCCGGTGTAGTAGAGGATGCGTTCGGTGGTGGTGGTCTTGCCCGCATCCACATGGGCGATCACCCCGATATTGCGCACATGCTCGCGCGCCGTGGTGTCGGGAAGGGGAATGCGTTTCGTGCTGTCTTTCATTTGCGTCACCTCGAATGCAAACCGCCCCGGAGGGCGAAGGCCTTCCGGGGCGGATGAACGGGTGGTTCGTCGCGCGCGGCAAGGCCACAAGGCCCTGCCGGCGGATCACGCAGGCAGGGTCAATCCAGGGCTTGCGTGGACGCGACCGGAGCAGTGCCAGGATTGAGGCCTGAGGCGACTCGAGCGCCAACCCGACAAACTGCTGCGGTCACGCAACGCTGACCAAGGGACGAGCGCAAGCCCCCCGTTCCCCTGGCCGGTGCAAATCGTGGCGATCAGCTTGTCGAAGGTGCGCATGGCGCGGACTCCGGTTGTTGAAAGACGGCGAGGCATGGTGCCCGCCGCAGCGAATTCCTGATGGTGGAGGCGGCGCCGGTGAACCACTGCCGCTTCCGAAGGCGCGCATCTTGCGCTTCCCGATGCATGCCCGCCAAGTGTTTTTCCCTATCGCAAGATTAGGCCTGTTGCATCGGCCTCAAGTGGTGCTGCGAATCTCTAGGCGTGCGCGGGATCCGGGCTGGGCTGCAGGCCGCGCTCCGCCAGCGCGTCGATGAGCTTGCGCGAGAAGCTCGGGATGTCGGCCGGCTTGCGGCTGGTGATCCAGTTCTTGTCGACCACGACCTCGCGATCGACCCACTCGCCACCGGCGTTGTTGATGTCGTCGCGAATCGACGGCCAGGCGGTGAGCGTGTGGCCGGGCACCAGCCTGGCCGACACCAGCAGCCATGCGCCGTGGCAGATCGCGGCTACCGGCTTTCCTGCGCGATCGAGCTTGCGGACGAAGTCCTGCGCTTGCGGCAAGGCGCGGATGTAGTCGGAGTTCAGTGCGCCGCCGGGCAGTACCACCGCGTCGTAGTCGTCCGGATCGGCGTCGGCCAGGGTGAGTTCGACCGAGAAGCGATCGCCCTTGGTGTCGTGCCGGAAACCCTGCACCTCGCCCGGCTTTTCCGCGATCAGCGTGGTCATCGCTCCGGCCTGTTGCAAGGCTTCGCGTGGCCCCGTCATCTCGACCTGCTCGAAGTTATCCGTGACGAGGATGGCGACCTTGGTTCCTTGAAGGGGGGCTTGCATGACGAGGCTCCTTTGGTGGGTTCAGGAGTCCTCGAGGGTAGCGAGCCTGGACGGGCGCGGCTGTCGCCGGAGAGCTGAGGATTGGGTAGGAGCCGGCGCGGTTGCATGTCCGCGCCGGCTTTCGGGATGAGCTCCGGAGCACCCCGTCTTGCCGGCAGGCGCGCGCAGAAAGGCGTCCCGCCGGTGGCGAAGAAAGACGTTCTCAGTGCCCCGATCAGCCCGGTTGCTTGGTCACGCGCAGGTAGGGCTTGATGGTCTTGTAGCCGGGGAAGATCTTGTCGGCTTCCTCGTTCGAGACGGCGGTCGTGATGATCACGTCTTCGCCCTGCTTCCAGTTCACCGGGGTGGCGACCTTGTGCTTGGCGGTGAGCTGCATCGAATCGAGGACGCGCAGGATCTCATCGAAGTTGCGGCCGGTGGTCATCGGGTAGGTCAGCATCAGCTTGATCTTCTTGTCCGGGCCGATGACGAAGACCGAGCGCACCGTGGCGTTGGTGGCGGCGGTGCGGCCTTCGGCGGTGCCCGGCTCCTCGGCGGGCAGCATGTTGTAGAGCTTGGCGACGGCCAGGTCGACGTCACCGATCATCGGGTACTTGACCGCTGCGCCCTGGGTTTCCTCGATGTCGGCGACCCATTTGCTGTGGCTGTCCACCGGGTCGATAGAGAGACCGATGAGCTTGGCATTGCGCTTGGTGAATTCGGGCTCGATCCTGGCCATGTAGCCGAGCTCGGTGGTGCAGACGGGGGTGAAGTCCTTGGGGTGCGAGAACAGGATTGCCCAGCTGTCGCCGATCCAGGTGTGGAAGTCGATGATGCCCTGGGTGGTCTGTGCGGTGAAGTTCGGGGCGATGTCGTTGATACGAAGGGACATGTCAGGCTCCTCTGTCGGGGTTGGGGGTGGAGCCCGCAGTGTCCGGATGCACCGCGGGCGGGTCAGTGAGGAAGGTTACATAGCTCCGGGAAGCGTGAATATTCACGCTTCGATCAGGATGCGGCGAGCTTGCGCAGCGCGCCGGCGTCGAGCACATCGATCTGTTCGCGCCCCAGTTCGACCCATCCCTGGTTGGCGAAATTCTTGAGCACACGGCTCACGATCTCGCGCAGGCTGCCGAGGTCATCCGCCAGGGCCTGATGGGTCACGCGGATCGGGCTGCTGCGTTGCGCCAGCCAGCTGGCGAGACGCTGGTCCAGCTTCTGGAAGGCCACTGCGGATACGAGCTGGAGCAGCTCCGTGATCCGCTCCGAATAGCGGCTGAAGACATGTTCGCGGAAGGCATCACTGGCCGAGAACAGGAGTTTGAAGCTTGCCGGCGGCAGCACCACGAGTTCGGCCTCCTGCAACACCGTGCAGCGGGCCTGATAGGTCGAACGACCGAGCAGGCAGCTACTGGTGAGGATGCAGGCTTCGCCCGGCACCACATCGTACAGATGCAACTCACGCCCGTTGGGCGCCGCCTTGACTACTCGCGCACTGCCCGAGAGTAGCAGCGCGAAGCCCATGCAGGGCTGGCTCTCGTCGAACATCAATGCCCCGGCGGGCACCAACATGTGGGTGGCGCTGGCCATTACCGCATCGAGGGCGTCGCCAGGCGTCTCGCCCAGCACCGGGTAGTGCTGCAAGACCTTGGCGCGCGTTGTAGGGTCGATCATTGACCACCATCCTTTTTTCGCGGGATCGCTTGTTCCCGGGGCTGCCGAGAGCGAGGCCGTCGGCCGGGGTGGCGCATAAGGGACTCGTGGCAGGGCAGAAATCTTACGGACTACCCGGCCAGCGCGAGTGGTCCGCATCATGGGCCGTGCGCGCCAGTTCACAGCGTCGATGCGGGAGGCGTGCCAGTACCGGCTCCGTGGCCCACGCCAGATGCTCGGCGAGGGGCGAAGGCCGGGCGATCTACATCAGGCTCTCCGCCACATTCTGCTCCTCCAGCAACGCACGCAAGGTGTTGAGCTTGGCGCTGCTCGCGACGTGCGGGCAGATCGTGTCGGCGGCGCAGCCGGAGAGGCGAGGGCAGCGGCTGAAGAGTTCGGCGGCCCAGTCGACGAAGGCGCGCACCTTGGGGGCCAGATGGCGGTTCTGCAGGTAGACCGCGGAGATCGGCATCGGCGAGGGTATGAGCTGGGGCAGGACTTCGATCAGCTCGCCGGATTCGAGGTAGGGCTGGGCCATGAAGCGCGGCGGCTGGATCAGGCCGAAGCCTTTGAGGCCGCAGGCGAGGTAGGCGTCGCCGTCGTTCACCGAGATACAGCCGCGCATCTTCACGTCCACGCTTTCGCCATCGATCAGGAAGTCCCAGTCGATGACCTGGCCGGTGCGCGAAGAGAAGTAGTTCACCGCGAAGTGCTGCGCGAGGTCTTCCAGCGTATGCGGCAGGCCGTGGCGTTCGAGGTAGCTGGGCGCCGCGCAGGTGACGGACTGGAAGGTGCCGATGCGCCGCGCGATCATGCTCGAGTCCTGCAGGTGACCGACGCGGATCGCGCAGTCGACCCCTTCGCGCGCCATGTCCACCGGGCGGTCGCCCATGCCGATCGCCAGTTCCACGTCGGGGTAGCGACTGTGGAACTCACACAGCGAGGGGATCAGGATCAGGCGGCCGATCGAGGGGGGCACGTCGATGCGTAGCCTGCCCTTGGGGCCGCCGCTCGCATCGCCAAAGAGGCTGTCGGCATCCTCTACGTCGGCGAGGATGTTCACACAGCGTTCGTAGTAGGCGGCGCCGTCCGGCGTGACGCTGACGCGCCGCGTGGTGCGGTTGAGCAGCCGGGTGCCGAGGCTGCGCTCCAGCCCCTGGATGGTGGTCGTGATGGTGGTGCGCGGCAGGTCCAGCAACTGGGCCGCCATGGTGAAGCTCTTGGTGTCCACCACGCGGGTGAAGACCTGCATTGCCTGGAATCTGTCCACGGCTACTCCTCGCTTGGGATGGCCCCGGCGGTACCGGCGCCACGGCAGGATCGCGGACTTATTGTTCCGGATTGCCGACTAGTGTTGCCGAAATATAGACGTTTATTCTCGGCATGGAAACACAGATCATCCGTACCCAAACCCCGGATTGTCCGATCGAGACGGTCCGACCCAAGAAGCGCGCCTCCCTCTATCCCCCGGAGAGAACAGACATGAACCCAGTACGCAAGCGCGTCGCCCTGGTCGCGACGCTCACCGCCATTGTTGTCGCCAGCGGCGGCCTCGTGGCCCTGCGCGCCTATGCCGACCCCAAGCCCGCTGCTGCCGCCGTTCCCCCCGCGGCCGCCGTGGACGTGGCAGAGGTCCGTGCCCGCGAAATCGTCGATTGGCAGGGCTTTTCCGGCCGCCTCGAAGCCGTGGATCGCGTCGAGATCCGACCGCTCGTGTCCGGGACCCTGACAGCCGTACATTTCGAAGATGGTGCGCTGGTGAAGAAGGGGCAACTCCTCTTCACCATCGATCCGCGTCCCTACCAAGCGGAACTCTCCCGCACCCAGGGCCAGCTCGCCGCCGCCGAGGCGCGTGCCGCCTATACCGCCTCGGACCTCGCACGTGGCGAGCGCCTGGTAGCCGACAACGCGATCGCCAAGCGCGACCTCGACGAGAAGCGCAACGCCGCCCGTGAAGCCGCCGCCAACCTGCAGGCCGCGCAGGCCGCGGTAGAGGCCGCACGGCTGAATCTCGACTACACCCGTATCACCGCACCGGTCACCGGCCGCGTATCGCGCGCCGAGGTCACCGTGGGCAACGTGGTGGCCGCCGGCGCCGCCGCTGCGCCGCTCACCACGCTGGTGTCCACCGACGAGGTCTATGCCGCCTTCGACGTGGATGAGCAGACCTTCCTCAAGTGGATCAATCCCTCGCGCGCCTCGGGTCAGGGCAAGGTGCCGGTGTTCCTTGGGCTCGCCAACGAGGACGGCTTCCCGCGCGAAGGCAAGGTGAGTTCCGTGGACAACCGTATCGACGTTTCCTCCGGGACGATCCGCGTGCGCGCGGTGTTCAAGAATCCGGACGGCCTGCTGTTGCCCGGCCTCTACGCCCGCGTACGCCTGGGTAGCGGTGCGCCGCGCGAGGCGCTGCTGATCGACGAGAAAGCCATCGGCACCGACCAGGACAAGCGCTTCGTGCTCGTCGCGGGCGAGGACAACCATGTGAGCTATCGCGCGATCCAGCTCGGCGCGATGCATGAGGGCCAACGCATCGTCGATGCCGGCCTCAAGCCGGGCGAGCGCATCGTGGTCAATGGTCTGCAACGCGTGCGGCCGGGTGATGCGATTGCGCCGCAGGTGGTGCCGATGCAGGCCGAGGGCGATGCTCCTGGCGCGGCCAAGGCAGCCGAGGCGCGTGGTGACAAGCCCGCCAAGGCGACGATCTGAACGCGGGGAGCCATCAACCATGAACATCTCGCGTTTCTTCATCGACCGCCCGATCTTTGCGGGCGTGTTGTCGATCCTGCTTTTACTGGCGGGCCTGCTGTCCGTCTTCCAGCTGCCGATCTCCGAGTACCCGGAAGTGGTGCCGCCCTCGGTGGTGGTGCGCGCGCAGTATCCGGGCGCCAACCCCAAGGTGATCGCCGAAACCGTGGCCGCGCCGCTGGAGGAATCCATCAACGGCGTGGAGAACATGCTGTACATGCAGTCGCAGGCCAACAGCGACGGCAACCTCACGGTGACGGTCAACTTCGCGCTGGGCGTGGACCCCGACAAGGCCCAGCAGCTGGTGCAGAACCGGGTGTCGCAGGCCCTGCCGCGGCTGCCCGAGGACGTACAGCGCCTGGGCGTCACCACGATCAAGAGCTCGCCCACGCTGACCATGGTGGTGCACCTCATTTCGCCGGACAACCGCTATGACATGACCTACCTGCGCAACTACGCGGTGCTCAACGTCAAGGACCGTCTGGCGCGCATCAAGGGCGTAGGTGAAGTGGGCCTCTTCGGCTCCGGCAACTATGCCATGCGCGTATGGCTGGATCCGGCGAAAGTGGCGCAACGCGGCCTCACCGCGACCGACGTGGTGCACGCCATCCGCGAGCAGAACGTGCAGGTCGCGGCCGGCGTGATCGGCGCCTCTCCGTCCTCGCCGGGTACGCCCCTGCAGTTGTCGGTGAACGCGCAAGGCCGGCTCAAGACCGAGGCCGAGTTCCAGGACATCGTGCTCAAGACCGCGGACGACGGCGGCGTCACCCGCCTGGGCGACGTGGCGCGCGTGGAGCTGGCGGCTTCCGAATACGGGCTGCGCTCGTTGCTGGACAACAAGCCCGCGGTGGCGATCCCGATCTTCCAGGCGCCGGGCGCGAATGCGTTGCAGGTGTCGGATGAAGTCCGCAAGGCGATGAAGGAGCTCGCGCAGGAGTTCCCGTCCTCGATCGACTACCGCATCGTCTACGACCCCACGCAGTTCGTCCGCGCCAGTATCGAGGCGGTGGTGCACACCCTGCTCGAAGCGATTGCGCTGGTCGTCCTGGTGGTGATCGTCTTCCTGCAGACCTGGCGCGCCTCGATGATCCCGCTGCTGGCGGTGCCGGTCTCGATCATCGGCACCTTCTCGGTGATGCTGGGCCTGGGCTATTCGATCAACGCGCTGTCGCTCTTCGGACTGGTGCTGGCGATCGGGATCGTGGTCGATGACGCGATCGTGGTGGTGGAGAACGTCGAGCGGAACATCGCTGCTGGTCTCACGCCACGCGAGGCGACCTACCGCGCGATGCAGGAGGTGAGCGGGCCGATCATCGCGATCGCGCTGACGCTGGTCGCGGTGTTCGTGCCGCTGGCTTTCATGACCGGCCTCTCGGGTCAGTTCTACAAGCAGTTCGCCGTCACCATCGCGATCTCCACCGTCATCTCGGCGCTCAACTCGCTGACCCTGTCGCCGGCGCTCTCCGCCCTCCTGCTCAAGGGGCACGACGCGCCGCCGGACTGGCTCACGCGTCAGATGAACCGCTACCTCGGTGGCTTCTTCGCCGGCTTCAACCGTTTCTTCGGGCGTTCCTCCGAGCGCTATGGGAAGGGTGTGCGCGGCGTGGTCGGCCGCAAGGCCGCGGCGCTGTCGGTGTATGCGGTGCTGCTCGCGCTGACGCTGGGCGTGTCGTGGATCGTGCCGGGCGGCTTCGTGCCGGCGCAGGACAAGCAGTACCTGATCGGCTTCACGCAGCTGCCCAGCGGTGCCTCGCTGGACCGTACCGAGGCGGTGATCCGTCGCATGGGTGACATCGCGCTGAAGCAGCCGGGCGTCGAAAGTGCCGTGGCCTTCCCGGGGCTCTCGATCAACGGCTTCACCAACAGTTCCAGTGCAGGCATCGTCTTCGTGACGCTCAAGCCCTTCGACGAGCGCCGCGACAAGAGCCTTTCCGCGGGTGCCATCGCGGGGGCGCTGAACCAGCAGTTCGGCGCGATCCATGAGGCCTTCATCGCCGTCTTCCCGCCGCCGCCGGTGATGGGGATCGGTACGGTGGGTGGCTTCAAGATGCAGCTGGAAGACCGTGGCGCGCTCGGCTACGCGGAGCTCAACGCCGCGGCCAATGCCTTCATGACGGCGGCACGCTCGGCGCCGGAGCTGGGGCCGATGTTCTCCAGCTACCAGATCAACGTGCCGCAGCTCAATGTGGACCTGGACCGCGTGAAGGCCAAGCAGCAGGGCGTGAAGGTCACCGACGTGTTCGACACCATGCAGATCTACCTGGGCTCGCTCTACGTCAATGACTTCAACCGCTTCGGCCGGGTGTACCAGGTGCGGGCGCAGGCCGACGCGCCTTACCGCTCGCATGCCGAGGACATCCTGCAACTGAAGACCCGCAACGCGCAGGGCGAGATGGTGCCCCTGTCCTCGCTGGTGAGGCTGAGCCAGAGCTACGGTCCGGAGATGGTGGTGCGCTACAACGGCTACACCGCGGCCGACATCAACGGGGGGCCCGCGCCCGGCTACTCCTCGGCGGAGGCGGAGGCCGCCGCCGAGCGTATCGCCGCCAAGACCCTGCCGCGCGGCGTGCGCTTCGAATGGACGGACCTCACCTACCAGAAGATCCTCGCCGGCAACGCGGGCGTCTGGGTCTTCCCGATCAGCGTGTTGCTGGTGTTCCTGGTGCTCGCCGCCCTGTACGAGAGCCTGACCCTGCCGCTCGCGGTCATCCTCATCGTGCCGATGAGCATTCTGGCCGCACTCGCGGGCGTGTGGCTGACCCGCGGCGACAACAACATCTTCACGCAGATCGGCTTGATGGTGCTGGTGGGGCTGGCGTGCAAGAACGCGATCCTGATCGTGGAATTCGCGCGCGAGCTGGAGCTGCAGGGCATGACGCCGGTACAGGCGGCGATCGAGGCGAGCCGTCTGCGCCTGCGCCCGATCCTGATGACCTCCATCGCTTTCATCATGGGCGTCGTGCCGCTGGTGATCTCCAGCGGCCCCGGGTCCGAGATGCGCGCGGCAATGGGCGTGGCGGTGTTCTTCGGCATGCTCGGCGTGACGCTCTTCGGCCTCTTCCTGACGCCGGTGTTCTATGTCGTGCTGCGTACGCTGGCGGGCAAGAAGAAGCTCACCAGTGCTTCCGCGCCGCATGCCGCGATCACCCCGCACGACGCCCATGCGCTGCCGCAAGGCACGCAGTCCTGACCCGGGAGAACCGACATGCAATCACTACGAATCCCCGCGTCGGCGCTCTTGCTTGCTCTGCTGACCGCATGCTCGCTGGCGCCGACCTACGAACGCCCGACCGTCGAGGAGCCAAAGGCCTTCAAGGAGGCGACCTCGCCCAACGGCGAGGTCCTGCAGTGGCAGGCTGCTCAGCCCGCGGAAGCGGTGCCGCGCGGTGAATGGTGGCGCGCCTTCAAGGACCCGGCGCTCGATGCGCTGGAAGCCGAGGCCCTCCATGCCAACCAGGACCTGAAGGCGGCGTCTGCGCGGCTGGCGCAGGCGCGCACCGTGCTGCGCACGGCGCAGGCGGACCAGATGCCGCAGGTAGGCGCGGTCTTCGGCCCCTCCCGCGGCAAGCCGTCGCCGGCCTCGCAAGGGCTGCCGGCGAACGCAGACACGCCGATCTCCACGCTCTGGCGTGCGCAGATTGGCGTGGCCTACGAGGTCGACCTGTTCGGTCGCGTCGCCTCCAGCGTGGACGCCGCGACGGCCAGCGTGCAGCAGAGCGAAGCGCTCTTCCAGTCCTTCCTGCTTGCCCTGCAGGCGGACGTCGCCCACGCGTACTTCCTGCTGCGCGAGCTGGATGCGGAGAACGCTCTGTATGCGAGCACGGTGGAGTTGCGCGCGCATACGCTCAAGCTGGTGCAACGCCGTTTCGACGAAGGCGAGATCAGCGAACTCGATCTCGCCCGCGCGCGCACCGAGCTCGCCTCGGCCCAATCCGAGGCGCTGGGCATCAGCCGGCGTCGCGCCGCGGCCGAGCACGCGCTGGCGATCCTGCTCGGCAAGCCGCCGGCGGACTTCGCCTTTGCAGCCAGCCCGATTACGCGTGTGCAGCTGGCCGTGCCCACCGGTCTGCCATCGACGCTGCTGCAACGGCGCCCGGACGTCGCGGCGGCCGAACGCGCGCTGGCGGCGTCCAATGCGCGGATCGGCGAAGCGCGCGCCGCCTTCTTCCCGAGCTTCGTGCTGAGCGCGTCGGGCGGTTATGAGGCGGCGAAGCTTTCCGACCTGCTTGAATGGGGTAGCCGCACCTTCCTGGTTGGGCCTGCGGTTGGCGCCGTGCTGGCGCTACCGCTCTTCGACGGTGGCCGGCGCCAGGCCAACCTCGACCGCAGCAAGGCCGCCTACGAGGAAAACGTCGCCCACTATCGCCAGACCGTGCTCACGGCCTTCGGCGAGGTGGAAGACAACCTCGCCAACCTGCGCATCCTGGCCGACCAGAACCGGGTGCAGGATGAAGCGGTGGCCGCGGCAGCGCGCGCAGCCCAGCTTTCGCGGGCGCAATACCGCGAAGGCGCGGTGAGCTATCTCGACGTGATGGATGCGGACCGCAGCGTGTTGATCCAGCAGCGCGTGGCGGTGCAGCTGGATGGCGAGCGGGCTCGCGCCACGGTGAACCTGATCCGTGCGATCGGGGGTGACTGGTCGCCGGCGGAGGCGCCGCTCGCGCAGGAGGCGCGCGGCACGCGGGTGGCCCTGCACTGAGGCCGTCGTGGGGCGGCCAGCCGCTGGGCTGGTCGCCGCGCCGCACGCCTAAGCCTTGAAGTAGTTCTCAGGGCGATGGAGAACGGACAGCGTTTGGCCCTCGGTATTGGTGAGCGTGGTGAGGCTTGCGGGCAGTCCGTAGCCATCGACCATGTCCTCTTTCTGGCCGTTGATGACGGACCGGCAGGCGACCCACATCATGACCGCGCCCGGTGTGGCGTGCTTTTTGAACAGCGCCTCCAGGGTCTCCCCCTTTTCGTCTTTGGTGGTGACCACGGTGACGCCGTGCTTCTCCTCGTCCTCATCGTTCCTGTCGCAATTCAGCGTGAGGCCCGTGGGCGGGAAGAGCCGGTAGTTGTGCACCATGTCACCGCCTGATTTGATGCGACGCAGGTGGCGGCCCTCACTCATTTCCGCCTTGAATCCCTCATGCGCGAGCAGGTTTGCCTGCTTCGCCAAGGCTTCCACGTTGTAGCGCGTGATGTAGAAGCTCAGGTCCGTCATGCGCTCGCCCTGGATCTGCTCCTTGTGGCGGGCGAACAGGCAGAACTTGCTGCCGCCCGGAACGGCGATCTTCGCGGGTTGTTCCTTGGTGTCGAAGCTGCCGTGCCCGAAAAAGAGAATGACGTCGCTCATGAACGGCCTCCAGCGCAGGTTTGCACGAGCGAACCTTAGGTCGCCCTGCAACGCCCCGCCAGGACGGATTTCCGGCCATGCCTTCAGCCCAGCGCGGTATCGAGCGCCATCATCAGCACGAAGCCGACCATCAGGCCCCCGGTGGCGAAGGCTTCGTGCCCCTTGCGGTGCGACTCCGGGATCATCTCGTGGCTGATCACGTACAGCATCGCGCCGGCCGCGAAGGCGAGGCCGTAGGGCAGTAGGGCGGAGGAGATTCCGATGACCGCCGCGCCCAGCACCGCGGCCACCGGTTCGACCAGGCCAGATGCCATGCCCAGCGTGACGGAGAAGGCGCGGCCATAGCCGGCCGCGAGCAGCGCGACCGCGACCACCAGGCCTTCGGGCAGGTCCTGGATCGCGATACCGGTGGCGAGCGCCGAGGCGCGCAATGAGTCGGTACCGCCGAAGGCCACGCCGATCGCCAGGCCTTCCGGCACGTTATGGAGCGCGATCGCGAAGACGAAGAGCCAGGCACGCCTCAGGCGGCTGGCACGAGGGCCTTCCACGCCCTTGATGAAGTGCTCGTGCGGCACCAGCCGATCGATCGCGAGCAGGGCCGCCGCGCCGAGGAGGATCCCGCCGCCAACCTGCGCCGCCGCGCCCCAGCTTCCGGCGCCCAGTGCACGGGCCGCGGCGACGCCGGGCACGATCAGCGAGAAGGAACAGGCGGCGAGCATCACGCCCGCGCCGAAACCCATCAGCGTGTCTTCAACCCGCTCCGGCAAGCGGCGCGAAAAGATCACCGGCACGGCGCCGAGCGCGGTCGCCCCGGCCGCCAGTAGACCACCCCGCAGCGCCTCGCGGACATGCGGCAGATCGCCCAGCTGCTGCCAGATCGCCCAGCACAGGGCGAGCGCGCCGCTCACCACGATCGCGAATCCGATCGAGTGGCGGTAGTTGAGATGGCTGTGTTGTCGCGCGGGTGAGTGCATGGGGCAGTCCTGATGGCTCAGAGCGGGGAAGCTCGAACAGGTTTCCGAGGCCCCATTGAATATCAAATGCGAATCATTCGCAATTGAAGCGTGGTGTTTCTCAAAGTGAGCGAGGGCCATCGGAGAAGAAATGCACATCGCAGCAGGTGGCCAGGCCCGCCGCTGCTTGATCACGCGCGTGGGCTCGCTATGGTGTGAGGCCCTTCCAAGAGCGGACTGCGACGCATGAAACAGACCCTGATGAGGTTCGCCTGCCTGGCAGCAGCGTTGGTATTGCTGCTCGACCTCTTCCTGCCGGGGCATCACGAGACCGGGAAGGTGGCTGCGCATCGCATGGAGCGCGAGCGGGACTGGAAGGATCCGAACCGGACCGGCGAGGAGATGCATCACTGGCTGGATATCACCGGCGAACAGTCTCGCTCCTGCGAGGTCGACCCGCAGGCCTACTACGGCCTGCACGATGGCGACGACGTCGGGATCCGGGTCTCTTCGATCACGAAGACCTGCGTCTATGTCGCGAAGGTCAATGGCATGCTCTATTCGAACAGGGGCATGAGCCTGTGGAAGCTTCTCTTCGCCGCGTTGTTGCTTGCCGTCGGCTTCGGCTTGGCCAGCACGGACAGGATCTTCGGCAGGGACGAGGACAGGCGCCGGGTTTTCCGCTGAGCGCCGCGCTGCCCGGCGTCAAAAGCCCCAGCTCCTGCCTCGATTAGAATCGTCCCCCACGGCGCCATTCGTGCGTCTTGAACGCGCGAGGAGAGCATGGCCTTGTTCGGGAATGCGAAGGCGGAACCTGCCACGGTGCAGCAGCGCAAGAGTCGCCGCCGACTGCGCAAGTGGCTGGTGATCGGTGCCGTAGCGGTGTTGGTGGTCGCAGGCCTGGGCTACCGGGCCGCGAAGGCGCCGGTGCCGGTGGAATTGCTGACCGTGTCTGCGGCCTTCCCCTACCAGGGCGAAACGGTGCTCAACGCCACCGGCTACGTGGTGGCCCAGCGCAAGGCGGCGGTGGCCTCCAAGGCCAATGGCCGACTGGTGTGGCTGGGCGTGCGCGAGGGCTCACAAGTGAAGGCCGACGAGATCATCGCGCGGCTGGAAAGCGCGGATGTCGAGGCGACACACGGCCAGGCGCGTGCGAACGTGAGCGTGGCGAAAGCCAACCTAGGTCAGGCGGACGCGGAAGCCTACGAGGCGGAACGCCTGCTCAAGCGCTCACGCGAACTGTCCGAGCGTGCCTTCATCTCCCAATCCAGCCTCGACGAGGCCGAAGCCCGGCAACGGCGTGCGAGGGCGGCAGTCGCGAGTGCGCGCGCCAGCGTGAGCGCGGCCGAAGCCGCCGCGCGGGCTGCACAGGTGGCGGTCGACCAGACCGCGATCCGCGCGCCTTTCGACGGCGTGGTGCTGACCAAGAACGCGAATGTCGGTGACGTCGTGTCCTCCTACTCGGCCGCGGCCGACAGCAAGGGCGCGGTGGTGACGATGGCAGACATGAGTTCGCTCGAGGTGGAGGCGGACATCTCGGAGTCGGCGCTGGGCAAGGTGAAGGTGGGTCAGGCCTGCGAGATCCAGCTCGATGCGCTGCCCGATCAACGCTTCGAAGGCGAACTGGTCCGCATGGTGCCAACCGTGGATCGTTCCAAGGCGAGCGTGATGTCCAAGATCCGCTTCCGCACGCCCGATCCGCGCGTGCTGCCCGAAATGAGCGCCAAGGTCGCCTTCCTCAACCGCCGGATGGAAACTGCGGAACGCACACCGCGCACGGCGGTGCATCGCGACGCGCTGGTGGAGGAGGGCGGCGTGCACTACGTGTTCCGCGTAGAGAACGATCACGCACACAAGCTCCGGGTCACGCCCGGCGCGGCGATTGGCGACCTGGTCCAGGTGCCTGAGCTCAAACCGGGTGATCGCGTGGTGCGAAAACCGGACGCCAAACTGCGCGACGGCGCAGCGGTTACGGCGGCGAAGGCATGAGCGTGGGGGAGGGCACCGCCGCAGCGCTTGGATCAAGCGTGCCGATGATTGCGGTGTGCGAAGTGCAGAAGTCCTATCGGCGCGGCTCGCAGACGATTCCTGTGCTCCAGGGCATTACGCTGGAAGTGCAGCGCGGCGAATTCCTTGCACTGATGGGGCCTTCGGGCTCCGGCAAGAGCACCTTGCTCAACCTGATTGCCGGCATCGACTCGATCGACGAGGGCTCGCTCAAGGTAGCGGGCGTGGAGCTCTCCGGTCTGTCCGAGCGGGCACTGGCCGACTGGCGCGCCGCGCATGTGGGCTTCATCTTCCAGTTCTACAACCTGATGCCGGTGCTCACGGCTTTCGAGAACGTGGAGCTGCCGCTGATGCTCACTGAACTGAGCCGGCGCGAGCGGCATGATCGCGTGACCGAGGCACTCACGATGGTCGGCCTCTCCGACCGCATGGACCACTACCCGTCGGAACTCTCCGGCGGCCAGCAGCAACGCGTGGCGATCGCCCGCGCGTTGATCACGGATCCTTCCCTGATCGTCGCGGACGAGCCGACCGGCGACCTCGATCGCGATTCAGCGACCGAAATCCTCAAGCTGCTGCAGGCGCTCAACCGCGACACCGCGAAGACCATCGTGATGGTCACGCACGACCAGCGTGCCGCCGCGCATGCGCACGCGATCATGCACCTGGAGAAGGGCGTGCTTTCGAAGCGGGAAGAAAACCCACCGATGTAGAACGATGCAATCCGCGAGTGCCGGCGGACCTTTCGCGAACGAGTCCTCCCAGGCCCTGAAACGAAAAAAAGCCCGGTTTGATCCGGGCTTTTTTGTTTTCTTGCGTCGCGCGAACGGCGATCAGAGTTCCTTCAGCAGCTCTTCGCGCTTCTTCTGGAATTCCGCATCAGTGATCAGGCCTTGGTCCTTCAGGCGTTGCAGCGCCTTGAAGCGGTTTTCCTGCTTGCTCACCGGATCGGCGGAGGCCGCGTTGCCAACTGCTGCGCCCGCAGCAACGCCGACACCTCCAGCGGCGGCGGCATTTGCTTGTGCTTCGCCAGTGCGGCCACGCGCGGCTACTGTGCCAGCGGCGATCGCCGTGCCCTCGGCTGCCACGGCGATCCAGTCGTTGCGCATGATCTGGGCGTCGCCCTTGCTCACGCCCGCCAGTGTGAAGCCCTTGGTGGCAACGTCACGACGACCGAAGTCGAAGGTCGGACCATCCAGTTGGCCGGTGGCCTGGTGCTGTGCATTCACGTCCCTGAGCGCCATGCCCAGCATCACGTTGAGTTTGCCGTCGACGTAGAAGAGCCGGCCCACGTTGGTGAGCTGGTTCTTGAAGCTGCCGCGCTTGTGCTCACCGGTACTGACGAAGTAGATGTCTTCGTTCGGACGGGCGACGGTGAGCATCGCGGAGATCGCCGGGGCGATCGTCTTGAGTTCGGCATCGACGAACAGGGGTTCGGGGCCTTTGCCGATGTCGACCTGGATCGACGACAGGGCCTGCACGATGGCGGCCTCGGAGACTTTGACCGGTTGCTGGTTGGGCGCGCCGCGGTCCTTGCCCGTGCGACGCTCGAGCTTCATCCTGTCCCATTCGCCCCACTTGATGCTGCTCGTGGGTTCATCCATCCAGCCTTCGATCTTCGAGAGCGAGAGATCCGACCAGCTGTCGAGGAGCGAGGCGGCCTGAGCCTGAGCCGAAAAGAGCGAAGTGGCCAGGGCAAAGGCGCCGATCAGGCCAACGGAACGGGACTTCAACATGTAGCGTGTCTTTCGCGATCGTGGATCAAAGGGCCCGCCGGGGGCGGGCCCTGTCAGACCCAGTATCAGAACTGCTGGCGCGAACGCGCGAGGGCAATCAGACGCTGGGTCGAAGCGTCGTAGTTTAGCTCACCGCCGCCGCCCTTGAGGGCCGTCTCGATCCCGGTCGCGAGTTGCTTGCCGAGTTCGACGCCCCACTGGTCGTAGGAGTTGATGCCCCACACCGCGCCCTGCACGAAGACCTTGTGCTCGTAGAGCGCGATCAGCGCGCCCAGGTGCTTGGGATCGAGCTTGTCGAGCAGCAGCATGCTGCTCGGGCGGTTGCCGCTGAAGGTCTTGTGCGGCACCAGCGGCTCGGCCTTGTCGGCGGCCACGCCAGCCTTGGCGAACTCGGCACGCACTTCGTCCGGCGTCTTGCCGCGCATCAGCGCAGCAGCCTGGGCGAAGCAGCTGGCGATCAGGATCGCGTGGTGCTTCGGATCGATGCCCGGCTGGTCCAGCGCGAGGATGAAGTCGAGCGGGATCAGGTGGGTGCCCTGGTGCAGCAACTGGAAGTAAGCATGCTGGCCGTTGATGCCGGGCTCGCCCCAGATGATCGGGCCGGTGCCGTATTCGACCTTCTCGCCTTCGCGACGCACGCCCTTGCCGTTGGACTCCATGTCCAGCTGCTGCAGGTAGGCGGGCAGGCGATGCAGGTTCTGGTTGTACGGGGCGATGACGGTGGAGGGCGAGCCAAGGAAGTTGCCGTACCAGACGCCGATCAGGCCCATGAGCAGCGGCAGGTTCTTCTCGGCCGGCGCGGTCAGGAAGTGCTGGTCCATCTCGTGCGCGCCCTGGAGCAGCGCACGGAAGTTGTCGGGGCCGATGGAGAGGATGATCGGCAGGCCGATCGCCGACCACAGCGAGTAGCGGCCGCCGACCCAGTCCCAGAAACCGAACATGTTGTCGGTGGAGATGCCGAACTTGCTCACTGCAGCGCCATTGGTCGAGACCGCGACGAAGTGCTTGGCGATGTCTTCCTCGCTGGCACCGGAGGCCAGAAACCAGGCGCGCGCGCTGTGCGCGTTGGTGAGCGTCTCGATGGTGGTGAAGGTCTTGGAGGCGATGATGAAGAGCGTCGTCTCTGCGTTCACCTTCTTCAGCACCTGCTGGATCTGCGCGCCGTCTACGTTGGAGACGAAGTGCATGCGCAGGTCGTCCTGACCATAGGGCTTGAGCGCCTCGCAGACCATCAGCGGGCCGAGGTCCGAACCGCCGATGCCGATGTTCACGACGTCGGTGATCGCCTTGCCAGTACGGCCCAGCCACAGGCCGCAGCGCAGCTTGTCGGCGAACGCGAACATGCGGTCGAGCACGGCATTCACTTCCGGCATCACGTCCGCACCGTCGACCTTGATCGGCGTGTTGCTGCGGTTACGCAGGGCCACATGCAGCACCGCGCGGTTCTCGGTGTTGTTGATCTTCTCGCCCGCGAACATCGCGGCACGGCGCTCGGCCACGCCCGTCTGGTCGGCCAGCGCGAACAGGGCCTTGAGCGTGTCGGCGTCGACACGGTGCTTCGAGTAGTCGAGCTGGATGCCGCAGGCGTCGGCCACGTAGCGCTCGGCGCGTTGCGGATCCTTGTCGAAGACTTCGCGCAGGTGGCGCGTCTTCCAGCCTTCGGCCAGTTGCGAGAGGTCTTTCCAGGCGGGGGTTTGCGAGGGATTCATCGGCTTGCTTCCTGATTCGGGGGGAACTGGATGAGCGGAGCGCGCGCCGGGACGAGCGACGCGCACGAAGTGAGGTCGCCTTACGCGAAGGCTTGCGTCAGCGCCACGGAGGAGCCGATCAGCGCCGGGTAGGCGGAATGGATCACCCACACCGGCATTTCGCCGAGGTAGCCCTGGAAGCGGCCTTTTTCCTCGAAGCGGGCACGGAAGGGCGTGCGATGGATGAGGTCACCCAGGCGCGGGATGATGCCGCCGCCGATGAACACGCCGCCACGTGCACCCAGGGTCAGCGCGAGGTTGCCCGCAACCGTGCCGAGGAAGGCGCAGAACATGTGGATGGTGTCGACCGCGAGCTTGTCCTTGCCTTCGAGTGCCGCGGCGCTGATCTCCGGCGCACCGAGGCCGGGCGAGGGCAGGCCGCGCACGGCAGCCAGCGCTTCATGCAGGTTCACCAGCCCGGGGCCGGAGAGGATGCGTTCGGCCGAGACGTGAGGATGGGTGCGCCCCAGTTCCTGCACCACCGCGAACTCTTCTTCGGTGCGTGCGGAAATCGTGACGTGGCCGCCCTCGCCAGAAAGGGGAATGTAGCCCGAGGGCGAAGGCACGAGGCCGGAGACACCCAGGCCGGTGCCCGGTCCGAGCACGCCGATCGCGGCGTTCCGGTCGGCGGCCTTGCCGCCCACCTGCACCAGTTCGTTGGCGGGCAGCTGCGGCAGCGACAGCGCGAGCGCGGTGAAGTCGTTGATGAAGATGAGTTTCGTCAGTCCCACGGCCTTGCGCAGCGCTTCGATCGAGAAGGCCCAGGTGTGGTTGGTCATCTTGATGCTGTCGCCATCGATCGGGTTGGCGATGCCGATCGCGCCGGCCACCGGGCGCTCGCCGCCAGCGAGCTTCAAGTAGGCCTCGATCGCCTCCGCCGGGCCGGGATAGTCCGCGCCCGACAGCGTGCGGATTTCTTCGACCGGGCCGCCTTCGTAGCGGATCAGCGCAAAGCGTGCGTTGGTGCCACCGATGTCGCCGAGCAGGCGGGGAAAGGACTTATCGACACCAGAAGACATGACTGGAAACCTCGGATTGGTTGAAGGCGAAACGGATAGGGAAACGGAAGGCGTCCTGGCCGGCGAGGGCTTCGCCCAGGAGCTGCCACTTCTGCGCGCCGGTGACGTGGAGCGCGATGTTGCGTGCACGCGCAAGACGCGGCGCGGTCAGCGTGATGCGCCAGCGCGGCGCCTTGGTCGCGTTCTCCGTGGCGAGGCAGGCTTCGCCTGTTGCGTCCAGCAGGCCGGCGGCGAGCTGCGGCGAATCGGGGAAGAGCGAGGCGGTGTGGCCGTCTTCACCCATGCCGAGAATGACGACGTCAAACGCATCGGGCACCGCGCGCATGGCTTCGCTCGCCCGCGCGGCGCCAGCCACCGGATCGGCAGCATCGAACTTGAGCGGGATGAAGGTGGCCGCGGCAGCGCCGCCGACCAGCAGATTCTCGCGCACCAGTTTCTCGTTGCTGTCCGCATGGGTGTTGTCCACCCAGCGCTCGTCCGCGAGGGTGATCGTCACCCGCGACCAGTCGAGCGGCTTGTCGCGCAGCAGACGAAATAGGCCCAGCGGCGTACGCCCACCGGAGACCACGAGCGAGGCGCGACCGCGCTGGGCGATGCCCTGTGCGAGTTCGCCCGCTACCCAAGTCGCGAGTTCGGCGTCCAGCGCGGTGACGGAGTCCTGTGCGTGCAGCGTCAGTGCCATCACATTTCCTCGTGCCAGAGGTGGCCACCGCGGCTGAGCAGCGCGGAAGACGAAGTCGGGCCCCAGGTGCCGGCGGCATAGGACTTCGGCTTCTCCCCGCTTTCCTCCCAGCCCTTCATGATCGGTTCGACCCAGCGCCAGGCTGCTTCCTGTTCGTCGCGGCGGACGAAGAGGGTGAGGTTGCCGCGCATGGCATCCATCAGCAGGCGCTCATAGGCTTCGAGGCGGCGACCCTTGAAGGTCTCCAGGAAGTCGAGGTTCAGCGAGACCGGGTCCAGCGTCATGGTGTCGCCGGGCTGCTTGGCGTTGAGGAAGAGCTGGACGGTTTCGTCCGGCTGCATGCGGATCACCAGGCTGTTGGCCGGGCGGCCGATCTCGCAGGAATCGAAGATGCAGTGCGGCACCGGCTTGAAGTTGATGACGATCTCGGCGAGCTTTTCCTGCATCCGCTTGCCCACGCGCAGGTAGAAGGGCACGCCGGCCCAGCGCCAGGAGCTGATCTCGGCCTTGATCGCGACGAAAGTCTCGGTACCGCTCTCGGGCGAGACATCCTTCTCTTCCAGGTAGCCCTTCACCGCCTCGCCGTTGATCGCGCCGGCGCGGTACTGGCCGCGCACGGTCTTGGTTGCGACGTCCGAACCCCAGATCGGTACCAGGGCGCGCAGGACCTTGAGCTTCTCGTCGCGGACTGCGGTCGGTTCGAGCGAAGAGGGTGGCTCCATCGCGACGATGCAGAGCAGCTGCAGCAGGTGGTTCTGCACCATGTCGCGCATCGCCCCGGTCTCTTCATAGAAGGCCCCGCGGTTTTCCACGCCCAGCTGTTCGGAAACGGTGATCTGTACATCGCGCACCCACTGATTGCGCCACAACGGCTCCATCAGCACATTGCCGAAGCGCAAAGCCAGGAGGTTTTGCACCGGCTCTTTGCCCAGGTAGTGGTCGATGCGGAAGATCTGCTCTTCGGCGAAATGACGGCCGACTTCATCGTTGATCGCCTGGTTTGAGGCGAGGTCCACGCCCAGCGGCTTCTCCAGGATCACGCGCGAGACCGGCGTGATCAGGCCGGCGTTCGCGAGATTGCGACAGGTCGGCGTGAAGAGATGCGGCGCGGTGGAGAGGTAGTACACCCGCGGACGGCCGGTGTCGCTCAGCAGCTCGGCGAGGTTCTGGAAACTCTCCGGCTTGGTCGAATCGAGGCTGCGGTAGTCGAGGCGCGCCGCGAAGCTCTCCCAGGTCGCCGCGTCGTAGGCGCCCTTGTCGAGGAATTTCTGAAGGGCGTCCTGGGCGATGGCGGTGTATGCATCGCGGGTATGGCCGCTGCGCGCCACGCCCACGATCCGCACGTCCGGCGACAGCAGGCCGTCCTTGTGCAGGTGGTAGAAGGCCGGCAGCAGCTTGCGCATCACCAGGTCGCCGGTGGCGCCGAAAAGGACGACGTCGAGTGCAGAAATCTGCGTCATGTTGGGGAACTCCCTCAGGCAAGGGGACGCCGCTTAGGTATGGGGGATTTGCCTCATGCGGGCGGGCGCGGGCGTCAGGAAACAGGGCAGAAAGTATACGAAGTAAAACTACATTCGTCCAAAACGCCCTTGGCCCGGCAAAAACCGACAAGCAGGCTGCCGAGATGCCCCCTATCCTGACTCGGGATTGCACACACACGGCGCGGTGCCTCCGAAGGCCACGCGAAGCGCGTAGCCCATTGATTCAGCGGGGCTTCTTTATGAGGAACAAAGTTCGTTGGGCGAACTTTGGAAAAATCTTGTGCTTCTGTTTGTAGCATTACTACAATCCGCGCCGGACTACCGTTTACCCTTACCTACACGAATGAGCCTTCATCCCGGCCTGCTCCAGGTGACCGAACGCATCCGCCGCCGTAGCGCTGCGCGGCGTGCGCGTTATCTGGGTCGTCTGGCCGCGGCGCCGGGTGCCACGCGGCGTTCGGAACTTTCGTGTACGAATCTCGCCCACGGCTTCGCGGCCTCGCCGGGTCCGGATCGCATCCTGATCAAGGAGCAGCGCCGTCCTAACCTGGGCATCGTCACTGCCTACAACGACATGCTGTCGGCCCACCAGCCGCTGCGCGACTATCCGGAGTGGATCAAGGAAGCCGCGCGCGAGGCGGGCGCCACCGCTCAGGTGGCGGGCGGCGTGCCGGCGATGTGCGACGGCGTGACGCAAGGGCAGCCGGGCATGGAGCTGTCGCTGTTCTCGCGCGACGTGATCGCCATGTCGACCGCGATCGCGCTGACCCACAACATGTTCGACGCGGCGCTCTATCTGGGCGTATGCGACAAGATCGTGCCGGGCCTGATGATTGGCGCGCTGCGCTTTGGCCACCTGCCCGCGATCTTCGTGCCGGCCGGGCCGATGCCCAGCGGCATTCCCAATGAAGAGAAGGCCAGGGTCCGCCAGCGCCACGCCGCCGGCGAGATCGGCAAGGATGTCCTGCTAGAGGCCGAGTCGCGCGCCTACCATGCGCCGGGCACCTGTACCTTCTATGGCACTGCCAACAGCAACCAGATGCTGATGGAAGTGATGGGCCTGCACCTGCCTGGCACCGCGTTCGTCCCGCCGGGTACGCCTCTGCGTCACGCGCTGACGCTGGCAGCGGGCCGCCGCGCGGTTGAACTCTCGCTGGCGCCCGAGGGCGTGCGCGGCGTCGGGCACATGATCGACGAGCGGGCGATCGTCAATGCGCTGGTCGGTCTGCTCGCAACCGGCGGCTCGACCAACCACACCCTGCATCTGGTCGCGATCGCACATGCGGCGGGCATCGAGATCGACTGGGACGACTTCGATGATCTCTCCCGCGTAGTGCCGCTGCTGGCGCGGGTGTATCCAAATGGCGCGGCGGACGTGAACCAGTTCCACGCCGCCGGTGGCATGGCGTTCCTGATCCGCGAATTGCTGGCGGCGGGCCTCCTGCATGACGACGTGGACACCATCGTCGGCAAGGGCCTGGAGGCTTACACGAAGACCCCGACGCTGGATGCGGCGGGGCGTCTGGTCTGGGTCGATGCGCCGGCGAACTCGCTCGACGGCGACATCCTGCGTCCGGCCGCTGATCCCTTCAGCGCGGACGGCGGGCTGCGGGTTTTGAAGGGGCGGCTTGGCCGCTCGGTGATCAAGATTTCGGCGGTGAAGCCCGAGCATCGCTTCGTCGAAGCTCCGGTGCGGGTCTTCACCGATCAGGCCGAGGTCCAGCAGGCCGCGAAGCGTGGCGAGCTGGATCGTGATGTGATCGTGGTCGTGCGTTTCCAGGGGCCGCGTGCCAACGGCATGCCCGAGCTGCACAAGCTCACCCCGACGCTCGCCAATCTGCAGGACAAGGGCCACAAGGTCGCGCTGGTGACCGACGGCCGCATGTCAGGCGCTTCGGGCAAGGTGCCCGCAGCCATTCATCTCACTCCGGAAGCCGTCGACGGCGGGCCGCTCGCACGACTGCGCGATGGCGACATCGTGCGGCTGGACGCGGTGGCGGGCGTGCTGGACCTGGTGGGCACGGTCGAGGATTTCGACACGCGCGCGCCGGTCGAGGCCGATCTGGACGCCAACGAGTGGGGCTTGGGCCGTGAGCTCTTCGGTGTGTTCCGCCGCGTCGCGGCGGGCGCCGAGGCGGGCGGTTCCGTATTCGGATTCGAGGATTAGCAGCTCATGAATCTCAAGGATGTTCTGCGTATCGGGCCGGTGATGCCGGTGATCGTGATCCACAAGCTGGAGCACGCTGCACCCCTGGCCAAGGCGCTGATCGCAGGCGGCGTGCGGGTGTTCGAAGTGACGTTGCGCACGCCGGTGGCGCTCGAAGCGGTGCGCGCGATGCGCGAGGCCGCGCCCGAGGCAATCGTCGGTGTAGGGACCGTCACCTCGGCGCGCGACCTCGAAGCCTCGCTGGCTGCCGGAGCGATGTTCGCTGTGAGCCCGGGCTTGACCCCCGATCTGGCCGAAGCTGCGCGTGCCCCCGCCGTGCCGCTGCTGCCCGGCGTGATGACGCCCTCCGAACTGATGCATGCGCGCGAACTCGGTTTCGACGCGCTCAAGTTTTTCCCCGCCCGCGAGGCCGGCGGCGTGGGTATGCTGCGGGCCTTCGCCGGCCCGTTCCCGGATGTGTTGTTCTGCCCCACCGGCGGGATCAGCGCGGAAACGGCGGGTTCCTATCTCGCGCTGCCGAATGTGGCATGCGTGGGTGGATCCTGGCTGGCACCCGCAGACCTGATGGAGCGGGGCGAGTGGGAGACGATCACCCGTCTGGCGCAGGAGGCCGCAGCGTTGACCGCGAGTTGACCTAGGCGGTGGTAGCGACAGACGAGCGCGTAAAGAATGTAGGTGGCAGGAGGGGACGCACTCCCGGATAGTAAGGAGGGTGCGCCAAAGACAAAGCGCGGCAAACCGTGCAGCAAGCTCAGGGCGGGGCCGGGACAGCGTTCCGGCCCCGACCCGACGACAAGCGATGCCGGTCCGGCACCCAGGAGAAGTAGATGTTCGTCAACACCGGTTTCAGTCGGCGCGTCGCGGCGCCGACCGCCCGGGGCCGCGTAACCGCGGTTCCGCAGCGTCAAGGCGTGTGGCAAGCCCTGCCCGGGTTCGCCAACGCCCGCGCATCTGCGCTACGCTCTGCGTCCGTTGTCCCGACGTCGCTTCCGCTCATGGGCGGCCAACTACGTCGCGCATCAACTGATTGCGACACCAAGAACAACTGATTCAAGCGGAGGCAGATAAACCATGGCTGGTTTGCAACTCAAGGGCGTCAAGAAATCCTTCGGGGAGGTCAAGACGCTGCACGGCATCGACCTTGAGATCAAGGACGGGGAGTTCGTCGTTTTCGTCGGGCCCTCGGGCTGTGGCAAGTCCACGCTGTTGCGTACCATCGCCGGCCTGGAAGACCTGACCGACGGCCAGATCTCCATCGGCGGCAAGGAAGTGAGCCAGGAGCCGCCGTCCAAGCGCGGTGTGGCCATGGTGTTCCAGAGCTACGCGCTCTACCCGCACATGACCGTGGCTGAGAACATGGGCTTTGCGCTCAAGCTCGCCGGCGTGTCCAAGGAAGAACAACGCGCCGCCGTCGATCGCGCCGCCAAGATCCTGCAGATCGAACACCTGCTCGACCGCAAGCCCAAGGCCCTGTCGGGCGGCCAGCGTCAGCGCGTGGCGATCGGTCGCGCGATCGTGCGCAAGCCGGAAGTCTTCCTCTTCGACGAACCGCTCTCCAACCTCGACGCCGCGCTGCGTGTGCAGATGCGCGTCGAGCTGGCCAAGCTGCACCGCGAACTCGGCGCCACGATGATCTACGTGACGCACGACCAGACCGAAGCCATGACGCTGGCGAACCGCATCGTCGTGTTGTCCGCCGGTCGCATCGAGCAGGTCGGCGCACCGCTGGACCTCTACTCGCGTCCCGCGAACCTCTTCGTGGCGGGCTTCATCGGCTCGCCCAAGATGAACTTCGTGAAGGGCCAGCTCGCCGCAGCCGACGAGAAGATCGCCCAGATCCGCCTGAAGGGCGGCGCGATCGTGAAGGCCGAAGTCGATGCACGCAAGCTCAAGGTCAATTCTGAAGTGACCTTCGGTGTTCGTCCCGAGCATATCGACATGGACGTCAAGGCAGGCGACAGCGCGCTGGCGGGCAAGGTGCAGGTTGTCGAGCACCTGGGCGACACGACCTACGTCTATCTGGAAGTGCCGGGCTGCGAAGTGCCCTTCATCGTGCGTGCGCCGGGATCGCGCGACGTGAAGGTCGGCGAGAACATCGTCGTTGGTCTGCCGCAGAACCACGGTTATGCCTTCGACGCGGACGGCCATGCCTGTCCGGTGACCTGGTAATCCGCCAGGCAGCTTGAAACGTTTCAGGCGTGCGTCCGGTACGAGCCGGGCGCACGCGTAGCAGGACCTGCAACAAGCGGGAGCTGGCGAAGACCGGCCCCGGGTGAATACAAAAAGATCTTAGAAAAGATCGACATCTTCTGCGCGTGACGAAGCAAGTGGTCATGGGAACGTGGGTTCCCCGGCCAGCAGTCCTTGGGGTGGAACATACAAAGGAGATGAATCATGCAAGTCCGCAGTCAAGTCAAGCTGTTTGCCGCATCGGCGGTGGTCGCGCTGTCGGGGGTGATGAGCGCACCGGTTCACGCTGCTGAGCAAGGCAAGCTGCTGATCTGGATCAACGGCGACAAGTGTTACAACGCTTGGACCAAGGTCGGCGAAGAGTTCACCAAGAAGACCGGCGTGGCTGTCGCGGTGGAACATCCGGAAGATGCTCCGGGCAAGTTCCAGCAAGCCGCTGCTGCCGGCAAGGGTCCGGACATCTGGATCTGGGCGCACGACCGTATCGGTGAATGGATCCAGGGCGGCCTGATCGATCCGATCAACCCGAGCGGCAAGGTCAAGGGCCAGATCGACAGCCTCGGCTGGGACGCTTTCACCGTGGGCGGCAAGACCTACGGCTACCCGCTGGCCATCGAAGCCATCCACCTGATCTACAACAAGGATCTGGTCAAGACCCCGCCGAAGTCCTTCGACGAAATCATCGCCCTGGACAAGAAGCTGTCGGCCGAAGGCAAGAAGGCCATCCTCTGGGACTACACCAACACCTACTTCACCTGGCCGCTGCTGGCTGCGAACGGCGGCTACGCCTTCAAGGTGAAGAACGGCACGTATGACCCGGCCGACACCGGCGTGAACAACAAGGGTGCGCTGCAGGGCGTCGAGCTGCTCGACAAGATGATCAAGGACGGCGTGATGCCCAAGGGTGCTTCGTACTCCGACATGGATGCGGGCGTGAACCAGGGCAAGATCGCCATGATGATCAACGGCCCCTGGGCCTGGGACAACCTGAAGAAGTCGAAGATCAACTTCGGCACCGCCCCGATCCCCAAGATCGGCGGCAAGGCTGGCGCACCGTTCGTGGGCGTGCAGGGCGCGATGATCAACAAGGCGAGCCCGAACAAGGACATCGCCAAGGAATTCATCGAGAACTACATGCTGTCGCAACCCGGCCTGAAGGCGTGTAACGCCGACGTGCCGTTCGTGCCGGCTGACAAGGCCTTTTTCAAGGAACTGTCCAGCGACCCGAACATCAAGGCGGTGATGGAATCGGCCAAGAATGGCGCGCCGATGCCCAACATCCCCGAGATGGGTCGCTTCTGGTCCTCGATGGCCTCTGCCCTGCAGAACATCACCCAAGGTCGTCAGTCGCCCAAGGAAGGCATGGACGCCGCAGCTGCGCGCATCCTGAACAAGTAATCCGCTCCTAGAGCGCAGAGAACTTGGACCGCCGGGGTTTCGGCCCCGGCGGATCTTCCAGCAAAGCCTTCGGCTTCTTATTTATCCGGGACCTGTCTTTTTTCTGCGTAACGCTTACGCGGAAGGCCCCGTTGCATCATCCGTGGGGGAAGTGTGGTGAACGACCGCCTGACCAAGTGGATAGCGCCGGCGCTACTCGCGCTGTTCGCGCTGTCCGGTTTGTATCTCGTATTCCTGCTGTATTCGTCCGGGCAGTCGGTGGTCGCACTGGTGACCCTCGTTCTCGTCGCGCTGGCTGTGTACATCTACCTGTCGCCGCGCGCCTATGCGTACCGTTACCTGTTCCCGGGTGTGGCCGGGGCGGGTATCTTTGTCGTGTTCCCGATGATCTACACGATCGCGATCGGCTTCACGAACTACAGTTCGCGCAACCTGCTGGACTTCGACCGCGCCACCGCAGTGCTGCTCGACGAGTCGGTACAGGCTGAAGGCGACACGCTGAATTTCACCGTCCACGGCGGTCCGGGCAACTACCGCCTGCGCCTGCAGAGCGAAGACGAGCAGAAGATCTTCGTCGCGGGGCCGCTCGCGCTCAAGCAGCCGGAATCGCTCAAGGTCAAGGCAACGCCGCCGGCCGAGACTGACGCGCCGCTGGGCGACCCGCTGATGCTCAAGGATGTGATCGCGCTGCGCGACAAGCTGCGTGACGTGGATATCCTGCTGCCCGACGGCACCGAACTCGTGATGACGGGTCTGCGCCAGTACGCACCGAGCAAGAAGCTGTACGCCAAGCAGGCTGACGGCGCCCTGAAGAACCTGCAGACCAACGAGCTGATCCGCCCGAACTTCAAGACCGGTTTTTACGAGACGGCCAAGGGCGACATCGTCCAGCCGGGCTTCAAGACCGGCATCGGCTTTGCGCACTTCAAGCGCATCTTCACCGATACGTCCTTCCAGCAGCCCTTCTTCCGGATCTTCGTCTGGAACGTGATCTTCGCTGCCTGTTCGGTCGGTCTCACGGTTTCGCTGGGCATGTTCCTCGCGGTGCTGCTCAACTGGGAAGCGCTGCGCATGCGTGGCCTCTACCGCACGCTGCTGTTCCTGCCGTATGCGGTGCCGGGCTTCATCTCGATCCTGGTGTTCCGTGGCCTGTTCAACCAGAACTTCGGCGAGATAAACCTGATCCTCGACCAGCTCATCGGCTTCAAGCCCCAGTGGTTTGCCGATCCGACGCTGGCCAAGGTGATGATCCTGATCGTCAATACCTGGTTGGGCTACCCGTACATGATGGTGTTGTGCGAAGGCCTGATCAAATCGATCCCGGGCGATCTCTACGAAGCTTCGGCGATGGCGGGCGCGACCCCCTGGCAGAACTTCACCCAGATCACGGTGCCGCTGATCGCGCGCCCGATCATGCCGTTGCTGATCGCGAGCTTCGCTTTCAACTTCAACAACTTCGTGCTCATAAGCCTGCTCACGCGGGGCTTGCCCGACTTCCTTGATACCAAGGTGCCGGCGGGTGAGACGGATATTCTCGTGTCATATACCTATCGGATTGCCTTCGGCGACTCTGGCCAGAACTTCGGCCTTGCCGCAGCGATTTCGACGGTGATTTTCGTGCTGGTGGCGGTGCTGAGCATCGTCAACCTGCGCCTGACCAAGGTGAATCAACAAGCCGCACGATAAGCGGGATTGCCTGGCAGAAAACGACTTCGCATGCGCGCGGCATGGTGCCGCGTGCATCGACGGAGCAGGGGAGGGCCTTGAGGTCCCCCTTATAAAGAGGCTGTTGTACCCATACAGGAGGAGTGAGTAATGAAGACTGGCTACATGCGCGTGCGTTCGGTCGTTGCGGCCCTTGGTCTGGTGTTTGCGGCAAGCGCCGCCCAGGCTGCTGAAGTGGAAGTGCTGCACTGGTGGACGTCCGGTGGCGAAGCCAAATCGGTCGCCGAGCTCAAGAAGATGCTCGAGGCCAAGGGCCACACCTGGAAGGACTTCGCGGTGGCAGGCGGCGCCGGCGAGAACGCAATGACCGTGCTGAAGTCGCGTGTCGTGTCCGGCAACCCGCCGGTGGCAGCACAGATCAAGGGTCCGTCGATCCAGGAATGGGGCGCGGAAGGCGTGCTCGCCAACATCGACGCGACCGCCAAGGCCGAAGGTTGGGACAAGCTCCTGCCGCCGGTCGTCTCGAACATCATGAAGTACAAGGGCAACTACGTTGCCGCGCCGGTGAACGTGCACCGCGTGAACTGGATGTGGGCCAACCCGGAAGTCTTCAAGAAGGCGGGCGTCTCGATTCCCAAGACCTGGGATGAGTTCGCCAAGGCCGCGGACGCCATCCAGAAGGCCGGCTTCATTCCGGTCGCTCACGGTGGCCAGCCCTGGCAGGACTTCACTGTCTTCGAAAGCATCGTGCTCGGCGTCGGCGGACCGGCCTTCTACAAGAAGTCGCTGGTCGACCTGGATCAGGCCTCGCTGAAGAGCGCGACCATGGTCAAGGCTTTCGACACCCTGGCGGTGGTCAAGAAGTACATCGACAAGGACAGCCCGAACCGCGACTGGAACCTCGCTACGGCGATGGTCATCAACGGCAAGGCCGCCATGCAGTTCATGGGTGACTGGGCCAAGGGCGAGTTCACTGCCGCTGGCAAGGTGCCGGGCAAGGACTTCATCTGCGCACCGGCTCCGGGCACCGACAAGGGCTACACCTTCAACGTCGACAGCTTCGTGATGTTCAAGCAGTCCAACGCCGACGTGGCCAAGGGCCAGGCCGACCTGGCTGCTGCCATCATGAGCCCGGCCTTCCAGGAAGTGTTCAACCTCAATAAGGGTTCGATCCCGGTCCGTCTCGGCATGAAGATGGACAAGTTCGACGAATGTGCCAAGAAGTCGTCCGAAGACTTCGTCGCCACCAACAAGTCCGGCGGCCTGGTGCCCTCGATCGCCCACGGCATGGCAGTGCCTTCGGCGACCGCAGGTGCCATGCAGGACGTGGTGACCGAGTTCTTCAACGGCACCGGCATGTCGTCCAAGCAAGCGGCTGAGAAGCTCGCTGCAGCGGCCAAGACCAAGTAATCAATCTGGCCATGGCGCGGCGCCCGACGGGATGGTCGGGCGCCGCGCCTGCTGTGGAGGAGCAACAAGAAATGGCTGGAACAATCCAGTTGAACGAGACCCCCGGTGGCTTTCCGTCACCGATGGCAAAAGGGGGCGCGGGTCGCATATACGACCTGATGGAAACGTGGCTGCCGAAGATCGTGATCGCGCCCACTTTCCTCGCCTGCGTCGTATTCATCTACGGTTACATCCTCTGGACTGCCGTCCTTTCCATGACGCCGTCGCGGCTCCTGCCGTTGTACGAGTTCGTCGGACTGGAGCAGTACCGGGCGTTGTTCGACAACGATCGGTGGTGGCTGGCGCTCAAGAACCTGCTGGTATTCGGCATCCTGTTCGTGGTCGTCTGCCTTGTGGTGGGGCTGCTGCTCGCGATCCTGCTCGACCAGCGGATCCGCGCCGAAGGCTTCATCCGCTCGATCTACCTCTATCCGATGGCGTTGTCCTTCATCGTCACCGGTACGGCATGGAAGTGGATCCTCAACCCGGGCCTCGGCCTGGAGAAGCTGGTGCATGACCTCGGCTGGCAGAGCTTTTCCTTCGACTGGTTGGTGAATCCGGAGCGCTCGATCTACACGGTGGTGATCGCCGGCGTGTGGCAATCGTCCGGCTTCGTGATGGCGCTGTTCCTCGCGGGGCTGCGCGGGATCGATGACTCCATCATCAAGGCCGCCCGGGTCGACGGCGCCTCGCTGCCGCGGATCTACTGGCGGATCATTCTGCCCAGCCTGCGGCCGGTGTTCTTTTCCTGCTTCATGATCCTCGCCCATATCGCGATCAAGAGTTTCGACCTGGTGATCGCGCTGACCGGCGGTGGCCCCGGTTTCTCCAGCGACGTGCCGGCGACCTTCATGTACACCTACGCCTTCACCCGCAACCAGATCGGTCTGGGCGCGGCGAGCGCGATGATGATGCTGATGATCGTGGTCGCGGTGGTGGTGCCGATGGTGTGGTCCGAGACGCGGAGGACCAGCCGTGGCTGATGAACGTACCCTGATGCCGGGCGAATCCCGGCTCTCGATCGGCCGAATCCTGGTGTACGGCGTGCTCGCGCTGGTGTGCCTGTACTACCTGATGCCGCTGTACGTGATGATCACGACCTCGCTCAAGTCGCTCGACGAGATCCGCGCCGGCAACCTGCTGGCGCTGCCTCAGGCGGTGACCTTCGAGCCCTGGGCCAAGGCCTGGCAAAGCGCCTGTACCGGCGTGCAGTGCGGCGGCATGAGGGGTTTCTTCTGGAACTCCGTGTCCTTCGTCGTGCCGGCCGTGCTCATCTCGACGGCGATCGGCGCCTTCAACGGCTACGTGCTCACGATGTGGCGTTTCCGTGGCTCGGACACGCTCTTCCTGCTGCTGATGCTCGGCTGCTTCATCCCCTTCCAGGTGGTGTTGCTGCCGATGGCGCGCACGCTCGGCTTGCTCGGTCTTGCGAGCTCGACGGCCGGACTGATCCTGGTGCACGTGGTCTATGGCCTGTGCTTCACCACGCTGTTCTTCCGCAACTACTACGTGTCGATCCCGGAAGAGCTGGTCAAGGCTGCGCGCATCGACGGCGCGGGTTTCGTGCGCATCTTCCTGCGCATCATCCTGCCGCTGTCCGGGCCGATCATCGTGGTGTCGATCATCTGGCAGTTCACCCAGATCTGGAACGACTTCCTCTTCGGGGTCGTGTTCTCCGCGGGTGAGAGACAGCCGATCACGGTCGCACTCAACAACCTGGTCAATACCTCGACCGGGGTCAAGGAATACAACGTGAACATGGCCGCCGCCATCATCGCGGCCCTCCCGACGCTCTTCGTGTACGTGGTCGCCGGAAAGTACTTCGTGCGTGGCCTGACCGCTGGCTCGGTGAAGGGTTGAAGCCATGTCACAGAACAAGGATCTGAACTGAGATGGGTGCGCTTTCCATTCGGAACGTCCGCAAGACGTTCAACAACACAGAGGTGCTCAAGGGCATCGACCTGGAAATCGCCAAGGGCGAATTCCTGATCCTCGTCGGCCCCTCGGGCTGCGGCAAATCGACCCTGCTGAACCTGATCGCGGGCCTGGACAGCGTCACGTCCGGCGACATCGTGATCGCCGATCGCAAGGTCAATGGCTTCTCGCCCAAGGACCGCGACATCGCGATGGTGTTCCAGTCCTACGCGCTGTATCCGAACATGACCGTGCGCGAGAACATCGTCTTCGGTCTGGAGATGCGCAAGGTGCCCAAGGCCGATCGCGACAAGGCGGTGGACCGCGTGGCGCAGATCCTGCAGATCAACCATCTGCTGGATCGTCGTCCCTCGCAGCTCTCCGGTGGTCAGCGCCAGCGGGTGGCGATGGGGCGGGCAATTTCGCGCAACCCCGCGCTCTTCCTTTTCGATGAGCCGCTGTCGAACCTCGACGCCAAGCTGCGGGTCGAAATGCGGACCGAGATCAAGCTTCTGCATCAGCGCCTGGGCACGACCATCGTCTACGTCACCCACGATCAGGTCGAGGCCATGACCCTGGGCGACAAGATCGCGGTCATGAACGGCGGTTCGGTGCAGCAGTTCGGCACGCCGCAGCAGCTCTACGACGACCCCGCCAACCTGTTCGTCGCCGGCTTCATGGGTTCGCCGGCCATGAACTTCGTCAAGGTCCGGGTCGAGGATATCGGCGATGGTTGCGGGGTCCGCTTCGAGTCCGAGGGCGAGTCCTTCGTGTTCCCGGCCTTCAACCAGTCGGGCGCGCTGCGCGAATGGATCGGCAAGGACGTGATCTTCGGCATCCGCCCGGAACAGATCACGCATGCCGGCGGTTCGCTCGGCCAGCACGACCAGCAGCGAAATGCAGCATTGCGCGTCAAGCTGACCGAGCCGACTGGCCCCGATACTCTGGTATTGGTGCCGCTCAATGGGGGCGAAGTCACCTGCCGAATCCATCCGGCCTTCGCCAAGGCGCCGGGCGAGAAGATCGAGCTGTCCTTCGATCTCTCCAAGGCGGTTTATTTCGATCCGGTCACCGAGCAGCGAATACGCTGAATCCGGCGATCTTTCCAAGAGGCCCGCGCGAGCGGGCCGGTGTTCCACAGAGGTTCTGGCTATGGCAATCGTTCTCGACAAATCGCATCGCTGGCGCGTGGCGGCTTCGCATCTCTTCCTGATCGCGCTGGTCGCCCTGTGCCTGTTCCCGTTCCTGATGGTGCTTTCCATCTCGCTGCGTCCGGGGAACTTCGCGGTCGGGGACTTCATTCCCAGCCACGTCAGCCTGGAGCACTGGAAGCTCGCGCTCGGCATCTCCTACCAGGCCGAAGACGGCACCCTGATCAAGCCCCCGTTCCCGGTCATGCTGTGGTTGTGGAACTCGATCAAGATCGCGCTCGTCTCCGCCTTCATTGCGGTGCTTCTTTCCACCACCGCGGCCTACGCCTTCGCCCGCATGAAGTTCCGCGGCAAGCAGCACTGGCTCACGGGCCTGCTGCTGATGCAGATGTTCCCCAGCGTGCTCGCGCTGATCGCGATCTACTCGATCTTCGACTACCTGGGCACCTACGTGAAATGGCTGGGTGTCGATAGCCACTGGAGCCTGATCCTGTCTTATGCGGGTGGCATCGCCCTGCATGTGTGGACCATCAAGGGCTACTACGACACGATCCCCGTGGAGATCGAGGAGGCCGCCGTGGTCGACGGCGCCACCCACTGGCAGGCCTTCAAGTACGTGCTGCTGCCCATGGCCATGCCGATCCTGATGGTCGTCTTCCTGCTGGCCTTCATCGGTTCCATCATCGAATACCCGATTGCTTCGGTGCTGCTGCACTCCGAAAGCAAGCTGACGCTCGCCGTCGGTTCGCGACTCTTCCTGTACGAGCAGCGCTACCTCTGGGGCGATTTTGCAGCGGCGGCCATCCTGTCCGGCCTGCCGATCACCGCCGTGTTCCTGCTGTCGCAACGCTGGATGGTCGCAGGTCTGACCGCTGGTGGCGTGAAGGGCTGATCGGCACCCGCCGTAGTTCGAAAACAATAACGATACCGGCGCGCGACCGACCACACCCAAGAACCAGGACCAACCATGAAGATCGCAGCAGCCTCGCTGGCCCTCGCGCTGGCATCCGCTTTCGCACCCGTCCATGCGGCGCCCGCGACGACGGGCTCCTTTGCGGACAACCCGATCGTCTATTTCGTCGTCACCGACCGCTTCCTCAACGGCAATCCGGCCAACGACCATAGCTATGGCCGTACCGGCGACGGTGGCAAGGAGATCGGCACCTTCCACGGTGGCGACCTCGCAGGCATCACCGCCAAGCTCAAGGAAGGCTGGTTCAAGCAGCTCGGCGTGAACGCAATCTGGATCACTGCGCCCTACGAGCAGATCCACGGCTGGGTGGTCGGCGGCAACAAGGCCTTCAAGCACTACGCGTATCACGGCTACTACGCGCTCGACTACACCGTGCTCGACCAGAACATGGGCACGCCGGCCGAACTGCGCGAGATGATCGACACCGCGCACGCGCAGGGCATCCGCGTGCTCTTCGACATCGTGATGAACCACCCGGGCTACCTGGACATCAAGACCGCCCAGGACATGAAGATCCCGGTGCTGTGGAAGGGCGCCGACAAGGCCACGCTGGACGACTACCACTCCTACATCGACTACAACGCCCCGCGTGCGCAGTGGGCGGCGTGGTGGGGGGGCGACTGGGTGCGTGCCGGCCTCAACGGGTATACGCCCGAAGGTGGCGACGACTTCACCAAGCAGCTCGCCTACCTGCCGGACTTCAAGACCGAGAGCAAGGACAAGGTCAAGCTGCCCCAGCTGCTCAAGAACAAACCGGACACCCATGCCAAGGAACTGCCCGACGCGACGGTGCGCGACTATCTGGTCACCTGGCTGACCGACTGGGTGCGCGAATACGGTGTCGATGGCTTCCGTGCCGACACGGTGAAGCATGTCGAGCCCGACTCCTGGCGCGCGCTGAAGCAACGCGGCACCGAGGCGCTGGCCGCCTGGAAAACCGCCAACAAGGACAAGGCAGTCGACGCCGCGCCCTTCTGGATGGTCGGCGAGTACTGGGGCCAGGACACGCGTCGCACTTCGATCTACGACGCCGGTTTCGACGCGATGATCAACTTCGACTTCCAGCAACGCCTGCTGCAGGTTTCGGACAACGCGGCGCTCGATGCGCTGTACACCGAGTACGCTGGCCGTCTTTCGGGCGCACCGGGCTACAACGTGCTGTCCTACCTGTCCTCGCACGACACGGATCTGTTTCCGCGCAAGCGCCTGATGGATGCGGGCAACGGCCTGCTGCTCGCCCCCGGCGGCGTGCAGATCTTCTACGGCGACGAAAGCGCTCGCCCGCTCGGCCCGTCGGTGGACTCCGACGCCGCCCAGGGCACGCGTTCCGACATGAACTGGAAGTCGCTCGACCAGGGCCTGCTCGCCCACTGGCGCAAACTCGGAACCTTCCGTGCGCGCCATGTGGCGCTTGCTCGCGGTGCGCATGCGCGCATCTCCAGCGACCCGTACGTCTTCTCGCGCGTGCATGAGGCGAGCGGCGACAAGGTCGTCGTGGCGCTTGGCGTGAAGGGTGCGCAGAGCCTGCCGGTCGGCAAGGTCTTCAAGGACGGCAGCACCGTGGTCGATGCGTACTCCGGCCGCGAGGCGCAGGTGAGGGACGGCAAGGTCGCGCTGGAAGCGCAAGGCGTCGTGCTGCTGGAGCAAAAGCAGTGATGGCCGCCGGCAAGGGCTTCTCGCGCGTCGTCCTCGGCGTCTGGCGCGTGACCGATTGGGGCATGGATGCCTCCGCTCTTGCCGGCTTCTTCTCCGCGGCGGCGGACCTGGGCGTCACCAGCCTGGACGCCGCCGACATCTATGCCGACTACGGCTGCGAGCCGGTAGTCGGCGCCGCGCTCGCCGCCTCGCCGGGCCTGCGCGATCGCCTGCAACTCGTTACCAAGTGCGGTATCCGCCTGCGTTCGGCCAAGAAGCCTGACGTGGCGGTGAAGCACTACGACAGCTCGGGCGCCTACGTCACCGCGCAGGTCGACGAATCGCTGCGCGCGCTGCGCACCGACCGTCTCGACCTGCTTCTGATCCATCGCCCTGATCACCTGATGGATGCCGACGAACTGGCCGAGGCCGTGGTGGCGCTCAAGCAGGCGGGCAAGGTGCTGGCCTTCGGCGTTTCCAACTTCACGCCCTCGCAGGTCGAACTGCTGCAATCGCGCCTGCCGTTCGCACTGGCGGGCAACCAGATCGAATGCTCGCTGCTCGCGCGGGCGCCGCTCTTCGACGGCACGCTGGACCAGTGCCAGCGCCTGCGCATGATGCCCATGGCCTGGTCGCCGCTGGGCGGCGGACGCCTGATGAACGACGGCGCGGGCCCCGGCCTCGCCTCCGTGCTGGGGCAGGTTGCGAGCGACACCGGACTCACCACCGACCAGGTCGCGCTGGCTTGGTTGATGCGTCATCCCTCGCGCATCCATCCGGTAATCGGCAGCGGCCGCATTGAACGCGTGCGACTGGCGGCCGACGCCGCGGCGCATGGGCTGGACCGGCAACACTGGTATCGCCTGCTGGAAGCCGCGCAGGGACACGAGGTGCCGTGAAGCAGACGGGCTTCATGCCGGCGGCGGCGTCCGAACGCGATTTCCTGCCGCTCGCCTATCGCGATGGTCCGCGTCTCCTGGGGGACGTCGGTGCCACCAACGCGCGCTTCGCGCTCGAGGCTGCGCCGGGCCGCTTCGAATCGATCGAAGTCCTGCGCTGCGATGACTACGCCGGCCTCGCGGCCGCGATACGCGCCTATCTCGACCGCGTCGGCCTCAAGCGGGTGAACCACGCGGGCATCGCGATCGCCAACCCCATCGGTGGCGATCAGGTGCGGATGACCAACCGCGACTGGGCCTTCTCGATCGAGGAGACCCGCGAGCAGCTCGACTTCAGCACCCTGCTGGTGGTCAATGACTTCACCGCGCTGGCAATGTCCCTGCGGCACCTTTCCGGCAATCAGCTCGACCAGGTCGGCGGCGGCGCGTCGCAGCCCAACTCGGTGCTGGGCCTGGTGGGAGCGGGCACGGGTCTTGGCGTTTCCGCGCTGATTCCCACGGCCGACCGCTGGGTGACATTGGGCTCTGAGGGAGGCCATGTGAACTTCGCGCCCAGCGACGAGCGCGAGCTGGATCTGCTGCGCTACTGCTGGAAGAAGTACCCCCACGTCTCGGCCGAGCGCCTGATCTCCGGACCCGGCATGGCGCTGATCTACGCCGCGCTGTCCGAACGTGCCGGCCGCAGCCAGGGGGCGCGCAGTGCGCCGGACATCGTTGCCGCCGCGCTCGCCGGTGCGGACCCGATCGCGGTGGAAACCGTGGATTGCTTCTGCGCGATGCTCGGCACTGTCGCCGCCAACCTGGCGGTGACGCTGGGCGCCTTGGGCGGGATGTTCATCGGCGGTGGCATCGTGCCGCGCCTGGGCAAGCACTTCCATGCGTCGAGTTTCCGCGCGCGTTTCGAGGCCAAGGGGCGCTTCTCGAACTACCTTGCGCAGATTCCGACCTATGTGATCACCGAGCGCTACCCGGCCTTCCACGGCGTCTCCACCATCCTGCACGACACCTTGCGCGGACGCGATGGCGACAGCCCGCTGATCAGCCAGATCCGCGCCGCGCGCGAGGCGCTCTCGAAGGCTGAGCAACGCGTGGCCGAGCTGGTGCTGACCCGGCCGCGCATGGTGCTCAACGATCCGATCGCCGAGATCGCGCGCAACGCCAACGTGAGCCAGCCGACGGTGATCCGCTTCTGCCGCTCGCTCGGCTTCCAGGGACTTTCGGATTTCAAACTGCGCCTGGCTTCGGGTCTGACCGGCACGATCCCCGTGCGCCACAGCCAGGTCCGCCACGGTGACACGGCGCCGGACATCAGCGCCAAGGTCATCGAGAACGCTGCCTCGGCCTTGCTGCGCCTGCGCGACAGCATCAATGTCGCGGCGGTGGATGCCGCCACGCGGGTGCTGCGCTCCGCGCGGCGGATCGAGTTCTATGCGGTAGGCAACACGGCGGTGGTGGCGCTGGACGGACAGCTCAAATTCTTCCGCTTCCGCGTGCCGACGGTGGCGTATTCCGACAGCCATCTGCAGACCCAGTCTGCACGCCTGCTCGGCCCGGGCGACGTAGTGGTGACGATCTCCGCCAGTGGTCGTCCGCCGGGCTTATTGCGCGCGGCAGAGCTGGCACGCGAGGCCGGCGCGGAAGTGATCGCGATCACTGCGGGCAAGAGCCCGCTCGCGCGTCGGGCCAGCGTGGTGATTCCGGTGGACCTGCCGGAGTCCGACCAGGGCTTTGCGTCCCTGATCGGGCGCTTGCTGCACCTGATCGTCATCGATGTGCTGGCCGTGGGCGTGGCCCTGCAGCGTGAGGAAGGCAACACGGACCGCGCCCTCGCCGAGTTCGCTTCGCGCGACGAGGAAGAAGGCGAAGACGGCGCCTCACGTCTGGGCACCTGAACCGTCCCGTTTTGCCGCCCGTTTCGCCCCCCGGTCTCGACCCCCGTCTCGACCCAGTTCAGACGCGATTCAGATTTCCGTCGCAGTTTCCTGGCGGGTCAGTTCTATGCCGTCGACCGTCATCCGTCATCCGCCATTCGCCCTGCACCTGGTGCGGCGGCGCGCTGACCCGGAAGCGCGTGTTCAAGGGACCGATACCGACCACGAAGTCGTCGTCCGAGAAACGCTGAAGCGGCGCGTCGAGCGACTTGTTGACCTTGCCTTTGCGCGCGTAGCGCACCTGACCGTCCTGGCTGATCTCAAGCACCATCTTCGTGTCGTGATCGGCGCCCTGCCAGCGGCCGATGTAGTCGCTCTTGCTCGCTGGAATCGCGGGCCCGCCGGAGCCGCTGCAGGCGGCCAGCGCCGCGAAGAGCACGAGGCAGGCATGGCGACGGAGGCATCGGAACATGTGCGTTTCCCTTGGAGGTGTGCACACGAATTCTGCCTGAGCCCGCCACACGCGCGGTGCGCCGGCACGGGTCACGGCGCGAACCGGCCACACGCGGTAGGATCGAGCCAATCGTCACCCCGGAGTGCCTGCATGGTCTATCGCTCGAAGATCGGTGCCTGGTTGGCCATTCTCATCGGCGGCGCGATGGCGGCTGTCGTCGTCGCCTGCGTGGAGCTGATCGCCCGCAACCCGCCCGGGATGATGCTGCAGCTCTTCGCCATCCTGTTGGTGGGCCTCGGTCTGCCCGCCTGGATACTGATCAGCACCCGCTACCAGCTCACGCGCGAGGCACTGCTGGTGCGCTGCGGGCCGGGGCGCTGGCGCATTCCCCTGCAAGACATCACGCGCGTGACGCCGAGTCGCAGCTGGGCTTCGAGTCCGGCCTTGTCGCTGGATCGTCTGTGCATCGAGTACGGATCGCATGCGCTGCTGATCTCTCCGCGCGACGCCGACGCTTTCCTGCGCGACCTGGACGCGCTGCGCCGCGATTGAGCAAGCCGTGCTCGACCGCCACTTCCTCAGTCGCGTCACGCTCAAGCGGGAGCAGATTCCCGATCCAGACCACTATCCCTTCAGCCTTCCGGCGGTGCGCGCGCTCGACGAGCTGGCACTGCATCCGAAGGTCACCTTTTTCGTAGGCGAGAACGGGTCCGGCAAGTCCACCCTGCTGGAGGCGATCGCTATCGGACTCGGTTTCAACCCGGAAGGCGGCAGTCGCAACTTCCGTTTCGACACCCGCGCGTCCCATTCCGTACTGCATGAATACCTTCGGCTCGCGCGCGGTGTTCGGCGTCCTCGGGACGGCTTCTTCCTGCGTGCCGAGAGCTTCTTCAACGTCGCGACCCGCATCGAACAGCTCGATGCCGAGCCCGGCCCGGGCGCGCCGATCGGGCCCGCCTACGGTGGCCGCAGCCTGCACGAGCAGTCGCATGGCGAGTCCTTCCTGGCCTTGATGGCGGAGCGTTTCCGCGGCCAGGGCCTCTATGTGCTGGATGAGCCGGAAGCCGCGCTCTCGCCGCAACGCCAACTCGCGGTGCTGGCGCGATTGCATGCCCTGGTGCGGGACGAATCGCAGTTCCTGATTGCCACGCATTCCCCGATTCTGATGGCCTATCCCGACGCCTGGATCTACGAATGCAGCGCCTCAGGCTTGCGGCGGGTGGCCTATGAAGACACCGAGCACTACCAGGTCACGCGCGACTTCCTCGCGCATCCGCAACGCATGCTGCAAGTCTTGCTGGACGACATGGACGCCGAGGACTGACCTCAGCAAGCGGGCCCGCCTGGCGCCGGGCGTACCCTTCGACAGGCGGCACCAGATGCGCTGAAGCCTGCGGGCTTCAGAACGACACGACAAGCGATCGCCCGGACGCTGAGCCAAGCGCACAACAGCATCCGGGCGCCTCCCTTACTGCGGAATGAGTTGCAGCCCGTAGTTCTGGCCGAAGTTGTTGTCCCAGTAGGTCTGGCCATTCACCAGGTAGGCGATCGCGTAGTCCACATGCGTGGCGCTGCCCACCGCGAGCTGGATGTTCCACTCTTCGACTCCGTACTGGTTGGGGTTGGCGGCGCCGCTGTAGGCGCCGTACCAATAGGTGCTGTTGAAGCTGCCCCAGGCCGTCTTCGTCGTCTGCCAGCCATCGGTCGAATACACCACCTTGACCTGCTTGTTCGGCGAGAGATTCTTGAGCGTCACGCTCGTGTAGAAGACGCCGCCGGAGCTGCTGTAGCTGCTGCTCGGGGTGTAGAGCTGGCCGAGCACGTTGGCGCCGACCAGCAGGCTGCCGGAGTCCTTGGCCTGCTTGTAGTTCTGGCCGCCATTGTTGTCCCAGTACTCCTGGCCGGACACCTTGTAGCGCAGTGCGAACTCCAGGTCCCAGGTCTGGTAGGTGAGCGCGTAGCCGCTGTAGTCGGCGTAGCTGCCCGACCACACCTCACGGCCGTTGTCAGCAGGGCGGTTGTAGGCAAGGGCGACATCGACCCAGCTGCCGTCGGGCTTCTTCATGCGCACATACACTTCCTTGGCATAGGCCAGGTTCTTGACCAGGGTCTCGAAGCGGATGCTCTGCATGGAGAGACCGTAGTGCGTGGAAACGATGCTCTGGCTGCGCAGCAGCTTGATCTCGTCGGCGGCATGCGCGCCGCTGGCAAGGACGAGGGCCATAAGGGTCACAAGGGCGAGGAGAAGCTTCTTCATGATGAACCTCCGGGGGCTGACATTCTTGGGGGAGGGAAGCGACGGCTTCCCCGTAACGCAAGATGCCGCCCGGCCGAAGCGTGAAGTTGATGCTGATTGCGTAGCGATCAGCACGCTCTATGACGTGCGCAAGAACACTTATCGCGCGGGAAGAACGGTCTCGACAAGCCGCAATGCAGGAGCTGGCCGACGCGGTGGCCGACATGCGCGCCAGGCTGGCGGGCCGGGCGCTCGCTGCCTGCAAGGCTGCGCGGCGGAAAGAGCCGATTCAAAGTACGAGGCCTGGCAGCTTGTTGCGCGGACACCACCGTTTGCCATGTCGCGGGCCTCGCTCGCCGGATCGGCGGGGCGATCACGGGGTTGGCAGGCTGAGGACGAAGTCGCCGAGGAGGAGGGAAGAAACTGCGGTTCAGCGAGGCACGAGAGACCTGGCGTCGCTCACTCGCAATTCGCATCAAACGGCCCGGAGATCGAGCACCGGTGCGGGATTGCGATCGGATGAGCAACTAACTTTCCTGCGCGGGGGAGATCACTCGTTCGATGGCCTGCTGGCAGGTTCGCGTGCGGCGGACGCAAAGTCCGGCGCATTGCCTTGATCTCGCCCCGCGGCGCAGCGCACGTCAGTGGCCTACACTGCGACTCTCCTTCGTTCGGTATGCGACCGGATGTTCTTCACGCTGCGGCTGATCCTTCGCAATGCCCTGCGCCACAAGCTGCGCACCACGCTTACCGTGCTCGGCATGGTGGTGGCCGTGCTGGCCTTCGGCTTGCTGCGGACTTTCGTCGATGCCTGGTACAGCGGCGCGAACGCGGCGTCCGCGAATCGCATCGTTACCCGCAACGCGGTGTCGCTGACTTTCTCGCTGCCGATGTCTTACCGCGAGCGCATCCGCGCCGTGCCCGGCGTCAGGCAGGTGAGCTGGGCGAACTGGTTCGGTGGCGTCTACAAGGAGCCGAAGAACTTCTTCGCGCAGTTCGCGATCGATCCGCGCACCTATCTCGAGGTGTATCCCGAACTTCTGCTTTCCGAGGATGAGCGCGCCAACTTCTTCCGCGATCGCAAGTCCTGCATCGTGGGTGAGAAACTCGCACGGCGTTTTGGCTGGCAGTTGGGCGACACGATCACGCTCAAGGGGGCGATCTATTCGGGCGACTGGGATTTCGTGATCCGCGGCATCTATCGTGGCGCGACGCAGAGCACCGACGAGAGCACGATGTTCTTTCACTACGACTACCTCAACGAGACGCTCCAGCGTCGCTCCAAGCGCTGGGGCAACATGGTGGGCGTGTTCGTTGCCGAGGTGGAGCAGGCCGACAACGTGGCCCAGGTGGCACTGGATATCGACGCGCAATTCCGCAACTCCGCCGCCGAGACGCTCACCGAAACCGAACGCGCCTTCCAGCTCTCCTTCGTCGCGATGAGCGAGGCGATCATCCAGGCGATCCGGCTTGTCTCCTACGTGGTGGTGATCATCATCATGGCGGTAATGGCCAACACGATGGCGATGACGGTGCGAGAGCGCACTTCCGAATACGCGACGCTCAAGGCGCTCGGCTTCCGACCGCTCTACGTCGCCGGACTCATCCTCGGTGAATCGCTGCTGATCGCGCTGGCCGGCGGTGCCCTGGGCATCGTGCTGACCCAGCCGGCGGCCCACGCGCTGGGCGCGAGCCTGGGCAACTTCCTGCCTGGACTCAAGGTGTCGAACGACACGCTGTTGCTGCAGTGGGCGGCTGCGGGGCTGGTGGGCCTGGTCGCCGCGCTGGCGCCGATGCGCAGGGCCTCGCGCCTGCGCATCGTCGAAGCCTTGCGGGCTTACGCATAGGCGTCGCGCGATGGCCCGCATCCCGCTCATGTATTCGCTGCGCAACCTCTGGACGCGTCGGCTCACCACGGCTCTCACCGCCGGCGGCATGGCGCTGGTTGTCTTCGTCTATGCCGCTGTGCGCATGCTCGACGCGGGGCTCAAGGAAACCCTCGTCGATACCGGCAGCGTCGACAACGCCGTGGTGATTCGCAAGGGTTCGGGCACCGAGATCCAGAGCATCGTCTCGCGGGATCAGGCCGCGACGGTGGAGAGCCTGCCGCAGGTGGCGATGGGGCCGGGCGCCGTGCCGCTCATTTCCAAGGAGACGGTGGTGTTGATCGCGCTCACCAAGCGCGGCAGCGACAAGCCCACCAACGTGGTGATACGCGGCGTGGGGCCCTTCGGCATGCAGCTGCGTCCGCAGGTGCACTTGGTGGCGGGGCGCATGTTCCGGCCAGGGAGCGCGGAGGTGATCGCCGCGGCCAACGTGGCCGAGCGTTTCCAGGGCGTGGGCCTGGGGCAGCCGGTGCGCTTCGGTGGCCGCGACTGGACCATCGTCGGGCTCTTCGATGCCGGCAACACCGCTTTTGACTCCGAGCTGTGGGGCGATGTCGACCAGCTGATGCAGGCTTTCCGGCGCGGCGCGTTTTCCTCGCTAGTGTTCCGTCTCACCACGCGCGACGACTTCGAGGCAGCGCACACGCGGCTCGACGAGGACCCGCGCCTGGGCCTGGAGGCCAAGCGCGAACGCCAGTTCTATGCGGACCAGTCCGAGGCATTGTCCAAGTTCATCAACATCCTGGGCGTCACGCTCTCGGTGATCTTTTCAATCGGCGCGGTGATCGGCGCGATGATCACCATGTACTCCGCCGTCGCGACCCGCACGGCGGAGATCGGCACCTTGCGTGCGCTCGGCTTCAGACGGGCCAACGTGATGCTCGCCTTCCTCGCGGAATCGCTCTTCCTCGCCTTGCTCGGTGGCGTCGTGGGCCTGCTGCTGGCCTCGGGCATGCAATGGGTGTCGCTCACCACGACCAATTTCCAGACCTTCGCGGAGCTGGCCTTCAGCTTCCGGCTCACACCGGGCATCGTCGGCGAGACGCTGGGCTTCTCGCTGCTCATGGGGCTGATCGGCGGCTTCCTGCCGGCGCTGCGCGCAGGCCGCCTGAAGATCGTGGAAGCCTTGCGGGAGGGATGAGGATGACGCTCGGGGAGGCGAGGCAATGCTGATCGGCGAACTGGCTCGCGCTTCCGGCCTCACGCGCGACACCATCCGGTTCTACCAGCGTATCGGCCTGATGCCGGCGCCGACCCGCCATGGCTCCTATGCGCGCTACGACGCGCGCGCCCTGCACCGGCTTGCACGCATCCAGCGTCTGAAGCAGGCCGGCTTTCCCCTGGAGGAGATCCGCGATCTGCTCGATCCAGCGCTGGCTGGCACGGTTTGCGACGACCTGCCGGGACGCCTGGATGCGCGCCTGCGCGAACTCGACGCTCGTATCGCCGAGCTGCAGACAGTGCGGGCGGAAGTGGCGGTGGTGCGGGCGGCTTGTTCGGGTTGCTGCGACAGTCCGGCAGGCCTGCCGAGCTGCCTGCCGGACAGCTCCGGCGAGCCCGCCTAGGACGCTCCGGGCGCTTTCCGCGTTTCGGATGTCGGGGCAGGGCGCCGGCCGCAGTCGACAGAGCAGCTTGGCGGTCGCCGCAGGCGCGCCGCGATCCAGACGATTCCACCAAGGGCGAGCAAGCCCCAGGCGACGGATTCGGCATGCAGGGCCAGCAGGCCGAGCAGCGTGGAGCCGCTCAGCGCGGCGAGCAGCGGCAGGGCGCAGCAGGCGGTGCAGGCCAGGGCGAGCGCGAGGATTCCGCGCAGGAACGGTGGGGTCGGACGGGACATGAAAAGGGGCTCCTCGATAACGGGAGCCCCTAGCCTGCGGTGTGGAGTCGACTCCAGAGTCAAGCGCCTGGCGTCGACCCGTTCTTCGGCGCTGCGATCAGTTGTGCTGGCGGTCGTGCTTCTGGCGGAAGATGCGACCGGACTGATGGTTCTCGGCGACCTGGATGCGCTCGGATTCACGGGCGCCCACATGACCGTCGCTGGCGGCCCGTGCTTCGCGGCGATCGACATGGGCCTGACCACGCTCCATGCGTGCGGCTTCATGGTTGGTCAGTTCGCCCGATTTCACGCCTTGCTCGATGCGTGCCTGCTGGTTCACATCGCGCTGCACCGCGGCCTGCATGCGCTGGCTGGAAGCCGAGTTCGGATTGCCGCGCTGCGCGTCGTGCTTCTGTTGGTTGATGTCGCGGCTCACGGCGTTCTGCGCACTGTTGATGCGCTGGGCTTCGGCATCGCTCACGCTGCCGTCGCGCATGGCCTTCGCTTCCATGTGCGAGACGTGGGACTCTTCCTTCTCCAGCTTGCCTGCTTCACGGGTATTGAGCTGGCCGGACTGCAGGCCGGCTTCGATGCGTTCCTGCTGCTTCACGTCGCGCGAGAGCGCTTGGTCCTGGGCGTAGGCGCTGCTGGCAAGGGCGCCGAGGGCGATGGTGAGGATGAGGCGATTCGTAAGCATGAGAGTCTCCGTTGTTCGTATCGGTAGGCCGGTCGCTGGGGACCGAGGGCTTACTGCTGTTGATGCTGCTGTGCTGCGCAGGATGCCCCTCGCATGCAGGGAAAGTGCTTCGGTCAATCGCTGACTTGCAAGCGTTTGTGAGCGGCCTGCGGGCCTGAAACGTTTGCTCACCCTTGGGCAGGCATGACGTCCGGGTCAGCAGTCCGGAACGGACGGAAAGGCGCGGGCCCGAGCTTTCGGGCCAAGCTGCCCGCGTCAGCCGGTCAGATCTCGAGATTGTCGATCAGGCGCGTGCCGCCCAGTCGCGCGGCGGCGAGCACGACCAGCGAGCGCTCATCGGCTTCCGGTTCCTGAAGGTCGATGCGTCGGCGCACCGAGACGTAGTCCGGCTTCCAGCCCGCGTCACGCAGATGGCTGATCGTTGCGTGTTCAAGCAGGTCGAAGTCGCGCGCGCCATCGCGCACCGCCTGCGCGAGCTCGGTGAGCTCGCGGTAGAGGCGCGGCGCCTCCTGGCGTTCATCGGCAGAGAGATAGCCGTTGCGCGAGGAGAGCGCGAGGCCGTCGTCGGCGCGCACGGTATCGCAGCCGAGGATCTCGATCGGCAGGGCGAGCTGGCGCACCATGTTGCGGATCACCATCAACTGCTGGTAGTCCTTCTTGCCAAAGAGTGCCACCTGCGGCTGCACGATGTTGAAGAGCTTGGTGACGACGGTCGCCATGCCGCGGAAGTGGCCCGGGCGCGATTCGCCTTCCAGGGTTTGTTCATGCTGCGCGGAAGGCTGCACCAGGTAAGTCTGCGGCTCCGGGTAGAGTTCGGCCTCGTCGGGCGCGAAGAGGTGGTCCACGCCCGCAGCGGCCAGGCGCTCGCAATCGGCTTCGAAGGTGCGGGGGTAGCGATCGAAATCCTCGCCGACGCCGAACTGCAGTCGGTTGACGAAGATGCTTGCGACCACGGTGTCGCCCTGGCTGCCGGCTGCCTGCATCAGGCTCACATGGCCGTCGTGGAGATTGCCCATGGTCGGCGCGAAGGCGATGCGGCCTGCCGAGCCCAGCGCCATGCGCAGTCCGGAAATGGTGGAGTGGATCTGCATGGCGAGCTCCCGTGAAACTGTGCGAGCCCGCGATTAGACATCAAACGCGGGCCACTGTCCTTGGTCCGGATCAGGCGGTGCGCAGGCGGCGCGGGCTCGGTTCGGCGAAGTAGAACCACTCGCTGCCAGGCTGCGCGCTCGGATTGGGGAAGACGACGAAGCCGTCGCGGGGGGCGCGCCACTCGGCGCCGTGCGCACGGGTGCCGATGAGCTCGCCGGCAGCGACAGGGTCGAAGCTCTTCCAGTCGCGTGCGAGTCGGTCGCCGTCGTGGTGGAGGTCGACGAACTCGACCAGGCGCAGGACCTGTGCCTCACCGGAGGCGGGCGGATAGCCGGCGGCGGTCAGCCCAAGGTGTTGCAGGCAGCGCCGCACGGCGGCATAGGCGACCTCCACCGCGCGCGGGTCGCCGTGTTCGCCGCACTCCAGGGTGAGGCCGAAGCCGCCGCGGCCGCGGAAGTACTCGGTCGTGCCGATGCCATAGCTCGGATCGGCCGCCATGCTGCCCACCAGCCGCTGCGCGACGCCACGCGCGTAGGTATCCAGCCAGCCTTCCACCACGCGTCCCGGGCCGAGGCAGAGCGCCAGGGCTTCCTCCGCGCGCGCATGCTTGAAGGCTTCCAGCGGACCGGTGTTGTCCTGCGGCCCGAGCATCACGAAGGGATCGCCGGGCGTGTGGAAGGAGTGCAGGTCCAGCAGGACCTCGTGCTCATCGAGCAACGGGCAGAGCGCGTTGGCGAGATGGTCCTCGTAGTCCTCCGGATGCTCGGTCACTCGCAGCCGGCGGTTGAGGTTGCGGTCACCGGTGCGGGTGCCCTGCGCGTAGGCAAGCGGATTGGTGACGGGCACGAAGGTCACCGTGCCGCGCTGCAGCTCCAGCATGCCGGCGTCGAGTTCCCGCATGATGCGTTCGATCGCGTGGGTGCCGCAGACCTCGTTGCCGTGCACCGCGCCGAGCACGATCAGGCGGGGGCCGGCTTTGATGGCGCTATAGCGATGGGACTTGATGAAGCCGGGACGACGCATGTTCGACGCCTCATCGGTTAAATGCGCGGGGAAGGCCGCGGCGGCGCGGCGGTTGTGCGGCAGGCGATGCATCGGGCGCCAGTATGGCCCCCGGCAGGACGGACTCAATCGGCGAACAGATGTTCCGGACCTTCGCCGGCTTTCCGTTCATACACGCCATCGGCGGCGCGCTTGTACTGAGTGAATCCGGCGCGGGTGATCTGGTCGGCGCTCGGGCCGCTCATGCCGGTGAGGGCGGCGCCGCAGATCTCACGATGTACGGGCCGGGTGCAGTAAGGGCATTGCGTCAGGGCCGGCTCGGAGAGCTTCTGCACCTGGTCGAAATGCCCCCCGCACTGCAGGCACTCGCCGCTGTCGGGCGCGTACTGGTAGGTCGGCATCTGCGGCAACGGCGATCAATCGCCGTACTGGAGTTCCTTGCGCTCGTGGCGCTCCTGCGCCTCGACCGTCAGGCTGGCGGTGGGGCGTGCGAGGAGGCGCGCGATGCCGATCGGCTCGCCCGTTTCGATGCAGTAGCCGTATTCGCCCTCGCTGATCCGGCGCAGCGACTCCTCGATCTTCTTGAGCAGCTTGCGCTCGCGATCGCGGGTACGCAGTTCCAGCGTGTATTCCTCCTCCACCGTCGCGCGGTCGGCCGGATCGGCCATGACTTCGGTACCGCGGATGTGTTCGATCGTCTGCTCCGAGTTCGCGCGGATTTCCTCGCGCATGGCGGTCAGACGATTACGGAAGAATTCCAGCTGTGCCCCATTCATGTAGTCCTTCGCCGGCATGGCGAGCAGGTCTTTTTCGTTGAGCACTTGTTTTGCCTTTGCCATCTGCTGCAACTCCTCGCGAATACGGCCCTTGGTGGGCGGTTAGACTGATTTCGTGCGAATCTGTTTTCGGTCGTGCCGTCGGCTTGCGTCTCAACATTGCGATGCTACGCACCGGAAAATCCCGGCGCAACCAGATCGCACGCAAGTGGCTCATCCATGCCGGCCCATCCCGCCCAGCGCCAAGCGCAGTCCGAGTGCAATGAAACACAGGCCGCAGGCGCGATCGAGTGCCCGCGCGACGGACGGCTTGCGCCGCAGCCAGGCGCCGACCGGTGCGGCGCAACAGGCAAGCGTGCAGAAGACGAGGGCCGCGACGAGCGCGAACAGGCCGCCGAGCATGATGATCTGAAGGTATTCCGGCCACCCGCCGGGGGTCAGGAACTGGGGCAGGAAGGCGAGAAAGAAAAGGCCCACCTTGGGGTTGATCGCATTGGCGAGCAGGCCCCGGCGGAACTGCGTGACGAAGCTCGTGCCCGCTTGGGCGTTACGGTCGAGCGCCAGTCCGCCACCGCGCAGCGCGCGCCAGCCCAGCCAGACGAGATAGGCGCCGCCCGCATACTGCAGCGCGACGAGCGCGTCCGGGTGCGTGCGCAGGATGGCGAACACGCCCAGCGCGGCGAGCAAAGTGTGATTGAGGCAGCCCACCGCACATCCGAGCGCGAAGCCGACGGCTTCGTCGCGCCCGCGGGCGAGGCCGAGGCTCAGGACTGCAAGATTGTCGGGGCCGGGCGCAATGGCCAAGAGCAGTGCTGCAGGCAGGAAAAGCAGGAGCTGTGACGCGCCCATGGGTGTGGCGGAAGCTGCGAAGTCCAGCACTCTACGACGTCTAGCTTACAAAATGACGGGACGTGGCGTAGGAATCCGCCGCGTCCCGTCGTAGAAAGGCGCGCCGCCTTCGTTGAAAGGCGGCGCGATGCAGGTTTTTGTTTTACTGGACGCGGATGATCCGCACGTTCGGCACCTCGGTTTCGCCGCTGCTGGTCCGGACCGAGTAGAGAGCCATCAGGACCTTGTGCTTGCGGTCATATACGAAGCGACCGTAATAGCCATAGCGCGAGCCGGACGGCTGGGTGCCGGTGGTGCTGACCACATGGCCGGTCCAGTCATTGGGGTTGAGCTCCCAGAGCTTGCCGCTGGCGCCCTGTTCGAGCACGTAGACACGGTCCTGGGCACGGGTCGCGCCCGGGGCGAAGGCGACGGCACCGTTGGCGAGCGGGTTCTGCGCCGTGAAACCCGGCAGGTTGCGCAGCGCGTCCCAGCCCTTGTCCGCCGTGTCGATCTCGTACGACTGGGCAAGGTTGTCCAGCTTGAGCACATGCGGCTTGTTGTCCGGATCACCCGGGCGGAAGCGGAAGACCTCGCCACGCTCAGGCATATTCACGGCCCACTGTTCCCACAGGCACTTGAACTTGCCCGGCAGGCCGCTGACGTCCGCGTAACGGCCCACGGCCTGGCTACCGTCGTCGTTGGTCGTGCTCAGGGCCGGGTCGAAGACCTTGCCGCCGTACTCGGTCATCTGGCCGTTGGCCGGGCCGCCGCAGAACTCGTAGATCTTGCCCTTGTAAGGCCATGCCTGGATGTCGTTGGCCCACAGCGAGTGGTTGCGGTCCAGCACCGGCTGGCGCCAGGCCTTGTTGGCGAAGTCGTACATCGCGTTGTTGCGGGCGCCGAGGAAGAGCTGGTCGGTTTCCGGGATGTAGGCGATGCCGTACCACATGTGCGAAGCCATCGGCTTGCCGTCCGCGTTCAGGCCGTTGCCCTTGGCGTCCGAGCCCCAGCTGTCCTTGGTGCCGGTGATGGCGCTCGCGGGCGAGCCCGGATCCGTCACGCTCCAGCGATAGCTGTCCAGCGAGAAGAACAGCAGGCCGTTCCACTTGCCGTCGCTGTGGCCGCCGCCGAACAGATGCAGGCCATTGCGCTTGCTGTCGTAGGCCGCACCGCCCCAGGCATAGACGATCGAGAGCAGGTCGTACGCGTTGAAGCTCACATTCACACCGTCCGCGCGGGTGTAGCTGCCCGTCGGGACCGAGATGTTGTCGAGCAGGCGCGAGCCCGGCACTTCCGTCCATTGGTTGAGCGGCAGGCTGGAGAACCAGCTGGCCTGGATGCTCTTGTCGGTGGCGCGCGGCAGGTTGTCGACCACCGGCAGGCTGGCTGCACCGGAACCGCCGTTGCCGCCGCCGGACGAATCCGTACTGCTGTCGCTGCTGCCGCCGGAGGCGTTCAGACGCGTGGTGCCGCTGATGCCGGACACGGGCACGGCTGCCATGAAGTTCCAGGTCGGATCCGACAGGTAGGTACCGAGGCTGCCCTTCTTGATCAGCTCGTCACGCACGAAGCGATAGGCTTCGTCCGCCTTGGGAAGCTTGGCGTCGTTGGCCGCGGCGAGTGCCGCAAAGGCCTGGATCGCATAGCCGCCCGCGTCGCCGGTATAGGGCAGGGCCGTGGGCGCAGCACCGGTGCGTCCCGCGAAGGAGTAGGTGTAGAGCTCGCTCATCGTGGTGATCGGCTCGCCGGATTTCAGGTCGCCGGCCAGGCGATAGGCGGTGCCGTCCATGCGGTTGAAGTCCGCGCCGCTGGTGAAGCGCTTGACGGTGAAGCCCAGCAGCCAGTCGCGCACATCGCAGCCACCCAGGCCCAGGTCACAGATCTGCGACCAGCTGACCGCGTGGAAGTCATGCATCCAGGGCGAGACCCAGTAGGCGACGTCGGGCGAAAGGTTGCCGTCCGGGCTCTGGGCGGTCGAACCCATGTCGCCCCAGCCGCGGTAGAGGCCGATGGTATTGCGCGGCATCACGCTGGTCCGCATGTAGCTCGCGTTGTTGCTCACCTTGCTGGCGAAGTACGAGCCTTCCCAGTCGCCGTCCGGTGCAGCCCAGGCGGCGTGGGCCTGGGTGCGCAGGCTCCAGGCCATGCCACGGATCTGCTCGGCCTTGACGATGCCGGAGGCCTTGTCGCGATAGTCCCAGTGCAGTTGCAGCAGGTCCCAGCCGGCCCAGTAGTAGAGCTCGTCCAGATAGTAGTGATCACCGGTGAGCAGGTAGGGCACGAAGGTGAGCGAAGGCTGGTGCGCGGTGTCCGCCTCGTGCGGCGTGGTGCGCGGCAGCGTGGCGGCAGGCAGCTTGTCCGCCGGCTGCGACCATTCCGCGCCGCCGCCCACGGTCATCGTCGGGTATTTGTCGATGCTGGGGATGCGACCGGAGCCGTCCTTGTCCAGGTAGTGGACCGAGAACACGCCGGCGCGATCGGCTGCGTCATACATGACTTGGTAGGCGCGCGGGTCGCCCGAGAGCAGGGCGATGACGGTCCAGCCGGGCAGCGGGCCTATGTCCATGCGGCCTCCCGATTCGGGCATCGAGCTGCGGATGATGCCGGAGTCGAAGGTGCCACGCTTGGAGGACTGCCAGCGGCTGTAGAGGCTGTCGGCCGGAGCGGTTCCGAGGCTCGCGTCGGTGTAGTTGGCGATCGCGTGGCTCTGCTTGAGCAAGGCGAGGTCAGGCAACACGTTCTGCGAACGGGCGCCACCAAAGAGGTACACCTTGCGATAGCGGGTCTGGTTGTAGTGCGTCTGGAGCGGCAGGTCTTCGATGACCTTGCCGCCCGCGTCGAGGATGCGCAGGCTGTAGCTGCGGTCGCCGCGCGCGGCGTTGGATTCCACGTTCTCCATGGTGACGGAGACACGGCCACGCGAGACGGTTTCGAAGCGGGCGTCGAAGACCACACGCAGCGAGGGATGCGTCTCGCCGCTGGAGGTCGGCGCGACGCGGCCGCGCCATTCGGACTGCACCTGGCCTTGCAGCCAGGGCGTGGGCTTGCCGGCCAGCGCCTCGCGCAGGCTGGTCTGCCAGGTGCGGCCGTTCTCGGTGATCTGGACCACATAGTTGATCGGACCCGCGAGGACATCGGCCGTACCGAATGCCGGCTTGTTGTATGGAGTGGTCGGCGCGGCAACGATGCTGAGCGGCGTCGTGTTCGCGTCCGGCATCGTCACGCTCAGGATCGCGTGACGGATCGAGCCGTCCGCATGACGGCGTTTGACGTCGGTTTGCGTGGGAAGTGCCACGCCGTTGCGCGTCGCGACGAGTTCGTTCTTCGTCATGCCCGCGGGCAGCGTGAAACCGAAGGTCACGACACGCGGGCCGGAACTGTCGGTCTCACCCAACACTTTGACTTCGCCCAGTTTCGTACCGGCGCTCACAAGGGGGGCGGCACCTTGGGACTGGACGCCGGATTCTTCCGAACCGGCAGATGGCGAGCCACCCCCACCGCACGCGATCAACGTGCAGGTGAGCAGACCGGCCAGGACATTACGCAAACGGGGCATTGCAGCTTCTTCCTCGTGGGACAAGACCATCGGCATCATTCACTTGTCGTGCGACACCGACATAACAGAGAGGCGAATCCTGACGGTCTGCGCCCTGTCCAGCAAGGGTTTTGGCTGCCCCGATCGGGCATAAGCGATGGACGGCCCTCAGCTTTCAGGCAAGCCCGAAAACCTCAAGTAAGGTAGAGCTTTGTGAAATGAGGGTCTGCGGCCGGTCGAGTGGTCAGATGAATTGCAAATTCAGGTGACACGCGCGACGGACGAGCGGTAAGTGTCGGATTTCAAGGGGAAAGCGCTTCGGCGGGCTAGGGCCGCCGTTGGTCGGTTTCGACGAGCTTGCGGGGAACTTCCGGGCGGATGAAAGCGCTCTGCGCGCCTAGATTTCGTCTGCCGGCGGGGCCAGATCCGGGATCGCGAAGAAGGGCGAATCGGGCGGAACGCCCACCCGTTGCATCACCATCCAGGGTGGCATGCGGATGAGGGAAGAGATGCCGCGGAAGTCGTCGGGCAGGGCTTCGTCGGCCCAGCCGAGCGCGGAATGCCGCGCCAGATCGCAGGCGAGAACTACCGTGCAGACGCGCGGGTTCTCGGCATTGGCCGGGTCCATGAGCGTAATCAGCAGCTCAGGCAGTTGGTATTCCCGGACCAGCGCGACCTGCAGGTCGGCGATGGCCACGCCCAGCGTCGCTTTCTGGGCGAGCGCGCTGCGCATGCCGGGGTTGGCTTGCTGCATCGCCTGCGCACGCTGGATCAATTCGGGCGCGAAGCACCAGCAGAGGATTTCTGCGACCTCGTGCAGCAAGGCGGCGACGGTGATCTCGTCGACGTCGATATCGTGGCGCAGGAGCGCGAAGTCGCGCGCGAAGACCGAGGCGCGCTTGGCCCGGTTGATGACCTTGAGCAGGCCGATCAGCGCCTTGGGATGCTTGGCGAGATGTTCCTCGGCGGTGGGCAGCACGCCGAAATGCCGGAAGAAGGGCGTCAGGCCGATCATCATGATCGCCCGGTCGATGGTCGTGATGTCGTGATTCTGGCTGCTGCCGCGGTTGCGCTGCAGGTAGGCGAGCAGGCGCAGGGCCATCAGCGGATCGTCGAGTACCGCAGCCGCGATCTGGCGGGCGGAGACCTTGTCCTCGTTGCGGCGCAGCTCGGCGAGCACGCGTTCGGTCTTGCGCAGCACCGGGAATTCGACGCCACGGAAGTAGGAAACGTAACTGCTCAGCTCGGTAAAGGGTTTGCTCAGCATGCCGCGCTCGAAGACCTCGGGAAGACTCGTTGGGTGAAGGGATTACGGCAGGGCACCATCCACCCTTGAGGTTGGTGACAGGCATCAAGTCGGGCTCATGCCGCGCGTATAATCTGCCGATAACGTCAGAATTGTCCTTGCGCGAGTCCCGCGCCAGGGGCTCGCAGCAACAGGTGGAGACACGGATGCAGGAATTCCGGGCGTTCTTGATCGAGCAGGATGCCGCGCGGCAGGTTCGCGCGGGTTTCACGCGTTTGCGCGAAGACCAGCTCGACGCCGGCGATGTCCTGATCCGCGTGGTCTATTCAAGCATCAACTACAAGGACGCCTTGGCTGCGACTGGCCAAGGTCGGATCGTACGACGCTTTCCCTGTGTCGGCGGCATCGATCTCGCCGGCATTGTGGAACGCAGTGCCGCGCCGCGCTTTCGGCCGGGCGATCCCGTCCTTGCCACTTCCTACGATCTCGGCGTCGCCCACCACGGCGGCTATGCCGAGATCGCGCTGGTGCCGGGGGGCTGGGTGGTGCCTCTGCCGGAAGGCCTGAGCCTGCGGCAGGCCATGGCCTTGGGCACGGCGGGGTTCACCGCCGCCTTCGGTGTGCAGCGGATGGAGATCAACGGGCTCAAGCCCGAGAACGGGCCGGTGCTGGTCAACGGCGCCACCGGTGGCGTCGGCTCGCTGGCGGTCGATATGCTGTCGCGCCGTGGCTACGAGGTCGTGGCGCTGACCGGCAAGGCCGCCGAAAGCGAATGGCTGCGCGAGCTGGGCGCGGCGCGGGTGATGCTGCGCGACGAAATCGATTTCTCGCAGATCAAGCCGATGGACAAGGGCCTGTGGGCCGGCGCGATCGACAATCTGGGCGGCGACGTGCTCGCCTGGCTCGCCAGCACCATGAAGCCCTGGGGCACGATTGCCAGCATCGGGCTTGCGGCCGGCACCCAGCTGAACACCACGGTCATGCCCTTCATCCTGCGCGGCGTGAGCCTGCTCGGCGTCGATTCCGGCTATGTCGGTGCTGCGCTGCGCGAACAGGTCTGGGCGCGGCTTGCGTCCGATCTGAAGCCGGCGCACCTGGACGCGCTGACGCGCGAAGTCCCCTTCGAATCCCTGCCCGAGGAATTCGGGAAATTCATCGCTGGCCAGGCGCGCGGTCGTACCGTCGTGCGAATCGGCCAGGACTAAACCACCCCGGAATACATAAAAATGAGCATCGCCCCGGACACCAACAGCCCGCAGCTTCCTCGGGTGCTGATCGTCGACGACTCGCGCATGGTGCGGGCGTCCCTGATCAAGCAGATCCGCGCGAACTTCGACGTGCGCGAGGAAGCCGACGGCGAGGCCGGCTGGCAGGCGCTGCTGCTGGATCCGACGATCGAGGTGGTGATCTCCGACATCGGGATGCCCAAGCTTGACGGCTTCGGCCTGCTCGGCCGCATTCGTTCGTCCAAGCTCGCGCGCATCCAGGAACTGCCGGTGATCATCATCTCCGGCGAGGACGAGAACGAGGCGCGTGAGAAGGCGAAGACCGCCGGTGCGACCGACTTCATCACCAAGGGCACGCCGACGGTCGAATTGCTCGCCCGTCTCGACGCCCTGGTGAAGCTGGCCCAGACCCGTCGCGAGCTGGAGAAGAGCCGCGAACAGCTGGTGCGCAACTACCACGGCGACGTGAGCGTGATGGCGATCGAGATCGACCATTTCACAGAGCTCTCCTCGCGCTACGGCCATCACGTGGCCCAGCTCATCCACCGCAAGATGTCCAAGCTGCTCTCCGCCAAGGTGCGCAAGGAGGACACAGTGGCGCATCTGGCCGAAGGCCAGTTCGCGATCATCTCGCCGTCTGCGGACCTGGACGCCTGCGGCGCTTTCGCGCTGCGCATGCGTCGCGCGATCGAGACGATCGTGATGACCTACAAGGAAGAGCGCATCCGCATCACGCTCACCGTGGGTCTGGCGAGCGCGCACGGCGATCGTCACATGACGCTGGAAGAGCTGATCGCGCTCGCGGTTGCGCGCGTGGCCGACGGCAAGACCATGGGCGGCAACATCGTCGTGTCCGACTCGGGCGAGGTGACGCCGGAGAACGTGGGCCGCTTCAGCCGCCTGGCGGTGAGTGTGGACCATGCTCTGACCCAGCTGCGCACAGGCTCGGTGGACGAAGTCCGTCGTCGCCTGCGCGAACTGGTAGGCACGATGATGCCGCTGCTCGAATTCATCGATGCCGAGTACCGCACCGGCATGCCGCTGGGCCTGCTCGCGGAGCGCGCGAACCTGATCAACATCGAGCGCACGGAAGTGGGCGCGCCGATACGGGCGCCGCACTGACCTCGCTTCGGTAGCTACCAAAGAGAAAGGGCCGCATCGCGGCCCTTTCTCTTTGGCGCTCGCCCGATGCGCAACCGGGCGAGCGGTGAAACAGGTTCAGACAACCGCTTCCTGCTTGACCTTGGGCTGCACGATGAACTGCTCGCGCTTGACGCCCAGCCAGCGGGCCAGCGGTGCGGCGACCAGCACCGAGGAGTAGATGCCGAACAGGATGCCGATGGTGATCGCGAGCGCGAAGTAGTGCAGGGTCTCGCCGCCGAAGATCAGCATCGAGAGGATCATCATTTCGGTGGAGCCGTGAGTGATGATCGTCCGCGAGATCGTGCTGGTGATCGCGTGGTCGATCACTTCCGACACCGACAGACCGCGCTTGCGGCTGTTGCGGAAGGTTTCGCGCACGCGGTCGAACACGACCACGGATTCGTTCACCGAGTAGCCCAGCACCGCGAGCACCGCCGCCAGCACCGGGAGCGAGAACTCCCACTGGAAGAAGGCGAAGAAGCCCAGGATGATCACCACGTCGTGCAGGTTCGCCACCACGGCCGAGACGGCCAGGCGCCATTCGAAGCGGATGGCGAGGTAGAGCACGATGCCGATCACTACCAGCAGCAGCGCGAGTGAGCCGTCGGACGCGAGCTCCTTGCCCACCTGCGGACCCACGAACTCGACGCGCCGCAGGGTCGGCTTGTCGGCGCTCTGGTTAAGCGTCTCCATGACGTGCGCCGAAAGCGTCTTGCTGTCGGCATCGCCACGGTTGGGCAGGCGGATCATCACGTCGCGCGCGGTGTTGAAGTTCTGCACCTGCGCGTCGGAGTAGCCGGCCTTGGTCAGGCTCTCGCGCAACTGGTCCAGATGCGGCGGCTGCGCATAGTTCACTTCCATCACCGTACCGCCGGTGAACTCCACCGAGAAGTGCAGCCCACGGGTGGCGAGGAAGAAGACGGCCAGCAGGAAGGTCACGAAAGAGATCACGTTGAAGATCAACGCGTGCCGCATGAACGGGATGTCTTTCTTGATGCGGAAGAATTCCATTTCCTTGATTCCCCTTATTTCCCTATTCGTTCGCGCGGATCAGGCCTTGTCGGCCTGGGGACGCCACACCTGGCCGATCGCGAGCTTCTCGAGCTTGCGGCGACGGCCGTAGATGAAGTTGGTGAGCATGCGGGCCACCATCACCGAGCTGAACATCGAGGTCAGGATGCCCAGACAGTGCACCACGGCGAAACCGCGCACCGGGCCGCTACCGAAGATCAGCAGCGCGATACCGGCGATGAGCGTCGTCACGTTCGAGTCGAGAATGGTGCCGAAGGCGCGTTCGTAGCCCGCGGAGATTGCGGCTTGCGGCGTAGCGCCGTTGCGCAGCTCTTCGCGGATCCGCTCGTTGATCAGCACGTTCGCGTCGATCGCCATACCCAGCGTGAAGGCGATAGCCGCGATACCCGGCAGGGTCAGCGTCGCCTGCATCAGCGAGAGCAGGGCGAGCAGCAGCATGAGGTTGGCGGCCAGGGCGGCCACCGAGATCATGCCGAAGACCGCGTAGTAGATGATCATGAAGATGGCGATCGCGACGAAGCCCCACAGGGTCGAATCGAAGCCCTTCTTGATGTTCTCCGCGCCCAGGCTCGGGCCGATCGTGCGCTCCTCGATGATCTCCATCGGTGCGGCCAGCGAGCCGGAACGGATCAGGATCGAGAGCTGGTTCGTTTCTTCCGAGGTGAACTGGCCGGTGATCTGGAAGCGGTTGGAAAACTCGCCCTGGATCGTCGCGACCGAGATCGCCTCACCCTTGTTGCGTTCGAACAGGATGATCGCCATCCGCTTGCCGATGTTCTCGCGCGTCACGTCGAGCATCACGCGGCCACCGGCGGCGTCGAGATTCACCGCCACCGCAGGCTGATGGTTGGAATCGAAGGCAGAGTCCGCACCATTGAAGCGATCGCCGGTGAGGACGACCTGCTTCTTGACCGGGATCGGCAGCACCGAGCCGTCCTTGCGGCGCTCGGGGAAGACATCGACCCCGACACTGCTGCCGGACTGCAGGGCTGCTTCGTCGACCATGCGCACTTCCAGCGTGGCGGTACGACCGATCAGGTCCTTGGCCTTGGCCACGTCCTGCACGCCGGGCAGTTGCACGACGATACGGTCGGCGCCTTGCTGCTGGATCACCGGTTCGGCCACGCCGAGTTCGTTGACCCGCTTGTTCAGCGTGGTGATGTTCTGCTTGACCGCGTCTTCCTGGATCTTGCGTTGCGACTGCTGGGTCAGGGTGCCGATCAGCAGCTGATCGTCGCCCTCTGACTTGTCGGCGAGCTGCAGTTCCGGCAGGCGGTCGCGCAGCAGCGCGCGGGCCTGGTCACGCGTCTCGTTGTCGCGGAAGCGCACCACCAGGTTCTGGCCGTCGCGGGTGATGCCGCCGTGGCGCAGGTTCTTCTCGCGCAACATCGTGCGGATGTCGGAGGTGGTGGAATCCAGGCGCTTGGTGATCGCGCCCTGCATGTCGACTTGCAGCAGGAAGTGCACGCCGCCGCGCAGGTCCAGGCCCAGGTACATCGGCAGTGCATGGATCGCGGTCAGCCACTTGGGGCTGGCGGAGAGCAGGTTCAGGGCCACGACGTAGGTCGGGTCCTTGGGGTCAGGGTTGAAGGCGTGTTCGATCACGTCCTTCGCCTTGAGCTGCTGGTCGGCGTTCGCGAAGCGGGCGCGGACAGAGTTCAGGTCGGTGAAGATGCCGTCGTGCGGGATGCCCGCCTGCTTCAAGGCGGCGTCCACACGGTCACGTGCATCGACGGGAAGCTTGACCGTGGCCTTGGCACTCGAAATCTGTACGGCGGGCACTTCGCCGTAGAAGTTCGGCAGCGTATAGATGACGCCGAAGAGCAGAACCACCAGGATCAGGAGGTTCTTCCAGAGCGGGTAGCGATTCATGATGTGGCTCGGAGGAGGGCGGGCGGCGGCGCCTGCGTGCCGCGCCCGCTTCGTTTGTTATTGGAGGCTCAGACGCTCTTGAGCGTGCCCTTGGGCAGCACGGAGCTGATTGCGGGCTTGTGCACTTGCACTTCCACGCCGTCGGCGATTTCCACCTTCACATAGGTGTCGCCGGTCTGGGTGACCTTGCCGGCGATGCCGCCGGAGGTGACCACTTCGTCGCCCTTGGAAAGGGCTTCGAGCAGGGCGCGATGTTCCTTCGCCTTCTTCTGCTGCGGGCGGATCATGAGGAACCACATGACCACGAACATGAGGACCAGCGGAAGCAGGCCCACGATGCCGCCAGTGGGATCCGCGGCGCCCGCGGTCTGGGCATAGGCATTGGAAATCAGCACGTTACAACTCCACACGGTTCAGAAGAAAAATAACCGAACGAGTATAACAGCGCCTTTGCAAGCGGCCGGTTTGCGGCCCATGCCGCGGCCACGGGCTTTGCGCTAATCGGTGCCGCGTGCACGCCGCTGGTGGAAATCTGCGACGAAGGCCTCGAAGCGGTCGGCCTCGATCGCCTCGCGCATCTCGCGCATCAGCTGTTGGTAGTAGTGGAGGTTGTGGATGGTCATCAGGCGTGCGCCGAGGATCTCGTTGGCGCGATCCAGGTGGTGCAGGTAGGCGCGGGTGAAGCGCTGACAGGCATAGCAACTGCACTGCTCGTCCAGCGGGCGCATGTCGCTGCGATGCTTCGCGTTGCGGATCTTGAGGTTGCCCCATTGGGTGAAGATCCAGCCGTTGCGCGCGTTGCGGGTGGGCATGACGCAGTCGAACATGTCGACCCCGCGCGAGACTCCATAGACCAGGTCTTCGGGGGTGCCGACCCCCATGAGGTAGCGCGGCTTGTCGCTCGGCAGCCGCGGCGTGAGGTGATGGAGGATGCGCTCCATGTCCTCCTTCGGCTCACCGACCGAGAGGCCGCCGATGGCGAAGCCGTGGAAGCCGATGTCCTGCAAGGCGGCGAGGGACTCGTCGCGCAGGTCCTCGTACATGCCGCCCTGAACGATGCCGAACAGGGCGTTCGGGTTTTCAAGGCGGTCGAACTCCTCGCGTGAGCGCTTGGCCCAGCGCTGGGAGAGCCGCATCGATTTGGCGGCCTCCTCGTGCGTGGCCGGAAAGGGCGTGCACTCGTCGAAGATCATGACGATGTCGGAGTTCAGGCCGCGCTGGATGCGCATCGACTCTTCGGGCGTGAGGAAGAGCTTGCTGCCATTGATCGGCGAGGCGAAGCGCACGCCCTCCTCGGTGATCTTGCGCAGCGCGCCCAGCGAGAAGACCTGGAAGCCGCCTGAGTCGGTGAGGATCGGCCGGTCCCAGTCCATGAAGCGATGCAGGCCGCCGAACTTCTCCATGATCTCCGGGCCGGGACGCAGCCAGAGGTGGAAGGTGTTGCCCAGGCAGATCTGCGCGCCGATCTCCTTGAGCTCCACCGGGCTCATGGCCTTGACCGTGCCGTAGGTGCCCACGGGCATAAAGACCGGCGTCTCGACGACGCCGTGCGCGAGCTCAAGGCGGCCGCGACGCGCGCCACTCGAAGTGGTGAGGAGATCGAATTTCATGAAGAGGCTCTTTCCAGCAGCATCGCATCACCGTAGCTGAAGAAGCGGTAGCGCTCCGCCACGGCGTGGGCGTAGGCCGCGCGGATCGCATCGAAACCGGCGAAGGCCGAGACCAGCATCAGCAGGGTTGAGCGGGGAAGATGAAAGTTGGTGACCAGCATGTCGGCCACCTTGAAGTCGAAACCGGGCGTGATGAAGATGTCCGTCTCGCCCGCGCCAGCCTGCAGGCTGCCTGCGCGTGCGGCGGATTCGAGTGTGCGCATGCTGGTCGTGCCGACGCAGACCACGCGATGCCCAGCCGCTTTGGCTGTGGCGATTGCGGCACGGGTTTCCTCTGGCACGAAATACTGCTCGCGGTGCATCCGGTGCTCTTCCAGCTTTTCGACGCGCACCGGCTGGAAGGTCCCGGCGCCCACATGCAGGGTGACATAGGCGCTGCGCACACCGCGCTCGGCGAGTCTGGCCAGAAGCGGCGGATCGAAATGCAGGCCGGCGGTCGGGGCCGCCACGGAACCGAGATTGCGGGCATAGACCGTCTGATAGCGCGCCTCATCGGCTTCGGCGGCCGCGCGGTCGATATAGGGGGGCAGCGGCAGCAAGCCGTGGCGCTCGATCCAGTCCACGACGGTCGCTTCCTGCGGGAAGCGTAGATGGAAGAACTCGCCGGCGCGGCCTAGGACTTCCACATCGACGGCGTCCGCCAGACGCAGCCAGGAGCCTGGCTTGGGCGACTTGCTGGCGCGCACCATCGCCAACGCCTCATGGTCACCCAGCGGGCGTTCGATCAATACCTCGACTTCGCCGCCGCTCTCCTTGCGACCGTACAGGCGCGCGTGCAGGACCCGGCTGTCGTTGAAGACCAGCAGGTCGCCCGGCTGGAGCAGGTCGGGCAGATCGGCGAACTTGCGATCCTCCTGGGACAGTCCTTGGACACGCAGCAGACGGCTCGCGCTGCGCTCGGCCAGCGGCGTTTGCGCAATCAGCGCTTCGGGGAGCTCGAAATCGAAATCGTTAACGGAGAAGGACATCGGGAGAAATGCGTAAGGCTGGGCTTCGGAAAGGACGCGGCGTACGCGTCGGATCTCCACTAAAACCTGTTCAATAACAGTGGCTTGGACGGGGTTGTGCACGTCCTGAAACAAATAAAGGCATGAGCTTTGCTTGAAGAAAGGCTGCCTTTACGGGATAATCTTCGGCTTTCCGGCCGGGGTGGCGGAATCGGTAGACGCAGCGGATTCAAAATCCGCCGATGGCGACATCGTGAGGGTTCGAGTCCCTCTCCCGGCACCAGAAACGGTTCTCACGGACGCCCGTTCTGTTCTGCGGATGTCGATGCAACTGCTTTGGCAGCTTTTTTTGCTGTTGGTCTTGCTGCAGCTGCGTCGGTGAAAAATTCTGTTACGCAGAGCCTTGAACTTTTCCGGGGCCGCCCCATCTACCGGGTGGCGTCCAAACTGCTGATCTTATTGACTTCCATGGCTGCAAGCAAACCGATCGTCCGGCGACGCAATACCGTTTTCGCGGTTCTGGCGCTCGCCATGGCTGGCTATGCCACCCTGCCCGAAGCCGCCCAGGCAACTTTGCGCGGCCGTATCAGCTACGGTGAAGGCCTTGCGCTCCCCCCGCAAGCCGTGATCGATATCGAGCTGATGGATGTGTCGAGCGCGGACTCCCCCGCCCAGGTCGCTCGCATCCGCATGTCGGCTGAAGACGAAGGCCCGATTCCCTTCGAGCTTATCGTCCCCTCCGCCAGCATCGACCAGCAGCGCACCTACGTGCTCGCAGCCCGTATTTCCTACGGCGGCAAGTTGCTCTACGCGAACGTGACCCAGCCCAAGGTGCTGACGCAAGGCGCGCCGGCCAAGGTGGATCTGCGCGTTGAGCGCGTGCTCGCCTGAGCATCGCGAAGCTCGGCTTCCTGATCATCTGATGCCTCCGAGGCGCTGCGCCAACGCGTAGCGCCTCGTTTCGTTCCTGGGCCCCACATGCCTCTGGATCCGCGCGCCGAGATCATCCTGGCGGCTGCCTACCGGCCCAACGCGCCACGCATGTGGCAGATGAGCGTCGCGCAAGCCCGGCACGCCTTCTTCAAGCTCTGCGTCGCTTACGGCGCGGCGCCTGAGGGCGTGGCCTCCTCGACCGATCTTGAACTGGCCCGACCGCCGCAAGCGGGCGGACCGCTCAGGCTGCGCGAATACCGGCCGGCCGGCGTGCCGACCGATACCTTCCTTCCCGCGATTCTGTGGATTCACGGCGGCGGCTGGACGTTGGGTACGCTGGAGGACTACGACGTTCTCTGTCGGGCGCTGTGCAATGCCTCTGGCGCGAGCTTGCTGGCACTGGACTACCGTCTCGCGCCTGAGCACCCGTATCCGGCTGCGGTAGAAGACGCCCAATTCGCCCTGGACTGGGTGGCGGCGAGGTCGGAGAGCTTGCGGATCGATCCCGGTCGGGTCGCGATCGCTGGTGATAGCGCCGGTGGCAATCTCGCGGCCGTGACGGCGATTGCCGCGCGCGACGCCGGTTGGCCGCGCCTCTGCGCCCAGGTGCTCGTGTACCCAGCGGTGGACCAGCTTTCGCAGCGCCCCAGCCATACGGCGTTCGCGGACGGCTTCCTGCTGGACGAAGGGACGATCCGCTGGTTCCAGGGCAACTATCTGCCGGACTCGGAGCACAAGACCGATTGGCAGGCCTCGCCCCTGCAGGCGGCCTGGTTGGGTGATCTGCCCGAAAGCCTGGTGCTGATCGCGGAATGCGATGTGCTTGCTGACGATGGCCGCGCCTATGTCGAGGCACTCGAAGCCGCAGGCACGCTAGCGCGGCTCGAAGTCGCGCCGGGCATGATCCACGGCTTTCTCAATCTCGGCCGGCTGCTGCCCGCGGCGGGCGCCAGCGTCGCGCTGATCGGTGCCTGGCTGCGCGAACGCTTCAGTCGGGCTTGAACCAGTTGAGGCGGTCCTGCAGCCTCACCACTTCACCGATGATCAGAAGGGCCGGGGGCTTTACGCCCTCGGCGGCCACCTTGGCGGGAAGTTCGGCCAGATTCGCCGTGATGCAGCGCTGATCGGGCAATGTGGCGTGACGCACGACCGCGGCCGGCGTATCGGCGGGCAGGCCATGCGCGCAGAGTTCGCGTGCGATCGTCGGCAGCGCGCTGATTCCCATGTAGATGACCAGCGTCTGGCCCGGCCGCGCGAGCGCCGGCCAGTCCAGATCGCAACTGCCGTCCTGGAAGTGGCCGGTTGCGAAGGTGCAGGTCCGAGCGATTTCGCGATGCGTGAGCGGGATCCCCGCGTAGGCGGCGGCACCGGCGGCGGCGGTGACGCCGGGTACGACTTCGAAGGGAACGCCGGCTTCGACCAGTTCGAGGATCTCTTCTCCGCCCCGGCCGAAAATATAGGGGTCGCCGCCCTTGAGCCGGATCACCGTCTTGCCCGCTTGCGCCTGGCGCACCAGCAGCCGGTTGATTTCTTCCTGCGGCAGCACATGGTCGCCAGCCTTCTTGCCGACGTAGATGCGCTCGGTCTGCGGCGGGATCAGCGCCAGCACTTCCGGACCCACGAGATTGTCGTAGACCACGACATCAGCGGCGGCGATCAGACGTGCCGCCCGGACGGTCAGGAGATCGGACTCGCCGGGGCCCGAGCCCACGAGATAAACGGTTCCGGCGCGGGGCGAAGGAAGGGGCGGCATGTGCGACGAGACGTTTGAATAATCGCAAAAGTGTAGCATCGCGCCCCGACGAGCCCCTCCGGGGGCTGACGCCACAGGCAAGGCTGGGCCTATAATCCGCGCCTTCATTTTTGCAGAGCAGCACGGCGACACGCAGTCCGCAACCCAGCCGCGGATCACGCCGTAACAAGAATCAAATGGTCGACAGCCGGCAGCAGGATGCAGCACACGCCCCCCAGGTATCGCGAAGCCGCCTGGCCGGTCTGACCGTAGCAGCCATCGGCGTGGTGTTCGGTGACATCGGCACCAGCCCGCTCTACACCATGAAGGAGGTCTTCGGCAGTCACGGCCTCTTCCCGTCGCACGACAACGTGCTGGGCATCCTTTCGCTGGCGTTCTGGGCGCTGATCGTCATCGTCGCCTTCAAGTACGTGCTCTTCATCATGCGGGCCGACAACCGGGGTGAGGGCGGCATCATGGCGCTGACCGCCTTGGCGCAACGCACGGCGGGCAGCGATTCGCGAACCCTTTGGCTGCTGACCGCCGCAGGCCTGTTCGGGGCGGCCCTGTTCTACGGCGATGGCGTGATCACACCGGCGATCTCGGTGCTCTCTGCGGTGGAGGGCCTGGAGGTCGCGACGCCCGCGTTCAAGCCCTTCGTGGTGCCATTGACCTGCGTGGTGATCGTGGTGCTGTTCGCCTTCCAGCGTAAAGGCACGGCGAGCGTGGGCGCACTGTTCGGCCCGGTGATGATCCTGTGGTTCATCGTGCTCGGCCTGCTCGGACTCAATCAGGTCCTGCGCTATCCGTCGGTGGTCGCGGCGATCAATCCCTATTACGCGATCCACTTCCTGGTGAGCAACAAGCTTCATGGCTTCCTCGTCCTCGGCTCGGTGGTCCTCGCGGTGACGGGTGCCGAAGCGCTGTATGCGGACATGGGCCACTTCGGTCGCAGGCCGATCAAGCTCGCGTGGTTCGGGCTGGTGCTGCCCTGCATCTATCTCAACTACCTCGGGCAGGGGGCGCTCCTGATCAGCGAACCGGCCGCGGCACGCAACCCTTTCTATCTGCTCGCGCCGGACTGGTTCCTGTTCCCCATGGTGGGTTTGGCCACGATGGCGACCATCATCGCCAGCCAGGCCGTGATCTCGGGCGCTTTCTCGCTCACTCGCCAGGCGATGCAGCTTGGCTACTGCCCGCGTCTGACCTTCGTGCACACGTCTGCGCGCGAGATCGGTCAGGTCTATGTGCCGGGCGTGAACTGGGCCTTGCTGCTGGCGGTCCTCGCGCTGGTCATCGGCTTCAAGTCTTCGAGCGCCCTGGCCTCGGCCTATGGCATCGCGGTCACGCTCACGATGACCATCGACACTCTGCTGGCTTTCGTGGTCGTACGGCAGATCTGGGGATGGTCAAGCTGGAAGGGCGCGCTCTTCCTCTTGTGCTTCCTCACGGTAGATCTTGCCTTCGTGCTGGCCTGTTCGGTCAAGATCGTCGATGGCGGCTGGTTCCCGCTCGCGATGGGCCTCCTGGTTTTCCTGCTGCTCACGACCTGGCGGCGCGGGCGTCGCCTGCTGTACGAACGCACGCGCACAGACACGATTCCGCTGGAGCTTTTCATCCAGTCCCTGTTCCATTCGCCCCCGACCCGCGTGCCCGGGACCGGCATCTTCATGACGGCCAACCCGGAGGGCGTGCCGCGCGCGCTGTTGCACAACCTGCTGCACAACAAGGTGCTGCACGAGCGCGTGGTGTTGCTCACGGTAGTGACCGAGGACGTGCCCTTCGTGCCCGAGATCGATCGCGTATGGATCGAGCACATGGACTTCGGCTTCATCCGCATCTCTGTGCACTACGGCTTCAAGGATGATCCGGATGTGCCGCTTGCGCTGGAGCAGGCGGGCGCGTGCGGTTTCGCCTTCGACATGATGGAGACCTCGTTCTTCCTCGGTCGCGAGAAGCTCATCCCGCGCCTCAAGGGCAAGATGCCGCCGTGGCGCGAGCATCTGTTCATCGTGATGTTCCGCAACGCAGGCAGTGCGGCGGACTTCCTCAAGATTCCCGCCAACCGCGTGGTCGAGTTCGGAACTCAAGTCGAACTGTGACGCTTGGCACGTGGCGGTTCACGCGGCCTTCCGCGAATCGCAAGTAAGTGACGGAAAACATTGCGAAATTTAACGTTCGCGACTGACCCGGTTCACGTGAATCACGTCACGCGTATGTCACCGACCCTGAAGTATTGTCTCGGCCATTCAGGCAACGGAGTGTGGCCGGCTAGCGCGTAAGGCCGGACGCAGCGGGAACAGCATGTTTCGACTCTTCAATCACTACGTTCCCGCCAATTCGCTGGCGCATTTCATTCTCGACAGCCTGCTCCTCTTCGCCGCCATCGTCGGCGCAGCTGCACTGCAGATGTCCGGTGGCACGACACCCCTCAAGGCGGTCATTCCCTCTGCCCTGGTCTTCGCGGTCCTGATGATCGCGATCAACGGCGCGCTGGGCCTGTACCGCGGTGTTCCGGCTTCGGGTGTGCTCGATGCGATCGCCCGGGTGATGCTCTCGCTGCTGGCGAGTATTCCCATCGCATATGGCGTCTATCGCGTCCTGCCGTGGGGCCAGTTCGACGACCATGGGGGCGAACTCACCGTCATCCTGATCCTCGGCATCATCCTCGCCATGCGCGGTCTCATCGTCGGTGTGGTGACGGACCCGATCTGGCGTCGTCGCGTGCTGGTGATCGGCACCGGCCATGAGGCCGCCGCCGTCGACTACAGCCTGCGCCACCATCGTTCCGCTGCATTGCAGGTTGTCGGCTTCTATCCCTCGCCCAACAACGAGGATGTCGTGGTCAATCGCGGTCAGCTGCTGAACGGCGACCGCTCGCTGCTGGAAACGGTGCACGGCCATGGCGTGAACGAGATCATCGTGGCGGTGCGCGAACGTCGCGGTGGTGCGCTGTCGCTCAAGCAGCTGCTCGACTGCAAGCTTGCGGGCGTGGCTGTGCTGGATCTCGCCTCCTTCTACGAACGTGTCCGTGGCCAGGTGCGCCTGGATGCGCTGAAGGCGAGCTGGCTGATTTACGGCGAAGGTTTCCGCCAGGGTTTCATGCGTTCATTCATCAAGCGCAGCTTCGACATCCTCGTCTCGCTGATGCTGCTGGCGGCCACGCTGCCGGTGATGATCGTCACTGCACTGGCGATTGCGCTGGAGTCCGGGTTCCCGGTCTTCTACACGCAGGAGCGTGTTGGCCGCGGTGGCCGCGTGTTCCGTGTCATCAAGTTCCGCAGCATGCGTACCGACGCGGAAAAGGACGGCAAGCCGCGCTGGGCGAGCAAGTCCGACGACCGCGTGACCCGAGTCGGCAAGATCATCCGCAAGACCCGCATTGATGAACTGCCGCAGCTGATCAACGTGCTGCGCGGCGAGATGAGCCTGGTCCGGTCCGCGCCCTGAGCGTCCCTTCTTTGTGGACCAGCTCGCGCGCGACGTGCCGTACTTCTCTGTGCGTCACAGCGTGAAGCCGGGCCTTACTGGCTGGGCGCAGGTCCGTTACCAGTACGGCGCTTCGATGGACGACGCCGTCCAGAAGCTCCAGTACGACCTCTACTACGTCAAGAACCACACGCTCTTCCTGGATGTGCTGATCCTGGCTGAGACCGTGCGCGTCGTGCTGACCGGCGAGGGTGCGCACTGAGTCGCCCTGGCCCTGCGACGCTCGCGCTTCAGATGGCTTGATCTGAGGCGATGAGCAGCGCACCCGCACAGGTGATGGCCTGGAGTTTCGGCCTCGCCGCAGCCTTCTTCCTCGTCTTCGGTATGCAACTCCTCGGTGGAGGGCATAACCCGAGGCGCACCTTCGCGCTGCGGATGGCGGCCGCGCTCAGCCTCGCCTGGGCGGCTGCGGGTCTTGCCTTCGGCTGGACCGGCCTCTGGTTCGCCTGGTGGTCCGCCACCTTGCTCGATTCGCTGCGGATCGGCGCGTGGCTGTTTTTCCTCTTCGAACTCCTGACCCCCGAATCCGGTTCGCTGCCCGCAGCGATGATGCGCGTGCGCAACGTGCTGCTGAGCGTGGTGGTCGTCCGTGTGATCGTCGATCTCGGCGTACCGATTGGTTTGGGTGCGACGGAGTTGGCCGGTCAGCTCACCTTCGCCTGCGCGCTGGCAAGTGGTGTGGCGGGTCTCGTCGGTACGGAACAGCTCTTCCGCAACTTCCCGGCAGAGTCCCGCTGGAGCATCAAGCCCCTGTGCCTGGGCTTGGTTGCCGCGTTCTTCTTCGACATCTATGTGTTCGCGGAGGCGCTGCTTTACCGGCGCATGGATCTGACCTTGTGGGCCGCGCGCGGCATCGCGGCAGCGCTGGCTGTTCCTCTTGTGGCCGTGTCGGCCGCACGCAGTCGCGACTGGGACTTCCGCATCTCGCTCTCGCGCCAGCTCGTCTTCCATTCCGCCGCGCTCGCGCTCGCCGGGGTCTTCCTTATCGTCGTGGCCGCGGCGGGCTACTGGGTACGGTACTTTGGCGGCGAATGGGGCAGGGCGCTGCAGGCCATGCTGCTCTTCAGCGGCCTGCTGGCCGTGGGCCTGTTGTTCTTCTCGGGCTCGGCGCGATCCTATCTGCGTGTTTCGCTTTCCAAACACCTCTTCCGCTACCGCTACGACTACCGGGCGGAGTGGTTGCGCTTCACCCAGGGGCTGGTGAGCGGCGGCGCCACCAAGAATCCTGCGGTGGCGACCATAGGCGGCCTGGCGGACATGGTCGAGAGCACCGGCGGCCTTCTCTGGATGGCCGACGCGAAGGGCGTCTTCGTTCCCCGGGCCCGGCTCAATCACCCCGAGGTCTCCGCGATCGAATCTGCCGACAGCCCGCTGATCGGGTTCCTGCGGACCCGCCAGTGGATCGTTGACCTCGAACAGTTGCGCAGCCAGCCCTCCGTCTACGACGGCTTCAAGGTGCCCGCCTGGCTTGAAGAGGTGCCCGATGCCTGGCTGATCGTGCCCCTGCTCACCGGCGAGGATCTGGTCGGTTTCGCGGTCCTGCTGACGGCGCGCACCCGCTTCGAGGTCGACTGGGAGGTGCTCGATCTCCTGAAGACCGCGGCTCGTCAGGCCGCCGTACAGCTCGCTGGCGCCCAGGCTGCGGAGGCTCTGCTTGAGGCGCAGAAATTCGACTCCTTCAACCGCATGTCGGCTTTCGTCGTGCATGACCTGAAGAACCTCGTCGCGCAGATGCATCTGATGCTGCGCAATGCGGACAGGCACGCCGGCAATCCCGAGTTCCAGCAGGACATGCTGGACACCGTACGTCATGTGCACGACCGGATGAAGGCTCTGATGCAGCAGCTCCAGGAGAAGCGTTCGATCGATCCGGCGCGGGAGATCGAGCTGGGCGAGCTGATGCGGCGCGTGGCGCTCGGTAAGCGCCATCAGCAGCCACAAGTGAGTGTCGATGCCGCGCTACCGGTGCGTGTGATGGGCCATCCGGAACGCATGGAGCGGGTGCTGGCACACCTTGTGCAAAATGCCCTCGACGCGACGGAGCACGATGGTATCGTCGGCGTTCGGGTGAGCGCGGAGCAAGGCGACGCGCGGATCGAGATCCATGACACCGGCTGCGGCATGTCTCCCCAGTTCGTCCGTGAGCGGTTGTTTAAACCGTTCCAGACGACCAAGGATGCCGGGATGGGTATCGGCACCTACGAGACTTTCCAGTATGTGACCGAGCTGGGCGGGCGGATGGAAGTGGACAGTGAGCCCGGCCGCGGTACCCGGATCGCCGTTTTCCTGCCTGCTGCGGCGCCCTCCGCGGTCACTGTGAGTGCTGCATGATGAGCGACAAGAAACGAGTTCTCCTGGTAGTCGAGGATGACCCCACACTGCAGAAGCAGATGCGCTGGGCCTTCGACCAGTACGAGGTGGTGACGGCCGACGACCGCGAGTCGGCGATCAACCAGATCCGCCGCTTCGAGCCCGCCGTGGTCACCATGGACCTCGGCCTCCCGCCTGCACCGGATGACACTTCCGAAGGCTTCAAGCTCCTGGGCGAGATGCTCTCGCTGGCGCCAGATACGAAGGTTATCGTCCTCACGGGGCAGCATGACCGCGAGAACGCGGTGCGCGCCGTGGGTGCCGGCGCCTACGATTTCTTTCCCAAGCCCTTCGAGCCGGATCTGCTACTGCTGACGATCGATCGCGCCTTCCGTCTGCACGAACTGCAGATGGAGAACCGGCGGCTGCAACTCAATCGCGCGGGCGGCCCGCTGGGCACCGTGATCACGCGCGACCCGGCCATGCTGCGCATCCTGCGTACGATCGAGAAGGTGGCGTCGGCCAATGTAACCGTCATGCTGCTCGGCGAGAGCGGCACCGGAAAGGAAGTCCTGGCTCGGGGGCTGCACGAATCTTCGCCTCGGAGGAACGAGCGCTTCGTCGCGATCAATTGCGCCGCGATTCCGGAGAACCTGCTGGAGAGCGAGCTCTTTGGTTACGAGCGCGGCGCCTTCACCGGTGCTGTGAAACAGACCCAGGGCAAGTTCGAGCTCGCGCACAAAGGCACGCTCTTCCTTGACGAGATTGGTGACCTGCCCACGCCGCTGCAGGCCAAGCTCCTGCGCTTCCTCCAAGAGCGCGTGGTCGAGCGGATCGGCGGTCGCGAAGAAATCCCGGTGGACGTGCGCATCGTTTGCGCCACGCACCAGGACCTGCGCTCCCTTATCTCACAAGGCCGTTTCCGCGAAGACCTTTACTACCGACTGGCCGAGATCGTGGTGAACATTCCGCCGCTGCGCGACCGCCAGGGCGACGCCAGCCTGATGGCGCACGCGTTCGTGCAGCGTGTTGCCAACGAAAACCGCCGGGGCGGCATGGGGCTTACCGAAGATGCGGTGAACGCGATCGACGCGCATCGCTGGCCGGGCAACGTGCGCGAGCTGGAGAACTGCGTCAAGCGTGCGGTGATCATGGCCGACGGAGGGCGCATCACGGCTGAAGATCTCGGTCTCTTCGTCCAGGAAGAAGAGCTCGACGCGCTCAACCTGCGCCAGGTCCGCGACGAGGCGGAGCGGCGCGCCGTGGTGCGGGTGCTCGCCCGCGTGAACGGCAACATCGCGCGTGCCGCCGAAGTCCTGGGTATCAGCCGTCCCACGCTGTACGACCTGATGAATCGTTTCGGGCTCAAGAAAGAGCCTGTCTGAGAGTCCTCCCATGATCGCTTCTTCCTTCCGCTCGCTGGCGGTCGTCCTTTCTGCTGCCATGATGCTTGTGGCATGTGGCGACGATCCTGCGAAGCTCCTCGCTTCTGCGCGCGACTACCAGGCCAAGGGCGACTACAACGCCGCCACGATCCAGCTGAAGAACGTCCTGCAGAAGGACCCGCAGAACGCCGAAGCGCGGTTCATGTTCGGGATGATCCTGCAGGGCTCGGGTGACCTCGTCGGGGCCGAGCGCGAGTTGCGCAAGGCCTATGACGCCGGCTACGCGACCGAACAACTGGCGCTGCCTTTCTCGCGCGCGCTGATCGCGGCGGACAAGGCGAAGGAGGCGATCACGCTGATCGGCGGCATGCGTGCCGACACGCCTGCCGCCAAGGCCGCGGTCGAAGCGGGCGTGGCTGACGCCAGGTTGGCGGTCGGAGACAAGGCGGGTGCGCAGGCGGCGGTAGATCGTTCCCTCAAGGCCGTGCCCGATTTTCCCGCCGCGCGCCTGGCGCAAGCCCGGCTCAAGGCGATGGAGCAGGATTTCGACGGTGCGGCGACGCTCGTAAATGAGGTGCTCGCCAAGGACGCAAAATCCTACGAAGCCCTGATGCTGCGCGCCGAGATCCGCCTGGCACAAAAGCAGAACGATGCTGCCGTGCGCGACTTCATCGCCGCCGCGGACGTCAACAAGCGCCTGGTGATGCCACGCCTGCGCGCTGCCCAGATCCTGTTGGCATCCAACAATATCGATGGCGCGAAGGTGCAGCTCGCCGAGGCCTCAAAGATCTCCGCGACGCATCCGCTGGTGGTGTTCTCCAAGGGCGTGATCGCCTTGGTGGAGGGCAAGACCGAGCAGGCGCGCGATAGCGCACTGCAAGTGTTGCGCTCTGCGCCCGACTACATTCCGGCCCGCGTGCTGGCGGGTTTGGCACATTTGAAACTGAAGGAGCTGCTGCAAGCCCAGGAGCAGTTCGAGAAGGTGGTCGCCAAGACCGGCAAGGCCCCAACGCCCCGACGCCTGTTGGCGCGAGCCTATATGGCTGGACAGGAGCCGGGCCGTGCGCTCGAGGCGCTCTCGCCGATGATCGGACCCGACTCGCGTGATCGCGAATCGCTGATGCTGGCGGGGGAGGCCGCGCTGTCCTCCGGCAACCAGGCACGTGCGAGCGAGTACTACGAACGCGTCACCAAGCTCGATCCCAACGACACGACGGCTCGCGCCCGCCTTGGCGTGGCGCGACTGGTGGGCGGCGATACCGAACACGCCATCAATGACCTGACTGCCGCTGCCGCGCTCGATGAACATGCGACGCCGGTGGATGCTGCCCTGATCTCGGTATTGATGCAGAAGGGTGACGTCAAGCAGGCCAAGAAAGTGGCCGAGCAACTGGTGGCCAAGCAGCCCAAGGAAGGTCTGGCTTACAACCTGCTCGGCGCGGTGAAGCTCGCCGACAAGGATGCGACCGGTGCGCGCCAGGCCTTCGAGAAGGCGCTGGAAGTTGAGCCCAACTACGTGGCGGCCGCGATCAACCTGGGCCAGCTGGACATCAGCCAAGGCAAGATGGACGACGCCATCGCCCGGATGAGCAAGATTGTCGAGCGTGCGCCCAAGCAGGCGGACGCCTACCTGGTGCTCGCCCGCTGGAGCGCCGCTCCGGGACAGAAGCCCGGTGCGGCGCGTGCGGTCCTGGAAAAGGGCATCGCCGCGAACCCGACCGACGTGCCTTTGCGCACGACCTACGTGGGAGAGCTGCTGCGTGCCAACGACAAGAAGGCCGCGCTGGCTGCCGCGCGGGATCTCGTCGCCCGCGCGCCGAACGATCCGAACGCATTGGCTGCCGCTGCGCAGGCGCAAGCCGTCGCGGGCGACAACCAGGAGGCCACCGCGACCGCCAAGAAATTGGTCGCCCTCCGTCCCTCCGCGCCGGAACCTTTGATCCTGCAGGCGGAACTGCTGCAGCGATCGGGCGCTACCGCGGAAGCCGAAGATGCGCTGCGCCGCGCGGTGAAACTGGATACCGATGGCAAGGCCAAAGCGCAGCAGAAGCTGGGCGTGTTCCTGCTCTCGCAAGGCAAGTTCGATGAGGCCGGCAGCATCGCCAAGAGCATGCTCTCGCGCCAGCCGAACAGCCTGCCTGGCCTGCTGCTCTCCGCTGACGTTGCCGCCGCACGCAAGGACTTTGCAGGCGCCGCGACGGACTACGGCAAGGCGCTGGCTGTCCAGCCGGATCCGGCGATCGCCGCCCGCACCCATGCGAATCTCGTCGCCGCAGGCAAGACGGGCGAGGCCGACGCACTGGCGAAGAAGTGGCTGGGCGAGCATCCCAAGGACCTGGGTTTCCGCGCATACCAGGCCGAGGCTGCACTGCGTGCTCCGGACTATCCGCAAGCGGTGCGGGTCTATAAGTCGATGCTGGAAATCCAGCCCAAGAACGCGGTCGTCCTCAATAACCTCGCCTGGGCTGCGGCGCAGACCAAGGATCCGCAGGCGCGCAGCTATGCCGAACAGGCGCTCGCTCTGGCACCGGACTCGCCTGCGGTGCTCGACACGCTGGCGACGATCCAGATCGAGGGAGGCGACGTCCAGGGGGGCGTGACGCGCCTGAAGCGCGCCGTATCTCTGGCACCGGATCGCAATGATCTGCGCCTCAATCTGGCGCGCGCACTGATCAAGTCCGGTGACAAGGCTGGCGCCAAGGGCGAGCTGGACGTCGTGCTGGCAAAATCCGGCACGGATGCTGCGATCCGCCGCGACGCGGAATCGCTGCGCAAGACGCTTTGAACAAGGATCGAGAAAGCATGACCACGATTGCAGTCGTCGGCCTGGGCTATGTCGGGCTCCCGCTGGCCGTCGAGTTCGGCAAGAAGTTCCGCACCCTGGGTCTGGACCTCTCCCAGGAAAAGATCAAGGCCTATCGCGAAGGCTACGATCCGACCGGTGAGGTTGCTCCGGCTGATCTGAAGGCCGCGTCCCGCCTGTCCTTCAGCACCGATCCGGCAATCCTCGCAGAGGCCGATTTCATCATCGTGGCCGTGCCGACGCCGGTGGATGAGGCGCATCAGCCTGACTTCACGCCGCTGGTGAAGTCCTCGGAATCTGTCGGCAAGCACATCAAGCGCGGCGCGACGGTCGTCTACGAGTCGACCGTGTATCCGGGGGCGACCGAAGAGGTTTGCATTCCGATCATCGAGCGACTGTCCGGTCTTAAGTGGAAGCAGGACTTCTTCGTCGGCTATTCGCCTGAGCGGATCAATCCAGGCGACAAGGAGCGCACCGTCACCAAGATCACCAAGGTCGTGTCGGGCGATACCCCGGAGACACTGGAGCGCGTGGCCGAGGTCTATGGCTCGGTGATCACGGCGGGCGTCTTCAAGGCATCCAGCATCAAGGTGGCCGAAGCCGCCAAGGTGATCGAGAACACCCAGCGCGACCTCAACATTGCGCTGATGAACGAGCTTTCGATGATCTTCCACAAGATCGGCATCGACACGCTCGAAGTCCTCAAGGCCGCCGGCACCAAGTGGAATTTCCTGCCCTTCCGCCCGGGCCTGGTCGGTGGGCACTGCATTGGCGTCGATCCGTACTACCTGACCCACAAGGCCGAGATGCTCGGCTATCACCCGCAGGTCATCCTGGCGGGCCGCCGCATCAACGACGGCATGGGCAAGTACGTTGCCGAACAGACGATCAAGCAGATCATTGCGGGCGAGCATTCGGTCAAAGGCGCGGATGTCGTGGTGCTCGGCATGACCTTCAAGGAGAACTGCCCGGACCTGCGCAACAGCAAGGTGATCGATGTCGTGCGCGAGCTGAAGAGCTTCGGCCTCAAGGTGCACATCCACGACCCGATCGCCGACTCGGCCGAATGCGAGCACGAGTACGGCGTCACCCTCACGCCCTGGGAGGCCTTGCCGCGTGCGGCGGCTGTCGTGGCCTGCGTTTCCCACAAGGAGTACGCGGAGATGGGGATGGCGCGTATTGCGGAGAGGGCGGAACCCAACGCCGCCTTCATCGATGTGAAGAGCTTCTATGAACCGCAAGCGGTGGCAACTGCCGGCCTGCGTCTCTGGCGTCTCTGAGCGTTTGCGTCGCCTCGTTTGGTCGATCGCGCTCGTCGCGCTCGGCCATGCCGGCGCGGCGCACGCCCAGGCGGTCGACGCGCTGGAGGAAGCCCGTCGCAGCCTTGCCAAGGAGCTTGTCGTCCTCGGCGGGCAGTATGAGCACGGCGAAGGCGTGCCACAGGATCTTGCGCGCGCCGCCGACCTTTACTGTGACGCCGCGCGCTACGGCAATGCGGATGCTTACTTCGCGCTGGCCTGGATGGTCGGGGACGGACGCGGCTTCGCCAAGGATGACCGAATTGCCGCCACGCTGATGGGGCGAGCAGGCGATCTCGGTCTCGAACAGGCGCGCAACGCGCAGCGCTTTTTTGGCCCGTCGGCGAACGTGCTGCCACCGTGCCTGATGCCGCGTCCCGCGGCGGCGAAGAACGACCCTACGGTCTCCGACGAAGCCGACCTCGATGAGGTGCTGGCGAATCTCCCGCCCAACAAGCGACGCGTCGCGCAGCTAGTGCGTCTGATGGCCGTCGAATACAGGATCGAGCCGCGTCTCGCACTGGCACTTGCCGCTGCCGAGTCCAACTTCGAGTCCATGGCGCGCTCGCCGCAGAACGCGATGGGCGTGATGCAACTGATCCCCGAAACCGCGCAGCGCTTCAAGGTGCGCAATCCCTACGATGTGCGTCAGAACATCCGCGGCGGACTCGCTTACCTGAGCTGGTTGCTGTCCTACTATCGTGGCGACGTGCTGCTGGCGCTCGCTGCCTATAACGCGGGCGAAGGCGCCGTCGATCGCTATCGCGGCATCCCGCCCTACCGGGAGACGGTCGACTATGTCAAACGCATCTACGGGATGTTCCGCAAGCCGACCCATGTCTTCGACGCGACCCTGGTCGCGGACGCTTCGCCGGTGGTTGCGCTGCGTTAGCGCGCTGCTGGCAATCGGTCTGTCGGCGGCTGCGCCGCAGGCCCACGCGGACCTGGCAGATACCGTCCCGCGCATCAAGCCCTCGGTGGTCGCGATCGGCAGTTACCTCGTCACCCGGACGCCGCAGTTCCTGCTCGTGGGCACCGGTTTCGTCGTCGGCGACGGGCGCCTGATCGCCACGAATGCACATGTGGTTGCGCCCTTGCTCGGCGTGCAGGAGACCGAGCAGCTTGTGGTGCTCAAGGTGGAGGCGACGCCGCAGGGGCCTCGCCAGCGGGTGCTGAAGGTTGCGCGCTTCGCCTCCGATCCCGCACACGACCTTGCCGTACTGCGCCTGACCGAAGGGGAGACGTTGCCGGCACTCACGCTGGGTGACCCGGATGCCGCCCGCGAAGGCCAGCCCCTGGCCTTCACCGGCTTCCCTATCATCGGCGCGCTCGGCCTCAACCACGCCACGCACCGCGCGACGCTGGCTTCGATCACCCCGACCGTGATCCCGCAGGGCAAGGCGTCCGAGTTGACGCCACAGGCGATCCAGCGACTCAAATCGGGGGCCTTCAACGTCTTCCAGCTGGATGCGACGGCTTATCCGGGCAACAGCGGCAGTCCGGTCTATGACCCGGAGACGGGCGAGGTCCTCGCCATCGTGAACATGGTGTGGGTCAAGGCGGGCAAGGAGTCCGCGCTGACCGCGCCCTCGGGCATCACCTACGCGGTGCCCGCCACCTATCTCAAGCGGCTGATCGCCGAGCCGGGCAAGCAGGACGGCAAGTAGGGCGCCACTCGGGTGCCCTCGCGCTTCAGTCGATCAGCGTGCGGGCGCCTTCGAAGCGCTGGGCGAAGTAGCGGTTGTCCAGGCTTTCCAGGCGGACCTTGCCGCGGCTCGACGGTGCATGCACGAAGCGTCCGTCGCCGATGTACAGGCCCACGTGCGAGAAGGGTCGGTTCAGGGTGTTGAAGAACACCAGATCGCCCGGGCGCAGCGCATCGCGCGGCACGGGGCGGGCAATGCGCGCGATCTGCGCGGCGTTGTGCGGCAGCTTGAGGCCCGAGACGTTCTCCATCACGTAGGCAATCATGCCGCTGCAATCGAGGCCGGCCTCGGGGTTGCTGCCGCCGAAGCGGTAGCCGGTATCGATCAGGCCCAGGGCGAAGATCACCGCGTCGCTTGCCTGCTGCGGAGCGGGCAACCGCGCGTAGGGCTTGCCTTCGACCGGGGAGGGGGCGGGAGCCTCCGGCGCGGTGCTGCTGGTACCGCAGGCGGCCAGCAACAGGCTCAGCGCGCAGGCTGCCGCAAACGACAGGGCGGCCCGCGCCGTCCCCTGTGCGGTGTTCGGATGGAGGCGGACCTTGTGCATCGCTCAGCTCTCCAGCCAGAAGGTGACCGGCCCGTCATTGACGAGGCTGACCGCCATGTCGGCGCCGAAGCGACCGCTCGCGACGACGGGATGCAGCGCCACGGCGCGCGACACCAGATGCTCGAAAAGCCGGCTGGCGAGTTCCGGCGCGGCGGCCGAGGTGAAGCTCGCGCGGGTGCCATTGCGGGTGTCGGCAGCCAGCGTGAATTGCGATACCAGCAGCAATCCGCCGCCGGTATCGGCGAGCGAGCGGTTCATGCGGCCTGCTTCATCGGCAAAGACCCGGTAGCCCAGCATCCGCTGCAGGAGTTTCTCCGCGCGCTTCTCGTCGTCTTCCGGCCGTACGCCGACGAAGGCGAGGAGGCCCGGGCCGATCGCGCCGACGAGTTCTCCGGCTACTTCGACGCGTGCTTCGCGCACGCGCTGGATCAATCCGATCATTGCAGCTCGATCTGGCCGTTCACGCTGACGGTGATCTGGCTCTCGCCGGTCTCGATCGGCGAAGGCGCGGAAACGTCGGAAGACATCGCGACCGCCGGCTTGGCCATCCGGTACATCGGCGGGCGCACGGCGCTCTGGGTGTTCACAGAGAGCTGCCGGATGCGGTACTTGCGGCCGAAGGCGCCCGCCGCGACATCGGCGCGGGCCCGGAAGGCATTGATCGCGTCGACGATGGTGTCGTCCTCAGCCTTCTTGCGCGTGTCCGGTGCGGGCAGGAAGTTGATCTGCCCGAGTGCGAGCCCGCTGCCTTGCAGCTTGCCGATGAGTTCGGACAGCGCCGCGGTATCGCGCGTCTCCAGCACGAGCTCGGAGCGCATGCGCCAGGCTTCGATCTTGCCGCCGTTGCGTCCGTAGTCGGCCCAGGTATTGGTGCCCCCACTCTGGACCTTGATCCCGCCGTAGGGCTTGGCGATCGTGATCGCGTTGCTCATCGCCTGGTTGATGCGCTTGGAAAGCTCCGGCAGTTTGGCGTCGTTGCCCTCCAGGAAGACCGTGGCGCGCGCGAGGTCGTTCGGCGCGCTGCGGTTGGCTTCGGCGGAGAGCTCGATGGTCGTGGCGTTCTTGTCGCTGTCGGCGGCAATGGCGCTCTGGCCTGCAGCCAGCGCCAGGACCGCGAAGGGAAGGAGGGCTGTACGTCGGATCATGGGCGTCTCCTCTCTCTGGAATGGCGCGATGGTAGCAGGTGTGTCGCGACCTGCCGCCGGGCTGGAAGCCTCGCCGGTCCGTGGGCCCGCCGTAGCTGTCAGGGCCGGCTTGCCGCGTGCCTGTGCAGGCACCGATTTTGGTGCGAGAACAAAACATGACGCGGGGCGGATCACTCTGATATACAGCGATGCGTTTTGCATTCCGCACACGCGGAGCGTTTCATCCCAGGCCGGCACAGGCCGCGGCAAACGGGCGCCATTGGCAAGCCCGCGCCGATATCACACAGACGTAATTCCACACCGTAAGAGGGTGGCTGCGACTCTTTCGGCACGAAAGTACCGAGGAGACACACCGATGAAGTCTGCATCACCCGTCCGGGCGCGCTCGCGTTCCCGGGCCCGCGCGTTCGCGCGCGCCGCATTCCTCTCCGCCGCGCTGGGCCTTCCCGCGCTGGCTTCTGCCCAAAGCACCGCACGCACGGCCTTCGTCCAGCTTTTCGAGTGGAAGTGGACCGACGTGGCCAAGGAGTGCACCAGCTATCTTGGCCCCAAGGGCTTCGCCGCGGTGCAGGTCTCGCCGCCGAACGAGCACAACTGGGTCGCCACCGGCGACGGCGCGCCTTATCCCTGGTGGATGCGCTACCAGCCGGTGAGCTACAGCCTGGACCGCAGTCGCAGCGGCACCCGTGCCGAGTTCATCGCCATGGTGAACCAGTGCAAGGCCGCGGGCGTGGGCATCTACGTCGATGCGGTCTTCAACCACATGTCCGGCGGCAACAGCGGCACATCGAGCGCTGGCCGCGGATGGTCCTGGCACAACTACCCGGGTCTTTACGGCGCCAACGACTTCCACTCGCCGGTCTGCGGCATTTCCAATGCCGACTACAGCGACCCGATCAACGGCGTCGCCAACGTCCAGAACTGCGAGCTCTCCGGCCTGCAGGACCTGAACACCAGTAGCAGCTACGTGCGCGGCAAGATCGCCGACTACCTGGTGGACCTCGCCACGATCGGCGTCGCGGGCTTCCGTGTCGATGCCGCAAAGCACATCAGCCCCACCGATCTTGGCGCGATCATCGACAACGTCAATGCGCGCGTCGGCACCAACAAACCCTTCTGGTTCCTGGAAGTGATCGGGGCCTCCGGCGAGGTGGTGCAGCCCAGCCAGTACTTCGGGCTGGCCGGTGGCGCCGCAACGGTGACCGAGTTCGCTTTCGGGCCCAAGCTCTACGACAAGTTCGCCGGCGGCGGCAAGCTCGCGGACCTCAAGACCTTCGGCGAGAGCTGGGGCCTGATGGGCAGCAGCAAGGCGATCGCTTTCGTGGACAACCACGACAAGCAGCGCAACCACGGTGGTGGCGGCAACTACATCACCTACCACTACGGCAGCACCTACGACCTGGCCAACGTCTTCATGTTGGCTTGGCCGTACGGCTACCCGGCGCTGATGTCGAGCTATGCCTTCAACCGCAACAGCCTCTTCGACACCAGCTACGGCCCGCCTTTCAACAGCGATGGCTCGACCAAGGGCCCGTGGGATGGCGGCGTGAGTACGCCGGCGTGCTTCAACCAGTCCGTCGGCGGCTGGGTCTGCGAACACCGCTGGCGCGACATCGGCAACATGGTGAGCTTCCGCAACGCCACGATTGCCAACTGGACGGTCACCGACTGGTGGGACAACGGCAACAACCAGATTGCCTTCGGTCGTGGCAACAAGGGTTTCGTCGCCATCAACAAGGAAGGCGCCGCGCTCACCCGCAGCTTCAAGACCAGCCTGCCGGCCGCGAAGTACTGCGACGTGATCAGCGGTGACTACGACGCCAGTGCCAAGACCTGTAGCGGCAACGTGGTCACCGTGGACAGCAGTGGCAACGCGACGATGACCGTGCCCGCCAATGGCGCGGCCGCGATCCACGTCGATGCCGTGGTCGGCACCACGCCGCCGCCCGCAGGTGCCAGCCTGACGGTGCGTGCACAGGGCGTGACCCTGGGCAGCGGCGAGAGCGTCTATGTCGTGGGCGATGCCACGGCACTCGGTGCCTGGAGTCCCTGCAGCGCGACGAAGCTGACCGCGGCCGCCACCGGCGAATACTCGGCCACGCTGAGCGTGCCGGCCTCCACGGTCGTGCAGTACAAGTTCGTGAAGTACAGCAACTGCAACAGCGCGACCTGGGAAGGCGGCGGCAACCGCAGCACCACGACGGCGGCCACCGGTGGCAGCAGCAGCGTATGCGGCGTGTTCGGCAGCACCGCGGCCTGCACCACGACCGGTACCACCGCGAATGTGAACTTCACCGTGCAAGGCGCAGCGCCGGCTTCCGGCCAGACCGTGTATGTCACCGGGAACACCGCGGCGCTGGGCAACTGGGCCCCGTGCAGTGCCGTACCGCTGACGGCTGGCAGCAATGGCAGCTACAGCGCCAGCGTTGCACTGCCCGCCAGCACTGCGGTGCAGTACAAGTTCCTGAAGTTCAGCAGCTGCAGCAGTCCGAGCTGGGAGGCTGGCAACAACCGCGCGATCACCACGCCCGCCTCCGGCGGCTCCGCGGCAGTGTGCGGCGTGTTCGGCAGCACCGCGGGTTGCAGCACCGGCGGCACCACGGCGAGCGTGACCTTCAACGTCTCGGCCAGCGTGGCCTCGGGCCAGTCGGTGTATCTGGTGGGCAGCATTCCGGCGCTGGCCAGCTGGGCCACGGCCAATGCGATTGCACTGGCCAGCACCGGCACCAGCAGCTGGTCCAAGACCCTGGAACTGCCGCCCTCGACGAGCTTCGAGTACAAGTACATCAAGAAGGACGCCGCGGGTAACGTCACTTGGGAATCGGGCAACAACCGTGTCGTGACCAGCGCTGCCGCAGGCGTGGCGCAGACGCTGAACGACAGCTGGAAGTAATTCGCAAGAAAGCTGCAGGACCCGGATCGCGCCTTCGGGCGCCCTCCGGGGTTCGACGGGCCGCAGGGCAACCTGTGGCCCGTTGCTTTTTCAGTTGCCGGATTCCGCTTCGGGCGGGGCGGGTGGCGCCTTGGGGGCCGCGGCCTGGGCCCGCGCGATTGCCACCAGGCGCGGATCGGCTTCGGTCATCACGTCGAGCAGCAGGCGTTTCTCGCGCAAGTAGAGCCGCGCGAAGTTCGGGTCGTGCAGGGAGATCGACTGTGTGTTGCTGATGAGGTCCGCGACCTTGATCGACTGCACCCAGGCCGGTGCGCGCGACAGGCGTTCGCGCGAAGCCGCCTTGCGCTGCGCACGGTTGCCGGTTTCAAGGTCGGAGAGCAGCAGCACGCCCTGCGCCACCTCCTCACCGAATTCGGCTTGCAAGGTCTCAAGCAGCACGCCGCAGTCTTCCATGCTGTCATGCAGCCAGGCGGTCGCGACGATCACCTGCGGGTCGAGCGGCGCGTATTGACCGGCCACCGTCACCGCGATGCCGGCGACTTCGCCCAGGTGCTCGGCGTAAGGGTTGCCGGTGTATTTGCGCACCTGGTCGCGATGCACATGACGAGCGAACTGCATGGCGCGGAAGGCGAGGTTCAGGTGATCGAGATCCAAACGAGGCTCCTGCGAAGCTGCGGTGAGGCGATGCCCGGCAATCGCCGATCAGCGGATGTGCCGCGGTCGGGCGATTTGCCGGATAGTCGAGTCCGCCATGACAAACGCCAATTCTCCCAGAACCCTGCGTGCCCAGTTCGACGCGATGGCCGCCTCACGCCATTTGGATGTCGCGACCGAGCCGGTTCCGCTGCAATCGGAATCCGTTGATTGGACACCGCTCAAGCCCGGCGGTGCCAACTTCCAGACCGCGCGGCTCGACGGCACGCCGCAACGACTGGAGGTCAAGCTCTCGCGCGGCATGTGGCTGTTCGGCGGCGCCTTCGCCGGGCTGGGCGGGGTGAGCGTGTTGGTGGGAATCAGCCTGATGCGCCAAGGCCCTGTGGTAGCCACGCTGATGTTCGGAGGGCTAGGGCTGCTGTTCTGTGCGATGGGCGTATGGATGCTGAGCCGTCCCCGCCTGCGTTTCGACAAGCCGCTCGGGATGTACTTCGCCGGCGCGCGGCCGCGCCCGGGCGATGCAGTGACTGATGAACAGCAGGGGCGTCTGGCCGACATCCATGCGCTCCAGCTACTGGCCGAACGGGTGAGTTCGGACGACGGCAACTACTGGAGCTACGAATTGAACCTGGTGCTGATCCATGGCCAGCGGGTCAATGTAATGGACCACGGCAAGCGCAGCGCCATCGAGATCAGCGCGCGTGCGCTGGCGGAATTCCTGGACCGACCCCTGTGGTCGTCGCTGGATGAGTCGGAAAAGCCGGCTCAGCCGATGCGGCGCAAGCCTGCGCGGTAGCGCGCCGCATTGCGCACGTAGGATTCCGCACTCTTGTAGAGGCCCGCGACTTCCGCGTCGGTGAGTTCGCGGATGATGCGGCCCGGAGTGCCGACCACGAGCACGCGGTCCGGGATCACTTTGCCTTCGGGGATCAGCGTGTTCGCGCCGATCAGGCAGTGCTTGCCGATCACCGCGCGGTTCAGGATCACCGCGTTGATGCCGATCAGCGAGCCTTCGCCCACGGTGCAGCCGTGCAGCATCACCATGTGGCCGACGGTCACGTTGTCCGCCAGCGTGAGCGGTACGCCGTCGTCGGTGTGCAGGATCGCGCCGTCCTGGATGTTTGTGTTGGCACCGATCACGATCGGGTCATGGTCGCCGCGCAGGGTCGCGCCAAACCAGACGCTTGCGTTGGCGCCCAGCTTCACGTCGCCGATCACCGTGGCGTTGTCGGCCACCCAGGCGTTCTCGCCCAGCTCGGGCACACGATCTTCCAGCGCAAAAATGCTCATGAAACGGCTATCCGATTGATTTCTCGGAGCTTGTTGCAATGCAAAGGGGGGCAATGGTAGGCGCCGGGGAGGGCGGACGCAAGCCTTGGGACAAGGCTTTACACCGGTTTGCAGCCCGGGCTGGCTTCGCCTGCTTGCCGCGCCGTCCGGTGCTTGGCACAGTGCCGCATCTTGCTACGGAGTACCGCATGTCCAACCGCGTCGGGCCAATCATCCTGATCATCGTGGGCAGTTTGTTCCTGCTCAACAACCTAGGCCTGTTCAATCTGCGAAGCTTGTTCCACTACTTCGGCACCTGGTGGCCGCTGATTCTGATCGTCGTCGGCGTGGCTGGCCTGATCGGGCGCAAGAAGTAGCGAGACAAAGGAGTCCTGCATGCCCGTGGTCGAAGTCACCCATCCCCTCGTCAAACACAAGATCGGTCTCATGCGCGAGGCCGACATTTCCACCAAGAAGTTCCGCGAGCTCACCGCCGAACTGGCTCGCCTGCTCGCCTACGAGGCGACCAAGGATTTCGAACTGGAACGCGTCACCATCGCCGGCTGGGCCGGTCCGGTCGAGATCGACAGCATCAAGGGCAAGAAGATCACCGTCGTGCCGATCCTGCGTGCCGGCCTCGGCATGCTCGACGGCGTGCTCGACATGATTCCCAGCGCCAAGGTGTCCGTGGTGGGCATCGCCCGCAACGAAGAGACGCTGATGCCCGAGCCGTATTTCGAGCGTTTCGTCGGCCAGCTCGACGAGCGCATGGCGATGATCATCGATCCGATGCTCGCCACCGGCGGCTCGCTGATTTCCACCATCGACATGCTCAAGCGCAACGGCTGCAAGCAGGTCCGCGCACTGGTGCTGGTCGCCGCGCCCGAGGGCATTGCGGCGCTCCAGGCCTCGCATCCCGACGTGGTGGTGTTCACCGCGGCGGTGGACAGCCACCTCAACGAACACGGCTACATCATCCCCGGCCTCGGGGATGCCGGCGACAAGATTTTCGGCACCAAGAACTGAAGCCTGGGTGTTTGTGAGAAATCTACGGCGCGGCGCAATCTCGAAACTGCGGTGCTCAAAGTCATCGAGGACTTCTGCGCTCCGGGTTTCGACCTTGCACTGCTCGCTGCGATTCCTTCACCAACCCTGAACGGTCTCCACGCCACGGCGCCCGCGGGCGCCGTTTCCATGTCCGCCTCATCCGGGGAACGATAACAATGAACCAAGCTGCAGACCCGGTCTGGCGCCAGGCGATCGCCGGCGCCCAGATCCTTTTCGTCGCCTTCGGCGCCACCGTGCTGGTGCCGCTGCTGACGGGCCTGAACCCGAGCCTCGCGCTGCTGGGCGCCGGCATCGGCACCCTGATCTTCCAGGCCTGCACCAAGCGCGAGGTGCCGATCTACCTCGGGTCCAGCTTCGCCTTCATCGCACCGGTGATCTACTCGGTGCAAACCTGGGGCATGCCGGCCACGCTGGGCGCGCTGGCCTGCGCGAGCTTCTTCTACTACGTCGCTGCCGCGCTGGTGAAATGGCGCGGCGTCGGTCTCATCCATCGCCTGCTGCCGCCGGTGGTGATTGGACCGGTGGTGATGGTCATCGGCCTGGGCCTTGCCCAAGTGGCGGTGAACATGGCCATGGGCCGTGCCGGTGACAAGCAGATCGCGCCGCAGAACGAGGCCTTGCTGGTCGCCGGCATTGCGCTCGTGGCAACCATGCTCACCGCGATCCGCGCGCGCGGCTTGCTCAAGCTGGTGCCTATCCTCGTCGGCGTGGCCGTCGGCTACATCGCCGCCGCGTTTCTCGGCATGGTCGACTTCAGTCGTGTCATCGGGGCTTCCTGGATTGCACTGCCCGAGTTCGGACATCCGGAGTTCAACATCGCTGCGATCCTTTTCATGATCCCGGTGGCGATCGCGCCCATCGTCGAACACGTGGGCGGGATCCTCGCGATCGGCTCGGTGGTGGGCAAGGACTTCACCGAGCGTCCGGGCCTGCATCGCACCCTGCTGGGCGATGGCTTGGCGGTAAGCGTGGCCGGCCTTTTCGGCGGCCCGCCGGTCACCACCTACGGCGAAGTCACCGGCGCGGTGATGCTGACCCGCAACTACAACCCGGTGGTGATGACCTGGGCGGCGTGCTTCGCGATCGCGATGGCCTTCGTCGGCAAGTTCGGCGCCTTGCTGGCCTCCATCCCGATGCCGGTGATGGGCGGGATCATGATGCTGCTCTTCGGTTCGATCGCCGGCATCGGCCTCAAGACGCTGATGGACGCGCGGGTCGACATCCTCAACCCGCGCAACCTCTGCATCATCTCGGTCACCCTGGTCTCCGGCATCGGCGGTCTCGGCATGCACATAGGTGGCTTCAGCCTGCAAGGCATCAGCCTGTGCGGCGTGCTCGCCGTGCTGCTCAACCTGCTGCTGCCGCTACCGCAGCCGCGTGCCCCGGAGACCACGCGCGCTGACGTATCGGACACGCAGGTCTAGGCCTGGCGCCTGTCCGCATTCACCACGCCGGGCGCGCCCGGCGCAATGCGTGGCGAGGGAGCAGCGGTGGTGCCCTTGCCACGCGCGCCGACAACGGGAATGTGGAACGGGCCTCGCCTCAGGAGACGCCTTCCGCGGTTCGTACGAACTGGGGCCGTGGATCGAAGCCCAGCAGCTTTCCTGTCACCCGTTCCGGGAACTGCGAGAGCAGGGTGTTGTAGCGCGTGACGCTCTCGCTGTAGCGCGCACGCGCCTGGTTCTGTGAGTCCTGTTCATGGAGATTGCGTTCCAGGGCGGCCATTGCCGCGTTGCCCTGGAGCGCGGGATGTTTCTTCGCCTCGGCCAGCAGGCGGTGCAGCGCGCCGGTGAGTTCGGCGCGGTTGCGCTTGAACTGGTCGAAGGCCTGCGCGTCGTTCGCAAGCTTCAGGTCCAGCTGTGTGCCATTGGCGCGCAGATAGGCGAGGTTGGCTGCGTCAAGGGCCGCGTGGTCCATGCCCGGTTCGCGCTGGGCGACTTCCAGCGCATCCGCGGCGACGCGGGCGTCGACCTCGTAGCCGTGCTTGACCTCCAGCCAGGCCCGGTCGACCTCCGCAGAGGCCTGGTTGAGATCGCCGTAGCCGCAGGCGCCCAATTGCGTGAGCAGGGCGGCGACGAGCAGGAGGCGTGAGAGCTTGCAGTACTTCATGGGCGGACTCCGTGAGGCAAAGGACGCGGCAGACACCTTCGGGCCCGAGCCGTCCGGGCTGCCGACGTAACAAGACAGGGCGCAGGATGTGGCGGGATGCGGCCGCAAGGCCTGCCGCGATCCCGCCGCACGGAGACAGCCTCGGCTGCCTCCGTTTCGGGCTCCGCCTTTCAGCGGATGGTGATGTCGCAGGTACGGCCTCCCCACACCACGCTGCTCGGCACCGGCTTCGCACCGCTGTAGGCCAGCTGCATGCCCAGCTCGGTGTTGCTGTTGGGCGAGATCGTGCCGTTCCAGGGTGCGGGCGTGATGGTGATGACGCGCCCGTTCCTGGCGAAGGTGCCGCTCCAGGAGTTGGTGATGGAGAAGTCGTTGTTCTCCGTGACGGTGAGGCTCCAGCCACTGATCGCCGCCGTGCCGGTGTTGCTCAGCACGATGCGCGGCACCTGGCCCGCACCCCAGTCGTTGCTGGTGTCGAAGAGCACCGAGCAGCCGTTGGCCACCACCACGTCGTCGTCGACTTCGCTCGCAGCCACGGTACGGGTCGCCACGTTCGTGCCGGTGATGCTGAGAGTCGCCGTGCCGTTCGTGCTGTCCGCGTCCTGCGCTGCGGCCACGGTCACCGTCTGCCAGGTGTTCCAGTTGGACGAGGTGAAGCTCAGCGTGCCGCCGGAAGCCACCGACAGATCCGTGTCGCCCGCGGTGCGCGCCACGCTCAGGGTCAGCGTGCCCACCGGCGCCGCAGCGAGGCGGACCTGGAAGCTGCTGCTGGCGCCCTCCGGCACCGCAACCGAGGTGGCAGAGACTTCGACCGCAATCGGCTCGACGATGTCGTCGTCCTGCTCGGTGACCGTGACCGGACGTGCGCTCACGCCGCTGGGACCAGCGACAGTGAGCGTCGCGGAACCGTTGAGCTGGTCGGCGTCCTGGGCGGCGGCAACCGTGACGGTCTGCCACACGTTCCAGTTGGTCGGGGTAAAGGCGAGCGTGGCGCCGGAGGCTACCGACAGGTCGGTGTCGCCCGCGGTGCGCGCGACCGTTACCGCGAAGTTGCCGGCGGGCGCCGAGCCAAGGCGGACCTGGAAGCTGCCGCTGGACCCTTCGCGCACGGTGAGCGCCGTGGCCGACACTTCGATCGGCACGGACTCGACGATGTCATCGTCCTGCTCGGTGGCGATCACGTTGGCCGCCGTGTAGCCAGACGCCGAGAGCCCGAAGGTGGCCGCGCCATTGAGTTGGTCGGCGTCCTGCGCGGCGGCGACAACGACGGTCTGCGCGGTGTCGTAGTTCGTGGGCGTGAAGACCAGCGCGGTGGTGGCGGTGGAAAGGTCGGTGTCGCTGCCCGCTGCGCGGGCGACGGCGACGGTCACGTTGGCCGTGGGCTTGTCGGAGAGCTTGACCGAGAAGCTCGCGCTGCTGCCCTCCTTGACCGTGATGCCGGCCGGCGTAGCGACGATGGAGGGCGTGCTCGGACCGCCGAGCAGGCGGCCGTAGTCGGCCATGGCCATCGCGATGTCCGACTGGGCCCAGAAGCGGTGGTAGGTCCAGGTCGGCGCCGCACCGCCCTTGAGGTAGGCATCGAGCTTCGCGAAGCCGGGGTCCTGCTGGTACTTGGGCCGCAGGCTGAGGAAGGTGGTGTTGGCGTCGATCACGCCACCCTGCGCGTTGACGCCCGTCCAGCCGGAGGGCACGTAGATGCCGTCGCCGGTGGTGGCGTTGTAGGTGTCGTCGAAGCGCAGGTAGTCGCCGCGTGTTTCCGGCACGGCCACGCCCTTGGTGTCCTGGTACTTGGCCCACATGCGGTCGAGCAGTTCGCGCGCCAGTGTGCGCGCCGCGGCGTCGTTGGCCTTGGCCGCGTAGTAGGTGAGGGTGCGGGCATAGGCGGCGGCGACGCCGACGTCGGTGGTGAAGTCGGTGACACTGACGCGCAGGCTCGCGTTGGCGCCGGGCGTGCTCGGGTTCCAGGTGTCCGGCGCACCGGTCCACTTGAGCGTGTTCGGGATCTGGTAGGTGCCGTCGGACTTCAAGGAGGTGTTGGCTGTGGCCCAGGCGATCCACTTGGCCAGCAGGGCCTTGGCGCTGGCGTCGCCGGTGACGTAGTAGTACTCCGCCACACGCTGCATCGACCAGGCCTGGAAGCCGAACCAGGTGTTGGAGGCCGGGTCGTGATAGACCGGCGCTTCGTCGTAGAACATGCCGTAGAAGGTCGGCGTGCCCGCGGGCGGTTGCAGGTGGTTGCCGCCGTAGCTGTTGGTCGCGCCGCCGGCGATGCCGCCGTCGGCGGATTGCAGCCAGCGGTACAGCTCGAGCTGGCGCTTGAGGCTCTTGGCCCAGTCGCCGGCGCCGGAGGGCGAGGCCGGCTTGAAGTCCGGCAGGGTGGAGAGCGCCCAGGCGGCGAGCGGGTTCTGGTAGCCGAAGTGGTTGTGCGAGGAGCCGATGCGCCAGGCCCAGCCGGCGGAGGGGTCGGCCGCGCCGCCCCAGGCGTAGTACCAGGACATCAGGTAGTGCTGGTTGTCGCGGTAGCCGTTGGCGTCGGCCTGGCCGGTGCCGCCGGGGCAGGTGCTCGCGCCCACGCAGTTGCCGATCTTCTTGAAGTACTTGTCGAACATCGCGTAGCGCAGGTAGTCGCCCATCTTGGATGCCTTCTTCACCAGGCCCGCGACGTCCGCGCCCTTGCCCTGCTCGGCGGCCCAGACGGAAGCCCAGTAGATCGCCTGCACCGCGCGTGCGTCGGCATCCGGCGCGTCGGTGTAGCGCCACTGCTTGGCGTAGGTCGCGTCGCCGGTGAAGAGGCTCAGGAAGCCTTCCTTGCCGCCGGTGCGGCCCCACTTGAACATGTCGCAGGAAGGATGCGGGATCGTCTCCCACACCGATTCCTGCGCGCCACGCTGGAAGGTGTTGATGTAGGCGGGCTTGGTCGTGCCGTCGCCGCACCAGCCGTAGCCGTACCAGTTGTCCACGTCCAGCAGCCAGTGCATGCCATAGACATCCTTGGTGCCGTAGGCCGTCGCGAGTTCGCCGGCGATCGGATCCTGGCCCACCGGTACCGAGGTCTGCAGCTGCGCCGGGTAGCCGCTGGGCAGGGGGAACTCGCCGGCGTAGGTGGCGGGCTTGTTGGCGCTGTAGAAGCTGTTGGTCGGCTGGTCCTTCGTGCCCGGGATGATGTACTTCTCCATGTTGGCCCAGGCCGCGTTGAGCGGCGCCCAGTCGCCTGTCGCGCGGCCGTACTGGGCTTCGAGCCAGAGCCAGAAGCTGTAGGCCTCGGAGGTCGTCTCGTGGCCGTAGTCGGGGGCCTCGACCAACAAGGTCTCCACCGAGTGGTAGGGCACGCCTTCGGGGCTGAAGTAGCCGTTGGCCGGGTCCTTGATCTTGTTGTACTGAGTCAGGAAGCGCTGCGTGTACTCGTTGTTGACGTCCGCGGCCTGGGCGCTGGCAGCGGTGCCCAGGTTGAGGACGGCGAAGCCGCCGGTCACGGCGGAGAGGGCGATGGCGCCGCTCAGGGCTTGTCGGGCTAGCGCGCGTGCGCTCGCGGCGCGGACAGCACGCAGCAGGGTCTTGCGTTTCATGGAACGTCTCCTCGGATGATGCGGTGGTGCGATGTCTTTGGGTATGTCATTGGCATGGATTTGGCGCGAAGCGATTCGAGGTGGCGATGGCTCCTTTCTGTAGGGGCTAGGGCGTCGCGCAGCGCGCGACGGAAGGGGGCGAAAACCGTCCCGCGCGGACCGGCCCGGCGCTGAGCGCCAGTCCGATCCGGGGGGCGATGTGCTGCGGGGAGGCGCGCTCAGGCGCCTCCCGTGCAGGGCTTCAGCGCGTGGCGCAGAAACCCGCCTGGCTGTAGCTCGCGCCGGGCGCGAGCGAGCTGGCCCAGCTCGGGCCAGAGAAGCTGAGCGCGTCGCCGGTCTGGGTCCAGGTGGCGTTCCACATCTGGGTGACCTTGCCCTGCACCTTGAGCGAGGCGCTCCAGTTGCTCACCGTGCTCGTCGTGCCGTTGGTGACGTTGACGTTCGCGCAGTAGCCGGTTCCCCAGTCGCTGTTGATCGTGGACGTGGCGGTGAGCGCACCGGTGGCGGCCGGCTTTACCTGCAGGAAGGCGCTGGCGATGTCGGCACTGGCCGCGGCATAGAAGCGGTTGTCGGTGGCGCTCGCGGCGGGGACGACCTGGCCCTGCGCGTCGAGTACGCCGATGCGCAGTCCGCCGTTGGCCGCATTCACCGACTGGGCGAGGGCCAGCGGCCAGGCGGTAGCACCCGCGTTGCTCGCGGTGAGCGTGAGCGGGGTGGCGGGCAGGTACTGGTCGACACCGGTCTTGCTCACTACGCGCACGTTCACCTGGTCGCCGGCCTGCAGCGTGCGGGAGGTGGCGCTGACGGCGCCGAGGTCGGTCCATGCCGGGCCCGTGCTCGCCGGCTTGTGCGCGATGCTCACCGAGGCGTTGCTCGAATCCGAGCCGTTCTTCACCAGCAACGAGATCAGCAGCGTCTCGCTCGCGCCCGGGTTGTTGAGTACCAGGCGCGCGGTGGCCTTGGTGGCGTCCTGCAGCGTGTAGTTCGCCGGGTTGGCGGTGTTCAGGCTCCACTGGTACGTGAGATTGCTGCCGGTGGAACCGGAGCCGTCGAGCGTGAGCGTGCCGGCGCCAGTAAAGGTGGTGACGTTGGGAGAGAGCGCGATCACGCTCTTGACCACCGGGGTCTGTCCGTCGCCGGAGAAGACTGCGTCCACGCAGCCGTGGAAGCGTTCGTAGGTGAAGTAGTTGCGGCCCCACTCGGCGTAGATCACCTGGCGGCCGCTGCGCTGGGGCACCGTGCAGTAGGTGTGGAAGAGCGCACCGGTCTTGTCGGGCACCACGTCGGCATTGGCCGTGGGCTTGGTGTCGTCGTACTTCAGGGTGCAGAAGGGCGCTTCCTCGAAGTCCGCCCAGGTGAGCGCCTTGCCGACCTGGAAGACGAAATTCGGCTTGGTGATCCAGTAGCGGAATTCCTCGGTGTCGGAGAAGTGCGGGCCCCAGGAAATGTTCCAGGTGAACTTCTGGCGGCCGGAGGTCATGGCGTTGGTCGGCCAGTTGATCGGCGTGTCCCAGGGCGTGGCCTTGCCGCCCCAGTTCTCGGAGTTGAAGCCGCACACATTGGCCGGCAGCGGCGTCACCGAGGCACGACCCTTGTCATGGGTGAGCACGCTCATGAAGTTGTAGCTGCCGCTGAAGTCCGTGGCGAAGGCGCCCTGGCATTCGGGGTACTTGGCCGTGCCCTGGCCGATCTGGTCGGGCTTGGTGAGGGCGCCGCAGAACCAGTTGCGCGAGGGCGGATCCTGGATCAGGCCATGGGCCTGGGCGGTGCCAGAGAGGCCGCAAAGCACGGCGAGGAGTGGGGCGGCCGCGAGCACGCTGCGCCAGCGCCGGAGAAGCGATGAGGCTTGCATGGTGAGTCCTTTCTGCTGATTGCGGACAAAGCAGGGGCGAGCGCAGCCGCAGCCGCGTTCGCTCGTCGGAGCGGGCTCATCAAAAGTCAGAGCGAGAGAAGCTTCGGACCCGGGAGAAATGCCGGGGAAGACCGGGATGCGGCGCTACTGTCCTGCCGCATCCGCGGAGACGGTCCCGCCGGATGGCGGGACCGGGCTAGCTATCGACGTCGTTCAGCGGACGTCGATCGTGCAGGTCTGGCCTGCAACCGTGGCACCGCTGGGCACCGGCTTCGCGCCGGAGTAGCTGATCTGCATGCCCATGTCGATCGTGCCGGCGGGAGCGATCGTGCGGTTCCAGTCCATCGGGGTCACTGTCACGTTGCGGCCGCTGACAGCGAAGTTGCCGCTCCAGCTATTGGCCACCGTGAAGCTGTTCGACTCGCTGAAACTGATGCTCCAGTTGCTGATCGCCGCCGTGCCGGTGTTGGCGAGCACCACGCGCAGCACCTGGCCTGCACCCCAGTCGTTGCTGGTGTCCAGGGTCAGGGTGCAAGCGCCGCCGCCGGTGGCCTTGGGCGTTGCGGAGACCGACGCGGAGGTGGTGCTGCCCGCGGTGTTGGTCGCCTGCACCCGGTACCAGTAGGTGCTGCCGTTGGTCACTGCGCTGTCGGCGTAGCTCAGCACCGTGCTGGCCACGCTGGTGAGGTTGGCGTAGGTGCCGGTCTGGCTGGTGGCACGTTGTACCGTGTAGCCCGTGGCGCGGTCCGCCGCCGTCCAGGACAGGCTCACCTTGCCGTCGCCCGCGGTGGCGGTGGCGGTGGTGTTGCCCGGCAGGACTGGCGTGGTGTTGGGCGTGGCCGAGACCGGGGCGGACGCGGTGACTCCCGTGGCGTTGCGGGCGCTGACCTTGTACCAGTAGGTGGTGCCGTTGGTGACGGCGGTGTCCACATAGCCGGTGGTGGTCAGGTTGGTGGCGAGGCTCGTGTAGGTACCGGTCTGCGTGGCGGAGCGGGCGACTTCATAGGAGGTCGCACCCGCCACGGCGGCCCAGCTCAGCGTCACCTTGCCGTCGCCGCCAGCGGCCGTCGGCGCGGGTGCATCCGGCGGCGTGGCGCTGGTCTTGGCGGACACCGAGGCGCTGTCGGCGCTGGCACCCGCGTCGTTGCTGGCGTTCACCGTGTAGTAGTACGTGGTGTTGCCCGGCAGGCCGGTGTCGGTGTAGCTGGTGGCGGTGGCGTTGCCCAGCAGGGAGAAGCTGCCGGTGGCGCCGGTGCTGGAGCGCTTGACCGTGTAGCTGGTCGCGCCGTTCACCGCCACCCAGGTCAGGGCGATCTGGCCCGCGCCACCGGTGGCCGAGAGGCCGGTCGGCGTCGAGGGGATCACCGGCGGCGTGCCACCGCAAGCGGCGGGCTCTTCGCCGAAGACCTTGGTGCTGCCGTTGTACACGCTGATCTTGGTGCTCTTGACGACCGCACCACCGGTGCCGATGCCCGCATAGGACGGGTCATTGGCCGGGTTCCAGTAGTTGGTCGCATCCGGAGCAGCGATGCGGATCTGGATCTCCTTCTTGTACGCCGACTGGCCACCCGGATAGATCTGGGTGCCGGTGAAGTCCGCGAGCACGTAGTAGATGTTGCTGGTGCCGCAGCGGAACAGGCCCTTGGCGGTACCGCCGTCCGCGTAGTTGGTGGAGACCTTGAGCACCGAGGGGCTCACGCCGGCCGCCACGACTTCCGACAGATCGACGAAGTAGCGGAAGGACAGCTTGTCGCCCATGCGCGCCGGCCAGCCGGAGCGATTGTTGAGCAGCGCCTTGATTTCCGTGTAGTTCGCGGCGGAGCCGTTCAGGCCGGCCTCGACGAAGATCTCGTCTTCGGTCGGCACTTCCTTCTGCGGGAAATTGGCCAGCGGCGTGCTGCCCGGATAGAGGATGTTGGCCGCGGCCAGCACGCCCGTGAAGGCGGCGTTGTAGTCCGTGGCGACCTCGTTGTTGACGTAGTTGCTGATGTCATCCGTGTAGCCGTCGTCGTTGCCCGGGCCGCCCACCAGTGCGCCGTAGAGGGTATGGCGATGGTTGGCCGGCACGGTCTGGCTGTCGGCCCAGGAGCCGTGTGCCGTGCGATGGTGCGGATGCTGCGGCGGATTGACCCCGAAGCCGATCAGGTAGCTGCGGTTCTTCGGGTTCTTGCCCAGGGCGTAGGCCAGCTGGCCGGTCGCGAAGTCGCGATAGCGCTGGGCCTTGGTGGTATCCCCCACCTGGTCCGCGTACACCAGGGCGATGAAGGATTCGTCCATGGAGTAGCGCAGCGAACCCCATTGGCCCAGCCAGGCGAGGCCGCCCGGCGTGTAGGTCACCTTCTCCTTGGTGTCGGAGGTGCCGATGGTCCAGTAGTCCAGGTTGCGCTCGATGGCGTCCTTGTACTTCTGCTTGCCGGTGAGCTGGGCGAGCAGGATGTAGGTGCCGTAGTGCTTGCTGTCCCAGTCGTGGGTCCACTTGTAGGGCAGGTAGCTGGTCTGGCCTTCGGTGCCGAAGCCGCCGGCGTCGGTGGTCACCAGCGCCTCGGCCTTGGCGAGGTAGGTGGCGTCGTTGGTGGCCTTGTAGAGCCAGGCTGCGCCCCAGGCCAGTTCGTCGGCATAGCCCGACCAGGAGTTGTAGAAGGCGGCCACGTTGGTCACGCAGTCGCTGTATTTCTTGCGTACGGTGTCGGCGAAGCTGTAGAGCTGCTTCGCATGCGTGAGCAGGGTGGCCGAGTAGGTCGGGTCGGCCGTCTTGAAGAGGATGGACGCCGCCGCCAGGGCCGCCGCTGTTTCACCGGCCGCGTCGGAACCGCCGCAGGAGGCGTCGATCTTCATCGAGGGCGCGGGCTTGGGATAGACCTCCACCGGGCCCCACCAGGTGTGGTCGACATTGCCGTCGCCCACCTGCACATAGAGCTCGTTCGGCGCGGTGTGCGCCTTGATGAAGTAGTCGGTGACGAAGCGGATGTTGCGCAGGATCGCGTCGTACTGGCCGGCCGCCTTGTAGCCGGCTTCGAACTGGATCGCACCCCAGGTCAGCTCGGTCGCGGTCCAGGCCATCGGGAAGCCGAACTTCACATGGTCGCCCGCGTCGTACCAGCCGCCCGTCAGGTCCTTGCCGACATCCGCGCCGTCATTGACGCGCGAGTTGCCGCGCCAGCTCACGCGATTCCAGGAGGGCAGCACGCCCGACTGTTGCGCCTCGTAGAAAAGGATCGCCTTCTGCAGCGCCTCGGCATAGTTGTACTGCGGTGCGGCGGCTGCAACGGCTGCCGCCATGGGCGTGGCGCTGGCGCTCGCGGCGGTGCTGGCGCTGCCGCTCTTCGTGCTGGCGCTGGTGTTGCTGCTGCCACCGTCCTGCCCGCCGCAGGCGGCGAGGAAGACTGCGGCCACGATGGCCGTGACGACGGATTTGGGGGCGGACGTGCGTCCTTGGGTGCCGGCGCGCACCTGCCATGCGCGCCCTGGCTTGTTTCCGAGATTCATCTGCGACTCCTGCTGCATTCGATTGCGAATGGAGCACGATCCGGCCTTCTGTCCGGTCCGGCGCGAGCGCAGGACGCGGAAACCTGGCGCAAGGGCGACGAAAGCCTGCATGGCAGTCGTCGCTCGTGGGCCGCGGGCGGTCTCGAGTCTCCTCCATGGTGCGGATGCCGGCCTTGCAGCCGTCATCTTTCCGTTCCGGCGTCGATGACGAAGGAATGGAATCCCGGGCGCTGCCCAGGCCATGAAGTTATAGATGAGTAAAGCGATTCAGTGGAGATGCCAGGGGCGTTTTCCAGGCCGCTGGAATTGCGCAAATTGTAGGACGTTGCGACGCAGCAGTTGTCTTGGATTGGCTGAAAGGGGCGCCAGATAAGGATCTGCCTCTAGGCGCCAGAACGGCGTCGCGACTGCCGTTGACGCAGGCGTATGGACCGCCGCCGAAGGGTTATTAGCAATGTCTGCGCAAAGCCTTTTGCGACTTCGGCGGGAGGTGACGACGCCCTCGACGGGCGCCGTGTGCGGAAGGTGGGGGCTGCCGCAGTAACGCGGCCCGCCCCGTGTCAGTCTTCCCGCGACGCCTGGCGGATATCGACCATCAGGTCGTCCGAAAGCGCTTCGAGGCTGCGGCGCAGGGCGTCGATGTCCGCCGTGGCGGCGGCGAGCAGGTCGGCGTCGGCATGGAACAGGATCTCTGCCGACATCGGTGCGCTGGCGGTGAAGGTGTTGAGCGCCTCCACATTGACGCCGTGCTGCGCGAGTACTTGCGAGACCTCGCGCACGATGCCGATGCGGTCGTGGCCGACCAGGGACAGGGTCAGGTGCTGGCCCGTGGCGGACGGCAGATCGCCGCCGGTTTCTTCGGCGGTGACGCGCAGGCCGGGCAGGTCTTCGAGCGCGGCGTTGAGTGGATCGAGATGATCGCTGTCGACGCTGACCTCGACGATGCCGGCGAACTTGCCGGCAAGATGGGCCATGGAGGACTCAAGCCAGTTGCCATGGTGGCTGCTGATGGCGGTGGCGAGTTGCTCGACGATGCCGGGGCGGTCGTCGCCGATCACGGTGAGGACGAGATGGCGTGTGCTCATGGCTGAAGTGTGTGGGTCGGTGGGAAAGACGGGATTTTATGCCCGGCGCAGCGTGGTCAGCAGGATGCCGCCCAGGATCAGCGCCATGCCGGCGAAGTGGTAGGCCTGCGGCGCCTCGCCGAGGAAGAGCGCGGAGAGCAGCGGCGTGAAGACCGGCATCAGGTGGATGAAGAGGCCGGAGACGTTGCCGCCGACCTCTGCCACCGCGCGGTTCCAGAACACGTAACCGAGGAAGCCGGGCAGCAGGCCGGTGTAGAGAATGCCGGCGAAGGCCGCGGGCGAGGGATGGATGCGCAGGCCCTGACTCAGCTCCCAGGCATAGAGCGGCGCGAGGCCGAGCACGCCGATGCCGGTGAGGATGCAGAGCAAGGCCATCGGATGCAGGCCCTCTGGGCGGAACTGCAGCAGCAGGGTGTACAGCGCCCACACCAGCACCGACACCAGGATCCATAGGTCGCCGGGGTTGAGGCTGAGCGCGCGCAGCGTATGCCAGTCGCCGTGCGCGACGATCACCCCCACGCCGCAGAGCGAGACCGCAACGCCCCACACCTCGCTCGCGCGCAGGTGCTTGCCGAGGAAGGCCCAGGAAAGGCCGATGATCACCACCGGGATGAAGGAATTGAGCAGCACGCCGTTGGTGGCGGTGGTGCTGCGCAGGCCGAAATAGGTGAGCGTGTTGTAGCCGCTGATGCCCAGCACGCCGAGCAGGACGAGGATGCCCGTATGCGCGCGCAGCGCACGGCCGATCTGCTGCCGGTAAGGCCAGGCGAAGGGCAGGGTGCAGGCGAAGCCGATGGTCCAGCGCCAGAAGGCGAGCGCGACCGGCGGCACCTCGCCGCGGAAGCCGCGGCCGACCACCCAGTTGCCCGACCAGAACAGGACCGCGAGCGTCAGCAGCAGGTAAGGGTGATCCCAGCGCCAGCGCCTCATTGGCCCTCGCGCTTGTTCAGCGTATCGGCGGGCGGCGCGCTGATGCCCATGGAAACGTAGATCGCGGTGAGCTTGTCGACCCCGAAGCCGGCCGGCACCACCCATTCGGACGGCACGTAGAAGAGCAGGCCGCCCACCGGCACCGGCGCGGTCGGCACCATCACCACATGGTAGCTGCGGGTGCCGATGGTGATCGGCTCCGGGTTGGGCATCAGCGCCAGCGTGGCTACCGTGCCCTCGCCGCCGAAGAAGCACCAGACGGGCGTCATCGCCTTCATGGCGTCGTCCTGGCTGGGCCCCAGGGCGTCCACGAAGCGGTCGGTGAGGTCGTAGATGCGCCCGATCACCGGCAGCTTGCGCACGCTTGCGGCGATCGCCAGCGTGACCAGCGGGCGCAGCCGCGACTGCACCACCACGCCCAGCCCGTAGATGCCGGCGAGCAGGATCGCGATACCCACCACGTACGCGGAGAGCGGCGAGTCGACGAAGTTGAAGCCGATGCCCTTGAGCATCCGGCCCACGAAGCTGGTCGGACCTACGAAGCGCACCACCAGGCTGAGCACCCAACCGAGCAGGGCAAGCGTCAGGGCTAGCGGCAGGAGGGCGATCAGGCCGGAGAGAAAGGTGCGGCCGATCTTGTTGCGGATGAAGTGCATGGCGGAACCGCGGAGTCGGGGGAGGCTCGATTGTAGGGGCAGGATCATGTCGGATCGCGACATGCGGCCTGCGCAGCGCCGGTCGGCGCGGCGGCCTCGCTACAATGCGGGCTTGGAGAAGGTGGGCTTGAACAGGGCGGCCGTGCGAGCGGCGCGCCGCGCAAACGGATCCGGAGAGCCTATGTCGCAAGAGCCGATGCCGTCGGGCGAGGCGTGGGAGCCGGTCGGGCCCGGAATCTGGGCGATCGACTCCGGCTATGTGCGGCCGCGGATGGACGCGATCCATCTGCTGGTGTCGCGTGAAGGCCGGGCCGCGCTTGTCGATACCGGAACGACGCACTCGCTGCCGCAGACGCTGGCCTGCCTCGCTGCGCAGGGCGTCGCACCGGAAGCGGTGGACTGGATCTGTCTCACGCATGTGCACCTCGACCATGCCGGCGGTGCGGGCGCGATGGCGCAGCATCTGCCGAATGCGCGCGTCGCGGTGCACCCGCGCGGGGCGAGGCATGTGGTCGATCCGGCGAAGCTGTGGGATGGCACGGTGGCGGTCTATGGCGCGGAACGCTCGCAGGCGCTCTACGGCGGCTTGGTGCCCTTGCCGGCCGAGCGGGTCGTGAGCGTGGGCGAAGGCGACACGCTGGACTTCGGTTCGCGCAGGCTACGGGTGATGGATACGCCCGGCCATGCGCGACACCACGTCTGCTATCACGATGTGGACGCGGCGGCGGTCTTCACCGGCGATACGTTCGGGCTCTGCTATCGCGAGATGCGCAGCCGCGACGGCGCCTCGCAGGTTTTCGTCACCACCACGCCGGTGCACTTCGATCCGGTGGCGCTGCATGATTCGGTGAGCCGGATCGCTGCGCTCCAGCCAGAGGCGGTCTATCCGACGCACTACAGCCGCGCCACCGACGTCGCGCGGCTGGCGGCGGACCTGCATCGGCAGATCGACGCGCATGTGGCGGCCTGCGAAGGACTGGATCCGGCGGCGCCCGATGCGCACGCCCGGCTCTCGCGCCGGCTGGAGGCGCTGGTGCTGGAAGCGTCGCGCCGCAATGCGTGGTCGGCACAGGAAGAGGATGCGCTTGCCCTGATGGCGGGCGACATCGATTTGAACGCACAGGGTTTGTTGGTATGGATGCAGTCAGTCCCGCGCTGAGCGGCACGGAAACTCCCCAGGCGGAACACGAGGCCGACCTCGCCCGGCGCTTCGGCGGGCTCGCCAGGTTGTACGGCGACGAAGGCCTCGCACGGCTGCGGGCGGCGCAGGTGTGCGTGATCGGCGTCGGCGGCGTGGGTTCCTGGGCCGCCGAGGCGCTGGCGCGCAGCGCGGTCGGCGCGATCACCCTGATCGACCTGGACCATATCGCCGAATCGAACGCCAATCGCCAGCTGCATGCGCTCGATCCCGACTGGGGCATGGCCAAGGTCGATGCAATGGCGCGCCGCATCCATGCGATCAACCCCGCCTGCCGCGTTACCGCGATCGACGATTTCGTGACGCCCGAGAATGTGGCAACCCTGCTGCACGGCTTCGACTACGTGATCGACGCGATCGACGCGGTGAAGGTGAAGACCGCGATCGCCGCGCATTGCGTCGCGCAGGGCATGCCGGTCGTGCTCTGCGGTGCCGCCGGCGGCCAGGTCGATCCGGCGCGGGTCGCAGTCGAGGATCTTTCCCGCACGGTGCAGGATCCACTGCTCGCCAAGGTGCGCGGCAACCTGCGTCGCCAGCATGGTTTTCCGCGTGACCCGAAGCGGCGCTTCGGCATCCAGGCTGTTTTCTCCCATGAGCCGCTGCGCTATCCGGAGGTGGCCGCATGTGCCCCGGGTACGTCCGGCGTCGAGGGCCCGCAGGGCCTGAACTGCGCGGGCTTCGGCTCCAGCGTGGTGGTGACGGCGACCTTCGGTTTCGTGGCGGCGGCGCAGGCGATCAACGCGCTGACCCAGGGAGCTCGCAAATGAGCGATGCGGTGATCCTCTTCGCCCACGGGGCCCGCGACCCCCAATGGGCGCAGCCGCTTGAACGCCTGGCCGCCGAAGTGCGTGCGCGCCAACCGGGAACCTGGGTGAGCCCTGCCTATCTGGAGTTCATGCAGCCGCAGCTGGCGCAAGCGATCGAACAAGCCGCCGCGGCCGGTGCAGAGCGGGTGCGCGTGGTGCCGGTCTTCCTCGCCGCAGGTGGTCATGTCAAACGTGACCTGCCGCAAATGCTCGCCGCCGCGCAGGCGCGACATCCCGCGCTGCGTATCGAGCTGGCACCGGTGCTGGGCGAGGCGCAATCGGTGATCGCAGCCATGGCCGGCGAAGTGCTGGGCGGACTGTCGGCCTGATCCGCGCGGCTGCTCAAGCCGGCACGCGCCGCGCCGTCAATTGCTGCGTAGAGCCCGTAACGCGTCTGTTGCGGTCATCCATCCCGGGCAAGGCAGCAACGAGGACCTAGTGGCGAGTCGGATCGGCAATTTCTGGCGCAAGCGAAAGCGCGGTGCGGTGTCGCGCAGCGTGATTCCGTTGCTGCTCGGACTCACGGTGATCGTGGTCGGCTCGGCGATCAGCCTCGCGTCCTGGCGCTCCGCACGCAATCTGGAAACCGACCTCGGCCGCGCGCGCTTCGAAACTGCCGGCAAGGCCTTGCTCGCCCGCATGGACAGCGACGTGGCCAGCGCCCTGGTGCTGGCGCGGGCTCTGGCCGCGGCGAGCCAGATGGGCGTCAGCGAAGCGGACTGGCGCGCCTTGCTCGCCCGCATCGACGCAGATGCTTTCGGCCTGCCGATCCGCGCGGTGGCGCGGCTCGCGCCCGATGGCAACGGCCCCATGCTGTGGGCCGATCTTGCGCGGCCGGCACCGCCCGGGGCGCCTTCCGCTTCAGCCCTGGATGAACAGGCGCCGGCGGTCCAGGAAGCGCTTCAGCTCCTTGCCCGCGACACCACCGCGCAATCCGCCCGCAACGGGCTTGCCGTGCTGGGTGCGCGGGGTGAGGACGGAGCGCGCATCCTGCTGCTGATCGAGCCGCGGCGCTGGCTGGATGTGCGTGCCGCTGCCGTGGCGGACCTTGCTGCAGTGCGCCTGCTTGCCGCGGGGCCGGGGCGCGAGGAGGAAACCGTCGCCGCCTCTGCGGTCTTCCCCGGTGCGCCGCAACGCCTGGAGGTCGGATTCATCGGCAAGGGCGAGACGCGCTGGGTGCTGGAACTGGCCCAACTGCCCCTGATCGGCGCAGTCGGCGCCGCGAGATTGATCGCGGGCCTGATCGCCAGCCTCGCGCTGGGCCTGTTGCTCGCGCTGATCCTGCAGCGCCGCCGGGTGGCCGAACTGCTCGCCCGCCGCATGACGCGCGAACTCTCAGTCAGTCATGAACGCTACCGCCGCGCGATCGAGGCTTCCGAAGACGGCATCTGGGCCTTCGAGGCGGACAGCGGAAAGATCCGGCTCTCCGAAGGCGGCCTGCGCTTGCTTGGACTTTCCAGCGCGGTGCGGCGTCGCTCCTACCGCGAGGTGCTGGCGTGCATCACGCCGGAACATCGCCACATGCTCTCGGTGCGCCTGCGCGGGCTCCTGCGCTTCGGCCGGGTGCTCGACTGCGAGTGCCGGCTGCTCGAATCGAATTCGAGCCAGGTCAAGTGGGTCCGCATCCGCGCGCGCGCCGCGCCACCTGGCGGAGAGCTGGTCGGCTCGATCAGCGACGTCACCTTGCATCGCACATTCTCGCTGCGGCTGGAGCGGTACCAGGCTTTCCTTGCACGCGTCATGGACGCGGTGCCGGTGCCGCTGCTGGTGAAGGACCGGGATCAACGCGTGCTGCTTGCGAACCAGGCCTTCGTCGAGTTCTCGCGCCGTGCGCCGGAGAGCCTGGCGCGCGAGGCTTTCGTCGAACCGCTGGGCGATCTCGCGCCGCGCCTCGCGGAGCTCGACCGGATCGCGCTCGCCACCGGCGAGCCCCAGAGCCTGAGCGACCGCACCCGCTTGCCCGACGGCAGCCAGGGTTTCATGGAAGTGAGCCGCACCGCCTGCGTCGGCCCCGAGGGCGTGCCGGCCCTGGTTTGCACCTACTTCGACCTGACCGCCGAGCAGGACGCCGAAACGCGCCAGCGCCTCGCGCGCGACTTCCTGCTGCGCCTGCTGGAGCTCCTGCCCAACGGTGTCTTCGTGCGCGATGCGCAAGGCCATGTGGCCATGGCCAACCCGGCACTACACACCATGCTCGGGATCGCCCCCGGCACGCTCGCCAACGATGCGACCGGCGAACTGCTCGATCGCAGCCTGCGCGAGTCGCGCGAGGAAGACGCCCGCGTGCTCGCCGGCGCCACCGTCTGGCGCGATGTGGAGACGCTGGATGCCGAGGGCCGGAGCCGTTCGCTGCGCCTGCTCAAGGCCGCCAGCCGCGACGCGCAGGGCAACCCGGTGGTGGTCGGCGTGCTGCTGGACTACACCGAACTGATCGAGGCGCAGGCGGCGGAACGGGCGGCGAGCGCCCGGGTCCAGGGCATCTACGAACATGCGCCGACCGGGCTGGCGATCGTGAACCTGCAAGGCCGCTTCCTGCTCGCGAACCCGAGCTTCTGCAAGCTGGTCGGCCGTCCCGAGTCGGAACTCAGGAACATGGGCTACCAGGACATCACCCCGGCAAGCTTCCGCGGGCTGGACGAGGCGATGATGCAGGCCCTGCTCGAAGACGGCCGCTGCGGTCCCTTCGACAAGGCCTATGCGCATGCCGACGGCCACGCCGTGCCGGTGCGGGTGACCGGCGTGGTGGTGAACCTAGGGGAGGGCGAGGAGCCGGTGATCTGGGCCATGGCGGACGACATCTCGCGCGAGGTCCAGACGCAAAAGGCGCTGCACACGGCGGAGCGGCGCTGGCAGTTCGCGCTCTCGGGTTCGGGCGACGGGGTCTGGGACTGGGATGTGCGCAGCTCGCGGGTGTTTTACACGCCTTCCTGGAAGACGATGCTCGGCCATGAAGAGAACGAGGTCGGCGACACCCTGGAAGAGTGGTCCAGCCGCCTGCATCCGGACGATCAGCCGGCGATGATGCGCGAGGTCGAACGCCACCTCGTCGGCGACACGCCGAACTTCTCCTACGAAGTGCGGATGCGCCACAAGGACGGGCACTGGATCTGGATCCTCAGCCGCGGCCAGGTGGTCGAGCGCGCAGCCGATTCGAGCCCCCTGCGTGTTATCGGCACCCACACGAACATCGGCGCCCTCAAGCAGACGCAGCTGGAACTGGAGCGCAGCAAGGCCGAGCTCGAACAGCACCGCGACCGGCTGGCGGAGCTGGTGCACGAACAGACCGCGGACATCATCGCGGCCCGCGACGCCGCCGAAGCGGCCAACGAGGCCAAGGACGTGTTCCTCGCCAACATGAGCCATGAGCTGCGCACGCCGCTGCATGCGGTGCTCTCTTTCGCACGCCTGGGCGAATCGCGCACCGGCAGGGTGGAAGAGGGTCGCCTGCGCGATTACTTCGCGCGCATCGCTTCCGGCGGCGAACGCCTGCTCGGCCTGCTCAACGATCTGCTCGACCTGGCCAAGCTCGAATCAGGGCAGATGGCGATCAAACCGGTCTCGCTGGACCTGGCCGAGGTGGCGCGCGAGGTCCTGCTGGAGTTCGAGGCCTCGTTGGCCGCCAAGCGCCTGGACGCCACCCTGGATGTGCGTCCGGCCACGCCCTGGGCCTTTGCAGATGGCGTGCGGATCGGCCAGGTGCTGCGCAATCTCCTGTCCAACGCGATCAAGTTCAGCCCCGAAGGCGGTGCCATCCGCCTGCACATGGAGCCGGCCGTGCTGGGCAGCGCGGAACGGCCGGTGGCGGCGGTGGAGCTGGTGGTGAGCGACGAAGGCCTCGGCATTCCGGCCAAGGAGCTGGAACAGGTGTTCGAGAAGTTTGCCCAAAGCTCCAAGACCGACACCGGTGCCGGCGGTACCGGGCTCGGCCTCGCCATCTGCCGCGAGATCGTGACAGGGCATGGTGGCGTCATATTCGCCCGCAACCGGGAAGCCTCGGGTGCGGGCGTCGATTTCGTGGTGCGGCTGCCCGCGGCGACCGCCACCCATGCGATGGAAGAGCCTGTGCAATGAGCAAGCCGAAGATCCTCGTCGTCGACGACGAGCCGATGAACCTGGAGATCGTCAGCGAAGTGCTGATGGATCTCGATTGCACCCTGCACACGGTGACGAGCGGCAAGGCTGCGCTGGAACGGCTGGCCACCGAGGACTTCGATCTCGTGGTGCTCGACCGCATGATGCCGGTCATGGACGGCATGGCGGTGCTGCGCCGGATGAAGGCGGACGAGCGCATGCGCCGGCTGCCGGTGATCATGCAGACCGCCGCCGCCGCACCCGAGCAGGTACGCGAGGGCCTGGCCGCGGGCGCCTACTACTACCTCACCAAGCCTTTCGACACCGACACCCTGCTGGCGATCGTGCGCGCTGCCCTGCAGGATCGCGCCTGGCGCCTGGATCTGGTGTCGCGCATCAGCGAGCACCAGGTTGCGCTGCAGAACCTGGACCGCGCCGAGTTCTCGATCCGCTCGCTGGAAGAAGCGGCGGCCCTTTCCGCCACGATCTCGCTACTCTCGTCTGCCTCGACGGGCCTGGCGATGGGACTGTCGGAACTGCTGGTCAATGGCATCGAGCACGGCAACCTGGGGATCGACTACGCCGAGAAGGGCCGCCTCAAGGAATCCGGCACCTGGGCCGAGGAAATCGAGCGGCGCCTGGCCTTGCCGGAACACCGCGACAAGCGGGTGCGACTGGTGATCGAGCGCGAAGACCAGCGCCTGCATTTCCGCATTCATGACGAAGGGGTAGGCTTCGACTGGGAGCCCTTTCTCGAGCTCGACGCGGAACGCGCACAGGCACCCAACGGCCGCGGCATTGCGCTTGCCCGTCGCCTGGGTTTCGCGGGGCTCGAGTACGAGGGATGCGGCAACACGGTGCACGCATGGATAGAGAACAAGGAGCGCGCGGCATGAGCGACGCCGGCAACGAATTGCAGGGCGGCCCCAAACCCTATCGGGTGCTGGTGGCCGACGACACGGTGGCGAACCGGACCCTGGTCAAGGCCTACCTGAGCCGCCTGGGTTTCGGCGTGGTCCTCGCCGAGAACGGCAAGGAGGCTGTGGAGCTCTTCGAGCGCGAACCGCTCGACATCATCCTCATGGACGTGATGATGCCGGTGATGGATGGCCTGGAAGCCACCCGCGAGATCCGCCGCCGTGCCCCGGAACGCTGGATCCCGATCGTGATGCTCTCAGCCCTGGGCTCGGATGCGGACGTGGTGAGCGGCCTCGATACCGGCGCCGACGACTACCTGGTCAAGCCGCTCTCGTACCAGATCTTCGCCGCCAAGATGCGCACCGTCTCGCGCGCCCTGTCCCTGCAGCGCGAGACCGAACGCGCCCTGGCCAAGGTGCGCGCGATCTCGGAAGGCATGAGCGACGGCCTGCTCAACTTCGACGGCAGCGGCCGCATCCTCGCCGCCAACTCCGCGCTCGCGCGGCTGCTGGAACGTAGCGCCGAGAGTTTCGTCGGGGAATCCGTCTTCACCCTCTTCAATGCCCAGGGTGCCGACGCGCTGCGGGCCGACCTGATGCGTCGCGAGTCGGGCGCGGAAACCCGCGAGCATGTCGCGCATGAGCTCGCGGTCGAGGGACCCAAAGGCCATCTGTTGTTCGAGGCGGTGGTCTCGCGCCTGCCGGCGGAGGATGAGCAGAGCTTCATCGCGGTGCTGCGCGACGTTTCCGCCCGCAAGCAGGCGGAGCAGGAACTGGCGGCGAAGAACACCGCCCTGCAGCGCTACCACGACGAGGCCGAGCGCGAGAACGAGCTGGCGCAGCAGATCCTCGAACGCCAGGTGCGGCGCAGCGGCCTCGCGGACCCGGCGCTGCAGTTCAGCGTGCTGCCGGCCGAGCGTTTCTCGGGCGACCTGATCCTCGCCGAGCGCGCGCCCGACGGCCGCCTCTTCTGCATGCTGGCCGATGCCACCGGTCATGGGCTCTCGGCTGCAGTAAGCGTGCTGCCTGCGGTGAGCGAGTTCTATCGCATGATTGCGCAATCGCCGACGCTCCGCGACCTGGTGGTCGCGCTCTCGGCCACCCTGCATGCCAGCATGCCGGTCGGGCGCTTCGTGGCGGCCGCGCTGGTCTGCGTCGACACCGCCAGCGGCGCGGCACAGGCCTGGGTGGGCGGCCTGCCCAACCTCCTGCAGCTCGACGCGCAGGGTGCCGTGAAGGTGCGTGTCGCCTCGCATGACCTGCCCCTGGGCATCGAGCCCCTGCAGGCGAGCGATGTGGCCTGCCGCTCGCTGAGCCTGAGCCGCGGCGAGGCCTTGCTGCTCTTCTCCGATGGTCTGCTGGAGGCGCCTTCGCCGCGCGGCGAGAGCCTGGGCTACACCCGACTGGAAGCCGCGGTGCGCCATGTGCCACCGGACGATCGACTGGCCGCGATCGAACGGGCAGTGGCCGACCATTGCCAGGGGCGCACGCAGCACGACGATCTTTCGGTGCTGCTGGTGAGTGCCTGATGCGGCGCGCACACCCCACCGCGGAGCACAGCCGGTGAGCGGTGTCGTCGAAGGACTCTCGCGCCGCCTCGACAACTGGAGCGCGAGCCGGCTCGAATACCTGGTGGGCGCCGCCGGCCTGGTGCTGGTGCTGCTGATGCTCGGCCTTGCCCTGGTGCCCCTCAATGCGGACCGCCGCACGCGGGAGCGGGAGGCCTCCGAACAGCTCGCGCGGGCGGGCGACAGCGCGCAGCGGCAGGTGCTGCGGGTGATCGACATGCTCGACTACCTTGCCCAGGGCGCCTGGCGGATCGCGAGCACGCGCCCGGACCATGAGCTCGCGCGCGACGAGCTGCCGCGCGGCTATCGGCAGGTCTTCAGTGGCACCCGCGTCATCCGGCGCGACGGCGAGGTGCTGATGCAGATAGGCTTCGCGGCACCCGAGCCCGCCGCCATGCTCGCGCGCATCGGTCGCTTCGATGAGCGTGGGCCCGAGCTGCTGCCGGGCCCCGGCAGCGACCTCATGTTCCTGCGCGCGCTGCCGGAACCGCCCGACCGCGGCGCCCTCATCGCCTTCGCGCTGGACAGGCGCGAACTGCTGGCGCTGATGGAGATGACGCCACTGCCGCGCGGCATGCAGGTGCGCCTGGCGCGCAGCGACGGCCTGATCGTGCTGGCCTGGGGTGAGGGCATCGACACCCTGGAGCCACCGCGCGGCGAGCTCTCGCCGACGGTGATGGCCAATCTCAATCACGACGGGCCCTTCGAGGAAAACGGACGCGTCGAAGTCGTCCGCGGCCTGGCGGACTATCCGCTCCTGCTGTCGGTGCAAACGCAGGCGCCCACCCGCGGCGTGGCGATGAGTAGCGTCGAGCTGCCGCTGGTCGGCGGCCTGCTGCTCCTCGCGCTGCTCGTAGCCGGACTGACCCTGGTGCTGATGGCGGCGGCCCGCGCGCTCGCGCGTGCCCGCCTGCGCGACCGGCGCGAGGCTGCGCTGTTCGAGGTCTCGCCCGACCCGATGATCCTGGTGCGCGAGACGCGCAGCGGGGATTTTGTCAGCGAGCGCATCAATCCCGGCGGCGCGCGCATCTTCCAGGCCGGCGAGCTGCCGCCCGGCAGCCCGATCGCGCTGCTGGCGCGCGGCGAATCCCTGCGCCGGGCGCTCATCAGCACCGCACGCCAGCCCGACGCCGCGCACACGAGTTTCGACCTGGTGATTCCCGCGCCGGAGGAAGACCGCCTGGTGCAACTCGACGTGGTGGCGATGCCGGGCGAGGAGTCGGGCGAGCGCCTCTTCGCCATCGTCGGTCGCGACCTCACCGAACAGCGGCGCGCCGAACGCAATCTGCGCGAGCGCTCGCTGCAGCTCGAAGCGATCATCGATTCGGCGATGGATGCCATCATCATTACCGACGAGAAGCGCCGCATCATCATGTTCAACAAGGCGGCCGAACAGCTCTTTGGCTACAACGCGCAGGTCGCAATGGGGCGGGATCCGGTCTTCCTGATCCCGGAGCGCTACCAGGCCGAGCATCACGAGCGCTTCGCCGATTACGCGCGGCACTATGCAGGCTGGCGCATCGCGCGACGCGACAAGCCGATGCTGGCGCGCTGCGCCGACGGCAGCGAGCTACCGGTGGAAGTCTCGATCTCGCGGGTGGACATCGACGAACGACGGCTCTTCACCGTGATCCTGCGCGACATGCGCGAGCGTCTGGAGGCCGAGCGCGAGATCCATGAACTCAACGACACGCTGGAGCGCCGCGTCGCCGAGCGCACGGCCGAGCTGCAGCGCGCTTACCAGGAGATGGAAGCCTTCTCGTATTCCGTCTCGCACGACTTGCGCGCACCGCTGCGAGCGATCCACGGCTACACCTACCTGCTGATCGACGGCGAGGCGCAGCGCGTGTCCGAAGAGGGGCGCCAGCTGCTGGAGAAGGTGATGCGCGCCTCGGTGCGCATGGGCGAGCTGATCGACGACTTCCTCGATTTCTCGCGGGTCGGACGCACCGAGCTCGCGCGCAGCCGCATCGACATGAACCGCATGGTCTCCGAGATCGTGGCCGAGCTGCGCAGCGAGCATCCGGAGGTGGCGATCTCCGTGGCCTTGTTGCCGGCCGCCTATGGCGACCCGCGGCTGCTGCGCCAGGTCTGGCACAACCTCCTGACCAACGCGCTCAAGTTCAGCGCGCAGCAGGCGCAGCCGCGGGTGGATGTCGGCGTGCGGATCGAGCAGGGGCGCGCCTGGTACTTTGTCTCCGACAACGGCATCGGCTTCGACATGACCTACGCCACCAAGCTCTTCGGCGTGTTCCAGCGCTTGCACACCTCGCGCGAGTTCGACGGCACCGGCATCGGGCTCGCGATCGTCAAGCGGGTGATGGAGCGTCATGGTGGCGAGGTGCGCGCCGAGAGCGAACTGGGCAAGGGCGCGACCTTCTCGTTCAGCCTGCCGGGCTAAGCGCGTCGCAGGCGGCGCATCGCAGGTGGCTGCACGCGAGCGGGCGGCTTCGGAGGATCGAACCGCTTCGGCAGATCGAATCGCTTCGCTTCATTGGATCGAAGCGCGCGTGCGAACAGGCGCCGCGCCCACGCCACTCCGCGTTCATGCCCGAAGGCGCGATGTTTCCCGCGGCGGGCCGCGAGCGACGAAGGCTTACTTGATCCCGTGAACCCGCAACGCGAGCTGCAGCCGGTCGGCGATACCCAGCTTGTCGAATACCGCGGAGAGGTGTGCCTTGACCGTGCGCTCGCCGATATTCAGCGCCTCGGCAATTTCCTGGTTGCCTTCACCATTGGCGATGCGCTGTGCGACCTCGACTTCGCGCTCGGTCAGCGTGGCACGCCAGTCATTGGCGTCGCGCTGCGGCAGCCGGTGATTGACGGCCCTGAGCAGGCGCGTGAGCAGGCTGCGGCCCACCCACAGTTCGCCGGCGCCCACGACGGACGCGACCTGGCGCAGGTGTGCGGGCGCGGCATAGGCGTGGCAGTAGCCGACACAGCCTGCCTCGATCGACGCCAGGCCTTCGTCGTCGTTGGGCGTGGGGCTCGCGTAGATGATGCGGGCGAAGCCTGCGATCCGGCGCCATTCCGGGTCGTCGAAGCGGGGCAGGCCGCGCAGTCCGCCATCGACCATGAGCAGGGTCTGCTCGCCGGACAGGCGGTCGAGGCTGCGGGCACGTTCGACGCGCAAGGTCTCGTCGGCCATCTGTTGCCAGCGCTCGGCCAGCTTGTCGTCATGCGTGAGGATATGCAGCGTGCTGCGGGTCATCGGGCCTGCGGAGGGATGCGTCAACGCTCCGTCATCGCCGCGCCCTTGGCGCGCAAGACGGGCTTGAGGAGATAGGAGAGCACGGACTTCTTGCCCGTAAGGATATCGACCTCCGCCACCATGCCGGGAATGATCGGCAGGTGTTTGGCGCCGAGGGCGGCTGCCTTGGTGCGGACGCGGACCTCGTAGAAGGCATTGCCTTTTTCATCGACCACGGTGTCCGCGCCGATGTGTTCGAGCGTGCCTTCAAGACCCCCGTAGATCGAGAAGTCGTAGGCGGTGAACTTCACCAGGGCTGGCTGGCCGGGGCGCAGGAAGGCGATGTCTCGCGGGAGCACGCGTGCTTCGAGCAGCAGATCCTCGTCCGAGGGCACCACCTCGATCACTTCCTTGCCGGGCTGGACCACGCCGCCGACGGTGTGCACGAAGAGCTGCTTGACCGTGCCGCGCATCGGCGCGCGGATCTCGGCCTGCTTGACGCGGTCCTCGAGGCCTTCGCTGCCGGCCGAGAGCGCACCGATCTTGGCGGTGGTCTCGGAGAGCTCGGCGCGCGCCTGGTTCTTGATCTGCAACTCGACCTCCTGGATCTTGCGCTGGGCCTCGGCGATCGCCGCCTGGATGCGCGGGATCTGTGCGTTGGCAGCGTCGCGCTCGCCGCGGAAGCGGGCCACGTCGCGCTCCAGCCGTAGCAGTTCGACATCGGAGACGGCACCGGTCTTGGTCAGCGGGCGGGTGACTTCAAGCTCGCGGGCGGTGAGGTCGTAGCTCTGCGAAGCCTGGTCGCGACGCGCGCGGACCTCTGCATATTCCTGCTGGCGCTGGGTGAGCTGCTGGCGCGCGATGCCCACGCTCGCATCGAGCTCGGCGCGTTTGGACTGGTAGAGCTGGCGTTCCTGCTCGACGATGTCCGGAATCGCCTGCTGCACTTCGGGCGGCGCGACGAAGGGCTTGTCTTCAGCCACCGCGGTCAGTCGCGTCGCCTTGGCCACCAGGGCGAGGTACTGCGCGCGGTTCTCGCGCAGGGAAGAGACGAAGCGGGTCGGATCGATCTCGAGCAGCAACTGGCCCTTCTCGACCAGCTGGCCTTCCCGCACCAGGATCTTCTTCACCATGCCGCCATCCAGGCTCTGGATGACCTGGTTCTGGCTGGAGGGGATGACGCGCCCTTCGCCCCGCGTGACCTCGTCGATCTTCGCGAGTGCGGCCCAGATGGTCAGCACCACCAGCGCGCCGAGCGAAATCCAGATGGCCAGACGGGCGCCGCGCGGCGTCTGGCCTGCGATCGCCCAGTCGGCATCGGCGATGAAGTCCGATTCATCGTGCAGGTCGCGCTGGCCGGCCACCTTGAGCAGGCGGTCGACCGCGCCCGTGCTGCGTCGGAACACGCCGTGCCAGGCACGGCGGATGAAGTTGCCTGAGCCGGCCATCAGTTGGCCCTCCCGACGCGGCCCTGCTGCAGGGCCTCGACCACTTGCGCCTTGGGGCCGTCCGCGACGATCTGGCCGTTGTCGATCACGATCAGGCGATCGACCAGGTCGAGCAGCGAGGTGCGGTGCGTGACGAGCAGCACCGTCTTGCTCTGCGCGACCTGCCGCAGGCGTTGCTTGAGGCGCTCCTCGCTCTGGTGGTCCATCGCACTGGTGGGTTCGTCCAGCAGCAGCACCGGCGGATCGTGGAGCAGGGCGCGGGCGATCGCCACCGACTGGCGTTGGCCGCCGGAGAGCGATTCGCCGCGCTCGCCGATCGGCATGTCGAAGCCGCGCGGATGCGTGTTGGCGAACTCGGTGACGCCGGCGACGTCGGCCGCCGCGAGGATGTTCTCGTCGCTCGCGAAAGGTGCGCCCAGGGCGATGTTGTCGCGCAGGCTGCCGTAGAAGAGCGTGGCGTCCTGCGGCACGAAACCGATGGCACGACGCAACTCCGCCGGATCGATCTGGCGCGTGTCGATGCCATCGACCAGCACCGCGCCTTCACGCGGCTGGTAGAGGCCGAGCACGAGCTTTTCGACCGTGGTCTTGCCCGAGCCGATGCGACCGATCACGCCGACCTTCTCACCGGCGCCGATACGGAACGACACCTTGTTGAGCGCGGCCTGCTCGCGGCCCGGGTAGGCGAAGACCACATTGCGGAACTCGATCTCGCCAGCGAAGGCCGAGCGGTGGAGGAAAGATGCATTGTCCGGGCGTTCGACCGGCGCCTTCATCTGCATCTCGATACCGGCGAGCGAAGTGCGGGCGTTGTGGTACTGCAGCAGCAGGCCGGCGATCTGGTTGAGCGGCGCGAGCATGCGGCCCGACAGCATGCTCGCCGCGATGATGCCGCCCATGGAGAGCTTGGCGTCCATCAGCAGATACACGCCGACGATGATGCTGACCACGTTCACCAGCTGCTGGATCGACTGGGTGAGGTTCACCACCGATGACGAAAGCAGCTTGAGTTTGGACCCGACTTGCGCGATGAACAGGGTGGCGCGCTCCCAGCGGCGCTGCGTCGTGCCTTCGGCGCCGTGCGTCTTGATCGTTTCGAGCCCGACAAGGGATTCGACCAGGGTTGCGTTGCGCTGCGCGCTGGCGCGGTAGGTCGTTTCGGTGAGCTGGTGCATCTTGTCCTGCACCACCAAGGCCACGAAGATCGCGAGCAGCCCGCCGATCAGCGGCGGCAGGACCAGCCAGGGCGAGAGCCACATCAGCACGAGCACGAAGAGCAGGGCGAAGGGCAGATCGACCAGGGCGGTGACGGTGGCCGAGGCGATGAAGTCACGCACCGCCTCGAAGGCGCGCAGATTGGAGGCGAAGGAGCCGACGGATTCGGGCCGTGCCTCCATGCGCAGGCCGAGCACGCGCTCCATGATGCGCGAAGAGAGGGTGACGTCGATCCGCTTGGCGGCCGTGTCGATGATGTAGGCGCGCAAGGTGCGCAGCGAGAAGTCGAAGCCGATCACCAGCAGCATGCCGACCGCCAGCACCCACAGCGTTTCCTGCGCGTGGTTGGGCACGACGCGGTCATACACGTTCATGGAGAAGAGCGGCGCGGTCAGCGAGAAGACGTTGACCAGCACCGAGGCGAGCAGCGCGTCGCGGTAGAGACGCCAGTTGGCAAACACCGTACCCCAGAACCAGTGGCGGCCGCGGACCTGACCCACCTCCGGGACGCGCGCCTCGAAGCGGAAGCGCGGCCGCACATAGCAGACGATGCCGGCGAACATCTCCGCGAGTTCTTCGCGGGGCAGCACGACGCTCGATTCTCCGCCTTCAGTGAAACGGACGCGGGCGCCGTCCTCCACCCATTCGAGCAGCAAGCAGGCGCGCTGGTCGTGCAGTAGCAGGATGACCGGCAGCAGCGGCGCACGCACGCGGTCCAGCGGCTGGCGCACCAGGCGGGCGGAGAGCCCGGCACGGGAGGCTGCGCGCGGAAGCAGGGCGGGCGTGAGCCGGTTGTTGACCAGGGGCAGGCCGGCCGAGAGCGCCTCATGCGTCCAGGGGTGGCCATGGATCCGGGTCAGTGCGGCGAGGCAGTCGAGCAGCGCGTCTTCATGCGCGGCGTGTTCGTTGATCTGCCACTCTGTCTTCTGGGGGGAAGCACTCTGGTTCATCAGGCGCGTGCGCTGCGTAATGTCGAGCGTGGACTCACAGGACGTCGGGACCGCCAAGAAGATCAAGGGCGCCTTGCATGCGGCGGCGGAGCCCCTTGCGTTCGGACAGCTTGCGCTGCGCTTCATGCGGCAGATCGGTGACCCGCAGCACGCCCTTCTGGATCAGGGAGTCGATCAGGTCTTCCAGCACACGGATGAAGCCCGCGTCGAGCGAACTGAAGCTCTCGCCCGGATCGCGGCCGAGGAAGGACAACAACTGCGGATCGCCAGCGTTCACTTCCTCGCTGGCATCTTCGGACTGATCGCGGAACACAGCCACGATCTCTCCATTGGCATTTCGACGGACGAATGGCATGTTAGCGCTCCTGGTTTGCGGGGCCCTGTAAAGCTTTGTCACCCGCGCCTGCGCATCCTGAGCCCTGATTGTCGGCACGAAGCGCGCGAGACTTTAGGGAGAATAACTGCCATGGCAAGACGCGACGAGACCGTGACCTGGCTTTGCGAACGGCTCGCACCCCTCGGCGCGATCCGCGCCCGCTCGATGTTCGGAGGCTGGGGCATCTACTGCGAGGATCTGTTCTTCGCGATCGTCAGCCGCGACGGCGTCTTCCTGAAGGCAGACGCGCAGAGTCTGCCGGAGTTCCAGGCCGCGGGCCTGCAGCCCTTCGAGTACGCGATGAAGGATGGGACCCAGCAGTCCCTGAACTACTTCAGTCTGCCGGCCGCCGCGGACGACGACGACGAGGTTTTGCTGGCGTGGGCGCGCAAGGCGCTGGGCGCCGCGCTGCGTGCCCGTGCGGCCAAGGAGGCTGTCGCCGCGAAGAAGCCGCGCAGTACAGACGCTCCGGCCAAGGCGACAAAGAAGACCACCGCAAGATCGCGGGCGAAGCCGGGAGCCAAGACGGCGGACAAGACGGCGGACGGGGCCGCGGGCGCGGGTGCAGGGAAGACCGCGACACCCCGGAAGGGCCCGGGATCACGCAAGAAGCCGGCGGGCAAGGCCGGCTGAACGCAGGGCGGGCGAGAGCCTGCGGGTGTGCCCCGTCAGGCGTCCAGTTCCTGTTCGAGCAGGCGCAGCGCGGCGACGCGGCGTGAGAGCGGCAGGGTGGGGTCTTCGATCAGGCGCATCGCCTGTTCGTAGCGGGAATAGAGCCGCACATCATGGCTTTCGCGGCGAAGCAGCGCGTCGAGCTGGATACGGACGCGCCCGCGCAGCTCGATCAGTTCGGCCTGCAGGCGCGCATCAGCCAGCGCCGCCTGGCGATGGGCGAAATTCCTGGGGTCGTAGTCGGGAGGATCCGATTGACGGACAAGGGGGCCGAGCCGGCCGAGCACGACGTCGAGCGCGCGCTCGACACGCCGCGGTCCGGCGGACTCGGCGCCGCTGCGGGCGGGGGAGATGCACTGGGGGGAAGACATGACAGCCCGGAATGCGATTGATGCCGAAAGCATAGTTGCATGACATCAATCGGGCCGTGGCAGTACGTCACGGCCCTGTCTACCCCGGATTGCTCAAGTGCGCAGTTCGGAGGGCAGCGGGAAGATCACGTTCTCTGCCGCACCGTCGAGCGTGCGTACGCTCGCGGCGCCCAGGGTACGCAGACGCTGCACGACTTCATCGACCAGCACTTCGGGCGCAGAGGCGCCGGCCGAAACGCCGACACGGCGCTTGCCATCGAGCCAGGAAGGATCGATCGCCGCGGCGTTGTCCACCAGGTAGGCGTCGATGCCGCGGACCTCGGCGACTTCGCGCAGGCGGTTGGAGTTCGAGCTGTTGCGCGAGCCGACGACGAAGACCACGTCGACCTGCGGTGCCATGAACTTGATCGCGTCCTGGCGGTTCTGCGTGGCGTAGCAGATGTCGTCCTTCTTCGGGCCCACGATCTGGGGGAAGCGCGTACGCAGCGCGTCGACCACGATCTGTGCGTCATCGACCGAGAGCGTGGTCTGGGTGACGTAGGCCAGCAGGGCAGGGTCGCGCACCTGCAGGGCGTTCACATCCTCGACGGTCTCGACGAGGTACATGCCGCCTTCGGACTGGCCCATCGTGCCTTCGACCTCGGGGTGTCCCTTGTGACCGATCATCACGATCTCGCGGCCGGCGTCGCGCATCTTGGCGACTTCGACGTGCACCTTGGTCACCAGCGGGCAGGTGGCGTCGAAGACCTTGAGACCGCGGGTCTCGGCTTCCTGGCGTACCGCCTGCGAGACGCCGTGGGCGGAAAAGATCACCGTGTTGCCGGCGGGCACCTCGTCGAGCTCCTCGACGAAGATCGCGCCTTTGGCGCGCAGGTCATCGACCACGAACTTGTTGTGCACCACTTCGTGACGCACGTAGATCGGGGCGCCGAAACGCTCCAGCGCGCGCTCGACGATAGTGATGGCGCGCTCGACCCCGGCGCAGAATCCGCGCGGGTTGGCGAGCAGGACTTCCATGGCGTCTTGGTTCATTGCAGTGCTCAGTTGATGCCAATCACTTCGACGTCGAAGCGGATCGGCTTGCCGGCGAGCGGGTGATTGAAGTCGATCAGCGCGGAAGCGTCGTCGACTTCCAGGATCAGGCCGATCATCTTGTCGCCGGTGTCGAAGGACAGCTGGATCGTGTTGCGCGGCGTGAGATCCGCACCAGGCAGCGCCTCGCGCGGGATGCGCTGGACCAGGCGATCCTGGCGCGGGCCGAAGGCCTGCTCCGGCTGCAGATCGAAGCTGCGCGAATCGCCGACCGCGAGGCCCAGCAGGCAACGTTCGATGGTCGGCATCATCTCGCCGCTGCCCATCTTGAGCGTGGCGGGCGTCGCCTCGAAGGTGGAGATCAGGGCCTGGCCCTGGGCATTGGCGACACGGTAGTTCAGGGTGACCAGGCTGTCGGCGGCGATGGTGCTCATGCGGTGGTTCCTTTTTTCGCGCGACGCGCTTCGCGCAGCTGGGCGATGATCATCAGGATCACGCCCAGGGTAATGGCCGAGTCGGCCACGTTGAATGCGGGCCAGCCGTAGCGGCCGACATGGAAGTACAGGAAATCGACCACCGCGCCGAAGCGCACGCGGTCGATCACGTTGCCGATGGCTCCGCCGATGATCAGGGTGAAGGCCAGCGGTTGCAGGATTTCGCGGACATGGCGACGCGTCATCATCACCAGCCAGGCCGACACCACCAGGGCGAGGATGGTGAAGAACCACTTCTGCCAGCCGGGCTGGTTGGCGAGGAAGCTGAAGGCCGCCCCCGGGTTGTAGACCAGTACGAGCTGGAAGAAGTCCGTGTACGGAATCGCTTCGCCGAACTGCATGTGGCCGAGCACGAGGTGCTTGGTGATCTGGTCGATCACCACCACCAGCGCGGCCAGTCCCATCCAGGCCCAGAAGCGGCCGCCGGTCTCTGCCCCGAATCCTGCCTTACGCATGTTCGCGCACCTCGCCGCTGCCAAAGAGATTGCTCACGCAACGACCGCACAGGGTGCTGTGCTCGGCGTTGGCGCCGACATCGGCGCGCCAGTGCCAGCAGCGTTCGCACTTGGCTTGCTCGGTCGGCGTGACAGTCACGCCCGCGTCGGCTTCGTTCTCGACTTTCACGAGCGTCGCGGCCGAGGTGATCAGCACGAACTTGAGATCCTCGCCCAGCGAAGCCAGCGCGGCGTAGGAATCGCCTGCCGCGCGCAGTTCGACTTCTGCCTGCAGCGATGCGCCGATGCGGCCCTCGGTGCGCACGGCCTCGATCGCCTTGAGCGCTTCGGCACGCACCGCGCGGATCGCCTCCCAGCGCGCCACCAGGGCGGCCTCGTCGGCTTGCTCGGGCAGCGCGTGCCAGGTGTGCAGCATCACGCTTTCGTCGGTCTTGCCCGGGTTGAGCACGCTCCAGATTTCCTCGGCGGTAAAGCAGAGGATGGGCGCCATCAGCTTCACCACGGTCTGGGTTATGTGCCAGAGCACGGTTTGCGCGGCGCGGCGCGCAAGGGAATCGACCTGGCTGGTATAGAGCCGGTCCTTGAGCACGTCGAGGTAGAAGGCGCCAAGGTCTTCGGAACAGAAGATCTGCAGGCCCTGGATCACGCGGTGGAACTCGTAGCTGGCGTAGTCGGCTTGCGCCTGCTCGGACATGCGACGGGTCAGCGCGAGCGCGTAGTGGTCGATGTCCAGCCACTGGTCCATCGGCACCGCGTCCCTGGCGATGTCGAAGTCGGCGGTGTTGGCGAGCAGGAAGCGCAGGGTGTTGCGCAGGCGGCGGTAGACCTCGACCACGCGGTCGAGGATTTCCTTGGACATCGCCAGCTCGCCCGAGTAGTCCGTGGTGGCGACCCACAGGCGCAGGTTCTCGGCACCCAGCTTGGCGCTGACCTCGTCCGGCAGGATGGTGTTGCCCAGCGACTTGCTCATCTTGCGGCCCTTCTCGTCCACCGTGAAACCGTGGGTGAGGAGCGCCTTGTAGGGCGCGTGGCCGTCGATCGCGGCGCCGGTGAGCAGCGAGGAATGGAACCAGCCGCGGTGCTGGTCCGAGCCTTCCAGGTAGAGGTCCGCGCGCGGGCCGGTGGCGTGGCCGTCCGGATGCGAGCCGCGCAGCACGTGCCAGTGCGTGGTGCCGGAGTCGAACCACACGTCCAGCGTGTCGCTGATCTTCTGGTAGTGCGCGGCCTCGTCGCCGAGGAGTTCGGCGGCATCCAGCCGGAACCAGGCTTCGATGCCTTCCTTCTCCACGCGCTGCGCGACCAGCTCCATCAGTTCGACGGTGCGCGGATGCAGCTCGCCGGTTTCCTTGTGCAGGAAGAAGGGGATGGGCACGCCCCAGTTGCGCTGGCGCGAGATGCACCAGTCCGGCCGGCCGGCGATCATCGCGTGCAGGCGCGGCTTGCCCCAGGCGGGGTAGAAAGCGGTGGCCTCGACGCCGGCGAGCGCCTTGTCGCGCAGGCTCACGCCATCCGCCGGCAGCTTGTCCATGCCGACGAACCACTGCGCGGTGGCGCGGTAGATGATCGGAGTCTTGTGGCGCCAGCAGTGCATGTAGCTGTGCGTGATGTTGCCGTGCGCGAGCAGGTTGCCGGCCTCGGCGAGCTTCTCGACGATCTGCGGATTGGCCTTCCAGATCATCTGGCCGCCGAAGTAGGGCAGGTCGGCGACGAAGTGGCCGTCGCCCTTCACCGGGGCGATGATCTCTTCGTTGCTGCGGCCGTAGGCGCGCCATACGTTGAAGTCGTCCACGCCGTGCGCGGGCGCGCAATGCACGATGCCGGTACCGGCATCCAGGCCCACGTAGTCGGCGAGGTAGGCGATCGATTCGCGCTCGTAGAGCGGATGGTGGAAGCGCAGGTTCTCCAGCGACTTGCCGGGCGCGGTCGCGATCACCGCACCGCTCTTGTTCCAGCGCTCCAGGCAGGAGGCGAGCAGTTCCTTGGCGACGACGAGCAGGCGATCGCCCACGTCCACCAGGGCGTACTCGAATTCCGGATGCAGGTTGAGCGCCTGGTTGGCCGGGATGGTCCAGGGCGTCGTCGTCCAGATCACCGCGGCGGCCGGCTTGTCCAGTTGGGCGAGGCCGAAGGCCGCGGCCAGCTTGTCGGCATCGATGACCGGGAAGGCGACATCGACCGCGGGCGACTTCTTGTCGGCGTATTCCACCTCGGCTTCAGCCAGCGCGGAGCCGCAGTCGAAGCACCAGTTCACCGGCTTCAAGCCTTTGAACACATAACCCTGCTCGACCATCTTGGCGAGCGCGCGGATTTCGCCGGCCTCGTTGGGGAAGGCCATGGTCAGGTAGGGGTTGTCCCATTCGCCCAGCACGCCCAGGCGGATGAAGCCGGCCTTCTGGATCTCGACCTGTTCGGCGGCGTAGCTGCGGCACAGCTCGCGCACCTTGTCGGCCGGCAGGTTCTTGCCGTGGGTGACTTCGATCTTGTGCTCGATCGGCAGGCCGTGGCAGTCCCAACCCGGCACGTAGGGCGCGTCGAAGCCGGCCATCGTCTTGGAGCGGACGATGATGTCCTTGAGGATCTTGTTGAGCGCATGGCCCAGGTGCAGGGCGCCGTTCGCGTAGGGCGGGCCGTCGTGCAGGACGAACTTGGGCCGGCCAGCGGAGGCCTTGCGGATCTGCTTGTAGAGCCCACGCTGCTGCCAGGCAGCGATCCAGCCCGGTTCCCGCTTCGGCAGGTCGCCGCGCATGGGGAAGGGCGTGTCGGGCATGTTCAGGGTCTTGCGATAGTCAGCCATGGCTTTTGTGTTTCCGAGAATTCAGTGCGAGTGCAGCGTCGTGCGGGCTCGGCGTCATTCGCCGTCGCGCGGGCGCGGCAGGTTCCAGTGCATTGCGGGGCGCCGACGGTGCCTAGACGACCGTCGGCACCTGAATTCGCCGTTGCGCGAGGATTTCGCGGGCGATGTCGCAGTCGCGCCAGATCGCGGTCTTGAGCGCTTCGAGCGAGTCGAACCTGGCCTCGTCGCGTTGCTTGTGCAGGAAGTTCACCCGCAGGTGGCGGCCGTAGAGATCGCCGTCGAAATCGAAGAGGAAGACTTCCAGCGTCGCGCGGCCGCTGTTGGTCACGGTCGGGCGCACGCCCAGGCTCGCCACGCCCGGCCAGGGTGTCTCCGCCAGGCCATCGACGGTGACGGTGAAGATGCCCATCAGGGGCGACTTGCTGCGCTTGATCTGGATGTTCGCGGTGGGGAAGCCCAGGGTGCGGCCGAGCTTGTCGCCGTGCATCACACGGCCGCTCATGGTGTAGGGGCGGCCGATGAGGCGCTCGGCGTGCTCGAGGTCGCCCGCCATCAGCGCTTCGCGCACGGCAGAGCTGGAGACGCGCTCGCCTTCGAACACCAGGGTCGGCATCGATTCGACCTGGAAGCCCAGGCTCTTGCCGGCTTCCTGCAGCATCGCGAAGTTGCCGCGCCGGGCGCGGCCGAAACAGAAATCGTCGCCGATCAGCAGATGGCGGGTGCCCAGCGCGCGTACCAGCACCTGCTCGATGAAGGCTTCGGCCTCCAGCGCGGCCAGGGCGGCGTTGAAGGGGATGATGAAGACGCGATCGACGCCGGCTTCGGCCAGCAGTTCGAGCTTTTCGCGCAGGCGCGACAGTCGCGGTGGGGCCGAATCCGGGGCGAAGAATTCGCGCGGATGCGGCTCGAAGGTCAGGACGGTGGCCGGCAGCGCGCACTCGCGCGCGGTGCGCACGAGTCGTTCAAGCAACGCCTGATGGCCTCGGTGCACGCCATCGAAGTTGCCGATGGTCAGCACTGAAGACACCTCCGCGTGCGCGGGTAGGCCACGAAAGACCAGCATAAGCGACTGAGAAAAAACGCGAATTATAGCTGGCCGGGCCGCCCCACGGGCTGGCGCCGACGTCAGGACGAAGGGCGCGACCGCGAGCCATCGTAGGACAGGCTCGCAGATGGACGATCCGGGGCTGTGTCGGCCGGATGCAAAACGGCCCGGCCTCTCGGGGAGGGCCGGGCCGTCGGCAGGCCAACAGGTGCGATGCGTCCTAGCCGAGCACGAGCACGACCTTGTGCGTACCTTCCGCGAAGAGCGGCACGACCTTGCCCGCTACGGGCTTGCCATCCACGGTCAGCGAGCGCACGCCTTTGCTCACATGGTCCGGGTTGCGCACGGTGATCTCGTAGGTGGCGCCGCGGAAGCGACGCACCGCGGTGAAGCCGTCCCAGGCCTTGGGAATGCAGGGATCGACGATCAGGCCCTGGAAGCCGGGTTGCAGGCCGAGGATGTGGCGCGTGGCCGCCTGGTAGGTCCAGGACGAGGTGCCCGAGAGCCAGCTGTTGCGGCCGAGGCCGAACTGCGGATGCTCGTCGCCCAGCATGTTCTGCGGGTAGCAGTAGGGCTCGGCCTCGAACTCGTCGATGCATTCGTTCTTGTAGGCCGGGTTGATCTGGCTGTAGTACTGGTAAGCGCGGTCACCGTTGCCCACCAGGGTCTCGGCGATCATCACCCAGGGGTTGGTGTGCAGGAAGATGCCGCCGTTTTCCTTGGCGCCCGGCGGATAGGTGGACACGCCGCCAAGGTTCTTGTCATAGCCGTTGAAGCCCGGTGCGGACAGCTTGAGACCGTTGGCGGTGTTCAGGTGCTTGCTCACCGAGTCCAGTGCCGTCAGCGCGCGCTCGCCCTCGGCGAAGCCGCAGAGCACGTTCCAGCTCTGCGAGTTGATGTAGATCTTGCCGTACTGGTTCTTCCTGGAGCCCAGCGGCGAGCCATCGTGATCGTAGTAGCGGACGAACCATTCGCCGTCCCAGGTTTCGCGATTCACGATCTCCTTCATCTCGGCATAGAGCTGGCGATAGCGACCTGCGGCGGCCGCATCGCCGAGCATCTCGGCGATGTCGGTCATCTCCTGCAGCGCCTTGCCGAACTGGGCGGAGATGAAGTTCGACTCCGCGCCGGTACGCAGGTTGACCGTGTCGTTCCAGTCCGCGAAGCCGAGCAGCGGCAGGCCGTGCTGGCCGCGGTGCGCCCAGGTGAATTCGATCGCGCGCTTCAGGTGCTCCAGCACCGGCGCGGCCTCCAGCGGGTGATCGCCCTCGCCCTTCTCGTAGAAGGGAATCTCCTGCTTGAGGAAGGCGACGTCGCCGGTTTCCTTCAGATAGGCCGCGACTGCCAGGATGATCCACAGGTGATCGTCGCCGTAGTACTTGGGCCGATCCGGGAACTCGTGCGAATCGCCGACCGTGGCGACCATGGTTGACGGGAAGAACTGGTGCATCGCCGAGCCGTCGCGCTTCTGCACATGCAGCAGCTTGGTGATCAGGCCCTTGGCGCCGGCCGGGTCGTTGGAGACCATGCCCATGGAGTCTTGCGAGCTGTCGCGGAAGCCGATGCCGCGGCCGCCGAAGCCGAGCTGGTAGAGCGACAGGTCGCGCGACCAGTTCTTGGTGGTCGCGCACTGACGCGGGTTGTGCACATTGATCATGCTGTCGAACTTCGGATCCGGCGTCTCCACCTGCAGCACCGAGAGGTAGTCCTCCCAGGAAGCGGCGAGTGCGGCGAAGGCCTGGTCCACTTCGGCCGGATCGCGGAAGCGGGCGATGGATTCCGCGTCGTCGGCGACGCTGGTCGCTTGCGCGAGCTGGGTTATCAGGCGACGACTTTCACCCGGTTGCAGGGTGCCCAGTTCATGCAGCAGCGCCGCGATGTTGTCGCCGCGATGCGCCTCGTAGTTGCCGAGCTGCTCATTGAGCAAGGCCAGGGGCTGGCGCCAGGTGCCATATTCGTTGTCGCCGAGGAAACGCTTGCGATCCGATTCGAAGGACGCCACCGGCAGGTTGGAGGTGAAGTAATTCTGTGCCGAGTCCCGTTTCATGAAGGCGTACTGCGTCAGCACCAGGCGGCCGTCGGTCTCGCGCAGCGCGCGGCTCTGCATGGTCTGCGGCACCCAGTCGGCGTTCGTGAATTGCTTGAGCGCGTCGAAGTGCGTGTACTCGACGACAGGAATTGCGTCGATATCAAGCGCTTTACTTCCGACGTTAAAAATACGGATGTCGCGGATGACGCGCTGTTCGCCCGGCGGCACGAAGATCGTTACGTCTGTGCGGATGCCGTAGAACTCCGAGACGTAGCGTGAGTAGCCCAAACCGACATGGCATTCGTACAGGTCGTAGGGGTCCAGGGTCGGTACATAGAACGGCGAAAAGACCTTGAAGCTGCCGTCGGCCTGGCGGAAGCGCAGATAGAGGGTTTCGCCCTTGAAATCGGACGCGGGGGATTGCGGAAGGTATTTGACGATGCGGTTCAGCGCCGGATCGCCCTTGCAGATCAGCGAGCCGCCCGTCTGGTCGACGAAGCCACCGAAGGCCAGTCCGCCCACGTAGTTGATCCACTTGACTGGGGTCTTGGGCGTGGTGATGACGTATTCGCGCCTGGCGTCATCGAAGTAACCGTAATTCATGCGTCCGACTCCGGAATGGAAAGGCGTTGCAGCGCGTCCGCGTGTTGTGTCCGCGGTTCGCGGTAAAGGGGTTGTCTGCTCGAAGTATGAAGGCTAAAGCAAGATGACCGGGCGGTTACCCGCCCGGCTTTGCGTTTTTTAATTAACCGAGCACAACCTCGACGCTATGCGCCTTGCCGTCGCCCACGAAGGGGATCGGCTGGCTGGCGTCGATGTCGCGGCCATCCAGGCGCAGCTGCTTCACGCCCTTGGACACGCCGTCCGGGTTGCTGACCTTGATGTTGTAGGTGTCGCCGCGGAACTTGCGGGTCGCGGTGAAGCCGGGCCAGGCCTTGGGGATGCAGGGGTCGACGCGCAGGCCGGTGTAGTCCGGCTTCACGCCGAGCAGGCCTTGCGACACCACCACAAAAGTCCAGGCGGCCGTGCCGGTGAGCCAGTTGTTCTTGGCTTCGCCGAAGCAGGGCGCGTCCTTGCCCGCGATCATCTGGGCATAGACGTAGGGCTCGCCGCGGTAGGTCTCGATCTGGTCCTGCTTGGCGGACGGGCAGATGGAGAGGTAGTACTCCAGTGCGCGATCGCCTTCGCCCAGCAGACACCAGCCCAGGTGGATCCAGGTGTTGTTGTGGCTGAAGATGCCCGCGTTTTCCTTCACACCCGGCGGGTAGGAAGTGACTTCGCCCAGCTTGAGGTTGTAGGTGGAGTAGGCCGGCTGCTGCAGCACCACGCCGTTCTTGGTGTAGAGGTGCTTGTGCACCGATTCCATCGCCTGGCGGGCGCGGCCATTGTCCGCACCGGCGCCACCGAGCACGGCCCAGCCCTGGCTTTCGATGAAGATCTTGCCTTCTTCGTTGCTCTTGGAGCCGACCACGGCGCCGTCGGCGTCGTAGGCGCGGGTGTACCACTCGCCGTCCCAAGCCACACTTTCCATGGTCTTGAGCATGTCGGCGTAGTGGTCGCGCATGCGCTTCGCGTCGGCCGTGCGGCCGAGGAAGTCGTACAGCTCGGCCATGTCGCGCGCGGCATACAGGAAGAGGCCGGCGATCATCACCGACTCCGCCTTGGAGTCATGCACGTCGCCGGCGGTCTGGAAGGACTCGTTCGGCTCGGTGGAGAAGCAGTTCAGGTTCAGGCAGTCGTTCCAGTCCGCGTGACCGATCAGCGGCAGGCCGTTGGGGCCGCGCTTCTTCATCGTGTAGGCGATGGAGGTCTCGAGGTGGTGGAGCAGGTCTTCCTTGTCGTTGTCGGCGGCGTACTTCTTGTCCGCGTAGCCGGTGGGTGCCTGCAGGATGGAGGTGTCGCCCGACTCCTTGATGTAGGAGCAGGTGGAGAGCACCAGCCACAGGTGGTCGTCGTAGAAGTCGCCGCCGATGTCGGCGTTGCCTTTCTTGGTCAGCGGCTGGTACTGGTGATAGCAGGTGCCGTCGGACAGCTGGGTCGCGGCGATGTCCAGGATGCGGCCCTTGGCGCGGCTCGGGATCATGTGCACGAAGCCGAGCAAGTCCTGGTTGGAGTCGCGGAAGCCCATGCCGCGGCCGATGCCAGTTTCATACATGGAAGCCGAACGGCTCATGTTGAAGGTGGCCATGCACTGGTACTGGTTCCAGGTGTTGAGCATGCGTTGGGCGTGCTCGTTGGGACAGTCGGCCTGGAAGTTGCCGAGCAGGTTGTCCCAGTAGGCCTTGAGGTTCGCCAGAGCGGCGTCCACTGCGCCCGGGGCCGAGTACTTCTCGACGATGGCGCGGCCGACCTTCTTGTTCATCACGAAGGGCGCGTCGTACTTGGGCTCGTCGCCTTGTTCGACGTAGGCGAGCACGAAGGCGAAGGTTTCTTCCTGGCCCGGTGCGAGGTCCAGCTTCACCTGGTGCGAGCCGATCGGGTTCCAGCCGAAGGCCAGGGTGTTCTGGCTTTCGCCGGAGAAAGGCACGCGGGCTTCATGCAGGCCTTCGTGGATGCCGACGAAGGCATCGCGCGAGGTGTCGAAACCGGCGATCTCGCGGGTACAGGCGAACAGCGTGTAGTGGTTGCGGCGCTCGCGGAACTCGGTCTTGTGATAGATCGCCGAGCCTTCCACCTCGACCTCGCCGATCGAGTAGGTGCGCTGGTAGTTGGTCATGTCGTTGAGCGCTTCGAAGAAGCAGAACTCCTGGTAGGAGAACAGCTTCGGCGTCTTGCGCTGGGACGACTTGTTGCGGACGGTGACCTTCCAGACTTCCAGGTTCTCGCCCGGCGGCACGAAGAAGAGAGTCTCGACTTCGAGGCCGTCGCGCTCGCCCACGATGCGGGTGTAGCCCAAGCCGTGGCGGCATTCGTACTGCGTGTTCTTGGATTTGACCGGCTTCCAGCCCGGGTTCCACACCTCGCCGCCGTCATTCACGTAGAAGTAGCGACCGCCCAGGTCGTACGGGACGTTGTTGTAGCGATAGCGCGTGAGGCGACGCAGCTTGGCGTCCTTCCAGAACGTGTAGCCACCCGCGGTGTTGGTACACAGGCCGAAGAACTCGTCCTGGCCGAGGTAGTTCAGCCAGGGCAGGGGCGTGTCCGGACGGGTGATGACGTACTCGCGCGCGGCGTCGTCGAAATAGCCGTAGGCGTTCGGGGCTTTTTCTCGCATGGTGTGGTTCCTAGAGGTATGGAGAGCGCAGGCCGGCGCCGCGCAGCATCGGCGCCGTGGAAGGACGAAAACCCGTCCGCGAGGGCGTGAACGGAGCTTCGGGACCTACGCTGTGGTACGCTCGCCTTTATACATGAAAACGTTTTCAAGGCGCAAAAGCTTTTCGAAGTTTCTTGCTTTCGCGCAGATCGAAGCACGTTCGCCGAGCCATTGATTTTCTGATCGGATAAATTCAGAAACTGCTCATAAAGCGCTTTCGCGACGAATTCCGACTATTTCGCATCTCCCCCAATGACCTCCCGCCTCGCCTCTTCCGCTGCCTCTCCTGACTCGCTCCTGCTCGAACACGCCGGACTCAGTGTCCGCATCGATCCGCAAAAGGGCGGTCGGATCATCTCTTTCGCCCGCGATGGCCGGGAGCTACTGACCCAGGAAGCCGTCCATCCGAACAACTACGGCTCGACCTTCTGGGATTCGCCGCAGACGGCCTGGGGCTGGCCACCGCGTGCCTGCCTGGATTCCGAACCCTACGCAGTGCGCGAGGAGGGCGGGGCGCTGGTGCTGGAGAGCGGGCAGGACGAGTGCGGCTTGCGCTTCTCCAAGCGTTTCGCCATCAACGCGAAGTGCGGTGCGCTGGAGATCGAGTACCGGATCGCCAATCACGGACTGGAAGCGCGTAGCTGCGCGCCGTGGGAGATCACGCGCGTGCCGGGTGGACTGAGTTTCTTTCCTTTCGCCTCGCACGAAGGCCTGCCTGCCACCGCGCTGACGCCGGTCCAGCGGGACGCGGATATCTGTTGGTACGACTTCGATCCGGCGCAGCTCGCGCAGGGGAAGAAGCTCTTCAGCGGTGCGAGCGAGCCTTGGCTTGCGCATCTGAGCCGGGATGGCCTCTTGTTTGTGAAGAGCTTCCCCGGAGTGCCGGCGAGCGAGATCCCGCCGGGGCAGGGCGAAGTCGAGATCTGGGGCCAGGACGGCGCGATCTACATCGAGCTGGAAACCCACGGTGCCTACCGGACGCTTGCGCCGGGCGAGTCGCTGCGCTACCCGGTGCGCTGGTTCCTGGAGCGGGCCCCTGTCGACCTGGATTGCCGTGTCGGGAGTGCCGGCTTGCTGGCGCTGGCGCGCGGGATCGCGAGCAGCTGAGCGATGCGAGGGAGGCCGGCGTCGAGCCGGCTATGCAGTCGTGGCCGCTACCGGACTGACCGGCCGCGGCCAGGGCGCTAGGCGATCTTGATTCGCTGCTGGGTCGGCGGATTCTTGGAGAAGTACTTCTTGATGCCACGCATGATGGCGTCCGCCATCTGGTCCTGGTAGCCCTCGTCCTTGAGTCGGCGCTCTTCTTCGGGATTCGAGATGAAAGCCGTCTCGACCAGGATGGAGGGAATGTCGGGCGCCTTGAGCACCGCGAAGCCGGCTTGCTCAACGTCGCCCTTGTGCAGGGTGTTGATGCCGCCGATTTCACCCAGCACTGCTTTGCCGAGCTTCATGCTGTCCTGCATCGTGGCTGTCTGCGACAGATCGAGCAGGGTACGGGCGAGGAGCGCGTCCTTCACGCCAAGATTGACGCCACCTACCAGGTCGGCCGCGTTCTCGCGTGTGGCCAGCCAGCGCGCCGCCGTACTCGATGCGCCTTTGTCGGAGAGCACGAAAACCGAGCTGCCGCGTGCATGCGGCTTGACGAAAGCATCTGCGTGGATGGACACGAACAGATCCGCCTGCACGGCGCGCGCCTTGGTTACGCGCTGCTGCAGCGGTACGAAGAAGTCACCATCGCGGGTCAGCATCGAGCGCATCAGCGGATCGGCGTCGATCTTGGCCTTGAGCCGGCGCGCGATCGACAGGGTGACGTTCTTCTCGAAGGTGCCTGAAGCGCCGACGGCTCCTGGATCCTCCCCGCCGTGGCCAGGGTCGATGGCGATTGTCGCGAGGCGGGTGATCTTGCCCTTGCGCTTGGACGGCGGCTCGAGTGGTTCGCTGGGAATGGTGGCCGTCGGTTCGGGATTGCCCTGTCTGGGCAAGTCGACGATGCCGGTGCTGCCCGCGGGCTCTCCGGCCGCGGCTGCGCTGGGGTCCGGTTTCTCCACCAGTGCGAGCAGGGGATCGACCGGCGCGGCAGGGTAGAGGTCCAGCACCAGTCGGTGTCCGTACTGACCGACGGGTTCGAGCGTGAAGACCTGGGGCTTCACTTCCGCCTTCAGTTCGATGACCAGGCGCACCACACCCGGCCGGTTGCGTCCGGCGCGGATCAACTGGATATACGGATCGCTCTCGGTGATCTTGCTCGGCAGGCTCTGGATGACGCTGTTGAACTCGACGCCTTCCAGGTCGATGACCAGGCGCTCCGGGTTCTTCACGATTTGCTGCGTGTAGCGGAAGGCTTCGCGCCCTTCCAGGGTGACCCGGGTGTAGTCCGAGGCCGGCCACACGCGCACGCCCAGCACGCTGGTTTCCGCCGCGAAGCCCGCGCGTGAAACCAGCAAACTCATGCTCGCTGCGCCAGCCTTGAGCAGCTGGCGGCGCAGGTTCAGCGTCGAATCGCGGTCAGACATGATTCGCCCTTCGTACTGTGCGCCGTGACGCGGGCGCGACGGCCAGCGCCTTCGGCAGCAAGCACGATCCGCAGGTCAGGGGGCGGAAGATGGGGTTCCGCTTTGGCTGGCCATTCGACCAGGCAGATGCTGTGCTCGCCAAAATACTCTTCCAGGCCCGCATCCAGGAATTCGTCCGGATGCGCGAACCGATAAAAATCAAAGTGATACAAGTTTAAGTTAGAAAGAACGTAAGGTTCAATCAAGGTGTAGGTCGGACTGCGCACCGCACCACGATGCCCCAGGCCTTCGAGCAGCCCGCGGACCAGCGTGGTCTTGCCAGCGCCGAGGTTGCCTTCCAGATAGATCACCAGTTCGCCACACCCGAGCGCCGGCCCAAGCTCTGCGCCGAACGCCCGTGTGGCGGCCTCGTCGGGGAGGAAGCGGGTCGGGCTATCATCGCGCTCATGCATGGTTTGGCTCAGACATCTCCCGATCGCGCGGCTCTCGCGGCGCAGATCAAGGCGTGGGGAAAGGAATTGGGGTTCTCTGCGGTCGGCATCGCCGGCGTGGACCTGGGCGATGCCGAGCAAGCCCTGGAAGCATGGCTGGCTGCGGGTTTCCACGGCGAGATGGATTATATGGCGCGCCACGGCAGCAAACGGGCGCGTCCGGCGGAACTGGTGCCGGGCACGGTGTCCGTGATCAGCGTGCGCCTGGACTACTGGCCGGAAGCGTCGCGTGCCAAGGACGCCGAGGCGCAGCTGGCCGAGCCCGAAGGCGCGTACGTGTCGCGCTATGCCTTGGGGCGGGACTACCACAAGGTCCTGCGCGCGCGCCTGCAGCGACTCGCGGAGCGCATCGAAGCGGCGATCGGGTCGTTCGGCCATCGCGTCTTCGTTGATTCCGCGCCGGTCCTGGAGGTTGAACTGGCGACCAAAGCCGGGCTCGGCTGGCGCGGCAAGCACACCTTGTTGCTTGATCGGCAGGGCGGCTCGCTGTTCTTCCTAGGCGAGATCTTCATCGATATCGCCCTGCCGGAAGACGGGGCGACGGCGCCGCATTGCGGGCGTTGTTCGGCCTGCATGGACGTGTGCCCGACGCAGGCGATCGTGGCGCCTTACAAGGTTGACGCGCGGCGCTGCATCTCTTACCTGACGATCGAGCTGAAAGGCGCCATTCCCGAGCCCTTGCGGCCCTTGTTGGGCAACCGCATCTATGGCTGTGATGACTGCCAGCTCGTCTGTCCCTGGAACCGCTTCGCGCAGACGACACGGGAGTCGGACTTCGATGTACGCAACGGGTTGGACGGAGCGGGGCTGGCCGAGCTGTTCGCCTGGACCGCCGAGGAGTTCGACACCCGCATGGCCGGCAGTGCGATCTATCGGATCGGCTTCGAACGTTGGTCCCGCAACATCGCGGTGGCCTTGGGCAACGCACCCGCGACACCCGCGGTGCTGGCCGCGCTGGAGTCGCGAAGCGCGGACCCGTCCGGGCTTGTGCGCGAACACGTGGCCTGGGCGCTGGCCCGCCATCGCAATACGTCTCAAGGTGAAATGAATGTCTAGCGGAGACGCGAGGCCGATTGGTGTCTTTGATTCAGGGGTAGGAGGACTCTCGGTCCTGAGGGAGATCCGGGCGTCCCTGCCGCATGAGTCGCTCATCTACTGCGCGGATTCGGGCCATGCGCCCTACGGCGAGAAGAGCCAGGCGCAGATCCGGGAGCGCTCGCTCGAACTCGGCGAGTTCCTTGTGGGGCAGGGCGTGAAGGCCATCGTGATTGCCTGCAATACCGCGACCGCTGCCGCGGCGGCCGCGATGCGGGAGCGGTGGCCGGAGCTTCCGATCATTGCCATGGAGCCGGCGGTCAAACCAGCCGCAGCAGCGACGAAAACAGGCGTCGTTGGCGTACTCGCGACTGTCGGCACGCTCGCGAGTGCCCAGTTCGCTGCATTGCTCGACAACTTCGGACAAGGAGTCCGCGTGGTTACGCGGCCCGGCGCGGGCTTGGTGGAGGCCGTGGAACTAGGCGACACGGGGAGCGGGGCGCTGCGGGCGCGGCTGCAGGGGCATCTGGCACCGCTGCTAGCCGAAGGCGCCGACGTCATCGTCCTCGGCTGCACCCACTATGTTTTCCTCCGCGAGACTATCGAGGCGCTGATTGGTGATCAGATCCGCCTGATCGATACAGGCAAGGCCGTCGCGCGCCAGCTTGCGCACAAACTGGAGGCGCGGGGGGCCTTGCGTGGCGCGGGCGAAGGCGAAGTGCGCTACTGGGCCAGCGGCGACGTGGGTCGCGTGCGAGCGGCGCTGGGCCGGCTCCTGCACGAAGAGGCCGTTCCATCGGCTTTGCCCCCTTCGGAAGTCCTCCGCTAGCCGCCTGACCAATCGCGCGAGCCTGCTCGCGCTTCGAAGGTAGCCTGGCTTCGAATAGAGCCGGCAAACCACAAAAAAAGACGCACACCCGAAGGTGTGCGTCTTTTCTTTTAGCTGAATGGTCGGCAGACCGACCATCAAGCCATTCTTACCACCAGGCTTCGCCTTGGATACCGAAGGTGCCGCCGTTGGTGTTGTTGCCGTACACGCTGTTGCCGTTCACGCCGTTGTAGGCGAGCTGGCCGTTGCCGCCGACCTTGCCGATCGCTGCGTCGTTCCAGTTTGCGTAGGTGTAGTAAACGCGGAAGGTCGGACGCGACCAAGCGTTCGGGCCAGCGCTGACAGCCAGGGCACCGGTGAACTTCAGCAGGTGACGGGTGTCTTGGTTCTCATCCTTGACGGAGTCGTAACCGAGTTCGGTCAGCCAGCGGAAGGGACCAGCGATGTGACCATCCAGACGACCACCGATCGAGAACCAGTCGCTCTTGCCCGCAGCGTTGTTGCGGTACTTGGAGGTCTGGAATTCGGCGATGGCATCCCACGCGATTTGCGGGCCGGAGATGAAGCCGGTCTGCTGAACCACGAAGCGGGCCATGCTCATGCTGTCGCCGTTCGGGTTGGCGGCGGAGGCGTTGCGATCGCCACCTTCGAAGGCCAGGCCGATGGTGTTGGAGCCACCGAGCACGCCGTTCAGTTGGTGGTAAGCGCCCACGTGCCAGGTCGACTCGGTGTCAGGAGCGGTAACAACCGTTGCGCCCGACTTGTCGTCGCTGTTGGAGGTGAAGGCGTAGTGCGTGTAGAAGCTCAGGGCACCTTCCGGGAAGGTCTTGATGTCGGTCAGGCGAGCCGACAGGCGCTGGGCTTGCGTGTTGAACGCATCGGTGGCGCCGTACGGGTTCATTTGCCAAGCGACGGACAGCTTGCCGAAGCCCAGGTTCATGTCTTCCAGGCCGGCGCCGTCGCCGTCCAGGTTTTCCAGGAACTGGTCGTTGATGCCCAGTTGCAGACGTTGGTAGAAGCGACGACCCGCCCAGATGCGGCCGTTAGCCAGCTGGGGGATGTTCTCGCCAAACAGGTAGATCTGGCCGTAGCCGGTATCCAGGTCCGGACCGCTGGAAGCTGCACCGCCCCAGCCGCTGTAGACGTTCGGCATGAACGTCACGCCCCAGGCGGACTTGTCTTCGAGGTTGGCGAAACGAGCGGTGAAAGTCGGCTCGATCACGGTGTCGCATTCGTTACCGAGACGGTACTTGGTGTCAGCGCCGGCCAGGCCGAAGCAGGCACCACGGCCGCCTTCGGAGGACATGCCGATTGCGGAACGGGTGTAGCCGTGGAATTCCAGGGCTTGGGCTTGTGCAACTTGGCTGGCGCCGGCAAGGGCGAGAGCCAGGACGCTGCAACGAGCGAGTTGTCTCATTTACTACTCCTCCTGTTTGAGATTTATCCGCTTATTCGCGGCTCGTACGCCGGGTGACCCCCACCCGGCGTCAAAGTGACTCGAAGACCGAAATCTCGCGTTTCACTTCATTACGTAGAAGACATTGCGGTCTTCGTTGGGCGCTAAGTGTTCCTTCGGCTGACATCGTTTTCAAGCGATTTCAGCGCCCAGTGTTGTTTTTTTGTTACTGAAGTCCGAGGCTTTGGCCGGATTGTGCAAACAAATGACACACGCCTTGTGCCGGACGCAGAGAAACAGCGTCACCGGCCTTCAGGTTGTAGTTGTTGCCCGCCACCTTGACGGTGACGATCTGGTCGCTGCCCGGGACCGTCGCGTACACAATGACGCTGTCGCCGAGGTGCTCGAGCAGGTCGACCGTCGCCGGGATGCCGGGGCCATCCTTGGCGATCTCCAGATGCTCGGGACGCACGCCGAGAAGGATCTGGCCGTCCGGATTGCGGGCGAGCTGACCCTTGAGGGCGACGGAGCCCTGCTTGCCAACGGATAGCAGGATGTTGTCGGCGTCGCGACGGGCGACCGTGCAGGGGATGAAGTTCATCTTGGGCGAGCCGAGGAAGCCGCCGACGAACTGGTTGGCCGGACGCTCGTAGAGTTCGAGCGGGCGGCCGATCTGTTCGATCACGCCGTGGTTGAACACCGCGATCCGGTCGCCCAGGGTCATCGCCTCGACCTGGTCGTGGGTCACGTAGATCATGGTCGTTCCCAGCTCCTGGTGCAGCTTGGCCAGTTCGATACGCATCTGCACGCGCAGGGCGGCGTCCAGGTTCGACAGCGGTTCGTCGAAGAGGAAGACCTTGGGCTTGCGCACGATCGCGCGGCCGATCGCCACACGCTGGCGCTGGCCGCCGGAGAGCGCCTTGGGCTTGCGATCGAGCAGGTGCGTGATCTGCAGGATCTCGGCCGCACGGCCCACGGCCGCCTTCACCTCTTCCTTGGACTTGCCCGCGAGCTTCAGTGCAAAGCCCATGTTCTCGGCCACGGTCATGTGCGGATAGAGCGCATAGCTCTGGAACACCATCGCCACGCCGCGCTCGGAGGGTGGCAGGTCGTTGGTGCGCACGCCGTCGATGAGCATGTCGCCGCCGGTGATCTCTTCGAGGCCGGCGATCATGCGCAGCATGGTCGACTTGCCGCAGCCCGAAGGGCCGACGAAGACCACGAACTCGCCGTCGGCGATGTCCATGTTGATGCCCTTGATGATCTCCGGGCCCGTGTCGTACTGCTTCTTGATGCCGCGCAGGTGAAGCGTTGCCATTGATGTCTCCTTAGTCCTTGGTCTGTGTTGCGCCCTGTGCGCGGATGAAGTCGCGATACCATAAGGCGCTGTCTTTCAGTACGCGCCGCTGGCTGGCGTAGTCGACGTACACCAGTCCGAATCGTTTGTTGTAGCCCTCGGCCCACTCGAAGTTGTCCATCAGGCTCCAGGCGAAGTAGCCCTGGACGTCCGCGCCCATCGCGCGTGCCTGAGCGACGGCATCGAGGTGCGTACGGAAGTACTCGGTGCGGCGGGGGTCATGCACCGCGTCGCCTTCGAGCACGTCGGGCATGGCGCAGCCGTTCTCGGTGATGTAGATCGGCGGCGGGCTGTAGTCGAAGGCGAGTCGCACCAAGTGGGCAGCAAGTGCCGGCGGATACACCTCCCAGCCCATCTCCGTCTTGCCGTACTCGTAAGGCGGCTGTTGCGGCAGTTGCGCGGCGCTGCAGAACTGTCGCATGTAGAAATTGATCCCGAGGAAATCCATCGGCGTCGCGATGATCTCCATGTCGCCGGCCTCGATCTTCGGCGCGTCGGCGCCCAGATGCGCGATCACGTCGGCAGGGTAGGCGCCGCGGAAGATCGGATCCATGTACCAGCGGTTCAGCGTGCCGTCGCCCAGGCGCGCTGCGGCACGGTCGGCTTCACTGTTCGGATCGGCGGGATAGGCGGGTGACTGGTTCAGCACGATGCCCAGCGCCGCCGTCGTGCGCTCGGCACGCATGGCGCGCAGGGCTTTGCCGTGTGACAGCAGGAGGTGGTGCGAGACCTGGTATGCGGCCGCGCGATCCTTGATGCCTGGCGCGAAGATGCCCATCTCGTGGCCAAGGATCGCGACGACCCAGGGTTCGTTGTGGGTCGCGACCGAGCGCACGCGCTTGCCGAAACGGCGGGCGAACTCTGCAGCGTACTCGGTGAAGCGATCGACCGTTTCTCGGTTGCGCCAGCCGCCCGCGTCTTCCAGGGCCTGGGGCAGGTCCCAATGGTTGAGCGTGACGTGCGGGGCGATGCCCTTGCGTTCGAGTTCTTCGATCACGCGTTCGTAGAACGCCCAGCCCTCTTCGTTCCAGGCGCCGGAGCCGGTGGGCTGGACGCGGGGCCATGCGATCGAGAAGCGATAGGCCGACACGCCGAGATCGGCGATCAGGGCGATGTCTTCGGGATAGCGATGGTAGTGATCGCAGGCGACGTCGCCGTTGTCGTCATTGGCGATCTTGCCGGGCAGGTGGGAAAAGGTATCCCAGACGGAGACGCCGCGGCCTCCTTCGTTGACCGCCCCTTCAATCTGGTAAGAGCTGGTCGAGACGCCCCAGATGAAACCCGGGGGAAACTGCTTGGACATGATTGTGGGCACTCCGAAAACACGCGGCTCGCTGATGAGGCGAGCCGCGGTTCATGGCCAGTCTGCGAAGCTCAGCCTTTGAGGGCGCCGGCGGTGAGGCCGTCGATGAGGCGACGCGAGGAGATCACGAAGAGAACGAGCAGCGGCAGGACGGCCACGGCCGAGCCTGCGGAGATCGCGCCCCAGGGCACCTGGCCCGTGCCTTGCAGCGCGCGCAGCGCGAGCGGCACGGTGAACATCTCCATGTCGCGCATGATCACCAGCGGGCCCATGAAGTTGTTCCAGGCACCGATGAAGGTCACGAGACCCAGCGTCCCCATGGCCG